>Ga0079306_1000040_pt1 | contig 202189 bp, 192 predicted proteins | sample Methanotroph_Enr_FD_79181 | JGI IMG/M metagenome (GOLD analysis project Ga0079306, IMG submission 79181) | Enriched soil microbial communities from Old Woman Creek wetland in Ohio, USA - Methanotroph_Enrichment_5 | ecosystem: Environmental > Terrestrial > Soil > Wetlands | place: USA: Ohio... | reverse complement strand
CGTTGACCCCTTCCACGATCCTGCCGAAATCGCCTTGATGTTTGGACGAGTCGGCCCGTGTGGCCAGCTTGCCCAGAACCGCGGCCTCGACCAGCATGTTGGCGTCCGATACCAGGGCATTGACATTGTCGATGGCGTTGTTCAGGTTGAGCTTGATCTCATTGAAGTCGCCGTTGTAGTCGTCAGTAATCTTGGGCGGGATGTCACCCTTGCTGATCCGGTCCACATACTTGGCAGCCACGTTCAAGGGGCCGATCACGGCGTCCAGGGTTTGGTTGATCCCCAACACAACCCCTCGAAACTCGAAGTTGATATTTTCCACATCACCACGGGTGGTCAGCTTCCCGTCCACCGCGGCCTCGGTCAGACGCTTGCTCTCGTCGAGCAGCGAGCGAAGGATAGCGCCGATGTTGCGGGAGATAAGCAGGCCGATACCGATGCCGAACAGGACGGCACCGATGATGAGCGCTATCATGAATATCCTGCTCTGGTGGTACATCCGTTCCGTCAACGCGGCCTCTTCCTGCGCGTTCGCCTCTTTTAACCTGGCCAGTTCCTCCAGGGTCCCGTCAATCGCGCTGACCTTCTCCCGCGCCAGGCCGTTGGAGAGTTCCACCGAGGTCCTGTTGTGCTGCAACCCCTCCTTGAGACCCGTATCCATGACCTTCTGGGCAACCGGCAGGTAATCCCGCCACTCCTTATCCGCCTTGGCTATCAATGCCTTTCCCTTTTCGGAGGAAAAAAGCTGTTTGGCTTTTTCAAGGTTTTCTTCAACTATTTTTGCCCGCTCGGTGTGTCGATTGACCAACCTCTTCTGCTCCTCCGCGGTGGAGGCCAGGAGCAGGTTTTTCTCGGCTCTGACCATGGTCATGAGGGCGGTGTCGGCCTCCTTGACATGGGAGAGGCCCAGAAGTTCCTCCTGGTACATCCTGTCGGCCTTTTCGGCCATGATCGACATGTTCCTGATGCCGATCATACCAACGACGGCGGTGATGGCAGCTACAATGACAAAACCGGTAACCAGCTTGGTCCTGATGGTGATGTTGTCGAGCGCTTTCATGGTCTGTCCCCCCTCCTGCCTGCCTGTTCGCTATTGGTTGTCATTCTCATGTCCACAAACTGTTTTTGCTGTTGTGGGCGCCATTAAGAGTGTTCAGGATCATCTCCTGGCACCCGCTCGTAATCGGCTCGTCATGCCCGGAGTAGATCCGCTGGATGTCACGGCAGGCGATTTTCATCAGCGCCTCAACATAATCCGGGGAATACACTTCCCCGGGCCAGCGCATCCGCACCTGGGTGTCTCCGGAAAACAGCGCCTTTTCCGACGGTGCGTACAGGCAGATGGAGTCGGATGAATGGCCGGGGGTATGCAGCACCTCCAGGATATCGTCGCCCGCCTTTATGAACTCGCCGTCGCAGAGCAGCCCATCCACCCCGGACCCCTCGCAGAAGGCCATAACGCGGGCGTTGTAGCGCTCCTTAATGGCAGTGACCGCACCGCTGTGATCAAAATGGTTGTGGGTCAGGATCACCTGCGCCACCGGTATCTTGCCAAAACCGGTGGACAGCCGTTCTATCTCGTCGATGATGAATTCGTCGGTGCCGGGGTCGATGAGGGTGTTGACATCGTCAATCCGGTTCCAGTCACCGAGGATCAAGTACGAGTTACAACTGTAGGTAATATCGTTATGTTTCAACGGTATGATTTTCATGGCGGTTTACCCTCCCGCTTTCTTGAACAATTGGGCGTCGGGAACTATCTGTGTGAAGAGATGCGCCACCTGCCATGTCTATTCGACCTTTCGGAACATGCTGTTTTCCGACAACTCGGCGCTCTGAATCAACATGGGTATATCCAGGATCAGCGCAACGGTCCCGTCCCCCAGGATGGTGGCGCCGGAAACCCCTTGGACATGCAGGTAATACTTACCCAGACTCTTGATGACGGTCTGGTGCTCGCCGATGACCTGATCGACCACGAATCCCACCTGCCTGCCTTCAAGTGTGACGATGACGATCTGCTGGAGTTCTGGTAGCGGCCCGCTGATTCCGAACCGTTCCCGCAACGGGATATAGGGCACGATGCTCTCCCTGATCCTGGTCAGATTCCGGCCGTGAGCCTGGGCTATGTCTTCCTGCGTCAACTCGATGCATTCGCTGACCAACGGCAACGGTATGACGAAACAGTCGTTGCCCACCTGCACCAGCAGACTTTCGATGATGGCCAGGGTCAGGGGGATCTTGACGGTGATCGTGGTTCCCCTGCCGCGCACGCTGCTGATAGCAATGCTCCCTCGCAGGGCGTCAATCGCCCTTTTGACCACATCCATGCCGACCCCGCGGCCAGAAACGCTGGTTACCTGCTTGGCGGTGGAAAAACCAGGGGCAAAGATCTGGCTGAAGATCTCCTGGTCACTCAATTCGGCACTGGCGGAGATGAGTCCTTTTTCTATCGCCTTGGCGCGGATAGCGTCCCTGTCAAGCCCGGCCCCGTCGTCCCTGATGGTGATTACCACGCTGTCCCCGGAGTGGGTGGCGGAGAGATGAACGCTCCCCTGAGCCGGCTTGCCATTCTGTTCCCGGATTTCGGGGAGCTCGATACCGTGATCGATGCTGTTGCGGATGATGTGTATCAGCGGGTCGTTCAACTTTTCGATGACGGTCTTGTCCAGTTCGGTCTCGGCCCCGCTGGTTGTCATCTCGATCTGTTTTCCCAATTCCTGGGACAGGTCGCGCACCAGGCGTTTGAACTTGCTGAAGGTGCTCCCGATGGGGAGCATGCGTATGTTGAGGGTATTGTCCCGCAACTCCACGGTCAGCCGCTCCACCTCTTCGGCAATGGCGATGAATTCTTCGTCATCCCGCGAGAGCGCTGTCTGGGTAAAGCGGGCCTGGATGGTAACCAGTTCGCCCACCAGGTTGATCAACACATCCAGCCGTTCGGACGGCACACGGATACTCGATGTGGACTCCTCGGACTTCCTTTCCTGGCGGACCCCCCTGACATGCTGCTGTTCCGCCAGTGCCGATGCGATCTGGCCCCTGTTTGCTATCCCCGCCTCCACGGCCCGTTCGCCAAAGCGCTTGTGGGCCGCCAGCACGTTGTGCATATCCGCCGGCGACAGGTCTCCGCGTTCCACCAGGATTTCACCCAGCCTCTTGTAATCCTCGTCATGGTCGAGCCCATCGCTGTCGTCGATGATGGTGATCTGCAGGTCGCAGTCATCCTCGACAAAGATGAATACATCCCGGATGGCGTCCTGGCCGAGGGTCGTGGTGAGAATGACGTCCCAGAAGAGGTAGCAACTATCCGGGTCAATGGCGGCAAGGAGAGGAACGTCGGCCGTCTGTGCCACAACGGTACACATCCCGAGCCCCCGCAGTTCGTTCAACAGGGCTATGGGGTTCGTGCCGTTCTTGAAGATGCCGGGGAGCGGCCTGAAACGGATGCGGTAGGTGATCTTGCTGCCCTGATCTCCATCGGTCGGTGCCTCGGTGGTATACGGGGACAATGGCGACAGTGCGGCCTCCCCGGCTTCCGCCAGCCGTCTGAACGCGCCGACCAACTCCTCGCTGGCGGCAAGGTCATGATCCGAACCATCCCCGTCGAGCATGGACCTGATCCGGTCCCTGGCCTTCAAGCTCAGGTTGACCAGCTCGTTGGTTACCGCCAACTTGCCGTTACGCACCAAGTCGAAGACCGTCTCCACCTCATGGGTGAAGTGGGCGATGTCGTCAAAACCGAACATGGCGCCAGAACCCTTGATGGTGTGCATGGACCGGAACACGCGGCCGACAAGCTCCACGTCATCGGGAGTCTCTTCCAACTCAAGCAGAGAGCTCTCCAATTCGGCGAGATGTTCGTAGGCCTCGTCTTTGAATGTCTGCTTGAATTGATCGATCATCCCAGCACCTTTTTCACCACCGCGATCATCTGTTCGGGTTTGAACGGCTTGACGACCCACCCCGTGGCCCCGGCTGCCTTGCCTTCCTGTTTCCGGGAATCCTGGGACTCGGTGGTGAGCATGATGATCGGTATGTACTTGCAGGAGGGGAGCGCCCGGGCCGCCTTGATCAGGCCGATTCCGTCCAGGTTCGGCATGTTCAGGTCGGTAATGAGCATGTCGATCTTGTGCTCCTGGAGTTTTCGCAGGGCGTCTTCGCCGTCCACGGCCTCAACAACCTCGTACCCCCCCTGTTTCAGGGTAAAGCTCACCATCTGCCTGACGCTGGCGGAATCGTCCGCAGCCATGATCTGTTTAGCCATTACGGTTTCCCTCCCGTCCAAATACAGGTATGTTTTGTGTCAATAGCGCACCCGGATGTGCGCAATTGGCCGGATGCGGCCGCGACTTCCCATATTACGGGCTGATTCTGGCCGGTAATCCTGAATCCCTTGTTGATAAAGATGGAACTGCGATGGGATGAGCAGAACAGTTGCAGGCCGGCAACATCTATCTCCGTGACGCCGGATAGATCGATGGTCACGCTATCGGCTTGGTCGAAAGCGGCCATTAGTTGCAAGAGCAAGCTACTGACATTGGTTATGTTCGTGGGACCGGTGATCTTGACGACAACCGCACCGATCTCATCGGGTATGGCTTCGACCCGCACCGAAAAATCGTCCATTGTGTTTCCCCTCCCCTATTTCAAAACAGTTCGCCCGTACTCACCGATATGGAACATGGCATTCCATGTTTCGTGCCATTGAGTTTGATACAAGCAAATTAATGTTTTACGCCTTATATATTGGGGGGATAGGGGTGACACGCAAACAAAAGGAAGAGAAATTGACGGGCGAGGGAAGTGTAGTATGCGACACTTATGTAACGGCTACCTGCTACAAAAGTGTCGCATGAGAACATAGCTATGTATCGGGAGACAATCAGGGATTGACGACGAGTTCAGAGTCTTCCTGAAGCTTGCGGTAGATGGTGCAACGGCTGACCCCCAGCAGACGGGCAGCCTTGGCCTTGTTGCCGCCCGCCTTTTCAAGGGCTTTCTCAAGGGTAAGTTCATCCGTCGGAAACGATGACAGGGCTTCGGACCGGGGCTGGCGGACAGCGGTGATGAAGTCCTGGGGAAGATCGTTCAGGGATATGACCGTCGAAGGGCAAAGTATTGCGGCATGTTCAACGACATGCTCCAACTCACGCACGTTTCCCGGCCAGAAATGGCGCATGAACAACTCCATCACTTCTTGGGATACCGCTGAAAACAACTTTTTGAACTTCTGGTTGAATTTTTCCAGAAAATGCGCGACCAAGAGCGGGATGTCATCCCTGCGATCCCGAAGAGGGGGGATGATGAGGCGAACTACGTTCAATCGGTAAAAGAGATCATGGCGGAATGTGCCGAGCCGGACCTTCTCCGCCAGGTCCTGATTGGTCGCGGCGATGACCCGGACATCGACCTTGACCGGAGTGGAATCGCCTACCGGCTCAAACTCCTGTTCCTGTAGCACGCGCAACAACCGCATCTGCATGGCAACGGAGATATCGCCGATCTCGTCGAGGAAGATCGTTCCGCCATTCGCCTTCTGAAATCGGCCGATTTTGGCTGAAACCGCGCCGGTGAAGGCGCCGCGCACGTGCCCGAACAATTCGCTTTCCAGGAGGTGTTCCGACAGGGCGGAGCAGTTTACCTTTACAAAAGGCTTGTCGCGCCTGACGCCCTGGTGGTGCAGCGCCGCTGCCACCAACTCCTTGCCGGTACCGCTTTCGCCATTGACGAGCACGGTCGTTTGTACGTCGGAAAGCGCTTCGATAAGGGCATACAGCCGCTGCATCGCCACATTTCCGCCAACGATTCCGCCATAGCCGCTCTGGCGATGTACCTGCTTTTCGAGGGAAACCAGTTCGGTATCGTCGCGCATGATGGCCACGGCTCCGCTGATGGCGCCGTCGCTCTCGACCACGGGGGATGCGCTGAAGTTGATGACCCGCTTGGTTCCATTCCCCTTGCAGCACTCAAGACGGCGAACGGTGCGCGGGAGGCCGTCATGGAGCACAGCAGCCATGGTTTGCCTGCAGGTACTCCCGCATCCGGACTCTATCGACGCAATGGGAACACCAAGGTGATCCAGGGTATAGCCGCAGGATCGCATGGCCGCCTCATTGACCTGCACCAGGTTCGAGTCGCGGTCGACCAGGATAATGGCATCGGAAGCGCTGTGAAAAATGGCATCCAGATGTGCCTGCTTGCGCCTGCTTTCCTCCATAAGCTTTTTAGTACGCAGGGCACGCTGGACGGTTCCGATAATCTGCACGGGAGAGAGAGGCTTGGAGAGATAATCGTTAGCGCCCAGCCTGAGTGCTTCCGCGGCGGATTCAACATCAGGCTGTCCGGTAATCAAGACCACCTGCACATCCCTATCGAACTCCCTGATCTGCCGCAGCAGGTCGATACCGGTGCCGTTGCCGAGATAGATATCGACGATGATCAGGTCGTATTTCTTTTCACCCAGAAACCGCTCGGCGTCGCGGATACTCGATGCACAGTTAACAACAAAGTCCCCACCACGCTCAAGAAATATCCTGAGCAGGCCTTGTATCGGCTGTTCGTCATCGACGATGAGGGCATGGAAAGACATAGGTTATGAATTTAGCATGTAACTGAATGAGGTCAAGACAAATTCCTCTAATCAAAACAGGTGGTTCCAAGCCGGCGTCAAACCCTGGTCACCAGTTCACGATACCCAGCGACTTCTGCAGGATCACGATTGCATCGCCAACGTTGATGGCGCCGTTGGGAGACGGCTTGCCATTCACCAGCGGGGCCACGTCACCGTTCGCCAGATCGTTGGCAGTGGGAGTGATCAGGCCGACCGCGATTTGCAGCGCCCGCAGGGCATCTGCAATGGTGACCGCGGATGAGCCGTCGCTGGCGATCTTTCCGGTCGGCAGCCTGCTAAAGACAGCGTTGACGGTACAGGAAGTATTGATCGGTCCGGTTGTGTATGCCGTGCCATTGAGAATGCCCTGCGGACAGGTGCCGCCTATTGGCGTTACAACCTGGTAGCCGCTGTCGGGGGTAATGGTAAAGGTTGCGGGTGTTCCGGCCGCTACGACAGTTGTTCCGGCAGGGGTAATGGTTCCGTTCGTACCGGCAGCCGAGATTACGGAGTACGTCGGCATCACCGAGAAGTTCACGCCCGGCAGATTCCCGTTATTCACCGATATATTCTGACTGGGCGGATTGAAGGAATATCCGGCCTTGCTCGGTGTAACCGTATAGGAACCGTTGGACAATCCGGTGAAACTGTAGTTGCCGGCGTTATCGGTGGTGGTTGTGCCTGAAGAATTGCCGCTTAGGGTTACGGCCACCCCTTGCAGTGCCGAGCCGCCTGATGTTACCGTTCCTGAAACGGAATAGCCCTGGAAGGTGATTGTGGCGCTGTACGGAACGGACCAGTTCCCTGCGGCGTCCTGGAACTTCACGTACACGGTCTTAAGACCATCGCCTGATGTAAGAGTCCATGATTTGGTCGTCGAGTAAGCCTCGGCAGCGGAATAGGTCACATTGTCGTTGCTGAACTGCATTTGGGCCACGCCGTTAGGGTCAGTGGCAAAAAGTGATAAGGTTATTGTTGGGTTGTTTGTTGTCGTCGCGCCGTTATTTATCATAATGCCCGGGTTGACGAGCATCTTATTTACGGTTCCATCCGTGTAGTTATTGGCAGATGTGCCTCGTTCCGTCCAATACACCCCCGTGGAATCCGCAACAATGTACGCGGCTTCATGCAAACCGGTGGCGAGCGTCGTTACAGTGCCTCCCGCTATCGGTATTGTTTGCAGAGTAGCGCCGCTTTCGAACCAGTACACGTTCGTGGCGTCAACGGCAAGGGGGCCGGTTGCCCAGCTAGGTCCAGAGGCCAGTATCGTATCCGCGCTCCCGCTTTTGCTCATTTTGTGTATGGACCCGTCTCCGTTGTTTACCCAATAGATATTTACCGCATCAACGACCATTGAGGTCGGGTAACTCCCGCTTGTCAGTTGCGTTACAGTCCCGCCGGCTTTCCCGATGCTGCTCACGGTGCCATCTGCATACCCTGCCCAATAAAGACTGGAGCCGTCCACCGCAATGGATGCATACCCAAAGCTATGGCTCGTGACCAATGGAGTCACCGTACCGCCGCCTTTGGGAACCTTATTGATGGCTCCACTGTTCGTATTCCAACTGCCGCTGACATAATCGCCGGTCTCCAGCCAGTAGACGCTATCGGCATCCACCGCAACGCTGTCAGGGCCATCCAGCCCTGTCGCAAGGGTCAAAACTGACGATCCGCTTTTGGCAACTGCTTTCAGGTCCCCATCCTTGTTGTAAACAACGCCCGTATTAGTTCCTCCGTCAACCCAATAGACATTCGTGGCATCCGTCTTAATGCCGCCGGTCCAGGGAGTATTCAATCCCGTTGCCAGCGTTGTAACTGTCCCGCCATTTATCCCAACCTTCTTCACAGTGCCGCTGCCGTTGTTATAAACACCGCCGGTACTGGTTCCAACTTCCATAAAATAGACACCGTCGGTATCCACGGCAATACCCCTGGAATCGTTAAGCCCGGTGGCCAGGGTTGTTATTGCAAGGACGGCGGGACCTGCGGCTATCGGCGCACTGTTGTCCAGGGTAAATGTTGCACCGCTGGTAACCGTCGCATTTGACAAGGCAACCGTGACCGCCCCCGAACCGCTACCGGCACTGTAACTGTAGGTAAAGTGGGTTGGGTCTACCTGAGTCATGGCAGCAGCCGCAAGAGTGTCCGCACCGGAGAGGGTGATCTGTGGAGAGGTTACCGCCTGGCTGAACGTGGCGGTGATGGTGACGGACGTGCCAGACTTGTACGGGCCTGCTGGTGAATAGGTGAGGGTTGAGGTGAGAGATGGCGTGGCAGTAATAGTAAAGGAGTTGCTGGCGGGACTGGTGATTCCTGTGAGGTTGATGGTCGGTGTCAGGGTATAGCTTCCGGCCGTGTCCACGTTCAGGTTGGTGAACGTGGCAACCCCGGCGTTCAGGGTCACCGTGGTCGTGCCGCCGAGCGTCGCCCCGTTGGGGGTGGTGAGCGCCACGGTAACCGTGGAGCTGCTGTCTGTGGTCACAATGTTGCCGTTGACGTCCTCCAGATAAAGGAACGGCTGTGGGTTTAGATTCGCGCCTGCCTGTGAGCCTCCGGGCTGGGTGTGCCAGACCAGTTGGGTGGCTGTGCCCGGCAGCAATACCTGCAAGGGGACAGAACTGTTGGTAGTGGAGTTGTTCCCCAATTCGCCTTGAGTGTTATACCCCCACGCCCAGACCGTGCCGTCCGATTTCAGGGCATAGCCGGTTTGATTCCCGGCTACGGCCGTGACACCGGTGACCCCGGACACCTGCACCGGGATAGAACTGTCAGTAATTGAATTGTTCCCCAGTTGGCCGTAAGCGTTAGACCCCCACGCCCAGGCCGTGCCGTCCGATTTCAGGGCGTAGCCGGATACATATTCGCCAGCTATGGCCGTGACGCCGCTTAGCCCGGTCGAACCTGTCGAATCCAATACCTGCACCGGGACAAGACTGTCAGTAATTGAATTGTTCCCCAGTTGGCCGTTAGAGTTATATCCCCACGCCCAGGCCGTGCCGTCCGATTTCAGGGCATAGCCGGACCAACCCCCGGCAGCTACGGCCATGACGCCGGTGAGCCCGGATACCTGCACCGGGATATGACTGTCAATAATTGAATTGTTCCCCAGTTGACCGGAAGAATTACTCCCCCACGCCCAGACCGAGCCGTCCGCTTTCACGGCATAGCCGGAGCCGGCTCCACCGGCTATGGCAGTGACGCCGCTTAGCCCGGTCGAACCTGTCGAATCCAACACCTGCACCGGGACAGAGCTGTCAGTGGTTAAATTGTTCCCCAGTTGGCCGGAAGAATTCTGCCCCCAAGCCCAGACCGTGCCGTCCGATTTCAGGGCATAGCCGGAGAGGGTTCCGGCGGCTATGGCAGTAACGCCGCTTAGCCCGGTCGAACCTGTAGAATCCAATACCTGCACCGGGACAGAGCTGTCGGTCGTGGAGTTGTTCCCCAGTTGGCCGGAAGAATTCTGCCCCCACGCCCAGACCGTGCCGTCCGCTTTCAGGGCATAGCCGGAGTTGGTTCCACCGGCTACGGCCGTGACGCCGCTTAGCCCGGTCAAACCTGTCGAATCCACTACCTGCACCGGGACAGAACTGTCAGTGGCTGAATTGTTCCCCAGTTGGCCGAAAGCGTTAGACCCCCACGCCCAGACCGTGCCGTCCGGTTTCAAGGCATAGCCGGAGTTGCCACCGGCGGCTATGGGAGCCGGAGAGGCAGATCCGATCCCCGTCAACCCGGATACCTTCACCGGCACATGACTTTCGGTGGTTGAATTGTTCCCGAGCTGGCCGTTAAAGTTAGCCCCCCAGTCCCAGACCGTGCCGTCCGATTTCAGGGCGTAACCGAAATACCCTCCGCCAGCAATGGCCGTGACGCCACTTAGCCCGGACACCTGCACCGCGACAGGACTGTTGGTAATTAAGTTGTTCCCCAGTTCTCCATCAGAGTTATACCCCCACGCCCAGACCGTGCCGTCCGATTTCAGGGCATAGCCGGATTCATATTTGCTGGCTATGGCAGTGACACCGGTGAGTCCCAATACCTGTACCGGCACATGGTTGTCGGTGGTTACATCGTTCCCCAGTTGACCGGAAGAGTTCAGCCCCCACGCCCAGACCGTGCCGTCCGATTTCAGGGCATAGCCGGACCATCCCCCGGCAGCTACGGCCGTGACGCCGGTGAGCCCGGTCGAACCTGTCGAATCCAATACCTGCACCGGCACATGGCTGACAGTTGTGGAGTTGTTCCCTAGTTGGCCGTAAGCGTTAGCCCCCCACGCCCAGACCGTGCCGTCCGATTTCAGGGCATAGCCGGAGCCGCCTCCACCAGCTATGGCAATGACGCCGCTTAGCCCGGTCGAGCCTGTCGAATCCAATACCTGCACCGGCACGTGGCTGTCAGTTGTGGAGTTGTTCCCTAGTTGGCCGGAGGCGTTATATCCCCACGTCCAGACCGTGCCGTCCGATTTCAGGGCATAGACGGAACCAGTTCCGCCGGTTATGGCCGTAATGCCGGTAAGCCCGGATACCTGCACCGGGACAGAGCTGTCAGTGGTTGAATTGTTCCCCAACTGGCCGTTACCGTTAGCCCCCCAGGCCCAGACCGTGCCGTCCGACTTCAGGGCATAGCCGGAGCCGCCTCCACCGGCTATTGCCGTGACACCGCTTAGGTTGGATACCTGCACCGGGACAGAACTGTCAGTAAGTGAATTGTTCCCCAGTTGGCCGTTACCGTTAGCCCCCCAGGCCCAGACCGTGCCGTCCGGTTTCAAGGCATAGCTGGAGCTGCCACCGCCGGCTATTGAAGGCTGCTGGGTAATTTGCATCCCGTAAGACGGCGTGGTTACGGCCAGACAACTGAAGAGCGCCACAAGGATGGAAAGCAGGATCGGTACCCAAAAACGTGTGATTGTTTTCACCTTAGTATTCCTCCAACTAAGACCGCATCGTCTCATCGCCTAAGAATTTACCTGTCAGTGTTATGTAATTAAACAGTGCCGAGAAGGTCGTTGCCAGTTGTTCACATCGTCTTCTGGCTGAAATCGGGTAAGCTGATTCTGTAGTTTGCCGCCCTGTTACGAGATTGTTGCGGGCGGGGCGCGGGTACCAAAGGATAGTACAGAAAGGATTGGAGTTGCCGGTAAGGGTATGAAGGAGAAACGGGTGACGGTAACGCTGGCGGGGACAGGCACTATGATGGGGTCATGAGGGAGGGCCGGGGGGGCGTGATAGGCAACGTGGCTCGACGAATGGTCCGGGATGTCTTCGATATCGGGTGGGAGGTAGTTGCTAAAGAGAGCAACACAAATAATTATGAACGTGCAAACCCACGACGAGCCCAGTCTTCTGCGCATTCTGCCTATAACCGGAAAAGAAGGCTTTCGTGATATACACTTTTTCATAGTGCCGGCAAACTATCAAATATCGTTCTATGGCTCAAGCTATATTTCTAGTGAGTAACAATAATCGTCTTACGCCGTTGAAACACCTTGGAATTTTTTTACCCAGCCAAAACTGGTTTGCCCCACCCATGCTGACCGTCTGTACAAGAAAGCCCCCCACCCGACTATGCGGGAGGAAGGCTTCCGTTACTGCCATGAAATGTGCCAACTCAATAGTATTACGTCAAATTCCAGATCATCATCTCCAGTATATCCTTCCAACTCTTGCCGATCTCGTTAACGACGGTAGGCTCAAAACCGCAGTGCATCATGCACTGGGCGCAGCGCACGTCCTTGCCGACCCCGTACTTGTTCCAGTCGGTCTTTTCCATCATCTCCCTGAATGTGGGATAGTGGGCATCGGTGATCAGGTAACAGGGTGCCTTCCAGCCGCGCGTATTGCGGGTTGGATTCCCCCAGGGGGTGCATTCCAGCTTTTTCTCCCCCTTCAGGAAACGCAGATACATGGGGGTCGAGAAGAAGCGGTGCTTCTTGCTCATCTCGAATACCTCGGCAAACTTCTTCTCTATATCACGCCGCTCCAGGAATAGTTTTTCCCCCACCGCCTCGTAGCCAAAGCCTGGTGCCACCAGCAGGCCGTCCACGCCGATCTCTTCCAGGTGCGTGAAGAGCATCTCGATCTCCACCAGGTCGGTTTCCTTGAAGATCGTGGTGTTGGTGCAGACCCGGAAACCCAGTTTTTTGGCCTTTTTGATCCCTTCCATGGCGATCTTGAAGGCGCCTTTACGCTCCAGGATGCGGTCGTGGGTTTCTTCCAGGCCGTCCATATGGACGTTGAGGGTAAAGTTGGGGTGCGGCTGCATGTTGTCCAGGGCCTTTTCCAGCAGGATGCCGTTGGTGCAGAGGTAGATGTGCTTGCCCCGCTCCAGCACGCCACGTATCAGGTCATACACCGGGGGATAGAGAAACGGCTCGCCACCGGTGATGGTGACCACCGGCGCCGGACATTCGTCCACCGATTTCAGACACTCCTCCAGGCTCATCATCTCCTGGATGGTGTCGGCATACTCGCGGATACGGCCACAGCCGGAACAGGCCAGGTTGCAGAGGTGGGTAGGTTCCAGCATCAGCACGAGTGGGTACTTCTCCACCTTGTTGAGCTTGTTGGAGATGATGTACCGGGTCAGGTCATAGTTGAGACGAAGGGGAAAACGCATGAAAATATCCTTTCAAAATTATACACGAGCGAATAATGACTTGTTTCAGCAACAAACAAAAAGCGGCTCTCACTCGCTCACTTCGTTCGCTAAAGCGCACAGAGCTCTGTGAGAAACCGATCTCAAGTTGTGTTATTTTAAAAATGCTTCCGCCGCTGCCGCGATCCCCTCGGCGTCAATGCACAGGTCCTTGCGCAGTTGCGCCTGGCTCCCCTGCTCAATGTAGCGGTCCGGGATGCCGAGGCGCTTGACCTTCACGTCCTGAAGGCCGTTATCAAAAAGCAGCTCCAGCACGGCACTGCCGAATCCGCCTTGCAGGGCATTCTCTTCCACGGTGACGATGCGGCCGGTCCTGCGGGCCACGGAGAGGATCAGTTCCGCATCCAGGGGTTTGACGAAGCGGGCATTGACCACGGATGCGGCAATACCTTTTTGCCGGAGCGATTCGGACGCCTGGAGCGCCGGGATCACCGTGGAGCCGATGGCAATAATACACAAGTCACCCCCTTCGGCAAGCAGTTCTCCCTTGCCAATCTCCAGCGTCTTCAACTCACTGTCCATTTCAACCCCGAAGCCGGCGCCACGCGGATAGCGAAGGGCCATGGGCGCTCCGGAGTAGATGGCGGTCTTGAGCATGTGGCGCAGCTCGTTCTCATCCTTGGGCGCCATCAGTATGATACCGGGGAGGTGACGCAGGTAGGAGAGGTCAAAGACGCCGTGATGGGTCGGGCCGTCATCCCCCACCACACCGCCACGGTCCATGGCAATGGTAACCGGAAGTTTTTGCAGGCATATGTCGTGGAAGACCTGGTCGTAGGCGCGCTGCACAAAAGTGGAATAGATGGCGGTCACCGGCCGGAATCCGTCGGCGGCCAGGCCGGCGGCAAAGGTCATGCCGTGCTGTTCGGCGATCCCCACGTCGAAAAAGCGCTTCGGAAAACGTTCGGCAAAGGCATTGAGGCCGGTGCCGTCCGGCATGGCGGCCGTGATGGCAACGATCTTCGGGTCCTGCTCTGCCAGCTGCACCATTGTCTCGCCGAACACCTCGGTGTAGGACGTGGCAGCAGCCTTGGCAGCCCCCTTGCCGGTGGCGATATCGAAGGCGCCCACACCGTGGTACTTGTGGGGGGTGTCCTCGGCCGGCTTGTACCCTTTGCCCTTGGTGGTCATGACATGCACCAGGAGCGGCCCGTCCAATTCGTTGATATTGGTAAAGACCTCCACCAGTTGCGCAAGGTCGTGGCCATCCAGCGGGCCTAGATAGTCGAAGCCGAGCGCCTCAAACAGGGAACCGGGAGTCAGGAAACCTTTCAACGAATTTTCCGCCCGTTTGGCAAAGTGGAGGATATCGGTGCCAATTGCAGGGATATTCCGCAGCAGACCCTGCATCTCCTTTTTCAGGTCGCGAAAATAGCGGCCGGTCATCTTGCGGGAGATGAAGGAAGAGAAGGCGCCGACGTTTTTCGAGATGGACATCTCGTTGTCGTTGAGGATGACGATAAGGTTCTTCTTGAGGTGACCGGCCTGATTGAGCGCCTCGAAGGCCATGCCGCCGGTGAGCGACCCGTCGCCGATAACGGCGATGGCGTGGTTTTTCGTGCCTGCCAGATCCGCAGCGGCAGCCATGCCGAGCCCGGCCGAGATAGAGGTGGAGGAATGCCCCACACCAAAGGCATCGTGCTCGGACTCGCAGCGTTTGGGAAAACCGGACAATCCCTTGTACTGGCGCTGGGTGGGAAAAGCCTCGCGCCGACCGGTAAGGATCTTGTGGGTGTACGCCTGGTGCCCCACGTCCCAGATAATCTTGTCGCTGGGGGAGTTGAAGCAGTAGTGCAGGGCAATACTCAACTCAACCGTTCCCAGGTTGGAACCAAGATGACCACCGGTGGTGGATACCGTTTCCAGCAGAAATTGTCGCACCTCCTCGGCCAGGGCGGGCAATTGCTCCGGTTTGAGCTTTTTCAGGTCAGCGGGGTTATTGATTGTTTCGAGCAGCATAAGAACCTCAGTTTCAGTCATCGGTTTGGGGACTTATGGGACAAACAGGACCCATAGGACATATATGTCCTCTTCGTCCTATGCGTCTCATAGGTCCCCTCAAGTATATTTGTTCAACCTGAACCACTCCACAGCCCTTTGCAGGGCATCCTTTACCGCTGTCTGGGGCAGTCCCAGTTCCTGCACCGCCTTGGAGGAATCGAAAAACATGAACTTGGCCGCCATCTGCACACCGGCCAGGGGGATCAGCGGTTCCTTGCCGGTGATGCGGGAGAGCCCCTCGTTGACATAGGCAGCCAACAGGATCGGCAAATAGGGCAACCGGACCTTCGGGGCGGCAAGGCCGGTGATCTCTTCCAACAGGCCGAAGATTGCGCTCAGGGTCAGGTTGGCGTTGCCCAGGATATATTTCTCGCCGATGCGCCCCTTTTGTTCAGCCAGGATATGGCCGCGGGCACAGTCCTCAACAGCAATGATATTGAGCCCCGTATCCAGATAGGCCGGCATGCGCCTGTTCAGAACATCGACAATGATCTTGCCGGTGGGGGTCGGCTTGATATCCAGGGGGCCGACCGGCGTCGAGGGATTAACGATTACCAACGGCAGACCTTGCTCGACAAAACGCTCGGCGGTCCGTTCAGCCAGGAACTTGCTCTTTTTGTAGTGCCCCACCATATCAGCCAGGGTCACGGGCGTTGTCTCGGTCCCCGGTGTGCCGTCGCCGGGGTTGCCCAGCGTCCCGACGCTGCTGGTGTACACCACCCGCGAGAGGCCGTTTGCCAGGGCAGCCTCCAGAATGGCGGCCGTACCCTCGACGTTGATACGGTACATCTCTTCGGGGGTGCGTGTCCAGAGACGATAATCCGCAGCGGCATGATAGAGGACATCACACCCTTGCAACCCCTGCACAAGACTGGAACGGTCGCGCAGGTCACCCTGCCACAACTCCACGTCGAGTCCGGCCAGATTGGCGGTGTTCGACCCGGAACGCACCAGGGCGCGCACATCCCGGCCATCCTTCAACAGCTCTCTGACGATGCTTGCGCCTATGAACCCGGTTGCCCCGGTAACGAATGTTTTCATATTCACGAATGATGAAGCCCCGGGTTTGCGGCAAACTCGGGGCTTCCCTGCTAAACGTTTTGCGATGGCGCAAAACCAGCGTTACTTTTTCTCCCCGTTCTCCGCGGTCAGGCGGCGATACTTGCCCAGGGCCGTCAACGGGAAACAGTTGCGGTAGATATGGTATTTGATCATAAAGAACTTGGGGAAACCGGTGCCGGTAAAGGCGTCTTCATCCCAGGTGCCATCCTGTTTCTGGGTGGCAAGCAGATATTCGATACCACGGGCAGCCGCCTTGGAACGCGCCTCGCCCGCCGCGAAAAGGGACAGGAGCGCCCAACCGGTCTGGGAAGGGGTACTCGGACCGCTCCCCATCAGCGAACGATCGCAGTACGACTCGCACACCTCACCCCAGCCGCCGTCCATATTCTGCTTGGACTTGAACCAGTTGACCGCCTTTTTGACATACGGTTGGCTCATATCCTCACCGATGGCCTCCAGACCGCATAACACGGACCACGTGCCATAAATGTAGTTGACCCCCCAACGTCCCCACCAAGGGCCTTCCGGTTCCTGCTCTACCTTGAGAAACTCCAGGGCGCGTTCAGCAGCAGGATGGTTTTTGGAATAATTGAAGTTGCCCATCAACTCAAGCATGCGGCCGGTCAGATCGGCCGTGGGCGGATCGATCAACGCCTCAAGGTCGGCGAAGGGAATCTTGTTGAGCAGGTGCTTGGTGTTGTCCTTGTCAAAGGCGCCCCAACCACCGTTCGCGCTCTGCATCCCCAGGCACCAGTTGATACCGCGCTTGATAGCCTGCTCCTTGTGCTTCTTGTCGCGTACCTTCACATCCTTGATGGAGAGCATGACAAAACCGGAGTCGTCCACGTCGGGATAACAATCGTTGAGGAACTCGAAGGCCCAGCCACCCGGTTCCAGGTCGGGAGACTTGACCTGCCAGTCCCCCTTGCGGCGCACCTCTAGGTCAAGCAACCACTGGGCCGCCTTGACTAAGGCCGGATGGTCGCTCGGCACGCCCGCTTCCTGCATGGCGACCAGCGCCAAGGCCGTATCCCACACCGGCGACACGCACGCCTGCAAGACCAGGCTCTCGTCGTCTTCGATACAGAAATTGGCCAGCGCCTCCAATCCCTTGATCACCGCCGGGTGGTCATTTGCATAACCGAGACAATGCAGGGCCAGGATGGAATTGAGCATGGCCGGCTGGATACCGCCCCAGTCGCCGGTCGGCTCCTGGTGATCGAGAATCCATTTTTCGGCCATGGCGGTGGCCTTCTTCATGAACGGCCGGATAGGGCTGGACTCGTAGACCTTGAGCAGATGGTCGACCCCGATGAAGAAGTTCTTGCCGGTCAGGATGCCGTCTTCCTTGGTAAAGGTGTAGTCGGTCGGCCGCGGCGGGCGGACGTACAGCTCCTGCACCCGCGCCCAGGGGGGGAGCTTGCGCACCGGCCGTTCGGCCATCACCACCGAGAGCGGCACAATGGTTGCCCGTGACCAGCTAGAAAACTCGTACATGTTGAGATAGGCCCAGTTGGGGAGCAGCATCAGTTCGATCGGCATGGAGGGAACGCCGAACCAGGCAAACTCTCCGAACAGCGCCAGGAAGGTCTTGGTAAAGACGCGGGCCTTGATGATGCCACCGTTTTCCAGGATAAAATCCCGCGCCTTGCGCATGGCCGGATGATCGGCCGGGTAGCCGGCAAGCTTGAGGGCGAAATAGGCCTCGATGGTGGTTGAGAGGTCACCGGGACCGCCGTACCAGATGGTCCAGCACCCTTCGGCGGTCTGCTTGCCGAGGATATAGTTGGCCATCTTCCGTTCACGCACCTTGTCCACCATGCCGAGGAAGTGGAACAGCATGATATACTCGGCGGTAATGGTGACGTTGGATTCCAACTCGGCCCACCAGTAGCCGTCGGGCAACTGCTCGCGGAAGAAGAAGTCCCGGGTCCGCTCGATGGCCTTGTCAAGCGGGCTCTTGGCGGAACCTTCCATCTTCTTCCAGATGGAGGGGGGGAGATGATGTACCTTGGTGACGGGTTTTTTTTCTGCGGGTTCCACGACAGGTGCGACCGCTTCCGTATTGAGCGACGTCAGTGCGGAGGAAATCGGGTACTTATTCGGATTCATTAACAAAGCTCCTGAGGGCCTGATACGCCCGTGCCTTGATTGCTTGGCGGCTAAAAATTGTGATTTGATACCACAAATATCAAAAAATGTATATCCTTTTTCAAACCTTCGTAGCACCATTGTAACAATAACGAGGCGATATGCTTTGATTTCAGCGGCAATTGCGATTTGCCAGCAGCGCGCCGGTATGGTATACAGTCGAACCGAATCTTCACACAATGGATGTCAGGAGTAAAAACGATGTTGACAGGAAAACAGAAACGCCATCTGCGCGCCCTTGGCCATAGCCTCAAAGCGATCATCCAGATCGGCAAGAAGGAGATCGAGGGTGGCTTGATAAGCGAGACGAACGCCGCACTTGACCATCACGAACTGGTCAAGGTCAAACTGCTTGAAAGCTGCCTGTTGGGCAAGGGCGAGGCTGCCGAAATGCTGGCACAGGCCTGCGGCGCCGATGTTGCCCAGATACTGGGCAAGACATTCCTGCTTTACCGGCCCGCCAAGGAACCGGTGATCACATTCAATGGTCCGGCCAAGTCGCCCAAGACCACCAAGCCTGCCCCGGCCGCACGTCCGGACAAGGCAGCACCGCCAGCCAAGACCGGCAAACGCCCAAAACCGGCCCACCCCTTCGGCTCGGACAGCCCCGGCAAATCCGGCAAAAAACCGGGGGAGCGCAAGGGATGACCGTTACAGTCGCGCTGTTCGACCTGGACGGCACCCTGGTGGATTCACTGGAAGACCTGACCGACGCCGTAAACGTCATGCTGGCCGGATTCGGCAAGGACCCGCTATCCAGCATGGGGGTGCGCAACCTGGTCGGCAAGGGAGCACGTAACCTTGTCCAACGGGCATTGGGCACGGAACTGCCCGAAGATATCGAACGGGGGCTGGGGCTGTTCACGGGGTTCAACGCCGCCCATATCGCCGACAAGAGCCGGCTTTATCCGGGTGTTCGCGAGGCCCTGGATGCGCTGGCCGATAACAACATCCGCATGGCGATCATCTCCAACAAAAACGAATCGTTAAGCCGCATGATCCTGCAATCCCTGATGATAGACCGTTTTTTCGAGGCCATCTGCGGCGGCGACACCTTTCCCGAGATGAAGCCCTCTCCCCTACCCTTGCTGCGGGTCGCCGAGCGCTTCGGCATTGCCCCCGGAGGAGCGGTCATGGTTGGTGACAGCATCAACGACATCCAGGCCGGCAGGCAAGCGGGTATCACCACCATCGGTTGCACTTGGGGCTATGGCGGACCTGATGAGTTGCGGGAGGCCGACCGTCTTGCCGATTCCTGTGCTGAAGTGGCAGATATCCTCTTGGGCCGCGAGGTGCAGTAGCATGTACGGCTGGACCGGGACATTACTGCGGGTTGACCTGACCACCGCCACGGCGCAGCGCGAGGAGATACCCCGCCATCTGCTGGAGGAATACCTGGGGGGGCGCGGGCTGGGGGTACGCCTGATGCGCGACTGCTTCCGCCTCGACCCGTTCGACCCGGTAATGCCACTGATCTTTGCCGTTGGTCCCCTGTGCGGCACACCGGCCCCTACCGCGGCCCGTCTTTCGGTTGTCTCCCGTTCGCCCCTGACCGGCACCATCTACGACTGCTCGGCCGGCGGCCGTTTCGCCTGGCGCCTGAAGGCGGCAGGACTTGACGTGCTGCTCGTCACCGGCAGGAGCCCGACGCCGATCACCCTGGCTATCCGCCCCGACAGGGTGGAGTTCCTGCCTGCCGACACCCTGTGGGGGAGCGCAATCCCCGCGACCGTGGCTGCCCTGCAGGAACGGGGCAGCGTGGCGGCCATCGGCCCGGCCGGCGAGAACGGCGTCTTGTTTGCCAACATCATGATGGGCGAAGGGAACTCGGTCGGACGAGGCGGACTGGGCGCGGTCATGGGCTCCAAGAACCTCAAGGCGGTGGTGGTGGATGGCGACCGGAAGACCGAAATCGCCAATCCCGCACTGTTCGACACGGCCCGTGCCGACGTGATGCGGCTCTTCAAGGCGTCACCGTTCACCTTCGGCGCCCTGGGGATTGCCGAGTTCGGCACCCCGGTCCTGGTGGACCTGATGGCCCAGCGCCGCATGGCCCCCACGGAAAACTTCCGCAAAACCTTTTTCGAGCACTCCGGCAACTACTCCGGCCCAGCCATCAAGGAGGCATGCGGGGCGAAAAAGGACGGCTGCTACGGCTGCCCGATCCAGTGCAAGAAATCCACGAAACAGGGCAAGCACCTGCCGGAGTACGAGACCGTTTCCCACTTCGGAGCGCTCAACAACGTGGACGATCTGCATACCATCATCCAATCCAATAACGCCTGCAACGAACTGGGGCTGGACACCATCACCGCCGCCGCCACCCTGTCGGCCTGGGGCGAGATCCGGGGCAGATTTCCGCAAGCCGAGGAGATACCCGGCCTGCTGGCATCAATGGCACATCGCACGGGAGATGGCGAACTGCTTGCCCTTGGTTCACGGCGTCTGGCGGAACAACTGGCCCGGCCGGAACTCTCCATGAGCGTCAAGTCATTGGAACTGCCGGCCTACGACCCGCGCGGCGCCTACGGCATGGCCCTGGCCTACTGTACCAGCAACCGGGGCGGCTGCCATTTGCGCGCCTATCCCATCTCCCACGAGATCCTGCGCAAACCGGTACCCACCGACCGTTTCTCCTTTTCCGGCAAGGCCCGCATCATCACCATTGCCGAGGATACCAACGCCGCCGTGGATTCCCTGGTAGCCTGCAAGTTCTCCTTTTTCGGCGCCAGCCTGGAGGAGTATGCCGAACTGCTGACCGCCACCACCGGCATCGAATACTCCCCCCAGCGGCTGAAGGAGATCGGCCGGCGCATCTGCCTGACCGAGCGTTTCTACAACTGCGCCAACGGATTCTCCCGCAAGGACGATTGCTTGCCGGAGCGTTTCTTCAACGAGCCGGGCTCAAGCGGTGACGGCATCGACATCCTCCCCATCGACCGCCAACGATTCGAGGAGGAGTTGGCGAAATATTATCGCATCCGCGGGTTGAATGGCGATGGCTGTTTCGATGACGCAGATTTCCTGGAACAGCAGCCGTGAAGTGGTTCGGCAACCCCGCTCCCGAGCCCGCAGAGCCCTTGCCCACCGACAACAAAGGCATCGGCAACCTGGGCGAAGAGATGGCAACTGCCTTTCTCGAAGGGAAGCGGTACCGTATCCTGGAGCGCAACTTCCGCTGCAAGGGGGGCGAAGTGGACATCGTTGCCCGTGACCCGAAAGACAAAAGCCTGGTCTTTGTTGAGGTGAAGACCCGCCGCGACCTCTCCTACGGCGTGCCCCAACTGGCGGTAACGCCGTTCAAGCAGCGCCAGATATCCAAGGCCGCCCTGACCTGGCTGGCCAGGAACCGCCAACAGGATGTCAATGCCCGTTTCGACGTTATCGCCATTCTTCTTGATAACACCGGTCAACATAAGGTAGAACACATTGTGAATGCATTCGAGTTGGCTTATTAAGCTATTGGAAAACTCAGGTTGCTCAAAAATAGTCAGATCGTCGCACCCGCAGAAAGCCCCGCGGAGGCGTAGCAGCGCTACGCCGCACAAAAGGGCTTTCGAGGACGGTGGCGAGATGGCTGTTTTTCAGCAACCTGCTAAAGGAGGCCCCATGGATTTCACGGCCGTACTGGCCCAGATCAAACCCAAGCTCGGCTGCGTCGCCGACAACCTTGCGCTCATCGAGGAGCGCATCGAAGAAGCCAAAAAAGCGGGCGCCGATCTGATCGTCTTTCCCGAGTTGGCTCTAACCGGTTACTTTCTCAAGGATTTGGTGCCCGAGGTGGCAAGGCCTCTCGACTCGCCCGAGATCAGGCGGCTGGTGGAGTTGTCCCGGGACATCTCCATTGCCGTGGGGTTCGTGGAGGAGTCGTCCGACTATCGCTTCTTCAACTCGGCCCTCTACCTGGAAGACGGAGCGATTCGCCACCAGCACCGCAAGGTGTACCTCCCCACCTATGGTCTGTTCGACGAACAGCGCTACCTGGCGCGGGGAGAGCGTTTCCGCGCCTTCGACACCAAGTTCGGCCGCATGGGCATGCTGATCTGCGAGGATATGTGGCACCTGTCCGCCTCATACATCCTGGCCATGGACGGCGCCACCACGCTGATCTGCCTCTCCAGCAGTCCCAGCCGGGGCATAGAGGGGGAGACGCTGGGGTCAGCCAGCGCCTGGCAAAAGCTGACCGCCACCACAGCCATGTTTCTCAACTGCCGGGTGCTGTACTGCAACCGGGTGGGATACGAGGACGGGGTCAACTTCTGGGGTGGATCTGAATATGTCGCCCCTTCGGGCGAATCAATGCTCAGGGGCAACCTGCTGGAGGAGGACGCCGTGAGCGTCGAGGTGGATGAAGGGGCGCTGCGGCGGGAACGGATCTTCTCCCCCATGCTGCGGGACGAGAACCTGTCCGTGACCATGCGGGAACTCGGGCGCATCGAGCGGGAAAGGGGGCTCTGATGGTGGGATTGTCAGCCAATACGGAATTACTGCGTAAGATATTGGTCGGTTTCGTGCGGGACGAAGTGCACAAGGTGGGGGTCAAAAAGGCGGTGCTGGGGCTATCGGGCGGCATCGACTCTGCCCTGGTGGTGTTCATCGCCGCCGAGGCCTTGGGACCGGAAAACGTCCATGCCATCTGCATGCCCTATAAGACCAGCAACCCGGAGAGTGAGGCCCATGCCCGGCTGGTGGCCCAGGCCTGCGGGGTGAACTTCTCGGTGGTGCCGATCACGGCCATGGTGGACGCCTATTTCGAGATGTTTGCCGATGCGGACAACATGCGGCGCGGCAATAAGATGGCGCGCGAGCGGATGACGATACTTTTCGACCACTCGGCCCTGCACCGCGCACTGGTGCTGGGGACCAGCAACAAGACCGAACTGCTGCTGGGCTACGGCACCCTGTTCGGCGACATGGCATCCGCCCTCAACCCCATCGGCGACCTGTACAAGAGCCATGTCTGGCAACTGTCCGAGGCCATGGGCGTGCCCAGCGAGGTGATCGAGAAAAAGCCTTCCGCCGACCTGTGGGCCGGCCAAACCGACGAAGAGGAGCTGGGCTTCTCCTACCGCCAGGTGGATGAACTGCTCTATCGCATGGTGGACCTGCGCCTGACCAGGGAGGAGTTGATCGCTGCCGGTTTTTCCGCGGAGTTCATCGACACCATCTACAAAAAGGTACAGAATTCCCACTTCAAGCGGCGTCTGCCGGTCATTGCCAAGGTTTCCAACCGCACCATCGACCGGGATTTCAGGTATTCCCGGGATTGGGGCAAGTAACAATCAAAAGCAAATTTGCCACAGAGGACACAGAGAACACGGAGGAAATCAAAAGAAGAAAAATCGGGGGTTAATCTTCATAATCAAGATAAAGATTGGTTTACCCCCAAGATTTGGTTTGGATTTTACTCTGTGTCCTCCGTGTCCTCTGTGGCTAAGGCTTTTGATGCTGTTTTGACCATTTTTTTCAGACAAGGTTACAAAAATGAAGCGTAGCGACAATGCAACCCTGGTCTATTCCAGCGAAACCGGGCGGATCAAGCAGGAAAAGGGAAAAGCCCCACAACAGGCCAAACCGCCTGCGGACGGCACGGTGCGTCTGCGCCGGGAGGTCAAGGGGCGCGGCGGAGGCACGGTCATCGTTATCACCGGCGTTCCCCTCACCGGGGATAGCCTCAAGGAGTTGGCAGGGGCGCTGAAAAAACGTTGCGGCTGCGGTGGGACCATCAAGGATGGCATTATAGAGATCCAGGGGGACCATCGCGACACCCTGCTGGGCGAACTCCAGGCACGGGGCTACCGGGTCAAGCTGGCGGGCGGTTAAACGCATTCTCCCGCAATCACACCACGCTCGTATACACAAGTTTCTGCAAGGGCGGCGACGGTTTTTCTTGACCTCGCCGCCATTGTTATTTATACATATTCTTTACACTTTACACTCACACTCGTGCGGGTGTGGCGGAATGGCAGACGCGGCAGCCTTAGGAGCTGTTGGGGTAACTCGTGCTGGTTCAAATCCAGTCACCCGCACCACCCAATTAATTATCAACGTTACAACGGCTGATACAGCAGCCGGTTCATTCAACCAGGAGAGGTTACCACATGCAGGTTACTGTCGAAGCGATAAACCCGGTCACCAAAAAGATCAGCATAGAAATCCCGGCCGAGCAGGTCGATACGGAGATAGAAAAGGTCTATGCGGGGATACAGAAAAAGGCCAAACTCCAGGGATTCCGTCCTGGCAAAGCCCCCATGCAGCTTATCAAGCGCACCTACAACGACGCCATGCGCGACGAAGTGATGCGGCGCTTTTACGACAAAACCCTTTTCAAGGCGTTGCAGGATCACAAGATAGAACCGGTCGACTCCCCGGCTATTGAATGCGATGCCCTCGAACAGGGGATACCGTTCAAATACAGTGCGGTGGTGGAGGTCGTTCCGGAGATACACATCAAGGACTATACCGGCTTGTCGGTCACCAAGGAAAAGTATGTGACAAAGCCCGAGAGCATCGAAGGCGAACTCAAGCGCATGCAGGAAAACATGGCGCAGCTTATCCCCGTTGAAGAGGGTGTCACCGTGGAGAATGGCAATGTCGTTTCCGTGGATTACTCCTTTTCGGTGGACGAACTTCCGGGAGAGAGCACCAGCGCCGAAGACGGCACGATCGAAGTAGGCGCCAACCAGTTGATGCCGGGCTTTGAAGAGCAACTGATCGGCATGAAGCAGGGTGATACGAAAGAGATTCGCGTGACCCTGCCCGAGGGATACCGCAACCCGGAAGCTGCCGGCAAGGAAGGCGTTTTCCAGGTAACGCTCAAGGAGATCAAGCGCAAGGAATTGCCCGATCTTGATGACGAATTTGCTCAACAGTTCGGCGAATACGAAACCATGGAAGAGTTGCGGGCAAAAATGGTAGAATACCACCAGAAGCAGGAAACGGAGCGGATCGAAAACGATTTGCATGACCGTATTATCAAGGCCCTGATCGAAAAAAATCCGCTGGACGTGCCCAAGTCCATGGTCAAGAGCCAGTTGGACTATATGCTGGAGAACCTCAAGAACCGCCTGAAAAGCCAGCGCATGTCCATCGAGATGATGGGATTGGATGACGATGGTTTCCGGCAACGCTTCCGTGCTTCCGCGGAAGAAAAGGTAAAGGGTGGCCTGCTGCTGATGGCGCTGGTGGAAAAGGAAAAGATCGACGTTGACGATAAAGACCTGGCTGAGCGCTATGAGCGGATCGCCGCTGGAAACAGCGAAATGCTGGGGCGGATCAAGGAATATTATTCGTCGAATAATAAAGTCAAGACCTCGCTGATTGCCGAAATCAAGGAGGAGAAGGCAATCCGCTTCCTGATGGACAGTGCCGTAATTACCGAGGTTGACGCCGCAGAACTGAAAGCGGCCTGATAGAAAGGGTACCATGTACATCCCGATAGTAGTCGAACAGAGCGGCAGGGGCGAGCGCTCCTATGATATTTACTCGCGACTGCTCAAGGAACGGATCATCTTCCTGGGTGGCGGCATTGACGATAATGTGGCAAACCTGATTATTGCCCAGTTGCTGTTCCTCGAGGCCGAGGACCCGGACAAGGATATCCATCTGTATATCAACTCACCCGGCGGCGTGGTGACATCCGGCATGGCGATCTTTGACACCATGCGCTATATCAAGGCCCCCGTTTCCACGATCTGTGTCGGCCAGGCCGCATCCATGGGCGCGTTTCTGCTGGCAGCCGGTGAAAAGGGGAAGCGGTTCAGCCTTGATCATTCCAGGATCATGATCCATCAGCCGTTGGGAGGATTTCAAGGCCAGGCTACGGACATCCACATCCATGCCAAGGAAATTCTGCGCATGAAGGATGAACTGAACGGCATCCTGGCGGAGTTGACCGGTCAAAACGTGGAAAAGGTGTCCGCCGATACCGAACGGGACTACTTCCTGTCCGCGGCAGAGGCCAAGGAATACGGACTTATTGACGCCATCGTGACCAAGAAGCCGGATATCGGAGGTACACCATGAGCCGACGGGATACCAATCAGGAAAACCTGACCTGCTCCTTCTGCGGCAAAGGCCAGGAAGAGGTCAAAAAACTTATTGCCGGACCGGCGGTCTACATTTGCGACGAGTGTATCGAACTGTGCAATGACATCATAGCCGAAGAGATGAAGATGGAGGAGACCCTCGGGCCGGACGTGAAAAAACTTCCCAAGCCTCAGGAGATCAAGGAAATCCTCGACGAGTACGTTATCGGCCAGGACCGGGCCAAGAAGGTTCTCTCGGTTGCGGTCTACAATCACTATAAGCGTATTGAATCCGGCCTCAAACCGGGTGATGTGGAGATGCAGAAGAGCAACATCCTGCTCTTGGGTCCAACCGGCTCGGGCAAGACGCTCTTGGCACAGACCCTGGCCCGGATACTGAAAGTTCCCTTTGCCATGGCCGATGCCACCAACCTTACCGAGGCCGGCTATGTGGGCGAGGATGTGGAGAATATCATCCTGAGCCTGCTACAGGCGGCGGATTACGATGTTGAGCGTGCCCAGAAGGGTATTGTCTACATCGATGAGATCGACAAGATCGCCCGCAAGTCCGAATCACCCTCCATCACCCGCGACGTCTCGGGCGAGGGGGTGCAACAGGCGCTGCTCAAGATCATCGAAGGCACGGTGGCCAGCATCCCTCCAAAGGGTGGCCGCAAGCATCCCCAGCAGGAGTTCATGAAGGTAGACACCACCAACATCCTTTTCATCTGTGGCGGGGCCTTCGCGGGACTGGAAAGCGTCATCCAGCAACGCATCGGCATGAAGAGCCTCGGTTTCGGGGCTGACATAAAGAAGCGGGCCGAAAAGAAGGTTGGGGAGCTGCTCAACAAGGTTTCCCCGGAGGACCTGCTGCGCTACGGCTACATCCCCGAATTCATAGGCCGCCTGCCTATGCTGGCCACCCTTACGGAACTGGACGAGGATGCCATGGTGCAGATCCTGAAAGAGCCAAAGAACGCCCTGGTGAAACAGTACCAGAAGCTGTTCGACCTGGAAGGTGTCCGATTGCGCTTCACTGACGGATCGCTGGTTGCCATTGCCAAGGAAGCGCTCAAACGCAATACCGGGGCACGTGGACTACGCTCCATCCTGGAAAACTCCATGCTGGATATTATGTATGAAGTGCCGTCCCAGCCGAACGTAAAGGAAGTGGTTATCAGCGAGGATGTGATCTATCACAAGGAAAAACCCATTGTCGTGTATGAACAACTGGTCAGCGACGCGGCCTGATCGGCAGGTGCGGAATAATTGCAGCAATTTCAGCCTGATAGCAAAATGAGATTCTATCGCGATGGAGTAACGCATCATAAATATTCTGGGGTAAAAAGTCTCTCATTGCCCATAAACTGCCTGTTTGCGAGAAATTTTGCTTGACAGTTTCCGAAACAATCTGTTAAACACTGAGTCGCCTTGTATTCACCATAAAAATCAGGAGGTGTAACGTGACAAAAGCTGAACTGATTAGCGCAGTAGCAGAAAAAGCCGGGCTGAAAAAGGTCGAGGCTGAGAAGGCGGTAGCCGCATTCATCGCTTCCGTGACTGTTGCACTGAAAAAAGGCGACAAACTGAGCCTGGTCGGTTTTGGAACATTCACCACCGCCAAGCGTGCTGCCCGCAAGGGTCAAAATCCGCAGACCGGCAAAAAGATCAACATCCCTGCCGCTGTTGTTCCGAAGTTCAAACCTGGTAAAACCTTGAAAGAAGCTGTAAACAGCAAGAAGTAATTCTCTGATTTTGGGGTTGTAGCTCAGTCGGTTAGAGTGCCAGCCTGTCACGCTGGAAGTCGCGGGTTCGAGCCCCGTCAACCCCGCCATATTTGGGCGAATAGCTCAGCTGGGAGAGCGCCAGCCTTACAAGCTGGATGTCACAGGTTCGATCCCTGTTTCGCCCACCATACTACAGGGAAAAGAACCCTTTTCCCTGTTTTTTTGTCCATCCCATCTGTTTTGGGGTTGTAGCTCAGTCGGTTAGAGTGCCAGCCTGTCACGCTGGAAGTCGCGGGTTCGAGCCCCGTCAACCCCGCCATTACAACGAAAAAGGGCGTCTGCCATAACGGCAAGCGCCCTTTTTCGTTTTTATCCGTTTTGTTTTGTGCTACTCCGTATCCATTGCTGTTGTTGGATACATTCATTACCGAGGCAGGTACCCGCATGTACGAATCCATCTATGAACAGCCCGTTGCAAAAGATGCCCCCCCTCCCTTCTCGCTGCCCGAATGGATCGCTCTGGCCCCATTCGAGGAGTACCTGGGCATGCACATCGATGAGGCCGCAAACGGCAGGGCGGTGCTCACCATGCCGTTCCGTGCGGCCCACTGCCAGGGAGCGGGGCTGATGCACGGCGGAGCCATCGTATCCCTTGCCGATACGGCCCTGGCAATGGCCATCAAGAGCCTGCTGCCACGGGGAACGCATTTTGCCACCATCGAAATGGACCTGAAGTTTCACGCGCCCGTACGGTGGGGAATGGTATGTGCTATTGCCGAGGCTGGGGAAAGGAGCGGCCGGGATATTGCCGGCCGGGTTGAGATTGTCACCGAGGAGGGGGTCAAGGCCGCCACATTTCGGGCGATCTTTCGTGTCAAGCAGGGGGCGTAGCGGTAACCACCCAAAACAGCTAGACAGCCATTTTAAGCCGCTTCAATTTCTCGACCAGTGTAGTTCTGTTAATTCCGAGCAGCGCCGCCGCACGGGCCTTGACACCGCCTGAAAGCGCCAGCGCCTGGGTTATCAGCTTGCGTTCGATCTCCGCTATCGCCGCCACCATATCCATGCCCCGCTCTGTCATCTCAAGGCTTCCGGCGTCTGTTGGCAAGCCTTGCCCACACATACCGGCCGGGAGATCTTCAAGGCCGATCACATCCCCTTCCGTCAAAGCAACCAGGCGTTCCACCAGATTTTCCAACTCGCGGACATTACCGGGCCAGGAATGTTCCTCCAATGCCTCCAGCGCCCGCTTGTTGATGGTCATGGGCGGCCGCTCCATAAGCCGACAGCACTTTTCCAGAAAATGGCCCACAAGCGGCAAAATGTCCTGTTTGCGCTCCCGTAGCGGGGGAAGGTGGAGAGGTATGACATTGAGCCGATAAAACAGATCCTCGCGGAAATTCCCCTGTTTGACCTGCTGCTCAAGGTCAAGGTTGGTGGCGGAGATCACCCGCACATCGAGTTTGACCGGTTTGTTGGATCCGACCCGATCCACCTCCTGTTCCTGGAGCACCCTCAGAATCTTGGTCTGCAGGTGTTGCGGCATGGTCCCGATCTCATCAAGAAAGATGGTCCCGTGATTGGCGGCCTCGAACTTGCCGGCCTTGTCCCGAATGGCTCCGGTAAATGCGCCGCGCACATGACCAAACAGTTCGCTTTCCAAGAGCATCTCAGGTATGGCGCTGCAATTGACGGCAACGAACGGCTTCAACTTCCTTGCACCGTTAAAATGCAGCGCACGTGCCACCAACTCCTTTCCGGTGCCCGATTCACCGGTTATGAGTACCGTCGAATCGGTTTTGACGATGCGTGTCATCCGCTCAAAAACCATCTTCATGGTCGGAGAGTTGGCAATGATATTACTGAACTCGAAACGCCCCTGGAGCTGCTTCCGCAGATATACGTTCTCGGAGAGGAGTTGCTGTTTTTCAAGGGCCTTGCCGACCACGATCCTGAGCTCATCGAAGTTGACCGGCTTGGTGATATAGTCGAACGCCCCCTCTTTCATGGCACGCACGGCGGTTTCCGCCGACGCATAGCCCGTGACAACGATCACCTCCGTCGTCGGTGAGAGAACACGCGAATGCTGCAATATCTCGATCCCGCTCTTGTCCGGCAAAAAAAGGTCGGAGACGATCAGGCTGAATTGCTCCCGTTCCATGATGGAGATAGCCTCATCCCCTCCGGATGCCGAAACCACGGTATAACCGATGGACTTAAGGAGCAGTTCCAGCGCCTCACGGCCGGAGTCGTCGTCATCAATCAACAGAATGCGAGTTGCTTGCGTCATTGCTTGGTATGCCTCATATTTCGTGGTGAACAAGGAACATTTAAACGGCAATCCCCATGAAATGCAATGAGAAAATTATATATCCTCAACAACTCCCGTGATAACGGCCTCCAGAGAGGCGTGATGCCGTTTACTAGCAAAGGCCGCTTCCCTTAAAGGGAAACGGCCTTTGGTGTACGGCTACATATGTTTATTCAATGTGATGCGGTTTGCTAATCTCCGGAAACGACGCCACTCCCCTTGGTAGCCTTCCATTGGAACTGATGCGGCCACTTGGAGGTATTGGTCGTGGTAATCGCGGTATGGCAGACATAACAGGCATTCGGCTTCTTGCCGCTGCCATGGGCTTCAAGGAAATCCCCGAGCCCTTCACCTTTCGAACTGGAGTGGCAGGCGCCGCAACTGCCGATGGATTTTGAATAGTTCTGGTATTGCTGCGACTGGTAGTTGTCGATATCCACCCGCGAGGGGACCATGGCGTGGGGGCTGCCATGGCAACTGGAGCAGTAGACCCCGCCGTGGCCGACCGCATTCCGGAAAAGCGTGGTGCCCGTATCCACCTGGGCAACGCCCGAGTGGCAGGTGACGCACTTGGGCTCGTTCACCCAGGGAACCTTGGTGTTGTTGGTGATGGATGCCGCCATGGTTGCCATGCTGCCATGGCAACTTGAACAATTACCGTCAGCCGCCGTATGGGCAAGGCTCCTGCTGCACTGGGTCTTGGCGCCGGGGTGGCAATCATAACATGATGCTCCCTTGGTTGCGTGGTAACCGTGGATGGCTTCGGACAGGTATTTGCCCGATGAGCCCCTGCCGGTCTGGCCGAGTGCGGGGCTGCTGTGGCAGGAGGCGCACAATACCGGTTGCTGGCCGACCAGATGAGTGCCCACATTCTTGTCGTGCTTCTGCAGCACATCGAGCATGGGGTTTGAATTGCCGTTGTGGCACTTGGCGCAGTTGATCTCGTCGGAAACGGGTATGGTCGCCCTGGTCTGGGCCACCACCGTGCCGCTGCTGTCCTTTACCGTCACCTCGATCACCTGGAACGGGTTCCAGACGCCGGAGTCATCGATGGGGGTAAGCGGGATGCCGTTTACCTGGAAATGGTCGCCCTTTGCCACCATCTTGCCGGAAAGGCTGTTGTGGATTGAAGCATCCACGAGGTTGAGGCCGGTATCATTGGCCAGGGTTATCCCGAACAGATTCTGGCAATACTGCCAGAACTGCCCGAACAGCCCCTTGGTGGAGGACTTGGTGTTGTTCACGACACGGTACGAGACGGTCAGGCCGGATGTCACGACCTTGGGCGGATTGCCTCGTTGCAGCACCTGGGCCCAGACGGTATTGTAGGGCGGCAGGATCACCGCCGTGTCGTAGCTTGGATTGGCACAGTGCATGCCGAGGTCGTTCCAGGCGAACACCACATATTTCGAGTTATTTTTGGCCGGGGTGATCACGCCGGGGTTTGAGGGAGGCATCTGCGCCGGCGGCGGGGTCCAGGTGGTTGTGGAGCCGGAGCCCGAGGTAGTGGAACCGGACAGGGCCGCGGCAATAGCCTGGATCTGGGCGGTGGTCAGGGTCGAAAAGGTTTTCATGCCGCTGACGCTGGAAATTCCGGCCTGGATCTGGGCAACGGTCGCCCCTTTCTTGGAGGAGGTTGCCAACGGGCCATGGCAGCCGGAACAATCGGCGGTATAGAGCGCGGCGCCGTCGATCGTGCCGGTCGTGGAACCTGAACCGGAGCCCGAGGTCGTGGAACCGGACAGGGCCGTGGCAATGGCCTGGATCTGGGCACTGGTCAGGGTCGAGAGCGACTTCATGGCGCTGACTCTGGAGATGGCGGACTGGATCTGGGTGGCGGTTGCACCCCGTTTGGATGAGGTTGCCAGCGAGCCGTGGCAGCCGGCGCAATAGGAAGTATAGAGCGCCGCACCGTCAAGCTGGGTTGTAGCCAACACCGCTTGCTGGCCGGATTCACCATTGACACCATCTCCTCCGCTGCCGCAACCGGACAGTGAAATACCGATTGCTGCCAGTACCACAAATATCAGACCAGTGTATTTCTTTTGCATACTACCTCCTTTTGTAACGGTTTGTGGATGGGCTTCAGAACATCCGGGGCTGTCGATGCTGGCCCGAATCCTCGGTTGCTTCCTCGGAAACGGTCCATACCAGGTATCATCACATTTTCTAACCGCCGTTATGGTTTCACCTCCCTCACGTGGACTCTCTGTCGTACTGCGCACAAAAAAAACCGGGTCGCCAATATCGAATTGATATTTCGGCGACCCGGCTGTCTCGGTGAGACCCTGTAGGCTTTCCGTCCCATCCTCGCGGATGGTTTAGTATTATCGTCTATCCTGGTTCTATGTTATTAGCTTCTGTCTCGGTTCCAGCAAGGCTCTATGCTGATTACTCCTTATGTATTGCCGCGGTTTGCCAACAAAAAAAGCCGGGTCGCCAATATCAAATGATATTTCGGCGACCCGGCTGTCTCGGTGAGACCCTATGGGCTTTCCGTCCCACCCTCGCGGATGGTTTAGTATTGTCGTCTATCCGGCAATGTAAAATTTTTGTAAACAGTACAAAACACAGCCGCACAAATCAATACAAAAAATCATATATCACTATTATTTTACATTTATAAATAGAAACCAAATTTCTCTGCCGTGATACGTCCTTGGGAGCCGAAGGCGTCTCGTATTCAGGTGTACGTCAATCACCGGTAACGGCCCGTATCGACCGTTCCAGTCCATCCACGAGCAGTTCCAACTCTTCCGGGCTGATTGCCAGGGGGGGGAAGATGACCACCGTATTGCCGAGGGGGCGCGAGAAGATGCCCAGCTTGCGGGCTTCGAGACAGACGCGGATACCGATCCGCTCTTCCCACGGGTACGGCTGGCGGGTCCCCTTGTCCAGAACCAGTTCAACACCGGCGGCCAACCCGCACTGACGAACGTCACCCACATGCGGCAGCCCCGAGAACCGGGCAAGGCGCTCACGCAGAAACTCGATCTTCGGTTGCAGCGCCTCCAGCAACCGGTCGCTCTCAAACAGATCCAGACTTTTCAGGGCAACGGCGCAGGCCAACGGATTGCCGGTAAAGGTGTGACCATGGAAGAAGGTCTTGAGCTGGGCATAATCTCCCAGAAAGGCACCGTAGACCTCATCGGTCGTCACGGTGACCGCCAAAGGCAGATAACCGGCTGCGATCCCCTTGGAAAGCGCCATGATATCCGGCGTCACACCCTCGTGCTCGCAGGCAAACATCCGGCCGGTGCGGCCGAAGCCGGTTGCCACCTCGTCTGCAATCATCAGGAGGTCGTAACGATCGCATAATTCCCGCACGGCCCGCAGAAAACCGGGTGGCTGTACGATCATACCGCCAGCCCCCTGGATCAGCGGTTCGATCACCAGGCCGGCGCACGTGGCGGCATGATCGGCCATAAGCGCATCCAGCGCCTCGATACATTTCATCCCGCAGCTCGTACGGTCGGCACATCCCAGTTCGCAGCGGTAGCAATAAGGGGCGGCAGCCTGGATGGTTTCGAACATCAGGGGTTTGAAGGTGGCATGGTAGATGTCGATGCCACCGACGCTGACCGCGCCAAGGGTATCGCCGTGGTAGGCATTCCTGAAGGTGATGAAGCGGCTGCGTTCCGGCCTGCCCTTATGCGCCTGGTACTGGTAGGCCATCTTGACAGCCACCTCCATGGCGGTGGAGCCGTTGTCCGAGTAGAAGAAGCGATCCAGCCCGGCTGGCGTGATGCCGGCCAGCCGGTGGGCCAGCAGGATGCTCTGCTCACTCGCCAGCCCCAGCAGGGTCGAGTGTTCCAGCCGGTCCACCTGGCCCTTAAGCGCATCATTCAACTCCGTACGGCAATGGCCGTGGACGTTGGTCCACATGGATGCCACCCCGTCCAGGTAGCGGTTGCCGTCGCTGTCGATCAGCCAGCTCCCCTCCCCTTTCACGATGACGATTGGCGCTTCGTTTTCCCAATCCCGCATCTGGGTGAAGGGGTGCCAGACATGGCGCTTGTCCCATTCCCGCAACTGTTCGGTCGAAACCCCGCTCACCACCCCAACTCCCGCATTACTATCTCCGTCTCCGGCTGCCGGTTCAGCCAGCCCGCCAAATACTCGACTGTTTCAAACTGGTCGTCACCGTCGTGATGCGGCCAGAGCCCGAGTATCGGCGCCCCGCACAGGGAGCCTATGTGGTGCGGTGCACTCCGTTCGGCCGGGCCTGGCGTGTCAGGGTAGTTATTGATGATTACGCCGGCAACGGAAAGCCCCATCTGTTGGGCACTGTAGCAGGTCAGCACCGTATGGTTGATGGTGCCCAGATCCGGCCGAGCCACCACCAGCAGCGACAGATCCAGTTCCCGCACCAGGTCCGCCACTAGCAGCCCCCCTGCCAGCGGCACCATCAATCCCCCCGCACCTTCAACGATCATAACGTCGTGACTGGCGGCAAGCCGCTGGTACGATTCACGGATCCGGCTGAAATCGATCCGCACGCCGTCGATTTTCGCCGCCTCGGCCGGTGCCAGCGGTTCCCGCAGCAGGTAGGGTGCGACATCGTCACTGCAGGCGATCCCGGCGGATCTGCAGAGCAGCAGGGCGTCGTCCGAGACAAGCCGGCCACCCTCTTCACGGCAACCACTGGTGACCGGCTTCATTACCCCTACGCGAGCCCCGCTCATCCGCAGCAGATAGGCCAGCGTGGCCGCAACGACAGTCTTGCCGACCCCGGTGTCGGTTCCGGTGATAAATATCCCTTTTCCCATTATCTCACTCTCCAACGTATTGAACCCTACAGTCGGTCGCACCACAGAGGACGCAGAGGAGCACAGAGGAACAACAGGAAACAACTTCACAGGGATGGACAGGAAAACAGGATAACGGCTTACCCTGATAATGACTTGGAATCATCCTGTTAATCCTGTGTATCCCTGTAAAAACGCCTTTGCCTTTCCTCCGTGTCCTCTGCGTCCTCTGCGGTGCACGCTTTTTTCAGGTTGTCACCCACATCCGCATTCGGCGATACCCAGCCCAAGATCCGCAATCATCCGCCGGTCCGTTTGCGGGTCACGGCCGGCCTTTGTCAGGTAGTTTCCGGTCATCATGCCGCTGGCCCCGGCCATGAAGATCCACGATTGCAGTTCGCGCAGGTTGCGGTCACGGCCGCCGCAGACCTTGATCTGCCGCTCCGGCAGCAGGAAGCGGTACACGGCAATCGTCTTCAGGCACTCCATGGGGGTCAGGAAATCGGCCTGGGCCAAACGTGTCCCCTCCACCGGATCGAGGAAGTTTACCGGAATGGAATCCACCTCCAGATCACGCAGGGTCAGGCCCATCTCTATCCGCTGTTCAAAACTCTCCCCCAGGCCGAAGATGCCGCCGGAACAGACCTTCAAACCGGCGCGCTTGGCGGCCTTGACGGTCTGCACGTCTTCTTCGTAGTCGTGAGTGGTACAGATGGCGGGGAAAAAGCTGCGGGCCGTCTCCAGGTTGTGATGGTAGGTCACCATGCCCGCCTCCTTCAGGGTCCGGGCGGTTTCGTCGTCCATGATCCCCAGGGAGCAGGAAGGGAGAATGCCGGCCTCGGACCTGATCCGCCTCAGGGTGGCGCAGATCCGGTCCAGTTCCGCCCCCGGGCCTACGCCGGTACCGCTGGTAATGATGCCGTAACAGGAGGCCCCGTTGGCTTCTGCCTGTTTGGCGCAGGCAACCATCTGCTCTTCATCCACCAGGGCATAGCTGGCCACCGCCGTGTCATGGTGGGCCGACTGGGCACAGAAGGCGCAATTCTCGGGACATTTCCCCGATTTGGCGTTGATGATGGAACAAAGGGTCACATCGCTGCCCACATACTGCTCGCGAATACGCCCGGCCTCGGCAAACAAGAGATACAGGTCGGGGCCGGCGGCCGTTCCCAGGCGTACCGCATCCTCCGCCGAGAGCACCTGGCCGCTCAAAACCGCTTCAGAGCAGTGTTGAATAAAATTTCGCATGAACTTCCTCCTCGCGCTTCTCAATACCATGCCATACCCGGCATTGTCAACCCAGCCACAAATATTGGTTTACGACAAGACACGCAGGAGGGTTAATGCAGTGATTGGAAGTAACCGGTTGAAATCGTTTCTGTGCTGGACTATGCTTGCCGTCACGAAATCCACTACCGCCCAAATACCAGGGAGGCCGCATGATACAGCACATCAGACGCACCCTTTCGGCTGCGATTCTGCTCCTGCTCCCCGTCTCGATTGCCGAGGCCGCGCCATCGGTGAGCGTCAGCCCTTCGGGCAGCACGAGTTGCATTATTCAGGGTTACGGCATGGACGGGGTCTCCGGCATGAATCTAAGCCTTAGTTACGATACATCCCTGTCCGGTCTCTCGGTCATCCAGGGAGGTCTCGTCTCCGGTGCTATGCTGGTTGCCAACACCAACACCCCCGGCTCCATCACAATCGGCATCCTCAAAGCACCCGGAACATTTTCCGGAAACGGCCCCATAGCAACCGTAACCTTTACCAACGGCTCGGGGAGTCTCAGACTCGTCACGGCAAACCTGATCAACAGCAACGGGGCTTCAATCAGCGGGTCAACGTCCGGCTCCTGTTCCATTGCTACATCCAGCACGTTATTGGCACCGCTCAACGAGCAAACAGCTTCAAACACGTCGCAAACGTCCGCAGGTACTTCCACGGGGACCTACCTCGGTAGCGTTACCATGCAGACGGACGCACAAGCACAAACCGCTCCCAAACAGGCAGAGACACCGAATACCCCTGCCGAGACGACAACGGCCGCAACCGCAGCAACACCCTCTGACCAGCAGACTGCAGCCAAAGCGGATAAACCGAAAAAACCTGAAGAACAGAAGCTGACAACCTACACCAGCGTTCTCGAACGATTCCGCACCTACCAAGGCGAGAAGAACCCTGCAATCCTTGTGGCGCTCTTCAGCAAAGAGGTTGCTCCCCTCATCACCCAAACCCCCCTGGCCGCCCTCTCCGACGGCAGCACACCCGTCAGGATCACTGTCCGCCTTTCCCCGTCACGTGAATGCGCGCCGAACTTCGCCTTGAGCGGGGTACAACTGGTTTCCCTGAACAAGGACGATGAAACCGGCGCATGGATACTGGAGACTTTGCCCCTGGCTAATACGCTGAAGGCGGGCATTACCATCCTGAATGGCAACGAGGTGATCGAGTTCCCGCTCACCGTGGCGCCACCCATCAAAACCGCCACAATCGGCGAAGCGAGTTTCGCGGCCTTCCTGAAAAACAACGGCAAGAGCGCGGACCTGAACAATGACGGCAAAAGAGACTACATCGACGACTACATCTTCACCGCAAACTACCTGGCGCAAAAGAGCGCCACCAAGCAGCACAATCAAGGCAACATGCCCCAAAGATGAATGACGTGGTGCTGCAGCACGGAGACAACAAAAAGGCCCTCATCCATCGAGGGCCTTTTTGTTTGCGGGAATATTCCGTGGCAGGTATCTGACGTTGGCAGCTACATCCCGAACGGCGGCTCGAACTTTACCTGCCGCTGACACCGCCAGTGCTACCGGTAGCCGTCTCAAATTCCGGGTCGCCGATGAACCAGCACAGGTTGCTGACCGTGATATTTATCGTACCGTTCGCCGACACCGTGTAGGGTCCTCCGATGACCTGATAACCTTGGCTGTCTTCCTTTGACATGTACATCGTAGTGATCACCGTACCGGGCGCCTTGCCGGGAACCGGGAGGGTGATGGTGATGGGATTGGAAAATGTCGCCTTGGCCGAACCGGTAATTTCCACATTAACCGCCACGGCAGTCGACCTCACGGCGGTAAAACCACCCGTAACCGGAAGCGGAACATTGGAAGTGCCGGAAGAGGCGGTTGTTGCATTCCCTGGAGCCAGGAAGGTGAATGTGGGGGCCGAGGCCAGGGTGATCGTATTGCCTGAAGCGTCCTGTGCGGTAATGGTGGTGCTGGGTGGCATGGATACGGCTACCGAGGCGACTGCGGCGGGGGCGCTCGCAGGGGCCGACACCACGGTTGTGGTGGTCGTGGATGTCGTGGCAGTACCATTGGTGTTGACCGTGGCTCCGGTCACCGTGGCAGAGGTGCTGACAGGGGCAGGCGCAGTGGCAGGCGCACTCCCCCCCCCACCGCCACCGCATCCACCGGTCAGAAGCATGGTGCCGAGAAAACCTGCTGTTCCTAACATGGTCAATAGTCTTTTCATAACGTATTCTCCTTTTTTATGTTGCCTGTTTGTTGTCATGACAAAGCAGGGTAGCTACATGCTTCCGCGATAGCTGAGCCAAGCCTCACGCAGCCTTGAAAGATGAGACATGATATACGATTCGTTGAGCCGGTCCCGGTTCAGGTACTGGTCGTAGAGTGAAGCGGTCGGGAGTGGAATTGATGCGAGCGGGAACGACAGGATTGTGTTGCGTTTTTGCGACCCCGTGGTAATAACCGTTTCCTGGGAATATGACCATTCGTCCGTCCCACGCGCCTGCATCCGGTAATAATGTTTCATATCCCTGGCAGGAGTCAGGGGGAAACTGAAATTGACGCCGGCCGCCTGCCAGTGGCGATCATCCCTGGCAATGCTGTTCTTGTAGTAGACCGAGAACCCAGTGTCGCCGAACATCCGTTTCAACTCGACCATATATCCTCGGTCCTGCGCCTGGAATCTGCCTGCGGTCCCGGTCAGGAAGAGGTCCAGCGGGCTGAAATAGTAACGGTAAGAGGCCAGATACGTCTCGGATACTTCGTGGGTCTTGTCGTCCTTTCCCCACGACTGTACCAGGCGGATGGCGTGGGCGCCCCGGCCGGGCGTCCAATAGAGTTCATTGAGGGAGCCGTAAAGGTCGGGTGCCACCATACCCGCCCCCAGGTTGGCCATCACATCGGGTAGCAATCTGACCCCCTGAAACAGCATCAGGCGTTCCATCCGTGCCGGTGTGCGCCGGTTCCGAAACGGCTTGCCGTCATCCAGGTTGTCGCTCCACGAGATGGGAATGTCCCAGCGGGCATTGACCACACCTCCTTTCCAGAGATTCACCAACAACTCCGGCTTGAGGGAAAGAACATAATCAAAGGCTCCGCGCTCAGTTCCCACAAGCGTGGTCAGCCCGGGCCAGAGCAGAAGTGCGGCGGTGAATGCGCTGCTGTTGGTGTCTCCACCTACGAAGGTCACGTCCGTATCGTCGGCGTATCTGCGGGAAACCGCCACGTTCTCCGCTAGTTCTGCAAGATTGCGCCCCTCTTCGACAAAGGTCGCCAGTTCCGGCAGCGGCATGGAGACCTGGAGCATCCGGATACCCTTTTTCTTTATGATCACACGGATGAACAGGAAATCGTCCCGTAACACTCCAGCGGCCATGCCGCTGACAACCCCCAAGGCATCCAGTTCGTTATGGTTGAAGGTGACATTCTCGTATTCAATCACCAATGTCCTGCCTTCCCGGCTACCGACGCGAACGTTCATGAAGCCTGCCTTGACGAGGCGGTCACGGAGTGCGGTCATCCTGACCTCCCGTGTAGCGGCTGTACCTTCAACAACAACCTCGGGGTGGCTGACTCGGGGTTCTGGGCTCGGCAGAGGGGGGGCGGATTCCGAGTTCGGAATTCCCGCTGATTCCCGCCCCTTGCTCACCGTTGCGGATGCGTTTTTATCGCTCACCCCTTCTCCGCTCCCCGATGCGGCTTCCCCAAGGTTCTTGCCCGGTTCCCGCCTTTTGAAGTCCAGCGGAAAGGTCAAGCCAACCCCGATATCCACGTTACCCGGACTGTGGTTCAGGGATGTTTTGATGGTGGCGGTAAGATTGATCGGGGTCTTCCACAATGGAGGGGTTACGATCCTTGCCCCCAGGTTGGTTTCCTTGGTATCGTTCTCAACCAGGAGATAGACCCAATCGTGGGCCTTGAACTCACCACCGCCGAACGCACCTTTCATACGACGCGGCCCAAAGCCGTACCCGGCCGAAAGCCGCAGACGCCAGAGATCCTCCGATACGACCACATACTTGGTCTGAAGCAGATTGGCGCCCCCCCCGACATCCTGATAGCCCACGGCAATCACAGGGGCATAAGGGAAGCGCCTAAAAAATGGTTCCGAGGTCAGCTTGATGTTGGCTGACAGGTCGCTTACTCTTTCTGAAGGGGCGTAGGTAAGCCTGCCTCCAACCTCGGCAACACTGAAGGCCCCCACGGAAAAGAGGTAATTATCCTGGAATGATGTCCTGTCCCGCCACATGCTCTCCTTCTGGTTGCTGTACTGGCCATACAAGAAGCCCTCTTCCGTCACATGCGCGGTAGGGGTGTTGAGGATACCGGTGTATCCCTGAAGGGAAAGGCCGCTGTGGAAACGTTCCGGCGGCGCTATATCAAAGGCCGGGCTAGCCATGGGAAGTGCAAGAAGCCACAGAAGGAGAATGGCCGATCCCGGACGGTATTTCATGAAAGTCTCCTGACGCTGGCGATGAATGAAGGCGGACAACCTTGTTATTCCTGAACCCGTCGCTGAGCAGCGGGAACAGATCGGAACGCATCTGTTTGAACGATACCGGCATCTTGCCGGTGAAATTGTAGGCAGGATTAAACTCCGGTACCAGCCCTTTCAGCGACGCAATGATATCGTTCAGACGATTATCGCGGGAAGCGGCAAACAACTCTTCGATGTTGCGCCCCACATTTCCCATCTCAATGGGGATCGGGGCAAGCATCTTGATCTTGCGGTGCGAGGTAGGAATGATGCCCTCACCGTCGATAAATAATTCCTCATACAGCTTTTCGCCCGGCCGTAGCCCCGTAAATACGATGTCGATGTCTTCATAAGGCTGCAGGCCGGACAGCCTGATCAGTTTTTCCGCTAAGTCAAGGATACGGACAGGCTCGCCCATGTCAAGCACGAGGATCTCACTTTTTGTGCCCATACCACCGGCCTGCAGTACGAGTTGCGCAGCCTCGGAGATTGTCATGAAATAACGGACTACCTGTCTGTCGGTGACCGTAACAGGCCCCCCCTTGGCGATCTGGGACTTGAAAAGCGGTATCACGCTCCCATTGCTGCCCAGGACATTGCCGAAACGAACCGTGGTAAACCTGGTGTGACTCGTGAGCGAAAGCGACTGGACATAGAGCTCCGCGGCCCGTTTGCTGGCACCCAGGACGTTGGTCGGATTGACCGCCTTGTCGGTGGAAATCAGGACAAAGTTATTGACATTGTGCAGATGTGCCATGTCGGCAACGTTTTTCGTACCTTCCAGGTTATTGAGTATGGCCTGTGACGGATTGTATTCCAGCATGGTAACGTGTTTATACGCGGCCGCATGGAAGACAACCTCCGGGGTGAATTGCCTGAACGCCACCTCAAGCTTGTGTCGATCCCGCACATCGGCGAGCAGGGGAAGGATACGCAATTCCGGGAAACTAGCCGTAAGCTCCTTCTCGATCTCGTAGAGCGGGGTCTCGGCCTGATCCATAAGAATCAGCTGATCGGGCCGGAACAGGGCCACCTGGCGGCAGATCTCACTGCCGATGCTGCCTGCGGCACCGGTCACGAGAACCCGTTTCCCGGCCAGATACCCGCAGATACTCTCATGATCCAGCACCACCGGTTCACGGCCCAGCAGATCTTCAATCTCCACATTCTTTATCTGGGAAAAAGAGATCGTGCCGTCGATTAATTCGCCGATACCGGGAAGGGTTTTGAATATGACATTGGAATCCTGGCATGACTCCACAAGGGAACGAATGATTCTCCTGCCAGCCGACGGCATGGCGATAATGACCTCGGTGACGTTATTGCGATCAATCAGCTCCCTGAGATGACGGGTCGCCCCCAGTACCGGTACACCATGCAGGCTCATCCCTATTTTTGCCGGATCGTCATCCACGAATCCGATCACCTGGTACGCCATGCCGGGGATACGGCAAATCTCCTTGTACAGGAGGCTGCCTGCCTCGCCAGCACCCACAATTAACGTCCGAAGGCCATTACCCCTGTGCGCAAAAATCCGGCTTTCACGACAGACACGCCATACCAAACGGCTTGCAGACAAAAATGTCATGAGCAGGAACCAGTCCAGGATAAAAACGGAGCGGGGCAACGGGGCAAGTTGCTTCAGGAACATAATCGCAAAGAGCGCCAGAAAGGAAGCCAGGGTAACCCCCTTGAGGATTTCCACGGCATCATGCAACGATGCATAACGCCAGATGCTCCTGTAGAATCCGGTCAGGGCAAAGACAGGCGGCTTGGCCAACACCATCACCAGTAGGCAGGTCCAGAACAAGGGCATTTCGTCGGCCGGGATTGCAAAGTCGTAACGCAGCAGAAAGGCCGAGGTAAGCGCAAGAGCGATAAGTAGCGTATCAATGATAAAGACGGGAAAGCGGCGTCTGGATAGCATAGGAAGTCTCCGGCATAGGATTTATCCGAACTTGTTTGTTTAATGAAACTTGCAGCAACCATGCCTGATAAAATATTTTTTGTAACTTATTAATACATATCATGTTTTTAGACATGGCGCCTCCCGTGTCAACGATTTTAAACTACAATTTTTACTGCCTTGTAAAATATGATTACACCTTGGGATACATGGAGGGACCACGGTATAGAGATGTTGCGGATTGAGTATCTATCGAATTGACGAGCGGCGTGAGGTGAGGTCTGCCTTGGGGATGATAGGTACGATTAAAAGGTAAGGGGAAGCGTCACCCTTTTGCTGTAGTCCGTTCGCACCGAGCCTGCTGAAGGGGAATAATAACGACATTCGCATGACGCTCGACACATACAGTATCTTCGCATTTCCGTCTCATGTGCTGTGAGACCAGCCACCAGCAGCAAAAGAGCACCACCTCGCAAGCAGCGACAACCTCCACCCCGGCTGATCTAAGAAACAATAACATGGTCCCAACTCCAGCCTGAACCGCACCATAGCCCAGCGAGATCTTCCAGTGGGGGATCTGCATCCGGTTGGCGAGCAACTGGTACAGATGTCTGCGATGGGCCTGTGAAAGGCGCTCACCGTCACGTTTGCGGATATACAGCGTCGTAAGCGCATCAGCGTAGAACGTGGAGAGAAGCCCGCACAACACCAAAAAATCCACAGCCGATCTGGCCAACGCAACGCACATGATGGCAAAGGTAAAACCGAGCAGGATACTGCCCACGTCACCCATGAAGACCCGCGCCCTGGGAACGTTCAAGGGAAGAAAACCAAGGCAGGCCGTGGACAGACAGGTGGCAAAAACGAGAAGAGCGTGGTCACTGCCCTGGAAATGACAGAACACTGCCATCAGACCAAAACCCACGGCACCGGTGATTCCAGCAATGCCGTTAATACCGTCCATAAAATTATAAAAATTGGCCGTGCCCACGATAAAGACGCATAACAACAGGATACTAAGGGAAACTTGTGAAGCATGGGGCCCGAAGAGCGGGGTACCCAGCAGTATGACCGCCAAGGCAGCGGCAAATTGAAATATCAGGCGAGTTTTTGCAGATAGCCCCAACCGGTCGTCAAATATATTGACCAGTGACAGTAATGACGCCGGTAACCAGAAGGAAAGTGGCAGTTGCATCAGAATGACTGATACCCCCAGTGCAGCAAGGACACCGATGCCACCTCCGCGTGGGGTAGGCTGATTATGTGAACTGCGGGAATTGGGGATATCGACCAGACCAACACGAAAGGCATATCTGGACACGAACCACGCACCGGCAAGACCGAGCAGAAACGATATAACGACTATAACTGAAGTATGTGCAACCATCGCGTACTCCATTACTCTTGCGGACATTTATCCTTCAAACCAGCACACCGCTTCCCTCAATCTCAATTTCTGCTGCAACTTGGTTCGATACATACAAGTTCTAGCAGCATCCGTGCCCGAAACAAAACTCAGCATAACATATTGAAATACCATTATATTAATGTGACCGACGCTCGCTGATGCCGATATCGTTGCGACAATATCTTTTACAAAATCTGTTAAGTAAATTTACAAGGCATGAATTTTGGCAGGGAGGCTGAGCGGCGGAGAATGCTTGATTATATGTACCGGCAAAAATGCAACGAGTTAATTCCGAGCAGCGACGTGTAACTACTCAGAGTGTACAACAACTTGCTACGTGGTTTGTCATGCAAATGTCTCTATTTTTTACCTTATCAACGAATATATTTACAATAACACCAGGCTGTGACGGCAAACACGCACGCGTAACATCCAGCTATTATTAGTATTTTTAAAATATTATCCGATGGCACGTCTCATGCTCTCTTGATTTCATACGGCAGCACCGATTCGAGATACAAAAGGAGTTCGCCATGAAAACAATAAGAATACTCATCGTAGCGGGAATGGTGTTGTTGCCAAGCATGGCCACTGCTGTAACCAAATGCTGGATCAACGAATTCGTGGATCATCGTGAAGCGGTGTGCATAGGCAATGAAAAACCATTGCCTGTTTCCGAGCCAAGATATGCTTCTCCCCAGGCGGCACAATGGTCGCCAATCCAAAACCAGGCGGCGTCTCAAACATCAGTCGGAACTGCGACCATATCATCGCCGTCAGGGGCCGGTTCGCCCCAGGGGACAGCCCTTCAGCAACCCGTGACGGCTCAACCTCAAACACCAGCGACGCCGCAATCGGTTGAAACAACGGCAGCAGCGACGCCCTCACAGACCGGTGCACCCCAGACAACCGTTGTTCACCGGCAGGGCAGGCAGCAATATCAACAGGCAATGGAAGAGGCAAGAGCCGCCAGGCTGCAGCTCATCTCTCAACTCCAGCAGATGCAGCAAAACCAGGCGCAATAAGCTGGCTCGACATCATCAACCCGGAATTACCGTTTCGTACGTCTTACCAAATAGGCGCAGTCCATCCCCACGACCTCTCTCTATGGCGTCTCCAAGTTATCTGGTCGGCAATGCTTTCAGCCTTGCCGACCAGGCTGTCGCAGCAGGGAAGATTCACGGCACATTGGGTCGAGGCATAAGGTCGTTACATCGTTCAACTCCTCAAGGCATAAAACCCCAACGTAAAACAAGTGAATGTGTCATGCCGCAAACCCTGTCCTGGCCTTACTCCGGATGCAAAATCTTACATATCTTGTAATGATAATTTACAGCCAACACCATCGGCTGTTACGGAGCTTCCATAAATAAACTCGAAATTATTCATCTTTTCTTGTTGCACATCTTTGGCACGCTTGCTGCTTTTTACGTACAACACAAACATACCGGTCTATGTACGACTTCACATTTCAAAGGAAAAGAGACAATGCGCCGACTCATCATAACCATGCTGGTATCCCTGCTCGCTTCGTCGTCGTTTGCCGCGGAAATCAAAACCGAGGAAGCAAAAACCATCTATGCCGCCGGCCTGATCGTATCCCGTCAGCTATCCGTTTTAAACCTAACCCCGGCTGAACTGGAGATTGTCAAACAGGCCATTACCGACGCTTACAGCGGCAAAAAGCCTGAGGTGGATCTCGGTGTCTACCAGGAAAAGGTCCAGAATCTGGCCGTGGCCCGGCGCAAGGCGTTGGGAGCAAAGGTGGCAGCCGCGAACAAGGATTTTCTCGAACAGGCCGCCAAGGAAAAGGATGCCGTGAAGACGGACTCCGGACTTATTTACGTATCATTGCGGGAAGGGACCGGCACAGCCCCGGCCCCCTCCGACACGGTAAAGGTGAATTACCGCGGCACACTCCCTGACGGAAAGGAATTTGACAGCTCCTATAAACGGGGCAAGCCGTTCGAGTTCCGGCTGGATGGCGTCATCAAATGCTGGAATGAAGGGTTGCAGCGGATGAAACCGGGTGGCAGGGCCAAGTTGATCTGCCCGCCCGAGACCGCCTACGGCGAAGCAGGAGCCGGTGACCTTATCCAGCCGAACGCCACCCTTGTATTTGAGATTGAGCTGCTCGAAAGCAAGAAATAGGTACACGGGGCTATATGCCGTTTGCAGCCATCGCTATGGGCAAGAATACAAAACAAGAGGAGATGACTATGCGGGTCGACAAGACAGGCAGACATTGCCAACAAGGTCCACCAACGGATCAACAGATGTACAGCAGACGAAAGGAGGGTATCATGGACGCACGTAAGTGGCTAAAAAGAAGTATCTGCCTGGTTATGGCAATGGCGGCCCTAGCCTGTATTTTCGGGCAGGGTCGGGCTCTTGCCGCCTACACCCCGCCGACCATTACCACCCCGCTCGCAACGCCGGATTACTTCGGCTTTGCCAACTATGCCAACAGCCCGCTGCCGACTGGTCCCATTGCGGCCGTCACACTCGCGGCCGGCGGAAGCGGGTATAGCGCGAACCCCACCGTTACCATTGCGGATTTCAACTGCTCAGGCGCAGGATGCGGCACAGGTGCTACTGCCACGGCAACGGTATCGGGCGGCGTCATCACCGCCATCACGCTTACCGCGCCCGGCAGTGGCTATTTCGCCCCGAGCGTCACCATTACGGATGCCACCGGCAAAGGCGCCAGCGCCAGCGCAGCCATCGTCGCCCCCGCCGGTACGGCCGTCGGCAACGGTATCCGTAAATTCGTCGATAATCTGCCGGGCCTGTGCGGGGTTGCTGGCCAGGGGCAAAACGGCCTTCTGCAATGCATCCCCCTTGCTGTCCCGGATGCCACCAATCCTTATCCAGGCGCTGATTTTTACCGTATCGGTTTGAGTGACTACACCCAGAAGATGCATACCGACCTTCCCGCCACCAAATTACGGGGATATGTACAACTCAACAGCAGCAACACACCCGTTACCCTGGCCGGGTCGGCTGCCGCGCATCAGTACCTGGGCCCCCTGATCCTGGCCACCAAGAACCGGCCGGTACGTATCAAGTTCGTCAACCAACTTGGCCTGAACAACGCCGGCGACCTCTTTATCCCGGTAGACACGACCTACATGGGGGCGGGCAAAGGTCCCGACAACACCTCTTGGTACACCCAGAACCGCGCCGTTCTCCATCTGCACGGCGGAGCCACCCCATGGATCAGTGATGGCACACCGAACCAGTGGATCACCCCGGCCAACGAAACCAACGCAACATATAAAAAGGGTGACAGCTTCCGGAACGTACCCGACATGATCGGTGCTGGCTCTACGCAAGTCCCCGATACCGCAAGCGATGGCCAGGCGACCTACTTCTGGACCAATGATCAGGGCGGCCGGTTGATGTTCTACCACGACCATTCCTACGGCCTGACCCGTCTGAACGTCTACGCCGGCTCGGCCGCCGGCTACCTGCTGGTAGACCCGGTGGAAGAAGCAGCGCTTGCCGCAGCGACCGTCCCCGGGACGGTCGTCACCAACGCCGGAACAGGGGCCATTGTCTCGTCAGACTTGCCGCACCTCATTCCCCTGGTCATACAGGACAAGACCTTTGTCCCGTCGGCAGCGCAATTGAGCGCCGAGGATCCGACCTGGAGCACGTCCCTGTACAGCGGCACCGGAGGACTCTGGTTCCCGCATGTCTATACGCCGAACCAGAACCCCACCAGCCCCGCCATTACGGGCGGCGCCAACGGCTTTGGCCGCTGGGACTACGGTCCCTGGTTCTGGCCGCCGCTGCTGAGTCTGAGTGCGGCTACGCCCAATACGGCGGTTACGGTTCCCTGCACATCCATCGCCTTTCCGGGGCTTCCACTGGCATGCCCCATAACGCCCAACCCATCCGGCACGCCGGAAGGCTTCATGGATACCCCGGTTGTCAACGGTACCGCTTACCCTGTTCTCAACGTGTCGCCAGCCGCATACCGGTTCCGGATCTTGAATGCCGCCAATGACCGCACCTGGAACCTGTCGTTGTTTGTTGCCGACCCGACCATCACCACCGGTGCCGGGGTGGGCAAGGAAGTAAAGATGGTTGCCGCTGATGGTTTGGCCTATCCTGCCTGCACGGCCACGACAACGATCACCAACCCTGCGCTGGCCTCAGGGCTTGCCACGGCCGAACTCGATGCAGGCGGCAACCCGGTGAACAATACCGGCCTGCAAGCCAACTGCTGGCCCTCAACCTGGCCGACCGATGCCAGAGTGGGCGGCGTGCCAGATCCGACCACAGCAGGTCCTCCAATGATCCAGATCGGTACCGAAGGGGGGCTGCTGCCGGCGCCGGTGGTGATTCCCGCCACGCCGGTCAACTATGAGCGCAACCCCAGGAGCATTACGATCACGAACATCTCGACCCACGGACTCCTGCTGGGACCAGCGGAGCGGGCAGATGTAATCGTAGACTTCACGGCATTTGCCGGTAAAACGCTTATTCTCTATAACGACTCGCCCGCGCCGGTTCCGGCATTTGACGCGCGCATCGACTACTTTACGGGAGATCCGGATCAGACCGCAGCGGGCGGCGCTCCCACAACCCTGCCCGGCTATGGCCCCAACACCCGGACCGTCATGCAGATCAAGGTGGCCGCAACAGGCGCCGGGAACACCCCCGCATTCAACCTGACAACGCTGAAGGCCGCATTCAACGGAAACACCGGTGTGTATGCCGTAACCCAGAATCCGCCGATCATACCCCAATCCGCATATAACAGCGCCTACAATACGGCGTACACCGATACCTATGCGGCAATCCAGGATACGACCATCACATTTACCCCCGTGTCAACCCCGGCCGGTCAAAACCCCGTGCAAACCTTCGACCTGAGGTCAAAGGCCATCCAGGAGCTCTTCACGCTTGATTACGGCCGGATGAACGCAACCCTGGGTGTCGAACTGCCGCGGACCAATTTCACCATCCAGACAACGGTCCCCCTGGGTTTCATAGATCCGCCCACCGAGACACTCACGGACGGCGAGACCCAGATCTGGAAACTCACCCATAACGGTGTGGACACCCATTTCATCCATTTCCATCTGTTCAACGTGCAGGTCATCAACAGGATCGGATGGGACGGCTCACTCAGGCCGCCAGATGAGAACGAACAGGGTTGGAAGGAAACCGTGCGGATGAACCCGCTGGAAGATATCGTCTTTGCCATGAAACCGGTAAAGCCGACGCTCCCCGGCACCGTTAGCGCTGGCATAACCAATAGCAGCCGCCTGTATGACGTAACGCAAGCTACGGGCGGAACCATGAATTTTACCGGCATAGACCCCTTGACAGGCAACCTGTACAACCCACCCGTTACCAACCAGACGCAGAACTACGGCTGGGAGTATGTCTGGCATTGCCACATTCTGGGGCATGAAGAAAACGACATGATGCGGCCGATCATCTTCCAGGTGCCGATCAGCGCGCCTCCGGCCCCGGTCTGGTCCAGCGGGGTTGCCCCTGCTCCCGCACCTGTTGCGACAGCCGCGCAGAATGTCACACTCAACTGGACAGCACCGGTCACTACCCAGGACAATGGCTTGGTGGGTTACCTGATCCAGCGTTCCACCGCCGGTGCCGGCGGGCCCTTTACCACCATCGCAACCGTGTACAATACTTCGAGTATCTCGTATGCCGATACGACGGTTTCTTCAGCAACCCCGTACTGGTATAAGGTCATCGCCTTCAACAATGTCGGCGGAGTTGGCGCCGGCCAGGCGGCATCGACGGTTCAAAGCATAACCTCGGCCACGTTTGTCGCCCCTACGGTGACCCTGACTTCTCCAACGAATGGGGCAGCGTTTAACGGCAACGCACCGGCAACTATCACGTTAACCGCAACCGCAACACCCAACGGCACCGGTGTGACGATCAGCAAGGTGGAGTTCTACAATGGTACGGCCCTGCTGGCGACTGTCCTCACGGCACCGTACACCTTTAGCTGGACAGGCGTCCCTGCTGGTTCGTATTCTTTGACCGCCAAGGCCTATGACAGCCAGGGAGCAACGACTGTTTCTACAGCGGCAACCGTGACGGTGACGGTATCGACCCTGGCCTCCATGCTGACCCCGGCAAACACCTCCACGCTCACCAGCACAAACCAGACCTTTACCTGGACCAATGTTGGGGCCACCAACTACCAGATATGGGCCGGATCAACCATAGGTGGTTTCGACTACGGCTCGCCGGGTTTGCTCTCCAGCGCCACCACAAGTTACACATTTACCGGCCTCCCCGGTAACGGCAGTAACGTCTACATCCGTCTCTGGACACTGTTTGGTACAACGTGGGTATTCAATGACTATGCCTACAAAGCGTCCGGGCCCGCCACCATGATTACCCCGGCTAATGCGTCAGTCCTCACAGGCACAAGCCAGACCTTCACCTGGTCCAATGTGGGGGCCACAAACTACCAGATATGGGCCGGATCAACCCTGGGCGGCTTCGACTACGGTTCGCCGGGTCTGCTCTCCAGCGCTACCACAACTGCCACCATTACCGGCCTTCCTGCTAATGGCAGTACCGTCTACATCCGTCTCTGGTCATTGATCGGTTCAACGTGGTCGTTCAATGACTATACCTACACTGGGACAAGTGCGGCAGCCATGCTTACCCCGGCTAATGCGTCAGTCCTCACAGGCACAAGCCAGACCTTCACCTGGTCCAATGCGGGGGCCGCAAACTACCAGATATGGGCCGGATCAACCCTGGGCGGCTTCGACTACGGTTCGCCGGGTATGCTCTCCAGCGCTACCACAACTGCCACCATTACCGGCCTTCCTGCTAATGGCAGTACCGTCTACATCCGTCTTTGGTCGCTATTTGGCTCGACGTGGTCATCCCGCGACTATACCTACACCGCGACGAGCGCGGCAGCCATGCTTACCCCGGCTAATAACGCGATTCTTTCAGGCGCAACCCAGGTCTTCACCTGGTCCAATGTGGGGGCTACCAACTACCAGATATGGGCCGGATCAACCCTGGGCGGCTTCAACTACGGTTCGCCGGGTATGCTCTCCAGCACTACCACAAGTGCCACTTTTACAACGCTTCCTGCCAATGGCAGTACCGTTTATGTCCGTGTCTGGTCACTGTTTGGTTCTACGTGGTCATTCCGCGACTATACGGTAACTTCCATTCCTTAAAGAGAACGGCAGGCGACGTACACCTCTTCTGAAAAAACACAAAGGGCATCCCGAAATCGGGATGCCCTTTGTGTTCCATGTACATGTCAGGTTAAATCTTAATACTTCTATTTATGCTTCGGTACAAATCTAAAAAGTCTACCATCGCCAGGGCTTAACACGACTGACATAACGTGCTTAGAATCTGGCTGCTGACAAGCCCTCCACGTCTTCGATATCCTGTCAAACTCTTCAATGCCACGTATATTCACTCGCAAAGCTATTTTTGCTGTTGCCTGTCTTTTATAATCCCTATTTACCACCATAAAAGTTGTTATGTTGTTGTTCTTTCCAAAAAGGCCCAAGACAAAACCTCCTGGTCCAACAAATTGCACGGGTGATGTTACAGGTAATCCTTTAGTACCAATTGGCAGAGGATCGGTATGGTATGTGCCAAGGTTATCCAAGTCCATCAGAGTCATACCAAGCGCAGAGATTTCCTTGTTCAGAAGGGTAACGGTATCCATCATCGGGGTTTTCTTGCCATCTTGATATAATCCGCCATAAGCAGATGGTCCCCAGTATAAAAAGTAACTTATTCCCCGCCCACCATAAGCCAATGTAGTGAATACCAACCAGCGAAGTTCGCTGGAATTTACCAAACGCCATGTTTTATCAATCGTACTTGCCTGGATAGTATTTAAAAACGGCAAACTGTTATCAATAGCCAGTTGCCGTATCATTTCTAAATTCAGAAAATATTGTTCACCATCTTGATTTTTAAAGAAGTGATAGTGGTCATAACTGATTAATGAAGGCTTTACTTCTTCAATATATCGTCGCAGGTATTCCTGATATGCTTTAAACTGAGGGCCTTTGGTGCCAAGTTGTTCATTACTAGCGTAAATTGGATACAAATTTATATATGCAGCATGGCTCGGGTCATGTTCACGAAGGTAAGCAACCAATTTTCTCAAACCGGGAAAGTCGGATGTTCGCGGTTCATCTGAAATATAATATGCATCTAAAGAAGGCTGATATTTTACCCGGTTAATAAGAGCATCCAGCTTTGCCCGCTTTTCAGGATTATCAAGTGTGCCTGGGGTCAACAGATCATCTTGAAGCATAAATTTCAGGCCAGGGCTATGAAAATGACCCAGCTTGGATTCAGGAGTCCATATCAGATTAAATCCTTCACGTACCAGGTTATTAAACGCCTCATCAGTGGGCGGCGGTGGAAACCAATACGTGATTATAAACCTATTTTGTTTCCAAGTGCCTGCTCTTACTAAGGTGACATCAATGGCAAATAATGCCCAACAGACAAACAAAAAATTGAATAATAATCTCATGGATTGCTCCTTAACTATCCGGACCTAAACCGCAGGCTCACCAATCAATTTAAGGGGCTTTGAGAGACAAGAATTTATTGTTTGCCTTTAAACCACTCCGCCGTCTCCCGCAAGCCCTGTTCCATGGTAAAAGGGGGTACCCATCCAAGTTCATTTTTTATACGTGAGCTATCGACCACAAGTGATTCCAACAGGCGGCTGGCTGCTGAACCCTTGCCCGTAATGGTGCCTGCCAGGCGTATCAAATAAGGTGACAGCGGAAAAAGCCTGGGAGGCTTGTCCAAAGCATGCGCCACACGGCGAATCAGCTCAGGTGTTGACACATCCTCGCTATCGCTGACCAGATAGGTCTTACCCGCTGCATCAGGATGTGTGGAGCACATTACCAAGGCATCAACCAAGTTGCCAACGTAGATGAGACTGCGTTTGTTGAGTATGGATGCGAGTGGAAGCGGGATACCCCGTTGGATCACCTTCAGCATGGAAAGAAAGTTTGCTTTGACACCGGGGCCGTAAACCAGCGGCGAACGAACGACAACCACCTCCAGACCGGTTTCTGCTTCGATCCTGCGAAGCGCCTGTTCCGCTTCCCACTTGCTGATGCCGTAAGGATCGGAAGGGTTCGGCGGGGAGTCAACTGTGTACGGTTCCGGGCTTTCTTCTCCGTTCACCTTGATAGAACTGATGAATACCAGACGTTTCACTCCGGCCTTAACAGCTTCATGGGCCAACTGTCTGGTACCTTCTGTGTTGACCTTACGGAATTCCATCAATGGGTCTGCTGCGGGGTCATCCATGATATGCACCCGAGCCGCAAGATGAATAACCGTGTCAATGCCAACAAGCGCGTGGCTCCAGGTGGTGTGTCCCCCAAGAGGCTCAATAACCGCCGGTTCCACATCGGCAACAAGAGAGGCAAGGCTTTGTTGAGACGACAGTACGGTGCCTCGCACAAACCATCCTTCAGCCAACAGGCGCGCAGAGAGGAAACGGCCTACAAAACCGCTGGCGCCTGTTACCAAGAATGCCTGGTTGTTATGGTTGATCACGAACAGTCCCGGATCTTTCTGTAAGAGCCTGATAATAGAAGTCCCTCAGCGCCACGTACACTATATTGGCAGAAAAATGAGTCACCGCCCTTTTTCTTGCAGCCTCTCCCATCTGCTTTATTCTATCCGTATTCCGGGAGAGGGAGATCATTATCTCCGCAAGGCGGTCAATATCACCAGCAGGGAACAAAATCCCCGTCTTCCCATCCTCTATGGAATCCACCAGTCCGACAATATTTGATCCAATAGCGGGAATCCCTAATGCCGCAGCGTCTATTATGATCGTACCAAAGCCTTCCCGATAACTAGGCATGCACAGTACGCTGGAAATAGCCAAATATTCTTCGTGATTACTTACTCTGCCGATCTCGATGACGTTTTCAAATAACCCTGGGCTTGATTTCCTCAATCGAGCAATTTCACCGTTTGATTCATCCGGGCCGATATAGAGCAACTGAACGGTTGAATTGCCTTTACGTACCCTGTTAAATGCGTGAAGTATGTCAATGCCACCTTTGTCCAATGATTTTCTGGCAATAAAAGAAAAAACAAAATCGGACTCGTTCATTCCTAATTGTTTTCTAAGCTCTTTCGCTTTTTCGGTAATCCTGCCACTATCAAACCGCTCCAGATCGACGCCAATCAGCGAACCACTGGCAAGCACGGGCAACGGTCTTTCCTTATGATGAATGCCCTGTTGATAAAGAAACATCGATTGTGAAGGACTATCTGTCATGCAGACGGTGTTGAGCCCTACCACAAGACGATCCAGCAGGTAAAAAAAACGTCGGGTAACGCCAGACTTTGTAGCCCAGATTTGGCCTGTAAACGTATGAATGCGAACGGGGACTCGACAAAGAAAGCCCGCAACCGCTGTCAATAGGGCCGCCTTGGGCATAATCGAATGTACGATATCGGGCCGATAGCGGATAAACAGCTTACACAAACCAATGAGCGCTGAAAAATCCGAAATGGGATTTATATTCCGGCCTATGTTGATATCAACCAAAGTAACATTTGGGAATAGGGTCTGATAGCGGGACACGTCTTGTCCAACGACGCACACGTCAAAGTCGGCAGGCATCCTCCTTAAGGTATTACCCAAATGCCACGGCACACACTCGGAAGAGGTGACCACTCGTATAACCCTCGGCTTTTTTTTCACCGTAATAATCCCGTTGATATTTATATAGTTGGTGCAATTTGACGTAACTGTTATTGTTGTCCGGTCTGGCCGGCAACCTTCCAGGAACGCACGAGGCGTGAAATACCCTCTTTCATTGAAACTTCGTGCTGATACCCCAACTCCTTCTGAATGTGGTCGATTGAACAGATAGACCTACCTGTCAGAGCCTCAACTCTGGACTCCGTAAGCGGAAAACGCTGGAATAGCAACGGGCCGATTCTTGAAATTGTGCGTGCAATCCATTTAGGAACGCGGGCGCGTGGAACATTTTTGTTCAACTCGTTGGAAATCATGGATACGAAGATTTCCAAAGTTGCATAATCCGACAGGTTGAAAACCTTTCCCGCTGCCTGGGGCAACAAGGCGCAGCAGGACAAGGCATGTATTACATTGTCCACATAAATGTAGTTAGCGCTCGCCCCCAGTTTACCGATAAAAAAGAACTGGCCATGGTCAATGACCTTGATCATTTGAAATAATGATTGATTCGGCATTCCTTCACCAAAGACGATCGAAGGCCGCAGTATCGTCCATTCAAAGGCACCGCCTTTTCCCGCAATTTCTACCAAGTCGTCCGATAGCTTCTTGGTGGTCTCATACATACCTACTGGCCGATGTGGATTTTGCTCCGTCACCACACCGTTCTGGACTTGGCCATAAACACCGATACTACTCAATTGTACCCAGCGCCTAATTCTTCCGGTTGCCACATCCAAAAGCCTCTTTGTGCCTTCCACGTGCAGCGACTCCATCAGATGAGCATTTCGAATTTCGCCAGCACAATGATATAGAACATCCGCGGAAGCAACGAAGGCCAGTAGTTCAGCTCGCATCGACAAATCCCCGCGATACCAATTCACCGAGTTGGGCAAACCGACATCCTCTGGTGCACGTCGGGACAGCACTCGCACAGCATGTCCTTGCGCAAGATGGTGTTGCACCAGTTTGCGGCCAATAAAACCTGTGCCGCCAGTAATTGCGATTATCATAGCCTACCACCTTTACCCTGTATCCCGTCGATGATTCCACGCACAGTAAATTTTAGCCTTTGGAACAAGGAACACGTATAAATACCGATTACAAAAACCACCGTAATTCTTAAAACAATATCCTTTACAATGGTGAATGGCGATACGTTTGCACGCGTATGAGAGAGAATCATGTTTCGCATTTGGTAGTAATGCCTGAAAGGTGTGGCAATGGGAAAAAGGGGTTTATTTCCAAAATATACATCCCCGAGCCCCACACGGTGCCAGAATGTCGCCCGTTTATCTACAAAGACCGGTAGGTTCTGCTGCCAGCAACGATTGCAAAAGTCACCGTCTATATAATCAATAAAAAAGTCATCTTGGAATCTTCCAACCGCTAGAAGCGTTTCAATTGGAATAACTGAAAAGCTACTTGATGTAACATCAGTTGCGATCAATGACGGACTAGGTGATACATATGAGGACCTGGGACGAATGCGGTAGGCGATTCCGTTTTCACGCATGGCATAACCACTCAAGACGCCAAGCCGTCCATGCATTTGAAGCTGGAAAAAGGAATCAAGCAAATACTCCAAGGCATCTACATTGACATCAGTATCCTGGTCAAAAAAGAAAAGTCCCTTGGCAAGACGATCATTTGACACCTCATGTACAATTCGATTGAAAGCGGCAGCTAAACCTATATTTCCTTCTGAGGCCTCAAGGCAACGCAACTGATCGCCAAAAGTTCGTATAATTATGTTCTTGTTATTATCTTTTGTGTCCCTATCTTCGGAATTGTCAAAGAGAATCACATTAATGCCGCATGACAACAAGACGAAGATAGATTCTATGTAATGTTGGCCGTCCGGATGATACAAAACTATTCCTGCATAAAATCCGGAAGGTTCAGCAGGGTAACTCCTGTCAGGTATATTTGAGGTCAGTCTTGATTTCATTCTTTATATTGCCCTCCCCGCCCCATAAATCCGTGGAGGATTCCAATCACTATTTTTTTTATGTAGTCCCACTTAAAATTCACGGCAAATAGAAAAACTGGCGTGCGTGCAAGAACGCAAAACAGCTCTCGTATCCTGTATCCTGCAGGTACCCAAGGCTGTCGTGCGAGCAAGACGGTGTTCCGCGCAATGTAATAGCGCCTCAAGGGGGAATGTATCGATATCTCGCGTCTAAAAGAACGCACTCTACAATCGCCGATCGAATGTGTCATCACTGCTCTCGACGATACGAACATCGAGAAACCCTGCGCACGTGCGCGGAGACACCATTCAAGATCGACCTTGTCGATGAAATACACTTCGTTCATTGGACCGACCATATTTAAAATACTGACACGGATAAGAGACCCGGAGGCAATGATAAAGCTAACCTCAACAGGATAACCATTTCCTGGATTGATCCAGACTTTCTTCAGCATCGGCCCAATGATCCTGGCCTGTGGATAAAAACTTCCAGAGCGGGGATCTCGAAAATTAGGGCCTATGGCTCCAACACGAACACCCGCAGCTATTAACATGGACTCATCTTCAAGCAAGGTACTTACGATATCCGAAGACGGTTGGCTATCCTGGTCAAACAGTATGACATGACTGCATCCTGCTTCTGTCGCATGCGCAATGCCAATATTCTGAGCAGCAGCAATTCCAAGGTTCTTACTCTGCGGAAGATACTCTACTCGAGGTAGTCCAGACTGCCGTATTATTCTATCTACTTCCTCAACATTGCTGGAGCCATTGTCAACGATCACGTGCAGATGTACGTCAGTGGCTGCCAAAGCACGCAACACTTGTGCAAGCACGGCACACTCTGGATTGAACGTCACGACGATCGATGCTACCTTGGCATTAAGCATAGTCCAAGCCTAGTGTAATAAAAGCAGTTGTGGAATAAAAAGCATTACTACAATAATAGCGGTGATCGTTATTTTTAGTATGGTAGCACCTCCTTTTCCCAGCAAACAGCTACAAGAGTCAGCAACAAACAGAATAAATGCGGCTAGTACTGCACATTCAAAAGGAGCGGATAAGTCGGAAAACCGTGCCGCAAATATGTAATTATCGTACAAAACTATAAATAACATACAGGCAAACGTCAGAATTAATCCTGCTCTTACGGGCCAGTCTTTTTGCTCCACTCCTTTGCCCTCATTAGTCGCAATCTGCGTTGTAAAAGCAATAACACCAATGGCAAGCAGCTTCAGGTATAAAAGCTTCTCGCCTAACAAGCCTGGCACATCAGGCACGTCCATATGAAGCAAATATTCCAACAACCTGGATTTCTCCGGCACGAAGGTGTCCAAACCCGATCCGGCTAAATTTATGGGAAAAACTATTTTGAATAACAACACGCCAAGAAGCACAATGAAAGCGCGACGCAAAATCAACACTGGATTGCGGACAAGCGCCGCATAACAAATGACCGGAATATAGATTAATGAACTTATGTGCGAACCTACAGCAGCTAATAAACACAATACAGCGGCAACGTTTCGTGATTTTATTAACAACATGTAGCCAGCCAACAACAATCCGACTGCAAACGACGCACGAATCTGCGTTACTTCGTGGACTATGAAAAAACGTGCAAAATAAATAGTAGTTGCGATCCATGCTGCCTCGCCTCGATTTGTTAAGTAGTTAAGCTTTATGCATAAACCGAGACAAGCAAGGATAAAAACACTGAGAAACAGGTTCGTAGTCAGATAACTCAAACCAGAAAAGATTGGTTCGGATGCCGAGAAGGAGTCTATGAGGTTTTGCGCTCCACTGGCATTCTCAAAAATTGTCTCGTAATTCGAAAAGTCGCGTGAATACGGTAATAGAACCAGGGCAAGCGCGGCACCGGCGACGCTTAAGGACAGTATCGCGGTCTTTCGGGATAACTGAAAAACCGGAAGGCCCTCTCGAATGTTTTTAATGTCCGCAAATGTCATAGGTATCACTTCGTAAAGCCAGCAAGAGTACATTCAAAGACGATTTCTAATTTGTTATTACTGTTCTTTCTCCATCACCCTTGTTGGCCTAATTCAAGGAGAAAGGTAAAAGCTACTTGTACTGTGCACAACGGTCTTTAAAGTTGCTACCTGCCTTTGTGCAACTACTACAATGTGTGTCGGCTGAACCGTCTCGACCGCTACTATTTGCATGCCTATATAATCCATAAGACGAACGGCAAGTTGCGAGTCAAACACATGATGATGAAGACAACGATTCTCAAAATTGCGCATCGACCGGGCCTTGAAGTCTGATAAACTTCCAGCCGCCGGGTCACGCTCTAAATCATGCAACTCCAGAATTTCCTGCATGTGAGTGAGGTCATCTTCTCCCATCCCACAAGTGAAATCCGCAATCAAGTGCTCCATGGTTGTCACTGGTCGTCGTCGGTCAAAATTTCCGTCCTTGAGCGGCAATAGTATTACAAATACCCCTTGATCTTTCAGGAGCCGTTGCCATTCTGACAAAGCCAGAATCGGATTAGCGGTGTGTTCAAGAATGTGTGAAGCCAGGACAAAATCATAACTCCCTGAAGGGATACATTCCATGGCGGTTGCTTCCATAATATACTGCCGACCTGCTGGTTTTTTTCGATCAAACTGAAATGTTTGACCATCTTTAATTGTGCCTTCCCAGACGGTTGCGCTGCCAAAATTGCAGTTATCGAGATGCCCCGCTATCGGATACACGGGAAATATTCCCTTGCCAGAAAACACCTTGCTAGGGCCGCCAATTTCAATTCCGTTTTTACCGCAAAATAGATCCTTACACGCATGAAACGATCCCGATCTTATACCCATTAAATTTTTAATCTGGGAACAGAAGGCAAAAAGCAATCCTTTAGCGCCGTTGATACGTAGCAGGTAAAGGGCAGTTTTCATTTTTGATAGTAAATACATAATCACAAACTCCTTGCTTTAAGTTTTGCAAAGAGACTATTTGCAATGAACCTCTTTTCAATACCGGTAATGAAATACCGCCAGGAAACCATACAAAACACGATCATCACGAATAGCAGCAAAATGACTTTAATGTTGAAACTGCTGACCATGTGGAACGCAAAGAGGACAGGCACCGCCCCGAAAAGGCAGAGGATGTTCGCCATGGAAAAGGCTGCTATTGGTCGATAAACTCGCCACGAATAATAAAACAACAGAACAGCATCAATAGTGACCCGAATAGCCCACACCATGGCAGCCCCTTCAATGCCATTTCTTTTTGCACAAAACCACAACAACGGTATGTACAAACAAAGCTCAACAAGATGAAAAACTGTTGCTATGCCAGGCTTTCCGATGCCCTGCAGGAATGAGCACGGCACCAACGCAAGACTGTTGATAAACACCCCCAGTGCAAGCCACTGAAGGACCGGGAAACTCTGGTGTGCAAACTCTTTACCCAGCCAAAGCTGTAACCCCTCGTGAGCAAATCCTGTCAAGAGAAGTGCAACCGGGAACAGGATAATGAAAAGATATCTCACCGCCCCCCCATATATCTGCAGCGCAACCTCTTTATTATTTTGGTACGTTTCCGCGAATGCCGGGAAAAGTACGCTGATCACGGACAGGGGAATAATCAGGATTCTGTTTACCAGCTCAAATGGGGTTGTGTAATAAGCAACTGCCGACAGTGATATGACAGCGCCGATAAAAAAACGGTCGAAATAGACCATGATGGGACTGATGATATTTGATACCGTCATCCAGCCACCAAAGCGTAATAATGGTTTTATAATGGAGCGTTGAAACATGATCTTGTCTTTAAGAACGGGAAGAATCCGAAGGCAATAATGCAGGTAAATAAAGAGGACTATAATACGAGCAACCGTCAGAATAATGATTACATGGATGAGATTGCCGGTAAACGGCAAAACCAGAAGCGGCCCCGCATACATAAAGGAACCAAGCGGAATACGAATGGCATAAATGATGTCGAAGCGCTGGTATGCGGAGATAAAACCAATAAATCCGGTTGACAGGATAACGAACGGTATAGAACCTGCCAAAATCAGGAGGGAATATAATGTTTCTTGTTGCATAGGCAGCGGAATTTTAAGAATACTGTGTACTATGGCTGGAGAAAAGACCGCGATACTTATTGTTCCTGCCACCCCAAAAACAAGCATGATAACGGTTGATGTCCAAAAGATGCCTGGAATCTCATCATGCTCATTGTTGCCTATCTTTTTTGCCACCAACTGGGTCAGTGCCCTCCCCAAGCCCATATCAAACAGGCTGAAATAGCCGATCAACATCCAGGCAATATTGATAATGCCGAAACGCTCGATCCCCATTCCCTTGATAAGGAAGGGAATGGAGACAAGCCCGACAAAAATCGGCAGAATATTGCTTATGATGTTTAAAATGGAATTTTTTGCGTATTTATTGGCAGAATATGTCGGGTTAGTTACCATTGTCACGTAGATGCTCCTGGCCTGCCCCCTCTGGCTGCAAGCACTGCGTAAAGCTAGTGAAAGTTTATCCCGACAAGCGAGCGCACGGCATCCCAACGCTCTCGATTTTCATCTGACATCCTGGCAAAATTCTCTCTGCCAAATGCCAGAAGCAGCGAAAATAAAAAGGCTGCAAAGGTTGCCACAACAATGATCTTCGCCCGCGCGGGCTTGCTCTTTCTCTCCGGCACCTTCGCCTTTTGCACCACCTGGAAGGGGGAGAGGTCTTTTGATTCGGAGAGCTTTGCCATCTCATACTGCTTGGTCAGCAGCTCAACCATGGTTTCCTGGGTTTTAAACTCGCGCATGAGCCGCACATAATCCTGTCCAAGTTGGGGTACCGTGCCCACGGAAGGGATGGAACTATTACCACCGCTTCCCTCAAGCCGGGCGATCTGCCCGCGCATATTTTCAACGGTGGCCCTGGCGCGCTTAACTTCCTGGCTCGTATCGGTAAACTGTCGTTGGAGGGTGGCAAGCTGGACTTCTTGAACGGCAAGTTGCGCCCTGAGTTGAGCAACCCCTTCAATGGATGCCTTGGCTTGTTCTGTGACGTTCACCATCTTGTTCCTGCCCTGAAATGCCTTCAGATCGTCTCCGGCACGGGCCAAGTCTGCCTTGGCGGTCGCCAGGCGCTCTTCAAGAAACTGCCGGTTCTTGCCTGCTCCATTCATATTGAGTCCGGCGGCAAGCCTGCCCAACTCCTCCACATAGCTGTTGGCCATGGCGGCAGCCCGTTTCGGGTCCCTGTCACTCACGGATATGGAGATGATGCCGTCCTTTTTCCCTGCGGTAACCAATGCCTTCCGCTCAAGCACCTTATAGGCATCCGCTCGATATTTTGCCTTATACACATCCAGGAGCCTGAAACGATCTATAATAGGGTCCTGGACTGTTTCGCTCTTGAGCATGGAAACGTACTGGTCGGTCTTTGTGGGACCACCAAGCGCTCCGGCACCCGCAAAACCGGAAAGTCCTCCCAATTGGGCCATCATGACGTTCATACCGACCTTGTCATCTTCGGTGGCCAGGATCATGGTCGTTGCGGTGTAGATATTGGGGAGAAGCATTGTAGTAATAGCTGTACTTATACAAACGCCGAGGGTAATACGCAGTATCATCTTCTTATACCGAACGATGACTTCAATGCAGTCCAGTAAGGATGACGACTGGTAGCTACCGGCCGGACTAGCGGTTAGCGGCTGGCTGCTAGTTGCTGTTTTGTTTTGGTTATCAGACATTGGAGCTCCATTTGTTAGCGGTTAGTGCGTGCTATCAACATTCATCGTAATCCAAGAAACACCGTTCCCGCGGTGATTGCCAACTGTGACATGATGGTGGTGATATCCTTGATCTCTCGAAGCCAGGCGGTTCGCTCGATTCGTTGCGGCACCACGATGGTATCACCGTCATCCACCCGACTGGAGAGAAAACTTCCGGAAACGAAGTTACCGAAGAATGAGTGCTGCTGGCGGCTTTCTACCGTACCGTCCGCACGGATAACATAGATCTCGCTCTCGTCGGCATCAGCGGTCGGCCCTCCGGTTGAATTCAGGTAGTGGCCGACCGTCTCCCCATCCATCGGCAACATACTGGTCGGGTTATACACATAGCCCATTACGTTAACCGCATTGGGGTGCTGGGGGACTTCCAGGGTATCTCCCCCCATCAAGTCCACATCGTAGTGAGTTTTTTTGATCTCGGCTGGAGGTTTGATCCTGATCACAAGCCGCCCCTCGGCTTTACGCCCCTTGAGTATTTCGAGATTGCGCCGCAACCCTTCCAGGGCGGCCTTGGTGGCTTCGAGTTCTTCCTTGGACGCCGAGAGGCTCGCCTGCTCAGCCTGTTTACTGGCAATACTCTGTTCGGCGCGGGCAATACTCTCGTCCAATCGTTTTTGTTGTAATTCCTGCACGGAGACGCGAGTGAGCTTGGCACCTCTGAGGAAGGCCTTGTCCGTAAACCCGCCTGCCCGCTCGATTACCGAACTGAGTCGTTCCCCCTTGAAGATGGCATAGGTGCCGGGGAATACAAATTCACCCTTCAGGGTCACGTATCGCTCGGTTTCTTCGGCCCAGTTCGGTATTTTACGGACGGAAAGTTCATCGAACGGCTCCAGCTTGAGGTTATGGGCAGGGTTCCCTTTCATGGCCTCTTCAATATTGATCCGTATGGAAAAAGAGGTTACCGCTTCGCCCGTTTTGCGGATGCGTGTCAACTCGGCCATTTTCAGGTAGGCCGACAATTTAGGGTTCCCCCCCAAAAGGAGCAGGTCGCGAACCGTCATATTGGGGAACAGGCGATATTCACCCGGCTTCTGCACCTCGCCGGAAAGGCGCGCGCGAGGCATCTCCTCCATCTCCCAGCGGGAAAAGATACGGATGACATCGAATTCCCGCAGCTCCAGATTATGGGCGGGGTCACCGGCCAAAGCCTTGTCCACGTCAAAGAAACTTACCTCGGGGTGCTTGTCCGGCTCGTGAAGCCGGGTAAGTTGTGCCGATGCGGCATAATACTCGGGGAGACGGTTGTCCAGGGGGAGCAGATCCGCGATTCGCATCCCCGGCTTGACGGCGTAATCTCCTGGCCGGAGCACATATCCGTCAAGCCGTACATATCCCCGCAAGGTATTGCTGATCGGAAAGATCTTCACCATGTCCATGTCCTGGATAGCCACCTCGTCAGCAAGACTGTCCAGCGTCGAGCCACTGCTTCGGGGATCGATACTGAAATCCTTGACGGTCTTTTTATCATGGGCAAGGGTACGCGCCACCTGCACGCGCTGGAGATATCCGGTCGGAATCAAACCGCCTGCAAGCTGCAACAAATCCTTGAGCGTCTTTTCGCCATTCAGTTCATAGATTGCAGGGCGCCTGACATTGCCGGCAATCCCGGCCACCGGACCGATTACCGGCACATAGATGGTGTCGCCCGATTGCAGGCGGATATCCCGGCTTTTGTCCCCCTTGAGAAAGAAGTCATACAGGTCGACGGTTTCTATCAGTTGGCCGTTGCGCTTTATCTGGATGGCGCGCAGGGTGCCGTTTGTGGTTGGCCCGCCCGCCGCCGAAAGCGCATTGATGAGGGTCGACAGGGAGGTGATGGTGTAATCGCCGGGTGACACGACTTCACCGACCAGGTACACCTTTATCATGTGCAGTTTTCCGATATTGACGTTGACCTTGAAATCCTTGTAGACACTGGAAAGATGGTTGTGCAGTTGCTCCGAAAGCTGGCCGTAGGGAATACCCAACACCCGCATGGTACCCACCTTGGGAAGGACGATCTCACCATTGCGGTTGACCTCCAACTCAAAGGTCCCTTCAAGGCTCCCCCAGGCGGTAATCACCAACCGGTCGCCCACGCCGATGAGATAGTCCGGCCCAACGGGAATATCAGTCAACGGGGCAAATCCACCCCCCGAATTTGCAAAAAAAGAATAACCAAACTGGGAAATCCTACCAATGGTGAAGGATTGGGGCTTGATAGTGCGGGTATCATCAAGATCTTCGGTCATGGCACGTTCGATGGCCGAATATGTGGCAGATGTCCGTGCCGCGCCTCCTCCATGGGTACTGGACGATTGGGGTGGCATGTTTGGTACCGAGGATTGTATGCCTGACACGTCCGTGGGGACGAGCAATCTCGTTTGTGGTGTAACGGACTGCACGGTAGCTGCGGTTCTCATGGAGCTTTTGAGCTCCGGCGATGGTTTGACTGAGCCCGGTTGAGGCGTGCAAAGAGCACCTGTGGCAGTGACCCCACCCACACAGGCATTGCCCCCCAACTCACCGCCGACTGTTGCCGCCCCCCCCCCATAAACGTTTGAGGAAGCGCCCTCGCCCCGCACTGGGGCCGAAAACAGCACTGCGAGGAACCCTGCAAGAACAATATTGGTGGCCGTACATCGCATGTAGTATCTCCCTGAGACGTGTGTGCTGATACGTTTGTTTTTTTTACAGTGCAGCAATAATGCCGACAGGGACAACGTGCAATATTCATGTAATTCTAAAACGTTATCGTATTTGTGTAAGGAAGGGGAAAATGGGGTGGTGTAAAGATATTATCCTGAATGGGAGGGGTTATTACAAAAACAAGATTTATTCCGGCAAGATAGCCACTATGTATAATAATATTACATGTCTGAAAAAATTACAGGCAGCTAGGCAGTACGCGCACGACAATACCTGCAAAAGAAATTGCAGAGCGTAGTAATTGAAACATAACGACAAATGCCGACCGGTGTATCCGGTCGGCATTTGTCGTTATGTTGGTTGCACGAGAGGGTGCCCCTATCCGGTCATGGCAATAACCTCTTCGTAGGTTGTCGTACCTTCCAACATCTTGCGAATGGCAGCCTGGCGCAGGGTGACCAGCCCGTCCTCGCGAGCCACCACCATCAGGTCGGCCAGCTCCACGGAATCGGTAATCAATGACTTGAAACGTTCGCCCATGTCAAGAACCTCGAACAGCCCGGTTCTCCCTTTGTAGCCGGTGCTGCGGCACTCCTTGCACCCCGCCCCTTCCCACACCGGATAGGTCTTTTTAGGCAACTGCAGGTAGGCACGCTCATCCCGGGTCAACTCCCGTTCCCGCTTGCAGTGCGGACAGATACGGCGCACCAGCCGCTGGGCAATGATGCCAACCACGGTGGCGGAGATGAGAAACGGCGGCACTCCCAGGTCCAGCAGACGGATGACGGCGGAGACGGAGTCGTTGGTGTGCAGTGTCGAAAGTACCAGATGGCCGGTCAAGGCGGCCTGTACGGCGCTTTCGGCCGTTTCCCGGTCACGGATCTCGCCAACCATGATGATATCCGGGTCCTGACGCAGGATGGTACGCAGGATAGTATCGAAACCGACCCCAATGCCCTGCTGGACACCGATCTGGTTGAATTCCTCCATGACCATCTCGATCGGGTCCTCGACCGTGACAATATTGACCTCCGGAGAGGAGAGCGTCCGCAAGGTCGAATAGAGCGTGGTGGTCTTGCCGCTCCCGGTGGGGCCGGTTACCAGGATAATGCCGTTGGGCCTGCGGATGAACGAATTGTACAGTGCCAGTTCGCGCGGATAAAACCCCATGCTGTCCAGGTCCTGTAACAGAATATCCGGATCGAAGATACGGATGACCACCTTCTCGCCAAAGGCCACCGGCATGGTGGAAACGCGCAGTTCCACGTCCTTGCCGTTGGTATTGGTCTTGATCCTGCCGTCCTGCGGCCGGCGCTTCTCGGCAAGGTCCATGCGGGCCAGCAACTTGATGCGCGAAACAATTGGTGCGTGAAGCGGCTTGGGTATGACATGGATGTTATGCATGACGCCGTCGAGACGAAAACGAATCAGCGACTTTTCCCGCTTAGGCTCGATATGGATGTCGCTGGCATGCTGATCAAAGGCGTACTGCATCAGAAAATCCACGGCCGAGATAACGTGTTTGTCGTTTCCTTCTATTTCTTGATGCCCCTTAAGCTTGAAGAACTGTTCAAGGTTGCCCAGGTCAACGGCCGTGGAAGCCTCGGATTCAGCGGCCTTGACCGAGGCGCGAAACCCGTAGAATTCGCGCAGTATCTTCAGGATATCGCTCTTGGAGCTGAGCACGCGCCTGATCTCAAGGCGACGGGCAAAGGCCAGCTCATTGATGATACCCTCGTTGAAGGGATCGGCCACCGCAACCGTAATGGAGTTACGATCTTCGGCAACCGCCACGATCAGGTGCCGCAAGGCAAAGGGACGGGGGATATGGGTGGTTACTACATCCAGGTTGAGTTTGAGTGGATCGATCTTGAGGTAGGGTATGTTCACCGCGCCTGCAACTGCCTCGGTGATGAAATCTTCCGTGAGAAGCTTCCCCGGCTTGCCGGGAATTTCAAGATTGAAGGAGGCTATCACCTCGACCGGTGATATGGTTTCCACCCCGGGGTGTGTCCGACGTGAGGCACCTGCCTGAGAGGAGGAGAACAGGCGCGTTTCTTGACTTTTTCCCTTTGACAGAATTTCCTTCGCCTGCTCTTGCGAAACAAGACCGCGATGCCGGAGCAGTTGGGCCACGTTCTCCAGGGTCAACCTCTTCGGTTCCGGCGTACCCCCCATCAGCTAGAGGCCTTGTGCTTCTTTGCCTGCTCGGCCTTCTGGACCTCGATGCGCTTGACAACCTCTTCCACCACCTGTTCGGGCGTAAGGCCCGGCACCTGTGGAAGCTGGGGCATGGCAAGAGGCTCGGACGCGACATTCTCGCGATGTGGTGTAGCCGCCCCATGGCTGGGAAGGGGCGCCGCATCGTTATACAAGAGCATGGTTGACATCATATTGCGAAACAGGCGAAACGCCATGAAGACACACAATGCCAACGGGACGATGTCATCCTGCCAGTAAGCGAGACTCCGTTCGGCCACCATAGTGCCGGCCAGGAGACCACCCGTGGCTATCAGCAGGCCAAAGGCATTGCCAAGCACCCGGTACTCGATATCCTGGGGGATTTTTATTGTTGCCGCTGCGTTGGCCATATCTCCGCCCTTTTCCAATCAGACGTCAAACCCCGAATTAACCGGATCAAATTATACATCAATCGCAACATTCCGCAATACCTTGTTTTTTCTGAAGCGGAGCATTCCCCGATTCAGGAGACGATCCATATAATAATACACCACCGGGGTAATGTACAGCGTCAGGAGTTGGGATACCAGCAGGCCGCCGACAACCGCCAATCCCAACGGACGGCGGGCATCAGCACCGGCGCCGATCCCCAGCGCAATGGGCAGCGTCCCCATCAATGCCGCCATGGTGGTCATCATGATCGGACGGAAACGAACCAGGCACCCCTCATAGATGGCTTCCATAGGGGTTTTGTTCTCCTTGCGCTGGGCCTCCAGGGCAAAGTCAATCATCATGATGGCGTTCTTCTTCACAATGCCGATCAGCATGATAATCCCCACAAAGGCGTACAGGTTCAACTCCTTGCCAAACAGCATCAGCGTCAGGAGCGCCCCCATGCCGGCCGACGGCAGGCCGGAGAGGATGGTCAGGGGGTGGATATAGCTTTCGTACAGGATGCCCAGCACAATGTAGATCACCACGATGGCCAGTATCAGCAGCAGAGTCAACCCCTTGGTGGACTGCTGGAATGCCTGGGCCGTCCCCTGGAAGGCGGTGGTAATCTTGACCGGAAGCGATTTGGCCGCCTGTTTCTCCACGGCCGCGACCGCATCGCCCAGCGGCGTCCCCGGCTTGATGTTGAACGAGATGGTCACGGCATTGATCTGCCCCAGGTGGTTGACCGACAGCGGGCCCAGCGTCGGCCTGAATGAGCCGATCTGGCTGAGCGGTACCAACTGGCCGGCGCTGGAGCGGATATAGAGCAGCGACAGAGCCGAGGGGTCCAACTGGTACTGGGGTTCCACCTCCATGATCACCTGGTACTGGTTGGTGGGGGCATAGATGGTGGACACCTGGCGGCTGCCGTAGGCGTAGTAGAGGGCATCCTCCACCTGCTGTGCGCTGATCCCCAGGCTTGAGGCCCGGTCACGGTCGATGTCCATCTGGATCTGGGGGTTCTTGATCTGCAGGTCCGAGGTCACGTCCTGGAGCATGGGGAGTTCCTTCAGCTTCTGCTCCAGCTCCATGGCCCCCTTGTAGAGCTCGGTGGTGTCGGGGGACAGCAGGGCAAACTGGTACTGGGCCTTGGCCAGGGTGGCCTCCAGCCGGATCGGGGGCGGGTTTTGCATGAAGCACATGATCCCCGGCACTTGGGCCAGTTTCGGACGCAGTTCCTGGATGACCTGGTCGGGGGTGTGCTTCCTGTGGCTGAGCGGCTTGAGCCGGATGAACATGAAGCCGCTGTTGCTGCCGACCCGGCTGCCGGACGGCCCGGCCGACGACATGAACGCCTCCACGTCCGGATGCCGGTTGACGATGGCCGCGACCTGCTGCTGGTGCTCCGCCATCTCCTGGAACGAGACCCCCTGGGCCCCCTCGGTGAAGGCAAAGATGCCGCCGGTGTCCTCGCTGGAAAAGAGCCCCATGGGCATACGCATGAACATGACGACCGTGGCCACGGTCGAGACGGCGATCAGGGCGATGACCGTCCGACGCCATTGGAGCACCTGTTTCAGGGTCCGCTCGTACAGGTGCAGCATCCCGTCGAAGAAACGCTCCATGGCGTTGTACAGGCGGCCGTGGTTTTCTTTATGCGCCGGTTTTAGAAAACGGCTGCAGAGCATGGGGGTGAGGGTGAGGGAGACCAGGCCGGAGATCAGGATGGCCATGCTGATGGTCACGGCGAACTCGTGCAGGATGCGCCCCAGCATGCCGGGCATGAACAGGACCGGGATAAAGACCGCCACCAGGGAGATGGTCATGGAGATGATGGTGAAACCAATCTCCCGCGACCCGGTAAAGGCCGCATCCCTCGGGTTTTCACCCTTTTCCATGTGGCGCACGATGTTCTCCAGCATGACAATGGCGTCGTCCACCACGAAACCGACGGAGAGCGTCAAGGCCATGAGGGAGATGTTGTTGATGGAGAACTTCAGGGAGTACATGGCGGCAAAGGTGCCGATGATGGACAGGGGGAGCGCCAGGCTCGGGATGATGGTGGCCGACAGGTTGCGCAGGAACAGGAAGATCACCATGATCACCAGGCCGACGGTCAGCAGCAGGGTGAACTTGACGTCCTCCACCGAATCCCTGATCGACGCGGAACGGTCGTAGAGCACCTCCATGTTCACCGAGCCGGGGATCTGGGTGCGAAACGCCGGCAAGAGCTTCTTGATATCCTTCACCACCTCGATGGTGTTGGTGCCGGGCTGACGCTGAATCGCCAGGACGATGGCACGGCTCGATTTTCCGCCCCTGTTGTACCAGGCAGCGATCTTGTCGTTCTCCACGCTGTCGATGGCGGTGCCGATATCTTGCACCCTGACCGGCGCGCTGTTGCGATAGGCCACTATGGCCGGTTTGTACTCCTGCGCGTTGAAGAGTTGCCCCGATGCCTGGATGGTCAGGGCGTTCTTCTGCCCCTGGAGGGTGCCGGTGGGCATGTTGACGTTGGCATTGGAGAGCGCTGCGGCAACCTCGTCGATGCCGATCTTGCGCGAGGCCAGGTCCTTGGGGTTCACCCGCACCCGCACGGCATACTTCTGGGACCCGTAGATAAGGACCTGGGCCACGCCGCTGACCATGGAGATGCGCTGGGCCAGGAGGGTATCGGCATATTCGTTCACCTCGTAGAGCGGCAGCGTGGGAGAGGCAAGGGACAAATAAAGGATCGGACTGTCTGCGGGGTTGACCTTCTTGAACGTGGGAGGCGTGGGCATGGAGGGCGGGAGCTGGCGCGTCGCGGCGGCAATGGCTGACTGCACGTCCTGGGCTGCTGCATCGATGTTCCGTTCCAGCGCAAACTTGAGGGTAACGATGGTTATCCCCTGGCCGTTGGTGGACGACATGGAGTCTATCCCGGCAATGGTAGAGAACTGACGTTCCAGGGGGGTGGCCACGGCCGAGGCCATGGTGTCCGGATTGGCGCCGGGGAGTTCGGCGCGCACCTGGATGGTGGGATAATCCACGTTGGGCAGGTCGTTGACCGGCAGCTTCAGGTAGGCTGCCATGCCGAACATAAGCACCGCCAGCATCACCAGGCTGGTCATGATGGGACGCTTGATGAAGAGTTCGGAAATGTTCAATGGGACCTCAACTTATAAAAAAAATCAGTGCAATAAAACATTCAGGCATGTCTCACACAAAGCTCACAAAGGCGCAAAGAAAATCATATCTAATTCATTTTAAACAACAGTATTCGTTTTGTTTGTTATTCTTTGTGTGCTTTGTGCCTTTGTGTGAATGATCGGTTTTAGTCTCCTGACGTTACTTTTTCTGGACCGGAGACGTTTTTTCCGGCTGCTTGATCTCCACCTTGCCGCCGGGTATGACCCGCACCTGGCCGTCGATCACCACCTGTTCCCCTGGCTGGAGCCCCTTTTCTATCACCGTCTTCCCCTGGTTGGCGGTACCGACGCCGACAGGTCGCAACTCGGCGGTCATATCCGGTTTGACCACGAACAGGTAGTGCCCCTGCTGGCCGGTCTGCACCGCCTGCGACGGAACCGCGACGGCATTTTTCCTGACCGCCAGGGTAATGGAGAGATTGACGAACTGTCCCGGCCAGAGCCGTTTTTGGCCGTTCTCGAAGGTGGCCTTCAGCTTGATCGTGCCGGTGGCGGTATCAACCGCGTTATCCAGGAACGATATCGTCCCCTTTTCCACTACCCCCGGCGTGTTGGGCACCTCGGCCTCCACGATGACCGGGCCGGCGGCCAAGTGCTGTTTGATGCCGGCCAGCTCCTTTTCCGGGATGGTAAAGGTGGCATAGATGGGGGTCAGCTTGTTGATGGTCACCAGGGTCGAATCGTTGGCCTTGACCACGTTGCCCTGGTTGATGGCCAGCACCCCCAGCCTGCCGCTGATGGGCGCCTTTATGGTGCAGTAGGAAAGCTGGGTACGGGCATTTTCCACCTCGGCGTGGTCAGCAGCCACGCTGGCCGCGGCCGAATCCGCCGTGGTGCGGTATCCTTCGGCCTGCTCCTGGGTGACGATCCCTTCCTTGACCAACTGGCGATAGCGCTCGTAATTGTCCCTGGCGTTATGCATGATAACCCGGTCACGGGCCAGGGCCGCCTCGGCCTTTCTGAGCACCGCCTGATACGAGCGCGGGTCTATCTGGCACAGGAGCGCGCCCTTCTGCACATCCTGCCCCTCCCTGAAGGCAACCTTGGTCAGCTCGCCACTCAACTGGGTCCGGATGGTGACGCTCTCGGACGCCTCCATGGTGCCGATGGCCCGGAGCAGGACCGGCACGTCACGCTGGATGGCGGAGGCCACAATCACCGGCGCCGGTGGACGGGGGGGAGGGGCGGTTTTCTTGCCGGAACAGGCCGGAAGCGCCAGGAAGATACCGCAAATGGCAAGAACGGCAGCGATGCGAAAGGGCATGAAAGACCTCATAACCGATACGGTGTTTTCTTCAGCTCAGGTTAAAATGTATACCATATGACAAAGCCAACAATCAAAGATATTATTGGACAAATCCATGGTTGTTCTCACTGGTACACCATGGATTACATTTCAATTGGCCGCATATAATACTTTCAATTAGCCGACAATTTGTTTACAATCAGACGCATGCAACGTACATCATTGTATACCCGTTCTGTGCAGGCCCGGCTCAACGAGGCGCTGGCGGATTCGCCGGTTGTGCTGGTGCATGGCCCGCGCCAGTGCGGAAAGACCACCTTGGCGCGGATAACAGGTGACGCCGCCGGCTATGCCTATGTAACCTTTGATGACGATGTCCTTCGGGCGGCGGCCAAGGCCGATCCGGTCGGTTTCGTGGCTGATCTGCGGGAAAAGGTAATTCTGGACGAGGTTCAGCGTGTTCCGGAGCTGTTCACATCCATCAAGGCCGCGGTTGACCGGGATCGCAGACCGGGGCGCTTTATCCTGACCGGCTCAGCCAATGTGCTTCTGTTGCCGAAACTGGCCGATTCGCTGGCGGGCCGTATGGAGATCCTCCGCCTGCACCCGCTTGCACAAACGGAACTCGCCGGCACTCCAGCCGGATTCTTGCAGGCCCTGTTCCATGGCGGATTCAGGTCCACCTCCCATGAGCGCTTGGGAAAGGAACTGGCCGAGCGGATTGTTGCCGGAGGATATCCGGCGGCGCTGGCACGCTCCACGCCCCGACGCCGGGCCGTCTGGTACCGCGATTATATCGAAACCCTGGTGCAGCGGGATGTCCGCCATCTTGCCCGCATCAGCGCGCTGGAGGCGCTGCCCCGCCTGCTCTCCCTGGCTGCCGGCCAGACATCACGGCTTCTCAATGTCGCCGATCTCTCTTCACCGTTTCAGGTAAGCCGTCCGACGATCCGCGATTATCTTACGCTGTTGACCAATGTATTCCTGCTGGAAGAGCTCCCCCCCTGGCACACCAATCGCCTGAGCCGCCTGATCAAGACCCCCAAACTGCACTTGGGGGACACGGGTGTCGCCTGCGCCCTGCTGGGTGTGGACGCAGAGGCGCTCGCTGCCGACCGGCCGCTGCTGGGGCAGCTTCTGGAGACCTTTGTGTTCCAGGAATTGCGCCGCTTGGCAAGCTGGCACGAAGCGTCGGTCTCGTTCCATCATTTTCGCGATAAGGATGGTGTGGAGGTGGATATCGTTCTTGAGAGCAGCGGCCAGCGCCTGGCGGGAATAGAAGTCAAGGCATCGGCCACCGTCACCCCGACTGATTTTCGTGGCCTGAAAAAGATGAAGGAAGCGGCAGGGGAGCGCTTTGCGGCAGGGGTTGTGCTATACGATGGGGAATCCACCGTTTCCTTCGGAGAGCGGCTGTTTGCCGTGCCGATCAGGAGCTTGTGGGAGTTGCGGTAAGCGAGGTGCCTTGGATCTGGTTTTGCCGGTTTGGGTGAAGTTTGGGGGAACAGACAATGTTATTTATCACCCGATCCACTCATAAGACTTATTGTGTCACATGGCTATGTTATTCTATTGCATCAAGAGAAAGTAGGTTGAGAAGTAAGATTGATGGATATCCTGCCTGCGGGTGAGGGATAAATGCAAAGCAAACAAACTTTTTTAGATTTCGGGGAATTCCTAGACCCGTCAGCACAGGATGCGACTGAAGAAGAAGTTGCCATTGCCCGCGGCGAGTTCGAACGGCTGGAGGCTGCCGCACTCAGGAACCGATCTCAAACGGTTGCGACTCTCTCCACGATTACCTCTATTGTTGCGCAGACATCAACCCCACCTTTCTCACACATCGACCCACACACAACCGGGCTTATCGCAATCGGCCACGCGATAGATTCTCTTCGGCTTCTTGATATTGAAACAAGTGATCTGACGGTAAGGGATCTGGAGGCGTATGTCGCTTTGGATCTCAAACGTCAATTTACTGCGCTTGCAACGGATAGAATTATTGCGGAACTCCCGGAAACAGAAGATATCGAAGCCTGGGGCAAGGGTGTTGTTGACAAACTTCTTTGCAGAAAAGAGCATGGCAGCCAGACCGAAATGATGTTCGATACGGAGTCCGGCAGATTCTATGAGTTTCAACATGCGCTTCTGGAGGAATATGCCCGTGGCGGCGCTATCTATGTCAGGCCGACAGCCGCGTGTCTCACACTCTATCTCGGTACTTTGACCCAGGGAATCGGAGATATTCAAACTGCCCTGGCGGCTGTGATTCAGCGACAAATCGCTCGCGGTGAATATCATGCCGCGCTTCAGACCGCTCACGAACACCAGAGGATTACACGCCAGCACGGTGAAAACATCCGTACACTCAAGCGAAGGATACTATCGAACGCGGGAAGATACAGTTGGAATAGCACTGTCCTACCGGAAATCCAAGTTGCACAAAGAGACGTGGAGGATGCCATTACGGCTGATACCGCACTGGAAGAACTGCTTGACGCCAGCATGGAAAATCTGCCGAAAGAAAGGCGGCCACTCGCACAAAGGGTGCTCCAGGTTATAAAAAGTTGCCGGAATGCGTATCGAGAATTGCAGACACTCACCATGGAACTTCCCCGGCTTTACAGTTCCTGCATCGCAAGCCAGGGTTTTGCTTCTACTCACATACCGCTGCCGTCAATGCTTCACGATGTGTTTACCCCCCTTTTCTGCGAGGTCACCGAACCGAAGGCGCTTCTTGCAGCTTGCGATGTGGTGAACGCAATATTCGCTCTCCCACTTCCGCCCGTGCTGCACGATGTCGTTGCGGAAACAGAATTACTCCTCAAACCAGCATTGTCAGCCGAGGCAAGAGATATGTCGCCTGATAGTGATGAATTTCTTGATGAAGAAGATCTCGCCTTGTCCATATTTAATGAAATGACCATCGCCAAGGCAAAGAACACCATATCTTCAATGGCGGATGCCGGTCCAACGCAGCTGTCGGATATCATGAAGACGTTGGAACCAGAAGATTTTATCGAGGAATGCGTTGCAGCAGCAATAATGATTTCAGCGGCCTGGGCGCACAGCAGAAGCCATGACGGCATGTATGCCGTAAGCCGGACGTATGGTCGTTTTTCATGCAAAGCGTGCACCGGGGACGACTACCTTGTTGAACGCAAAGGGGCTGAAGATGAATATCACCGTTGATGCCATCGACATGGCAGCCGAGATCATTGATTTTGGACTCTCCACCCGTAAAGGGCAATCATCAAGAAGACTCCTGCAATTGGTAGCGGCATACCTTGCGAATACGGAAGGGACGAGGACAGCGGCCCAAACTATGGCGAGACGGTTCGGGCTGTTAATCACCTCGGTTACGGAAGAGGGGGTTGTCCTTTCAAAAGACCCGGAGCATGACTCAATCTTCATGCCGAAACGCGATGATATTGTCAAGGAAACGGGGCCAGAGGCGCGGCTTGTCAGGGGCATATGTAACGCCGCCATTCTCGCCTGCGCTTACCAAAGACAACAAGCATTGTATTCGGAGTCAGTTCAGACGGTAACATCTGAAGAGGCCTATGAACTTCTTGTCGAGGCGGCGGCAAAAATAGGTCTTGAAGACAAAGAGGCGCCGGCATCAATTCGTGGACTTACCGAGGCCGCCAAAATAGTCGAGCGAATGAAGGCGGATTCTTTTTCGGAGAAGAGTGGTAAGCCGCGCAAGCGTACTCTGCGCGGTGAAATAGATGCAGCTTTTAAGTATTTCACTGATCACAATCTGATGGTAAAAGATAGTGAAGATGCAGGCGGAACCTACAAAACCCTCCCGGAATTGAGGGTCCGCCTACAGATGGAAGGGGCACAGGAAATTGCTGATGCTGTGCTTTCAGCGGTAAAGGCGTCTTCAGTCGATGAGGCGATGAAGGAGGCCATGAATGGCTGAATTGCTCTCGGTAAGATTCTCGAAAATCGGCTACAGGGATGCCAGGCTTGACGGATTGTCATACAATCTGTCCACACCGGACGGCGCACCGGAAAATGCCTTGGTCATCGGCTCTAACAGCTCCGGCAAAACAAGCCAGCTGCATCTGATTTTTTCCATATTCCTGCCCCATCACAAGGAACTGGTGTCGCAAAGAGACAGTTCCGGTCGTCAGTTTGCCTACTATTTTGAGGAAGGCGAGATCGGGTTTGTTGCTACCGAGTGGACCATTCCTGGCAACAGGAACTTGCCGGGTATGGCAGCTAGCAGAACACGAATAGTCGGACGTTTCAGTCAATTCACCAACAGGGAGCGGTACGAGCACACGACCGTATTTTTTTCATTCATAGCCGATAACGAGGTTGGAATTGACGACCTGCCGCTCTCATCGTCGATTCCCGAACGTGTTCCTGCTTACCGAAGAACGGTCAGCGATGCAAAAAAATACATCAGGGATGTCTTCGATAAACCGGGCAGGGAATTCTATCTCACGGAAGTCATGAATGACTGGCAGACGCACCTGCGCCGGATCGGTTTCAATATCGAGCAATTCAAGCTGATGATGCAGTTTACCATGAGCGAGGGAGATTCCGCCTCATTCCTGAAGAAATTCAGGGACAACGAGATGGTGCTGGAATTTCTCTGTCACGACGTTCTCGATAAAAGTACCACAGATCGCCTCCATGGCATGCTGTCCCAGCACAGGGAATCGGTTAGGCTGGAACCAGTTACCAGGGCACAAATTGCAGCATACTCCGCCCTCTCCGACAGTTTTGTAATGATGAAACCAACTGCTGACGACTATGGTTTGGCGGTGAATTATCGCCAAAAAGCCATGGAGGCGCTGCGCATGGTGGTTTCAAGAGTGGCCACCACGCTGAAAGCCGCCGAGACTCACCTAGACCGTCACAAAAAAGATCAAATCGCTGATGAGCTGGAATTGAAATGTCAAAAGGTCGAGCTCGCTGATTACGAGGCCAGATTGCGTGGCGTTAAGGAACGGATTGCCGTTCTCACCTGTGAAGAGACGACGCTGTCCCATCAGGAATGCTTTTCAAGGCTGAATCAGGCAAAACGGCTCCTCAGGGCCATGCAGGCGATGGTTGGCCGGGTCAAGGTGGAACATGCGCGTTCCCAGGCAGAGGATCTGATGCGTCAGCTCGATGCCCTTTCGGAGCCGCTGCGCTCCCTTACCGACGAAGTTGCCATGGCAAGAGCCGTGTTCTGCGAATTTCTCTCCATTGATTCGGATCAGGCGGTAAAAGAGCACAAAATCCAGCTTGTCGCGGTTAAAGATGCAATCGATGAAAAGAAGAAACTCGATGATTTGATGAAAGAGTATTCCGGCAGTCAAGGCCGGAAACATCAGGAAAAAGCCCTTCTCGACAAACTTGAGGCCAACAGAATCGGTTCGATGGAGCAGTTGGTTGCCGGGAAGCTCATTACCGGTATTACGCCATGCCCGCATGCCGCATTGTCTGCATTATCAGATTCGATTGTTGATGCAGAGACGCGACGCTCCACGTTGGAAAATGAAAAGTTAACTTTCTGTGCCTTGCTCGCCGGAATTCAGGAACAGCTCAAAGCCAACAAGGCCGATCTTGATCGCCTACAGAACACCTTGCATGCAGCTGAAGCTGCATTTCTGAAATATACCGATGAGTGTTCAGCCATGATCTGTCTGCCTGGAATGCGCACTATGTTTGAACAGAACGAGCCAGATCTGTTCCTTTCCGCATTAACTTCCAGGCTGCAGGAACGTTATGAAAAAGAAAACGCTGAAATAGCCCGGATTGAGACGGACATTACGAAGCTCACTGAACAGCTTGCAGCGATTGAAGGACATGGCGGTCTTTTACCGCCTGCCAGAGATGTGAAGCGGGTTATGGAAGCGCTCGAACCCGTGATAACCGCACACACTTGGTGGCAGATCTTTGCGGAGAGAAACGTGCCGGTTGAGGAGGCCAAAAGGCTTGTTGAGGCTTACCCTTCACGCTATGGCGGGGTCGCGGTTGCCTCGAAGCGTGAGCTTGATAAGGCGCGGGAATTGCTCGCGGACGGCTGCGGCGTTTTGTCGCCGGTTATTATTTCGATCTACACCGATGGCGATAGCGGTGCGGTCTACGAGGGGCTTGCCGTTTTACCTGATGTTGCGCTTGCCATTGACCGCAAACGCTCGGCGGATTTCTGCGAGAAAGCTCGGGGGGAAATCGAAAAATACGAAGCGGCGTTGCCGGTTATAAGGCAGTCACGCGATGACTTGCTTCATGCAAAAGAGAGGCTTGTAGGTTTCCTAGCCAGGTATGATGACTCCTCCCGGACAGCGCTGGAGAAGGCGGCTGCATTGAAACGAAGCGAACTTGAATCCTGCCGGCAGGACAGGTCGAGGCTTGACGAACAGAGCAAGCAGGCTGAATCCGACCTCGCGGCAATTGAATCGCACTTCGTGGCGGTCGTGGAAGAGATGAAGGGGTTCAGGAAACACCACGAAGCCATCAAGGCCCATATAGACAGCCACGAAAAGGGTAGAGAAGAACGCCTCCGGCGGATATCCGAGCTCGTCGGCGAGTTGTCCGCGATCGAAACCGAAATCACCCGATGCGAAGAGCTGATTAAAGAAGCCGGGGAGCGGGAGTCATCCGCACGGCAACTGGCGGCAAACGGGGAAGCCCGTTGTTCTCACATTCGTAATGAATTACAGGCACTAACAGGTGAAAAAAAAGCGGCAACCGCGGAATTTCAATCATTGGCAACTTCAACTGAATCGGCGCGGACGCTTCTTGCCGCCAAAGAACGCGCCCTTGATGCCGCCAGTGTTGATGCGGAGTATATCAGGGTTAAAGCGCTGGCTGATAATGCAAATACAGCTCATGCTGAATCCAGCAGGGAATGGAGTGAAAAATTTGGGAAGCTTTCTGAAGAGGAAATTAAGGAGGCTTCGGATAGCATTGAGGGAAAACAGGCTACTGAACAAGATGTCGAGGACAAGCTGACGGACAAAGAAAACGCGCAGCTTGAGGAGTCTCATGCCAAAAGATCAATGGAAGAAGCATCGAAAAAACTGAACGAGCTGAAAACCGCCTACTCCTCATCATTATCAGTGGCTCCATTCAGCGGCGATCAGGCAACCTGTCGTGAGCAGGAGGGTAAGCTTTCCGCAAACGTTGAAGCTTCCAGCAAATGCATAACTAATTTGGAACATGCCATATCTTTCAGAATAATCGAAATTGAGAAGGAGTCAGGTCGAGTAAAATTGTTAACGAGCCTTGCCAGTCAAGAGGATGTGGAGTATGAGTCCGAGGCCGAAGCTGAGATATTTGCGACTGATACGGAGGCGGAGAACGAACTGAAAGCAGCACGCAGGGCTAAAACAGAGGCGGAAGAAAAAGTACAACAAATTTATTCTAAATTGAAACGGTTCAGTAATGATCTGGCGAAGCTTCTTGATGATCCGCTCTGTGCTCCGATTCCTCAAGTGGTGACGAGCATCAAGGAAGAGCTGCACCGTTGCGAAAGTGTGTTGACTGAAGGGATCGACACCCTTGCCGAGCATGTACAATATGCCATGGCGCCCCTGTCCCATGAGCTTGACACCTTGGAGCAAAAAAAGAACATTGTAGTCACCGAGGTCATGCATGACGTCAAAAAGGCGCTCTCTCTCCTCTCTAACCTCGAAAAGAAAAGTCGGGTCCCGTCGCTTGGAGGAATATGGCATAACTGGACAAACCGCCCGTTTGTCAGGTTCAGGACATCCGTAAACCCGGATACGGAGCAATCGCGGCTTGCTATCGCCAGCACTGTGACAAGTCTTGCCCAAGCAGAAGGCAAGCTCCCTGCCGGAGCAGTGATTGTTCAGACTGCTCTTTCCGAGCTGCTTGGCAATGCCTATACCATAGAGACGTTGAAACCGGATACTTCGCCGAGCACCAATTATGTCGGGGTCGGCCATCCTGAAGGTCTGCACTCATGGTCGGGAGGACAAAAGCTTTCCGGTTCGGTGCTCTTTTACATGGCTATGTGTAACCTGTTGTCGTTCGAGGGGCAGTCAGGCGGAATACTTCTTATGGATAATCCGTTTGGCGCCTGTAACCATATTGAATTTGTTCGGTTGATCGTAGCGTTGACCCGTCAATACGGAATTCAGATGATTGCTTATACACCAACGGATGACATGGAAATTCGCAGGCTGTACCCGGTAAATGTTCTTATCAGAAAAGGCGGAGCAGCAGGAATAGTAAAACGCACCGGACACACACTCGTTCAACAGGACAAGACAATATACAACGGGGGTGAGACGACAACACTGTTAATTCACCCCGAGGCCCCACATGCATCCTGAGTCGCAACACTTCCTGACCGCACTGGAATTCGGCAGAACCTATCTTCCCGAATTGTGGGAACGTCTCTCATCTGTTATGACACTTGAACCGGGTAGACAGAGAGAAACGCTCAAAATGATATTGGACGAGCTTCGCGATGGTTCACTCATTGAATACCCGAAATCGCAACGGTTGTGGGACAAGAGTGCTCTTCCCCATCTGCCGGAGTGGGTGAACAGATCGAGATCGAAAAATGAACAGACACTTGCAGGTGGCCTCATCTGGTCACCAGAGTTATCGTTTCTTGCTGATAAAAGTGTGCGTCTGGACTCACCGTGGGTGGCTGTTGACGCTTGGTTGAAGAAAACCCGTGGAAACAAGATAACAATGAAACCGATCAGGGAGCGCTCTCTCGACATTTTCGGCGATGAGAAAACGCTTGATGCTTTGGTGACAAAACTTCCGTTCAAAAACGGTTGCATCACACTTGAAATCCTGAGTTGTTTCTATGTGCCGGAGCCAATTCCGTGGGTTCCCGGTCCAGTTGGCAGCGAATCCAGGTATGGGCTCTGTGTCGAGAATTCCACGACGTACGACACTTTGTGCCGATTCAATAAGAATGCCGGCCTGTGGGCGTTTGTAGCGTACGGTCGCGGCAATGGATTTGCCTCCATGTCAGAGGGAATTTTGCTGGTCATGGAAAACTATGGTCACAAATTCCTTAGGTATTTTGGCGATGCAGACGTTGAGGGGATCGAGATAGCGGCGCGGGGTGCAGAACGGCTATTGGGTTCTGGGATAACGCTTGAACTTGACTCCCACCTTTACACCATTCTGATAGAATTTGGCAAAGAGGTGCCGTCAAAAAGTGGCGGTGAGCTTTCGGAGAGGGCGGCTAGGCTTGTTGCAGATGCGGGACTAGATGTGCTAACAGATATGTTCCGACGCTACAATCGAATCGCTCAGGAGTGGGCAGGGATAGAAGTATTAAATGAACTGCCAAACCGTTTGACATCACTGCTGGAAGACGTGTAGAAAAGTAAGATTCATCCAGAGACAATCAGGAGGCACCACCGTGGCAATCGAGCCGAACAAGATCATCTACTCCATGATGCGGGTTAGCAAGTTCTACGACAAGAAACCGGTCATCAAGGACATATCCCTCTCCTACTTCTACGGCGCCAAGATCGGCGTACTGGGCCTGAACGGCTCGGGCAAGTCGTCGCTGCTCAGGATCATGGCCGGGGTCGACAAGGAGTTCAACGGCCAGGCCGTGCTTTCGCAGGGGTACACCGTCGGCTACCTGGAGCAGGAACCGCATCTGGACGAGGCCAAAACCGTACGCCAGATCGTGGAGGAAGGGGCTCAGGAGACGGTCGACCTTCTGGCCGAATTCAACGCCATCACCGACAAATTCTCCGAGCCGGACGCCGATTTCGAAAAGCTGTGCGACCGCCAGGCCGTGTTGCAGGAGAAACTGGACCACCTGGACGCGTGGGACCTGGACTCGCGCCTGGAGATGGCCATGGACGCCCTGCGCTGCCCGGATGGCGACACGAAGGTACAAGTCCTCTCCGGCGGGGAGAAACGCCGCGTTGCGCTCTGCCGGCTGCTGCTGAAGAAACCGGACATCCTGCTGCTGGACGAGCCGACCAACCACCTGGATGCCGAAACCGTGGCCTGGCTGGAGCACCATCTGCAATCCTACGCCGGCACGGTCATCGCCGTGACCCACGACCGCTACTTCCTGGACAACGTGGCCGGCTGGATTCTGGAACTGGACCGGGGTGAGGGGATTCCCTGGAAGGGGAACTACTCGTCGTGGCTGGAACAGAAACAGAACCGCCTGGCAAATGAGGAAAAGCAGGAGAGCGACCGCCAGAAGACCCTGCAACGGGAACTGGAGTGGATCAGGATGTCCCCCAAGGGGCGCCACGCCAAGTCCCAGGCCCGTATCAGCGCCTACGAGCAGTTGGTGGCCCAGGAGAGCGAGAAGCACGCCCGCGACCTGGAGATCTACATCCCGCCGGGAGAGCGGCTGGGGGATATCGTCATCGAGGCGGACAATGTGGCCAAGGGGTTCGGCGAACGGCTCCTGTTCGAAGGGATGAACTTCCGCCTGCCGCGCGGCGGCATTGTCGGCATCATCGGCCCCAACGGCGCGGGCAAGACCACTCTGTTCCGCATGATCACCGGCGCGGAGACGCCCGACTCCGGTTCCTTCCGCATCGGCGACACCGTGCAGTTGGCCTACGTGGACCAGAGCCGCGACGCCCTGAATTCGGACAAGAACATCTGGGAGGAGATCTCCGAGGGGCAGGAGATGATCCAGCTCGGCAAGGTGGCGGTCAACTCACGGGCCTATGTGTCCCGCTTCAACTTCTCGGGCAGCGACCAGCAGAAGAAGGTGGGCATGCTCTCCGGCGGCGAGCGCAACCGGGTGCACCTGGCCAAGATGCTGAAAAGTGGGGCCAACGTGATCCTCTTGGACGAACCGACCAACGACCTGGACGTGAACACCATGCGCGCGCTGGAAGAGGCGCTGGAAAACTTCGGCGGCTGCGCCGTGGTCATCAGCCATGACCGCTGGTTCCTGGACCGCATCGCGACCCATATCCTGGCGTTTGAAGGTGACTCAAAGGTCACGTGGTTCGAGGGGAATTACTCGGAATACGAAGAGGACAGAAAGAAACGATTGGGCGCGGCGGCGGAGATCCCCCACCGCATCAAGTACCGGCAGTTGACGCGGGCCTGATCCGCGTTACTGCCCGTTTTCCAGGCTGGCCCGCATCAGGGCGACAAATGCCTCGCGAGTTTCGGGGTCGGCTATTGCGGCTGACTGTTCGTCAATGAGGGTCAATTGACGGGGGGTCAGCCGTTTTTTGCGGGGCAGGTCATCGTCAATGGCATCCTGCAGGGCCTTTTCAATCTTTCCCGATTTGAGAACGATCTCCTTGACGATCTCCTCACCCAGCCGGTCATTGAGCTTTTCCCTGATCATCCCCTTGAGAAAGTTCAACTCCTGCATCCAGGGACCGCTGGAAACCGACACGGTAAGGGTGCCGTTGACGATCTTCAATGGCTGCGCACGGGGGGCAATGGCCGGGCCGACCACCTCGGGCCACAACCGCCAGATATCGACCTCCCGCAGACGATCCGCCAGCCCCAGCCCTTTCAACTCATTGCGGAGAAGAACGGACAGAGGTTGCGGGAACCGCATTTTAGCCCGTTTTGCCATTGTGCTTCCTCCACCGGTTGAAACGACCACCCGCGATCTGGCCGGCCACCGACGCGCCAAGGGTAAGGGGTATGACATGCCAGCTGAGACCGGCCCAAATTCGAAGCATGATGATAAAGGGAATGGGAAAATGGACCAGCACCCACCACATGGGAGAGAATTTTTTGAAGTTTTCCCGCAGATAACCGCACGGAAGATTCATGACAAACGCCAGGCAGACCAGTTCAACGATGTTTAACGGCACTTGCATGCACATCTCCTTTCGGGCATAGTAGAAAGTCACGTATGTTTTGTCAATCCGCTAATAAATTTGGCCTGAATCCGTGACAACGGAATGCCGCAGTGTCCGGAAGAGCCGGGGCCCGCACGCCGCACAGCCGTGACACCCCCCTTGCTCCGCCGGTCCTCCGCCGGACGGTCGCGCCTCTCCCTACCGCAATGGCAGAGGCCTTCCGGACCAAGGCATGGAGGTGTCACGGATTCAAGATTTGGGACAAACGATGGAGAATCGTCTAATGGTACGGGAAGGCAATCTGCTTGCGGTATTCAACTCCGGACACAGGGTCATGAAGGCCGAAAGTATCCTTAAGGCGCTCGGCTTGCCGATCCTGCTCATCCCGGCCCCCCGGCAGTTGCAGACGGACTGCGGCCTGGCCCTTCGTTTCACCGAAGACGAGCGTGACCGTATCATGCAGGCCCTGGGAGAGGAACGGTTGCTGCCGGCATTTATCAGCAGATACCAGGGCGGGTCATACGTGACCATCTGGACGAATGAACAGACAGACAATCAGAACGTTCAAGGAGACGACATCGTATGAATGCCATAGATTGCAGGGGCATGGCCTGCCCTGCGCCGGTAATCACCGTTAAAAAGGCGCTGGAGCAGCAGGCGGAGGTCCGGGTGTTGCTGGATGACGGCGCGCCCCGGGAGAATGTCGGCCGTTTCGCCCGCAACCGGGGCTGCCAGGTGAGTGAACAGCAGGAGACCTCGGGAGGCTGGGTTCTCACCATCAGCGCCGCAACGGGTGAGACTGATCCGGCTCCAACCAAACCCGCGAGCGGTGACCGGGTCTTCCTGGTCACCTCCAACCGCCTGGGTGACGGACCGGAAGAGCTGGGGATGTTGTTGATGAAGAATTTCATCCATACGCTGCTCGAAACCGCCGAACTACCGGCGCGCATGTTCTTCCTCAATACGGGCGTGTTCCTCACCACCGAGGGTTCGGATCTGCTGGAGGCCCTGGAAAAACTGGCCGGTATGGGAGTGGAAATCTTCTCCTGCGGGCTCTGCCTGGGTTATTTTGACCGCAAGGACAAGCTGCGGGTCGGTACTACGACCAACATGCTTGTCACGGCCGAAGGCCTGATGGCCGCGGGACAGGTGATAAGACTCTAGAAATCAATTAGTTCTTGACAGTTCTTTGCGGCGTACTTTATAGTACATTCCTTTTAGAATATTACGTTCCACGAGACGATATAACCTACGATGTTTGACAGCCTTTCGGAAAAACTTGAATCGGTCTTCAAAAAGCTTCGCGGCCAGGGAGTTATGACCGAGGACAATATCAAGGAGGCGCTGCGCGAGGTTCGTCTGGCGCTCCTTGAGGCGGATGTCAACTTCAAGGTCGTCAAGGAATTTGTCGAGAATGTCAGGGTCAAGGCGGTGGGCACCGAGGTGCTACAGAGCCTGTCCCCCGGTCAGCAGGTCGTCAGGATCGTTCACGACGAACTGGTAGCCATTATGGGAGGCCATGAGGACAACAGCCTCGACCTGGCAGCCAAACCGCCGGTGGCCATCATGATGGTCGGTCTTCAGGGGGCCGGCAAGACCACCACGTGCGGCAAACTGGGCAGACACCTGAAAGCCCTTAAACGTAGACCATTGCTGGTTCCGGCCGACATCTACCGGCCTGCCGCCATAGATCAGCTCCAAACCGTAGGCCGTCAACTCGGTCTTGAGGTATTTGCCTCCTCGGCAGACCAGAAGCCGGTTGATATTTGCACCGCCGCAATGAAATTCGCCGAGCTGAACGGCTACGACACCGTCATCCTTGACACTGCCGGCCGTCACCAGATCGACGATTTCCTGATGAGCGAACTGGCCGATATCAAAGCCGCGGTCGCCCCACGGGAGATCCTGTTCGTAGCCGATGCCATGACCGGCCAGGAGGCCGTCAACGTGGCCGGCGGATTCAACGAACGCCTGGACATCACCGGCGTGGTGCTGACCAAACTGGACGGCGATGCCAAGGGTGGCGCGGCCCTGTCCATCAAGGCGGTCACCGGCAAACCGGTCAAGTTCGTCGGCCTGGGCGAGAAGCTGGACGCGCTGGAGATATTCCACGCCGACCGGCTGGTATCGCGTATCCTGGGCATGGGTGACGTTCTCACCCTGGTGGAGAAGGCCCAATCGATCTTTGACGAAAAAGAGAGTACGCGGCTCCAGGAAAAACTGAAGAAGAGCCAGTTCGACCTGGAAGATTTCCTGGCGCAGATGCAGCAGATCAAGAAGATGGGCTCGCTGGAATCGATCATGGGCATGATCCCCGGCATGGGTAAGATGATGAAGCAGATGCAGGGCGCCCAGCCAAGCGAAAAGGAAATGAAGCGGATCGAGGCGATCATCCGTTCCATGACCCCCGGTGAGCGAGCCAATCACGGCATCATCAACGGCAGCCGCCGCCTGCGGATCGCCAAAGGGAGCGGCACCACCGTACAGGAGATCAACCAGCTCCTGAAACGCTTTACCGAAGCGCAGAAGATGGTCAAACAATTACAGAAACTCGGCCCCAAGGGGCTCCTCAAAGGGATGGGGGGACTCGGCAAGGGCATGTTACCGTTTGGATAAATTCACCGCATCACCGTTTTAAACTCAATCGCAGCGAGAAAGACTCAGGAGGAATCACGATGGCAACAAAAATCAGGCTTGCACGTGCAGGCGCCAAGAAAAGACCCTTTTACCAGGTGGTCGTCGCCGACGAGCGCAGCCGCAGGGACGGACGTTTCATTGAAAACATGGGAACCTACGACCCCACCAAGAATCCTGCCGTGGTCAAGTTGAATGCCGACAAGATCCGGGCATGGCTCGAAAAAGGTGCACAGCCGACCGACACCGTCCGGCAGATCCTCAAGAATGCCGGAATTCTCGACAAGGCGGCCGCACCGACAGCATAGCGTATCCATTCTACTCCGGTCCGCCGGATATTCTACATGAGCTGAGGATACCGACATGAAAGCACTTGTTGAAACCATTGCGAAGGCGCTCGTCGATGACCCTACACAGGTTCAGACGGGTGAGGAGATGGAAGAGGATACTCTGGTCATCAAGCTTACCGTCGCAAAGGAAGATATGGGGCGCATCATCGGGAAGGAAGGGCGAACCGCCAAGGCGATTCGCACCATCCTCAATGCCGTTTCCACCAAGGATAACAAGAAGGCTGTGCTCAAGATTGTGGAATAATGCCTGAACATGATGTGCTGATCCCTGTTGGGAAGATAATCGGAACTCAAGGGATCAAGGGGCAGGTGAAGGTGTATTCCTATTCGGGCAACCTGGAGAGTCTCCGGGCTGCCCGCACTGTTGTCCTGAAATCGCCCGCCGGGGACATTCACGAGTATGAACTCATGAGTGTTGCTCCCCATGCAGGAAAGTTCGTTCTCGGGCTGAAGGAATTCACGGATATCAACCAGGTTCTGGTGCTCGTGGGGAGTGAAATCTGCCTGTTACGAAGCCAACTGCCGGAACCTGAAGAAAATGAGTATTATTGGCGCGACCTGCTCGGGCTTGAGGTCGTTACCACGGATGGATTGGTGCTCGGCCCTATCGTGGATATCTTCGAGACCGGAAGCAATGACATCTACGTGGTGAAAGGTCGAGAGCGGGAACACCTGATCCCGGCCGTAGCCTCCGTCATCAGCAGCGTTGACCTGAAAAGCGGCAGAATGGTGATCACACCGCCGGAAGGGCTGCTGGACCTATGAAGTTTGATATTTTGACCTTGTTCCCGGGGATGTTCGCCGGACCTTTCGACGAAAGCATCATCAGGCGGGCCAGGGACAAACAGCTCATTGACATTAGCCTGCACAATATCCGCGACTATGCCACTGATCGTCACCAGACAGCCGATGACGCACCTTACGGCGGCGGCGCCGGCATGGTGATGAAGGTGGAACCGCTGTCCGCCTGTATCGAGTCGGTCAAGGCACAGAGCCCGGCATCGCCGGTTGTGATGACCTCCCCACAGGGACGGCGTTTCACCCATGATGTTGCAGCGGAACTGGCCCTCCGGCCGGGGTTGATCATCGTCTGCGGCCGCTACGAGGGGATTGACGAGCGGGTTCGCGACCTGTACGCGGAAGACGCCATCTCCCTTGGCGATTACGTCCTCTCCGGCGGGGAGATTGCTGCCATGGCCATTGTGGATGCCGTGACACGGCTCGTGCCGGGTGTACTCGGCAGCGACGAATCGGCAGAAACAGACTCCTTCTGCGACGGCCTGCTGGAATATCCGCAGTACACGCGGCCACCGGAATTCAAGGGAATAATGGTGCCGGAGGTGCTGCTGTCCGGGAACCACGAATTGATCAGGATGTGGCGGCGACGCGAATCGCTGCGAAGGACACGCACCCTCCGTCCCGACTTGCTGGCTGAGGTGACGTTGACAAAGGAAGACCGGAAGCTGCTGGCGGAGCTGGAACGGGAAGATGGCAGCCATGACTGCTAATCTGGCCATCGCCCTGCTGCACTATCCCGTATATAACAAACACGGTGAAGTGGTCACCACCGCCCTGACCAACCTGGACCTGCACGATATCGCCCGCTCCGCCAAAACATACGGCTTGGAGAGATTCTATATCGTGACCCCGTCTGCCGGGCAACGCGCCCTGGCGGAGAAGATAGCGGGACACTGGCAGGAAGGCTGGGGCGCCGCCTATAATCCGGATCGCAAGAATGCACTTGATATCGTCCGGATATGCGAAACCCTGGATGCGGCCGTCACCGATTTTCAAGGCGGCTTTGACAACCGGGTACAGACGGTCATTACCGGAGCGGCGCAACGGTCGGGCAACATCGGTTTTCCGGAATTGAGGCAGTTGCTCGACAAGCGGGACGACCCGTTTCTGCTGCTCCTGGGAACCGGCTGGGGGCTTACTGAAGAGTGCTTCGCAACGGCCAACCACATCCTTACACCAATTGCAGGGCTAGGTTCATACAATCATCTCTCGGTCCGTTCGGCAGCAGCCATCATGCTCGACCGGCTGAGAGGAACGCAGTAGACACACAACCTGTCATACAGAGAGAGATAGAGGAGGAAGTACCAATGAACATCATCGATTTTATGGAAATGGAACAGATCAAAAAGAACATCCCCCCCTTCAAGGTCGGGGACACGGTCAAGGTGCAGGTTAAGATCGTTGAAGGCGACAAACAGCGTATCCAGGCCTATCAGGGCGTGGTTATCGCCCGTCAGAACGGCGGCATTCGCGAGACCTTCACGGTTCGCAAGATCTCCAACGGCATCGGCGTCGAGAGGGTTTTCCCGCTCCACTCCCCTTCCATCGAGGCCATCGAAGTCATTATCCGCGGCCATGTCCGTCGCGCCAAGCTGTACTACCTGCGCAAACTGCGCGGCAAGGCAGCCAGGATCCGCGAGAAGAAGTACGTCGCAGGAGCCTGATCAATTCTGTAACCATGCATGACACCAAAAGCCCCGCCGAAGCGGGGCTTTTGGTGTTTGTTGCCACAATGTAATATTATCACTACCACTCCCACTCGTTCGCGGCTATAATCAGCCGCCATGGAACAGAGCAAACTCTTTGCCGACCCTCCCATTGATACCCTCGTATTCGAGCAGCGTGCCCGCAACCGCGGCTATCGGCTGATTGCCGGCATTGACGAGGCGGGCCGCGGCGCCCTTGCCGGGCCGGTGGTTGCTGCCGCCGTTGTCCTGCCCATCGGGGTGCGTATCGACGGAGTTGATGACTCCAAGAAACTCTCGCCGGAGACACGGGAGCGGCTGTTCGACGTCATTATGGCCCACGCATTGCGGGTCGGTGTGGGGATGGCAAGCGCCAAGGTAATCGACCGCATCAACATCCTCCAGGCCACCCGGCTCGCCATGCAGGAAGCCGTGGGAAAACTCTCCCCGCAGCCTGATTTTCTCCTTATCGACGGCATCTCCCGTATCGCATCGCCCCTCCCCCAACAAACCATAAAAAAAGGTGACTCCCTCAGCCTCTCCATCGCTGCCGCGTCGATCATCGCCAAGGTCAGCCGTGACCGCCTGATGCGCGAACTGGACCTGAAACATCCCGGCTATGGACTTGCCGGCCATAAAGGGTATGGCAGCGCCTCCCACATGGAAGCCATTCGCCAGCTCGGCCCCTCGCCGATCCACCGCCTGACCTTTGGTGGAGTCAAGGAACACCTGTAATGTCCCTCTTCCTGATCACCTTTCTCACCATCTACGGCGGCATGCACGCCTACGCCTTCTACCGGCTGAAGCATGCCTTTCAACCGGCCCCGGGCACTGCACGCGGGATTGCTGCGATCATGCTCCTGATGACGTTCATGCCGCTTGTGATCCGGATGACCGAGTGGAGCGGTTTTGAAGACCTGGCCATCATTCTTGCCTGGCCCGGCTACATCTGGATGGGGGCGCTTTTCCTGTTTGCTTCGGCGCTCACCTGTACCGACCTGATTCGCTTCGTGACCTGGTTGATCATCCGTAGATCCGGCTCCGGGATGCCCGAATGCCTTGGTGCCCGCCTGACCTGCGAAGTCGCCCTGATACTCTCCCTCTCCGCCACAACCTACAGCATCTTCGAAGCACGTGACATCCGCACCGAACACCTCACCGTCACCAGTCGCAAGCTTCCTGCCACCGCCGGTCGAATCAGGGTGGTACAGATTTCGGACGTCCATCTGGGGCTGCTCGTTCGTGAGGACCGGCTGAAACGTATCCTGGCGAAGGTTACGGAAGCCAGGCCCGACATCCTGGTTTCCACCGGTGACCTGGTGGACGGCAGGCTCAACCGTCAGGGGACACTGGATATCCAGGGCCGGCTGGCGCGGATGCTGGCGGCCGCAAAGGCCCCGCTCGGTTCCTTTGCCGTGACCGGAAACCACGAGTTCTACGCCGGCATCAATCAGGCACTGGCTTTCACCGCCGCGTCCGGCTTCAAGATACTGCGCAATGAAACGCAATCTGTCGGTGCATATTTGTCGATTACGGGGGTTGACGACCCGGCGGTCAACGGCAGGGACGCAAAGGAAAACTTCGCCCCTGAAACCACCCTGCTCCGCTCTGCCGATGCCGGCCGATTCAGGATTCTGCTCAAACATCGCCCCCTGGTGTCACCATCGAGCGACGGCCTGTTCGATCTGCAACTTTCCGGTCACGCCCATGATGGCCAGATATTTCCCTTTACCCTCCTGGTGTTGCTGAAATACCACCTTGCCGGCGGCACAGCCACGACAACAGCCGGCTCACTGTTCCACGTCAGCCGGGGAAGCGGCACATGGGGACCGCCCCTGCGCTTCCTGGCCCCTCCCGAGGTAACGGTCATCGACATCGTCCCGGCAAAGTAGCATCGAGTAATCCTTGCCACAGAGTCACAGCCAGAAGTAGGCGCCCTTAAGCGAGACACAGAGGGATCGCAGAGAAATACCCGGGAAGCGACAGCACTAACCATGTATAGAAATTCAAAAAGTAGCGCCTTGTTTTTTCTCTGAGTCTCTGTGGCTCTGTGGCAGAAATGAAGAATGGTGAGTAGCTTCAGTGTCTAAGGTAACGGTTCACTGCGCGGTTGTGCTCGTCGAGGGTGCGGGAAAACTGGTGGGTGCCGTCCTGGCGGGCGACAAAATAGAGGTAGGGGGTGCGGGCCGGGTGTAGGGCCGCACGCAGGGCATCGCTGCCCGGATTTCCGATTGGCCCTGGCGGCAACCCGGCGATCAGGTAGGTATTGTAGGGAGAGCGGCGCTCGATATCGGCCTTGGTCACCTTGCCGCCAAAGGCGCGCACGCCGTAGACAGCCGTGGGATCGCTCTGCAACGGCATCCCCAGCCGTAGGCGGTTATAGAACACCGAGGCGATCAGCGGCTTTTCGTCCGCAGACATAGCCTCCTTTTCAATGATCGAGGCAAGGGTAACGATCTCTTGTCGTGAAAAGCCCTCACCACCAGCCTCCCCCGCTTTGAGCCCGGAGTATGTCTTGTTGAACGCCGCCACCATCTGCTCGATCAACTGTTCCTCGCCGGAGTTGCGCGACAGGTTGTAGGTGGCGGGATAGAGATACCCCTCCACGCTGTTCCCCGTGATAGCAAGCCGCTTCAACAGGGCCGGATTGAGGCATGCGTCCAGAAATGCCGCCTTTTTGAAATACCCCTTCTGCTCCAGCAATTCCGCGGCTTGGTAGATGGAATACCCCTCCGGCAGGACAAAGCGCCGGTAATCCACATCACCCGTTGCCAGCTTGCGAAGGATATCCGTCGGCGTCATGGCGTCGGTAAAGCGGTAGTCGCCCGCCTTGAGCCGGCGAGCCTGGCCGCGCAACCGCGAAACCAGGATAAAGTGCCAGGAGCTGCGGATGATGCCGGCAGTCTTCAACTCCTGCGCCAGCTTCCTGATGCCGGTACCGGCGGGAAACGATACGTCATGCACGATGCTGCCGTTGCCGGGCGGCACGAACAGGCAGAACAGGTACCAGATCAGCAGAGACAGCAGACAGGCGCGGGCAAGGTAAGCGGCGATGGTTTTAGGGGTAGTTTTGATAGGAAACATTGACCCCATTATGGGAACAAAACTGCCCGGAGTCAAGCCCCGGAGCGTTCCTTGACATCAACCGGCAATGTTGCTACAAGGACACATCGTCACAGCAGGCTGCTAAAAAACTCAGGTTGCTCAAAAATAGCCAGATCGTCGCACCCGCAGGAAGCCCCGCGGAGGCGTAGCAGCGCTACGCCGCACAAAGGGGATTTCGAGGACGGCGGCGAGATGGCTGTTTTTCAGCAACCTCATGAAGAAAGGCATTGCCCGTGCCCTACCCCGAACAGATCAACCTCCCCTTCAACTACTCCTTCATCAAGGATGCATTCGAACCACGCCATCCATCGGATCAGGAACCGGATGATATCGGCTTCTGGGCCGTCATTCAGGGCAACAATGTAGTGCTGATACAGGCCGGCAACAGCCTCGTGCTGCCCGAAGGCGATCTGCCGCCGTGGTTGACGCCGCAGTCCGCCCCGCTCTGCATCGGGCTGTGGCACGGCAGGCCGGTGCGCGCCGTTGCCGTCAGCACCAAGCTGGCCATGGAGCCCCCGTTTGTGTCCGAGCCGTTCAACGCCAACGAGCAGCGTCTGGACTTCCCGACCATGACCCTGACCGGCTTGGCCAAACAGATCCTGCATTGGGAGCTGCAAAGCCGCCACTGCTCCCGTTGCGGAGCCGTGATGGAACGCATTCCGGCTACCTGGGGCAAGCGCTGCACCGGCTGCAATGCTGAACACTTTCCCCATATCCACCCCTGCGCCATCGTACTGGTCAAACGCGGCAATCAGGTGCTTCTCACCCGCAAGGCGGAATGGCCGGCGGGCAGATACAGCCTGGTTGCTGGCTTCCTCGACTTCGGCGAATCCCTGGAGGAGTGCGCCATCCGCGAGGTCAGGGAGGAGACCGGGATCGAGATCGAGAACGTCCGCTACGTGGGGAGCCAGAACTGGCCCTTCCCGGCCCAGCTCATGGCCGGCTTCGTGGCCGATTACGCAGGCGGCGATGTCCAGGTTGACCTGAATGAGTTGGAGGATGCCCGCTGGTTCCCGATAGACGCCCTCCCCTTTCTTCCGCCGAAGCGGAGCATTGCCCGTCACATCATCGACACTTTTGCCCTCCAGGGCTGAGGCATTCCAGGCGAGAGGAGCCGGGAAGGCGTCGCGGATTCAGGAACGAGAAAAGGGCACCCGGTTTTCCGGGTGCCCTTTTCTCGTTTCATCACACTCTAATATTACTTCAACAACATCCCCATCAACCCGTGTCCTTCCACAACAAGGCCGGTCCCCTTGGCCTGCTGCTCGTCGTAGGAGACGGCGCCGTTGCCCCGCCCTTCCCCGCCTCGATAGATGATGAACGGCACCGGCTCGGAGGTGTGGGTCATCAGATGCACCGGCGTGGGATGGTCGGGACAACAGAGGATGGCATAATCGCCGAATTTCTTGATCCCCTCCAGTACCGTGCCGACCACCTGGCGATCAAAATCCTCGATGGCCTGGATCTTGTGGTCCATCCTGCCGGCGTGGGAAGCCTCGTCCGGCGCCTCCACATGGACATAGACGAAGTCGTGGCTCTCCAGGGCCGCCAGGGCAGCTTGGGCCTTGCCCAGATAGTTGGTGTCGATGTAGCCGGTGGCGCCCTCCACGTTGATCACGTCCAGGCCGGCGCAAACACCGATCCCCTTGATCAGGTCAACGGCCGAGATGACGGCGCCCGAGAGGCCGAATTTGTCGCGATAGCTGTCGATCCTGGGGGTCTTGCCGTGTCCCCAGAGCCAGATGGAGTTGGCCGGGTGCTTATCCTGCTCCTTGCGTTTCTTGTTGAGCGGATGGTCGTGCAGCACCATCTGGGCATGGTTCATGATGTTGATGAGTTCGACGCTGCCGTCCCCATGGGGCAGGTATTCCAAGATGGACTTGCCGGTGATATCGTGGGGTGGCGTGGAGCGCATGGCGTCCTTGCCCCTGCGCCAGACCATCAGGTGGCGGTAACCGACGCCGGGATGGAACTCGAATTCCGCGCTGCCCAGCTCCTTCTGAAGCGTCGCAACCAGTTCGCGCCCCTCTTCGGTGGAGATGTGTCCGGCCGAGAAATCTTCCATGTAGAGCCTGCTGCCGTGGGGATTGAGCGTCACCAGGTTCATACGGAAGGCCACGTCGTCCGGCCCCAGCACTACTCCCATGCTGACCGCCTCCAGTGGAGAACGGCCGGTGTAGCAACTGCGCGGATCATAACCGAACACCGACAGGTTGGCCACATCGCTACCCGGCGGGAGGCCTTGGGGGACAGTCTTTGCCAGACCGACCTGACCGTTCTTAGCCATGAAATCCATGTTGGGCGTTTTTGCCGCCTGAAGCGGCGTTTTGTCGCCAAGTTCGCTGTATGCTACGTCCGACATGCCGTCGCCGAGCAGGACGATTACCTTCATAAGAGCCTTTCAAAGGGGAAATTGCCGCTACACGATATTCCGATTAACCTAGGTATATTAGTTTCCGAATCATCCCCTTGTCAACCCTCATGGCTGTTATTTCCCGACAAATATCTCTCTGGCCGGGTGGAGTCGATGGGCTCGACCGGTCTCCGGTAGGCCGCTGAACTGGCTTTGTTTACGGGATAAGCACATCATTTCCTTATAACGCGGCTGACGGCGGCGAAGTCGGAATCGCCCAACCCGCGGGACAGCGCCTCCTTGAACAATTCGTTTACCGTTGCGGTAGCGAAGAGCGGCTGTTCGACCTGTTCCGCCAGGCGCAGCGCCAGGCGCAGGTCTTTCTGCATGTGCTTGAGCGGGAAGGCGGCCGGGAAACTACCGTTCTCGGCGATTGCGGCGCCTTTCAGCCGGAACATCGGGTTTGTAAGGGCTCCGCTGTCCAGCACGTCGAGAAGTTGCGACAGATTCAGTCCGCTTGCCGAGGCCAGGGCCATACCCTCGCTAAAAGCGGCCATCATGCCGCCCATCACCAAGTTGTTGGCCAGCTTCATCCGCGCCCCGTTTCCCGCATCCCCCAGGAAGAGGATTTTTTTTCCCATCCGCTCCAATGCCGGGAGAGACCGGTCGTATAGCTCACGGTCGCCGGCAGCCATGATGGTCAGCAAGCCATCTTCGGCGGGTTTGCGGCTTCCCGCTACCGGAGCCTCCAGAAACAGGGCGCCTTTCTCCTTTGCCAGCCGTGCCGATTCCTGCGATGTCTCCACGTCTATGGTGGACATATCCACATACCCCTTGCCCGGCTTCAGACCGGCGACGATGCCGTCGTTGCCGTCGCGCACCGATTCCACAGCCGAAGGGGTCGCCATCATGGCGAATACGATGTCCGAGGCCTCAGCAACCTCGCGCGGGGAAGAGGCTATTTTCGCCCCCAATGCGGCAAGCGGCTTGCATTTGTCCGATGTGCGATTCCACGCAGTCACCGCAAACCCGACCTTTACCAGATTCGCGGCCATTGCACCCCCCATGATCCCTAAACCCACAAATCCCAGTTTCATATGTTCCCCCTTTGGCGTCTCATATACGGACACAATTCAAGATTGTAGGTCGTTTTGGGGGAGTGTCAACACGGCATTACCGTATTCACAAACGTGCCAAAAGCCGATGTGTGGTACGGGACCGCAGTGGTTGGACAGGGGGACGGGGCGTTTTAGGGCGAGAGCGGATTTAAACACGGAGGCTTCTACTGATGTAGTGAGGTGAATCCATAGCAACTGGCGGTATTTCTGATGCGTTATTCGCCCAGACAACAAAGTAAACAATAAAAATATAATTATTGTAGCTAGTTGCAGCGCTACATATCAATGATACAGATGATACAAAAGAGGTAAAATAACCTTGGAGGCACTGCAATGGCCGGAGGAACGATCTGGAAAGGGAGTATCCATTTCGGGGATACGAATGTAAGCGTGAAGCTGCACAGCGCTGTCAAGGAAGAGCGGATTCAGTTTCATCTCCTTCACCGGCGCGATCAGGTGCGATTGCACCAGCAGATGATCTGTGCCTATGAAAATGTACCGGTGCCGCCAGAGGCCCAGGCCAAGGGGTTTGAGGTGGAGGAAGGGAAATTTGTCATCGTTGATCCGGAGGAACTGGAACAGACCACGCCGGAAGGCAGCCGGATGATCGAGGTCCACGAATTCGTCAAGGCCGAACAGATCAATCCGCTCTACCTGGATCACGTCTACTACCTGGAGCCGGATTCGGATCTCTTTAGCGAAGGGTATGGCGAGTTCGTAGAGACGTTGCGGGAGATGGCCGTTGCGGGCATCTGCACGTGGACCATGCGAAAACGCTTCTATCTCGGTGCCTTGCAGGCAAGCGGCAGGACGCTTCGCCTGTATACCCTCAGGTACAGCGACGAGGTGATAGCGGTCAAATACCTTGAACTACAGGACATCCTCGTGACTGAAAAGGAGTTGAAGATCGGCTGCGACTTGATCAACCAGTTGACCGCTCCGTTTCAGCCGGAAAAATTCGAGAACGAGCATCAGAAACGGCTGCAAAAGCTGATAGAGAAAAAGGCTCGGGGAGAAAAGGTGGTGCTCCTGCGCCCCAAAATCGTGCAACCCACGGCACCGGACCAACTGCTTCAGGCTCTTGAAGCGAGCCTGAAGAAAGCGGCGTGAAGGAGATAAGGAAATGGCTGTGCAGGGAATTTGGAGCGGCACGATCAGTTTCAGCCTGGTGGCAATTCCGGTACAGGTGGTCAAGGCGGTCTCGCCCGGCCGCATATCGTTTCGCACGCTCCACAACAAGGATTGGTCTCCTCTTGCGCGGCGGATGTTCTGCCCGAAACAGGAACAGATAGTCTTGCCGGGCGAGATCATCAGGGGATACGAGATCGCGCCCGACAAATACCTGCCCATAACGGACGAGGAATTGGAGTCCGTGTCGCCCGAGCGGAGCCGCACGATCGAGATCGTCGAGTTTATCGACATGGATGAGGTGGACCCGATCTATTTTGATCACCCGTATTATCTCGTTCCCGCGAAAGGTGGCGAAAAGGCGTACCGGCTCTTGGCCGAGGTGATGGCCCGAACCAACAGGGCCGGGCTCGCACGGTTTGTGCTGGCCGAGCGTGAGTATCTGGTGGCGGTCAAGAGCACGGAGGGGGCACTGACCCTGTTCACCCTCCATTACAGCGAGGAAGTGCTTCCCGCTGACGGCATGGCGCCGAAAGCGGGTCGGATTGACGCCAAAGGGCAAGGCCGCATGGCAAAGAGCATCGGGAAGATGATGGCGGACTTTGATCCGGGGAAGTATGCGGACAAGCGCCGGGAAAAGGTTACGGAACTCCTGAAGCGGAAGATGAAGGAACAGGCCCCGGTGGAGGCCCCGACAATGGAGGAAAAGGAAAGTGAGGGGCCACCCGACCTGGTGGCTGCGCTGGAGGAAGTCATGCGGGACATGAAGAGGAGCCGATGAGCCGGAATATTGTTGAGATCGGGGGTAGAAGCATCTCCCTATCCAACCAGGAAAAGGCGCTCTACCCCTCCCCTGGTTTCACCAAAGCCCAGGTTTTGGAATACTATGGCCGGATTGCCGCGTTCATCCTGCCCCATCTGGAGGACCGGGCACTGACCCTGAAGCGCTATCCCAACGGGGTGGACAAGCCGTTCTTTTACGAGAAACGCTGCCCTACCCACCATCCGGCCTGGGTTCAAACCGCCGAGGTCGTCGGGGATAACAGCAGGCCAATAACCGCTTGTCTGGTCAACACCCTGGAGGCGTTGCTCTGGGTGGCAAACCTGGCATCCCTTGAGTTGCATGTGCCCCTGGCCAGGGCCGGGTCCCCCAAGACACCCGATGCCATGGTCTTCGACCTGGACCCCGGCGAACCGGCAACCATACTGGAGTGTGCCAGGGTGGCGCTGATCCTGCGGGAACTGCTCTCCCGGCTGGGGCTTGCAGGGTATCCGAAAACCTCGGGCCAAAAGGGGCTCCATGTCTTTGTCCCCTTGAATCGCCAGGATGCGACCTTTGACGATACCAAGCAGTTTTCAAAGGCCGTGGCAGTGATCATGCAGAAGAACTACCCGGACCTGGTGATCGCGCGGATGGCGAAGGAACTGCGCACAGGGAAGGTGTTCATCAACTGGTCCCAGAACGACGCCTCAAAGACCATGATCTGCGTGTACTCCCTGCGGGCCAGGGAAATGCCCTTTGTGTCCTGCCCGCTCGAATGGGGGGAACTGGAGCATCTGTCAAAGCTTGGCGACCCGGACAAGTTCCAGGTGATTCATGCGGAGGCTATTCGCAGGGCCGAAGCAATGGGGGACCTTTTCCGGGAGGTGCTGGTGAAAGAGCAGAGGTTGCCGCATATTTGAACCCAACCACCCCCAGCCCCTCCTTTAGTAAGGACCCAAAGGGCCTAAAGAGGGGAGCCTAAAGTACCCCTCCTATTTTAGGAGGGGCCAGGGGTGGTAAGGTTGGGACGTAATAACCATGGGCTTAACGGAATACACAGCCAAACGCACATTCGAGAAAACACCAGAACCACAACCGGGCATGCCCCATGAGGGATATCGCCTTGAATTTGTCGTTCACAAACATGCGGCCAGGGCGCTTCATTACGATCTCAGGCTGGAGTTGGACGGGGTCCTGAAGAGTTGGGCCGTGCCGCGAGGGCCTTCGCTGGACCCTGGCGTAAAACGGTTGGCCGTCATGGTCGAGGACCACCCGCTCGCGTACAAGGCGTTTGAGGGCGTTATCCCGGAGGGGAATTACGGCGCGGGCAGCGTCATCATCTGGGACAGGGGCGTTTATCATCACCCTTCCGCACGGGATGACAGCCAGAACGAGCGACTTCTTCTGGAGGGATTGAGAAAAGGAGACCTGAAGTTTGTCCTGGAAGGGGAAAAACTTCAGGGAGAATTTGCGCTGGTCAGGACGGCCAGGGACGGGAAATCGTGGCTGCTGCTGAAGAAAAAGGATCGCCATGCAGGCACGGGGGACATCCTCGTGGAGAACCGTTCGGTCGTGTCCCACAAGACCCTGGAGGAAATGCTCGAAACCGGGGGGCGGCAAGCGTTCCGGCAAAGAAAGGCGCACCAGATTCGACTTCACGAAGCCATGGAGGACGAAGGGCTGAAGGATGCGCCGATTAGCCCGATGCCGCACAACATAACCCCGATGCTTGCGACCCAGGTGAACGCGCCGTTCGACCATCCGGATTGGCTCTTTGAGGTGAAATGGGACGGGTACCGGGCAATGGCCGAGGTCCGGGACGGAGGCGTTGCGCTCTATTCCCGCAACGGGATTTCGTTCAACAATAAATATGTTCCTCTCGTGGACAGCCTGCGGAAATTCGAATTCGACGCGGTTCTGGACGGCGAGATTGTGGTGGTGGATGACCAGGGACGGCCGGATTTCCAACTGTTGCAGCATTACCAAGAGTCGACAAGCGGCCATCTGCTCTACTACGTATTCGATCTGCTGTATTTCAAGGGACACGACCTGACCGGCCTCCCCCTGGCTAGGAGGAAAGAGCTCCTGAAACGGATTCTCCCCGCTGTCCCGCGGATCAGATTCAGCGATCATGTGGAGCAGGAAGGGGTCTTGTTTTATCAGGCCTCCAAGGAAAAGGGGCTGGAAGGGATCATCGCCAAACATGCCCGAAGTACCTACCAGATGGGCAAAAGGAGCAAGCAGTGGCTGAAGGTGAAAACGCGGCTCACCCAGGAGGCGGTGATCTCGGGATTCACGGAGCCAAGGGGGGCTAGGAAGCATTTCGGTGCCCTTGTCCTGGGCGTGTTCAAAGGTGCAGAGTTGCATTACATCGGCCATTCCGGGGGAGGATTCGGGGCAAACGATCTCAAGGAACTCCGCGCGAAACTGGATCCCCTTATCCAGCGGGAATGCCCTTTCAGGGTGGAACCGGAAACCAATACCCCTGCCACCTGGGTAAGGCCGGAACTGGTCTGCGAGATCGCTCTGACCGGCTGGACCGATGACGGCATCGTGAGGCATCCGGTTTTCCTGCGGCTGCGCGAGGACAAGGCAGCCAGGGACGTAGTGCGGGAGGGCATTTTGTAGACCTTTGAGGTTTTCAAAACCTCAAAGGTCTAGTCAGGAGCATAATATGAAAATCCATGTGGGTACAAGCGGATACGGGTACAAGGAATGGAAAGGGATATTCTATCCCGAAAAGATCTCGCCCAAGGAGATGCTGCACTTCTACGGGGAGCGCCTTAACGCGGTCGAGATCAACTATACGTTTCATCACATGCCCACGGAACATATCATCGCGCCGTGGGGGGAACAGGTGCCCGATAATTTTACCTTCGCGTTCAAGGCGCCCCAGATCATAACCCATGTGAAGCGGTTAAAGGATGTGGGGGAGGAGGCCGAGTACCTCTTCAAGACCTTGTCGATCCTGGGGGGGAAGTTGGGGCCGGTCCTGTTCCAGTTTCCCGGCAGTTTCCGGGTGAACCGCCCTCTGCTGGAGGCATTTCTCGCCCTGGTTCCAGCAAACGTAGCCTGTGCCTTCGAGTTTCGGAGCAAGACCTGGTTCACGGATGAGATTTTTGACCTCCTCCGTGCACGGGGGTGCAGCATGTGCATCGCGGATTTCGACGAAAAACCGGCCGGTGAGATCATCAGCACGGCGGACTGGGGATACCTGCGCTTGCGTCGCTCCACGTACACGGAGGCGGATCTGGCACAATGGCTGGAGAGAATCCGGGTTCAAGGTTGGGAGCGTGCGTTCGTATTTTTCAAGCACGAGGAAGATGCAAGCGGGCCGGTTTTGGGGCCCGAAATAGCGCTGCATTTTCTTGAGCTTGGCGGGTCAAGAGTGCAAGCCCGCTAGCTTGGGTCACACACAAATCCTAATGACTACTTCCTGACAAATATCTCCTTGGCCAGGTTGGTGTCGATGGCAAACTCGGAAAAGCCGACCCTGAAGATGTGGGAGGGATATGCCTGCACCAACACGATGCGGTTGCCCGGCAGCACCCCCATGGCCATCAGTTTCTGCATCTTCTTGCTGTCCTCGGTCTGGATGTAGGCGATCTCCCCCTCCTGCCCCGACTTGAACTCGGTCAGCGGCACCACCCCCAGATCTCCCTGGGCACGGGCCTCGGCGCAACAGTCGCCCGGCGGAATCGGCTTGCCGTGGGGGCAGGTCGTGGGGTGGTTGAGCATGGTGCAGACCTTGGAGTCCACCCCCTCGTTGAGCAGGTGCTCGAACTGGCAGGCCTTGTAATCCCCATCCTCGCCGCGTATGTTGAGCACATCCATCATCAGCCGTTCCGCCAGACGGTGGCGGCGGATGGTCATGCGCCCCTCGTCCCGCCCCTCGGGCCGGGAATAGACCATCCCCTGGCGCACCTCCACCAGGGCTCGGCCGGTCAACTCGGCATAGGCCGGGTCATCCACGGGGATACCGACCGATTCGGGGTCGAGGAACGCCCTCCCCTCTTCTTCCACCGCAATCCAGAGCGCTTCCAGGATCTCTTCAGCCTTGTCGGATAGTTTCATATATTCTCCTTTATGATCAGTTCAAAAGCTTAAAAAGCGGGTTCTCGCAAAGCTCACAAAGGCACCAAGATAACCAATTCTTTCATCATGATTGCCTCTTAGTGTACTTTGTGCCTTTGTGAGAGGCAAGATTATGTTTTTTTGTTACTGCCTCCAATAAGATCTCGCAACTTTTTCACAAACTTCGGTTCCAGCGGGTTCTTGTAGTTGCATTTCGGGCAATGGATACTGTGACAACCGCCGGGGCAGCCACCGCATCCCTTCTTGCCTTCGCTCTCGTCGAACTCATATCCGCAGAATCCGCAGATCATGCCAATAACCCGGTCATCAACAGGACCTTGTTCAGCACATACCCGCTGCCAAAGGCCAGCACGCTGACGAACACGCCGATGGCACCGGCCACCCGCCAGCCGCGCTCCTTCTTCATGATCAGGAACTGGGCCACGCAGGGGATGAACAGGGTCAGGGTCACGGCCGCCACCGTCAACTGGCGGGCATCCATCAGCCCCTTGGTCTGGAGCTCATACAGCCCGGCCGCACCGTAATCACGGCGGAAGAAGCCGAAGATGAAGGCGATGGCCGTCTCCCTGGGCAAACCGATGGAGGCCATTACCGGTGTCATGGCGTCCACCAGCTTCTCGAAGAACCCCGTTATCTTGCCCAGCCAGAGCAGCACCGAGGCCAGGACGAACAGCGGCAGGATCTCCAGGAAATACCACTGCATGCGGGTATAGGTTTTGGTCAGCACATTGGAAAACTGGGGGAGGCGCATGGGGGGCAGTTCCATGTAGAACATGGGGGCCTCGCCCGGCAGGATGCGGGCCGCCAGGAAACCGACCACGATAAACAACAGCAGAAGGCAGCCGCCCCACACCACCAGGGCGCCGGGATACTTGGACAACAGCGCCAGGATGACGCCCAACTGGGCCGAACAGGGTATGGTCAGGGAGAGCAGGATGGTGGCGATGACCCGTTCCCTGGTCGTCTCCAGGGTACGGGTCACCATGGTGGCCATGGTATCGCAGCCAAACCCCAGCACCATGGGGATCACGGCCCGCCCGGTCAGACCGAAACGCTTGAAGATCCGGTCAACCAGCAGTGCCAGGCGCGGGAAATAGCCGGTGTCCTCCAGGAATGAAAAGAAGATGAAGAAGGTGGCCACGATGGGGAGGATGATCCCCACCGCATAGCGGATACCCAGGGTGATGATGCCGTACTCGCCCACGAACAGTTCCTGGATCACCTGCCACGGGATGATGACCTGCACCCAATGGGTGATCCAGGGGTTGAACAGTTCCACGAAGAGCCGCTTTTCCAGGAAGTCAACCAGCGTACCGGCCCCAAAATCGCCGACAAACTTGTAGAGGCCGAAGTAGAGCACGATCAAGAGCAGCGGTATGCCGGTCAACGGTTGTACCGACATGCGCGAAAGACGCTCGGCCCAGGTTACTACCCGTTTCTCCGGGGCAAAGAACACGTCCTGAAGCAGCTTTTTGACAATCTCCTTGCGCTCCAGGGAAAGATCGAGATGAAACGACTCCCTGCGCTCGAAGGCGATCTCGCGCACCTTTTCGCTGATAAGCGAATACCGTTCTCCCTCGCGCTGTCCCACCAGGGACGCGATCTCCTCGTCCTGCTGAAGCAGCAGCAGCGCCAGAGTACGTCGGGAAAGGATATACTCCCCCTCCATCAACCCGGCTACCTCGCCGAGATCCCGTTCCAGCAGGCGGCTGTAGGCAAAGCGCCGGGAATTCCCCTCATCGCACCGGTAATTCGCAATAGCTGCGCGAATCTCGTCCAAGCCGCGTTTGCGTGCGGTGGCAGCGCCGATCACCGGAATCCCCAGGCGCTCCTGCAACAATCCGAGATCGATCTTCAGGCCGATACGTTCAGCCTCGTCCATGATGTTGACCACCAGCACCACGGGCAATTTCGCCTCCACCAACTGGACGGTCATGGCCAGCATCCGCTCCAGGTTGCGGGCGTCCAGCACGTGCAGCACCACGTCGGGCGTCTCGTGCAGCAGGATCTCGCGGGCAACCCGCTCCTCCTCGGTAATGGTGTGAATCGAGTACATGCCGGGTGTGTCGATCACCTGCCATTCCTGCCCCTCTATGACGGCGCTGCCGCGGGCAACCTCGACCGAGGTGCCGGGATAGTTGGACACAGTGACATAGGCCCCGGTCAGGGCGTTGAAGAGCACACTCTTGCCCACGTTGGGATTGCCCACCAGGGCCACCCGTTTTACCGTACCGCTGGTTGCAGCCTTCTCCGTTGTTGCGCCACAGCATGTTGCCATGATTCTATCCTTTTTATGCTTTTGATATTCAATTTCACTTATCAGTCAAAAAAAATTACGTTGCGGTCCTGCAGCGGGCGCACAACCCGTACAGTTCAAGCTTATGCCGGCGAATCAGAAACCCGTGCCGCGCGGCTATCTCGTTCTGTAACTTTTCTATGGTCTCGTCCTCGAACTCGATGATGGCGTTGCAGCCGGTACAGACCAAGTGATCATGGTGTTCCCCTGCCATGACGTGTTCGTACCGGGTCTGGCCGTCGTGCAGCAGGATCTCGCGGGCCAGGCCGGACTCGGCAAACAGCTTGAGGGTACGATAGACCGTGGCATACCCGATGCTCGGGTGGCTGGCCTTGACCTTCAAATAAAGATCTTCGACGCTGACATGCTGATGGGTGGAGAGGAATACATCCAGGATGATGTCACGCTGGCGGGTGGAGCGCAGTCCCTTGGCAAGGGCAAACTCGTTGAATGTCTTTTTCTTTTCCAGGATCATCCCACCCTCCTATTGAACATGAAAATCAATATATCTAAAGACTGTCACGGCTGTCAACACAAAAAAGCCCCCGAAGTCTTAAAACCTCGGAGGCCATAAAAAACCGTTCCGCAAGGGAGAGTTGTCAGACGTTGAACCTGAAGTGCATCACGTCGCCGTCCTTGACCACATATTCCTTCCCCTCCAGGCGCATCAACCCCTTTTCCTTAGCCCCGGCTTCGCCGTTGCAGGCAATGAAGTCGTCAAAGGCTATTACCTCGGCACGGATAAAACCCTTCTCAAAGTCGGAATGAATCACGCCGGCCGCCTGTGGCGCCTTGGTTCCGTTGACAATGGTCCATGCCCGCACCTCCTTGACACCTGCTGTAAAGTAGGTAATCAGGCCAAGCAAATCATAACCGCTACGGATCAGACGGTCGAGGCCTGATTCCTGAAGTCCCATATCCTGGAGAAAAGCCTGCTTCTCCTCACCCGCCAGTTCCGAGATTTCCGCCTCCAACTGGCCGCAGATTGCGACAACCCCGGCGCCCTCCCGGGCGGCAATCTCCCGCACTTGGGCCACGTTGGGGTGATTCCCTTCCAGGTCGTCCTCGGCCACATTGGCCACGTAAAGGACCGGCTTGTCGGAAAGCAGATGCAGTTCACGCATCCATATCCGCTCGTCATCGCTCTCGACAACCCCCTTCAACTTCTTGACCTGCTCCAGGAGCGCCTTTACCCGAAGGTAAAAATCCACCTCGTCCTTGGCCTTCTTGTCCCCGCTGCGCGCCATCTTCTCTGCTCGCTGAATCTTCTTCTCCACCGTATCCAGGTCGGCCAGGGCCAATTCAGTGTTGATCACCTCGATGTCGTCCGCCGGGGAGACGCGGCCGCTGACGTGGACCACGTTGTCGTCGTCGAAGCAGCGCACCACATGCACGATGGCATCCGTGCTGCGGATGTGCCCCAGAAACTGGTTACCGAGCCCCTCCCCCGCGCTGGCACCCTTGACCAGACCGGCAATATCGACAAATTCAATGGTAGTGGGCTGTATCTTCTGAGGTTTGACAATGGCCGAAAGCTGGTCCATACGCGGGTCCGGCACCTGCACGATACCCACGTTGGGATCGATGGTACAGAAGGGGTAGTTGGCCGATTCGGCGCCAGCCGAGGTCAGCGCGTTGAAGATGGTGGACTTGCCCACATTGGGGAGCCCGACAATGCCACAGTTGAAACCCATAATTTCACCTTCTATTTTTTGCCACAGAGACACAGAGACACGGAGAAAAACTGGAGGACATTTTTTGAAAACAAAATATTATTTCAATACACACCAGGATGTCGTTGTCTTTTGTTTCTATCTTTCTCCGTGAACCTCTGTGTCTCCGTGTCTCTGTGGCAGATTCATTGTTTATGCTGTTTCCAGAAAATTCCGATTATTGAACAGGCTCATTGCCTTGGGTAGTCCCTCGTCCAGCATCATCTCCAGCATGTCAAGCGCCCCATCCAGAATTCGCGGCAGTTGCTCCATCTGTTCGGGCGGGATGGTCCCCAACACAAAGTTGGTGGTGTCCCCGTGAGGCGGTCGGCCGACACCGATGCGCAGCCGCAGGAAATCATCCTTACCAAGCTGTTCCTTGATGGAACGCAGGCCGTTGTGTCCGCCATGACCGCCACCCAGTTTTAAGCGGACCGCGCCGAACGGCAGGTCCAACTCATCGTGAACGACAATCAGGTTCGCAAGGGGGAGCTTGTAGAACTGGAGGGCCTGCATCACGGAACGGCCGGAAAGGTTCATGAAGGTCTGTGGCTTGAGAAGAACGAGGCGGTGCCCCTTGCAGGTCCACTCCCCCATCAGCCCGGAAAATGACTTGCGGGTGATGGAGACGTTTTCCAGGTTCGCCAGCCGGTCCAAAAAAAGGAAACCCGCGTTGTGGCGGGTCCATTGGTATTGGGGGCCGGGATTTCCCAGCCCCGCTATGACAAACGTACTCATTGTGTGCGTGGGATCGGGCTAGGCCGTCGCTTCTCCGGCGGCAGCCTCTTCTTCCTTGGCCCTGCCAAGAACGCTGACGACCGGGGTCTTGGGGTTATCCAGCACCTTGACACCCTCCGGCAGCGGGATCTCGCTGACATGGATTGAATGGGTGATCTTGAGTTCCGTAATATCGATCTCAATATGATCGGGGATATTGTTCGGCAGGCACTCCACGTGCAGTTCATGATGGGCAAAATCCAGCAGGCCGCCTTCCTTGACACCTGCGGCGGTGCCCTTGAGCACAACCGGCACGGTAACGCGCAGTTTCTCGCTCATGTTGACGCTATGGAGGTCGACGTGCTTGTAGGTTCCCTTGAGCGCATCCCTTTGCAGGTCGGCAATGATGACCATGGATTGGTCCAATCCACCACCACCCACCAGGGTGATCAGGTTATTCTGGCCACCGTCGCCCGCCATGGCAGCCTGCAACTCACGGTATTTGATGCTTACCGCCACCGGGTCCATTCCCTTGCCGTACACGACGCCAGGGACCATCTCCTCACGCCTCAGTTGACGGCTGACACCCTTGCCGGTCTTCGATCTCAATTCGACGTTCATCTGTTTCTGTTGCATACTGTTCCTCCGCTCGTAGTGGGGGGCAACGCCCACCCTGTACACTCCACTATATGGTTGATCCGGTTATCTGCATTAGACAAAGAGCGAACTGACCGACTCGTCCTCATGAATACGTCGAATGGCCTCGCCCAGAAGATTTGCAACCGACAACATCCTGATCTTGGAGGTATCTTGTCCCTTGTCTCCCGGCGGAATGGTATCGGTCAGCACAACCTCTTCAATGTCCGAATTATTGATGCGATCGATGGCCGGCCCGGAAAGCACGCCATGGGTAGCACAGGCAAAGATGGAGCGCGCCCCGTTCTCCTTGAGCGCCTTGGCTGCCTGGGTCAGGGTGCCGGCCGTGTCGATCATGTCGTCCAGGATGATGGCGATCTTGTCGCGAACATCGCCGATCAGGTGCATCACCTCGGCCACATTGGGGCCGGTGCGGCGCTTGTCGATCACCGCCAGGGTGCATTCCAGCCGTTTGGCAAAGGCGCGGGCACGCTCGGTGCCGCCAGCGTCCGGCGTGACCATGACGATCTGTTCTCCGGCAAAGCGAGTCTTCAGGTAATCGAGAATGACCGGTGCCGCATAGAGGTTATCCACGGGTATATTGAAGAAGCCCTGGATCTGGCCGGCATGCAGGTCCACCGTCACGACCCGGTCCACGCCGGAGGTGGTGATCAGGTCAGCCACCAGCTTGGCGGTGATCGGTGTGCGCGGGGCAGCCTTGCGGTCCTGACGTGCATAGCCGTAATACGGGATCACGGCCGTTATGGTCGCCGCCGATGCCCGTTTGAGGGCGTCCGTCATGACCAGCAGTTCCATCAGGTTATCGTTGGTGGGCGCACAAGTGGACTGGATAATATACACATCCCGTCCGCGAACATTCTCACCGATTTCCACCATGACCTCGCCGTCGGAAAACCGGCGTACCCGGGCGGCACCCAGGGGCACACCAAGGCTTTCACAAATTTTCTGGGCGAGCGAGGGATTGGAATTCCCGGAAAAGACCCTGATCTTGTCATGCATGACGTTCGGTTACCTTTCAGCAAAAGCAAAAATATGGCTGGGGCGCCAGGGATCGAACCTGGGAATGCCGGAATCAAAATCCGGTGCCTTACCGCTTGGCGACGCCCCAACAAAAGAGTATCAAGCCGTTACCAATTAAAAAATCAAGCTTCTGAAGCGCAAAAACTCATATCGTTTCAACTGCTGCGGCAAACCAGCCGGTTCCGTCGCTAAGTACTTCACGCGCCTGCTCCGCGCTGTCCCTGTCACGGAAAAGCCCGAACACGGTCGGCCCGCTGCCGGACATCATGGTGCCCAAAGCCCCCAGACGCAGCATGGAGGCCTTGATCTCGGCAATAACCGGGAAAGACGGGATGGTAACCGACTCAAGGTCGTTGGAGAAGATGGAGCAGATGTCTTCGATACTGCCGTAAAAATAGGGAAGTTTAGCCAGCTCGCCCCTGTTTGTCAACTGCAAATTTCGATAGACCCAGGCTGTCGAGACATGCACACCCGGGTTCACCAACACCACCCAGGCCGCAGGCATCTCCGGCATGGGCGTAAGTTGCTCGCCGACACCCTCCGCCAGGGCGGTCTTCTTGAAGATAAAAAACGGGACATCGGCACCCAGCTTCAGGCCGATATCCATCAACCTCTGATCGGAGAGCCCGAGCCCCAGCAGCTCATTCATCCCCATCAGCACGGTAGCGGCGTCACTGCTGCCGCCACCCAGGCCGGCAGCTACGGGGATGTTTTTGATAATGGCGATTGTGGCGCCTTGCCCGCTGCCTGCCAGATCAAGCATGGCGCGGGCTGCCTTCCAGGCAATATTGCCGGGCCCATCAGGGACACCGCTTTTTCCGCAGGTGACCACGATTTCCGGTGCATCGACCAGGGAGATGGTGATTTCGTCACACAGGTTGACACGTTGCATGACCATACGCAGATCATGATAGCCGTCGGGCCGCCGCCGAATGACATCGAGCAGGTAGTTGACCTTGGCAGGGGCTTTGAGAGTCAGGCTCTTCACAGTGGCTCCGTCACGATTAAGTTACAAACAGGCAGTAGTTTTCTAATGCAAGCAGTCATATAAATCAAGGCAAAACTGCGCCGGAGCATGATGCCGGGTACGGAACACTTGCGCGGGGCGGTTTCTGTCTTTATACTATTGCAGTTCATCTATAATCAATCGATGTAAAAGGAGATTGTCAGTGAATCCGAGACTTCCCGCCGAATGGGAGACCCAGGACGGCGTCCTGATGGCCTGGCCACACGAAGGCACCGACTGGGCCTACATGCTTGACGATATCCGGCCGGTCTATTGCGAAATCATCCGCCAGATCAGCCGCTTCGAACGCGTCCTGCTCACTGCGCCCAACGCTGCCATGACCAGGGATTTCCTGGCAAATACCGGCATCGACATGACCAACATCGCTATCCATGAAATCCCGAACAACGATACCTGGGCACGGGACTTCGGCCCGATCACGGTGATCTTCAACAACCAGCCCGTCGTGCTGGACTTCATATTCAACGGCTGGGGGCTCAAGTTTCCCGCCAACCATGACAACCTGATCACCAGACGCCTCAAGGAACAGGGTGTGCTCAAACCCAACCTCAAAACCATCGGCCTGGTCATGGAAGGGGGAAGCATCGAAAGTGACGGCCTCGGCACCATTCTGACCACAACCGCCTGCCTTCTTTCCCCTAACCGTAATTCCCAACTGGACCAAAGCGAGATCGAGCAGGCCATGGCCTCGCTTCTGGGGGCGCGGCGCGTGCTCTGGCTCAACCACGGCTGGCTTGCCGGCGACGACACTGACTCCCACGTGGACACCCTGGCACGCATCTGCCCTGACAATACCATTGTGTACCAAGCCTGCGATGACGGCCGCGACGAGCACTATGCAGAACTGAAGCTGATGGAGGAGGAGCTGAAGGCGTTTCGGGCCCCGGACGACTCGCCCTATCGCCTGATCCCGCTTCCCTGGCCCAAGGCCCGCTTCGACGAACAGGCCCGCCGCCTGCCGGCAACCTATGCCAACTTTCTGGTGATCAACGGCGGCGTGCTGGTCCCCACCTACCGGGATAGCGAAAAGGACGCCCTGGCATTGGAGGCCATCGGCCAGGCATTCCCCGGCCGCGAGGCCATCGGCATCGACTGCCTGCCGTTGCTGGACCAGCACGGCTCACTGCACTGTGTGACCATGCACCTCCCCCAGGGGGTGTTGACATGACGACGCTCACGGCCGGGCTGATCCAGCAGGGCTGCATCGGCGACAGGAAGGCCAACCTGGAAAAAACTACCGGAATGATTCGCCAAGCCGCCTCTTCCGGCGCGAAACTCATCGTGTTGCAGGAATTGCATGCCGGACTCTACTTCTGCCAGGTTGAGGACCCGGCCCTGTTCGACCAAGCCGAGGCCATCCCCGGCGAGACGAGCCAAGCCATCGCCGCCCTGGCCCGTGAACTGGGGGTGGTTATCGTCTCCTCGATCTTCGAGCGCCGCGCCCCCGGCCTGTATCACAATACCGCCGTGGTGTTCGAGAACGACGGAACCGTTGCCGGAAGCTACCGCAAGATGCATATCCCGGACGACCCCGGATTCTATGAAAAGTTCTATTTCACACCGGGCGATCTGGGCTTCAATCCTATAAAGACCTCGTTGGGTAACCTGGGGGTGCTGGTCTGCTGGGATCAGTGGTACCCGGAAGCGGCCCGCCTGATGGCCCTGGCAGGGGCCGACCTCTTGATCTACCCGACCGCCATCGGCTGGGACCCGGCCGACAGCGATGCGGAACGGTCGCGCCAGCGTGACGCCTGGATCACCGTGCAGCGCGGTCACGCCGTGGCCAACGGCCTTCCGGTCCTGGCCGTCAACCGGGTCGGCTTCGAGCCGTCACCACAGCTTCCGGAAACGGGTATCCGGTTCTGGGGGAGCAGCTTTGCGGCAGGACCGCAGGGAGAGATCCTGGCCGAGGCAGCACGGGACAGGGAAGAGGTCGTTCTGGTTGAGTTGGATCTGGCTCGGAGCGAGCAGGTGCGACGCATCTGGCCCTTCCTGCGCGACCGCAGGATCGATGCCTATGGGGATCTGCTGAAGCGCTTCCGGGATTAATTCAGTAAAAATTTAATTTGCCACGGAGACACGGAGACACAGAGGTTCACAGAGAAATCTGAAACAATAAGATAGATCTTGAAGGAAGATCAAAGAACCAACCACACGATTCGTTTCGTTTTTTCTCTGATTTTGAATCGGATTTTCTCTGTGTCTCTGTGGCTCTGTGGCTCTGTGGCTCTGTGGCAGGTGTTTGGAATATAAGGATTACTCGCTATGAATCTTCCCGACAAGGAAATCCTGGATGCCCTTTCCAGCTCCCGCATCCTGAGCTCCATGATAACACCGGCGGTGCTGATCTCGGCCTGCGGCACCCTGATCTTTTCCACCTCGTCCCGCCTGGGGCGGATCTTCGACCGGGTCCACGTGATGAAGTCGGAGATCGAAGCGGTGGTTATGGAGAAGATATCGTTCCCCGAAGAGCGCATGGCGTTCCTTCACGAGCAACTCCAGCGGGCAAAGAAACGGGCCTTCCTTATTCAGAAAGCCATGTCCGCGCTCTACACCGCGACCGCGCTGTTCGTCGCCTCCAGCCTGGGCATTGCCATCAACGTGGCCTACGGCGACCCGGAACAGGCCTGGATTCCCACCCTGATCGCCCTTGTGGGCGGCCTGTTCCTCTTTGCCGCCTCGGCGCTTTTGCTCTACGAAAGCCGTTTCAACCTGGCCTTTGTCACCCGTCACATCGATTTTATCGAGTTCCTTGAAAAACGGGTAATTGAGCGGGACAAGCAACCACCCGCCTAGATATCCCTCATCCCTTCAACCCCACCTCTTTTGCCAGCGTGCGCCAGGCCGGCAAGCTCCGCTCGATTATCTTTATATCCACACAATAGGCAATGCGGAAGAAACCGGGCGCACCGAAGCCGGCACCCGGCACCAGCAGGATGCGGTGTTTCTGGGCCAGCTTGACGAACTCCACGTCGTCGGCCAGAGGTGATTTCGGAAACAGATAGAAGGCGCCGTCCGGCTTGACCATGCTGAACCCCATGGCGCTCAGTTCCGTTACCAACAGGTCCCGCTTGGCCTGATACTCGGCAACATCCACCGACTCGTCCTGCAACTTGGCCACCAGCCGCTGCATCAGGGCCGGGGCGTTGACGAAACCGAGTACCCGGTTGCTGAAAACCGCCCCCTCCATGAACTGCATCACCGTATCCATACGCGGGTTGGCTGCCAAGTAGCCGATGCGCTCGCCCGGCAGGGCCAGATCCTTGCTGTGGGAGGTGACGACAATCGAGCTTTCCACCAACGGGAAGATATTGGGGACATGCTTGCCGTCATAGGCGATGCGGGCGTACGGCTCGTCGGATATGACGTAGATCCGGTGCCCGTTGCGCTTGTGAACATCCTTGAGCAGGTCGCCCAATTGTCTGAGGCTCTCTTCGGGATAGATTACACCGGTGGGGTTGTTGGGGGAACAGATGATAATGGCCCGTGTCTTTGGCGTCAGAGCCTTTTCGATAGCCCCAATGTCCAACTGGAAGGTTTCGTGGTCGGTCCAGACCTCCACCGGCACGCCGCCATGGTTATCGATGTAAAACTTGTATTCCACGAAATAGGGGGCCAGGATAATGACCTCCTCGCCCGGATTGAGGATGGTCTTAAGCACCACGTTCAACGCCCCGCCCGCCCCGCAGGTCATGACCACGTGGTCTGCGCCGACGTTCAAACCCGAATCCTTCGACAGTTTGGCCGCCACGGCGGCACGGGTTTCAGTGTACCCGGCGTTGTTCATGTAGCGGTGCATGCCCGGCAAAGGATTCTTTGCCAGGGCCAGTAATGCGCACTGAAAGGCCGCGGGCGGCTCGACATCCGGATTCCCCAGGGTAAAATCGTGAACGTTCTCGGCGCCGAACTCCTGCCGCAACCGCTCCCCCTCCTCGAACATCCTGCGAATCCAGGATGATTTTGATATATGACCGGCGATCTTCATGGCAATAGCCATAGTTGCTCCCCCCACAGTGTATTTTCTGATATAGAATATATACAAACGAATCCCGGAGAACTCAATGGAAATTCCGACCTGGCCGGCAACACGGCCGCTCGATATAGGTGACAAACCCGTTCTGGACGACATCTTCGCGCACCTCCAGCCCCGCGTCTCGGAATTGACCTTTGCCGGTCTGTACCTGTTCCGGCGTGCCCACGACTACCATCTGACGCGGCTGGGAGACGCGGTGGTGCTGCTGGGTAAGGGGTATGACGCGGGACGCTATTTTCTGCCGCCGTTGGGAGGCGATGTGACGGCAGCGCTCGACGTGCTGTTTCGTGACGTACATGAACTCTACGGCGCGGACGAGGCATTTGTGGCGCACTACCTGGCGGAACCGGGGCTGGAGGTGACGGAAGAAAGGAATGCCTTCGACTATCTCTACCTGAGGGAGGAAATGGCCACCCTGCAGGGCAACCGATTCCACAAGAAAAAGAATCGCATCAACTATTTCACGACGCGCCACTCGTTCGAGGTCAGCGTTTTCACACCACACTACCGCTGCGGCTGCCTGGAACTGCTCGACACCTGGTACCGGATGGCGGAACATGAGGAAAATGCCTCCCTGGATCTGGAACTGGAGGCAACCGCCGAGGCGATAAGCACGGCCGCAGAGTTGGGGTTGGAAGGGATAGTGGTGTCCGTTGATGGAGCAGTCAAGGCATTTGCCCTTGGCGAACGCCTCAACTCAGATACGGCGGTCTGTCATTTCGAGAAGGCCGACCCGTTCATGGAGGGGCTTTCGCAACTGGTCAACCGTGAGTTCAGCCGCCTGTTGTTCACCGACTGCCGTTACATCAACCGCGAACAGGACCTGGGCGAGCCGGGACTGCGCAACGCCAAGCTTTCTTATCACCCGGTCGAACTGATAAAGAAGTATCGGGTTCATCCACACCCTCGGTAAAAATAAATTTTATTGCACTATCTTATAAAGTGTAGTAAAAAGGCTGTTCTCTAAAAGAGCGGCTTTTGCCGCATCTCCTTGCTCCGGGTAGGACCGGGGCTCGAAAACCGTGAGGAGGAACAAACACATGAGGAAGTACGAAACGATTTACATCCTCCAGCCGGACCTGAGCGAAGACGAGATCAAGGTCATCGCCGACAAGGTTCAGGACGTGATCGCATCCTACAAGGGTGCCTTCAACCGACTGGAAGACTGGGGTATCAGGAAACTGGCCTACCCCATCAGGAAATGCGCCCGTGGACGCTATCTGTATCTGCGTTACGACGGCGGCCGGGAACTGATTGCCGAACTGGAGCGTCGTCTCAGGCTTGACGAGAAGGTGCTCAGATACCAGAGCGTCAACATCACCGACCTGCCCGAGAAACCGGTTGCCGAGAAGAAAGCCCCCGTGGCCGAACTTGAGGCAGTAGAGGCAACAGAAGCAGGTGAGGCTGTCGAGACAGCCGCTACCCCCGCCGAAACGGCTAACGAATAATTTCCTGGAGGATATAGATCATGGCTGACGAAAGACCAACTAGCTATCAGAGACCCTCGAGCGGCCCTGGCGGCCCGCGCAAAAAGCGCCCCTTCCAACGCAGGAAGGTCTGCCGCTTCTGTGCCGAGAAAAACCTGACCATCGACTACAAGGAGCCACGCACGCTCCGTTATTTCATCTCCGAGCGCGGCAAGATCGTGCCCCGCCGCATTTCCGGCAACTGTTCCAGGCATCAGAGGGAGATTACCGAGGCCATCAAGCGCGCCCGCAATCTGGCGCTCTTGCCCGTAGCTTCGAATCACGTACTTCCCTAGCTGCCAGCCGCATGAGTTTTAATCAGCAGACCCGCACTACCGCCCTGTGGCTTGGTGCAACTGTCATCGGTGCAGCCGTTTCATTCATCCTGTTTGCCGCCTACATGGTCATTCCGCTGGCAGGCTTCTTTTCCGGCCTGCTGGCGCCTTTTCCGGCGGCTTTTTTCCGTTTGCGGCACGGCCGGGGATCGGCGATCATTATTGTTTTGGGGACCACCACCCTGCTGGTTGCCGCATTCGGAATTCAGGCAGGCGCACTTTACCTACTGCAATGCGGCGTGATTGCCCTGATGCTGCCCGAACTGCTCGTCAAGGGCTACGGGGCTGCCCGGGCCATCGCCTGGACCACGGCCACAAATCTGGTTGTCATTGCCCTTGCGGCACTGGCATACGGCAACGGCAGCGGGCAGAACATCCATGTATTGGCAACAAAAGAGATCAGCGCCAGCATAGCTCAAGCCATCACCATCTATCAAAACGCCGGCATCAAGGGTGATGATCTTGCCCTGATCAAACAGTCCATGACCATGGTTGGCGCCGTGGTCACCAGGATTTACCCGGCCCTGCTGACCATCGTGCTGATCATGACGACCAGCGCCAACCTGGCACTGGTCAAGCGATCCGCCGGGCGCACGGGGCTTGAACTGAACATCGGCAGTTTCAACGACTTCAGAAACCGGGAGCCCTTGATCTGGCTGCTGATCGCGGCAGGATTCGCCATGCTGGCGGGCACTCCGATTATCACCACCCCTGCCCTGAATGTGCTCGTGATCGTCACGGCACTCTACTTTTTGCAGGGGCTGGCCGTCATATTGACCATTATTGCCCGGCAGGCCTTTGTTGGCGTGCTGCGGGCAATGCTGTTCCTGATGCTGGTATTTCAACCCTATCTGGCGGCATTGGTAGCGGCATTCGGCATATTTGACCTGTGGGGTGACTTCCGCACCCCCAGAAAACAGGAAAACCTGTAAAATCAGGCTTGAAAGGAGAGTAACATGAAGGTCATCCTGAAGGAAAACATCGAAACCCTCGGCCACATCGGCGACATCGTCAAGGTAGCTCCGGGCTATGCACGCAACTACCTGCTCCCCAAAGGGCTGGCTATCGAGGCCACCGAGAAGAATGCCAAGGCACTTGACCATGCCCTGCGCCAAATGGCTTACAAGAAGGACAAGGTTATGGAATCAGCCAAGGCTCTGGCAGCGAAACTTGAGGCAGTCGCCATCGAGTTGACCCACCAGGCGGGCGAAGAAGGCAAGCTTTTCGGTGCCGTCACCAACATGGAAATTGCAGCCTTTCTCAAGGACAAGGGTTTCGAGATCGACCGCAAGACGATCATACTGGCCGAGCCGATCAAGCAACTGGGCGAGTACACCGTTTCTGTGAAGGTCGCTCCCGAAGTTACGGCAACCATCAAGGTGAGCGTAAAGGCCGCCTGATCGCCTCAGCACAACTAAGTGGTACCAAGAAGAGCCTGCGGGAATTCCCGCAGGCTTTTTTTATTATCGCATGATCTCAATCACCTGAACCCGTGATGCCTGTACGGCGGAACGAGTGAAATGCCGGGGCCAATCGCCGACCGTGAAGATTTATGCCGGTTCTGCCGGATGAACTCCGCGCCGAACGTGTTTGGAGCCTCAAACGCCGGGGCTGAGGCATTCTAAGCGAGAGGAGCCGAATGTGTCACGGATTCAAGAATCAGTTTCCCCCCCCACGGATGCCTTGTCATCGTTACTTTTTGGCTACGAAATGATGATTATCCCATCTCACGGTTGACAATCACCGGTTCAGAGGGGAAAATGGAGCCAATTTGGTTGGAGGATTTGTGGATACCATCGTACTGGAAATGCTGGTCATTGCCCTGATGATCATCGTGAACGGTTTTTTCGCCTGTTCCGAATTCGCCATTGTCTCGATGCGCAAGAGCCGTATTGCCCAACTTGTGGCCGAGGGAGACGAACGGGCGCGTATCATCGAGGCGCTTCAGCAGGACCCCCACCGACTGCTGGCCCTGATCCAGATCGGGGTGACCGTGACCGGAGCAACGGCGTCGGCCATCGCCGGCATTATCGCCGTGGACCATCTGCGCCCCTGGCTGAATAGCCTGGACATCGAGTTTCTGCGTCACGCCGCCGAACCGTTGGCGGCGACCGCCATGGTAGCCCTCATCTCGTATCTTATCCTTATCCTGGGTGAACTGGTGCCCAAAGCGATCGGCCTGCAATACGCCGACGTGATTGCACTCAGGGTCGCCCGTCCCATCAACATCATGTCACGGATCGGTGTCATCCTGGTTGGCATACTGACCCTGTCCAGCAAGGCGGTGCTGAAGCTTCTTCGAATCAGCGACGAGCGGGAAGCCTTCATCACCCGCGAAGAGGTGCAGCTCATCGTTGACGAAGGGCATGAAAGCGGCATTTTCAGCGAGACCGAGCAAGAGTACATCCGTAACGTATTTGAGTTCACCCATACCTGTGTCCGCGAGGTCATGGTACCCCGCACCCGTATTGTCGGTCTGGATTTGGCCGCTCCCCGAGATGTCGTGGTCGCTACGGTGCTGGACAACATGTATTCCCGCTATCCGGTCTACCGCGGCACCATCGAGGATATCGCCGGTGTAGTGCACGGCAAGGATCTGCTGGGCCAACTGGTGGCCGGCCGGACACTGGATCTGGTCGCCATCATGCTGCCTCCGGTTTTCGTCCCCGAAGGCAAAAAGGTCAACGATCTCCTGAAGGAGATGCAGCGCAGCCGCAACCAGATGGCCATCGTGGTGGATGAATACGGGGGGCTGAGCGGGCTGGTCACCACAGAGGACCTGATCGAAGAGCTGGTGGGGGAGATCCGGGACGAACACGATATCGGAGAAACGGGAGAGATTCAGCACCTGCCGGACGGCGCCCTGCTGGTAGACGGCCTTCTGTCGGTTTTCGACATGGCCGAGATCATCGACGTCAAACTGGAGGAAGATCTTCCGTACGACACCGTAGCCGGGCTGATCCTGCATGAGCTGGGACGCTTTCCCGTCCGCGGCGAGAACATACAGTGGCGCGATTACCGTTTTATCTGCGACGAAGTCACACAAACATCCATCCTCAGGGTGCGCATTGTCCCGGAGAAGGCATGAATCTTTCCACGTCAAAACGAACCTATATCAAACTCTCGGGCCTGATCTTTCTGCTGCTGGGCGCCTTCGTAATCGGACTGGCGTTCTTCCTTCCCTATCTGCTGGACATAAATTCCTATCGTGACGAAATAATAGCCAGCCTGCAGCAGTCGCTCAACCGGAAGGTCAGCTTCAGTCGTGGCGAGTTTTCCATGAGCCTGGGGCCTTCGTTTGCTTTCGACACGGTTGTGGTCAAGGAACCTGACGGCAGCAGCAACTTCCTTACCGCCGAGCGGATCACCGTGAATCTTGCCCTCTTCCCCCTGCTGGAAAAACGGGTCGTAGTGCGGGAGATCAGCCTTGAAGGAGCCGAGGCGCAACTGATCCGCAACAGCGACGGCAAGCTGAATATCGACGACCTGCTGCGCCCGAAGCCCGGGGCAGTTCCGATGAAATTGAAAAGGCTGCTGGTCAAAAAAGGTACCCTGCATTGGCGCGATATGAACGTCAGGAAGGCGGGATTCGCGGCCGACGTCAAGAACCTGAACCTGTCTCTGGACAACCTTTCACCCGGACACAAGGGGAGCTTCAAGCTGTCCTGCGAACTGCCGGCGCCGGCGGGCGCAGCAGGTTCCCTATCCCTGTCCGGAACGGCGAAACTGCCGGCTAAAGCCGTATCCCTCCTGGAAACGGAACTGAACGCAACCACGGAGATCAAGCAGGTCGATGCGGGTCGTTTCTGGCCCTACTACGGGCACTTCATTCCCTTCCCCGATCCTGGCGGACGGTTCGATCTCGACACCAGCTTCAAAGGCAAGGCGCGTGACTTTGCTGCAAAGGGAAGGTTCCGCGTCAACGGGGCTGCCGTGACCTGGCCTACCGTCTTCCATTCAACCGTTGCTCCCCGCTCGCTCCAGATCGACTACACCATGCGGCTCACCCCCAGCCTTATTGACATCCCCTCACTGGAACTGATTACCGACGGTTTCAGGATCAAGGGGAGCCTCCAGGTGCATGGCTACGCAGGCCCGGATCCGCGTATCGTGGCCAGGGCATCCACCCCGACCACCTTCCGCTATGAGGATGTCAGGACCTATGTCCCCTACGGCATTATCCCCACAGATACCTCTGATTATATCGAACACAAGATCAAATCGGGTATTTTCAAGCTGGACACCGGTGTTCTGGATGGTCGCATCAGCCAGATCACCCACATGGAACGGGGCGACAACTACAACACGCTCCTGATCCGGGGGCCGGTGGAAAAGGCCGTTCTCAGTTACGGTCCCAAGGCACCGGTTTTCAACACCATCAAGGGCATTGTCGAACTGAAGGGAAAGAACTTCAACCTGATCGGCATGACCGGCATGTTCGGCACATCCCCGTTCAAGCTGCAGGGCTCGATTACGGAATATAATACCGATAAGCAATCCGACTATCCGGTCCGCATGGAGATCACCCCCCACGCTCCGGAGGTTGCCTGGCTGGCACGCATAGCCGGGGCATCGAAGCTGGAGTTTGGCGGCAACTCCACCCTCGTCCTGAACGGCAGCGGCCACTACTCGGCCTACCGGTTGAGCGGCGATTGGGCGTTGAAACAGGCTGCCTACATCTTCCCGGGCGCTATCCGCAAACCAGCCGGCACCCCGAACCACCTTGCATTCACTTCCACTATCAAAACCGGAGAGACCAGGCTGAACAGCCTGACCTACCAGCTTTCTTCGCTAATCCTCTCCGCCACGGCACAGCTCAGATACGCTGACCGGCCTTACCTGGGATTTGACCTTCAAACGAACCAGTTTGCCCTGAACGGGTCCGTACCTATCCTCACAGGCTGGCAACAGTACCACCCCCAGGGCCGCGTCCAGGCTCACATCGCCGGGAGCGGCAATCCCGAGGATTTTGCCGCCATGGACTACAACGGCGCCATTGCCCTGAATGCATTCTCCTTCCAACCGGGCGGGAGCCTGAAGCCGATCAATAACATCAACGGCACTGTTGCCTTCAAGGGAAGCAGCCTGGAAACATCCAGCATCGCCGTTCGCTACGGTAGCTCCGCAGTCACGGCCAGAGGCAGGATCAGGAATTTTAAAAATCCCGAAGCGGAGATCGCACTGTCGTCGCCGGAATTCTTCCTAGCCGATGTCAATCTGGCCCCGCCCAAGAGTGATGCCGCCATCCGCCGGTTGAACGCCTCATTCCTCCTGAGTGACAACAAATACACTATTCGCGGTCTCTCGGGCCAGTTCAACTCTTCCAGCTTCACCGTCAACGGGGTCTACACCAACGGAAAGACGCCGGAGGCCAACCTTACGATCGCCTCCTTGAAGCTCAACCTTGATGATGTGCTTCTGCTTGGAAAACTGGGGGAACAGGCAGAGACCAAGCCCAACGGCCCAAAACCGAATCTGAAACTGAAGCTGAATGTGGAGTCCGGCAACTATCACAAATTCCAGTTTGACAAACTGAATGCAACCCTGAACAGGGATGGCGGAGTGTTTTATTTACAGAACCTGGATGCCGCCATATTCGACGGACGGGTATCCGTCAAAGGAAAAATAACCCCCGAGAGTCCACGGGGGAATCAGTACGACCTTGGCTTCAATCTCGAGCACATCAATGCCGAACGCCTTTTGCAGGCCTTCGATATCCCCCGTGAGGTTACCGGGACCCTAAACGTGCAAGGAGATGTAATCGCCCGGGGGGCTGCCTGGGCCGACATCAAGCAAACCGCCTCGGGCAACGTAAAACTGCACCTGGAAAAAGGGACCCTGCGCAAATTCAACTTCCTCTCCAAGGTATTTTCCATCCTCAACGTGTCGCAACTCCTCAAATTCCAACTCCCGGACATGGTGTCGGGCGGCATGCCCTACAATGAAATCAAGGGAAACATCGCCATCAAGGATGGCGTCGCCTCAAGCCGTAACCTGTTTATCCGCGGAGATGCCATCAATATGTCGATCATCGGAAAAGCCGATTTCGTCAAGGAAGAACTGGAGTTGACCATTGGGGTGCAGCCGCTCCAGACGGTGGACAAGATCGTCAACCGTATTCCGGTGGTGGGGTGGCTGCTCACGGGGAAGGGCAAGGCGGTCCTGACCGCTTATTTCGAAGCCAAGGGAAAATGGTCAAATCCCACGGTGACCGCCATCCCGGTCAAATCCATGGCAAAGGGCGTGCTGAACATCTTCAGGAGGGTGTTTGAACTGCCGGTGCGGTTGTTCACCGACACCGGCGAGGTAATCCTGGGGAATTAACTACGATGCCATATTTGAGCGCTAACTGCGTTGGTTCGTCGTCGCCACCCTCAACGTACCATAGGTACGCCTCGGGCGCCTTCTCCTCGCCGCCTTGTTATCATCTCAAATCTGGCATCGTTAAGGATGGAATTTTTAGTAGATGGAGTAGTTGGCGGGGTCGGAAAAGATTTCCCTGAGCAGCAGGTTGTTGAGGTAATGGCCGGTCTTGTTGGCCTCCACCTTGGCGAGGATACGATAGCCGCTGGTGTACAGGTCGCCGATCAGGTCGAGGATCTTGTGGTTGACCAATTCCTTTTTGTAGCGCAAACCATGGGGGTTGACGATCTCATCACTGCCGATGACTACCGCGTTATCCAGCGACCCCCCCTTGGCCAGGCCGGCCTGTTTGATGGCCTCGATCTCCTCCTGCAAGGTAAAGGTACGCGAATTGATGATGGCGAAGGCGTTCTCCACATCAGTCACCCGTTTCTTCTGTTTTCCAACAGGGGGACGAAACTCGATGGTCATGGTGATTTCCAGGGTATTCAGCGGCTTGACCCGTGCCCAGGCGTCCTTGTGGTTGACCTCCACCGGACGCAGCACCTTCAGGTAGACGCCGTTCTCGGGGAATTCGTACACCCCCGCCTTCCACATCCCCTGATAGAACTCCCATGCCGACCCGTCCATGATGGGTACCTCGGGTCCGTCGATATAGACCAGACAGTTGGTGACACCGGAAAAATAGAAGGCGGCCATAAGGTGCTCGATGGTCGAGACCGAAGCGCCATCCTTGGCAATCAGCGTGGAGAGGCGGGTGTCGGCCACCATGTCATAGCGGGCCGGGATGATACAACCGTTGTGGACAAAGGCGATGCCGAACTCGCGGCGGGGAAGAAATTCCAAGGTTACCGGCTGGCCGGTGTGCAGGCCGATACCGGTGATCTTGAAGATACGGTTGATGGTGGTCTGGCGCTTGATCATGGGGAGACTATGGCAGAATTCGGGAAGAGCGTCAAGATGCAACCACCCAGAACTAAAAGCCCCCTCCTTGATAAGGAGGGGGTTGGGGGTGGTCAGCCGTTAACTTTCTTCTTCAACTCTTCATGTTCCCGCGCCAGAGCGTCGTACTTTTTCTCCAGTTCGCGGAGCTGATCGAACAGGCAGGAAATTGCCTTGGCCTCGGGGTCGGGCAGTTGGCCATGTTGCAGGTCGGGACGGTCCTCCTTCTGCTTCTCTTCCATGACCATGCGGCCGGGAATGCCGACAACCGTGGCATTTTCCGGAACAGCCTTGACCACTACCGAGTTGGAGCCGATCTTGGCCCCCTTGCCCACGGTGAACGGCCCCAGCACCTTGGCGCCCGAACCGATCACCACGTTGTCCTCCAGGGTCGGGTGGCGCTTGACCTTGTCCCAGGTAACGCCTCCCAGGGTCACGCCGTGGTACAGGGTCACGTTGTCGCCGATCTCGGCTGTCTCGCCGATCACCACCCCCATGCCGTGGTCGATGAAGAACTTGCGCCCGATCTTGGCGCCGGGGTGGATCTCGATACCGGTAAAGAATCGGCCCAGATGGGAGGTGAAGCGCCCCAGGAAGAAAAACTCGTTCACCCAGAACCAGTGGGCAAGACGGTAGAACCAAAGAGCGTGCAGGCCGGGATAGCAGAAAAAGATCTCCACCGCGTTGCGCGCGGCCGGATCGCGTTCGAAGACCGAATTGATATCCTCGCGGAGGTGCTTGAACATGGGAGGACTCCTGGCAAACAGTAATAAACCGTGGTTTTACAATTACCATACCCGAGCAAATGTGTCAAATTAATCATGGCACATGTACAGCACCAAGAAAAAGGGCGGGCCGCCGTTATGGCGCCCGCCCGATGTACGTCAGAAGCTGGAACAGATCGCCGACCGGAAGGCTGATAAGGAGAACTGCCGAGACAGTTGGAAGCCTATCCTCCCGATTCATCCTCCCAGCAAAACTTCTCCGTAAACTCCTCAACCGCCGCCACCAGCCTTTCGGCGGTACCGGCCGCCGCCGCTGCCTCGATCTCCGCGCCCAACCGCTCCGCTTCCGGCAGACCGAAGGTCATACCCAGACCCTTGATGTTGTGCCCCAGCAGGCCAACTTCGGCAAAATCGCCTTGCGCAACCGGCACAACAAGTTTTTCGGCGTACCCGGCCAAGTGCACCATGACATCGGGAAGCATCTTGCCTATGGCAGAAACCGCGCCACTGCTGCCATCCCACCCCCCTTCTCCGGGAGCAGTGCCTTCACCCCTCGCCCCTTGCGGGAGAGGGGCTGGGGTGTGGGGCAAATCCACCGGAACAACCCTGATCCAGCGTTCCAGCGTCGCCAGCAGGCGCTCGGGGGTGAATGGTTTTGCCAGGTGGTCGTTCATCCCGGCCTCCAGACACCGCTGCCGATCAGCTTCGCTGGCGTTGGCGGTAACAGCGATGATCGGCAGACCCCGCTCGTTCAACTTTTCCCGGATGACACGGGTCGTCTCGCAACCATCCATTCCCGGCATGCGCAGGTCCATGAGCACCGCAGCAAAACGAGCGGCGTTCAGGGCCAGCATTGCGATGGCCTGCCGGCCATCGGCGGCGATCTCCACCGCAAACCCCAATTCTTCCAGGTAGCCGACCGCCACCTGCTGATTGATGACATTGTCTTCAACAACCAGTACCCGGGCCCCGGCAAACGGAAGCGCCAATGGCTCGGTTGCGGTGGAGAGCGGCACGAACGATGAATCGCCGGGCTGAGGTTCCAGCTCGAACGGGAGGGTGAACGTGAAAGTGCTCCCCTGACTCGGCACGCTCTCCACGCCGATCACCCCGCCCATCATCTCCACCAGCTCCCGGCAGATGGCCAATCCCAGCCCGGTGCCGCCGTATTCGCGTGTGGTGGAAATATCTCCCTGGGTGAAGGGCTGAAACAGCCGGGCCAACTGTTCCGGCGACATACCCATGCCGGTGTCGGCCACCGAAAATCGGATCCGTACCCGGTCACCCACGGATGGCGCCCTTTCCACGGACACAACAACCTCCCCGGTTTCCGTGAACTTGAGGCCGTTGCTCACCAGGTTGACCAACACCTGCCTCAAGCGCAGGCTGTCGCCCACCACGGTAGGCGGCAGATCCGGCGCAACCAGGAAACGCAGGCCCAAGCCCTTGTTTTCGGCATTGTGCATCATCATGCTGCCGATATTGTCCAGCATCTGGGGGATGGAAAAGGGGATTCGTTCAAGGTCCAGCTTGCCGGCCGATATCTTGGAGAGGTCGAGGATGTCGTTGATCAGCCGCAGCAATGCCTGGGCGGAGGAGTGGATATTGGTCAGGCATTCGTCGCGATCTGTGTCCGAAGCGGCCTTGAGCGCCAAGTGGCTCAGTCCCAGGATGGCGTTCATGGGGGTGCGGATTTCGTGGCTCATTGTGGCGAGGAATTCGCTCTTGGCCTGGTTGGCGCTGTCGGCCTCCTGTTTGGCTGCCTCAAGTTCCTCCTTCTGGCGAGCCAGCATCTCCCGTTGCATTTTCTGTTCTCGTAACGATTCATGAAGTTCACGGTCGCTTTTTTCCTTAGCGAGCAGTAGCATACTGAAACCGCTAATCAGCATCATGCAGTAGACGACGGGCAACATGACCTGAAAAATCTCAACCCCGAACAAAACGTTGGATTGTTCGGGCATGAAGAGCGCCCGGAGAGCGCTGGTTAAAAAGATCACTGCCAGCAACAGAAAACTGAGTCCCAAAAAGGAACGCAAGAGTGGCTTCTCTGTTTTGTAATTCAACAAGGCCCACCCGGGCAGGGCATAAAAAATTGTGTGGATCAAAAAGGTTAGCGCAATCCTGTGTGAAGGATTCAGGTAAAGCATTATGATGCAACCGGCAATAATGCCGATGGTTGCGCTGACGTGAACACGACGGCTGACAACCCGCCTTGTAATATGAAATACCGCCCAGCCTTCGTAGGCGCACCCCGAGAGCAGCAGGGCGCTGGCAATGACTACGGTCATGTATTCCGGTGTGGCGTCACGAAAAAAGAGTAAAAGCGAACCAGCCCCTTGAAGAAATTTCGCGGCAACCCAAAACGGAATCCTTACTGAACGTTCCTCCCGATACTGGAAGAGCAGCAGCACGAAACCAAAGACAAAAGATCCTATCGCCAGCGTCAATATGACTGTTTTAAAATCCATGAACGGAGCCTTGAATTACGTTAGTTCGAAACGGTTCTTTTGCGCCCTGGCAGTGCGGGTACGGGGGACGACCGCCATATGATACAGCACCTTCGAAATGTATATCCATAAGTTTTATTGCCAAAATCCGCCACGTACGAAGATACGGAGAAAGCCAGGCGAACTGTTACTTGTAAGAGCCTGAACTTCCCTCTCGACAAAGAAACCGATTTTCTCTAATATGGCCAGACCGTATACACTATATCAGTCTTTTGAGGCATACCAAGACAGACACGAAAGGAGCTTCACCAATGGCAACCCCCGAATTCCACTATCAGGACCCCTTCCCCATCGCCAAGGATGAAACCAAGTACCGCAAGATCGAAGGCTCGGAGAAGTACGTCGAACTGGCCGACTTTGCCGGCAAACAGGTCATCAGGGTCTGCCCGGAAGCCCTGTCGATCCTGGCCAACGAGGCCATGAGAGACGTATCCTTCACGTTGCGTCCCGCTCATAACGAACAGGTAGCCAAGATTTTGAGTGACCCCGAGGCGTCCCAGAACGACAAGGGGGTTGCCCTGGCATTCCTGCGTAATGCCGAGATCGCCGCCAACTTCGAGCTTCCCGTCTGCCAGGACACCGGCACGGCAACCGTGGTCGCCAAGAAGGGACAGCAGGTATGGACCGGCGTCCGGGACGAGGAGTGGATCTCGAAAGGGGTCTACAAGACCTATACCGAGGAAAACCTGCGCTACTCCCAGACCGTGGCCCTGGACATGTATGCCGAGAAGAACACCGGCACCAACCTGCCGGCCCAGATCGATATCTTTGCCACGGAGGGGGACTACTACAAGTTCCTCTTCATTGCCAAGGGAGGCGGTTCGGCCAACAAGACCATGCTGTACCAGGAGACCAAGGCCCTGCTCACCCCGGACAAACTCCTCAAGTACCTGATCGAGAAGATGAAATACCTGGGCACCGCCGCCTGTCCGCCGTACCACATCGCCTTTGTGATCGGCGGCACCAGTGCCGATGCGTGCATGAAGACCGTCAAGCTAGCCACGGCCAAGGAACTGGACGGACTCCCCACCAAGGGGAACGAGCACGGCCAGGCCTTCCGCGACATCGAACTGGAGGACAAGCTGCTGGAAGAGGCCCAGAAACTGGGCATTGGCGCCCAGTTCGGCGGCAAGTACTTCGCCCATGACGTACGGGTCATCCGCCTCCCCCGCCACGGCGCCTCCTGCCCGGTGGGCATGGCGGTTTCCTGCTCGGCCGACCGCAACATCAAGGCCAAGATCAACAAGGACGGGCTGTGGGTCGAGGAGATGGACCGTAACCCCGGCCGCCTGATCCCGCAGCAGTACCGCGGCAAGCACGGGCACGGCGTCAAGATCGATCTCAACAAGCCGATGAAGGAGATCCTGGCCGAACTGACCAAGCATCCGGTCTCCACCCCGCTCCTGCTGACCGGCACCATCGTGGTGGGCCGCGACATCGCCCACGCCAAGTTCAAGGAGATCCTGGACAGCGGCAAGCCGCTTCCCGAGTACCTGCTCAATCACCCGATCTACTATGCCGGCCCGGCCAAGACGCCCAAAGGCAAGGCCTCCGGCTCCTTCGGCCCCACCACCGCCGGCCGCATGGACTCCTATGTGGACCTGCTGCAAAGCAAGGGTGGCTCGCTGATCATGATCGCCAAGGGGAACCGCAGCCAGCAGGTCACCGATGCCTGCAAAAAATACGGCGGGTTCTACCTCGGCTCCATCGGCGGCCCGGCCGCTGTGCTGGCCGAGGAGAACATCAAGAAGGTCGAATGCATCGACTTCCCGGAACTGGGGATGGAAGCTGTCTGGAAGATCGAGGTGGAGGACTTCCCGGCCTTTATCCTGGTTGATGACAAGGGGAACGACTTCTTCAAGCAGCTCGGGTTGTAATTGACCCCTATACGATGAAACACCCCCGGTTGCCAGGGCAGCCGGGGGTGTTTCTGTTTGAGAGTGCCATCACCCTGAATCCGTACTGTCTTCCCGGCTTCTCTCGCTTAGAATGCCTAAGTCCCGGCGTTTCAGGCATGATTCACGACGTGGGCGCAGTTCATCCGGCAGAACCGGCATGAAGCATCACAAGCGGCGATTGACTCCGGCATTTCGCTCGTTACGCCGTCCAGACAGTACGGATTCAGCCCTAAATGTCCCCGAACATAATCCTTCCCGTTTGACGTCCCCCTCTTCTCCTTTATACTTCAAATGAGTATCAACCGGGGGGAACCCATGCCTTCATATCTCATAACCTGTCCATCGTGCAACACGGAAAACCGGGTCGCGGCCGACAAGGAGGGGATGTCAGGACGGTGCGGCACCTGTCATGCCAAGCTGCCGGCGCTCCACATCCAACCGGTTCCGCTGACGGAACATACCTTCGACAATTTTGTCCGGAACTACGACGCCCCGATTCTGGCCGAATTCTGGGCACCCTGGTGACCCCACTGTGTCTCGTTCGCACCGGTGGTGCGAAAGGTTGCCGAAACCCTGGCGGGCAAAGCGGCGGTGGTTGTGGTAAATACCGAGAAGAATCCCGGTCTGGCGGGGAGGTTTGGGGTGCGCGGCATTCCGGCACTCCTTCTGTTAATAAAGGGGGCTGTTGTTGACCAGATGGCCGGAGCCCAAACTGCTGAGGCGATCTTTTCATGGTTCAGAAGGAAGAGATAGCAAAGTAGTTGTCGTAGGTCGCCGCCACCTCGCCAACGGATCGCTTAACCTGACCGCTGTGCTTATGTCAATGCCCTACCGCATCTGCAACGCCGATTCCAGGGTTTCATCACCCACGTTCAGATAGAGCGAACCTTCGGTGATGGTCAGCGACCAGGTTATGGAGCGCTCCAATCGGGACACCAGCTTCGAGAGAAACCCCTGATCAAGGGTGACTACGGTGAGATTTGGCATGGCGGCCAGCTTGGGGAGTTGCTGCCGTTCCCAATTGGGCAGGCCGGAGCCGCAGGTCAGCAGGGCTACTCGCGCCGCATGGCGCCCGGCCTTGATCAACCGTTCCGCTTCGGGTAATCCCACCTCTATCCACATGGCTACCCGCCCGTCGGGCCCCTTGACCCACAGGTCGGGCTCGTCACCGGCCCCAACCCCCTTGGTGAAGGCCAACTCAGGGTCGTAAAAGATGGCGTAGGCCAAAAGACGCGTTACCAGACGTTCTTCCGTCTCGGACGGATGCCGGGCGATGGTGGTTTGCAAGGATTCGTAGATGCCGCGATCAACATCGGAGAGTTGAAGAGCGGCGCGGTAGATTGTGGAGGGAAGGGCCATGGGTGCGGTTGTTCCTTTTGGGAGAGTGCCTGACACCATACTGCATATACCACCGGCATGCAATCATCAGGATTACCTGAATCCGTGACGCCTGGACAGCGTAACGAGCGAAATGCCGGGGTCAATCGCCGCCCAGGTCGTGAATCATACCTGAAACGCCGGGACTTAGGCATTCTAAGCGAGAGAAGCCGGGAAGGCATCACGGACTCAGGGATTATTCCATGTCCGAAGCTTCAGACCACTTGACAGGGTGAACACAATATTGTACGCCCAACGTACACATAAATTCAGAGGACGGGAAGAACCATGACTGACACAGACGATCTGGAAAAAACAGGCGAAGAAGAGACAGACGGTGAGAGCTTTGCCGAGCTGTTCGAGCAGAGCAGCAAGAAGGGGGGCGGCCGGCTGGAGCCGGGACAGAAGGTTACCGGCCGCGTCCTGAAGGTCAGCGCCGAATGGATATTCATCGATACCAGCCACAAGGGTGAAGGGGTCATAGATCGCAAGGAGTTCCTCGACCTGGACGGTAACGTGACAATCAAGGAAGGCGACACAATCTCCGCCTATTTCCTGTCGTCGAGCCACGGCGAGATGCGCTTCACCACCAGGATCGGCGGCGGCGCGTCGGGCAGCTCCCAACTGGAGGAGGCCTGGCAGGCCGGCGTACCGGTAGAGGGGATGGTGGAGAAGGAGATCAAGGGAGGCTACGAGATCAAACTGGGCGGCACGGCCCGCGCCTTCTGCCCCTTTTCCCAGATCGCACTGCGTCGTACCGACAACCCCGAGTCGCTCATCGGCACCCGCCTGGCGTTCCTGATCACGGACTATGGCGAAAAGGGGCGCAATATCATCGTCTCCCGCCGGGTCCTGCTGGAGGAAGAGCAGCGACGGCTCAAGGAGGAGGCCCAGGCAAGCATCAGCGAGGGGCAGACCGTCAACGGCACAATCACCTCGTTGCAGGACTTCGGCGCTTTTGTGGATATCGGCGGCCTGGAGGGGCTGATTCCCATCTCCGAGATCGGCTGGACGCGGGTCAAGGATGTGCGTGATGTCCTGACCGTCGGCCAGAAGGTTCAGGTGGTGATCAAGGTCATCGACCGGGAAAAAGATCGCATCTCACTGAGCCTCAAGGACACCCTGGCAGACCCGTGGGATCAGGTGGCGCAGATGTATCCCGAAGGGTCATTCCATACCGGCAGCGTGGCACGCCTGACCACCTTCGGCGCCTTCGTCACCCTGGCTTCCGGGGTGGACGGCCTGATCCACATCTCGAAACTGGGTGCGGGAAAGCGGATCAACCACCCCCGCGAGGTGCTGAACGAAGGAGAAACCGTCGAGGTCAAGATCGAGAGTATCGACCGAGCCAACCGTCGCATCTCCCTGGCCCTGGCCGGTGCGGCCCGCGCAGCGGACGAGGAAGAGGCAACCCTGGCCGAGTATCGCCGCCAGGCGGTCGAGGCGCCCAAGGGGATGGGGACGCTGGGTGAGTTGATGCTGGCCAGGAAGAAGAATAAATAACAACTGAATACGTGACGCCTGGACGGCGTAGCGAGCGAAATGCCGGAGTCAATCGCCGTCCGTGACGCTTCATGCCGCCTCTGTCGAGTGATCGGCGCCCACGCCGTGAATCATGCCGGAAACGCCGGGACTTAGGCATTCTAAGCGAGAGGAGTCGGGAAGGTGTCACGGATTCAGGTAACAGGAATACCGCGCATGCATCTGACTCACTCGCAACGCACTGTTCAAAACAAAAAAGCCCGCACAAGCGGGCTTTTCACATTGTAAAATGGTCTGTTCGTTCTACAGAAACAACTTCTTGACCGCGATCTGCATGCCTCCGGATTCCTTTGCCACGGCTGCCTGCCGCTCCTGGAGCGTCAACATGGCATGAAGATGCTTCCGTGCGGTCTTGCGGTTACCGGCAATGGTTTCCGCCATCGTGCAGAGCACACCAACCGGCAGTCCGGCCCGGTACCCTTCCACCAGTTTGGCGATCTCCTCGCGGCGCTGCGTGTCGCTCCATGTTTTGTAAAGCGACGCCCCCAAATCATGACTGCCAAACATCTTTCCTCCCTTTATTGATACCGTATTCCAGGTGCGGCATCGCTGGATAATTGCCTGCTGATTATCAGATAAAGCGTGCGGCAACCTCGGCAATCGTGTTGAGCGCGGCCAACTGATTCGCGGAAAAATCATCCCCTGCCGACTCACCTGATGGTCCTTTACGTGAAACCTGAATAACCCCCTTGATCTCCCCGTTACGGGACAAGGGCGCACTCATGATCTTTTGAATGGGCTGGGGAGATGTTTCAGAGTCCAGACGAAACTGTTCAAAAATGGATGCATGGGGGGTGGTGAAAAAGGAGTTGTCGAGAAAAGGCCGCTTTTCCCTGATCGTCTTGGTCACCAGGGAATTATGGGCGGAAAGGGGCAATGTCCCCGCCTTTCTTAGGCGTACCGGCCAAAGAAAAGAGACGATTTCCTGTTTGTCGTCAAACATGAAGATCGCTACTTCCGCCTTAAACGCCTGGCTGATGGTTTTTGCCATGGCTTCAAGCCGTTCCGTATCCGACGGCAGTGATGACAGTCGCGCATCGAGACGGCTGCAAAATTCCGCCAGGTTCATTGATTTCTCCCGTGCTGTTTCTTCAAGAGTTCTCCGAAGCGACCGCATCCCCCTTATAGGGGATTTCCTTCGTGCGTTGCATGGTCGACCTGCCGTCGAACTTCCCACCTTCGGCAATACTGAGACGCGCCGATGAGATATCGCCGCACACATCACCGGTGCGCTGGATATCCACCCCTTCGGAGGCACGGATATTGCCGACGATCCAACCGCCGACAATCATCTGCCTGACCGTGGCATCCCCGGTAACAACCCCTTTCTCTCCGATGATAAGGCAGTCTGCGGTCACGCTCCCCTCCACACCGCCATCGATCCGAACGGTTCCCTTGGAGGTGATTTCTCCGCGAATGGCCGAATCGGCACCAATGATCACTTCAAGGTTTGGCTGTTTGCTGAAAAACATCCTCTCACTCCCCGATTCCGCGTCAAATTCGCTTCCGAAGCAGGCCGCATACCCTCAGCTTTTGCCCCCGGGCTCCTGTTGTGCGTTCGTCCGCCCCCCCATAAACGAGATGGGGTTGACGTAATTACCGCCCTTCCACACCTCGTAATGAACGTGAGGCCCGGTGGCGTTCCCGGTGGCACCGGTAGCGGCGATAACCTGGCCGCGCTTCACGGTCTGGCCGGCCTTCACATCGATGCGGCTGTTGTGGGCATAGACCGTGGTGAACCCATGTCCGTGTTCAAGAACCACGATTTTGCCGTTCCCCTTGCTCCAATCGGCAAAACTGACGACACCATCCGCCGTGGCATGTACCGGCGTCCCATTCGGGGCCGACAGATCGACACCGGTATGAAATTGTCTCAGGCCGGTTTGAGGGTGGATGCGCATACCGAAACTGGAACTGAATTTCCCCTCTACCGGCCATCCCTGGGGGGTAGCACGGTAGGTATTCTGTTCCTTCGCCAGATAGTTTTTGATCTCCGAAACCGATTTCATCGATTCGCTGATCTGGCGTTTCAACTCCTCCACATCGATGGAACCATCGCCGTTCCCCTGTTTAACGGCGTCAAGCACCTTCTTTTTCGAACCGAGGGAGAACAACCGTTTGAATTCCAGTTCCGACTGCTTCAAAGAGTGGACCGTCGTTTGCATCGATTCAAACTGACTGCTCATGTAGGTGTACTTCTGCTTCATCACATAATAATCAAAGAGGTGGACCGTAAGGGAAATGGTATAGACAAAACCGACTCCAACAAGGACAACCATGACGCCGAGTACGGCAGAGGGTATTTTGAAGCTCAGGGAGGAGGAACGGGAATGGGGGACCATCATGATGGTGATTGGTGTGAAAAGCCTTTTCAGTAATGGCCGGAGCTTATGCATGAAGCCTCCTGTATCGGTCGGAATCCATTCCAGAAAAAGTACATAACATGACAGAGTTTGTCTGTATATCACGTTTGCATGTGCAATTTCAAAGATTTATTTGTGCGGGCCGAACAGGGTGGGAAAATTATCGCGGGGAAAGATGAATAATCTGGCTGAACACTAACCATCACATAAAGCGGAATATCTTCTTGCTCACAGGGCAAAGCAGCAGCCCTGAAACGATTTTCACGACCTTCAGACACGAACAGCCTGCTTGTGTGCATCGCAGGCTGTTCGCACTCGATCACGACGCTGGAGCTAGCTTTTCTGGACGTTTTCCGCCTGGAGTCCCTTTGGCCCCTTGGTCACGTTAAAGGTGACCTTGTCTCCTTCGGCCAGCGTTTTGAAACCTTCGCCGCTTATGGCGGAGAAATGGACAAAGACATCACCGCTGCCGTCATCCTGCTCGATAAACCCGAATCCCTTGCTCTCGTTGAACCACTTGACCGTTCCTGTTGCCATCGTCTCCGTTCTCCTTTTTTATCCGACTTTTTCCGCAGGTCTGTCACGAAAAAGTATGGCCGGCCATGGAAATTCCGTGACCACCCTTCTCCGCCCACCTGATTACGTAAACAATACCAGAGAATCGAAATAGTGCCACTCACTCTGCGCAACAAACCTCAAATCCGGGTCAATTCCTGTAGTTTGAGATCCAGATCATCCGCGTTGACACGTACCACGGTCCTCTTTGCATGTTCCGCACGGATCATGCCCTGCTCAACCCATTCAAGAATCCGCTGTTCTTCCACGCCGAACTTCTCCGTCGCTTCTTTCAGGGTGTACCACGTTTTTACCAGTGACATGACCGTTTCTCCCTTTCATGCACCAAGTCGCACCCGCCCAGCAAGCACCTGTACGAGCCGTCTCAGTTTCCCTTTGCGTAGTCCCGCAACAACATCTGCAGATTCTTGACGGAAGGTGAGTCGCTTTCCACCTTTCCTGACAGGATGTCCCCGGCATGGATATCCTTCTTTCCGTAAAATGCCGCGTTTGCGTCATTGTCGATCTGCAGGGCCGCACCCTCCAGGGAAATGCCGGCAAACAGGCCACGACTGCGCGCATAGGCGTAGATCTCGGACTTCAGCTTCACGTCGGTAGCGGCCTCCAGATTTCGTCCCACCGGGCCCGCCGAAACCGCCGCATCCGCCCCCAGCGTGAACTTCCCCTTCATGATGCCGTCAATACTTCCGCGACTCTTGAATACCAGGATAAAATCGGTGGATTGCGCACCTATCTGCCAGCCTATGCCACCTCCGGCCAAGCTTACAAACGCGGGAGAACTCCATTTGCCCTCCTTGTCCCGCACCACCAGCACCCCGGTTCCATAGCGGCCGCCGATTATGAACCCGACCTTGATAACCCCCGGCACAATGGCAACCCCATAGGCATCATTGAGGAGCGCGGGCGGGATGCCTTTTTCCGGTATACCCATGATCTCCTTAAGAACACCGGCAGCCTCATAGACCACCTTCGTTTGATCCTCCGCCGCGGCAGGCTGCACCTTGCATGAGAATATCAGCACCAAGGCGGCAATCACGAACAGCGTAATCTTTATCTTCATGGTGTCTCGCCCCTTTCCATGATTGATACGTCGAAAGCCACAACCTCGTTACCATCTGGATAGATTATACCAGATCCAATCCAACCGTCTCCAGATCAAACCGTTTAAATGCTATCCGGTGTACATGGCCTCTTCATGACCTGAACGAGATTGCGAAGGCGTCAATAACAGCCCATCCCAGCACACCGACAGTGGCAATGGCGCACAACAATGCCAAAAAGCGATGGGCGGCCGTTTCCGGTCTCCGTTCGCCATACCCGAGCAGCATACCCACGACGACCCCGCCGATGATTCCGCCACCGTGCCCCCAGTTATTGATACCCGGCATCAGCAGGCCGAAGATGAAAAGGCTGATCACCCAACCACTCACCTCGCGGTAGACTGCGGCGCCATAAGCCCCCCCACGACTGCGGCCGAAATAGAGCAACGCACCGATCAGACCGCAGACCGCCGCTGAAGCGCCGATAGTGAGCGGGACCCCGGCCAGGTAGGAGATTACATAGCCGCACACACCCCCCAGGGTATAGATGACGAACATGCGGCTGATGCCGTACTCTTGGCTGACCCACGGCGCGATCTGGCGCAACGCCATCAGGTTGAACAGGATATGCAGTATCCCGCCATGGAGATAGTTGGCCGAAAGAACCGTCCAGTAGCGGCCGAAGCGGTCAATGGGGATAGTTCCGGTCCCGCCCAGCAGCAACAGGCTGGTCTGGTCGGGAGTAAGCATACTGAAAGGGTTGAGAGAAGGCCCTCGGTGAGTGCTCAAAACCAGGGAAAGGATATAGAAGGCGACATTGACCGTTATGATGGCCTTTACCGGCCAGTCACCGTCGAAACCGCCCCAGATCCGTGCCGTCGCCTGCCGCCATGCAGCCGGACGCGAGGTCCCGCACCAGGAGCAACTGGATTCATCACTGCCGATCAAACGCCGGCAGCGGGGGCAAAGCATAGCCCGCTGTGTCATCGTTGTTTATTCCCTTCACTGTTATATCAGGGACGCATCGCCATGTTACGGCCGGCGACCTCATCTGCTGCAAAGACTGTAACACGGAATCAGACTATTTCCATATTTTCTGATACAGCGACAATACAAGCCGTCTCCCCCATTACGGTACCCGACTGGTCACAGAAAAATCAATGGTCGCATTGCCAAAACACACGATAAACGTATACTCATAGAACAATTTCTTACACGGTTGAACAGGAGGGTAACAATGCCGCTAGAATGGAGTAATGATCTGGAGGTTGGCATATACGAGCTTGATGCCCAGCAAAAGGAGCTGTTTTCCAGGTTCGGGGAGTTTTCCGACAGCATCGAAAACGTCCATGGGCACAAGGAATTGGCCGCATTTCTCGATTTCCTTGACAGATATACCAACGAACACCTGACATACGAGGAACACCTTCAGGAAAAATCAGGATTTGCCGGAAGGAACGAGCATCAGGCGGCGCACCGCCAATTCATCAACGAGCTTGAGGGGTTCAAGGGCCGCCTGAGTGCGGGGGAGGACACAAAGGAACTCTCGTTCCTGGTGAAGGGAATGCTGATACGATGGATCATCACGCACAGCAAGCATCTGGACAAGGAGTTCTCGGATTTTCTTCAAACCGCCTCTGAAAAGTCCGAACAGGAATTTGTCCGGAAAAGGCTGGGAGAAATTCTGGTCGCAGCGGACCTCGTTTCAGAAGTCACCCTGGAACGGGCCTTGGCAAGGCAACGCGAAGGGGGAAAAAAGCTTGGCGTCATCCTTATGGAAATGGGCGTTGTCACCAAGGAGGAAATCGGCCATGCCCTCTTGGCACAGGAGGGCAAATCCCGATTCACGAAAAAAATGGGGAACATACTGGTCGAGTCGGGACTTATTACCTATGCGACACTTGAGCACGCCCTGGAAAGCCAGAAAAGCTGCGGCAAACTGCTGGGGGCCGTCCTCGTTGACATGGGCGTCCTGAACATCGAAGAGATTATCGATGCCCAGGCGACCCAGAACGGGATGCTTACATCGGGTGCATCTCCGAGCAGCCCCAGGGAGGCCGCATAAAACGAGCCCGCATCAGGAAACGCCCAGGTCGCCGAAGAATTGCTGGTACTGTTTGTCGGTCCCCTGGATATGATCGTACAACCAGGTTTTAAGGAATGCTATCATGTCGGCGGTGAGGGGTTTTTTGGATGTAAAGTAGCTCGTATAAAGACCGGCAACTTCCCTGTTGAGCTTCTTGTGTTGCTCCCGATGGCCGGCAAGAGCAGGATAGTTGTACTCTTCCATGAGGCGCTCCTCTTCGGCAAAATGGGTTTTCGTGTAGCCTGCAAGGTCGGAAAGCACCTGCAGAAGCACCTTACGCTCCGTACCCTGCTGCATCGCCTCGTCCAGGCGATTGATCATACCCACCAACCTTCGATGCTGCTCGTTGAATCTGGCCACCCCTACGTTATACCGTTCGTCCCACTCGATGAATGCCATAGCCATCTCCGTTAGATTATAATTGTCACATGCGTTATTACTACTTTTTTCCGGGGGCGGCAAGCGATTGCACGTACATGACCAGCGATTGCATCTCTGCCGAGTCCAGGGCCAGTTCCCTGCCTTCAAGCGGCTTTTTGATGCACTGATTGATAATTACTCCCAACTCCGTCTTGCCGTAGCCGGCAGCCTCTTCCAGACCCTTCCCATTTGGGTGACAGGTGGCGCAGCGCTTCCCGTTCGTCCCCAGATCCGTGCTATTGAAAAGCGCCTTGCCTTGTTCAACGGACGGTGCAGCAAAGGCCATCACCGAAGACACACCAACAACCAGCAAGCACAGCACCATACACAAACCTTTCATCTCATTCCTCCATCGTTAGCGTTCCATCACTCTCTTGGAGACTACCGAATAATGTTCGTTTGTCAAAAGTGAATCCTGCGGCAACAATTCCCACCTCATCCTTGAAAGCAAGCTTTTTGGGGATATACTCTCCAGCACGGTCGTTGACAATAGGACCGAATCACGTATCGGAGGTGTCATGCATGGACAGGCGGGATTTCTTGAAAACAGTTGCCGTGGGCTCTCTCGTTACCGGACTGTCGGCCACCATGGCCAACGCGGAGCATTTTTTCCCCACCAAGGTCGATCATTCCCTGTTTGAAGGCATCAATCGGGTGAAGGACCCTTCCCACAAGAGTGCGCTGGAAAAAAGCCATGCCCCGCTCATAACCGCCCCAACGGCGGTAAAGGCGGGTGAAGCGTTCACGGTGGAGGTGGCAATAGGAGAAGTACTGCACGGCATGGGACCGACCCACTGGATACAGGACATAGAATTGTATATCGGCAACGAACCGGCCGGCAAGATCGAGTTGCAACCGAAGGGATACCTCAAACCCAAGGCGGCCTTTACCGTTGTGCTGCAAAAGGATGCGGCCCCCGCAGGCAAGGTGACCCTGGTGGCGGCGCAACACTGCAATCTGCACGGCTATTGGGAATCGAGCCTTGATATCGTGGTAACCTAGAGGCCTCCTTTGGACTTGTCCGTATTGGGCACCATTCCCGATTTCGCATATTCCCCCCATGGTGCCCGACCATAATTCGCATATTTATTTTACTGTTGCATATTATTTTGCAGACAAACCGGATATTGTTATGCTAGATTAAATTGACTTTTGAAGTTTACGACCCCCAGCGGGCTTTGAAAGCCTTCTGGGTTTTTAGTTTAAGGGGGATGGATCAGGAAGCAGAACGCTCGGCGGCTTCATGATCCTGGACTGGTTGCCGGGCATAAACACGCGAAAGCAGGAGAAAGAAAATGGTACAAGGTAAAGTTAAGTGGTTCAACGACAGCAAGGGTTTCGGTTTTCTTGAGCAGCAGGGCGGCGAGGACGTTTTTGTGCATTTCTCCGCCATTACCGGAGACGGCTTCAAATCCCTCGCAGAGGGTGATGAGGTTAGCTTCGAAGTAGTGAAGGGCCCGAAAGGCCTTCAGGCGGCAAACGTCACAAGGATCTAAGAACGACCCGCGATATGCCCCGGCTGACGGGAACCATATCATACGAAAAAGCCCGCTTATGCGGGCTTTTTTGGTTTCTAACCTCCGAATTCCTCCCACCCTGCCCTGATTCCGTTATGCCGAAACGCCGTAGTGCGCGGAATGCCGGAGTTGATCGCCGCTTGAGCTGCAACCTGAATCCGTGACGCTGGAATGCCGCAGTGTCCGGAAGAGCCGGGGCCCGTACGCCGCCCGGCCGTAACAAACCACTCACTCCGCCGGTCCTCCGCCGAGCGGTAATGCATCTCACCGGCAATGGCAGAGGCCTTTCGGACTTACGGAGGCTGGAAGCGCCACGGATTCAGGCCAGGGTAACCCTTCACCCTTTCATCTTGGCAGCGATCCCGGCAACATGCGCCCCCTGGTAGCGGGCAGCAGCCAGCTCATTCTCGCTCGGCATGCGTTCCCCCTTGCCGCCGGTTATGGTCGAGGCGCCGTAGGGCGAACCGCCGGTGATCTCGTCGATCCGCATCTGTCCGGCAAAGGCGTAGGGCAAACCGACAATGATCAACCCTTGGTGCAACAGGAACGTGTGGAACGTGAGAATCGTCGATTCCTGTCCGCCATGCTGGGTGGCAGAGCTGGTAAAGACGCTGCCGACCTTGCCGATCAGCGCCCCGGTGAACCAGAGCTGGCCAGTGGCGTCCAGGAACTGGCGCATCTGGCCGCACATATTGCCAAAGCGTGTCGGGGTGCCGAAGATGATGGCATCATAACCGGCAAGCTCTTCAACAGTGCAGACCGGGATATGGGCAAATGCCTTCTGCGCCTCGATTGCGCCCATCATTCCCAGCACCTCGTCCGACAACGTTTCCGGCACCCGCCGCAGCACAGCTTCAGCCCCGGCAACCTCCCTGACCCCCTCCGCAACCGCCTCGGCCATCCGATGAATATGGCCGTACATTGAGTAATAAAGTACGAGAACTTTCATATACCCCCCTTTGTGATTAATAGCTGAATCCGCGACGCCTGAACGACGTATCGAGCGTAATGCCGGAGTCCATCGCCGCCCGTGCTGTTTCATGCCGGCTTTGCCGGGCAAACTTCGTCTCATTGTGACTCGCGCCTGAAACGCAAAGACTGAGGCATTCCAAGCGAGAGAAGCCGTGAAGGCGTCGCGGATTCAGCTATGGTGTCAAAGAATACCGCCCCTCCCGGATAATGCAACCGTGCATGCCCCGTGAGACTGCCTATTCCGCACAGCAGGAGAGCCGGCTGATATCCCGGTTGAAACCCTGGGCGCAGAGCTTGAGCCCTTCGCCGATGGAGGGATAGACATGCAGCGTTGCGGCCAGTTCGTCCACGGTCATCCGCCGACTCAGGGCCAGGGCAGCCTCGTTGATCAACTCCGCCCCGCGATGGCACGTCAGATGAACCCCCAACAGCCGGCCGGTTGCCCGTTCAGCAATCATCTTGATCACTCCGGCGGTGTGGCCGGTCACATGGGACTTGGGGATGGCGCTTACCGGCATGGTATTGACGATGATATCGAAACCGGCCTGGCAGGCACTTTCCCCGGTGTGGCCGACAACAGCCACCTCGGGATCGGTAAAGATGGTCATGGGTGCTGTCAGGTAATCCATGGTGCAGCCGCACCCCTCCGCGAACATGTTGTCCACGGCCACGATCCCCTCGCGCGCGCCCACCGTGGCGATCATCATGCCGCCGGTCACGTCGCCCGCGGCCCAGATACCGGGCGCCGACGTCCGCATCTGCGGATCGGTTGTTATGAACCCCTTGCGATCCAGTGCCACCCCCGCCTTTTCCAGACCGATCCCCTGGGTGGCCGGAGCGGTGCCGACGGCCAGAAGAAGCCTTTCGCAGGTGTATTCGTGCCGTCTATCCCGCACATCGGCATTGATCACCGTCAGCCCGCCCACCTTGTCCACGGAGCAAAAGGCAACGTCCGTCACGATCTTGATCCCTTCGCCGACCAGGACATCATGCAGAGCCACGGCCGGTTCGCTTTCCACTGTCGGCAGGATGCGCGGACCATGCTCCAGGATGTTTACGCGACACCCCAGGCGATGGAACATCTGCCCCAGTTCGACCGCGATCACCCCGCCGCCGATGATGACCAGCGACTGGGGCATCTGTTTCATGAGCTTGGCGCTGCGGCTGGTCAGGTAGTCGCAGCGTTCGAGCCCGGCTATGGCCGGTACGTACGGAAACCCGCCCACGGCAACAAGAAATCGCTCAGCCTGGTAGCGTCGATCATCAGCCTCCACGGTATGATTGTCAATGAAGCGCGCGGTCCCCTTGACCAGCTCCAGGCCGGAAGCACTCTGAAGCACATCCAGGTAGCGCTCCTTGCGGAGCCCCTGAACTACCTGATCCCGGTGGGTGCAGAGACGTTCATAGTCCACGCTGCCGCTTCCGGTGCCGAGCCCCATTGCCGCTCCGAGACGCGCCTCGTGCACGAACTGGGCGGCGTGGATCATGGTCTTGCTCGGGATGCACCCCCAGTTGATGCAGGTACCGCCCAGGACGCTCTTTTCGAACATCAGCACGCGGGCCCCGTGACTGGTGGCGCGAAGCGCGGCGGCAAAGGCGGTTGAACCTGAACCAAGGATGATCAAGTCGGGGTTGCTGCTCATCGATGCATCTCCTCTTGACCGTTTCATTCAGTACAGCCGTCGTCGCACATGCCGCTCCAACGGATCTCCTCGGTGATCTTCCTGAAGTGATGGCCGTAGATGGCAAAGGTGATGGCCAGCGGGAACAGTCGCGGCCGCCTGATCAGGGACCAGAAAAAGAGCCTCCAGAAGTACAGCCGTTCCTTTCCGACAACCCCCAGAAAGAGGATCGACTTGAAAAATGCCCCGCAATAGCCCGACTTCAGATAAAACCTGCCGCGTTGCAGCGGCTGGTATTCCCGGAGAAACCCATACACCCGGTGATAGTATTCCCGAGGGGAGTAAATGGTGGTGAGAATCGTCCGGTAACCGCCGATAAGGGTGTCGGGCCGCATGGCAGGGATAAAGTTGAGGGCCACGGCCGTGTTGTTGCCCGAGGTATTGCCCAGAAACCTCCCCTCCCGGATCAGGCGCTGGTGAAGCCTGGTGCCGCGCAGGGCGGTGAGCATCCCGACCATGGCGGTGACGATGCCGCTTTCCTGGATAAAGCGGATCTGACGCTCAAAAATGGTCGGCGGGTCGCTGTCGAAACCGACAATAAACCCTCCCTGCACCTGCAGGCCTGCCTGCTGGATGCGCTTGACGCTGGCGATCAGGTCGCGGTTCTTGTTCTGCACCTTGCCGCTCTCGGCATGTCCCGCGTCGTTGGGGGTCTCGATACCGATAAAGACCTCTTCGAACCCGGCCCTGACCATCAATTCCATGAGGTGCGGGTCGTCGGCAAGCTCGATGGATGCCTCGGTGTAGAATTCAAACGGGCGCCGTTTCCGCTCCATCCAGCCGAGCAGGGCCGGCAAGGTTTCGTTCTTCAGCTTCCGTTTGTCGCCGATAAAGTTGTCGTCCACAAAAAACACACCGCCACGCCACCCCCAGGCATGGAGTGCCTCCAGTTCCTTGATGAGCTGCTCCGTAGCCTTGGTACGCGGTTTGCGCCCAAAAAGCCGGGTAATGTCGCAAAACTCGCAATCGAATGGACAGCCCCGTGAATACTGAATGTTCATGGCAGCGTACCTGCGGGGATTTATCAGTTCCCAGAGCGGGATGGGGGTATGGCTCAGTTCGGCCCGATGCTCGGCCCCGTAGATATGACGCGCCCGGCCCTGTTTCATATCATCCAGAAACGGAGGGAGGCTGATTTCCGCCTCACCCAACACCAGATGGTCGGCGGAGTCGAACTCTGCCGGAGAGGTGGTACAGAGGGGGCCGCCAACCACGCTCTTGACCCCCAGACGCCGGCATTGCTCCAGAACCGACTGGGCAGATTCCCGCTGCACGGTCATGGCGCTGAGGAAGACATAGTCAGCCCAGGAAATGTCTCGGTCCGACAACGGTTGCACGTTCATGTCCACCAGCCTTTTTTCCCAGCTTTTGGGAAGCATGGCAGCCACGGTCAACAACCCCAGCGGCGGAAAGGCCGCCTTCTTGCCGATGAATTTCAGGGCATGGCGAAAGCTCCAGAAGGTATCGGGATACTCGGGATACACCAAAAGGATTTTCATGTTTTCCCCCAGCCGGTTTTACCGGGTGGTTCTTCGCGGAGAACATCTCGGCTTATGTAAGAGTGTAGCCGGTTAGAGAGACTTGTCATGTAAATGTATTGTAAAAGTGCAGCTACATTCGACTGTTTGACGGAGGACCATGACTGCAAGGCCGGGCGCGGCTTGAACAACGGGCGCCGTATGCTAGGATTGATAGGCAGCACCAATCGACATTCCCGGAAAACCGCCATGACACATGCCAAACACAAGGAGATCCTGCTGGTGGCCCTGGGAGGCAACGCCCTCATCCGCCAGGGGGAGCAGGGAACCGCCGCGGAGCAGTTCGCCAACCTTGCCGGTCCCATGAGCCAGGTGGCCCGGCTGTCGCAGGGGCACCGGCTGATCATCACCCACGGCAACGGCCCCCAGGTGGGCAACCTGCTGTTGCAACAGGAATGTTGCCCCGACCTGCCCCGCATGCCGCTGGAGGTCCTGGTGGCCCAGACCCAGGGACAGATCGGCTACATGATCGAATCGACCCTGGAGGGGGAACTGCTGGCACTTGGAGGCCGGCAGCGCCACTTGGTGAGCCTGATCAGCTACGTGGTTGTGGATGAGCATGATCCGGCCTTTCGGGAGCCGACCAAACCGATCGGCCCGTACTACAACGATGAACAAGCAACCGACCGCCCCTGGCCGCTGGTGCATACCCCCAAGGGATATCGCCGGGTGGTGGCATCACCACAACCCCTGACCATCGTTGAAAAAGAGGAGATCCGCCGCTTGCTGGGCATGGATTTCATCGTCGTCTGCTGCGGTGGAGGCGGCATCCCGGTGATCCGCGAGGGACGCGCCTTCCACGGGGTGGACGCGGTGATCGACAAGGACCTTGCCAGCGCCTGCCTGGCTGCCGAGGTAGGGGTGGACATACTGGCAATCGCCACCGACGTACGCGGAGTGGCGCTTGATTACGGCAAACCGGCCGAACGTTTCCTCACGGTCCTCCCGGCATCCGAGGCGATGCGCTTCCTGGCGGACGGACAGTTTCCCCCCGGCTCCATGGGCCCCAAGGTGGAAGCGGCGGTGCGCTTCATCCGGGCCGGCGGCAGGATGGCGGTCATCTGTCACCTGGACGAGATCGAGGCAGCCGTGGCCGGTTGTGCGGGAACGGCGATAGTGCACGGATAACTGCAAGGATGAAGGATGAATTATGAGGAATCAGCGTTATCCGGTTAGGAAATGCGTCAATGATTTTGGTTGTAAATCACTGCCTTGCACCCTCCCCCAACCCCTCCCATCAAGGGAGGGGGGCTTAAAATCCCCTCTCCCCTTGTGGGAGAGGGCTAGGGAGAGGGGGGGGATGTTGCGGACTGCAAAAACCTAACCGTACATGCTGATGGGGGATGAACTATTTCATAATTCATACTTCATACTTAATAATTCCAGACTGGAGCATTTTATGACCACTACCTCAGACGTCATCGCCCGACAAGCCAAGGTATTCACCCCGGCTCTGCACATCTACCATCCGCTGGTCATCGAGCGTGGCGAAGGTTCCTGGGTGATCGACCGGAACGGCAAACGCTACCTGGACCTCTCCTCCGGGCTGGCGGTGCTCAACATCGGCCACAACCACCCGCGAGTGCTGAAACGGGTCAGAGAGCAGATGGAACGGTTCGTCCACACCGGCGGGATCTTCTACAACGAGACAACCCTGGAGGCGGCGGAACTGCTCGCCACGGTCACGCCGGACAGGTTGGACATGCTCTTTTTCAGCAATTCCGGGGCCGAAGCGGTGGAAGGGGCCATCAAGCTGGCCCGCTTCGTTACCGGTAGGCAGGGGATCGTCGCCTTCAGCGGCGCCTTCCACGGCCGCACCCTGGGGGCCGTATCCCTCACTACCAGCTCGGCCCGCTACCGCTCCCGCTACCACCCGCTGCTCCCCTCGGTCTTTCATGCCCCCTACCCTGACTGCCGCCACAGCCAGTTCGGCGGCACACCCGAGGAATGCTCCCTCTCCTGCCTGGATTACCTTGACCAGATGCTGCGCCACCTCATCACCCCCTCCGAGGTGGCGGCAATAATCATAGAGCCGGTGCTGGGCGAAGGGGGATACGTGCCTGCCCCAGCCCCATTCCTGCGAGGGCTGCGCCACCTGTGCGATCAGCATGGCTCTCTTCTGATCTTCGACGAGGTCCAGTCCGGCATGGGGCGCACCGGCGACTGGTTTGCAGCCCAACGCTACGGCGTCACCCCGGACGTCATGGCCGTTGCCAAGGGGATCGCCTCCGGCTTCCCCCTCTCGGCCGTGGTGGCACGGCACGGGATCATGGAGCAGTGGCCCATGGGCGCCCATGGCACCACCTTCGGCGGCAACCCGCTGGCCTGCGCCGCCGCCATCGCCACCATCGAGACCATTCGCAACGAAGGGTTGCTCCCCAGAAGCCGCGTGCTGGAGGAACGGGCCATGACCCGGCTCCGGGCCATGAGCGAGCGCTATCCACGCATCGCCGACGTGCGCGGCCTGGGGCTGATGATCGGAGTGGAGCTGGCAACCACTGACGGAACCCCTGACACGGAGGGGTGCGAGCGCCTCATGGCCTGGTGCCTCTCGCAGGGGCTTATCATCATCAACTGCGGGCCGGATCGCAACGTCATCCGCCTGATCCCGCCGCTCACCATCAGCGACAGCGAACTGGATCAGGGACTGGATATCATCGAGGCCGGAGTGGCGGCGCTCCCATGAAACCGACGCGGGTCATCATCATGGGGGCAGCCGGCCGCGACTTCCACAACTTCAACTGCTGCTTCAGGAACGACCCGGCCTTTCGGGTAATGGCCTTCACCGCTGCCCAGATCCCCTACATCACCAAACGCCGCTACCCAGCCGCCCTGGCGGGTCCGCTCTACCCGGCAGGCATCCCGATCCATCCAGAGGAAGAGCTTGCCAGGCTGATCCGCCGCCACCGCATCGACCAGGTGGTTTTTGCCTACAGCGACATTGCCCATACGGAACTGATGCACATCGCCTCCCGCGTGCTGGCCTGCGGCGCCGATTTCCGCCTGATCGGACCGGCAGCCACCATGCTGAAGAGCAGGCGCCCGGTCGTCTCTGTCTGCGCCGTGCGCACCGGCTGCGGCAAGAGCCAGGTGGTGCGCTACTTCTGCGACCTCATTCGGGAGCGGGGCATGCGCCCGGTGGTGGTGCGCCATCCCATGCCCTACGGCGACCTGCGCCGCCAGGAGGTGGAGCGTTTCGAGAAGGCTGCGGACCTGGAGCGCTACCACTGCACCATCGAGGAGCGGGAGGAATACGAACACCTGCTGGAGCACGGCGCCCTGGTCTTTGCCGGGGTGGACTACGCCAAGATCCTGGCCCGGGCCGAGGCCGAGGCAAGGCTGATCATCTGGGACGGCGGCAACAACGACCTCCCCTTTTTCCGCCCCGACCTGGAGATCGTGGTGGCCGACCCCCTACGCCCCGGCCACGAGACCGCCTGGTATCCGGGCGAGGTCAACCTGCGCCGGGCCGGGCTGGTGGTGATCAACAAGGTGAATGCCGCCAACCCGGCAGCCGTGGCCATGGTGGAGGCGACGGTGCGGCGGGTGAATCCTGAAGCCGCCATCGTCAGAACCGAATCCCTGGTAACGGTTGCCGAAGAAGGGCGTATCAAGGGGAGACGTGTGTTGGTGGTGGAGGACGGCCCCAGCATCACCCACGGCTTCCTGCCGTCGGGTGCAGGCCTGGCAGCGGCGCGACGGTATGGCGCGTCCCTGGCCGTTGATCCGCGTCCCTGGGCTGTCGGCTCCCTGGCCGAACTCTACAGCCGCTACCCCCACATCGGCCCGGTCTTGCCGGCCATGGGCTACCGGCCGGAACAAGTGGCGGAACTGGCCGCCACCATTGACGCCGTCCCCTGCGACCTGGTGCTGGCCGCAACCCCCATCGACCTGGCCCGCCTGGTACGGACCAACACGCCGATCCTGCGGGTCGGCTACAACATAGCCGAAACCGATGGCACGCCGTTGCGGGATGCCTTCCTGCACGTTCTTGATGGCGTTCTGGCGGCAACGGGTTGACCCCCTGCCCTGCCCCAAATCCCGCCGTTTATCACCGCTCAATATATTCAATATTTCATATGCCCCCTATTACGCAAATCGGCTATACTAATTCTATAGACAGACGGAGCAAGAATAGGGGGTACCTGTCATGAAAAAGGTAATGCTTATTGTGCTTGCCCTGCTTGTAGCGGGCATGACAGAGGGTGCTGCACCGGCCTTTGCTAGCGAACACTCCCATATGGATACAAAAGCAATAATCAAACAGGCTGAGCTGAAGGCGGCGTTGCGCGATCTCTGGCTCGGGCACATCTTCTGGGTGAGAAACGTGGCCCTGGCGACAAGGTACGGTGACAGCGCGGCAGCCACGGTGGCCGAGGACAAGGTCGTGGAGAATGCCAAGGCCATTGCCGGCGCCATTGAGCCGTTCTACGGCAAGGCTGCCTCGGACAAGCTGTTCGGCCTGCTGGCAGGTCACTACGGAGCGGTGAAGGGATATATGATCGCCACCTATGCGGGTGACAAGGCGGGTAAAGATGCGGCCAGGGGCAAGCTGATCAAGAATGCCGATGAGATTGCCGCATTCTTGAGCGGCGCAAACCCGTACCTGCCCAAGGCAACCCTGACGTCACTTTTGTACGCGCACGGCGGTCATCACATGGCCCAACTGGATGCGCTGGCCGTTAAGGACTTCGCCGCCGAGGCCAAGGTATGGGATGAGATGAAGACGCATATGTACGTCATTGCCGATGCACTGGCAGGCGGGCTGACCAAGCAGTTCCCGAAACTGATCCAGTGACAGCCCGGCAATCGGGAATGGCGAGAGCCCCGTGCATGAGGCGGGGCTCTTGTCACGTCCGCCGTTAGTCCTGATCCGGCCATAACGCCCTTTTCATGATCCAGATCAAGGTTACCGTCCATTGCATCTGCTATCGTGATTTCAGGAACGAAGGAAGCGGTAAAAACGGATACAGACCGGGCGAGAGTGGGCCACTTTTGTACAGGAGGCAGTATGAAAACACCGGAAACCATGGAGCAGAATAGCAGCAAGACCGTTGGCGAGTTCGTTGCCGAGGATTACCGGACCGCCAAGGTCTTCGAGAGATACGGTATTGACTTCTGCTGCGGCGGCAAGGTCGGCCTTTCGGACGCGTGCCGGGAACGGGGCATCGATCCCGCCGCGATGCAGGAGGAGATCGAGGCGGTAAAGGCAGAGCCGCTGGAGCGAAGCCAGAACTATGGGGCATGGGGGCTTCCGTTCCTCTCCGATTATATCATCAACACCCACCACAGCTATCTCAACGAGAACACCAATCAGATAGCCGTCTATGCCAACAAGATTGCCCAGGTCCATGGCGCCCATCACCCCGAGGTGATTGAGATCGCCCGGATCTTCGACAAGATAGCGATTGACATGGCTGTCCATCTGCGCGAAGAGGAGGAGGTGCTTTTTCCGGCCATCAGGCGGGTCGATGCGGCCCGAAAGGACGGCGTCGAGCCTGATGCTACCGATCTGGACGCGCTCAAGAAATGTCTTGAGACACTCCATCAGGACCACGACGCCATCGGCGACGCGGTCCACACGATCCGCGACCTTTCCAAGGGGTATGCGATCCCTGCGGATGTTTGCAACACCTTCGTGGTCACCTACCAAAAGCTCAAGGAGTTCGAGGACGACCTGCACAAGCACGTCCACCTGGAGAACAACATCCTCTTCCCGAAAGCAGCCAAACTCTAGGTTCATTCTACGGGGACTCAGGGGAGGTGAAGGTATGATACAACTCAAGCGGGTTTACGATCCCGCGGACAGCCATGACGGCAGGAGATTTCTGGTGGAACGGCTATGGCCGCGGGGGATGAAGAAGGAAAGCCTGATCATGGAAGGGTGGTTGAAGGATGTGGCGCCCAGCAGCGCCTTGCGTACCTGGTTCGGCCATGACCCGGCCAAATGGGCGGAATTCCAAAAGCGCTATGTCAGTGAACTGAAGAGCAATCCCGCTGCCTGGGAGCCGCTCGTCGCAGCGGCCCGGCAGGGAACCGTCACCCTGCTCTACAGCTCCCATGACCAGGAGCACAACAACGCAGTGGTACTCAAGGGTTTCCTGGATGGGCGGCTCGATATTGCTTAAAAGACATGTAACCGCAGATGAATGACAGACAGGCTTGGGGAATTATTCCCCCCTTTGAAAAAGGGGGAAGACAATCAGCACCTACGTATATTACCGGCTCTACCGCGCTTTGGAGATAAACCACTCAACCCCCGCCGTAAGGGCAACGACCCCGCCTTCATCAACCACCTCGACCGGCAGTTCCACCAATGCGCGCCCTTTGGCCTCCAACTCCGTGATGACACCCTCCATGACCGAATCCGCTACGGAGACACGGCCGGACACCCTGCCGCGCGCCGGTTTGCGAAACTTGGATTCCAACCGCCGGACAACCGGAACATACACGGAGATGCCGTTGAAATACCTGATCAGAAACTCTCCGCTGGCCGCTTCGGCAACCCCCAGAAGAGCGACGGCATGGACAGTGCCGAGGTGGTTGGTGTACTGCGGGCTAGCAGGCAGCGATACCAGAAAGCCGCTGCCCGGATCGGCCGGTTCCAGCCCCAGGAATCGATTGAAGGGGAGTTCGGTGACATCCATGATGTTATTTCTCCAAGTTCGCAACGAGTAAGCCGTATCAAGCAGTACAGACAATCAAAACATTTGTCCACGAAATACACGAAAAACACGAACAAATTGGTTCTAATAACCATGGATATTACACCATCTATACCCTCCGAAGTTCTGAAGGCTCGCACACCATTACCTCATGTTGTCCAAACCGCCTGATATACGAAGGGCTCGCGGAAGGAACCACCAGATAGTTCCTGCCGTGGGGATAATAGCCGCGGAACGTCTGCAATGCGCCGGCATCAAAGGTGGACTGATCCCATTTGCATTCGATGATATCCACTTCGTCCCTGCGACGCTCGATGACAAAATCCACTTCTCGTCCGGTCTTGTCGCGCCAGTAGCGGACGGCAACATCCGGGAAATATGCCTGGAGTTGCTCCAGCACAAAGTGTTCCCACAGGTGTCCCAGGTCATCATGGCGGAGCGGGTCCCATCCCCTGACATAGCTTACAAAGCCGGTGTCAAAGGCGTATGCCTTGGGCATCTTGACGATCTCGTTCTGGCCGTTACCGAAAAATGGCCGCACCAAGGTCAAGGCATTGGTGATTTCAAGGGCGGCCAGGTGGCTTTCCACCGTGGGGCGGCTGATTCCGAGCGCACTGGCGGTTTTGGTCATTTCCAGTTGGCCACCACTCTGACGGATAAGGTACTCGAAGAGCGCGTTGAAGCGGTTCATATCCCTGAAGCCGAACAGCCGCTGGATATCGCGGGCAAAGAAGGAGTCAAGCCATTCACGATAGAAGGCCGGAGACTTGGACGCTGCCAGAAGCGCCGGCGGGAGGCCGCCGTGGAACAGGCGTCGGGAAAGCTCGACGCCGAATGCGGCAAGTTCGTCCCAGAGGATGGGAACAAGATGGATGGTACGCTTGCGCCCGGTCAGGGTGTCGCGGAACTTGGAACTGGCCGCCAGGGTGGATGATCCGGTGGCAAGGATACGTATATGGGGAAAAAGGTCCGCGCCGATCTTCAGAAGCCGGGTAGGATCGCGCAGTTGATGGATCTCGTCAAACACCACCACCGGCTTGTCGCAAGAGCGAAAGAACAGTTGTGGATCACGAACCATCTCTTCAACGCTCGGCAGGTCGCAGTTGATATACAGGGTACGTTCCGGTCCAAGGCCTTCAGCCAGGGTGGTTTTGCCGCAACGGCGAACACCGCACAGCCATACAATCGGGGCTTCGTTCCACGCCTTTTCAATCCGCTCGATCCAGAATGGCCGTACTATCATCGATGTTAAGCTCCAAAGAGGGTTGTTATCGCACAACCATACTATACGTTTGGCGTTACTATTTGTAAAGTACAATTACAACTTTATGTTGATTTGTATGTCGTACTTTTCGTGTCTTTCGTGGGCATGGATGTTGACTCATAAAAATGGCCGGCTGAAATCAGCCGGCCATTTTGCGCACATCCCGTTACCGGGCCTGAAGCCCGAAGCGTCTGCTACGCCGCTTCTTTGAAAGGAATAACTTCGTGCTGAATTTTGTCCGCCATGCGCAACTCCAGGCACTCCAGGTCGTAATGGGCTTGAAGGTTCAGCCAGCTCTGGGCGTCGGTACTGAAGAAGCGGGCCAGGCGCAGGGCGGTTTCGGCGGTAATGGCCCGTTTTCCGGTACAGATCTCGTCTATGCGGCGCTGTGGAACGCCGATGGACTTGGCCAGCCGGTAGCGGGTGATATTGAGCGGTTTCAGAAAATCCTCCAGAAGGATTTCGCCGGGATGGACCGGCGGAAGGTCGCGGGGTTCCATGGTTTGTTCTCCTTCAGTGGTAATCGACAATTTCACAGTCATGGGCGTTGCCATCCTGCCAGCGGAAACAGATACGCCACTGGTCATTGATACGGATGCTCCATTGTCCGGCCCGGTTGCCGGTCAGTTGTTCGAGGCGGTTTCCCGGCGGAACGCGGAGGAAGTCGAGGCTCGCGGCGCCATGGAGTTGTTTGAGCTTGCGCTGCGCCGTCCGTTGGGCGTCTTGCGGCAATCTGGCCGAGAATCTCCCGTGAAAGAGCTTCTCAGTTTCCTTGCAGGCAAAGGACGTAATCATGGAGAGATAGTAACGCCGTGCAGTAGTATTGTCAAGCGGTAGTAAAACACAGAAAAACAATTGTCCACGAAATACACGAACAAACCTGCTCCAGAAAAGCCAAAACATGTTTCACGCAACGCCGCGACGACGCAACGTTAAAACCAAACCTGGCCGTTTTGCGCCTACTTTTGGTGCGTCGTTGCGTGAGTAATGCCTTCTGGCTTCTGACGCTTTGAGTTTGAGTTTTAATTTCGTACTTTTCGTGTCTTTCGTGGGCATGGATACAAGAAAGGCCGACTGAAATCAGCCGGCCTTTGTGTTGTCGTGCAAGAAGCCGAACGTCCGCTACGCCGCCTTTTTAACGGCAACCTCATCGAACAGGTTGGGCTCCCCTTTGCCTTTTGTGATCAAGCTTCGCAGGCTCGTGTTGATAAAGAAATTCCATCCCTCCGAACAGGCGCTGAAACACTCGCATTCGGGGACCAGACCCTTGTGAGTGAAGCGGATTTCGGTCTTGTCGCCCTTTTTGGAGATTTCGAACACAACTTCCGTCCCGTTCCACTCGGACTTGTCTTTCGTAAAATCAAGGTAGCTGTCCAAGACACGCCAAACCACCTTTTTGCCGGGAATCAATTCTGTTATCTTCTGTTTGGAATAATGCAGGTCTCTGTAACGGTACGTGAACTCGGCACCGAGTTTGTCGGTGCGGCCTTCGATATCTTCCGACCACCAGCCGCGAACATTATTGATGGCAGCGAAGGCCTCTTCAGGGGTTTGATCTACCGTAATGGTAGTGGTGATATTTTTATCGCTCATGAGATGGTACCTCCTTCTCGCGTGGTTTCTTCATAATTCATGATAACGCTCCGGGTATCCTGGACACAAGATGAGAGTTAACCCGCCTGTCGCAAGCCAGAAAAGTCGTAACCCCAAAAATGTCTCACGCGACGACGCAACGACGCAACGGAAGGCTTTCAAACAAAAGATTGGTTATGATTTTAAACGTTGCGTCGTCGCGGTGTTGCGTGAGTAATGCCTTCTGGCTTCTGACATTATAGATTTTGGTTTACCTTTCGTGTCATTTCGTGTTTTTCGTGGACAGAATATCCTTCCCCCCATCTCATTAACAAAAAAAATTTACGATTACCGGCAATCACGGCAAATGCAGTTATTGAGCGGTTATCTGCTTTTTTAGCGTGCTGCGCGGACCCGGTAATTTCAGGCTTGGGTGGCCTGATTGGGCTAATGAGAAAAGAAATGTTTGTAAACGGAAATACGTCGGAATATTGTTGTGGTTATTCGGTGGGTTAACCGCAAGACACCGTTCATTTCTTGATTTGCGGCACACGGTAGCGAAGAAGTGGCAGGCTGAGGTGTAGGCTTAGTAAAAATTACCGATATAGGTAATCTGTCAGGTTACTTATATCAGTAATAAATTACCTATATTGGTAATAAGTTACTTATATAGGGAAACCGCTCAATAACTAGTTGGATACAAAAAAGGAAAATCTGATGGATGAAAGACCAGTTGATATCAAAGATAGGCTCGGACTAGCCATCGCTGGCTTAATGTCACTAGCCGTAGGCCTCATGCTTTTTATCCCTGGGATTTTTTTCCTTAAATCTATAGTCCTTCGGTTCATGCAAGATAATCAATTACCAGAAGGCCCATTCGTTTTCATCACAGTTTTCATATTGGCAATAGGATTAATCCTCTTGCTGCTTTCATATCAATTTTTTACTGGGAAGGTTAGCAAGCAGCACTTGTCGACACCACTACTTGCAATTGTAAGCGCAGGTTTTGTTGCAACATCCATCATCATTGCCTTGTCAGCCTATGTCTTTAAAAGTTCACCGACGGGAAATCAGACAGGTAGAGCAATCGGAGGAAGCATGGCAGCAGGATGCCTTGGACTCTACTTTGCCTATAAGAGAGTCCGAGGAGCATCCAACCAGCGCTCGGACCGTGATCGGGCATAAGGCCGCCCGTCAGGTCAAGCGCCACGACGTTGGCGAAGAAAATATCAGGAGGATTGATCATGAAAAATCTATGCTTCTCTTTGTTTTTCCTGCTTGTGTTAATGCCTCTAACCTGTTATTCGGCATCTACTAAGAAACAAAAATCAACTGAAGATGCAAGTAAACCCACCGAAAATGAATTGGCACACAGTAAGGCGCCGGCATTTGTATCAGATGCTCCATTTGGCTTAAAATGGCAAATGACAAAAAATGAGCTTATAAAAATTGGAGTTATGCTAAACAAAAAAGATTCTAAATCTTCTGCAACAAGGTATTCTGCCAAGAACTTGCCTAAGAATATGAACGACACTGATGACGTTTCTATGATAATTGATGACGAATTTGGCCTAGTTAAAATCACATGGATTAGTAAAAATATTACAAACGATGCCTTTGGTACTCAAGGTAAATCAAAATATGACGAGTTAAAAGAAGGTCTTACCAAAAAGTACAATATGGCAGGTAATAGTTTTGAAAGAGTGGGAATGACATTATTCAAGGAATCTGATGAGTTTTATCAGTGCCTAAAGTACTCTGGATGTGGAATGTATAGTACAAGTTGGAAGTCTGAAGCTGTCGATATTTTGCTTGAACTGAAAGGGCTTAGCAGGGGAGTCGGATATTTGACAATTGTATATGAGCACAAAAAGTGGAATGACGTCGTAGACAAAATCAAAAATAACAACTCAGAGGCATTATAGCTACATACATATTGATTAAAGACTAGATTGAAGGAACTCATGAAACCAAGCAAAATCAAACGATTAATCATTGTCGCGACTGCATTGGCAATCACCTTGGCTATTGGCGTAGTCGGAGCTTATGCAGATCTGGTTGATAACGGAGACGGCACGATCACTGATACCGGTGCCGGGTTAGTCTGGTTGAAGAACGCGAACATGTTTGGCTTGCAGTACTTTAATGCTGCCACGCAAAAAGCTCAAGGTTTCGGCGGCCAATGGCGACTTCCCACCAAAAACGAACTGGTGGCAAGAGCGTCAAATACGTCAAAGTTTACAAACGCCCAGATAGGTTCCAATGCTTATTACTGGACGAGCGAAGTTTTTGCCACTAACTATACCATACCAGGTACACTCATACCCAGCACTGGTTGGGCTGCTCCGGCAGTACGCATGACAGATGGTGCCACGCACAATTTCCAGGCGGGCACTCCTTCATCGGGCGTAGCTTCAAGTTTCTCCGGTTGCTACGTATGGCCTGTTCGCAACAAGTAGGATTGGTCGCAACGAACATGAGCAGTTGATGCCCCCGGAGGATGCCCCGCTTACCCGTCAGCCACCACCAAAGTTGGCGGTTCGGTCAGAAGTTGGCAAGCATTGTCAATTAACATATCGACATTACCGAGTTTTGTTTTGGCATGCATTCTGCTCAAGAACGGTATCACTACCGGATGTTTTCGGTTATTTCAAGGACAGGAGGGAAAAATGACTCAAGAAGCGTTGTGGACCGCAATTCATTCGCAGGGAAAGAAAATGGCCGCCCGTGTCATGGCCTCAGCATTTGTGGTGGTGGTCGCCGCGTCCACCTGTCTGGCCGAAAGGCAGACTATCGACATCAAAAACAGCTGCGGCAAAACGGTGATGTACGGCAAAGTATATCAGCATATTTTTGCTCAAACGCGCGATCCCGATGGGATGGCCCCTTTGGACTTCGGTCCGCTCAAGCCCGGTGACACGACCAAATCGGGCCTGGGAGGAAAGATTTGTGCCGTGAGAATCGAGGCCTCGTACGTCAATCTCGGGCGGGCGTACAAAATGGAACCATTGCGGTGTTATGGCAGCGAGAGCGAATGCTGCCACGACTTCGATGTGAGGATTGTAACCCATGGATTTGAGGGGTGCCACCTGACAGCGGATAAGGGCTACTGGCATAAATAGGGAACCCCCGCGGGGTCAGGCTTGCTTTGTTGCTTTTCGCTTATGCCCCCCACTCCTTTCGCACTCTCAGCAAGAGGCCGGTTGATTTCAGCCGGCCTCTCTCTTTCAGACCTAACGTCCCCTCAAATTCCGGAGCCCCCTTTCCCATCCTGGCTTATAATAGCTACAGGCAGTTCTTCAGGAAAAGGAGAAAGGAGCATTGTCATGAGAATCGAATACGCAAAGACCGCACCCGAGGTGCTGAACGCCATGCTGGGCCTGGAACGCCAGGTGCACGCCGGCGGGCTGGAGGAATCTCTGCTCGACCTGGTAAAACTTCGCGCATCGCAGATCAATGGATGCGCTTACTGTATCGACATGCATTCCAAGGATGCCCGTGCCAGGGGCGAAACCGAACAGCGGCTCTATGAACTGGATGCCTGGCGCGAAGCGCCATTTTACAGCCCACGGGAACGGGCGGCACTGGCATGGACCGAAGCCGTGACCCTTGTCTGCAAGGGCCACGTGCCTGACGAGGTCTACGAGGAAGCGCGGGAACAGTTCACCGACCGGGAACTGTCCTTCCTTACCTTGGCGATCGTGGCCATCAACGGCTGGAACCGCCTGGGGATCGCATTCCGCGCGGAAGCCGGGGCGTACCGGCCCGGAATGTACGACACAATCCTCAAGAAAGCGGCCTGAACATGGAAAGGCGGCCGATCAGCCGCCTTTCCTGTTTCTGCTTCAATCCTGCTCCAACCGGAGTTACTTCTTCCCTTCCACCTGCAGCTTGTCCGCCTCGACCACCCAGCCGCCACCCATGGCCTTGTAGATCGAAACCACCGACACCAGCAGGTTGTACTGGGTCTGGGCCAGGGATTGCCTGCCGGTGAAGAGCGCTTGTTCGGCATCCAGCACCTGGAGATAGTTGGATGTGCCGGCCTCGAACTGGAGCCTGGACAGCCGGGCGTACTCCTCCAGCGAATGTACCTGGCGGCGCTGCGACTCCAACTGTTCCCGCCCCTTGGTGATCTTGATCAGGGCGTCCTCCACCTCGCGGAATCCGGTCAGGATACTCCGCTGATACCGGTACAACGCCTGTTCCTTCTTCGCCTCGGTCTGTTTGACCTTTCCGGCGGTGGCACCGAAATTGAGAATGGGGGCGGACAACTCGCCCCCTATGCTCCAAAGCTCGGCCCCTGGCGAGGCCAGCTTGCTCATATCGTTGCTGGCTATCCCCAGGGCGCCGGTCAGGGACAGTTTGGGGAAATATTCGGCCTTGGCCGCCCCTATATCCGCATTGGCGGCGATCAGGTCCTGCTCGGCCTGGATGATGTCCGGCCTCTGCTCCAGGAGCCGCGACGGGAGCCCGGCCGGGATGCCGGGGGGCGCCAGCGCATCGAGCGCCTTGCCGCGCGGGATCGGCCCCGGCACACGCCCCAGCAGCAGGGAAAGGGCGTTTTCCTGCTGCCTGATCTGGTTTTCGTAGTTGGGAACCGCCTGCCGGGCGGTCTCGTACAGGTTTTCCTGCTGGGACACCTCCAGTTGGGAGATGGTGCCGTATTTGAAGCGCAGCCGGAACAGCTTGAGGTTCTCGGCTGTTGCCTTTTCCGTGTCCTTGGCGATCTCCAGCAGACGATCGAGCCCGCGCAGTGTCAGGTACCCGCTGACCACGCTCGAAACCACCGTCAGGACCGAGCCGCGGCGGCCCGCCTCGCTGGACATGATCTGGGCCTGGGCCGATTCGCTGGAACGCCGGATACGGCCCCACAGATCGATCTCCCACGCCATGTTGGCCGCGGCCTGATAGGTTTCGGTCTTCACCCCTTCCATGCGCTGCACCGTTGGGGTGACAGCTCCGGTGATCTGGGGAAAATACTGGGAGCGCGTAGCGGCCAAGGCCCCGAGGAACTGATCGACCTTGGCAGTGGCTTCCTTGAGATCGAGATTGCTCCGCACCGCTGTCTCCACCAGATTGCTCAGCACCGGATCGTTGAACTGCTGCCACCAGCGGACATTGGCCATTTCGCCTGCGGCCTGGTACTCCACGTTCCAGTGGTCCGGCGCCGGGGTTGCGGGGCGCACGTAATCGGGGCCGACGCTGCAACCGGAAAGCATGATGAACAGCAGGACAAATGCCGCGTTACGCATGATCCTTACCCTCCTGTTCGACCATTGCGGCGGCCCGTTTTTTCCGGCTGAAGAGGCCGCTCCCCTCTTCCAGCAGCACAAAGAAGAGCGGCACAAAGGATGACGCCACCAGGGTGGAGGCAAGCATGCCGCCGATGACACCGGTGCCGATGGCACGCAGGCTGTTGGCGCCGGCGCCGCTGGCAATGGCCATGGGGACGCATCCCAGGATAAAGGCCAGCGAGGTCATGACAATGGGCCTGAGTCGCAGCCGAGCCGCCTCTATGGCCGCTTCCGCCGGGGTCATCCCCCTGCGCAGGTTATCCGCGGCAAACTCGATGATGAGTATGGCGTTCTTGGCCGAGAGCCCCACCAGGGTCACCAGCCCCACCTGGAAGTAGACATCGTTCTCCAGTCCCCGTCCCCAGGTCATGAGCAGTGCGCCGCACACGGCGAACGGCACGGACAGGACCACGCCGATGGGCAGGGACCACTTCTCGTACTGGGCCGCCAGGATCAGGAAGACCATGATCAGCCCCAGGGCAAAGGCGATGGCCGAGGTGCCGCCGGACTTCTTCTCCTCGTATGCCTGGCCGGACCATGAGTATCCGTAGCCTTCGGGCAGCACCTTTTTGGCGATCTCCTCCATGGCGCTGATGGCCTGGCCCGAGCTGTACCCCGGCGCCTGGCTGCCGTTCAGCTTTGCCGAGGGAAAGCCGTTGAAGCGGGGTAGGAGGCCGGGGCCGGCCTTGTATTTGATGGTGGCTACCGCCGAAAGCGGGATCATGGCGCCTTTTGACGAGCGAACATAGACCTGGGTCAGGTCGTCCGGCTTGTCGCGATATTCCCCCTCCGACTGCATGATGACCTGCCAGATCCGGCCATACTGGACGAACTGCCCGACGTATGCCGAACCGAAATAGGACTGCAGGGTGTCATAGACCGTGGAGACCGACACCCCCAGCAGTTCGGCCCGCGAGCGGTCCACATCCAGGTAGATCTGTTGCTGGCTGGCCGAGAAGGTACTGGTAACACCGGACAATTCCTTACGCTTCCTGGCCTCGGCGATGAATGCCTTGGTGATCTTTTCCAACTCCTGGGGGGTGGCGCTCCCCTTGTTCTGAATGTTGAACTCGAACCCGCCGGTGTTGCCCAGGCCGGGAATGGAAGGTGGATTCATCATGAAGACCATCCCTTCCCTGATGCCGTGCAGCTTGCGTCCCAGGTCATGCACCACGCTGAAGGAATCGCCTCCCGTGCCTTCCCGCTCATTGTACGGCTTGAGAGCGACAAACAGCATGGCGGCGTTGTCCTTGGTGCTGCCATCCATGTGGCTGTAGCCGTCCACCTGGGTAATATCCACTACCGCCTTGTTGGTCCGCACGAGTTGTGCCGCCTGATCGCTGACGTTGATGGTGCGCTCCAGGCTGGAGGCATCGGGCAGGAAGCTGCCCACAAACAGATACCCCTGATCCTCTTCGGGCACAAAGCTGCCGGGCACCACCTTGAAGAGCGCCACCACGGCCACCAGCAGCCCCGCAAACAGGGCAACCCCGATGGTCCTGTGGTTGATCAGCCAGCGCACCCCGGCCACATAGAGATCGGTCAGGCGGCTGAAGCTGGCCTCGAACCATTTGAAGAATCCGTGCTTCTCGCCGTGGGCAGGTTTCAAGATGCGTGCCGCCAGGGCCGGAGAGAGGGTCAGGGCCACCACCCCGGACAGCACCATGGAGATGGCGATGGTCACGGCGAACTGCTTGTAGAGGGTACCGGTCATGCCACCCAGAAATGCCACGGGCAGAAAGACCGATCCGAGCACCAGCACGATGGCGATCAGCGCCCCGGTCAGATCCTTCATCGCCTTTTTTGCCGCCTCCATGGGGTTCATGGCAAGGGTGGCCATGTTGTGCTCAACGCTCTCCACCACGATGATGGCATCGTCAACCACCAGGCCGATGGCCAGGATCATGCCGAACAGGGTCAGCATGTTGGTGGAAAAGCCAAGGAGCTTGATGCCGGTATAGGTGCCGATGATGGCGATCGGCACCGCCAGGATCGGGATCAGGGTGGCGCGGAAACTCTGCAGGAACAGGAACACCACCAGCACCACCAGAATCACCGCCTCGAAGAAGGTATGTACAACCTTTTCGATGGATGCCTGGGTAAAGGCGCTGGTGTCCATTACCACTTTGTAGTCCATGCCTGTCGGAAAGCTCGGTTTCAGGCTTTTGAGCAGGCTGCGCACCTGTCTGGATGTCTCGATGGCGTTGGAGCCCGGTTGCTGGTACACCAGGATGATGGCGGATTTTTTTCCATTGACCTTGGTGGCGACGGAGTAATCCTTGGCAGCCAGTTCCGCCCTGGCCACGTCCTTCAGACGCACGATGGCCGAACCCTCGCTGGCGGTCCGGATGATGATGTTGTCAAACTCGGCCGGATCGGACAGCATCCCCTTGGCGGAAACCACAAACGACTGCTGGGCACCCGGCGGAGCGGGACTCTGACCGATGGAGCCGATACCGTACGCCTTGTTCTGCTGCTGGATGGCGGTGCAAAGATCCTGGGTGGTGACCCCCAACTGGGCCATTTTGTCAGGCTGCAACCAGATCCTCATGGCAATGTCGGGGGTGGGGAACATGCTGGAGGTGTTGGCGCCGGGCAGACGTTTGATCGGGTCAAGGATGTAGAGGTTGGTGTAGTTGCCGAGGTACAGGGGGGAGTAACGTTCGTCTTCGGAGTAGACGCTGATAACCATCAGGAATGAGCCGGAGTTTTTCGTTACCGTGACACCCTGGCGGCTGACCACGTCAGGCAGGAGGGATGCGGCCTGGTTGACCCGGTTCTGGACATTGACCTGGGCCATGTCCGGGTTGGTGCCGGCTTCGAAGACAACGGTAAGCGACATGCTGCCGGATGACGAACTTTTGGACGTCATGTAGAGCATTCCGTCAACGCCGTTTACCTGCTGTTCAAGAGGGGCGGCCACCGTGTTGGCAACCACCTCGGCGGTGGCACCGGGATAGAAGGCCGATACCTGAACCATGGGCGGGGCTATGTCGGGATACTGGGCAATGGGGGTGGACCGCATCGCCATGAACCCGCCCAGGGTGATGATGATGGCGATGACCGCTGCAAAAACCGGGCGATCAATAAAGAAACTTCCCATGGTCTTCCCCTATTTCGTAGGTGCGGGCTGTTGGGGCGAAGCGGCCTTGCCCTGTTCAAACGGCACAACCTTGACCGGCATGCCGGGGGCCAGCCTCATGAATCCTTCCACAATAACACGATCACCCGGTTTGAGGCCGTGGTTGATGATCCAGTGGTCATCGACCCACTCGCCAACCGTTATCGGCCTGACCTCGGCCAGGTTTTTGGCATCAGCCACCCAGACGATGTGGCCGTTGGTGCTCTGCTGGACCGCCCTCTGGGGTACCACCATGACATTGGGGCGCAGGGCGCCCTTCAGGTTGGCCTTCACGAACATGCCGGGGCGCAGATCGCCTTTCGGGTTGGGGATCACGGCGCGCACCAGGAAGGTGCCGGTATCCTTGTTGAAGGAGGGATCGGCAAAATTGAGAACGCCGGTAAGGGGATAGCGGACGCTATTGTCAAGCTCCAGCTCGACCGCGTAACGGTAGCCCGCGGGCGGGATCAGTCGCCCCTTCAGGACCTCCTGATGCATGCGGTCCTGATCGTTCTGGGAGACACTGAACTCGACCCAGGCCGGGTCCAGCTTGGCCACGTAGGTGAGCTTGGCGGAGGTGCTGCCGGCGGCGATGTACGCCCCTTCCCGCATCAGGGACTGACCGGCGACACCGCTCACCGGCGAGGTGATGGTGGTGTAGCTCATGTCCAGGAGCGACTTGTTGTATTTGGCCTGGGCCTGCTGCAATGAAGCCTCGGCGCCCTTCTGCTTGCCGATGGCATCGTCCAGGTCTTTCTTGCTGGCGGCGTTCTGCTCGGCCAGCGGAATGACCCGATCCAGATTGGCCTTTGCCGTGAAGAGTTGGGCCCGGTACAACTCCACCTCGGCCTTGGCCGCATCGGCATCGGCCTTATACGGCTTCCTGTCCAGTTGGAACAGCACCTGCCCCTGGCGAACCGGCTCTCCCTCCTTGTAGCTGATCTTTTCCAGAAAACCGCTTACCCGGGCCATGACATCCACCTGATGGGAACTCTGGATCTGTGCTACGAACGGGAAGGTTACGGGAACGGTCTTGGGTCGGATGGTGATGGCGGCCACTTCCGCGGCCTGGGGAGCGGCTTTGGGGGGTTCGGGCTTGTTGCAGCCCGCAAGGATCGTTGCAAGGCATACTGCCGAAATCAAGGGATGTGCCAACCATATCCGACCTCTGGCTGTTCTGGATGGTGTCATACGCGCCCCTGTCATTGTCTGATTATCCGGCATACCGGTTGTAGCACCCTTTAGGTTGCTTGCCAAGGACGGATTATGAATCACACATGAAAAAGGCCGGATGAAATCACCCGGCCTTTCTTCATGCATATTCCATCTTTGGCGTACGTTACAACGCCCCCAGCACCTTCAACAGATGCGGCACCATCTGCTTCTTGCGGGACATGACCCCTTTCAACTCGTACAGGTGCGGTTCCACCTGGGGATACCCCATGATATGGGCCAGCTCGTTCTTCCCTTCTGCCAGAAACAGGGTCGTTTCGGTGTAAATATCGGTCACCATCAGGCCGGCCAGGTGCAGACGGTCCTCGTGCTTGATCCGCTTGAGCGCCTCGCGCAGGGTCTCCTTCAATTCGTGGAACTCGTCGAAACCGACCACCTCCACCTGCCCTACCCCGAACCGGGTTTCCCCGGCGCTGAACTGCTTGAAATCCGAGCGGACCGCCTCTTCCGGCGTTCCATAGGCGCTGAAGCCGCCACAAGCCGAGAAGATGTCCTTGCCGAATTCCAGGTAGTCGCAACCGGCCCGACCTTCCAGCCACTCCACCATCTCCAGGTCACGGCTGGTGGTGGTGGGCGATTTGAGGATGACCGTATCCGACAGGATGCCGGCCAGGAGCAGGCCGGCAATGGCCCGATCCGGCTCGATCCCCCGCTCGCGGTACAGGGAGGCGACCACGGTGCAGGTACTCCCCACCGGCGCCGCCATGAAGGTGATCGGCTGGTTGGTAGGGGTATTGCCCAGCTTGTGGTGGTCGATCACCTCAAGAATCTCCACCGACTCGGCGCCCGGCACGGCCTGGGCAAGCTCGTTATGGTCCACCAGGATCAGGGCGTAGGGGATCGGCGCCAGGAGCGACGACTTGGTGGCGATGCCCGCGAGGCTGCCGTCCTCTTCCACCGCGATCACCGCCGGTTCGCCCGAGTGGAGCAGCTTGAGCCGCAGGTGTTCCAGCGGCTCGCCCACGCCGATCTTCTCGAACCGTGTCTCGACAAAGCAGGACAGGGGCGTGGAAAGCCGGGCCAGCCAGGCAGCGGTGGCGGTGTCGTGGGGGGTGGAGATGACCGTGACGTTGTTTGCGCGCGCCGAGGCGAGCAGGGCGTCCGTAACCGGCAGGCCGCCGGTGACCACCAAGAGCCGCACCCCCTTTTCGATGGCCGCCTGCTGGATAGTGGCGCGGTCGCCGGTCATGATCAGCAGGGTAGCCGGATCATATCCCTCGATGCGGCTGGAAAAGGAACCTTCCAGCATGGCCCCGATAAAGAGGTGCAGATGCTCAACCCCGTCGGCCGGCCCGCCGGCCAGAAAGACGCCGTCCAGGCAGTCGGCCAGCGAGCGGAGCGAGGTATCCACGCCGCGCTTCCGGTCCGTGCCGGCCACCAGGTATTTCTCCGACAACTTGAGCAGCGACACCATGCCGACCGGGGCGTTGGCCTCGTCCACCACCGGCAACACCCGGATGGTGTGGCAATGGAAGAGCTGCAGCACCTCCTTGATGGACATGGAGGCCGAGGCGGTGATCGGCTGGCGGTTGAGGATGTCGCGCACCTTGGGGTGCACATCCGCCAAGTACAGCGGCGTTTCGATGCCGAGCCGGTCGAGGATGTAGCGGGTCTGGGGGTTGGCTGCCCCGGCCATGGCGGCCGAAACCCTGCCCTGACCCAGACGCTTTTTCAGTTCCGCATAGGCGATGGCCGCGGCAATGGAATCGGTGTCCGGATTGCGGTGTCCGATCACGTAGATTTGTTTATTCACGGGTGTCCCTCACTTGGTTAATATCAAAAACAAACGTTGCACCGCGGAGGACGCAGAGGAGCGCGGAGGAAACAAGCTTTTCGACGAAATGGCAACCAACCTGAGAGTACAATCTTTTGATTTTCCTCTGCGTCCTCTGCGTCCCCTGCGGTGTAAGTTCGTTGGAGTATAGGGAGGTCGTCCGAACTTGTCAAACCAGCTTCCCGCGGGACACACAAAAGGCCACCTGTTCCGCCAGGTGGCCCTTATATGGTGCTACGTCGCACATACCCATTATGAATCCACCGGGTTGCCCCGTGTTTCCACATCGTAGATCGTCAGCAGGGTTTCCGGGCAGTACACGCAGACATCCTTGTGCAGCCCCTTTTTCCCGAGGTGTAGCCACTCCACCTTGTCCCCGCTCTTTTCGTGAACCAATTTCACCCGTGTGCCGCCTACCCGCTTGACCTCGTTCCACATATCATCCATGGTCAAAAGATCGATGCCGCCGATCTCCTCGCCCGAGGAAAGATTGTCCATAAACCTGTCGATCAGGTCATAATCGAGGAAATCGTTCTCCTTGCGCCACCATTTGACAAACTGGTGATCCATGGACATCCGGGCCTTGAGCGCCCTTTCTATCTCCAATCCTCTCATGACATGCCTCCTTTCCGGCGCGCATCCTTGCGCCGGCCTTGTGAAACCATTCCGTTCCCTTCTTCTGGGTTCATTATACTCCTTCGGCCAAAAAAAGGGTCGGGCAACATGTGCCCGACCCATTTAATACTATTCGTGATAAATACCCATCCTGAACTCTTCTCCCTGTGGGAGAAGGTGGCCAAAGGCCGGATGAGGGAGACGTTAGCGGGCCCGTGTGGAGCGTTGCGGGTGCCGTGCCGTGGGCGCGTTCCCCGGATGGGGCTTGGATGCATGGGGTTGCGGCCTGTCCGTCATTCCTGGTTTGGTCAGGGAAACACGACCGCCTGCTGCGCCCTGCCCTGCCGGTTTCGGTTTTCCGGCCGCCTGGGGCTTGCGCCGTTGCGGCTCGCGGGGGGGACGGGCAAACTCGGTGTCCTTGTGGGGCGCCGGGACGCTGTAGTCGAAGCCTTCCACGGTGCGGCGTTCGAGCTGAGCACCCAGCTTTTTCTCGATGGTGCGCACCATGACCGTGTCTTCCGAGGTCACCATGGTAAAGGCATCGCCGCTCTTGGCGGCGCGGCCGGTGCGGCCGATGCGATGGATATAGGCCTCGGGGGTATCGGGAATGTCATAATTGACCACATGGGAGATCTGGGACACGTCGATGCCGCGAGCCGCAATATCGGTGGCCACCAGGATCTGGTAGGTGCCGTCGCGGAAGCCGTCCAGGGCTGCCTGGCGCCGGTTCTGGGAGAGGTTGCCCTGGAGCGAGGCAGCCTTGTAGCCGGCCTTTTCCAGTTGCTCGCCCAGGCGCTTGGCCCGGTGCTTGGTGCGGGTAAACACCAGCACCGATTCGGTGTCGGTATGCTGCAACAACGCCAGGAGCAACGGTGTCTTGAGGTGCTGGCTGACCGGATAGAGGGCGTGGCTGACCGTGACCGGCGGCGCGGTGCTGCCTGCCTGCACCGTAACCGGCTGGGTCAGGATGTCACTGGCCAAGCGGCGGATATCGTCCGGCATGGTGGCCGAGAAGAGCAGGGTCTGGCGCTCCTGGGGGACATGCTTCAGGATGCGGCGGATGTCCGGGAGAAATCCCATGTCGAACATCTGGTCGGCCTCGTCCAGCACCAGCACTTCCAGCTTCGACAGGTTGATGGTGCCCTGGCTGATGTGGTCCAGCAAGCGGCCGGGGCAGGCCACCACGATCTCAACGCCGCGCTTCAGCTTTTCGATCTGGGGGTTGATACCCACGCCGCCGTAGACGGTGATGCTCTTGAGGCGGGTCAGATGGCCCAGCTGGTTGATGGCCTCGTTGATCTGTTCGGCCAGCTCCCGGGTGGGGGCCACGATCAGGGCGCGGACGCGGCCCCGCTCTCCCTGCATCAGGCGATGCAGGATGGGAAGGGCAAACGCAGCGGTCTTGCCGGTGCCGGTCTGGGCCAGGCCCATGACATCGCACCCGGCCATGACCGAGGGGATGGCCTGTGCCTGGATCGGTGTGGGGGTGGTGTAACCGGCGGCCTTGACGCCGGCAACGACCTGGGGATGAAGATTAAACTTTGGGAACTCCATAAAACTCCTTCGTACTGTTACCTGTATCGTATAATAGTCGTTCCGCCCTTCGACACGCCCAGTGCGGACAGACTATTTTACCATGTTGTTGTGATACCGTTCGTGCCGAGCTTGTCGAAGCAGGAACGGCGTGTATGTGGACAAGCAAAAAGCCCGGACCGAAGCCAAGGCTTTTTGCGTGCGGTTCTCTCGTGCGGTGATACGGCGTCAGATTTGGGATGATACTCCAAATATGGCGCGTCGTACTTAAATCTTGGCTACATTTGCCGCCTGGAGACCTTTGGGCCCCTTAACGACATCGAACTGCACCTCATCGCCTTCAACCAGGGACTTGAACCCGTTGCCCGTGATGGCGGAAAAGTGCACGAATATGTCCTCGCCCTGCTCCTGCTCAAGAAAACCAAAACCCTTGCTGTCGTTGAACCATTTTACCTTGCCGGTTATCATTACTGCCTTCTCCTTGCTGTTCTGCGTTGTGTAATCACCCTCGATGTCGCGGGTGTCTGGTATCCGATGTCGTCCCGGCGGGATCAGCCCCGTTCCGGTTTGCGATTGCGCAAGGCCTTTCTGCGCCTGCGCGCCGCCTCAAGCTGCTTGCGCTTCTTCTTGACCGACGGCTTTTCGTAAAAACGTCGATTCTTGAGATCCTTGAGAATACCTTCGCGCTGTATCATGCGCTTGAGGTCGCGGAGTGCCTTGTCGATGTCGTTGGCATGTACGATGATGCTCATGGGCGACTCCTTCCACTCAGGTTTGTCAAAAAGCAAAAACCCCCGGAACTTTTAAAGTCCCAAGGGTTTGTAAACTTCTAAAGTGTTCTAACCTTACCATATGTTTTAGCGTTTGTATGCATAAATCTACCCCGCGGCTTATCTATTACTCCCGGATATATACTTGAATACGTGACGCCAGAGTGCCGAAGTGTCCGGAAGAACCGGGGCCCGTACGCCGCCATGTCGTCACAAGCAGTTCACCCCGCCGGCCCGCCGTCGGGGTCTTGCAAACTGCTTAAACGCAATGGCAGAGGCCTTTCGGACCAGCGTGGGCACGAAGGCGTCACGTATTCAGGTATTCAATCAATCGCTCACCCCATCGTAGATTTTTAGCCATCAAAATGGCCGTTTTTCGCCACAGCCTCCCCCCTATTCCCACTCATTGCGCCACACCCAGGACACATAACCACAACAATATCAACGTTATTTTAAACCGTAAACACGATGGCATTACAGTTGCTACTACTGCATCCAATGGCGTTACATCCATATGCCACCACCCGTTGCAATGACCCAACGGGTATTACGAGTCACGGAGGTTTCAGGTGGAAAAGAAGAAACGGTTTTACCAGCATTTGTATTTTCAGGTCCTGTTTGCCATTTCATTGGGTGTAGCGCTGGGCAACTTCTATCCTGAGGCCGGAACGGCCATGAAACCCCTCGGTGACGGCTTTATCAAGCTGATCAAGATGATCATTACACCGGTTATCTTCTGCACCGTGGTCACCGGCATTGCGGGCATGGAGGACATGAAAAAGGTCGGACGTGTCGGCGGCAAGGCACTCCTGTATTTCGAGGTGGTGTCCACCATTGCCCTGGCGATAGGCCTTCTCGTTATCAGCATCATCCAGCCGGGGGTCGGCATGAATGCCGATGTCACCAAGCTGGACACAAAGGCCCTGACCACGTTCACCGCGACCGCGGCCAAATCTCACAGCTTTGTCGATTTTTTGCTGGGGATCATCCCCAGCAGTGTGGTGGACGCATTCGCCAAGGGGGATATCCTCCAGGTGCTTTTCTTTGCCGTCCTTTTCGGCTTTGCCCTGTCGGCCCTTGGTGAAAGGGGCAAGCCGGTTTACAAACTGATCGATCAGCTTTCCCATGCCATGTTCGGGATTGTCAGCATCATCATGAAGGCCGCACCGATCGGCGCTTTCGGCGCAATGGCCTTCACTATCGGCAAATTCGGCCTCGGCTCCCTGACCAAGCTGGGGATGTTGATGGGAAGCTTCTATCTGACCTGCCTGCTGTTCATCTTTGTGGTCCTCGGCAGCATCGCAAAGCTGTGCGGGTTCAGCATCCTGAAGTTTATCGGATATATAAAGGAAGAGCTGCTGATCGTGCTCGGCACGTCATCGTCCGAAACGGTGCTGCCACGCATGATGGCAAAACTGGAGAACCTGGGGTGCAAAAAGTCGGTGGTTGGCCTGGTTATACCCACCGGTTACTCCTTCAACCTTGACGGCACATCGATCTACCTGACCATGGCAGCGGTCTTTGTGGCCCAGGCAACGAACACCCCCTTGACCCTGACCCAGACCCTGACCATCCTCGGCGTGCTGATGCTGACCTCCAAGGGGGCAGCCGGCGTTACCGGCAGCGGTTTTGTCACCCTGGCAGCCACCTTTGCCGCCATCCCCACCATTCCGGTGGCCGGCCTGGCCCTGATCCTCGGTATCGACCGATTCATGTCCGAGGCCCGCGCCCTGACCAACCTCGTCGGAAACGGCGTAGCCACGGTGGTTGTATCACGCTGGGAAAACGAACTGGACGTGGCCCGCATGCAGCGGGTATTGAGCAACGAAACCGCCCTGGAGGCCGATGATCCGGAACTGGCGCTGGACAATCCGGGTGCCCTGGTTGCAGCACTGGCTGAAACAGCAGACGATGATGGATTGGGCGTCCAAAGGCTGGAGCCGGCCGCCTGATACGAGCCTAATCCGGAAAAATGGAACAACTCACGTCGTAAGAAACCAACGCCCCGACGGCACATTGCCGCGGGGCGTTGGTTTTTCCCAGGTTACTCGCGGTTTGGAGTTCTATTTCCCCTTTTCTGTTGAGCCGTTCCCGATCTTGTGATAAGTTATAAAGCTATTTTTGCCATTACTCACTGCGGGAGAACACATGTTCGGTGTCAATTTAATCAAAAAGATCGTCGGCAGCAAGAACGAGCGTGAACTGAAGAAGCTCTGGCCGATTGTCCATAAGATCAACGGGATGGAAGACGCCGTCTCAAAGCTGACCGACGAGCAGTTGCGCGGCAAGACGTTTGAATTCAAGGAGCGTCACGCCAAGGGCGAGTCTCTGGACGCCCTGCTCCCCGAGGCATTTGCCGTCTGCCGCGAGGCGGGCAAACGGGCACTGGGGATGCGCCATTTCGACGTACAGTTGATCGGCGGCATGGTGTTGCACGCCGGCAAGATCGCCGAGATGAAGACCGGCGAGGGCAAGACCCTGGTCGCCACCCTGCCGGCCTATCTCAATGCCATCTCAGGCCTTGGCGTGCATGTGGTCACGGTCAACGATTACCTGGCCAAACGCGACGCCGAATGGATGGGGAGGCTGTACGGTTTCCTCGGGCTGACCGTCGGGGTGATCGTGCATGGCGTCGAGGATGAGCAGCGTCGCGAGAACTACGCCGCCGATATCACCTATGGCACCAACAACGAGTTCGGCTTCGACTACCTCAGGGATAACATGAAGTTCTCCCTGGAGGATTATGTCCAGCGCGGCTTCAACTACGCCATCGTGGACGAGGTGGACTCGATCCTGATCGACGAGGCCCGTACCCCCTTGATCATCTCCGGCCCGACCGAGGAATCCACGGATAAGTATTACGTCATCGACCGCATCATCCCCCTGCTGGAAAAGGGCGAGGTGATGGATGTGGAGGCCAACACCCTGTCGGGCAAGCGCAAGGCCTATACCGGCGATTTCACCATCGACGAGAAGGCCAAGAGCGCCACCCTGACCGAGCAGGGCGTGCTCAAGGTGGAAAAGCTGCTCAAGATAGACAACCTGTATGATCCACGCAACATCGAGATCCTGCACCATGTTCAGCAGGCGCTGCGGGCTCATGCCATGTACAAGCGCGATGTGGATTACGTGGTGAAGGACGGCGAGGTCCTGATCGTGGACGAGTTCACCGGTCGCCTCATGCCGGGCCGGCGCTGGTCCGACGGCCTGCACCAGGCAATCGAGGCCAAGGAAGGGGTCAAGATCGAGAACGAGAACCAGACCCTTGCCACCATCACCTTCCAGAACTACTTCCGCATGTACAAGAAACTCTCCGGCATGACCGGCACGGCCGACACCGAGGCCGAGGAGTTCCACAAGATCTACAAGCTGGACGTGATGGTGATTCCCACCAACCGGCCGCTCCTGCGTCCCGACTTCCCTGATGTGATCTACAAGACCGAGATGGAGAAATTCACGGCTGTCATCGAGGACATCAAGGAACACTATGCCGGCGGACAGCCCTGCCTGGTCGGCACCATTTCCATCGAAAAATCCGAGGTGCTGGCGGAACTGCTCAAGCGTCAGGGCATCCCCCACAACGTGCTGAACGCCAAGCAACATGAGCGCGAGGCCGAGATCGTGGCCCAGGCGGGTCGCAAGGGCGCCATCACCATTGCCACCAACATGGCCGGTCGCGGAACCGACATCCTGCTGGGGGGCAATGCGGACGCCATGGCAAAACAGTGGCGACGGGCCAACCCCGAGGCGACAGACGAGCAATATGCGGCGGAACTGGAAAAATACCGGGCCCAATGCGCGGCCGAGCACGACGAGGTGGTCAAGCTGGGGGGCCTGCACATCCTGGGCACCGAGCGCCACGAGTCCCGCCGCATCGACAACCAGTTGCGCGGCCGTTCCGGCCGTCAGGGGGACCCCGGTTCATCCAAGTTCTACCTGTCGTTGCAGGACGACCTGCTGCGCATCTTCGGTTCCGAGCGGGTCGCCAAGATCATGGACCTGCTCAAGATCGAAGAGGGGGAGGCCATCACCCACGGCATGATCACCAAGTCCATCGAGAATGCCCAGAAAAAGGTTGAGGCCCACAACTTCGACATCCGCAAGCATCTGATCGAATACGACGACGTCATGAACAAGCAGCGAGAGGTGATCTACTCCCAGCGCCGCGAGATCCTGGCCGGCCAGGAGATCCGCGAGAGCTTCCTGGAGATGCTGGATGAGACCATCGAGGAGATCTGCGCCACCTATTGCATCGAAAAGGTTCCGGCCACGGAATGGGACTGGCAGGCCATCTCCGAGATCGTCTTCAAGTGCTTCAACCTGCACCTGGACCTGCCGCAGGAGACATTGTCGCGGCTGAACCCGACCAACTTCCGCGACACCCTCGTGGAACAGTCCCATGCCATCTTCGAGGGCAGGGTGGAGGAGATGGGAGACGAGTTGATGGATCACCTGATCAAGGTGATGATGCTCCAGGCCATCGACACCCACTGGAAGGACCACCTGCTCAACATAGACCACCTCAAGGAAGGAATCGGCCTGCGCGGCTACGGCCAGAAGGACCCCAAGCAGGAGTACAAGAAGGAGGCTTACAACCTCTTTATGGAGATGATCATCCGCATCCGCGAAGAGGTGGTGGAGCGTATCTTCTGGGTACGTGTGGAGGGGGAGGACGAGGTTGAGGAGTTGGCGGAAGAACAGCGCAGCAAGAAACTGATCTTCAACCTCTCCAGCGAAGAGGAGCACCCCAATGAGCCGGCCAAGAGCGCCAAGGTGGCCGGCCGCAACGATCCCTGTCCGTGCGGGAGCGGCAAGAAGTACAAGAAGTGCCACGGCAAGTAACACAGCGTTTGCACCGCAGAGGACGCGGAGGACGCAGAGTTTAAAAAAATCGCAACCAGTTTATTATTTAGACATTACAATTCATTTTTCTTTTCCTCTGCGCCCCTCTGCGTACTCTGCGGTGAGACGCTTTGTGAGGTACTAATTCATGGACATCAAAGGTTTTCAGTTTTCCGCCGTTGAGGCGGCCATAAAGAAGCCGGGCAGGAAAGATCTGGCCCTGATCTTCTCCGAGGTTCCGGCCCTTGCCTGCGCCGTATTCACCACCAATAGCGTCAAGGCGGCTCCGGTGCTGCTCTCGGCCGAACGCATCGCCAACGGAACTGCTCAGGCGTTGGTGGTCAACAGCGGCAATGCCAATGCCTGCACCGGTGAACAGGGGATGGTTGTCGCACGGGAAACCACCCACTTGGTTGCCGAGGGATTACGGATAGCAGACGAGGCGGTACAGGTTTCATCCACGGGCGTGATCGGCGTGCAAATGCCGCTGGAGCGGTTCAAAAACACCATTCCGGCGCTGATTGAGGGACTTTCCTCCGGCACCCTGGACGATGTGGCCGAGGCCATTATGACCACCGACACCTTTCCCAAGATGGAGGCCAGGGATGGCCGAGCGGGCGGGTCTAGCTACACCGTGGCCGGCATTGCCAAGGGGGCCGGCATGATCATGCCCAACATGGCCACCATGCTCTCCTTCATCATCACCGACGCCGCCGTGGAACCGGCCACACTGGACACGGCCTTCCGCCGCAGCGTGAATACCTCCTTCAACATCATCTCCGTGGACGGCGACACCTCCACCAACGACACCTGCCTGATCATGGCAAACGGCCAGGCCGGCAACCCGCCCATCGCGGCAGGGACGCCGGAAGCAGCGGCGTTTGAGGCCCTGCTGCACGACGTGCTGCTCTCCCTGGCGAAACAGATCGTAAAGGATGGCGAAGGGGCCACCAAGTTCGTCGAGGTGCGGGTCACCGGCGCCAAGGACGACGCGGACGCCAAGCGGGCCGCCATGGCCATCGCCAATTCCAGCCTGGTCAAGACCGCCTTTTTCGGCCAGGACGCCAACTGGGGTCGTATCTTTGCAGCGGTGGGTTACTCGGGCGCCCAGGTGGACCAGACGCTCCTGTCGCTTCGCTTTGACGATGTCGTGATGGCGAAAAACGGCGTCTTTGTCGGCGGCGATGCCGAAGCGCGCGGTACCGAGGTACTCAAGCGGAAGGAGTTTGCGGTCACCGTCGATCTGGGACTGGGGAGCAGCAGCGCCACCGTCTACACCTCGGACCTGTCTCACGAGTACGTGAGCATTAACGCCGATTACCGAACCTGATCCGTACCATGGAAAGCCTCCTTTATCAGGGGCTTTTTCTCTCTGAATCAGTGACGCCTGAATGACGTATCAAGCGAAATGCCGTGAAGGCGCCACGGATTCTGATTCTCGTCGTTACCCGTTGTACCCCCAGAGGTCTGCCGTGCGCCGTATCCCTGCCCTGCTTATAATCTGTTCCCTTTGGTTCGCCTCCCCACTCTATGCCGCCGACGAGCTGATCGACAACGCCCGTACCGCCACCATCGAATTTCTCATGGAAAACGCCATTGCCCACGGTCTCATTGCAGGCAGCGTGATCGTGGTCGGAGACCGTGACGGCATCCTGTACACCGCGTCACGGGGCCGCCTTACCCCTGCCGCCGATTCTCCGCCCCTGAGCGAGCGGACCATGTTCGACATTGCCTCCCTGACCAAGGTATTCGCCACCACCCCGGCAATCATGAAACTGCTGGATGAGGGGCGCATCACCCTGACAGACCCGCTGACCCGCTGGTTCCCCGAGTTCGACGGCACCGGTCGGGAGGATGTCACCATCCTCAACCTGCTGACCCACACGTCAGGCTTCAACGACGTCTCCTTTGGCACGAATGAACCGCTTAATTCCGCCATCAGGAAGATTGCAACGCAGAAAGGGGGGAGACTGCCGGGCAACCGTTTCCACTATGCCGATATCAACTTCATCCTGCTCGGTGAACTGGTGCGGCGTGTTTCGGGCACTACGCTCGACCGTTTCTGCCAGGGACATTTTTACGAACCCATGGGCATGAACGACACCATGTTCCTTCCCCCACGGGAACGTGTGCCGACCATCGCGCCGACGTATGGATCACGAAACGATCTGCTCTCCGGAATCGTGCAGGACGAAAACGCCCGCATGCTGGGGGGGGTGGCGGGGCATGCCGGGCTGTTCAGTTCAGGCGCTGACTTGGCCCGCTTTGCCCGCATGATACTGAACAACGGCATGCTCGACGGCAGGTACATCTTCCCGGAGCGGGTCGTGACCCAGATGACGGCGCCCTACTTCTACAGCAACGGCCATGTGGTACGGGGCCTGGGGTGGGATATTCTGTCCCCCTATTCGGCGCCCAAGGGAAGCATCTTCTCCGAAATGTCGTTCGGCCATACCGGCTACAGCGGCTCGTCCGTCTGGATCGATCCCCAGCGGAACCTGTTCGTGATCCTGCTGACAACGCGGCTCGACTACCATGATAAACGACAATTCAACCGCCTGCGCAGCGACATATCAACCCTTGCCGCAGCGGTGTTTTTGCCTTCCGGCAAAAGGCACGCCAAAGTCGAAACGCCGCAAAGCCCCTGAATGCTTATAACTTGACACCCCAGAGGCCATATGCTAGCTTTTCTCCGTACTTCCATTTCTTCCGTACCCACCGCACAAGGGAGGCACCGATGAGCATCAAGATTCTCCTTGCCGATGACAGCATCACCATTCAAAAGGTGATCGGCATCATTTTCGGGGGCGAAGAATACAGCCTTACCGTGGTGGACAACGGCAAGGCCGCCATTGACCGGGCGCGTGATGTTACTCCCGATGTCCTGCTCATCGATGCCCTCATGCCGGACATATCCGGCTATGAAGTCTGCGAAGCCATTCGGGCCACCCCCGCGTTGTCCCAAAAACCGATCCTGCTCCTGACCGGTTCCTTTGAGCCGTTTGACGAACCCAGGGCCCGGAATTGCGGCGCTGATGACGTTCTGGCAAAACCGTTCGAATCCCAGCAGATCATAACCAAGGTCAAGGAGTTGTACACACTGGGCATATCCCGTGCCAGCGCCGCCTCACAACCGGAACCCCAGCCTGCCGCGCCTTCGGCCATGCCTTCGGCAACCGCGGCACCGTCCGTCAGCGTGGACGATATCTGGGGAGCCTTTACCCCCGCAGCGGAGCCCCCCCCGGCACCAGCGCCGGATACCATCGGGTCCGAATGGGTCCCGGCAGATGAACGGACCTTCGTGCTGGAAGAGGAGGCGGCAGCCGAACTTCCCGAAACCACCGCAAGCGCCCTTGAGCCGCCCGGCCTGGGGGACACCTTCGGCGAGATCTCCTTTGGGGATGAACCGGCACCGGTTGCGGCGGAGACCGCCCTGGAGGCTCCTTCCCCGGATACATTCGCCGAACCCGCTCCATCCTTTGAAGTAACCGCGACCCCTGCCTTTGCTGAACCTGTCGCCCAGCCTGATACAGCCGGGATCGCTTCAGGTTTTGCCGAACCGTTGATCGCGCCTTTTTCCCCAACAGCCGAATCCGTCCCCCCCGTTCTGACCGAGGAGCAACTCAGGTCCGCTCTGGCTGCGGTTTCCCAGAACGTCATCGAGCGAATTGTCTGGGAGGTGGTGCCTGATCTGGCGGAGGCGCTTATCAAGGATGCCATACGCAAGATCAAGGAAGGGGCATAGCAGCACCGCTTCTGCCGTTATGCATGAACGACAGCGGGGATGCTTACACATCCCCGTTTTTATTGTTACACCAACCGGGAGGCGTACCATGATCAGAAAGGCCATAGCCAAGGTTGTCGAAAGAGAGAATCTGACCGAGGGGGAAATGATCGAGGTGATGAACCAGATCATGTCCGGCGAATGCACGCCGGCCCAGATCGGCTCGTTTATTACCGCCCTGCGCATGAAGGGCGAGACCGTCGAGGAGATTGCCGGTGCGGCCCGGGTCATGCGCGAGCGGGCCACGCCGATCCGGGTCGGCCGGAACGTGCTGGACATAGATCGCGACGACATAAACATCGACCAGGAGACCATTCTGGACGTGGTCGGTACCGGCGGCGACGGCACCAACACCTTCAACGTCTCCACCACCGTCTCCTTCGTGGTTTCGGCCTGCGGCGTGAAAGTGGCAAAGCACGGCAACCGTTCGGTATCATCCCTGTGCGGCAGCGCCGATGTTCTGGAAAAGCTGGGCGTGAACCTGGACGTCACCCCCGAGACGGTGGAACGGTGTATCGCCGAGATCGGGGTCGGCTTCCTCTTCGCGCCAGCCCTGCACGGCGCCATGAAGCACGCAATCGGCCCGCGTCGCGAAATCGGCATCCGTACCATCTTCAACATCCTGGGTCCGCTTACCAATCCGGCAGGGGCCGATTGCCAGGTCATGGGGGTCTACCGGGCCGACCTCGTTGAGAAGCTGGCCGGCGTGTTGCACCGGCTGGGGTGCCGGCACGGCTTCGTGGTACACGGTTCGGACGGCATGGACGAGATGACCCTGACCGGCGAGACCCTGGTGGCCGAGGTCACCCCGTCAGGTGTCGTGCTGAAAACCGTTTCGCCTGAGCAACTTGGTCTAACCCGCTGCACCATGGAGGCCCTCAAGGGTGGCGACGCCGTTGCCAACGCCATGATCGTCCGGTCGGTCCTGGCCGGTGAGCAGGGGCCACGCCGGGACATTGTCCTTTTGAACGCGGCCTACGCACTGGTGGCAGCAGGCAAAACCGCCACACCGGCCGACGGCATTACCCTGGCCGCCGAAGCCATCGACTCGGGCCGGGCATTGGCGCAGGTGGAACGGCTGGCGGAACTGACCAACAGGGCATAACAAAAGGATTGATCATGACCACTGACACACCCGACATCCTGAAAAAGATCGTCGCCCATAAGCAGGAAGAAGTGACCACGGCCAAGGCGGCAGCGCCAGCCAGCGAACTTAAGGCCCGCATTGCCGACCTGGAGGACACGCCACGCGGTTTCGAGCGTCACCTGCGCGAGGCCGCGGCATCCGACTGGACCGCCATCATCGCCGAAGTCAAGAAAGGCTCCCCCAGCAAGGGGATCATCCGCCCGGATTTCGATCCGTTGGAGATTGCCGAAACCTACGCCAACAACGGCGCCACCTGTTTGTCGGTGCTCACCGATGAGCACTTTTTCCTGGGGCACCTGCGCTTCCTGGCCCTGATCCGCGAGACCGTTTCCCTGCCATTGCTGCGCAAGGATTTTATCTGCGACCCGTACCAGATCTACGAAGCCCGTGCGGCCGGGGCCGACGCCATCCTGCTGATCGCCGCAATGCTTGATCTGAATCAACTGCGAGAATTCCATGCCCTGGCTCGCGAACTGCACATGGATGTCCTGTTGGAGATTCACGACGAAGCCGAAGCGGAGATAGCCCTTCAGACCGATTGCACCCTGATCGGCGTCAACAACCGCAACCTGCGCACCTTTGTCACCGACCTGGGCACCACAGCCCGCCTTGCCCGCATGCTGCCCGCAAACCGCCTGCTGGTGGCTGAAAGCGGCATCAACTCCCGCACCGATATCGAACGACTCCTGGCCGACGGCGCCAAGGCGTTCCTGATTGGTGAGTCATTGATGCGGGAGGCAGATATCGGGGCAAAACTGCAGGAACTGCTGGCTCCCTGTTGAAACTTAACCCGAAGTCTATACCAGAGAGCGTTGGAGGGTACGGATGGCGCGTAAACAAGGCATCACCCTGGCAATAATTGCCTTTGCTGTCTATATTGTCGGTGGAATCGGCTGTTTTGGCGGGATCGCCATGATTGCCTTCATGAAGGGACACAACCTGTGGGGATGGGGCGATGCACGCACCATCGGTTACCTTTTTCTCTTTGTGGGCCTCTGCCTCTCGATCCTGGGTGTTCTGCTGATGCGCATCTTCAGGAACCGTGGTCTCTAACCGTCAACCCGCTTTCATGGCGAGGCCGTAAATCCCCGCTCCTGCAGCAGGCTGAGCTCGTGTAGCAGGTCGAGCGCACGGCTGAGCTGGTAGTCCTTTGCCGGATCAGGTTCCCCCCTGCCGCCGTGGAACGACTCCAGGGGCGTTTTGGCGGCACTCCCCTCCTCCTGCTTCCCCTGTGGCGGCAGTCGGTTCTCCAGATCATTTTCCCTGATCTTTCCCTCAGTTATCCCCTTGCTCTCAACCGGCCTGACAGTACCTACCTCGATATCAGGGGTGATGCCCTTGGCCTGGATGGAGCGGTCACTGGGTGTATAGTAGAGCGCCGTGGTCAGTTTGAGCGCCCCATTTCCCGGCAGGGGAAACAGAGACTGCACCGAACCCTTGCCGAAACTCTGTTTACCCATCACAAGCGCCCGTTTGTGGTCCTGGAGTGCCCCGGCCACAATCTCCGAGGCGCTGGCACTCCCCCCGTTGATCAGTACGATGATCGGATAATGCGGTTCCTTTTCACCAACAGATGCCTGGAAGAACTGGTTCGCCTGGGGCATCCGCCCCCTGGTTGATACGATCAGCGTCTTCTTTGTCAGGTCATCGCCGATGAAACAGTTGACCACCTCAACCGCTGTGTTTACCAGACCGCCGGGATTGTAGCGAAGATCAATCACCAGGCCTTTCAAACCGCCTGCCGAACCGGCCCGCAGTTCCTTGAGCGCCTGCTTGAACTCGCTGCCGGTATGCTCCTGAAACTGGGCTATCCTGATCAGTCCGTAGCCTGGCTCCAGGGTACGGGCCTTGACGCTCTTTATCTTGATAATGTCCCGGATGAGCCGGAAGGTCAACTGACGGGGGGGATCACCCCGCTGAATTGTCAGGGTAACCGGTGTCCCCTTCTCGCCCCTCATCCGCTTGACCACCGCTGCGATACCCATACCGTGGGTAGCAACACCGTCGACCTTCCAGATATGATCATTGGGCTGAATGCCGGCCCGAAAGGCAGGGGTATCATCGATGGGTGCAATGACTGTCAGGCGCCCCTCCTTCATCCCCACTTCTATGCCGACTCCGCCGAAGGCACCCGCAATCTGCACCTCCATCTCGTGGTACGGTTCCGGCGGCAGGTAGGCGCTGTGGGGATCGAGAGTAGCCAGCATGCCGTCAATCATGCCTTTGACCAGTTTATTCGGATCGGTCTTTTCCACATAGCTTTTCGTGACGGCGGCATATGCCTCACGGAGCAAATTGCCATAGGTCCGGTCGGAAGTGCTTCCCCGGAGTTTCCAGTGGGAATTGATGATAATTGCCAGGCAGACGGCGATAGCTGTCAGAAGGATGGCCAGAAAGGATTTCAGGAGCGCTTTTTTCATCGGGTACGTAACCTGCGAGAAGGATATGCAATGAAGGTCAGGGGGTATACCTACACCATTTCAGGATAATTTCCCATGTAAAAATCATGCGAACGCAAGTGGTATCCTCAATCGGTTGAATGATCATGACTCTTGGACTAGAATATGTATCGACAGGGCAACAATTATCCCACGGAGAACCGTCATGTTCAGCGGCATCAGCAGCAACGTTCTGATACTCGGTCTTGTCAGCCTGTTGACCGACATTTCCAGCGAGATGATCTACCCGCTGCTGCCGCTCTTCGTGACCTCGGTGCTGGGCGCCGGACCTGCCTTTCTGGGGGTGATTGAGGGGGTGGCGGAATCCACTGCGGCCCTGCTCAAGCTGGCCTCGGGGATCATATCCGACCGTGTTGAGGGAAGAAAGCCGCTGGTACTGGCCGGTTACTCGCTCTCGTCGCTGTCGCGGCCGCTGATCGCCATGGCCGGTTCCCCGTTTTTCGTGCTGCTGGTGCGCTTTACCGACCGTATCGGCAAGGGGATCCGTACCTCTCCCCGTGACGCCCTGATCGCCGATTCCACCGATGCCGCCATGCGAGGCAAGGCATTCGGCTTCCACCGTTCCCTCGATCATACCGGCGCCATCATCGGGCCGCTCCTGGCAACTGCCCTGTTGACCTGGTTCGTCTCCGACCTGCGCACGGTCTTCTGGCTGGCCGCCATTCCCGGTATCCTGGCCGTCATCCTGATCGTGGCCAAGGTACGCGACATTCCGCGCACCCCGGTTGCCGCGACCGCGCGGCCGGGCATTGCACCGGGCGGAAACATCAGGGCCTACCTGCTGATACTGTTGCTCTTCACCCTAGGCAACTCATCCGATGTATTCCTGCTGCTGCGCGCCGGGCAACTGGGGGTGACACCGGCCCGCATCCCGCTGCTCTGGACCTTTTTCCATCTGGTCAAGATGCTCACCTCCATGCCCTTCGGCACGCTTTCGGACAGGATCGGCCGGCGCGGGGTGATCATCACCGGCTGGGGGGTGTATGCCCTGGCCTATATCGGCTTTGGCCTGGCCACGACGGAGTTGCAAATCTGGCTGTTGTTTGCCTGGTATGGCCTGTTCTACGGCATGACCGAGGGGGTCGAAAAGGCGTACCTTTCCGACCTGACGCAACCCGAGGAACGGGGCAGCGCCTTTGGCTGGTACAATTTTGCCGTGGGTGTCGGCGCACTGCCCGCCAGCCTCCTGTTCGGACTGATCTGGCAAAGCTGGTCCCCACAGACGGCCTTCGCCTTCGGCGCCGGACTGGCCTGTCTGGCAGCCCTGTTGCTGTTTGCCTTTCCGCCACGCCCAGCCCACAAGCCGCTCTAGGCACAAAAACGGGCCGTAGCGATGCGCCACAACCCGGTTCTGACCTCTGTTATATCCCTGAAGCTGTGAAGGTGTCATGACTCCAGGCTTCGGTGTATATCCTATTTCCTGACATCGATCCCGTAACTCTTGATCTTGCGATGCAGGTTACTCCGCTCCAGGTCAATCACCTCCGCGGTGCGCGAGATGTTCCAGTCATTTTCTTCCAGCTTTTGGACGATGTACTCCCGTTCAAACTCCTCGCGGGCCTCCCGCAGGGTTCCGGTCACGCAGCCATCCGCTTTCGGATATGATTCGGCATATGCCGGCAGTTCGCCCATCAGAGCGGGAATGTCAGCGGGGCTGACCACCTTGTCCGGCGTCATGATCAGGATACGTTCAATGATATTCCTGAGTTCCCTGACGTTCCCCGGCCAATCGTAACGTCCGAGCAGCTCCAGGGTTTCCGGCAGGAACACCTTTGCCTCGCGCCCTTCCCTTCGATGGAACAGGTTCATGAAATACGGAATCAGCCGTGCCAGGTCCTCCGGGCGTTCCCGCAAGGCGGGGACCCTGAACGGCACCACGTTGAGGCGATAATAGAGGTCTTCCCGGAATCTCCCCTGGCGAATCTCCTCATCCAGCCCCTTGTTGGTGGCTGCAATGATCCTCACATCCACGGTCACCAGGCGGGTGCCCCCTACCCGTTCAAAGCAACGCTCCTGAAGAATCCGCAGCACCTTGGCCTGGGTTTTGAGGGACATGTCACCGATCTCGTCCAAAAAAAGGGTGCCGCCGTCGGCCAGATCGAATTTCCCCTTTTTCTGCGCCAAGGCACCGGTGAAGGCGCCCTTTTCATGACCGAACAACTCGCTTTCAATTAACTCCTCCGGAATGGCGGCGCAGTTGATGGCCACGAACGGCTTGTCGCGCCGCTGACTATAGTAATGAATCGAACGGGCCACCAGCTCCTTGCCCGTCCCGTTCTCGCCCGTGACCAGAACTGATGCGGTTGTGGGAGCAACGCGCATGATCTGTTCACGCAACATGGCCATGGCCGGCGAATCTCCGATCAACTCATACTCGTTGCCCACGGCATGTTTGAGTTCCTCGTTTTCGGCCGTGAGTTCCCCCATGCGCAAGGCATTGGTTACGGTGATCAGCACCTTGTCCAGGGAAAGCGGCTTCTCGATGAAATCAAAGGCCCCAAGCTTGGTGGTGCGCACCGCGGTCTCGATCGTGCCATGACCCGAAATCATGATGACCGTGATCTGGGGAAACAGAGCCTTCAGCTTCTCCAACGTCTCCAAGCCGTCCATTCCCGGCATCCAGATATCAAGCAGGACAAGGTCGGGCAGATCCTGGCGCGCGCATTCAAGCGCCTCGATGCCACTGGCCGCGGTTACCACCTGGTACCCCTCATCCTCAAGGATACCGGTCAGGGAGAGCCTGATATCCTTCTCGTCGTCCACTACAAGAATCGTTTTTGACATGCAACACTCCTTAAACCCAAATTCTTCAATCTTTGCCACAGAGACTCAGAGACACGGAGGAGAAACCCGGAGATTTCCTCAAAATCAAAAGCCTACATCCGATATTTCCTCCCGAACTTCAATCGGTTCAACGCCGGTCTGTACTCGGATTTTTCTCCGAGCCTCAGTGTCTCCGTGGCAGAAGTACGGATTTTATGCTGGTTCTATCCCGCCGGCAGTTCCACGACAAAACAGGCACCTTGTGGCTCGTTGTCCCTGATCCGCACGAAGCCGTTATGATCGGAGACAATGCTGCTGACGATCGCCAGTCCAAGGCCGGTTCCGGTCTTTTTGGTGGAAAAATATGGTTCGAACAGGCGTGGCTTATCATCGGGAGAGATACCGGGTCCGCTGTCGGCTATGGTGAACGAAGCCATCTTGAGTTCCGGATCGAAACTGCTCCGTATCTCGATTGTCCCCTGCTCCTCCATTGCCGCCACGGCGTTCTCCAGGATATTGATGATCACGCGTTTGATCTGGTCGCGGTCTATCTTGAGTTGCGGCAACCGTTCATCAGGCGTGAAGCTGAAGCTTACCCCCCGGTGAGCCTCCTGGTAGAGGGTCAGGGTCTCACGGATCAGGGCGTTGATATCGTTCGGTTCCGGCTGAATGGCCGGCATGCGGGCAAAATTGGAGAACTCGTTGACCAGGGTCTTTAACTCGTCAACGGACTTGATGATCATCTCCGTGCATTCGTCAAAGACCTTCTCATCATCACTGAAACGGGACAAATAGCGCTTTCGCAGACGCTGGGCGGAAAGCTGGATCGGGGTAAGCGGATTTTTGATCTCGTGGGCTATGCGTCGGGCCACCTCGCGCCAAGCCGCCATGCGTTGGACCTTCATGACCTGGGTCAGGTCGTCCAGCACCAATACGGTCCCCATGAAATCGCCCCCCTCGTCCCGCAGCAAGGTCAGGTGCAGGTGCAGTGTCAGTCGTGCTCCGCGTATGGCAAGGGATATCTGGCGGTTGATGGTATCCTGTTTGGTCTGTATCAGATCCATCAGGCTTTCCTTGACGAAATCCAGGTGTGGCCCGGCCAGGACATCCCGGAAGTTCTTCCCCAGCACCGACCCGGTATCAATACTGAGGAGCTTTTCGGCAGAGGTGTTGATGGTGGTGATCACCCCGGCTTTGTCAACCGATATGACGCCCGCCGCCACGTTGCGCAGAACGATTTCCATGTAGCGGCGGCGCTGTTCGATCTCCTGGTTGATGCGGGAGAGTTCCTGGTTGGAGGTATTGAGAGCCTGCTGCTTGGTGCGCAGGTCATCGGTCATGCGGTTGAAGGACTGCACCAGCATGCCGATCTCGTCTGCCGCATAGGATTCGATGTGCACGCTGAGATTACCATCGGCCACCGCCCTGGTAGCCTCGACCAGTTCCTGCACCGGCCTGGTCATGCTGTTGGCCAGATAAACCCCCATCCAGTAGGCAAAGAAGACGAGTACCGCCGTGATCAGGAACAGGGTAATGATGTAACCGGCACGGATCGGGTTTTTGAGTATCTTGAGCTGACGAAACTCGTGGTACGAATCGGTGATCTCCTTCATCTTGCTGACCAGTGAGTTGGGCACGTAGTAGTTGACCACCACCACGCCCACCACATCCCGTTCGTTCCAGGTTGAATAGACCGGCACGATGCCACGGATAAGATCTGCCTTTCCGGCCTGATTGATGCGGGTCAGTTCGTTGCCAGACAAACCGCGGTTGATATCTTCAGAGGCCGGGTTGGTGAATTCTCCCTTTGGTACGGCGGGATTTGCGGCCCGCACCAACTCCTCGCGCTGGGCTGAGTAGACCTCCACCACACCCAGGTTGTACTCCGCCTGTTTTTGGCGGATGAGCTCCTTCAGCCGCGGCAGGTTGTCCTGGTTCAGCAGTTTCTGGGTCTTGATGAACCCGCTGATCTGCCGACCATAGTAAAGGGCATTTGAAGCCGAGTTTTTGTAATAGGTCTGGGCGACCTCCAGCGATTCGCTCAGGGAGGTCTCAACCTGGGTATTGAACCAATTGTGGACGGTATTGTTGATAAAGCCGGCGGCAGCAAAGAACAACAGCAGGGTGGGCACCAGTGAAAGGCCGACAAAGGAGAGCACCAGTTTGGTACGGAGTCGTGTGGCCAGGGGGTTGGAACGACTCTCCATGAAAAGCTTTACCAGGTTGCGGCATACCAGATAGACCAGCAGTATCACCAGCAGGATCACCACATTGATGACGCCGAAAATGGCAATGTTGCTGCCCATGGGCGCATCGGCGCTGATCTTGGTCAAATGGATCTCGGCCTTGGTCAGGAAGAGAATAAGGATGATTGCCAGGACGATGATGATCGCCTCGCGAATCCTCTTTTTTCGCTCGTAATCAGAAAGTTTTATCTCCATCAGCCCATAACCCCTGGTGCAAGATACCTCATGATGTGCATTTACAGCCTTCCTGACCGGATGATGGCATACACCAGCCAAAGGCCGATTACGCCGGCCACGGTGTAACCGAGGAAGGCAAGCATCGGAAATCCGAGCAATTGGGGGCCCCTGCTGGTCTGCATGATAATCGAGGACCCGACGATCAACGCCGCCAGAATCAGGCTGGAAGAAAGACGGTTGACGGAACGGTCGAAATCGGTGGTGAACTTGTCCAGGCCGCGATGCTCCAGGTCAATTTTGAATTTGTTGCGATTGATACGGTTGACGATCTCCTTCAGGTCACGGGGGAGATCACGGGCCAGATTCAGGTACGACAACATGATCGAATTGATGTCGCGGGAGATACGGCGTGGCGAGAACTTCTGGCGCCACGCCTTCTCCATGAAGGGGCGCAGATGTTCAATCATGTCAAACCCGGGATCGAGATTGCGCCCCATCCCCTCGACAATTACCAGCGCCTTGATCAGCAGCATCAGATCGGGCTGGATGCGGATATTGTACAGGGTTACGATCTCGATGAACTCAAGCAGCATGTGACCCACTTCAATGTCGTGAAGAGGGATCTCGTAGTAGCTGTCGATGAACACGGCAAGATCGCGTTTGAGCCCGCGGGCGTTGAGATTGTCGGAGATATCGCCGGCAAAGAGCAGTTGCGATACCACTTCATCCACATCGCGGTTCACGATGGCAAGCAGAATATCACTGACAAAGGATCTGAGGTCCTCACCCAAGCGCCCAACAATGCCGTAGTCCAGGAGACAGATCACGTTATCCGGCAAGATCAACACATTGCCCGGATGAGGGTCGCCATGAAAAAACCCGTGATTAAGGACCATTTCCAGAAAGGCATCGGCACCCCGGCGGGCGATCATTGTACGGTCCAGGCCTGCCCTGTCGAGTGCATCCAGATCCGAAACCTTGATCCCGTCAACATATTCGAGGGTCAGGACACCGCGACTGGTCTGGGGCCAGTAAACTTTCGGAAAATAAAGCCATGTAGTCTTGGCAAAATTTTCGCCAATCTTTTCGATCGTATGTCCTTCGCGGGTGAAATCCATTTCACGACGGATGGTGCGGGCAAATTCGCGCACCACGCCGACCGGGTCATAGAGCTCGCTGCCGGCCACGTGTCGCTCGGCAAGATAGGCAAGGCCCATAAGCGCGCTGATATCGGATTCGACCAATTCAACCACACCGGGACGGCGAACCTTGATGACTACCTCCTCACCGGTGGTGAGGCGGGCCCGGTGCACTTGGGCAATAGAGGCCGCCGCCAACGGAACAGGATCGATATCACTGAAGAATGCCGTCACAGGAACTGCCAATTCCCGTTCAACCTGTACCCGCAGTTCATCGAACGAAAAGCAGGGTACGCTGTCCTGGAGCTTTTCAAACTCATGTATAAAGGGTTTCGGGATTATGTCCGGGCGGGTTGAAAGGAGTTGCCCGAGCTTGATGAAGGTTGGGCCGAGTTCTTCCAGCGCCAGACGCATGCGCTCCGCAGCCGACAGATGGGCAATGGCCGTGATCTCGCGCCGCAACAGACGCTTGCTGCGCGCCACCATATCGGTTAATCCCAACATCTCCAGCATATGGTCGAATCCATAGGCACTGAGGACGCGTGCGATATTCCAGTAACGTCGGATGCTACGAATGTTCCGGTTAAATTTCAGGAAGGGGAACATGAACCGTCAGCCATTCTGTTTGGATTCCAACTCCTGCACTCGTTTAGCCAAACGATCAAACTCCTCACGCGGCACAACACCGAGTCGATCTATTACCTTACGCACTTCAATCTCAGCCATCTCACGCACCTTATCCCTGCTTTCACTGGCAATGGCCTGAATCCGGTCAACAAAAAGCTTGCCTTCCTCCGCGCTCATCTTGTACTTGTCCTTCAGTTCTACGACAAGTTCCTCGGCCTTCTTCTGCGTTATGGTCGCCGCACCTAGTGCTGTCATGGCCGCTTTTTCCAATAATTCCAACATAACGAACCCCCTCTCATGGTCGGATGGTCGTGCAACGGCTTGAAGCATATCACAAGCTGCAGTGGATGCAAACGCGATTGTTGCATTTTCGCCTCAATTGCCAACATGCGCTGAATATGCTAGTTTGCACTTCAAGGGGAGCTTATGCGCATCAAGGACGCACTATCCATACAGGACGTCGAGAAGAAGGTTAACAGGAAATCTCCCTTGTCAAAGGGGGTAGCTTCGCTCTTTGCCTCAACACTTGAGCAGAAACAGGGTGAAGGCGATTCGTGCGAACAGGAGTTGGAGACTCTGCGGAAGGAGATTGAGCTTGCCGGAGATAAACTGCAAAAAGAGCCTACCCTGCCGAATTTCAAACAGTTTCGAGACCTGCTGAGCAGTCTGGCAAAACGGGTCAGCGCAGAAGCCTACCGGTTGGAGAAGATTGGGGGCACACCTCAAAACCCCCGTTACTTCGAGATCATCACTATTATCAATACCGAGGCAGACCGACTCTATAACCTCATCATCAAGGAGAACAAGAACCATCTCGCGATCGCCGCCAACGTCATCAACATCAAGGGAATGGTGGTTGACCTGATAACCTGATAACCAGGCTATTTCGTCCGGTTTGGGATCAGATCAACGTACCAAAGCAAAAAGGCAAGGGATTAGCTCCCTTGCCTTTTGTGTTTAGCTGTATCAACCTGAATGCTGCGGTTTAATCCGCCGATGCCTCACATGCCTCTGCTGGATCTGCCGTCGATGTTGTCACATTGGCCTCTACAACCGGGGCCGCAGCAACGGGTGCCTTCGCCTTCTTGGGCGCAGCAGCCTTGGCAGGTTTCTGCTTCGCCTTTTTGGATGGCAGCTCCTCCTCAACCAGCTCGATCAGCGAAATAGGCGCCGTATCACCCTGACGGATGCCGAGCTTGATAATACGGGTATACCCACCGGAACGTTCCTTATAGCGCGGAGCAATAGTGGAAAACAGCTTGGTTACCACCGATTTTTCACGTATATAGGAGGCAGCAAGGCGCATGGCGTGTAGATCGCCACGTTTGCCGAGGGTAATCATCTTCTCGGCAACGGAACGGATCTCCTTGGCCTTGGCATCAGTCGTGGTTATCTTTTCATGATTGAGCAGGGAGGTGACCATATTGCGAAACATCGCCTCACGATGACTGGTGGTCCTGCCGAGCCTTCTGCCCGCATTGTTGTGACGCATATTACTATTCCTTTCTGAAGCTAATGAACTTGCTCAGGGCCCTACTCTTCTTCCTTCTGTTCGCCACGCAGGCGACTGATAATCTCCGGGTCAGGGAACCCCTCCAGCTTCATGCCGAAGGTCAATCCCATCTCGTTGAGAATATCCTTGATTTCATTCAAAGATTTGCGACCAAAGTTCTGCGTCTTCAGCATTTCTGCCTCGGTTTTTGACACAAGTTCACCGATGAGCTTGATACCGGCATTTTTGAGACAATTCGCAGAGCGAACGGATAATTCAAGCTCATCGACCGTACGATAAAGGTTCTCGTTAATCTTATCCTTTTCCTCTTGCGACTCTTCAAATTGCTGTGGTTCCGCATCTTCGTCAAAATTGATAAAGATGGAGAGTTGTTCCTTCATGATCTTTGCAGCATAGGAAATAGCATCTTCCGGCTTTGCACTTCCGTCGGTCCACACTTCGATGGTCAGTTTATCGTAATCGGTCATCTGACCGACGCGAGCGTTGGATACTGCAAAGTTAACCTTCTTGATCGGAGAGTAAATGGCATCTATGGGAATGGTGCCCACCGGTGCCTTCTCGTCACGGTTGCGATCGGCAGAGACATATCCCTTACCCATCTTCACCGTCAACTCAGCTTCCAGATTTGCGTCCTTGCCACACGTAGCAATGTGATGATCCGGGTTCATAACCTCGACATTGTGACCAACAAGAATATCGCCGGCTTTAACCACCCCTTCGCCCTTATGAACGATACGGATTGTGGCCTGGTCGGATGAATGCAGTTTGAGGCGAACGCCTTTCAGGTTGAGAATGATATCTGTTACATCTTCGGTTACACCCTGTATAGCTGAAAACTCATGAAGTACACCTTTGATCCGCACCGATGTGATCGCAGCTCCTTGAAGTGACGAAAGGAGAATCCGCCTGAGTGAGTTACCAAGAGTTGTACCAAAACCGCGCTCAAAAGGCTCAGCGTAGAATTTGCCGTATGTATCTGTAAGGGTTTCTTTTTCAACCTGAAGCTGCTTTGGCCTGATAAGATCCCGCCAATTTTTATACATTACAACCTCCTCCGGAGGGTATTATCCGGTTCTGGGTGTTACGGGCAAGGATGCCTGAAAACTCGGGAATTATTTCGAGTAAAGCTCGACGATCAATTGTTCCTGGATCGGAGTTGTGATGTCCTCACGGACTGGCAGCCCCTTGAGGCTCCCTTTAAAAGCATCCCGGTCAAGCTCAAGCCACTGAGGGATCCCTCGCCTCACGACCGCTTCCAAAGAATCGCTGATGGAAGCAATTTTTCTGCTTTTTTCACGCAACTCTATAACATCACCCGTCTTGAGCTGGATAGAAGGGATATTAACCTTCCTGCCGTTCAGGGTGAAGTGGCCATGTCGAACAAGTTGCCGTGACTCGGTACGGGATGAGGCAAAACCGAGACGGTAAACAGTATTATCAAGACGGCGTTCCAGAAGGGAGAGCAGAGTCTCACCGGTAACCCCTTTCATGCGATCCGCTTCAGCAAAATAACTGCGGAATTGCTTTTCAAGAAGTCCGTAGATGCGCCTTACTTTTTGTTTTTCACGCAACTGTACGCCATAAGCAGAGGTTTTTGAACGTGACTGGCCGTGCTGGCCCGGGGGGTAATTACGGCGCTTAATAGCACATTTATCGGTATAGCACCGATCCCCTTTCAAAAACAGTTCCATGTTTTCTCTTCTGCACAAACGGCATGAAGGTCCTGTATAACGAGCCAATGAAAACCTCCTTTATATGGTTAACGCGAAATTAGACTCTTCTTCTTTTGGGTGGCCGGCATCCGTTATGCGGAATTGGCGTAACATCTTTAATAAAGCTGATGTTGAACCCGGCTGCCTGAAGCGCTCTAAGCGCAGATTCACGTCCGGATCCAGGACCCTTGACGTAGACTTCGACGTTCCTGAGCCCATGCTCCTGCGCCTTTTTAGCGCAGTCTTCAGCAGCGATCTGAGCCGCAAAGGGAGTACTCTTACGGGAACCCTTGAAACCTTTCGCACCTGAAGTCGACCATGCAATCACGTTGCCGGCAGCATCGGCTATAGTGATAATGGTATTGTTAAATGTCGCCTGGATATGAGCAACACCATTGGTAATATTTTTACGTTCCTTTTTCTTGCGGACGACCTTCTTAGCTGGACTAGCCATTCTTGTTCTCCGGAGCTAAATTAGATTATTTCTTCTTGCCTGCCACGGTACGGGCGGGGCCTTTACGGGTACGAGCGTTGGTCTTGGTACGCTGTCCCCTGACTGGAAGCCCTTTCCTATGGCGTAGCCCACGATAACAGCCAAGATCCATGAGCCGCTTAATGTTCATGGAAATTTCACGGCGCAGGTCACCTTCCACCTTGCAGTTCCGATCAATCTCGTCACGCAGGCGTGATACCTCAGCCTCGGTCAGTTTGTCAGTACGGGTATCCGGATTGATCTTTGCTTCCGCAAGGATTCCATCAGCTGTCGAACGACCGATACCGTAAATATAGGTCAGGGCGACAACTATTCGCTTGTTCTTTGGTAGGTCAATACCTGCAATTCGTGCCAATTGAAAGTCCTCCTTTAATTACTCACCCTTGACGCTGTGAATGCTTGGGAATGTCGCAAATCACACGAACAATGCCCTTGCGTTTGATAATTTTGCATTTATCACAAATCTTCTTTACTGAGGCTCTGACTTTCATATATCTCCCCTTACACGCAATCTATATGCGTGTCAAAATATCAGGTCCTTTATCCGTTATGGCAACGGTGTGTTCAAAATGGGCTGACATCCCTCCATCGAGGGTCACTACAGTCCAGTTATCCTCCAGTACCCGCACTTCATAACTCCCCTGATTTACCATCGGCTCAATGGCCAAAACCATACCGGGCTTTAACCGGACACCCTTTGCGGATGTACCGTAATTCGGTACTTGGGGATCCTCATGAAGGCTCTTACCGATTCCGTGCCCCACAAAATCCCGAACAACTGAAAAACCACGGGTTTCAACATAACTTTGGATGGCGTGCGAAATATCAAACAATCTGCCACCCGGTACAGCCTTTTCAATTCCTGCGTACAATGATCGTTCGGTTGCATCCATAAGGCTGGCCGTTTCAACCGAAACATCACCAACCGCCACCGTGATGGCAGCATCTCCATAAAAATCGTCATACAGGATGCCAAAATCAAGGCTTATAATATCACCGTTTTTAAGCGGATGCGCCGTAGGCATGCCGTGAACTACTTGCTCATTCGGAGAACAACAAAGTGCGCTGGGGTAACCGTGATACCCTTTAAAAGCCGGCTTGGCCTTGCGCTTCTTCGCTTCTGAACTTGCTATGGCCTCCAGATCCTGGGTGGTGGCACCTGGCTTGACCTGTTCTTTAAGCAAGCAGAGTATCTCGGAAACCATCCTACAGGAGGTTCTCATCCTTTCTATCTCGCGAGGAGATTTAAGAATGATCACCAGACTGTCCCGAAAGAAATTTGTCAATCTGCTGCTGAATATCCTGGATAGGTGCGCGTCCGTCAATATGTCGCAACAAACCGGCTTGTTCGTAATATGCCTTTAGCGGCGCAGTCTGCTGCTCATATACATCGAGTCGATTTTTAATTGTTGACTCTTTGTCGTCTTCGCGTTGTATCAGAGCACCGCCACAAGCATCACAAACACCTTCAGATTTTGGCGGGTCGTAACTGACGTGATACCCTTTGCCACAAGCGGAGCAAGCACGCCTGCCGGAAAGTCTCTGAATAATTTCAGCCTGATCTACATCAAGCGAAATCACATGATCAATCCCTCGACCAAGTCCGGCAAGGATATCACCCAGCGAAACCGCCTGCGGAATGGTCCTGGGAAATCCATCAAGTATAAAACCGTTGCTACAATCGGCCTGAGCAAGACGCTCTTGCACAATCCCTAAAACCACATCATCCGACACGAGCCCACCGGCATCCATAATTGATTTTGCCTTGATTCCAAGCGGTGTTTGCGCTTTTACGGCGGCACGCAACATGTCGCCCGTAGAAATCTGGGGAATCTTATGGCGCTCAACAATAAATTGAGCCTGCGTACCCTTACCGGCACCGGGAGGGCCAAACAGAACAAGATTCATAAACTACTTCCGCCCCCTGATCCTAACGCCTTTCAGAAAACCCTCATAGTTCCTAGTAATCAGATGAGACTCAATCTGGGCGACAGTATCCATGCCAACACCCACGGCAATCAGCAAAGCTGTCCCGCCAAAATAGAATGGCAAGTTAAACTTACCGATCAAAATCGAAGGGAGCACGCAAACAACCGAGATGTAAATAGCGCCTGCAAAGGTAAGCTTGGTAAGTACACTATCCATGAATTCGGAAGTCTCCTTACCCGGCCTGATGCCTGGTATATACCCGCCATGTTTTTTGATGTTTTCAGCAACATCCGCAGGGTTAAAAGTTACAGCCGTGTAGAAATAACAGAAAAATACTATGAAAGCAACATAAAATATATTGTAGGCCCAGTTTCCAGGTGTAAGACTTTTAGCTGCCGTCTGGACCCAGGGGATATTGATAAAGTTTGCGATCGTTGCAGGGAACATGATGATCGATGATGCAAAAATCGGCGGGATAACCCCGGCCATATTTACCTTGAGGGGCAAATGCGACGTTTGTGCATTGAACGTCTTCAGCCCTACTACCCTTTTAGCATAATGTATCGGAAGACGCCGCTGACCCCGTTCAACAAACACAATGCCGGCTATGACAGCAAACATGAGTGCCAGGACAAAGATGATGACGAACAACGAAATCTGACCGGCATTCAGAAGCCTGCCGGTGTTAGCAAGCGCAGTCGGTATCCTGGCAACGATACCGGCAAAGATGATCAGGGAGATGCCGTTACCGATCCCCTTTTCCGACATCTGCTCGCCCAACCACATGATAAAGGCAGTGCCTGCTGTGAGAGTGAGCACCGTCATAAGCCGGAATGACCAGCCCGGATTTGGAACGACCAGTTCGCCTGCGGGCCCTCGCATGCTTTCGAGGCCAATGGCAATGCCGAGACCCTGCACAACACTCAGCACCACGGTTCCGTAGCGTGTATACTGGATGATCTTCTTACGGCCCGACTCACCTTCTTTGGAAAGCTTTTCTATGGCAGGCACGACAACAGTAAGAAGTTGAAAAATGATTGAGGAGGAGATATACGGCATAATGCCAAGAGCAAACACTGTCAGTCGCTCCAAGGCCCCACCGGAAAACATGTCAAACAAACCGAGAAGCGTTCCTTGAGCCTGTTTGAAAAAATGCGCAAGGGCAAGCCGATCTATGCCCGGTGTCGGTATATGGCAACCAATACGATATACCGCTAACATCCCCAAAGAGAATAAAACCCGCTTTTTCAACTCTGGGATCTTGAAAATATTTTGTAGCGCGTCAAGCACTAGGCTTTCTCCTCGACAGTTCCACCGGCAGCAATAATTTTATCCTTGGCGGACTGGCTGAACTTTGTGGCAGACACCGTCAGTGACTTGGATATATCGCCGGTACCAAGGATTTTGACATACCGCCCGGCATTCTTGACCAGGCCCTTGGCAACAAGAGCAGCAACATCAACCATCGAACCAGCTTCAAAGATGTCGAGCTGTTTGAGGTTTACCAAGGCATATTCTATACGATCCAATGGGGTGAAACCGCGCTTGGGAAGCCTGCGTTGCAATGGCATCTGACCACCTTCAAAACCGGCCTTTATGCTACCGCCTGAACGGGCTTTCTGGCCCTTATGCCCTTTGGTCGCGGTTTTACCATGCCCCGACCCGGTACCGCGGCCAATGCGTTTTCTGTTTTTAGTCGAACCCAATGCGGGTTTAAGGGTATTCAAATCCATTATTTCCACCTTTTACTGGGCGATTGTAAGCATATGGCTGATTTTAGCGATCATGCCGCGAGTCTGGGGTGTGTCAACAATCTCGACCGTCTTATTGAGCTTTTTCAGACCGAGACCGGCAACAATATCACGATGTTTCTTCGGTTTGCCGATTGTACTCTTGACGAGTGTAACTTGCAGCTTGGCACTCATAGTAACTTCACCTCAATAAATTATTCGGTCAGACCGCGACGTGCGGCTATCTCTTCTGGCGTTTTAAGTCGTTTAAGTCCGGCAAATGCAGCCTTGACCACATTGTGCGGATTGTTTGAGCCGAGACACTTGGAGAGAATGTTGTTGATACCGGCGGCCTCGAAAATAGCGCGAGCGGCACCGCCGGCAATCACGCCGGTACCAGCCGAAGCCGGTTTCATCAGGAGACGTCCTGCGCCAAATTTACCTTCAATCTCAAAAGGAATAGTCTGACTCTGGTTAACAGGAACCTTAATCAGGTTCTTCTTGGCCTGTTCGACACCCTTCCGGATTGCTTCGGGAACCTCGTTGGCTTTGCCGAGACCATACCCGACATAACCACTACCGTCACCCACCACTATCAGGGCGGAGAAGCTGAAGCGGCGGCCACCCTTGACAACTTTGGCAACGCGGCTGATATGTACAACACGGTCAGTAAGATTCAGATCCGCTGGATTTATTCTACTCAATGAAAACCTCCTCGAACTCTTTAGAAAAGAAGCCCGGCTTCGCGGGCAGCATCAGCCATTGCCTTGATTCTCCCATGGTAGAGAAAACCGTTACGGTCAAACACCACCGAGGTAATACCTTTTTCGGTTGCCAAGCGGGCAATGTCTTTTCCCACATGGACCGCAGCAGTTACATTTCCTGTGTATGAAAGCGAATCAGCCCCAGATGACAGCGTAGAGCAGGCAGCAAGCGTCACACCCTTGGTATCATCGATGAGCTGAGCGTAGATATGTCGAGCACTTTTAAAGACATTAAGGCGTGGGCGCTCGGATGTCCCGCGTACCTTTTTCCGTACACGTACCTGGCGTTTGCGTCTGATTATGGTTTTTAGTGCAGTCTTTGCCACGATAATCTCCTTATAAAGACTATTTCTTGCCTGTCTTACCGGCTTTTCTCAGTATAGTCTCGTCAGCGTATTTAATGCCTTTACCCTTGTACGGTTCCGGACCGCGGAACGACCTGATCTTGGCGGCAGTCTGGCCAACAAGTTCCTTGTCAAAACCCTTGACCGATAACTTGGTCATCTTTTCCACCTCAATCACGATTCCATCGGGAATGGCAAAGTTGACCGGGTGAGAGTAACCAAGGCTCAGCACGAGTTCCTTGCCCTTTACCTCGGCACGGTAACCCACGCCATTGATCTCCAGGTCGGTCTTGAAGCCCGTGGTAACACCGGTTACCATGTTGTTGATCAGGGTACGCGTCAATCCGTGTGCAGCACGCGTTGCAGTATTTTCATCATTTCTGGAGACAATGATGCTTGTCTCGGAAATATTCAGGGTGACGCATGACATGATCTGACGGTTCAACTTACCATTAGGGCCCTGTACCGAGAGGACAGAATCGCTATACATGAGCTTGACGCCCTTTGGTATCTCTATGGGAAGCTTCCCTATTCTCGACATCGCTTCGTGCTCCTTAATTTCAATGTTTACCAGATGGTGCAGATGATCTCGCCGCCAACACCGGCTTTACGGGCAGCATTGTCGGTTATTATTCCCTTAGATGTGGACAGGATAGCCACACCAATGCCGTTTTTAACGACAGGGATATCTTCTGCCTTCTTGTATACTCGGCCACCAGGCTTGCTGATACGCTTGATCTCGTTGATCACGCTATCTTTCTCATCAATATACTTCAGATAGACCCTAAGGACACCTTGAAGGTTATCAGAGATCACCTTGTAGTTCTTGATGAAGCCTTCCTGTTTCAGGACAGTGGCAATATTGACCTTCAGGTTTGAAGATGGAATATCCACCTTCTGCAGCTTGACCATATTTGCATTTCTGATTCTGGTCAGCATATCGGCGATCGGATCTGTCATGGACATCGTACGTGTACTCCTGTCAATTTCTTCAATCGTTGTTGATTACCAGCTGGATTTAATCACGCCGGGGATCTGTCCCATCGATGCATATTTACGAAGGCATATCCTGCACATCTTAAATTTGCGATAAAAAGCCTTCGGTCTGCCACATACCAGACAACGGCTGTGTTCTTGAACCTTGAACTTTGCTTTACGCTGGGACTTTATAATCATAGATGTTTTTGCCACAAAATCCTCCAGAATGTTCTTAGTTCCTGAACGGCATGCCCAGGTACTTAAGCAGCGCACGGCCTTCTTCATCAGTCTTGGCGCTGGTAACTATTGTTATATTCAGACCCTTAATCTTATCAACGGCATCGTAGTTGATCTCAGGAAAGATAAGCTGCTCCTTGATCCCCAGGGTATAATTACCCTTCCCGTCGAATGCCTTGGGTGAAACACCCTTAAAGTCGCGAACCCTGGCAAGAGATACGTTCATCAAGCGGTCAAGGAACTCGAACATCCTTTCGCGACGTAACGTAACCATACAGCCTATCGGCATTCCCTCACGCAGTTTAAAAGTTGCGATAGATTTTTTTGCCTTGGTAATAACCGATTTTTGACCGGTAATGGCGTTCAACTCGGCAGTTGCAGAATCAAGAATCTTGACATTCTGGATCGCCTCACCAAGTCCCATGTTAACGACTATCTTTTCAATCCGCGGGACTTCCATGATGTTCTTGTAGTTGAAATCCGAACGCAGCTTGGAAACGATCTCTGTATGGTAAAGCTCTTTCAGTCGGGCCATTTGCTTACTTCCTCCAGTCTATTTCTCGAGAGAATTTCCGCACTTAATGCAGATTCTCTGTTTTTCGCCGTTCTCCAGCACTGTCTTCCTGGTTCTGACCGGCTTGGCGCACTTGGCACAGAACAGCATGACGTTGGAAATGTGGATCGACGCTTCCTTTTCCTTGATCCCGCCCGGCTCGTTGCCACGGGCTTTAACATGACGCTTGACCATGTTAAGGCCCTCGACGATTACGCTATCTTTTTTCGGCTGCAACATGAGTATCTTACCGGTCTTGTTCTTCTCTTTACCGGCAATAACCATCACGGTGTCGCCCTTGCTGACATGAGATTTGGTGGCTTGCATCTATATATCTCCGATTCCGATTAAAGTACTTCAGGTGCGAGTGAAATGATCTTCATGAACTTTTTGGCGCGCAACTCCCTGGCAACAGGGCCAAAGATACGAGTACCAACCGGCTCTTTCTGATTATTGATCACAACACCCGAGTTGTCATCAAAGCGGATATAAGAACCATCAGGGCGGCCAAGCTCTTTTGCAGTCCTGACAATGACCGCCTTAACTACATCGCCCTTCTTGACTTTCGAGTTTGGGAGAGCCTCACGTACGGAAGCTACGATAATGTCACCAATTCCGGCATACTTGCGCTTTGAGCCGCCAAGCACCTTGATGCAGAAAAGCTTCTTGGCCCCGGAATTATCGGCTACATCTAATATTGACTGCATTTGGATCATTGACGTAGTACCCCTGTCCTAAGAAATGCTTTCGATGATCTGTTTCAGATTCCAGCGCTTATCCTTACTCAACGGACGGCACTCGATGATCTGTACCCGATCGCCCATCTTGCAGCTGTTCTTTTCGTCGTGTACCTTATACTTTACACTGCGCTTGATATATTTGTTATAGAGCGAGTGCCTGACAAGGCGATCAACCCTGACGACAACGGTCTTATCCATTTTGTCGCTCACCACAACGCCTACCTGTAACCTTCTGTGACCACGTTCACTCATCTGTTACTCCTATGCCTTGTTCTCGGTGAGAATGGTGCTGACCCTGGCGATATCCTGACGGATACCTTTCAGCTTGGCAGTGTTTTCGAGCCTGCCGGTGTGCAACTGAAACTTGAGGTTGAAGAGTTCCTGGGTAAGCTCACCCTTCTTCTTGGCAAGATCCTCAACTGACAACGTACGCAATTCATTAGGCTTCATGGTTTTCACCTCTGGTAATAAACTTTGTGGAAAGAGGCAGTTTGTGTGCGGCAAGCCTGAGAGCCTCACGAGCGATTTCCTCGGAAACACCCTCCATCTCATACAGAACAGTACCCGGCTTGATGACACATACCCACGAGTCAGGAGAACCTTTGCCTTTACCCATCCTGGTCTCGGCCGGTTTTGACGTCAACGGCTTGTCCGGGAAGATACGTATCCAGATCTTGCCACCCCTTTTTACATAACGGGTCATGGCAATACGTGCTGCCTCAATCTGGCGGGAATCCAACCAGCCACACTCGGTGGCCTGCAGGCCAAACTCTCCGAAGGAGAGAGCGATACCACGACAGGGTTTACCCGTCATGCGCCCCTTCATCTGTTTTCTATGTTTAACCCGTTTCGGCATTAACATTGAAGCTTACTCCTGTTGTGCAAAATATGTAGTTTACTGGCCAGGAAGAATCTCGCCTTTAAAGATGAGCACCTTGATGCCAATGATCCCGTAGGTTGTCTTGGCCTCGGCAAAACCGTAATCGATATCGGCGCGCAGCGTGTGCAGAGGCACCCGGCCTTCACGATACCATTCAGTACGAGACATCTCAGCGCCACCCAAGCGACCGGAACAGGTAATCCTGATTCCCTTGGCACCGAACTTCAGTGCCGACGTAACGCTCTTTTTCATGGCGCGGCGAAAGGCGATCCTGCGCTCAAGCTGCAGGGCAACATTCTCTGCCACGAGTTGGGCGTCGAGTTCCGGCTTACGGACCTCGTTAATGTTGATGAAAATCTCTTTGGAGGTGAGGCTTGCCAGATCCTTCTTGATGGTTTCAACCTCGGAACCCTTTTTACCGATGATCAGACCGGGCCGGGCGGTAAAGATGTTGATCTTCGTCTTGTTGGCTGCCCGCTCGATCTCAATCTTTGAAACACCTGAATTATAAAGGCGTTTTTTAAGAAACGCGCGAATCTTAAGATCTTCGTGCAAGAGCTTCGCATAGTCGGCCTCCGCGTACCACTTGGAGTCCCATGTCTTTATGACACCTAGCCTGAAGCCTATCGGATTTACTTTTTGTCCCAAACTACACCTCCACGTTATGAAACTATTTCGAGTCTGAAAGGGTGACGGCGATATGGCTGGTCGGCTTGCGGATCTTGCTCGCACGACCCATGGCGCGAGGCACAAAACGCTTGAGCACGGCCCCACCATCAACATATATGGTTTTCACAAACAATGTGTCCACATCGGACACACCCTTCTGCTCGGCATTGGCAACCGCCGACCTGAGCAGTTTGCTGATGAGCTTCGCAGATGGTTGGGGAAGAAATCTCAAGGTATTGAGTGCTTCCTGAATGCCTTTACCCCTGACAAGATCAACCACAAGGCGGGTCTTGCGTGGAGAAAGCCGTATGAGTGTCAGTTTTGCGCTGGATTCCATTAGAAAGCTCCCTTAACTACTTCTTAACTTTACTCTTTTTGTCGGCTGCATGGCCGTGAAAGGTCCGGGTCGGGGAGAATTCACCCAACTTGTGGCCAACCATGTTTTCTGTAACATATACCGGAATAAACTTGCGGCCATTGTGCACAGCCAAGCTGATACCGATAAAGTCCGGTGTTATGGTTGAACGACGCGACCAGGTCTTGATGATTTTCTTGGAGTTGGGACCTTCGGCCTGCACCTTTTTGATCAGATGACCATCCACAAAAGGCCCTTTTTTTATTGAACGTGCCATTTATCTCAGCCTCTCACGCGTTATTTGCTACGCTTCTTAACAATGAAGCGATCGGATGTCTTGTTGGTTCTGGTTTTATAGCCCTTGGTCGGAATACCCCACGGAGTAACCGGATGACGTCCACCAGAGGTTCGGCCTTCACCACCGCCATGGGGATGATCAACCGGGTTCATGGCGACACCACGGACCTTGGGACGCTTGCCGAGCCACCGCGAACGGCCAGCTTTACCGACATTGACCTTCTCATGGTCAAGATTACCGACCTGGCCAATTGTGGCATAGCAATCCTGCAAAACCATGCGGACTTCACCTGAAGGCAGCTTCACCTGCGAATAACGGCCTTCCTTGGCCATCAACTGGGCAAACGTTCCTGCACTTCTCGCCAGCTGAGCGCCCTTGCCGATCTTGAGTTCCACGTTGTGGATGATGGTACCCAGGGGGATAGCCTTCAACGGCAACGCATTACCTGGCTTGATATCAGCCTCGGGACCACTGAGAACCGTATCACCCACCTTGAGTTCGTGGGGAGCCAGGATATAACGCTTTTCGCCATCCACGTAGTTTAGCAACGCGATACGCGCGCTACGATACGGGTCATATTCGATGCTCGCAACCGTAGCGGGGATGCTGAGTTTATCACGGCGGAAGTCGATAATGCGGTACTTCTGCTTGTGTCCGCCGCCCATGTGACGAGAGGTCACACGCCCATTCGCATTCCTGCCACCAGTCTTCTTCAGTTTTATAAGAAGAGACTTTTGTGGAGTTTCCGTTGTAATCTCTTCGAACGTCGAGCAGGTCTGGTGCCTACGTCCTGCCGATGTTGGCTTATAACTTTTGATTCCCATTGTGAACCCCGAAAGTATTAATTAAACCTCAAAGAAATCTATGGACTGCCCTTCCTGAAGCGTCACATAGGCCTTTTTCCAGTTAGACCGCTTGCCACTGTTTCGACCGACCCGTTTGACTTTGCCAGCCACATTGACGGTCCGGACATCAGCGACCTTAACCTTGAAGAGGCTTTCAACAGCCTGCTTGATCTCGATCTTGTTGGCATCCCTGTCTACGACAAGGGAAACCGTGTTCGTCACATCGCTCCCGAGAGAAGTCTTCTCGGTTACATGCGGCTTTTTAATAACGGAATAGATATTCATTTCTGCAGCGCTCCTTCAACGGATTGTACGGCGCCCTGGGTAATGATGATATTCTTGTACTTGAGCATGTCGTGAATATTGAGCGCATCATGTTTGAGCAGCTTGACATGCGGCACATTGCGGGCCGAAAGATGCAGGTTGTTGCTGAAATTGTCGGTAATGATCAGGGAGCGCTCAAGCTCAAAACGCTTCATAAACCCAGCAAACTCCTTGGTGGAGATCTTTTCGAAATCCAGTTTGTCCAGCACCGTGATACGCTCATTTTTGAATTGCAGCGACAGGGCCGAACGGAGGGCCGCATTTCGGGCCTTCTTGTTGATGCTCAGATTGTACTCTTTGGACTGCGGGCCAAACGCAACACCACCGCCCGGATACTGGGGAGCCCTGCTGCAGCCTTGGCGAGCATTACCGGTACCTTTTTGCTTGAAAGGCTTTTTGCCACCACCGGAAACCTGCGAACGGGTCTTGGTGCCGACCGTACCTGCGCGCCGGTTGGCAAGCTGGATACGAAGCGCCAAATGCATCAGGTGCTCTTTTACCTCGGCGTTGAAAATCTCATCAGACAGTTGAACTTCCCCTACCTGCTGTCTGTTCATGTTGAATACGGCTATGGAAGGCATACGAATACTCCCGTTAATACTTAAGCTTTGACGCTGTTTTTGATAAGGATGACGTTGTTGCGATGTCCAGGAACAGCCCCTTTGATAAGAAGCAGATTTTCCGAAGCATCCACGCGTACAACCTGAAGTCTTTGAATCGTAACTCTCTCGTTACCCATCTGCCCGGGCATTTTCTTGTTCTTGAAGACATGCGACGGGGTTGCCGATGCACCGATGGAACCTGGTGCGCGATGAAAACGGGAACCGTGAGATGCGCGGCCGCCACTGAAGTTCCATCGTTTAATAACACCCTGGAAACCTTTACCAATGCTGGTACCTGTCACATCGACATAGTCACCAGGCTGAAACTGCGTTACCGTCAGCGTATCGCCAACATTCATATCCGCTGCATTGTCAAACTTCAGCTCGCGCAGATACTTGAAGACGCCCTGACCTGATTTCGTGCAGTGACCAAGCAAAGGCTTGTTTGCAGTTGCAGCGTTCACCGAGTCAAAACCAACCTGAACCGCGGCATACCCGTCAACTGCAGTGCTTTTCTTCTGCGTCACCACACAGGGACCGGCCTTGACGACCGTAACCGGCACGCGCGTTCCGTCTTCCAAAAATATCTGGGTCATACCCAGTTTTTTACCAATGATACCTGTCTTCATATCTGTTCCCATGTAAGAAAAGTCAGTTACAGTTTGATTTCAACGTCAACGCCGGCCGAAAGATCCAACTTCATGAGGGCATCAACCGTTTGCTGTGTCGGATCAAGGATGTCAATCAAGCGCTTGTGAGTCCGAATTTCGAACTGATCACGCGACTTCTTGTCGACATGGGGACCACGCAGAACGCAGTACTTGTTGATCACAGTAGGCAGCGGGATGGGGCCGGCCACACGGGCACCGGTCCGTTTAGCAGTCTCGACGATCTCACCTACGGAAACGTCCAGCAGTTTGTGGTCATATGCCTTAAGGCGTATTCTTATCTTCTGGCTCTGCATTGATATCCTCGTAACGTTTTATTCGATAATCGAGCTGACGACGCCGGCGCCAACGGTACGGCCACCTTCACGGATGGCGAAACGGAGACCTTCGTCCATGGCGATCGGGGTGATCAGGTTAACGGTCACGGCTACGTTGT
>Ga0079306_1000038_pt1 | contig 211696 bp, 175 predicted proteins | sample Methanotroph_Enr_FD_79181 | JGI IMG/M metagenome (GOLD analysis project Ga0079306, IMG submission 79181) | Enriched soil microbial communities from Old Woman Creek wetland in Ohio, USA - Methanotroph_Enrichment_5 | ecosystem: Environmental > Terrestrial > Soil > Wetlands | place: USA: Ohio... | reverse complement strand
CCGCGCACTGAAAGATTTGGAGCCTGGTGAACTTGATTTTACCTTGTCGGGCACCGGCGTGATCGGCAACCAGTTTGGCGAAGAAAATGAGGACACCTACCTGATGATGCCCAAAATTTTTGTACAGGGCAATACAGATGCAGGATTTGAATTTTCAGGTTATCCGAACCCATTCCAGGGCGAAGCTACGATCACCTACAACCTTCCCGAAGACGGAACGGTGACGCTGAACGTATATAATGCGATCGGTGAACTGGTGACGAAACTGGTGAACGAAAATCAGGAAAGCGGAAAACATTCGGTAGTTTTTTCTGAAAAGAATCTGGCGGCCGGTTTGTACACTTTTAAACTGGAATTTGCGGGTGAACAGTTTTCGAATGTTGCGATACTAAAACTAATTAAATAGAACACAACGCTGGAATTTATTTTAATCTCAGCGAAAAATTTGTGTTTCTAAAACTGGTTCTTTTTTGTTTGTAAGTTTTTTCTTTATAAAACCACTGTGTTATGAGAAGATTTTTTCCATTGCTTTTGATTCTTTTTCTTATTTCCGGAAAAGGATATTCACAAAACCTGTTCTCTGAAAGTTTTGATGGCACGTATTCCAGCAATTTTTACCATTCCTGCGGAACTTCAAATATCGGGACAACCTATACCTGTGTAGATGGAAACAGGGTTGGATTAATGAATTCGGTGGGTACGTTCTATCTTACTACCAATACACTTTATGTTCCGCAAGGTTCAGGCGCCCAACTAACATTTAAATTAAATAAAGCTTCTGGATATACCACTTCTAATGTTGAAGTTTATTTTATTGTGAATGAAGCTTGTTCTTTTAATACTACTACTCCATCCAACAACGGCTGGGCAAAATGTTCATTCAGTCCAACATACAGTTGTAACTTAAATACTATTACGCTTCCCAGCAGTATAGTGGGCGGGCAGAAACTAAGTTTTACTATTAATTTTAAAAGCGCCTCAACTATAAATTGGGTAGCCATCGAGGATATGAGCATTAACGCGGTAGCAGGAAGCGCTGTGCCAACAACGTATACTGAAAATTTTACAAGTAATACATGGTATCCCACAGCAGGTTCTGTTTCTATTCCTTACCACAGTTACGCTACGGCAGCTAACGGTTATACCTGGTTATGGAGCGGCGGTACAGGCGGATCGTTTGATTACTGTGCTGCTTTTTACACCGGGTTCGATTTTGTAGAAGGAGGATCCACCAATATCATAACGCGTGAAATCAACACCAGCGGATATACGCATGGCGAGCTTCGCTGGGCTTTTAAATCGCTGTATCCCTGCAGCGGCCCCGCAGGTTATACCTTCGATGAGGATTACACCAATTATGCCCCGGCTGCTTATATCATGGTGGGGCCTTATGATGCCAGCGCCTCATGGATCCAGCTTCCCGTAAATTATTATTTTGCCGACGGCACCTGGCGCTATGCTTCGTACGACATTTCTGTCTATAATAATGCCAATATAAAAGTCAAGTTTGAACGGGAGGCTTTTTGCAGCAACCCATGTGAAGCGGTTGACAACATTAGAATACTTGACCGCGACTGTTCGCTCAGCTTATTGGCCTGCGGCCCTATTTCAGGGCCTTCTTCCTTTGCGCCCAATACAAATTATAGTTTTAGTGTGGCTGCTGTGACCGGCGCCACCTATTACAAATGGTTTGTACGCGATGGCGGAACGTTGTACACCGGTTTACCAACCGGCGGATTACCGGGAATTGTCAGCGGACAGGGAACCCTGAATGCCGTTATCAATTTTGGCACTACAGCAGGTGATTACCGTGTACTCTGCATTCCATACGATACGGATCCGACATCACAGCCGGATGCGTGTTACGCACAGATATCCATGTTCAGTGTTTCTACTACTTCCTGCGCAGCGCCTGTAGTAACGGCTGAACCTGTGCCCCAAACGGTATGCGACGGGCAAAGCGCGGCATTTTCCATGACAGCCACCGGCGCCACCGGCTATCAATGGCAGCTTACCGGCTCCGATATTTCCGGCGCGACCAACAGTACCTATACTATTCCTTCGGCTTCTTCCGGTAATGCCGGAACCTACCAGTGTATTGTCACGAATGCCTGCGGCAGCGACACCACCATCTCGGTTACTTTGACCATAGGAACGGATGTAACACCTGCGTTTTCGGCTATAGGGCCGTATTGTGTGGGCGCCACTCCTGATGCATTGCCGGGTACATCAAGCAATGGTATTTCGGGAACATGGAACCCGGCCACTATCAGTACCGCAACATCAGGAACCACTACGTATCTGTTTACGCCAACTGCCGGTCAATGTGCCTTAACCGCTTCGATACCGGTGACGGTGTCTGATCCGGTAACACCTGATATTACAGGAACTACGTCCTTGTGTACCGGCGCTACCGATACATGGTCGGGATCAATCCCGGGCGGCACCTGGACCAGTGAAACCGAAGGCACTGCTACAGCCGGCGCCACAACAGGCCTTATCACCGGCGTGGCAGCAGGTACTTCTGTTATTACGTATTCAGTAACTTCCGGCGGATGTGTGAATACCGCATCTCAAACGGTGACCATTTCGGTTGCCACACCCCAAACCATCACCGGCTCAAATCCGGTCTGCCTTGGAGCTACCGCTACATGGGCGGGTACGTCACCGGGCGGTACCTGGACCAGTGATGCCCAGATAATTGCAACTATTGACCCGGCCTCAGGCCTGGTAAGCGGTATCAATACGGGAACATCGTTGATAACCTATGCGGTGAATGTGGGCGGCTGTGTAAATACTGCAACAGAAACAGTCCTTGTCAGCGCTGTATTGCCAACGGACGTTCATGTGGCAGCAAATCCGGCAGGCCCGGTTTGCTCGGGCACGGAAGTACAGTTTACGGCAACACCAACAAACGGCGGCGCGGCGCCAACTTATGAATGGTATAAATTCGGCACTTTGGTCGGCAGCAATAGTCCTGTTTTTTCTGATTCTACATTAGTTTTTGGCGATAAGATTTCCTGCCGTATGACATCAAACCTGTCCTGTGTTTCAGGAAACCCGGGGCTTTCAGATACGATTACCATGATCGTCAAGCCCAGCTTAACGGCATCCATCGGTATTGAAGCCTCGGCCAACGCTCCCTGTGCGTCTTTGCCTGTTGATTTCACGGCTACCCCGGTGAATGGCGGCACATCCCCGGCTTACCAATGGTATCTGAACACGACATTTGTCGGCAGCACCAGCATTTATTCAAACAGTTCGCTGGTAACGGGTGATTCAGTAAGGTGCAAACTTACTTCGAATGAAGCGTGCGTTGTAAATAACCCCACCTGGTCGAATACGATTCATATTACGGCCAGCCCGGTACCAACGGCCGAAGCCGGCGCTAATACCGCTTTTACAGGTACACCGGTTGTTATTGGCGATCCGTCAAACGGGCCTGGCACCTTTAGCTGGCTGCCCGCGACAGGATTAAACGATCCGTCCATCGCCCAGCCTTCGGCATCACCGGCTGTAACAACCACCTATACCTTATCGGTGAACAACAACGGATGTATCAGTACAGATGAAGTTACCATCACGGTGGGAGGAACCGGGCATACCATCAGCGGCAAAACATTGTATGCAGGCAGGGCCAATGCCGGCAACCCCGTTCCGAACAACCCTACTTATAATTCCATAATTTACGCTATCGATGAAGTGATCGTGGTATTGAAAAATTATCCTTCAAACGACGAAGTGGCAAGGGATACGAGCGACATATCCGGCGTTTATCAATTCACCAATGTCGCGGATGGAAACTATATCCTGGCCTATGATAAGTACGCGGCCGACACGATGATGTGGTGCAATGATGTAAATGCCATTGATGTTGCGCTGATGAAATATTTTATTGGCAGCGATACCTTACAGGATCCTACCAGATGTTTTTCGTCGAAATACAAGACCGCGGCCAATGTTGATAATAATGCTTCCATTAATGCGATTGATGTTGCCCGGATAAAAGCCAAGATCGGCGCGCCCTACGATGTTATAAGGAACTTCCCGAAAGGTAACTGGGTTGCTTTTAATAAACAGGTAGCTGTTGCAGGCTCAGACCTGAACGTTAACCTGGAGACCATATGTTACGGCGACTATAATGCTTCGAGCAGCAAATACCGCGACTCTTTGACAACCTGGAGCGGGGCAAAATCAGTTCCGGCCGATATCATCGTAACTTCGGATGCGTATGTTACCACCGGCGATCCTGCATATTTTGAACTGCCGTTGCGTATAAGTTCAAAAATGAACGAGTTTTCAGCGTTGGGACTGGAGTTGAATTATCCTGAAGGGTACCAACTGGTGAGCGCTTACATGCCAAAGACGGCCCAAAAAAGCGGAACCATAAAAATCAATCCGGCATTGGAAGAAATCATTACCGGGGATAACGACCTCCTGGTAACCGATGAAAAGGGCGTGATCAGAGTGGTGTTTGCCACCACAAATCATTTTGATATGGCGGCGGGTGATGTAATGATTGTTCTGGGTTTCCGCGCGCTCACCACGCCTGCTCAGGAGACACCTGGATTTACACTTAGCGGCACCGGTGTTATCGGTAACCAGTACGGCGAAGTAACTGACGACACGTATCTTGTAATGCCCCGTGTCCTGATTCAGGGCAACCTGGATGAGACGGGATTTGAGTTTACAGGCTATCCCAACCCGTTCAGCGGTGAGGCTACGCTTACATACAATATTCCGGAAAACGGTACAATAAGCATCAAGGTTTTTAACGCGCTGGGTGAACTCGTTACAGTTCTTGTGAATGAATCGCAGGCAGGCGGCAAGCATACGGTGGAATTTTCCGGCAAGAACCTTCCTGCCGGCATTTATAGCTTCAAGCTGGAATTTGAAGGCTTGCACAAGTCCGGGCATGAGGTGCTAAAGATGATCCGGTGAAAAAATTTAGGTTAGGGTTTAAAAATACTATTGTCGGGTAAAATATTTATTACTAAAGGATGTAAAAAATATTTCGTCTTTAGCCTCTTATCCTAAAGGAAGTATTGATTTTCATCAATTTACATCCTTTAGGACTGAGGCAAAATAAATTGATGAAAAGCAATCCGCCACGGCGGACAAATAAAATAATGAAAGTCAAATTTAGTAATATTGTCTGAAAGTTAGTCCGCCACGTCGGATGGTAGGCTTTTCATAAATTTACAAAATTTTTACCGGACCACAATGATTTGAAAATATATTTATCGGATTTTTATCGGAAAACCTGTTAGTACCTAATTAAAAAAGCTTATTTTTGACCATGTAAATATTTTTATATCCAAATACCTTTAAAAATGAAAAAAGTAATATTTGTAAATCTTTTAATTGCTGCTTTATTTTGTCAGCAGATCGTTGCTCAGCAAAATGTGGGCATTGGCACTACGACACCAAGTAGTTCTGCACTTCTTGACCTGACATCAACAACTATGGGTATGCTGGTACCAAGAATGACAACGGCTCAGCGTGTTGCCATCGTTTCGCCTGCAACAGGCTTGCTTGTATATGACACCAGCCTTCAGCAGTTTTGGTATTATAACGGAACCGCGTGGACAGCCCTTGCAGGTGGCGGCGGCGGCTCATGCTATACCTTGCAGCAGAGTTACGACTGCGGCGGTGCGGGTGCCGGAAGAAACATTGTAATCAGCGGTACAAACAACGTTAATATCACCAACGCCAATGCCGGATCTATCGGGTTAAAATCCTCACACAGCGCTGACGGAGTTTCTATCATGACCGATAATACTTATACCAGCGGGCAATACGCTTCTATACAGGCATCCACGGCTTCAAACTATGGTGTGGTGGGCGGCACCCCGATTCCCACTTCGGCAATTATCGGCAATTCCACGGGAAAAGCATTTGGCGTAAGCGGACAGATATTATCAACGGCCACGGGTGAAGCGGGTGTATTTGGCAACAACCTCCGGACAACCGGTGGGCATGGTGTTTTAGGCATGGGTTATAACGGAACTGTTGGACAAACCAATAACCAGGCAGGGTTTGGTGTGTTTGGAGTTAATTTTGGCACAGCCACAACCGGCAATGCTGTAGGAACGATTGGACAGGGCTATATAGGCGTTTGGGGCGAAACCGACGACGGGCCTGCTGCAGGTGTTTTTGGACAAAATGTTAGCGCCTCCACAATAGATTACAACGTCGGTGTTTGGGGCATTGGCTGGGTCGGTGTTTTGGGTACTACCAATGACGCGGCAACAGGATATGGCGTATATAGTGAGGGCAACTTTGGAGCTTCAGGTACAAAATCCTTTGTGATTGATCATCCGCTTGATCCCGGAAATAAAATATTAAAACATTTTTCGTTGGAATCACCGGAGGTGCTGAACTTGTATCGCGGCAACGCCCTGCTTGATAATAATGGCGAGGCTGTTGTTACGCTTCCTGCATATTTTGACCAGATCAACATTAATTTCTCTTATCAACTGACTCCTGTTGGCGCACCGGCACCCGGGTTATATATCAAACAGGAACTAAAAAACGGAAGCTTTATTATTGCAGGAGGCGTTCCAAATGCTAAAGTTTCATGGTCTGTTTATGCCGAGCGCAACGATAAATTCCTGCAGGCAAATCCTGATGCTAAAAAGGTGGAAGTTATGAAGAAAAAACCCGATACTTATCTTATGCCTGAAATCTGGGGCCAGCCAAAATCAAAAGGTGTCTTCTACGGCGGGCTGAAAACAGAACGGGGCAAATTGCTTGTTCCTAAAGCGAAATTAAATCAAACCGAACAGACCTTATATAACAAATAATCGTCATAAGCATGAAAAGATTTTTGTTGATATTATCTCTTTTGTTAGCGGCATTGCAGGGCCAATCCCAGTTGTTTTACAACAACGGGGCGCTTGTGGCTGTTAAATCAGCGGGGATAGTGCAGATAAACGGAAGTGTGGGAAATGCGGCAGGAGGTAGTCTCGATAATGCCGGGATAATTACCATCACCGGAGATATCACCAATAATGCCACGGCGGGTGGCAACGGCACTTTTAACCTTGCCGGAAACTGGATTAACAACAGCACTTTTAATTCCGGTACGGGGACGGTTGTTTTTAATGGTTCCGCACCTCAATCAATCGGCGGTTCTGCGGCAACTACCTTTAACAACCTGACCGTAAACAATGCAGGTGTTGGGGTTTCGCTTAATAATATTGATGCCACCATTAATAACACACTAACCCTTACTACTGGAAATTTCAATGTTTCCAACCGAATATTAACTTTGGCTAGTGTTGCAACGGCTGTTGCAGGAAGCCCGTTTTCTGCCGGTAACATGGTAATTGCCAACCAGGGTGGTGAACTGAGAAAAAATTATTCGTCTGTTGGTTCATACCTCTTTCCTGTGGGCGATAATTCAGGAACGGCAGAGTATTCACCGATTAGTGTGAATATTACTTCCGGTACAGGTTTTTTTGTCTCCTATGTCGGGATAAAAGTGAATGATATAAAACATCCGGATAATCACAGCACAACGAATTACCTGAACCGTTACTGGAGTGTGACACATTCCGGTATCATTAACTGCATTGCCAGTATAACCGCCAATTATGTAAATGCGGATATTGCGGGTACCGAAACAAGTATTAAAAGTGCACAACTAAAAGGCGCTTTTAATCAAATGTCCAATCCATGGATAAAATATTCCTTTTTAGGCTCCAATACCCTGACGGCTGCAGGAACATCGCTGACACCCGGCGTCACTTCAGCATTTACGGGTATTTCAGGTACCGACCCTTCGGTTAGTATCACGGGCGGCGGTGTTACCGTTTGCCAGGGGGAAAATGTTACCTTGACGGCAGTACCTGCCAACGCTGATCCTGCCGTGGCTTATGCCTGGTCGAGCGGATTGGGCAGCAATGCTTCTGCAACGCCTTCAACGCTTGGAACGGGAACAACCACGTATACGGTTACCATCACCGATGGGAATGGTATTACGGCTACATCAACCACCACCGTAACGGTAGCTCCTACCGTCGGGACTCCCGTATTCGATCTCGGGTCCTCTTCATCACGCTGTCAGGGGGCAGGCATTATTATTTATGCCGCAACTTCCACAAACAACAGTGGTATTTCTTACAGCCTTGATGCGACAAGCCTCGGTGCCGGTAACATTATAAATCCTTCCACCGGCGAAGTAACTTATGTCGCAGGATGGATAGGTACTTCTACTATAACGGTTACTGCTACAGGATGTAATGGCCCGGTAACGGCACAACATACGGTAACCACTTCGACAGGCGCTCCGGTAAGTGTTACTATTTCTCAAAGCCCTTTAGGGCCGGTTTGTTCGGGAACTACGGTTGACTTTACCGCAACTCCCGTCAACGGCGGTACTTTGCCTGTGTACCAATGGATGATCAACGGATTGCCTGCAGGAGGTAGCAGCCCGACATTTTCCAGTTCCTCACTAAACATGGGTGATCAAGTAAGTTGTCAGCTTACCTCAAATTCAACTTGTTTATCCGGGAATCCGGATACATCGAATGTTATTATCATGATTGTAAAACCCAGCCTCCCTGCCGGTATTAGTATTACAGCATCAGCGAATCCTGCCTGTTCTCATACTATTGTAGATTTTACCTCAGCAGCTGTTAACGGCGGGACTACACCGGTTTATCAATGGTATCTGAACAACATCCTGGTTGGTACAAACAGCGCCTATTCGCACAACAGTCTGAGTACCGGAGATTCTGTACAATGCAAACTTACCTCAAATGAAGCCTGTGTGATAAATAACCCGGCATGGTCCAATACGATACACATGGTGGTCAGCCCGTTACCAACGGTAGAAGCAGGGGCAACCGCCACCTATACCGTTACGCCTGTACAAATCGGAGATCCGTTGAACGGCCCCGGAATCATTAGCTGGTCGCCGCCTGCAGGGTTAAGCGATCCGTCAAGCGCCCAGCCTTTAGCATCACCGGTAACCACTATAACCTATACGCTGACGGTTAACAACAGCGGTTGTATAGCAACAGATACCGTTACCATCATTTACGGAGGCATCGGGCATAACATTGCCGGTAAAACACGTTACGCGGGCAGGGCAAACGCGGGGAACCCGGCACCAAATCTTCCTACTTATAATGCTGTGATCTACACTATTGACAAGGTCATCGTGGTGTTAAAGACCGGTACCGGAGATGAGGTGACCCGCGATACAAGTGATGCACTTGGTAATTATCAGTTCACCAACATCGCCGACGGCAATTATATTTTGGCGTATGATAAATACACCTTGGATACCATGCAATGGGGAAATGACGCAAATGCTATTGATGTTGCCCTCCTGAAATATTTTATTGGCAGCGATACATTAACAGATCCTACCCGATGTTTTTCTACAAAATACAAGAAAGCGGCGAATGTGGATAATAACCTGTCAATAAATGCAATTGATGTATCCCGGCTTAAAGCAAAAATAGGATCGCCCTACGATGCCATTAAAAACTTTCCAAAAGGGAACTGGGTTGCGCTTAATGAAAATATTACGCTTGCAGGGTCCGACCTGACTGTCAACCTGGAAACGATATGCTACGGCGACTATAATGCATCCAGCAGCAAATACAGGGATTCTGCCACACTCTGGAGCGGGGTAAAATCATTACCTGAAGGTTTTATCTATACCTCTGATGAATCTATTACGATCACAAATCAATCATACTTTGAAGTTCCTTTGAAAATAAGCACAAAAGCCAATGATTTTTCTGCTCTCGGGCTTGAACTGACGTATTCAGATTCTGATTATAAACTTGTTTCAGCTTATATGCCCGGAACTAAAACTAAAGGGGCCGTGAAGATCAATCCCTCACTGGAAGAGATCATCGCCCATGATAATGATTTGCTGGTTACCGACGACCATGGAACCATCAGGGTGGTTTATGCCACCACAAATTATTTTGATGTAGCGCCCAACGATGAAGTGATCGTTCTTGGGTTCCGTTCGCTGAAAAACCTGGAGCCGGGTGAAGTGGAATTTGCCTTGTCGGGCACCGGAGTGATCGGCAACCAATTCGGCGAAGAAAATGAGGACGCGTATCTCTCAAAACCCAGGTTTTTTGTTCAGGGTAGCAACACAGATACGGGGTTTGAGTTTTCAGGCTATCCGAATCCATTCAGCAATGAAGCAACCATAACTTACAACATTCCCGAAGACGGAATGGTAACGTTGAATGTTTATAATGCTATCGGCCAACTCGTGACAAAACTTGTAAACGAAAAGCAGGAAAACGGACAACACTCGGCAACATTCTCTTCAAAGAACCTGCCGGCAGGTATGTACACTTTTAAACTGCAATATACTGGTCCTGAAAAATCCAGATGCCTGGTATTGAAAATGATTCATTGATACCGGTTAAAACAGGTGCGGTTTAAAAAAAAAGTGGCTTTATAAAAAAGCCAGGATAGTTTTTATTAACCAACGTTTTGCAAAAAAGTATTCTTACTCAAACATTTTTTTTGTATAATTGTAATACTTTTATCCGGCATTTGGCTTTACATGATTCAATTATATAAACCCTTTTATTATACAATAAAAGACATTTATTTTAATTCAAAAATCATAATAAAAACATGATGAAGAAATCTGAACATTATTTAAACCTGCAAACAGCCATCTATAATGCAATGCGTTATTTATTGGTATTGATGTTTGTTTTTTTTACTTTTTCTATTGCTCGGTCACAAACCACTTATGTCAGCGGGAATAGTAAACTTGCGGATAAAACCCTTGATGAGAACCGTTTTGTTCAGACTCAGGAATGGATCGGAGATGGACGTTACACCAACTTTAAACCGGGGCAGGAGGTAATTTCAAAACGTGATGCGAATGCCAAACATTTTGTCAATGCAGACGGCTCTGTTACAGCAGTTATCTCAGCCGGAAATGTTCATTATAAAGATGGGTCAGGCCAATGGAAGGATATCCGGACAGATATAAGGCCCAACACCTCCGGGTCATATGTTGATTATTCCTACGCTGTCCTGGAAAATAATTTTCAGCTTTATTTCCCTGAAACACTTGACAACGGGTATATTATTCAGACACCCTCGGGCGATATACAGCTGGGAATGAAGGGCGAAATACGGCTGCTTTCCAATGAAATGCATAGCCTGAAGACAATTATCCGCAACCCTTCTTTTTCTGCAGTTGTGGACAACACCATGAAGTTTGATAAAAGCTATCCTTTTGGCTACGATCTGCTGACAGTGAAAAGAATGGGTGTGGACCATGATATTATTCTGGATGAAAAACCCGCGCTTCTTGATGATGCTCCCGAAAATTCAGTAGTCGCATTTCGCGAATTTGTCCGTTTGCCCGAGGGATGGAAAATGGTAGCAAAAAAGGAAATGAACGGGACTGAGAACAATAACGTGGCTGAAGATGACGGCCTGGCTGTTATAGATAATCAGGGGAATTTAATGGTTGAATTTCGTACGCCATATATTTATGAAAAGAATGAGCGCATAATTCCGTTTTATGATGCCAAATCAGGTAAAACAACAGAAGACCATTATACTTCCGATACGAAAGGATTCTACAGAATAGAAGCCGGCGATGGCGGTTATTTCGTGGAAACCTGCGTTCAGGCTTCGTGGCTGAACGACCCTGACAGGAAATTCCCCGTTGTTGTCGACCCGACCACCTGTTATCCTGCGGCATTAAATTGGACCGGATGGAATGAAAGTTCGACGGTTTGCCATTATGGCCTTTTGAGCGGTGGTGATTACCTTTTCTGGGTGGCTAATTATGCCAGTTGTGCTCCTTATACCTCAACGCCGGCCAACTCCAAAGGTTTTATGTATTTCAATACAGCCAGCATTGCAGATGGTTCAACCATAAGTAATATTGACCTGAGTTATTATGTGTATGGTAAAAGTGCGGGCACACCATGGTACTACATCCGTGAAATGTCAACTTTTTCACTGGCCTGTACCGATAAGTGGACTATGGAAACAGCAGGAACAAGTTACCTGGATTATAAAAGCTGCACAGCCACGGGTTGGTACACTCATGCGGCGCTGGGCGGGAGCACGGCAAATGCCACCCTGCAATCGAACCTGGCAACGGATTTTTTCGGTTGCGCGTTTGATGAATATGAAACATCGGGTTGTTATTGGGTGCGAGCCTGTGGAACCCTGGATGCTTCGGATCCTTACGTGGTTGTAACCTATACTGCTCCTCCTGCGAACGACGCCTGTGCAAATGCCACACCTTTGCCTTGCGGAACTGCAGGCCTGGCCGGGACAACGGTTAATTGTGTCAGTGAAACACCGGGCACCGGCTGTACCGTGTCCGCATATGGCGTATGGTATACATTTACGGGCGATGGTAATGTAACAACAATTTCTTCTACCGCCACGTTTGATCACGAAATGGATATTGTATACGGTTCCTGTGGCGCTTTTACTTCTGTTGTGTGCCGGGATACAACGGCAGGAAGTACAGAAACCTATACTTTTACTCCCGCCAACGGAACAACCTATTATGTTTATATTGCATATTATACCACCGGAGCTATTACCGGGACCTTCACCATTTCAAGATCGTGCTGCTCAGCCACGCCGTTAGCGAATGACACTCCTGTTGCCTCTTCCATAGCAACAACGAACTGGTCGTATATTGCAAATGCTTCTGATATGACAATTTTCGGTGTTTCTCCTGACGGAACGGGCGATAAAGACTGTTATGTTTATTCTGATTGCTTTACTACGCAGGTAGCTTCAAGCACTGGAACCAACAAGGCCGATTATGTGATTGAAAACAGGCATACCGCCGGAACAAACATTGCACGTAACGGACAGGTGTCATATTCTACACCTGCCTATACGGTTGAGATGGAAAACAATGTTCCCAATGTAACTTCGGGAACCATTACCACCGCTGACCTGGCTTCAAATGAAGCGTTTGATTTTTATGAATTTTATTGTACTGAAACTGCTTCAGATTATGATTTCCAGCTGTTGAGTATCATTGATTCGGATGTCAATCCTGACCTGAGAGTGTTTGAATTTACTGCCGACGGATTTAAAAATAAAGGCCAGGCTACCTGGTCTTCCACATCATCCTCGCCAACAGTCAATCATGAAATTGACATAAAAAATGTGACGTGCACCAGCGGCCGCTATTACGGAATTGTGGTGGAACGGGCTGGAGCTGAAGATTCTACTTCAGTTTACTGGCTTGTTGTAAACCGGCGACCGGGCGACCCGGTATTATCATCACCGGGAAATGGGGCGGCAACCTGTGCGGGTGCCTCTCAGACTTTTTCCTGGAAACCTGCAACCGATCCGGACGGAAGTGCGGTAACCTACAGGGTTTGGATACGTACCGGCGCCGCTCCAACATATACCTTGTACACAGACAGGAGCGGTTTTTTATCGGATACCACATGGACCTGGAGCCCGGCCGGCGGCCTGGTGGCAGGTACCACGTATTACTGGATGGTCTTTACCTGGGACGGTGTTGATTATGAATTATGCGGAGCCGGCACGGTATGGAATTTTACGCCCACCGGAACACCTTCCTCACCAGTGGCAGCCACTCAAACACCTTCCGGAACACAGATTGTCTGGGACTGGAATACGGTAGCAGGAGCCACCGGATACAAATGGAACACTTCAAATGATTATGGTACGGCTATAGATTTGGGCGCTGCTTCTACCTGCACCCAATCGGGATTGAATTGCGGAACCCCATACACCATTTATGTCTGGGCGTACAATGGATGTGGATATTCTGCTGTTACAACGCTGTCTTCCACAACAAGCCCTTTACCTACAGCAGAAGCCGGTGCAAATGTCATCTACACAGGAACTCCGATACAGTTAGGCAGTGCCTTCAACGGCCCGGGAACCTGCAGTTGGGGGCCACCGGCAGGATTGGATAATTCAAATAGTTGCCAACCGCTGGCTTCACCTTTGTCTACCACCACATATACATTAGTTGTTAACAACAACGGATGTATTTCCACTGATAATGTCACGGTTACTTTTGGAGGCCTCGGGCATACCATCAGCGGGAAAACACTTTATGCCGGCAAGGCGAATGCCGGTAACCCAGTGCCTAATACTCCTACATATAATGCGGTGATTTACTCCATGTACGGAGTGATAGTGGTGTTAAAGAATTATCCTGCAAATGATGTTGTGGCAAAGGATACAAGTGACGTTTCAGGAAATTATCAATTCACCAATGTCATGGACGGGAACTATACCCTGTCCTACGATAAATATACGGCCGACACCATGATGTGGGCTAATGACATAAATGCTATAGATGTTGCCCTGATGAAATATTTCATAGGCAGTGACACCCTGCAGGACCCTTCGAGGTGTTTCTCGGCAAAATACAAGAAAGCCGCCAATGTTGATAATAATACATCTATCAATGCGGTTGATGTTGCAAGGCTAAAAGCAAAGATCGGAGCGCCTTACGATGTCATCAGGAACTTCCCGAAAGGCAACTGGGTTTCTATTGATAAACCTTTGACGGTATCCGGTTCCGACCTGAATCTTAATCTTGAAACCATCAGTTATGGCGACTATAATGCTTCGAGCAGCAAATACCGCGATTCTTTGACAAACTGGAGCGGGGCAAAATCAATCCCTGCCGACATTATTGTAAATTCTGAGGAGTACATAACTACGAGTGATCCCGAATATTTTGAAATACCACTGCGGATAAGCTCAAAAATGAATGAATTTTCAGCCATGGGACTGGAATTGAATTATTCAGATGAGGATTATGAGTTGGTGAGTGCATCAATGCCAAAAGCAGGCAGTAAAAATGGGAAGGTCAAAATTAATCCGACATTGGAAGAGATCATTACCGATGATAATGATTTGCTGGTAACTGATGCCTCTGGCGTGATCAGGGTGGTGTATGCCACTACAAATCATTTTGATGTGGCGGCCAACGATGAAATGATCGTTCTTGGTTTCCGCTCACTGAACGATTTGGATCAGGGAGCGCTTGAATTTAATTTGTCCGGTACAGGAGTAATTGCAAATCAGTACGGGGAAGAAAATGACGATACATACCTGTTGATGCCAAAGATTTTTGTTCAGGGCAGCGGCACCGATTCGGGATTTGAATTTTCAGGTTATCCGAATCCATTCAGCGGTGAAGCGACCATAACTTATAATATCCCGGATAACGGATCGGTGAAGCTGAAAGTTTATAATGTACTGGGTGAGCTGGTTTCCGAGCTTGTGAATGAAGTTCAGGTAAGTGGAAAACATGCGGTAGTATTCTCCTCAAAGAACCTGCCGGCAGGTATGTACACTTTTAAACTTGATTATACCGGTGAAACGTATTCAAACTGTGCTGTACTGAAGATGATTCACTAATTTGTCTGAATTAATTTTTTGAGCGTAAAACGTGATCATAATAAAGAGCCTTTGTAAAACACGAAGGCTTTTTTATTTACAAAACTTATCATAATTTGTTTCGGCAATCTTACTGCCAAGTTCCGTAGCTTTTTTCCAGTCGGCGCAGGCTTCTTCAAATTTATTCAGGTTGTAATTGGTATAAGCCCTGTTTGCATATGCTTTCGAGTAGGCTGGGTTTATTTCGATGGACTTGTTGTAATCCTCTATAGCTCCGGCTGCGTTTCCCAGTTTTTCCAGGCACAAACCTCTGTTCAGATAACATTCATAATCTTTGGGTTTGTTATTTAACACCACATTATAATCGCTGATAGCATCTTCGTATTTTTTCAGTTCGAAACGGGCAAGCCCGCGGTTATAATATGCATCATAATAATCGCCCTTTACCCTGATGGCGTTTGTATAATCTTTCTCGGCATTTACATAATCCTTCATTTCGTATTCTGTGAATCCCTTGTTGTAGTATGCATTTGCATGATCAGGCTTGATCGCAATGGCGCTGTCGTAATCGCTGATTGCCTGGGTGTAATTTTTCAGTTTCCCGTTTACCATTCCCCGGCTGACATATGCCCTGTAATCTTTTGAAGAAAGCCTGATGACACTGCTGAAATCATCCAATGCGGCTTTGTAACTCGCGAGAACGCTGTATGCCATACCCCGGTTATAAAATGCATCTGTGTAGGTAGGGTGCAGCGAAACGGTTTTAGTATAATCAGCGATAGAACCCTTGTAATCTTTTAACATGTATTTGGAATACCCACGAACAAAATAAGCCCGGTAGTAGGTGGAATCGTTTTTAATAGCGAGATCACAGTCTTCAATAGCGTCTTTGTTTTTACCAAGGTTCCCCTTAACGACGGCGCGGTTGGTATATGCCTCTACATTGCCCGGGTACAGTGTTATGGAAGTAGTATAGTCTTCAATAGCTTCCGGGTAATTGCCAATGGCATTGTATGACTGAGCCCGGTAAAAATAGGCATCGGTATATTCGGGATTATTTTTTATAGCCAAAGTGAATTCAAGGATGGCATCAACATAAAAACCGTTTTTATATTTATTAACGCCCGAATTAAAATAATTTTCAGCAGTCTGCGAGAAAAGTGAATTGAAGGATAAGAACGTCAGGATAGACAGGAGGAGAATTTTTTTCATGAGGTATTTTTACAAAGGTAACAAAAGCGGAGCAGTTTTAAGAAGTAATAAAACGTGCTAACTTACGTTTTTGTTGTAATTTTGCAAAAAAATAAACATGATTTATCTTACCCGCAGAGAACGTTTTAATGCAGCCCACAGGTTATTTCGCGAAGATTTTTCGGACGAAAAAAACCTGGAGGTTTTCGGAAAATGCTCTAATCCTAACTGGCACGGGCATAATTACGACCTTTTTGTTACTGTTTGCGGGCCGGTGGATCCCGATACAGGACTGGTGATTAACATTAAAATCCTGAGTGAGATAATCAATAAATACATCATTGAAAAGCTTGATCATAAAAATATCAATATTGAGGTTGATTTTATGAAAGGCAAACTGGCATCAACTGAAAACATGGCCATTGCTATCTGGGAACAATTAATTACCCCGCTCGCAAATCACAATGCAAAAATTTATTGCGTAAAACTTTGTGAAACTGAAAATAATTTTGTGGAATATTTTGGCAAATAAAAAATACACTTATGAATGTAATAGATGATTCAATGCTTAAGCACAACGAGATGGATGAAACACCCGCAGTTATTTTGCCTGAGAATCCTGATCAGATTAAAGACCTGGCTTTTCATTATAAAAATATCCTGAAGCTTATCGGTGAAGACCCTGAACGTGAAGGTTTGTTGAAAACACCGGAACGTATGTCAAGAGCCATTAAGTTTCTGACACACGGCTATGACCTCAAACCTGAGGAAATACTACGCTCAGCCATGTTTAAAGAAGATTACAAGCAGATGGTCATTGTGAAAGACATTGAAATTTATTCGATGTGCGAACATCATATGCTGCCTTTTATCGGGAAAGCGCATGTTGCTTATATACCGAACGGGTATATTGTGGGGTTAAGTAAAATTCCCCGGGTAGTAGATGCTTTTGCCCGCCGTTTGCAGGTTCAGGAACGCCTCACCTCACAGATCAAGGATTGTATTCAGGATACCTTAAAACCTCTGGGTGTTGCCGTTGTTATCGAAGCAAACCACCTGTGCATGATGATGCGCGGCATACAGAAACAAAATTCGGTGACCACCACCTCGGATTTTACAGGGGCCTTTCTGAGCGATAAAACGCGTACCGAGTTTTTAACCTTGATCAGCGCTACCCTGCATTGATTTTTATTAATTTTGTAAAAAATAGTTAGTATGAATATGTTTAATGAAGATAATGTATCCGTTGGATACAGAGATCCTGCTGAAACAGCATCATTAGCGCGTACATTTATGACAAGGGTTTTTTCGTGGATGTTCCTTGCACTGACCATCACGGCAATTACCTCATTCGTCTGGGCTGCATCACCTTCCTTAATGCGGCTTCTGATAAAACCTGAAGGTGGCATGTCCATACTTGGATGGGTTGTTATGCTGGCGCCGCTGGGTTTTGTGCTTCTTATGTCCTTCGGATTTCAGAAACTTTCTGCGCCACTAATGACACTCTTGTTTATCGTTTATGCCGTTCTGATGGGCATGAGTTTCAGTTTTATATTTTTTATTTACAGCATCGGTTCCATTGGAATTACATTTGGCATCACGGCCGGCATGTTTGGCGTTATGGCGGTGGCGGGATATTTTACCAAAACCGATCTTACCAAATTTGGTTCTATTTTAATGATGGGTGTTGTTGGACTTATAATTGCGATGCTTGCCAATTTCTTTTTAAAAAGCGAAATGATGGGCTATATCATCAGCATCATTGGAGTTCTTATCTTTACGGGGCTTACGGCTTATGATGTTCAGAAATTAAAAAGAATAGGAGCCGGGATGGGAAATGATCAGGTAATTGCACGGAAAATGTCCATTATGGGAGCGCTCACATTATATCTTGATTTTATTAACCTCTTTTTGTTTCTCCTTCGTTTGATGGGAGGAAGAAAATAGCCTAAAAAAATAAATTATGAAAGCTTATGTATTTCCCGGACAGGGAGCTCAGTTTGTGGGCATGGGTAAGGATTTATATGAAAAATTCCCCGAAGCAAAACAGTTGTTTGAAAAAGCCAATGACATTTTAGGTTTTCGGATCACCGACCTGATGTTCTCCGGCACAGACGATGATCTTCGTCAGACCAAAGTTACGCAGCCCGCCATATTTCTTCATTCGGTAATACTGGCAGCGATGCTTGGCGATAAATTCAGGCCGGATATGGTTGCAGGCCATTCCCTTGGCGAGTTTTCGGCATTGGTGGCTGCAAAAGCCTTATCATTTGAAGACGGATTGCAACTGGTATCAAAACGTGCTCATGCCATGCAGAAAGCGTGTGAAAAAGCCCCTTCAACTATGGCGGCAATCATTGGTTTGGCTGATGAAAAAGTGGAAGAAATTCTCAGGGGTATTGATGATGTTGTTGTCCCAGCCAATTACAACAGCCCCGGGCAGCTTGTTATTTCGGGAAGTATCAGTGGAATCAACACGGCCTGTGAGCTTATCAAAGCTGCCGGTGCACGTCGCGCACTACCATTGAATGTTGGCGGCGCATTTCATTCTCCTTTGATGGAGCCGGCACGTGCTGACCTTGCCATTGCGATCGAACAGACTATATTTCACCAACCGCTGTGTCCGATATACCAGAACGTAACTGCAAAACCTGCTACCGATCCGGATATAATTAAGGATAACCTGAACAAGCAACTCACAGCGCCTGTTTTATGGTCGCAAAGCGTTTCCAATATGGTGAATGACGGAGCAACCACATTTACTGAGTTAGGCCCCGGAACTGTGTTGCAGGGTTTGATAAAGAAAATCGCCCCTACTGCAGAGATCGAAGACGTTCAGGTCTAACCCGAAATTGAAGGCTTTAAAAAAGCAGAATAAAATATCTAACTTAACAAAATGTCATTTTTTTGATGTGGGTGTTCATTTCTTTTGCCTGTCCAAAAGAAACGAACCAAAGAATCCGCCGCGGCGGAGACAGCCCAGACAATGCTTCAGCCCTCTCTCAGAAAATTTTGAAAATCTATTCAAAGTAGTTCCGTCCGCGAGTGCGGACGGAAGACGCCGTTGGCGCCACATAGTGGTCTAACAGACCTTTGAAGATTTTCTAATATTTTCTGATTCACGCCAATACTGGCCCGCCGTCTGGGCAGGCCAATGCTTCGCCACCCTGGCGGTCCGCCGCAGTGGACTACGAAACAATTCGGTTTTTTTAGGAAAGGTTAGCGGATATCAGGCGCGCAGGCTTTTCCTGTCGTGCGGCGTGGGCTGGGGTGAATGAAAAAAACTTAGAAAATTAAAAAAGGCGCTTGCGTTTCCCGTCCGCCGCGGCGGACGGGACAACTTTTTTAAATTTTCTTGTTTTTTTCAGAGCCCGCCTGAACGAATGTTCATTCGGGCAGGCGGGATGAAGCGTTCGACAGGATGCCTTTTTTTGCATACTTTTTTGGGCAAACAAAAAAGTATGAGGAAAAATTAATAAATGTTTTCGACAATTTTATTAATTACCGGGATTAAATTGACTTTTTCGATTCCGCATTTAAGATGCATATTTTTGGTTGTTATAAACCACTTTATTAAACCGAATTATTCCTAATGCTACGCATTATTAATTCTTGATGCGGAATTTGTTTTTAAGCTAATAGCTGGTTGTTTTTAATTTGTCCGGAAACGGATAATTCCTGATACAACTTGCCTTCAGCAGCCTTTTTTATTAAAGGGAGGTATTCAGGATTGTGGATGTCTGATCCTATAAAATCAACCATCCTTTCTTTAATAAGCTGCACGGCCATTTTGTGTATTTCTGCCGAATAGATTTTTGTAAGCGAAAGGATATTCATCTGAAAGTACAGCTCGCGGTCTTTTAATTTTTTTATAGTTTCGAAATCATATTGCCAGAAAAGATAACGTTCGGGGTGTGCCAGAACGACATTGTAACCATTGCTTTGCATTTCGAACAATAAATCCGAAAATCCGGGGTAGGGACTGTAGGTTGATAGTTCGATAAGTACAAAATTATTTCCGAAGGTCATCAGCTTGCCGCTTTCAAAGATATCCTGAAATCCCTCATCGACCATATATTCAGCCGCCACCTCCAGTTCAATATCAATGTTTTTTTCAGCCGCTTTGTTTTTCAGCTGGTCAAAAGCTTGGTGAATTCGTTCAGGGCTGTTTGGATAACGCTGGGAAATATGAGGTGTGGTAATAATTTTTTTTATCCCCAGGTTTACTAAAGAAGAAATAATATTGAGTGATTCCCCGATGCTTTGCACGCCGTCGTCAACGCCGGGAATCAGATGGGAGTGAAGGTCAATATTGTAAAAGCCGGTATTGGCTGAGGCTGCAGGATTGCTTTTTTTATGGAAATTAAATATTCCCATACAACCGTTCGAAATTTTGTTTAAACCAGGTAAAAGTTAATTCCAAGCCTTCTTTTATTTTTATTCCGGGTGCGAATTCCAGTGCGTTTTGTGCGTTGGTGATATCTGCCAGCGAATCGTGGATGTCGCCGGGCCGTTCTTCAAGATATTCCGGCATTACAGAAGATTTAGCAATATCTTTAAGTAAAAAGAAAAGCTCATTGACCGAAGATTTATCACCACAGGCAATATTGAAAATGTTTCCGCTTGCCTTGGATTTATTGGCAAATACCGCTTTAATATTTGCCTGAACGGCATTTTCCACGAAGGTAAAATCGCGCGTCTGCTCACCGTCGCCGAAAATCTTAGGACTGTGATTGGTAATCAAGGCATGGATGAACAATGGAATGGCTGCAGCATAAGCTCCGGCAGGACTTTGATTGGGCCCGAAAACATTGAAATAACGTAAGCCGACAATATCCATCCCGTAGCATGTTGTAAAAACCTGAGCGTATAATTCGTTTACGTATTTAGAAACAGCATAAGGAGATAATGGCTTCCCGATGATGTTTTCGGTTTTCGGCAGGTTTTTACTATCGCCGTATACGGAGGAAGAACTTGCAAAAACAAAGCGATTCACGTTGTTGTCTTTGGCAGCAACCAGCATGTTCAGGAAGCCGTCCACATTTGAATGATTGGTGGCTTGCGGATCCTTTATTGAACGCGGAACCGAACCGAGAGCCGCCTGGTGCAGGACAAAATCAATATTTTTACATGCATCTTGGCAGATGCCGGAATCACAAATATCTCCCTGGATAAAAGCTACATTGGGCAGCGACATGAAGGGTTGGATATTATGAAGAAAACCTGTGGATAAATCATCAAGAATGATAATTTTTCCGGCATTATGTTTAACCAGGTATTCAACAATATTTGAACCGATAAAGCCAGCTCCGCCAGTAACTAAAAAACTTAAATTACTGATATCGCCGGGATGATATTTTTTTTCGTACATGATTTATCTGTTGTGGTATTGTTGTTCGTAATATTTTAAGTAACCGCCGCTGGTAATATTTTTGAGCCAGGTTTCATTGGCAAGGTACCAGTCCACGGTTTTTTCAAGGCCTTCTTCAAACTGCAGGGATGGTTTCCATCCCAGTGCTGCGGTTATTTTTTGTGAATCAATGGCATACCTTAAATCGTGTCCCGCGCGGTCTTTTACAAAAGTGACAAGATTCTTTGATGTTCCCGGTTCACGGCCGAGTTTAGCGTCCATGATGTTGCAGAGCAGATGAATGAGATCAATATTTGTCCATTCATTATGCCCGCCAATATTATATGTTTCTCCGGTTTTCCCCTTGTGGAAAATCAGGTCAATGGCAGCAGCATGATCTTCCACGTATAGCCAGTCCCTGACATTTTCACCCTTACCGTAAACAGGCAGCGGCTTGTTATGAATGATGTTGTTAATCATAAGCGGGATAAGCTTTTCCGGGAACTGGTTGGGGCCGTAATTATTTGAACAGTTTGAAATGACCACAGGAAGCCCGAAGGTGTGATAATAAGCACGGACCAGGTGGTCGGAGCTGGCTTTGGAGGCTGAATACGGGCTACGTGGATCGTAAGCGGTGCTTTCAGTAAAAAGGCCTTCTTTGCCAAGTGAGCCATAAACTTCATCCGTAGAAATATGGTAAAATAATTTTTCTGAAGAATTTTCCTTCCAGCTGTTTCGTGCGGCATTCAGCAAGGTTGCGGTTCCGATAATATTAGTAAACACAAATTCGAGCGGATTGGTAATGGAGCGGTCAACATGCGATTCGGCTGCCAGGTGTATCACACCGTCAAAAGCATATTGCTGAAACAGTTTTTGCACAAACTCCGTGTCGGTAATATCGCCCTTAACAAAAATGTAATTTGGCGCCTTTTCAATATCTTTGAGGTTTTCCAGATTTCCGGCATACGTAAGTTTGTCAAGGTTGACGATGGTGTATTCAGGATATTTGGTTACAAACAAACGAACCACGTGCGAACCGATAAATCCGGCCCCGCCTGTTATTAAAATCGTTTTTTTACTCATCGCCATTAATTTAGTTGTTACCGGTTTCAGCCAGATGTTTTTCCCAGTTCCACGCCGAAAGCATCATTTCATCCAGATTTTTTTCAGCCTTCCAGCCGAGAACGTTATTTGCAAGTGAACAGTCGGCCCATATTTTCGCAACATCTCCTTCTCTGCGTGGTGCAAAACGATAATTCAGTTTTATTCCGGATACCCGTTCAAAAGAATGTATCACTTCCAGCACTGAATTGCCATTTCCGGTGCCGAGATTAAAGAGCTCACATTTTTTTTCATTTGCCGTGCCTGTAAGGCGGTTTAATGCGGTTACATGAGCCTTGGCAAGATCGGCCACATAAATATAATCACGGATACAGGTACCATCCGGGGTGTCGTAATCGTTGCCCCAGACATTAAGATAATCGCGTTTTCCTATGGCGGTCTGTGTGATAAAAGGAACCAGGTTGCTTGGAACGCCAAGAGGCAGTTCTCCGATCAGCGCCGATTCATGGGCTCCGATAGGATTAAAATACCTCAACATTATTGTTTTCAGTTCTGTAGTTCCGGTTTGATCAGTGATAATTTTTTCAGAAATTTGTTTTGTTTCGCCGTAGGCAGAGGAAGCTGGCAGTATGGGAGATTGTTCGTGGACAGGAAGAGTTTCCGGTTGCCCGTAAACCGTGCATGAAGAGGAAAAAACCAGGGTGTTGATATGGAAATCCTGCATACACGACAAAAGGTTGATCAACGAGAACAGATTGTTGTGGTAATATTTTAACGGATACTGTGCAGACTCACCCACAGCCTTAAAAGCAGCAAAATGAATGACCCCGGCGATATCCGGATTTCTCGTAAAAAAATCTTCTAATTGCCGTTTATCGCACATTTCGATCTTTTCAAAAACAGGCAGTATTCCGGTAATTTTTTGTATTGACTGAACAACATCCGGATACGAATTGGATAAATTATCAATAATGACAACCTCATACCCGCTTTGTTGCAATTCAACAACGGTATGTGCTCCGATATATCCGGTTCCTCCTGTTACGAGAATTTTCATGGATTACAGGCTCCAGTAAGTTAATTCTTTGATTTTTCCTCGGTACATACCTTTAACATCAACGAGAATACATTTATCTGCCGCCATCGCTTTGAAATAATCTTCTTTCAGCGCCGCATATTCATCATGTGAAACTGCAACAATGATGGCATCATATTTTCCGTTTGCTTTGTCTGTCATTTGGAAACCGTATTCGTGTTTGACTTCTTCAGCATTGGCGAAAGGATCGACGGTATCAACAACAACTCCGTAGGTTTTTAGTTCGCTGACAACATCAGCCACGCGTGAATTTCTGATATCGCTTACATTTTCTTTAAATGTGATACCCATAACAAGTACTCTTGAGTTCAGCACATTTTTTCCGGCGGCGATGATTTTTTTAACGGTTTGTTTGGCAATATAAAATCCCATCGAATCATTAACGTAACGGCCGGAATTGATAACCTGTGCGTGATAACGATATTCTTTTGCTTTAAATGTCAGGTAATACGGGTCCACACCAATGCAATGGCCGCCGACCAGGCCGGGATAAAATTTCAGGAAGTTCCATTTGGTACCGGCTGCTTCGAGCACTTCAAAAGTGTTGATGCCCATGCGGTTGAAAATGATTGAAAGTTCATTCATCAACGCAATGTTGACATCGCGCTGTGTGTTTTCAATAATTTTTGCCGATTCTGCAACTTTTATACTTGATGCCTTGTGAACACCGGCTTTCACAACAATTTCATAAACTTTAGCAATGGTTTCGAGTGATTCATCATCACATCCCGATACGATTTTTTTTATGGTAGTTATCGTATGTTCTTTGTCTCCGGGATTGATACGTTCAGGAGAAAAACCAACTTTAAAATCTTTCACAAATGTAAGTCCCGACAATTGCTCTAATATGGGAATGCAGTCTTCTTCGGTACAGCCGGGATATACGGTTGATTCGTAAACAACATAATCGCCTTTTTTCAGAATTTTTCCAACCGTGCGTGTGGCGGCAAGCAAAGGCGTTAGATCCGGCAGCTGGTGATTATCAATAGGCGTTGGGACGGCAACAATATGAAATGTTGCGTCTTTTAAATCTTCGGGTTTTGCAGTAAAAGCTATATCACAACCCTCGAATGCCGATGAAGGTAATTCTTCGCTTGGATCGATATTGTTTTTCATCATTTCGACACGGTCTTCTTTGATGTCAAAACCAATGACTTTAATGTTTTTTGCAAATTCCAGGGCAATGGGAAGTCCAACGTATCCCAGGCCGATTACCGATAATTTGGTTTGCTTTGCTAAAAGCTGTTCGTAAGCGTTCATTTGTAGAGTGTTTTAATTTATCTGTTTTTTAAAAGTTTTATTTCTAACATTATAAATTCGCTCAATAATTTCAACGATTTTAAGTCCTTCGAGGGCATTAGTCGTGATCGAAGTACGTCCTTTCAGCGTGTTTACAACATTCGCAATTACAAAATGATGATTGGCCGCAGAACCCTTGTAAGCGCCATAATCGTTGGCGGGATTTACAGGGTCGAGTTTGGGCATGGTATAATCTTTAATATGGCAATATTCAACTTCATTCATATATTGGCCGCCAATTTTAATACTTCCTTTACTGCCGATAATGGTGATGCTGCTTTCAAGGTTGGTATCCCATACCGAGGTCGAATAATTTATACAGCCCATGCCGCCCTGAATGAATTTAAACGTGACAATACCGCTGTCTTCAAAAGCAGTAAGAGTCTGATGGTTGTTATCTGCAAAAATTCCATGAATGTCTTTTATGTCACCGAAAAGCCAGAACATGATATCGATAAAATGCGAGAATTGTGTAAAAAGCGTGCCTCCGTCAAGATCTGCGGAACCCTTCCAGTTGTCTTTTTTATAATAGCGCTCGTCCCGGTTCCAATAACAGTTTAACTGAACGTGATAAATATCTCCCAGGATTTTGTTGTCGACAACGTCTTTTATCCAGACAGATGGCGGTGAATATCGGTTCTGCATCACCAGAAAAAGATGCCGTGACACCTGCAGTGATTTATGGATAACTTGTTCTACAGAAGCTTTGGTCAGGCCCATAGGCTTTTCACAAACAACATGCTTTAGGGCGCTCAGTGCTTTATAAGAATGATCTACATGGCAACCATTGGGAGTGCATACATTTACAACGTCAATATCAATTCCGGAATTCAGCATGTCATCAATATTGCTGAAAAAAGGAGCGTTGAATGATTCAATGCCTAAAGATTCTTTTGGTTTGATATCACAAAGTGCTACCAATTCTGCTTCTTCGTTGCGCTGAATCATTTCACCATGTCGTTTGCCAATATGTCCGCAGCCGACGACAGCAAATTTTATTTTTTCTTTTTGTGGGTTTGCCATGATTTTAATTTATTGGCATTCTTCCGGACATACAAGAGTTCCACTAGTGCAGCTCTGCGTTGTAGCGGAGATGTAATTATTTGCCTCTTCCTGGCCGCATGCCTGTACTAAATAATCCATATTCGTTGTTAAAACGGCACTGTTGCAGTTAGCCTGCATCATCATCAAACAAAATTCGCGTTTCTGAACAACGCAGTTATCGCATCCGCTTTTATCGCACCCGGTAAAAAGAATGCTCAGACAACATACTGCAATAATTAGAATTAAATTTTTCATATCAACTTATTTTTGACACTACTCCGTCTTGAAACCTGTATTTATCTTTACTTTCAGGACAAATAGCAATGCCTTCTTCATTAAAATCAAGCCGTTGTCCGTATTCGCTGATCCAGCCGATATGTTTTGCAGGGTTTCCGACAACCAGCGCATAAGCAGGAACTTCTTTTGTAACTACGGCACCGGCGCCAATAAAAGCGTATTCTCCGATATTGTGTCCACAGACAATGGTTGCGTTGGCTCCGATAGAAGCGCCTTTTTTAACAATGGTTTTTACATACTGGTCTTTACGGATAATGGCGCTTCGGGGATTTATTACATTTGTAAACACCATCGACGGGCCAAGAAAAACATCGTCTTCACAGATTACTCCTGTGTATATTGAAACATTGTTCTGGATTTTTACATTCCGGCCAAGAATAACACCTGGAGAAACTACCACATTTTGCCCGATATTGCAATTTTCTCCGATCTGGCAACCCGGCATGATGTGTGTAAAATGCCATATTTTTGTCCCTTTTCCAATCTGGCTGCCTTCATCAATAACAGCGGTTTCGTGTGCAAAGAATTCTTTTTCCATGGATGTTACTGTTTAAAAAACTCAAGAACAGAAGTGGAAATATATTCAAGTTGTTCTTCATCAAGGTGGGTATGTATCGGAAGTGAAATTACGGATTTGCAGAGCATTTCGGTTACCGGAAAATCGCCTTCTTTATAACGGGGATCAAGATACGCTTTTTGCAGGTGTAATGGTACCGGATAGTAAATCATGGCAGGGACACCTTTTGCTGTCAGGAATTCCTGAAGTTTATTCCGGTCGATGCCATTGGTAACCAGCGTATATTGATGAAAAACGTGTGTTGATTTGTTAAAACGGACCGGAGTTTTTAAATGCGGTTCATTGGCAAAAGCCTTGTCATAATATGCTGCAGCCTGATTTCTTCTCTGAGCATACTCATCAAGACGTTTGAGTTTTATATCCAGTATGGCTGCCTGTATACTGTCGAGACGAGAATTGACACCGATCATATCATGATAATAACGTATAGTCATACCATGATTTACAATCTGGCGTAATTTGGTTGCCAGATCATCATCATTTGTAAATACAGCGCCACCGTCGCCATAACAGCCAAGGTTTTTCGAAGGGAAAAATGACGTACAGCCAACAATGCTGATAGATCCGGTTTTTTTCTTTGTACCGTCGGCAAATACATAATCAGCGCCAATCGCCTGGCAATTGTCCTCAATTACATGAAGCTTATATTTTTCTGCAATTTCCATTACAGCCTCCATATCGGATGACTGGCCGAAAATATGAACAGGGACAATCGCTTTGGTTTTAGGAGTAATGGCACGCAAAATTGCCTGCGGGTCAATATTAAACGTATCGGGATCAACGTCTACCAGAACAGGAGTAAGGCCAAGCAAGGCGATCACTTCAGCAGTGGCAATAAATGTAAAGGAGGTGGTGATTACTTCATCACCCGGTTTCAAACCAAGAGCCATCATCGAAACCTGTAAGGCATCTGTTCCGTTAGCACAGGGTATTACATGTTTTACATTCAGATAAGTTTCAAGGTTTTTTTGAAATCTGTTAACGGCAGGTCCATTTATAAATGCCGTTGAATCAATTACTTCGTGGATAGCAAGGTCAACTTCAGTTTTGATTTCTTCGTATTGGCTTTTCAGGTCAACCATCATTAATTTTCGCATGTAATAATATGTTTTTAGTTATGTAAAAATTTCGAGGTGCAAAGATAGGATATTTAACAAAACCCTTGCATAAAATGATGAAGTTTAACGATTAAAAATGTTCATTTTCAAACAATATTATTATTTTAATGATGTTTATGAAGACAAAATATATTTTGGTTAATTTTGCCTGAGACATTGAATATGAGAAAAATCTACCTTGTAATACTAATTTTATTTTTTTACGTATCTGCCGAATCACAGGTCAGCGTTAAGGATTCATCGATTTTTACCACCATGATATATGCCACTTATGGGTACCAGATTCCGGGTGGCGATGTGGCAAAACGGTTTGGCGCAAATTCAGCTGTTGGTGGTGGGTTCCAGATCAAAACGAAAAAAAACTGGCTGTTTGGCGCTGAATATAATTATCTTTTTGGGGAAAAAGTTAAGGATGAACTAGGGATTTTATCCGGTATTTCAACCTCGGATGGATTTCTGATAAATACCGACGGCGAATATGCCGATGTTTTTTTCGCTGAACGGGGCTATAATATAAGCCTGAAGGCCGGAAAAATATTCCCGGTCTGGGGACCCAATCCCAATTGTGGAATTTTACTGACACTTCAGCCGGGATTTTTGCAGCATAAAATCAAGATCACCAATCCTAATAACACCGTCCCGCCGTTAAGGGGTGATTATAAAAAAGGGTATGATGAAATGGCAAACGGATTTTCTGCTACTGAATTTTTAGGTTATTATTTTATGGGGAACAAGCGCCTGATTTCATTTTATGCCGGTTTTGAATTTACGCAGGCATTCACCAAATGCCGCAGGGACTATAATTTTAACACCATGAGCCGCGATACCGAGCAGAAGTATGATTTCTTTTATTCTTTACGTGTAGGCTGGCTCATCCCTCTCTATAAAAGGGCCCCCGCCGGTTATTACTATTAAAAAAAATGCCGATGTCCTTTTTTTATAACCTGTCCATTTATTTCTATTCCGGTTTCATAAAGCTTGCTTCCCTGTTCAATGAAAAAGCGCGGAAATGGGTAACAGGACGGAAAAACTGGCAAAAACTATTAGCGCAATCCATTCAGAAAGACGCGCAATATGTGTGGTTTCACGCCTCTTCTCTGGGCGAATTTGAACAGGGGCGGCCTGTCATTGAGGATTTTCGGGAAAAATATCCGCAATACAAGATTATTTTGACATTTTTCTCACCATCGGGTTATGAGGTGCGTAAGAATTATTCGGGTGTTGATCACATTTTTTATTTGCCTGCCGATACTCCTTTTAATGCAAAAAAATTCATCGAGATAATTAATCCGGCTTTAGTTTTTATAATCAAATATGAATTCTGGTTTAACTACATCCATCAGCTATACCTGAAAAACGTCCCCGTTTATTTTTTCTCGGTGAAATTTCGTCCGGGGCAACATTTTTTCAAATGGTATGGTGGCTGGTTCCGGAAAAAGTTAAATGAAATTGACTGGATTTTTGTTCAGGATGAAGCGTCAGAGAATCTTTTGCGGAGCATACATTGTGAAAAATGTTCCATATCGGGCGACACGCGTTTCGACAGGGTGCTGAGTGTGGCACAGCAGAAAAAAACGTTTCCGCTTATTGAGCAGTTTGCGGGAAATGCAGATGTGATGGTGGCTGGCAGCACCTGGCCGCCTGATGAAGAATTCATGGCCGGGATCATCAATAAGTTTTCCAACAGGTTAAAGTTTATTATTGCACCGCATGAAATACATCAGGAACGCATCAATGCGCTGCAGCAAAAAATAAAATCAACATCGGTTAAGTTTTCTGAAGCTGAGAAACAGGAAGTGAAATCCGCCAATGTACTTTTCATCGACAGCATTGGTATTTTACTCCATTTATACCAGTATGCGCGTTTTGCATACATTGGCGGAGGTTTTGGGAAAAACATCCATAACATCCTGGAAGCCGCCACTTTTGGCGTCCCCGTGATTTTTGGACCGCATTATCATAAGTTTCAGGAAGCCATAGACCTGATAAAACTTGGAGGTGCGTTTCCTGTCAATAATTACAAGGAATTAGAAAGCATTATCGTAAAACTTCTTGACGACAAAGCATATCAGGAAAAATGTTCCGGGATCTGTCGTGATTTCGTTACTCGAAATGCCGGCGCAACTGCCGTTATCATGGAAAAGATTGAAGGCGTTATATAAAAATTTAAAGCCTTTTGAGCCTGTTTGAAACAGGGACAATCCTTGAAAATTCAATAAATACAAGAATTTATTTTTCCAATCAATATTACTCAGCCTCTTGGCCACAGTAGTCAATTACCTACCATCATAATTTTTGGTAGATTTTGGCGGGTGGGTTTGTCCTGACGGCGGTCCGTAGGACTCCTTACGGAGCGTGTGGAGGCTGTGAATGAAAAAAATATAGAAAATCAAAAAAGGCGCCGCAGGCGTTTCTGTCCGGTATCGGACAGACTACTTTTTTAGATTTTCATGTTTTTTTCAGAGCGCGCTGAAGCATTCGTCAGGACTGCCATTTTTTGAATACTTTTTTGGGCATGCAAAAAAGTATTATGTGAAATTTGAATAAAAATTTAGTTTATTTTTCCAACGCTTTTTGAAGTCCTTCAGCCATTTCTTTTGGCGAATAAGGGTGAGAAATGATGTTTTTTTCCGAATCAAGCAGAAAAAAAGTTGGGGTGCTATATGCGTTATAAGCAATAATAGCCGGGCTCTGAAACCCTTTAAGATCGGAAACATTTATCCATGTCAATTCATATTTTTTCACTGCACTGATCCACGAATTTTTATCCGTGTCGGCCGAAACAGCAAACACCTCTAAACCTAAAGGTTTATACAAAGAATACGTATTATTTATCTGCGACATCACCTCTTCACAATGCTCACATTCCGATGACCAGAACATTAATAGGGTAACTTTGGATTTCGTGGCATACAGGCTGACAGGTTTCCCATCTACATCATATAAAATTATTTCCGGGGCTTTATTGCCCGGTTTAAGTTTTTTTAATACGGCAGCCCGTTCCGACATGTTCCTGTCGTGTTCATCCGTGGTGCAGGTGTTTTTCGCCAGGTAATCATCAACCAGGTGAATAAAGGTTTCCACCCATTCGGTATCATCAAACGTATTGACAAACAAATTGAGGATGTATTTATAAACCGGTGGATACGGCTGTGCCTTGTTTAAAATAAAATCGATAGCCGCCATATAATTTGAATCCGTGGCAGGGTCTGCGTATTTTGTCAAATAGTCTGTGCAGAGTACATAAAACACTTCAGAATTCAGTAAGGTGGAGTCAGAAAAATCAATGTTATCAAAAAAATGTTCTTTTAAAAACGCGTATTTATTTTTATAAGTTTTTGCGCCTGTTGTTTTTTTATATGCCGGCCAATCGGGTGTTGCGTAGGCTTTTAAAAGTTTATTCACATAAAGTCCCTGGCTTTTCGAAACAAGCTGGTAGGTGTACTTGTTCAGTTTTTCTGAAAGCAGATAGACTTTGAGAGCCATACTGTCCAGATCCGGCGTTCTTTTATAGTTATTCGATTTGTAAATGGCATCCCCCAATTCTGAAATCAGCTGAATAGAATCATTGATAGTCGAAGACATACGCCAGTATTCATAATAAATTTTATTTTCTTCTGATGATATTATATTCATACCACCGGTCAGGTTGTCCAGTTTATTGGCAATAACAACATTTTCATTATTCAGAATAACATCGGTGAACAGGCTGTCAGCAAAGGAAATCCGATAAACACCAACGGGCAGGTTTGCAATGTTCTTAAATTCGATACGGCCATTTACGGAGTTGCTGGAGTCCACAACATCATAACGGCTTCCATGAACCGCTGAAAGATAAATCCTGCTGTTTTTCAGGCCTGTGATGGTATAAGAAACACTATGCTGGGCAAAGGAAAACCCAACGGATACCAAAAAAATCAATAATGCTGTAAAAAGCTTTTTCAAAATAATTTTTGCTGCAAAGTTACGAATTCAAAAAATAGTAAAGTTTTGTAACATGTAAAATTTAATTGAATGCCGGATATTGCCATGTTTTTTAAAAATATAGTTTTGTTGTTACCCAAATGTGTTATATCAATAAGCAACAAAAAAGTTTTTTTATTGTCGCTGATACTTTTTAAATGAAACAGGCGAAAATCAGGTATCACAAATTGTGACACCCAATTAATATTTTATACTTTTGCAAATGAAATCAATAACAATATGACAAAGAATGGTTTATCCATAATACAGGATGAAAGAATAATAAATAAAATTTACCTTATCAGGGGACAAAGAGTAATGCTTGATATGGATTTGGCTGAACTTTATGGAGTAGAAACCAAGCAGCTTAAAAGAGCCGTAAGAAGAAACATAAAGAACTTTCCACCTGATTTTATGTTTTAGTTAAACAAAGACGATCTTCAAAATTGGAGGAGCCAATTTGGCACCTCCAATCGTGAAAAAATGGGTTTACGTGTTCCTCCTTTTGCTTTTACCGATTACGGAGTATTAATGCTTTCAAGTGTGCTGAATAGTGAGAGAGCAACCCAAACCAACATTCTTATTATACGTGTATTTGCAAGGATGAAAGAGTTACTGATAAATCATAAAAAACTTCTCCTTGAAATAGAATTTATTAAAAACATGTTGACAAATCATGATGATCAAATTATCCAGTTATTTGATTATTTGTAAAAACTTGAAGAAACTAAAAAACAGGAAACAGAACATCAGAACCGGAAAAGAATAGGTTTTAAAACTTCCGGAAAAGAATAAACCGCACAAAATCCCACAAGTCAAAATCTCTGTGCAAATCAATTCAGATGCAGGTCGGCGGAGGCCTTTTTCGGCAAAGGTTAAATAAATAAAATCATATGCAATCGGCGGAGGCTCCTGCCTCCATCGGTTTATGATAGCAAGGTATACCAGTAAATGGCAAAATAATTATTATTTTACATTTGGGTTAAGCTGATTTGATTGCTGTAATTGATAATGTAAAAAGTGACATTTTATGGAATACCGTTTAATAAACAGGCTGTAGCCTGAATAATAAAAGAGACATCGGCAGGAGACTGAGGCTAACGCGGGAATAATATTGGGGGTTAGAAGAATTTTTAAAATAAATTCCTACTTTTGAAATTGTAATTGTTGGAAAATGTAAAATGAAAAACGAGATTGTTATTTATCAGAACAAGGAGTCTTTATCTATTATTGAGGTTAGACTTAAAGACGACACGGTTTGGCTTAGCAGGCACCAACTGTCTATTCTTTTTAATCGGGACATTAAAACAATTGGGAAACACATTGCTAATGCTTTAAAAGAAGAACTGAGCGGTGTTTCAGTTGTCGCAAATTTTGCGACAACTGCAAAAGATGGAAAAATTTACGATGTTGAGCATTACAACCTCGACATGATAATATCGATAGGTTATCGTGTTAAATCAAAGCAAGGGGTCCAATTCCGAATTTGGGCAAACAAAGTTTTAAAAGAGTACCTGCTAAAAGGATATGCAATAAACCAGCGTGTTGACAGAATCGAAAACGATGTGCATTCCATGAAAAAAGAACTTGGAGAAATAAAACTGCAACTAAATACTTCGTTACCTGCCGAACAAGGCATTTTTTACGAAGGACAAGTCTTTGATGCATATGTTCTGGTTTCTGAAATTATTAAATCTGCAAAAAAATCAATTATACTTATTGATAATTACATTGACGAAAGCGTTTTGATTTTGCTTTCGAAACGCAACAAAGATGTAAGCGCAACCATATACACCAAATCAATTTCAAAACAACTCGAACTCGACCTAAAAAAGCACAATCTGCAATATCCGAAAATCGAAATAAAAGCATTTGCAAAATCACACGACAGATTTTTGATTATTGACAATGAAGCCGTTTATCATATTGGCGCATCAATCAAGGATTTGGGTAAGCATTGGGTTGCGTTTGCGAAAATGGATTTAAATAGTTTTGACATACTTAGTAAACTTGAAATGTAGATGCTGAATTACACAAGCAATATAACTCAGTTGTGCGAAGAATGTTTCTTCGCACTGTATCGTCCTAAAATAAGTTTACAGATTATATAAAATGTAGTTTTTAACTACAACCCCGTTTAATGGCGCATATTGGAAAAAGATGTACCCGGGTCGGCAGAGGCTTCATGCCTCAATCGGTTTATTATTGCAGTTTTCTCAAGAAAATTTCTGGTTTAAAAAAGATAAAATGTTGTCGCAATTGATCCGTTCCTGCAGCATCGTATCCCGGTAACGTATGGTAACCGTATCATTCTGCAGGGTGTCATGATCAATGGTTATGCAATAGGGCGTTCCTATTGAATCCTGACGGCGGTACCTTCTGCCGATAGCATCTTTTTCATCATACTGGCACATGAAATTCTGTTTCAACTGATCGAAGATCAAACGCGCTTTCTCGGGCAAGCCGTCTTTTTTAACCAGCGGAAGAACGGCAATTTTGATGGGGGCAAGTATGGGCGGGATATTGAGAACTTCTCTGACAGATCCGTCTTCCAGCGTTTCTTCTTTGTATGAATTACTGAGTACAGCAAGAAACATACGGTCAAGCCCGATGGATGTCTCAACAACATAAGGCGTGTAGCTTTCATTTGTTTCCGGATCGAAATACTGCAGTTTTTTTCCTGAAAATTTCTGATGTGCATTCAGATCAAAATCGGTACGGGAATGCACACCTTCAAGCTCTTTAAACCCGATAGGGAAATCAAACTCGATATCACAGGCAGCATTAGCATAATGCGCCAGTTTTTCGTGCGGATGAAGCCGGTACTTCGAAGCGGGAATTCCCAGAGAAAGATGCCATTTCATGCGTTCTTCCTTCCAAAATTCAAACCATTTTAATTCCTCGCCCGGGCGGACAAAAAACTGCATTTCCATCTGTTCAAATTCGCGCATGCGAAAAATAAACTGACGTGCAACGATCTCATTACGGAACGCCTTGCCGGTTTGGGCAATTCCAAACGGGACTTTCATCCGTCCGCTTTTCATCACATTCAGAAAATTCACAAAGATCCCCTGAGCCGTTTCCGGCCGTAAATACAAAGTACCGGAATCCTCACTGACCGAGCCCATCTGGGTGGAAAACATCAGGTTGAACTGCCTTACGTCGGTCCAGTTTTTTGATCCCGAAATCGGGCAAACAATACCCAACTCTTCTATCAGGGTTTTAATTCCGGTAAAATCACCCTGATCGAGCATGGAATAAAACCTGCCTTTGGTGTCGTCAATTTTTTTCTGGTATTCTGTTACACGGGGATTGGTTTCTCTATAAAGTTTTTCATCGAAGCTCTCACCAAAACGCTGTTTTGCCTTCGTAACTTCTTTTTCAATTTTATCTTCAATTTTAGCGATGTGGTCTTCCACAAGCACGTCGGCACGGTATCGTTTTTTTGAATCTTTATTGTCGACCATCGGATCGTTGAAGGCGTCCACATGCCCGGAAGCTTTCCAGACTGTCGGATGCATGAATATTGCCGAATCCAGTCCGACAATATTTTCGTTGAACTGTACCATCCATTTCCACCAATAGGAACGGATATTATTTTTCAACTCGACACCATATTGGCCGTAATCATAAACAGCGCTGAGGCCGTCATAAATTTCGCTTGAAGGGAAAACAAAACCGTATTCCTTAGCGTGCGAAATAATTTTTTTGAATAATTCTTCGTTATTTGCCATACTGCAAAAGTAACACAAATTTCAATTTTTTATTTATGGAATAGTTTTTTGCCCTCATTTCAAACATATTTGCTAATTTTGGTATACCAACTATCCTGTTTTTATGGCCTTATTAAATTCCGTATTGTCATGGATAATGAAACAACGAATTCACCAGATTGAGTTGTTTATAAAATATCCGCATGATGTGCAAAATGATTGTTTGCAATGGCTGTTGTCGTCAGCCAAAAATACGGAGTGGGGAATAAATTATGATTATAAATCTGTTACATCTTTTGAGCAATTTAAAGAAAGAGTTCCCATAAGCAATTATGATGCTCTTAAGCCCTATATCGAACGGCTGCGAAGAGGTGAACAGAATATTTTGTGGCCACAGGAAATAAAATGGTTTGCTAAATCATCCGGCACTACCTCCGATAAAAGCAAATTTATCCCTATGAGCGAAGATGCCATTGAAGAGTGCCATTTTAAAGGCGGTAAAGATGTGCTTACATTTTATTGCAATAACAATCCCGATACAGAAATGTTTTCAGGCAAGGGCCTCGCACTGGGCGGCAGCCATATCGTGAGTGAATTTGATAACGATGCGGTTTATGGAGATCTTTCAGCGATACTGATCCAGAACATGCCTTTCTGGGCACATTTCATCCGCACGCCTGATATTTCAATAGCCCTGATGAATGAGTGGGAAGAAAAGCTGGATAAAATGGCAGAGGTAACCGCGGTGGAAAATGTTACCAGCATTTCGGGCGTTCCCTCCTGGACCATGGTTTTGTTAAAACGAATCCTTGAAATTACCGGCAAAAAAAACATAAATGAAGTATGGGAAAACCTGGAAGTATTTATCCATGGAGGCATTAGCTTTATCCCGTATAAAGAACAATACAAAAAAATTATTCCTTCCGGGAAAATGAATTACCTCGAAACCTATAATGCGTCGGAGGGTTTTTTTGGTATCCAGGATCGTAAGAATGCTGACGACATGCTGCTTATGCTCGACTATGGGATTTATTATGAATTTCTGCCCATGGAAGATTACGGAAAGGAAACCCCCCGGACAAAAACGCTTGAGGAGGTTGAAACCGGGAAGAATTATGCCTTGATAATCTCGACAAATGCCGGATTATGGCGCTATTTAATAGGAGACACTATTGTCTTTACATCTGTTGATCCTTATCGTTTCAGGATTACCGGCCGGACAAAAAATTTCATGAATGCTTTTGGCGAAGAACTTATGGTAGATAATGCGGACAAGGCGTTGGATGTGGCGTGCAAAAAAACCGGCGCCATAATTACCGACTACACTGCCGCCCCAATTTATTTCGATGATAATAACAACGGTGCGCACCAATGGATTATTGAATTTGAATCTGCACCCGGTAACATTGAATATTTTGCTGAAGTTTTTGATAACGCCCTCAAATCAGCGAATTCAGATTATGAGGCTAAAAGGTATAAGAACATGGTGTTGAGCAAACCTGTATTAAATATTGTTCCGTGCGGGACCTTTTATAACTGGCTCAAGAAAAAAGGCAAACTTGGCGGGCAGCATAAGGTGCCGCGGCTTACCAACGACAGGGTTTACGTTAATGAAATTATGGAGCTGATCAATAAATGAAAAAAGTTTTTTTAGCAGTTTCAATGATTATGTTTTTTTTTCCGGGAATAATTTCCGCACAGGAAATTAAACTGGAAAAATTTGATAGTGTGGGGGTGAAAGGAAGCCTTATCACCGCGGATAACCTCGGATATATTTATCTTGTCAGCGAAAGCACCCTGAAAAAATTTGATGCAGACGGGAATTTGCTTTTTACCTATACCGAATTAAGCGATGGCAAAATCCAAAGTGTTGATGTCGGCGATGCGCTGAAAATCCTGATCTTTAATTCAGACTTTGGAAAAATAAAATTTCTTGATAATAAATTAAGCCTGAAAAAAGATTTTATACTTCTTTCAGACCTTGGCTATCCCAATGCCACCCTGGTTGCCGGTTCATATGCAAACGGATTTTGGCTTTTCGATCCGTTGACAAGCCAGGTTATTCGTCATGATAACAATTTAAAGCAAACGCACAGCAGCGGAAATATCTCTGACATTACAGGCCTTGAAATAAATCCTGTTTTTATGACAGAAACGGATAATAGCCTGTATTTATACGACCCCGGCAATGGCATACTGGTTTTTGACCGCTATGCTACCTATATCCGCCTTTTACCTTTCAAAAACCTGAGGTCGTTCCAGGTTTTTTCAGGGAGGATCATATTTTCAGAAGGCAATAAATTAAAATTATTTGATTTAAAAACCTTCGAAGAATCATCCATAGTAATTCCTGAAAATGAAGAAATAATTAATGCATTATGGAATAATGAGCGTGTTTTTGTGCTGACGGATAAACACCTGAATATTTATAAAATCAAATAGTCTTCAGGGTAAAACAGTTCCTGAGTTTAGTAAAGTTCGATCAATAACTCACTTTTGGTAACCATCTGACCGATAACAACATTAATGCTTTTTATTTTTCCCGAGATCGTGGTCATGATTTCATTATCCATCTTCATTGCCTCCAGGGTCAGCAATTTATCCCCGGCATTAACTTCTTCGTCTTTTTCAACGAAAATATTCCGAATGGTTCCCGGAATAAATGAATAGATTTTTTTATGGTCTACCGGGGTATAGGGCTTGCGGTCCCTATACTTCCTGGTATATAAGGTAGAATATTCTTCGCCTAATACGGTCAGCGACTGAAATTCAGGTTTTTCTTTCTTTGTTGGTTTCATTTTTATTGATTAGAAAGGTGGAATGCCGTGTTTTTTAACTGGACGATCTTCTTTTTTCTGAGCGGAAATCTCGATAGCATGCAGAATAAATTCCCGTGTTTTTAAAGGTTCTATGACGGCATCTACATATCCGTAAGCGGCGGCCACATATGGATTTGCAAATTTCTCCTTGTATTCGTCAATTTTTTTCTGTCGCGCTTCTTCAGGATTGGGCGAGTTTAGGATTTCGTTGCGGAAAATAATATTTGCGGCGCCTTCCGGGCCCATTACAGCGATCTCTGCTGTCGGCCATGCCAAAACAAAGTCCGCCTTCAGGTGATTGGAGCACATGGCGATATATCCGCCGCCATAAGCCTTTCTGAGTATTACAGTAATTTTAGGCACGGTGGCTTCGGAATACGCGTAAAGCACTTTTGCCCCATGGCGTATAACACCGGCATGTTCCTGATCGATTCCGGGAAGATAACCCGGTAAATCAACTAAGGTAACAAGGGGAATGTTGAATGCATCGCAGAAACGAATAAAACGTGCAGCCTTATCGGAAGAATCAACATCGAGCACACCGGCAAGCACCATCGGCTGATTAGCGACAAAACCGACAGTCTGCCCGCTCATTCTGGCAAAACCGATAACAATGTTTGCTGCGAAAAGTTCCTGTACCTCAAAAAAGTCAGAGTCATCGCAAATAGCTTTTATGATCAGGCGGACGTCATATGGTTTTTTTGAATCTGTCGGGAAAATTTCGGATAGCTTATAGACCTTACTTTTAGGGCTTTTTGTCGGGAATGGTTCGGCCTTTTTACTGTTGTTCCAGGGGATGAAGGACATCAGCCTTTTTATCTGCTCAAAGCATTCAAGTTCGCTTAAGGCAAAGAAATGGGCATTACCTGTAATTTCTGAATGTACCCGGGCGCCACCAAGGTCTTCCATGGAAATGTCTTCGCCCAGCACCGTTTTGATAACTTCCGGTCCTGTAATAAACATTTTGGAGATTTTATCGACCACAAAAACAAAATCAGTGAGTGCCGGAGAATAAACGGCGCCACCGGCGCAAGGGCCAAGGATTACAGAAATTTGAGGAATAACACCGGATGCCAGCGTGTTGCGAAAAAAGATCTCACCGTAACCTGCCAGGGAGTTTACCCCTTCCTGGATACGGGCGCCACCGCTGTCGTTAATTCCTATTAAAGGTACTTTCAGTTTCATGGCGTGGTCCATGATCTTGGTGATTTTTTTAGCATGCATGAACCCTAATGAACCCCCGGCGACTGTAAAATCCTGTGCATAAATACACAGCGGATATCCATTGATGGTCCCCGTTCCTGTAACTACTCCGTCGCCCGGAAGGTATTTTTTATCCATGTCGAAATCTTTTCCGGCATGTTCTACAAAAAGGTCGTATTCGTGAAAAGAACCTGAGTCAACAACAGCAAGGATACGTTCACGTGCTGTCATTTTTCCGGTTGCTTTTTGCTTTTCGATAGCTTTTTCGCCACCGCCTTGTAATGCACCCTTCATCTTTTCTTTAAGTTCCCGAGTCTTTTGGCCTAATGATGTCATATTGCGTTTTTATATAAAACTGATTATGATAATATATCTAAAAAAACGCACAAATATATGGATTTTTTAAGCTTTGTATTTTCTTTTTTGTTAAGCAATGTTAAATAACAGATATCTTTTTTTTATTTATCTATAGGGGTTGCAGAAAATCTGAGGCTTACCGTGAGTGTGTTAAATTTATTTTGAAATCATTAATAAATAGATTATATTTGTTTGTAAGTTTTTATCACAAAAAATTATGAACATTGAGGAACTCAGGGAATATTGTTTGACTAAAAGAGGTGTTACGGAAAGTTTTCCTTTTGATGAAACCACCCTTGTTTTTAAAGTGTCAGGGAAAATGTTCTTACTGACCGACCTGGAGGACGATTTTAGCATAAGTGTCAAATGTGATCCCGAACTTGCTATTGAAATTCGTGAAAGATATCCCAGCGTAGTGCCCGGGTATCATATGAATAAAGCTTCCTGGAATACGATATTTATTGATGGCAGTATTGCCGATGATCAGTTGTGTGAGTGGATTGATCATTCTTATGAAGAAGTGGTAAAGAAAATGACAAAAAAACAAAAGGATTCCCTGAACCTGACGTAAGATGAAAAAAATATTTTTAATCGGAATTTGCCTGTGTTTCTTCAGCAATATTTTTGCTCAAAAAGTCCTGGTTCTTGAAAATCTGAGCATTGGCAAATCCTATAAATTTGTTGCCGGTGATGTTATTACTGTTAAGACAAGTGATTCTGCTAACAAAGTATCCGGAAAAATCACCGAAATTCTTGATTCGTCCTTCGTTATTTCAAATTATTACGTTTTTGACCTGAAGGAAATTGCTGTTGTTTATAAGACCAGGCGAAGCGTAGAAGTTGTTTCTATATCATTAATGGCTTTTGGCGGAATGTTCTTTGTGCTGGACGCTGTAAATAATGTGATCAACAAAGAAAGCCCTGTAATTAAAGCGGATGTGACGTTGATAGCAGCAGCTGTAGCAGGCGTTGGAGGCTTATTGCAGCTATTCACAAAAAGAAAATGCGAGGTGCGGAAAAACAAATGGAGGCTGAAAATTATCGACCAGATCCATATTAAGCCTTAACCTGGATCGCTAAAACAGAACTGTGTTTTGGTGTTAAATTACAGAGATCAGCTCCTTAATAATCGTGGTCATTTTGGGTTCGGCGTTGTTGGCGGCCTGTATCACTTCTTCGTGCGAAACTTCAACGATTTTACCTTCAACACCGAGGTCCGTAATGATGGAAACTGCAAATACCGGCAAGCCCATGTGGCGCGCCACGATAACTTCAGGCACTGTTGACATTCCCACACAATCGGCTCCGGTAAATTTTATATACCTGTATTCTGCCGGTGTTTCAAACGTAGGCCCGGTAACCGCAGCGTAAACACCCTGAACGCACATAATGTTATTGCGTTGAGCAATTTGCAGCGCCTTGTTAATTAACTCCTTGTTATAGGCATCGCTCATATCCGGAAAACGCTGGCCGACCTGATCATCATTTTTTCCGATCAGCGGATTGTTTCCGATCAGATTGATATGGTCTGTGATAATCATGATATCGCCAACTTTAAATGAAGGATTTACGCCACCGCTCGCATTGGAAAGAATCAACGTTTTAATTCCAAGATATTTTAATACGCGGACAGGGAAAGACAATTCCTGCATGGTATATCCTTCATAATAATGAAACCGGCCCTGCATGGCAACAACATTGACATCGTTCAGCGTTCCAAAAACAAGCTGGCCTTTATGACCCACCACGGTGGATACAGGGAAATTTGGTATTTCGGCGTATGGGATTGTTTTATGAACCTTAATTTCATTGGCGAGGTTTCCCAGCCCGGTTCCTAAGATAATACCTATTTGCGGTTGAAAATCTGTGACGCTCCTGATATAAGCAATGGTTTCATTAATTTTGTTCAACATAATTTAAAATTTTTTGGTCAAAAGTTTTTTTGTCTGTTTCTGAGAAATCCATTTCAACAGGAATATAGTAAACCGGAAAACTGGACAACTCTTTTAATATGTTTTTATGTGCTAATCGTGAAAAATCTTTTTCGGTAGAGATAATAACTTTTTTTTCTGAGGCAATATTACAAAATTTCTGAGAAATATTTTTAATGTCTTTTTTCAAATACGGGTGATGATCGCTGAAACGTATAGTGTGAAGCATTTTACTATTCACCTTCAGATGCTCTATAAGTGGCGTTGGATCGGCAATGCCGGAAAATAATACAATTTCAAATTCATTTAGGGACGTGATTGTAGGTTGTACAGCATTTTCAAAAAAAGGCAAGAGGTCTTTATAACGGGTAAACGAAAAAAGCACACATTGATTTGACGTTGGGTTTAATGATTTTATAATTTCGTTTCTTTGGGCCTCAGCGATATTTTCCGGTGACTTAGTAACAATGATGATATCGGCGCGCTTTGCACCGGATCTGAATTCACGTAATCGCCCTGATGGTAAAACACAATCGTGTGCGTATAAATGATTGAAGTCCGTAAGCAAAATAGTAAACCCCGGTTTCACGCTCCTGTGTTGAAACGCATCGTCAAGCAGTATAACTTCCGGTGACGGCTGTTTTTTAAGTAATAAATTTATACCGTTCACCCGGTCTTCGCAAACAGAAACTGTGAGATTATTAAATTTTTGAAAAAACTGTAAGGGCTCATCCCCGATGGTTGCCGCTGTAGCCGTATGATCTGCAATAATAAACCCCTTGGTTTTACGGCCATAACCCCGGCTCAATGTTGCCAAGTGTACGTTATTATGTTGCAACAAGCGTATTAAATATTCGATAGCGGGCGATTTTCCTGTGCCCCCGGTACTCAAATTTCCAACGCAGATAACCGGAATGTCAAAGGATTCGGAATGAAACACGCCCCAATCGTACAATTTATTTCTTAAAAAAGTAATAAATCCGTACAAAACAGAAAAGGGCAGGAGTAGTATTTTTAACAGCAATTTCATTTTTTTATTGGCTAATCATTTTTTGCAGTAATGTTCTGTCTGTTTTACCATTAACGTTTAAAGGAAACTTTTTTATTGACTGAATTTCTGCAGGAATCATGTAAGGCGGAAGTTTTGTTTTTAAATAATCACAAAGCTCCGAAGTATTCTGGAAATCTTCAACAAAAAGGTGAATAAGCGTGTTCCCTGTAGCATTTTGTGAGGCAACAGCAGCGGCACCTGAGTTTCCAATAAATTCGCGGGCATAAAATTCGACCTCGCTTAATTCAACACGGAATCCCTGAATTTTTACCTGGTTGTCGAGCCTGCCGCTATAAAGGAAGTCGCCATCTTTATCCATGCAGCAAATATCCCCCGTCCGGTAAAAGATATGGTCCTTATTATCAACAATTCTGGTAAAAAAAGTGTCTATGTTTTTTTGAGGATTTTTCAGATAACCTGATGTCAACTGATCGCCCGCCAAACATAATTCTCCGAATGACCCATCCGTAATTTCTGCAAGATGTTCATCAACAATAATTGCATGCATATTTTTCATCGGTTTGCCAATACAGACGATACCGTTGTGCTCCTTATTTTTATCCGTTTTTTTCCAGTCGTACGTCAGGCAGAAAATAGTCGCTTCCGTAGGGCCGTAAACATTCTGCACTAATGCATTGGGTACACATTCCGACCATTGCCGGGCGAGATCCGAATAAAGGGCTTCTCCGCAGAATAAGGAATAACGCATATGTTCGAGCCGAATTTCACCGAAGTATTTTCTTAAGAACATGAGGATAGAAGGCACCATCAGGGCAACGGAAATCTTTTGCTCTTCTAAAATTGAATAAGCGGCCGTAAATTTTATTTCTCCCGATGGAACTGTAAATACAGAAGCACCGACGCAAAGAGGGATGAGATAAGACATAATGGAAAGATCAAAAGTCAGATCGAATAGCTGCAGAAACCGGTCTGTTTTGTTTATGTCATAACCCAGCGAAAAAAAAGCATCCACAAAAGACCCGAGGTTTTTGTACCGGATGGGCACACCCTTTGGTATTCCGGTGCTTCCCGAAGTAAAAAGGATGTATGCGTTTTGCTCAGAAGACACGTTTGGAACATCAGGAATGTAAGCCTCAGACAGAATATTTTTAGTGGAGATTTTCCGAATAAATTTGGTATCAGCAATTAAATGTTCAACATGCTCGATATGGCTGGTAAGAATAGTTTCTATTTCAGCCTGTTCAATAATTTTTGAAGTCCGTTCCTGAGGATTATTGGGACTCAGCGGGATGTAGGTTTTTCCGGCAAACAAAACCGCCAGGACAGCCGCATATGTCTCGATATCGTTATATACGACAATACCAATATTCTGAGAAGTACCCGGATTTATTTCAGCGATAATTCCGTTTATGCGTTTTCCAAAATCCTGGTAGGTGTAATAGGTGTTATTAATGCAAAATGCATTCTCTCCGGCGAACTCTTCAAATGAACGGCGTATCCTCTTGAACATTGATCCTGATATATCTGCAAAAATACTAAAACATACTGAAAAAAATATCAAAGATTGTATATCGGGAAAACGGAAAAGTTAAAATCAATTATGTCATGAAAATGTGCAAAAATATTTATTAACAATTTTGTTTATAAAACGCTGAAAATCAGATGGTAAAAATTACCGCCTGCGTTTTTTTATTTTTTTGCTAAAATAATGTGTCAAAAAGTGTCAAAATGTGCAGAAAATGTTTTTATCTTTACAGACTAATTTTTTTGCTGAAAACATGCTGAATTTAATCGGGGAATATGGTTGTAAAATGGACAGCAAGAGCAGGCTAATGTTCCCTGCCGGGCTGAAGAAACAACTTCCCGCGACAAAAGAATATCGTTTTGTGGTCAACCGGGGTTTTGAGCAATGCCTGGTATTATATCCTTATGAATCATGGGAAATTGCCAGCAATGAAATCAACAGGCTGAATATTTATATAAAAAAGTACCGGGAATTTGTCAGGTATTTTTACCGTGGTGCCTCTGAAATAGTGCTTGATGGCGCAAACAGGCTGCTGATTCCCAAGAATTTATTAAAATATGCAGGTATAGAAAAAGAAGTTGTCCTGTTCGCCTATTCCGACCGGATTGAATTGTGGGATAAAGAAAAGTATGAATCCTTGCTCAACGACGAACCGGAAGGTTATTCTGACCTGGCCGAGCTTGCGATGGGCAATAAAGAACCACAAAAACAGGATGATGTATCATAAGCCTGCGTTGTTGAAAGAATCCGTTGACGGATTGAATATCAGGCCCGGCGGAATTTATGTGGATGTTACTTATGGCGGCGGGGGACATTCGGAAGAAATATTAAAAAGGTTGGAGGGAGGACGGCTCATCGCTTTTGATCAGGATGAAGATGTGCTGGCGAACAAGATTGACGATGAGAGGCTGATCTTGCTGAACAACAATTTTCGTTATTTGAAAAATTTTTTAAAATATCATCGGGCGTTACCTGTTGATGGGATTATTGCCGACCTGGGAGTGTCTTCACACCAGTTTGATATTGCCGAAAGAGGTTTTTCCACCCGCTTTGATGCTGTGCTGGATATGAGGATGAATAAAAAACAACAGCGGACCGCAGGAAACATTTTGAATGAGTATTCCCAGGAACAGCTTTCGCTGATTTTCAGGCAGTATGGAGATCTGACCAACAGCGGGTTGCTCGCAAACAAAATTATCTCGTTCCGCAAGGGAAAACCGATAGTAACCAGCAACGACCTGAAAGAATCCATCTCAGGGCTGATCGATAAAAGAAACGAAGATAAATTTCTGGCCAAAGTTTTTCAGGCGCTTCGGATTGAAACGAACAATGAACTGGGCGCATTGAAGGAATTATTGATGCAAAGCCTGATGGTACTTGGAAAATCAGGACGGCTGGTCGTTATTTCATATCATTCGCTGGAAGATCGATTGGTAAAGAATTTTATGAGGTCCGGGAATTTTGATGGTATTCTTGAACAAGATTTTTACGGAAATACAAATGCTCCTTTTACGCTGATAAGCAGAAAACCGATAACTCCTGATGATAAAGAAATAAAAGAAAATAAAAGAGTACGAAGTGCAAAATTAAGGATTGCTGAAAAAAATTAGTGATGTCAAAAAACGAGTATAAACCGGCAGAAACACCAGAGCCTGTCAAGGAAAAAAAGAAAGCCAAAAAAACGGGTGATAACCGCCTGATGCTGACTTTCAGAAGCATCCTTAACGGAGAGATACTGACTCGCGGTGCTGTGCTGAGGCTTTTGCCATTCGTGCTGTATATGTGTTTTCTGATCGTTCTTTATATCGGCAATTCATACAATTATGAAAAAAATATAAAAGAAGCTACCAAAATAAAAGATCAGCTGATCGAACTGGAAAGCGAATATATTAAAATTCAATCGGACCTGATGTATATCAAGCACCAGTCAAAGCTTGCACAACGGCTCGACAGCCTTAATACCGGAATTAAAGAATCCGTAGTTCCTCCCGTTTTAAAGATTTTTGATAAAGGACAAACAGAGGGCAAAACAAAACCATGACCGATAAAAGGAAATCCATATTAATGCGTGCCTACCTGGTTTATATTCTGGTTGTGATATTTGCAATTATTGTTCTCGGGAGGATTATACAGATACAGTTTGTACAAGGTGATTATTGGAAAAGTCAGGCGAGTAAGAAAAATGAGATTACGGAAACCATCAACCCGGTACGGGGAAATATCTACGCAGAGGACGGCGATTTGCTGGCAGTTTCCCTGCCTGTATTTCAGGTTAATATTAATATGGATACAAACGCGATTCCCGATGACGTGTTCCATGAATATGTTGGCTATATGGGTGCATACATGAGCATGTATTTTGACAAGACCGCTAAAAATAAAAATAAATTCACCAACGAACTCACTAACGCGCATGTTAAACACAACAGAAATTATTTACTGTTTAAAGAAACAACGTTTGCTGAACTGAAAAAAATAAAAAGTTTTTTAAAACTTTTAAAAAAGACACAAGTTGGGGTGTCTGTTACAAAAAAATATAAAAGAATCAGGCCTGTTAAAAATCAGGCGGCAATGACCATCGGTTATGAGCGTCTTGGCGAATACGATGTTAAGATACATGTGAAAAAGCTGAAAAATCAACAGGAAACCTGTTTGAAATATCTGGATACCCTGAGCCAGTGTTTTGCAAATACGTTCGGCGACATGAACCGTGATTTTTATAAAAAGGTGCTCATAAAGACCTATCTGGAAAAAGGAAGCGGAATAATTGCAAAAAAAGTTGATGTATTACAATTGGAGGAGCTGATGGATTTTCCGATCATTAAAGATAAGGTGCCGCAAAATTCTGACATCATAAATTATATTGATTCTTTATGCGAAGAGAAAAACGGAAGTATCCGTATAGGCATTGTTGATATTAATAAACTTACAAACTCCTATTACGTTGGGCTTGAAGGCCATTACCGCGAGATATTGCGGGGCAAAAGAGGATTCATCCCAAAAAGAAGGGTGGGTTCGAACAGCTGGGTGGATATCAGTGATGAAACAACCGTCAAGCCTATTAATGGTTATAACCTTTACACATCCATCGACGTGAACCTGCAGGATGTAGCCCAGAGTGCGTTAAGAAAAAGCCTGGACACGACCCGTGCCGACTGGGGCTGCGTGGTGCTCATGGAAGTCAAGACGGGTTATATCAAGGCAATAGCAAATTTAACCAGAAATGAGGACGGAACCTACAGCGAAAAACGAAACTATGCCTATCGTCAGCTTTACGAACCCGGTTCAACATTGAAACTTGCTTCAGTGATTGCGGTCCTGGAAGACGGCAAATTTGATACGAATACTATTGTAAATTCCGGCCGTATCAATTATTCCGATTATGGCGATGTGGTGGACAGCCATGAAGAAGGTTATGGAAATATTTCTGTAGGTAAAGCCTTCGAAAAATCTTCCAATGTTGGAATTACGCAGATCACAAGGAGGGCGTTTCTTGCGAAATCCGAAGATAAAATAATAACAGTTGACGGAAAGAAAAAAAAGATAAAAGAAAACCCTCAGATGGATAAATTCAGAAAACTTATCAAGCAAATGGGTTTGTTGAATAAAACCGGGATAGACCTGTATAATGAAACCAGTCCTGATTTTCCCATCAGAAGAGAAGACCTCACCGCAATTGCTTTTGGTTATTCTGTTAAACTGACACCCTTGCAGGTACTTGCTTTTTATAATGCGGTGGCCAATAATGGCACCTATATGAAACCCAAGATTGTAAAAGAGATCAGAAACAACAGCGCTGTATACCTGAATAATCCTGAAATATTGATCCGCCAGATCTGTTCGGAAGCCACCATTAATAAAGTCAAAAAACTTCTTGAAGGCGTTGTAACGAGAGGAACTGCGCGGGTGATCAGAAAAGCTCCATACAAAATTGCAGGAAAAACAGGTACTGCAAGGATCTATGATGAAGAACTGAAAGATTACGTGGACAGGTATTGTGCTTCATTCTGCGGTTATTTTCCTGCCGACGACCCGAAATATTCATGTATTGTTGTGGAGCATAATATGAGAGGCATCAATGTTTACGGAAGTGATGTTGCAGCGCCGGTTTTCAAAGAAATCTCCGATAAAGTTTATGCTACAAGGGTTGATATTAAAACAAAAGAAATAAAAATGCCCGACACGCTGTCTGCCCCTGTTTTGCTCATCGGATATCGCAAAGATGTGGAAAATATTTACGGCGGGCTGAACCTGAAATTAATTTATGGAGGCGGCAATGCAGAATGGGTAGGTGTTACCAAAGACACCAAGCGTATTTATGAAAAGGACAAGGTGTTTAAGGCTCAAAGAATTCCGGACGTAAAAGGAATGAAAGCAAAGGATGCGGTTTGGATGCTTGAAAGAGCGGGACTGAAAGTTATAGTGGAAGGTACCGGAAAAGTGGTTGAACAGCTTTTTACTCCTGAAAAAAAGACGGTAAAATTAAAACTATCACTGTAAGGAAAATGATGGAACAACCATTAAATAAAATATTAACAAATACTGGTTTCACCGAAGTTACAGGGGAATCAGATAAAAATATTTCCCTCGTCAGCTTTAGTTCAAAAAGCTGTGGGAAGAACAGTTTGTTTGTTGCTGTTAAAGGCGTTAATGTTGACGGTCATAATTTTATTGATGATGCCGTAAAACAAGGCGCTGCAGCTGTTGTGTGTGAGGTGCTGCCGGAAAAAAAGAAATCTGGTGTTACCTATATTAAAGTACCGGACAGCGGTTATGCCCTGGGTGTTTTATGTGATAATTTTTTCGATCATCCTTCTTCAAAAATGAAGCTTGTGGGAGTTACCGGTACGAATGGAAAAACAACAATAGCCACACTGCTTTACAGGACATTTATCCTGTTAGGTTATAAAACAGGTTTGTTATCCACCATTTGTTACAGGGTTAATGAAAAAGAATTTCCGGCCACACATACTACACCGGATCCCTTTATGATCAACAGGCTGATGTTCGAAATGGTTGAAGCAGGATGCGAATATTGTTTTATGGAAGTCAGTTCACATGCGGTGGTACAAAAACGTATTGCGGGACTGTGTTTTGCCGGAGGGGTGTTTACGAATATTACCCACGACCATCTGGATTATCATAAAACTTTTGAAAATTATATTGAGGCTAAAAAAACATTTTTTGATGAACTGCCCGCAAATGCTTTTGCCCTTACCAATATTGATGACAGAAATGGCCTGGTGATGACCCAGAACACAAAAGCAAAAAAATATACATACGGACTCCGGCAAATGGCTGATTTCAAAAGCCGGCTTATCGAAAACCGCATCGACGGGATGCAGATTAATATTGATGGGACTGAGTTGTGGTGCAATCTTGTCGGATTGTTTAATGCCTATAATATCACCGCCATTTATGCCGTGGCAATTTTGCTTCAGCAGGAAAAGGATCAGGTGCTGACGTTGATGAGCGGGCTGGCTGCCGCGGAAGGCCGCTTCGAAAGCCTGAAAGACGACAGCGGCATCGTTGCCATCATTGACTATGCCCATACGCCGGATGCATTAAAAAATGTGCTGAGCACGATCAATCAGATCCAGCAAGGTGGGGGAAAGATCATTTCCGTCGTCGGTGCTGGTGGTGACCGCGATAAGACCAAGCGCCCCGAAATGGGAAAGATAGCCGCATCGATGAGCCAGCGGGTGATATTAACTTCAGATAATCCCCGGTCGGAAGATCCTGAAACGATCATTGATGAAATGTTGGCCGGAATTGACATTCATGAAAAGAAAAAAGTGCTGGTGATAGTCAACCGGCTTGAGGCAATAAAGGCTGCCTATGCATTTGCGCAGCCAGGCGATATTCTTCTTATTGCAGGAAAAGGGCACGAAAAATACCAGGAAATAAAAGGGGTCAGGCATCCTTTCGACGATAAAAAAATTATTAAAGAAATAATGAATATCTGATATGCTATACTACTTATTTGATTATTTAGACAAACATTTTGATTTTCCGGGTGCGGGAGTCTTTCAGTATATCTCGTTCCGTGCGGCATTATCAATCATTACATCGCTTTTTATTTCACTGATCATCGGGAAAAGGGTTATTAAATATTTGCAAAAAAAGCAGGTGGGTGAAACCGTCCGTGATCTTGGGCTGCAGGGACAAATCGAAAAACAGGGAACTCCCACCATGGGCGGCATCATTATTCTTTGTGCCATTCTGATACCAACGCTGTTATTCGCAAAACTACATAATGTATACATTATTTTAATGTTGATAACCACAGTCTGGCTGGGAACTATTGGCTTTATTGATGATTATATCAAGGTATTTAAAAAGAATAAAAAAGGGCTGGCGGGTAGATTTAAAATTCTTGGACAGGTTGGCCTGGGGTTGATTGTAGGATTAACGATGTATTGCAGCCCCGATGTGGTTATAAGGGAAAAAGCCGACAGGCAGGCGCCGAATGTGGTCAGTACCGACAATATTTTTAAAGTTGAAAATTTTAATACTGCCACAGAGGTTTATTCAAAAGAGCCTGTAAAATCTACAAAGACAACCATTCCGTTCGTAAAAAACAATGAATTTGATTATGCCTATTTACTGGCATGGCTGGGCGATGGATATGCTAAATGGGCTTTTTTGATTTTAATCCCGATAATAATTTTCATTATTGCCGGAGTTTCCAACGGGGCAAACCTGACGGACGGCCTTGACGGGCTGGCAACAGGCACCTCGGCAATAATCGGGGTAACATTGGCAATTCTGGCTTACGTGTCGGGCAGCGTCGTTTTTGCCAATTACCTGAATATAATGTACATCCCTTATACAGGAGAACTGGTAATTTATATCAGCGCTTTTGTCGGGGCATGCCTTGCCTTTTTATGGTACAATTCTTATCCTGCCCAGATATTTATGGGTGACACCGGAAGCCTGGCATTGGGCGGTATCATTGCGGTATTTGCAATAATCATCCGTAAAGAACTTTTGATTCCCTTGCTGTGTGGTGTTTTCCTGGTACAAAGCCTGTCGGTGATCATGCAGGTTGGGTATTTTAAATACACAAAAAAACGGTTTGGAGAAGGCCGGAGGATATTTAAAATGGCCCCGCTACACCACCATTATCAAAAGGTTGGATACCATGAGGCGAAAATTGTAATGCGATTTTTTATTGTGGGAATCATACTGGCTGTGCTGACTGTAATAACATTAAAAATACGGTAATAATGAAGTAAATAATTAAATGAAAACCCGGATTGTCATATTAGGTGGAGCCGAAAGCGGAATAGGCGCGGCGATACTGGCAAAAAAACTCGATTTTGATGTTTTTGTATCCGATTCGGGGGAAATAAAAAATGAATATAAAGACGTTCTTTTACATCATGAGATAATTTTTGAAGAAGGGAAACACAACGAAGACCGTTGCTTTCAGGCTGATGAAGTCATAAAAAGTCCCGGAATACCGGATCATGTTCAGATAATACAACGCTTAAAAGAACATAAAATTCCGATTATTTCCGAGATCGAGTTTGCTGCAAGATACACCGATGCCAAAAAAATTTGTATAACGGGCAGTAACGGCAAGACCACAACAAGCATGCTGACGTATCATATTTTGAAAAAAGCGGGAATAAATGTGGGGCTGGCCGGAAATATCGGGAAAAGTTTTGCCTGGCAAGTTGCTGAAAATAATTTCGATGTCTATGTGCTCGAGATAAGCAGTTTTCAGCTTGATTATATGTTTCAGTTCAAAGCTGATATTGCAGTGATAACGAATATAACACCGGATCATCTCGACCGCTACGGGTATAAGTTTCAGAACTACATTGACTCGAAATTCAGAATGTTGCAAAATCAGACGGCTGCTGACTATTTTATTTACTGTGCCGACGATCCGGTGACTATGGATGAGTTGCAAAAGCGATGCATACCTTCTTCTAAAATACCTTTTTCTTTTTCTGATCGGTCAGATGGAAACAGGGCTTATGTAAAAGACAATAAAATGATTATTAATCTATCATCAAATATATATAAAATGGGAATCGACAATTTAGCATTACCCGGGAAACACAACATTTACAACTCAATGGCTGCCGGAATAATTTCGCGCATACTGGAGATACGTAAAGATGTTATTAAAGAAAGCATGTGTGAGTTTCAGGGAGTGGAGCACCGGCTTGAATTTGTAACCAAAGTTCACGGCATTGAATTTATAAACGATTCAAAAGCAACGAATGTGAACTCAACCTGGTTTGCACTTGAAAGCATGACACGTCCAGTAATCTGGATTGTCGGCGGTCTGGATAAAGGAAATGATTATTCATGCCTGAAACCGCTTGTTAAGAATAAGGTCAAAGCAATTGTGTGCCTCGGAAATGAAAATGCAAAGATTTTTGAAGAATTTTCGTCAATTGTTCCCATTATAAAGGTAACTGCTTCAGCAGAAGAAGCTGTGCAGACGGCATACAATATGGGTGTACAGGGCGATGTGGTGTTGCTTTCGCCGGCATGTGCCAGCTTTGATTTGTTTAATAATTATGAAGACAGGGGAATGCAGTTTAAAAGATATGTTTACGACTTATAAGAAAAATGCGAAAAATTCTTCAAAATCTGAAAGGTGATAAAGTAATATGGGCCGTTGTGCTTATATTATCTTTGATTTCTATACTTGCAGTATACAGTGCCACCGGATCGTTGGCTTACCGGGAAAAAGTCAATCCTGAGTTTTATCTGTTAAAACAGGTATTTATTCTTGTCATGGGGCTGGTACTGATGTATTTTGCACATCTTATCAAATATACCCACTACTCCAAAATATCGCAAATTGCACTGCTCATTTCGGTGGTCTTATTATTGGTAACACTTTTCAGAGGAGAGACTGAGAATGAAGCAACGCGCAGATTGATACTGCCTATCATTAATATCAAATTTCAACCTTCCGACTTTGCAAAACTGGCGCTCATCATGTACCTTGCCAGGCTTTTATCTAACAGGCAGGAAGATATAAAAGACTACAAAAAAGGTTTTTTGCCAATAGTTATCCCTATTGTAGTGATATGCATGCTCATATTACCGGATAATTTATCTACTGCCGCGATCTTGTTTGCCACCAGCCTGATATTGATCTTTGTAGGAAGGGTGAAAACACAATATCTTTTATCCTTAATGGGTATCATGGTGGTGTTGTGCGGCATCTTTTTCCTTGTAGCGAAAAATTCTCCTAATCAAGGGCGGCTTCGCACCTGGGGCAGCCGTATTGAAACATATTTAGGCACCGGAGCCCAGGATCCCAAAGATGAATTCCAGAACAACCAGGCAAAAATAGCCATTGCCAATGGCGCCCCATTTGGCAGGTTCCCCGGAAATAGCACCCAGCGTAATATATTACCACAGGCATATTCGGATTTTATCTTTGCCATAATTATTGAAGAATACGGAATATTAGGTGCATTCGCAATCATACTTTTGTATCTGATTTTATTGTACCGGGGGATACGGATTGCCTCGCGATGTGATAAGTTTTTTGGAACCCTGCTTGGCCTGGGGATCAGTTTTGTGATTGTTTTTCAGGCTATGATAAACATGGGCGTTACCCTTGACCTGCTTCCGAATACGGGGCAGACGTTGCCATTGGTGAGCCTGGGAGGGACATCAATTTGGCTGACGAGCATTGGGATTGGCATTCTTCTCAGTATTAGCAGGGCTAATGATGAAACTGAAAAACAAAAGGCGGAGCAAGAAGCAAATAATGAATTAAAAACAGAAACTACAGATGCAGTCACAACATAGAAAATTCATAATTAGCGGCGGAGGCACAGGAGGGCACGTATTTCCGGCCATCGCGATTGCCAATGCCCTGATGAAAAAATGCCCTTCTGCAGAAATACTTTTTGTTGGAGCGCTAGGTCGCATGGAAATGGAAAAAGTGCCGGAAGCGGGTTATAAGATTATCGGGCTTAATATCAGCGGACTGCAACGCAGGTTTACATTGAAAAATATTTCCACGCTGTTTAAACTCATCTCAAGTTTACAAAAAGCAAAAAAAATCATAAAGCAGTTTAATCCCGATGTGGTTATCGGCGTGGGCGGTTATGCCAGCGGGCCGGTATTGAAAATCGCATCATCGAGAAAAATCCCCACGGTAATACAGGAACAGAATTCATATCCCGGAGTTACCAATAAAATTTTGTCAAAGAAGGTGGATAAGATTTGTGTGGCCTATGAAGGTATGGAGAAGTTTTTCCCGAAGGAAAAAATATTTCTGACAGGTAATCCTGTAAGACAGGACGTAACTGTATTGCAGGGAAAAAAGGAGCGTGGACTGGAACTATTTGGCCTTGATAAATCAAAAAAAACCGTACTGGTGGTTGGCGGAAGCCTGGGTGCACGAACCATAAATAATGCGATCCTGAGCAACCTTAAATTGTTTGCATGGAACAACGTGCAGCTGATCTGGCAGACAGGAAAAGCATTTTTTGAAACAGCCAGGCAAGCTTGTTTGGACTATGAAGATCAGGGAATATCTGCGCACGCATTCATTTCAAAAATGGATTATGCCTATGCCGCTGCAGATATTGTGGTGTCAAGAGCCGGTGCTATTGCCATTTCCGAGATCTGCCTGATCGGAAAACCTGCCATATTGGTGCCTTCGCCTAATGTGGCCGAAGATCACCAGACGAAAAACGCCCTCGCTTTGTCAAATTATTCGGCAGCGATGCTTGTTAAAGACAGCGAAGCGCAGGAAACGCTGGCACAAAAGGCCATTGATCTGATCAATGATGAGATAATGTGCGACAAACTCAGCGGGAATATTGCGCGTTTTGCGCATAAAAATGCTGCCGACAGCATAGCCGATTTAATATTAGGAATGGTGAAACAGTAACAGAAATGATGCAGGAAGCAAATAAAACATATTATTTTTTGGGGATCGGCGGTATCGGCATGAGTGCCCTGGCGCGTTTTTTTAAAAGACAAGGGCATCATGTCAGCGGTTACGACAAGACTCCTACCGGCCTTACCCAACAGATGATCCATGAAGGTATCGATATCCATTTTGACGAAGATATTTCAAAAATTCCTCCTGCGGTGGACCTGGTGGTCTATACGCCGGCCATACCAAAAGAGCATTTGGAGTACCAGTACATTTTAAAAAATAATTTTAAAATAAAAAAAAGAGCGGAAGTTCTTGGAGAGGTTACAAAAAATAAATTTTCGATTGCTGTCGCCGGAACCCACGGAAAAACTACTATTACCGGCATGATTGCGCATATTTTATATACGGCGGGAATTCCTGTGGACGCATTCATCGGCGGCATTGTTAAAAATTATCAGTCGAACCTGATTGCATCCCCTGATGCGGAAGTTGCAATCACCGAAGCCGATGAGTACGACCGTTCCTTTTTATGGTTAAACCCTGATATTGCTGTTATTTCTGCCATTGATGCGGATCATCTGGACATTTATTCCGATAAGAAAAATCTTGTAGAATCATACCATGCTTTTGCTGAAAAAATTAAACCAGGCGGGAACCTGATTATTAAAAACGGCCTTCCAAAGCCTGTTTTGAAGGATGTCAGCACCTACCTTTACGACAACGCCGTTGATTCAGATTTTTATGCAAAAGATATTTTTATCAAAGACGCAACATTTTATTTCACTATAAGCCTTCAGGGTGAAGAGGTTTCCCTGGCGCTGAACCTTCCGGGAAGGCACAACATAGAAAATGCAGTTGCAGCAGCAGCCGTTTGTTCGTTATTCGGATTAAAAACGGATAAGATTAAAACCGGACTGGAAACCTATGAAGGCGTCTGCAGGCGTTTTGATATAAAGTTCCGCCAGGGAAACAAGGTATATATTGACGATTATGCCCACCATCCGGAAGAGCTGAGAGCCTTTATCAGTGCGGTAAAAGAATTATATCCGGATAAGAAAATCACAGGCATTTTTCAGCCGCATCTTTTCTCAAGAACCACGCATTTTGCTGCGGAGTTCGCGAAGGTGCTGGACCTGTTGGATGAAGCTGTTTTACTGGATATCTATCCGGCACGGGAACTACCCATTGAAGGTGTGACCTCCAATACCATCCTTGAAAAGATGACTATTGCGGACAAAAAAATTGTAACAAAAGATGCCCTGCTGGACGAACTTCGTGAAAAAGAAACAGAGGTGCTGCTAACTATGGGCGCCGGTGATATCGACCAGCTTGTGGAACCTATTACAGCATTATTGAAAGAAAAAAAATAACATGAAAAAAAGATTATTCAAAATATTTTTGTGGGTCGTTTCAATAGTGATTTTTTTAGTACTGACAGGTATTGTTGTGAATAAATACGGAATGAACAAATGCCGTGGAGTTCAGATAACAATACACGCACCAAAGGATGGCGCTTTTTTAACTCAGGAGGATGTAAAGTCCTATATCAGCGAGTCCGGGGATTCACTTGCCGGTTCTGATCTGTCCAGAATAAATGTAGAAAAACTTGAATCCATCATTAACAAAAAGCCGTATGTGCTCAGCTCTAAGGTGTATATGTCCCTGAGTGGAATTCTCAAAATTGACATTACGGAACGTACGCCCATAGCGCGTGTTCAGCCGGACCTCCGTATGGAAAAAATAAAGAATTATGGTTCTTATTACATCACCAGTGATGGCCGGATGATACCGGTAGAAGATGGAAAGGTCGCACGTGTGGTGTTTGTAAACGGAAAAATACGAAATTTATACTCCGAATTTATCAAGCTCGATGTTGATTCTGCCAGGATGGCCGAAGACACCACAGGTTTCATGACCACCATGTACACAATTTATCACGTGGCTGATTTTATCAGTAAAAATAACTTTCTTAAAGCCCAGATACAGCAAATATTCGTCGAGGAAAACGGCGACTTAATATTTATTCCGGAAGTTGGCGATCACATTATAATATTTGGCGACGGGAATGATATGGCAAATAAATTCAGAAGGATCGAACTTTTCTATGAAAAAGCGGCTTTTATAAAAGGCTGGGATAAATATGATACGATAAACGTCAAATATAATAATCAAATCATCTGCTCATAAATAATAAAATAAAATAATATAATATGGAACCATCAGAAATTATTGTAGGCCTTGATATCGGCACGACCAAAATTGCTGCGATCGTTGGGCGTAAGGGCCAGTTTGGAAAAATTGAAATTCTTGGGCATGGCTCGGCAGAATCAATTGGGGTGAAGCGTGGTGTGGTCATTAATATCGACAACACGATCGAGTCAATAAAAGCGGCTGTGAAAGAAGCAGAAGCCACATCAGGGGTAAACATTAAATGTGTGAATGTAGGAATTGCCGGCCAGCATATAAAGAGCATACAGCACAGAGGCAGCATTATCCGCAACACTCCGGACAACGTGATAACCCAGGACGATGTCAACAGGCTGATTGATGATATGTACCGCCTGGTAATGCAGCCCGGTGAGGAAATTGTACATGTAATACCTCAGGAATATATTGTCGATAAAGAAACAGGCATAAAGAAACCTATTGGAATGGCCGGTGTCAGCCTTGAAGCCAACTTTCATATCATTACAGGCCTCGTTACCGCAGTACAGAATATCTACCGTTGTGTAGACCGGGCGGGCCTCGAAATTGTCGACCAGATTCTTGAGCCGCTGGCCTCAGCGGATGCGGTGCTGGTTGATGATGAGAAAGAAGCGGGCGTTGTATTGGTGGATATTGGCGGCGGCACTACTGATATTGCGATTTTTCAGGATGATATCATCCGGCATACGGCAGTTATACCTTTGGGCGGTGATATTGTTACCGAAGACATCCGCGAAGGGTGTACCATCATAAAGAAACACGCGGAAAAACTTAAAATAAATTACGGTTCAGCCCTGGCAAGCGAAAGCAGGTCCGACGAATTTGTATCCATACCGGGATTACACGGCAGACAACCCAAGGAGATCAGCCTTCGTAACCTGGCCGGAATAATTCAGGCCCGTATGGAAGAAATTCTGGAATATGTTTACAACGAGATCAGAACGTCGGGCTTCGAGCGTAAGCTTATAGCCGGGCTTGTGCTGACAGGCGGCGGATCACAGCTGAAAAATATTATACAGCTTGCAGAATTTGTAACCGGGATGGATGCCAGAATTGGCTACCCGAACCAATACCTTGCCGACAATGTCCCCGAAGCCATGGCTTTACCGATGTATGCAACCGGAGTCGGCCTCGTGATAAAAGGCCTTGAAAAACAAAAAATAGTTTCAGATGTGCCGAAACTTAAAGAGGAACCGATCCAAACCCATTCACGCAAAACTAAAGGAAACTTTTTTGACTCATTATTTAAAAAAGGGAAACAGTTTTTTGATGATGAGGTAAATTAGATTTGACAGGCTTTTTTTTGATTTTGAGGGCATAGTTTGCTGGTAAAGCCTGATTTATTGCCCGGGGGATTTTATAATAATCAGGATAATAAAGAGAAAGCGAAGATTGAATTAACAATATTTAGTTAATAATTATTTTTTGTGTGTGTTAATGATTCTTAAATAATAGGTTTATTTTGTATATCCAATAATGTAACTTTATGACAATAAAATTTGATAGCCCAAAAGACTCAGCCTCAATAATTAAGGTTATTGGCGTGGGTGGCGGTGGCAGCAATGCTGTAAATCATATGTATAAACAAGGGATCAGGGGAGTAGATTTCATTGTGTCAAATACTGATTCACAGGCACTCGATGCAAGCCCGATTCCCAATAAAATTCAATTGGGAACAGCCCTTACGGAAGGCCTTGGAGCGGGTTCTGTCCCGGATACCGGCCGTAAAGCAGCGCTGGAAACTATTGATGATATAAAAGAATTTCTGCAACAAAATACCAAGATGGTTTTTATTACCGCCGGTATGGGTGGCGGAACCGGAACTGGTGCGGCTCCTGTGATTGCGCAGGTTGCCAAGGAAATGGGCATTCTCACCGTTGGTATTGTTACACTGCCGTTTTCTTTTGAAGGTAAAAAACGTAAAAATCAAGCGGAAGAAGGCCTTGCCGAGTTAAGAAAATATGTGGACACCCTGCTGGTGATTTGCAACGATAAATTACGCGAACTCCACCATGATCTGAAACTTTCAGAAGCTTTCAGCAGGGCGGATGATATCTTAACCATAGCAGCCAAAGGTATTGCAGAAATCATAACGGTTTCGGGATATATTAATGTTGACTTTAATGATGTGAACACGGTAATGCGTAACAGCGGTGTGGCCATCATGGGCACCGGTGTTGCCGAAGGTGAGAACAGGGCTGTTGCAGCTGTTGAAATGGCATTGTCATCGCCGTTGCTTAATGAAAATGATATTACAGGAGCCCAGAATATTCTTTTGTATATTTCATCAGGGGCTGATGAAATTACTATGGACGAAGTTTCTGAAATCACAGATTATATACAACAGGCTGCAGGATCTTCTGCAGAGATCATCTGGGGTAACGGAAACGAAGAATCACTTGGAAACATGATCAGCGTTACCCTTATCGCTACCGGGTTCAGTGCGAATAACAAGCCCGAATATTTTCCCAGCGAAGCAAAACAACCTGAAAGAACCGTTTTGACATTCGACAAAGAACCGGTGAAACCAGTTGAAAAACAGGCTGTGGTAGAAGATGAGATGGTGTTGATTACAAGAACAACGGAAACGGAAGAAGTGAAAATGAATTTTTCTTTTAATTCCATTTCCGAATCGACGGTGGAAGATTCCCAGAAAACCACTGTGAAAAATGAACCTGTAAAGGAAACGAAGATAGAGTTCAATGCCAGCCAGGACGATACTGAAATGCGCCTTTTTACCAAACAGGATATCAATGAAGCTTCTTATGTGAGCGAACCCACTATGAGTTTTGATAATGCTGATCCCAAGATTACCAAAAAGGAAGATCTTAGCCCGGAGGAGAATGAAAAATTCAATAAGAGACAGTCCGAACGGGTAATCAACCTCAGGGAAATGAGCCAGAAAATTAAGAATCAGGAAGGGCTTATTGAGCTTGAAAAAGTACCGGCCTATATCCGCCGTCAGACTCAACTTGAAAACAATAAACCTTCATCGGATTCCGAAATATCAAATTTGTCGTTAGGCAATGATGATGATAATAAAACCGGCATCAAGAAAAACCCTTATTTACACGATAACGTAGATTAGCATTATTATGAGCCTGGAATTAAAAATCAATGACGACATTAAGCAGGCCATGCTTGCCAGAAATAAGGAATTGCTGGAAGCGCTGCGCGCCGTAAAATCGGCATTATTGCTTGCAAAAACCGAAAAAGGCGATCCGACTGTTAACGAAGAAGCCGAAATAAAAATTTTGCAGAAACTGGTAAAACAGCGCCGCGAAACGGCAGAGATCTATACGTCGCAAAACCGCAAGGATCTTGCTGATATTGAAAATTTCCAGGCCGACGTGATACAGAAATACCTGCCCGAACAGATGGGCGAGGAAGAACTGACCGCGATCATCAAGGGTATTATTGCTGAAGTGGGCGCTACCTCTGTAAAAGATATGGGAAAGGTGATGGGTGCCGCTGCAAAAAAACTTGCCGGAAAAGCCGACAATAAAGCGATCTCGGAAAAAGTAAAACAGATATTGGGTATCTGAACCCTCTTGTTTTTACTTCCTGGGAAGCAAATATGTGCAATTAAGAAAGTTTTATTGCTACCGTTGTCACTTGCTGGATTTTAATCCATTTCCCATCTAACTTAATAGAAATAACTTGATTTCAATAAATTAAAAATTTTATTGAATTATGAGACACTTAGTCAACCTTTTAATGTTTCGTAGTCCGTGGAGACGGACTGCTAGGCTGGCGGAGCGTTGGCATGCCCAGACGGCGGGCCTGCGTTGGCGTGAATCAGAAAATATTTGAAAATCTTCAAAGGCGCCAACGGCGTCTGCTGTCCGCGCTAGCGGACGGCACTACTTTGCATAGATTTTCAATGTTTTCTGAGAGTGGGCTGAAGCATCGTCTGGGTTGTCATTTTCTTTGGTTCGTTTCTTTTGGACAGGCAAAAGAAATGAACACCCGAATCAAAAAAATGACATTTATTTATAAGGTAGATGTTTTATTCTGCTTTTTCGAAGTATTGGAATTTGGATTAAAGCCAAAGTAATAACTGATGTTTAGCCCGGCATTCCATAACCAACCCGACACCGGTGTGTCAATGATTTTTATAACTCCAAATCTGTAAGTCGGCTCCACCCTCAGGTTCATCCGGCTGTTTATTTTATAGTCAATACCAGCGCTAATTGTAGGAGAGAGGTTGACTTTTTTATAATCAAACAAGGTGGGGTTGGTTTCAATCACTTTACGGTTACCATAAATGAGTATTTCTGTTTGTATTTCTGTAATGAAAATGTTTGTTGTCAACCCCACACTTGTAAAAAACCGCACCTTTTTTTTGCCGATGGTAAAATTTGCTTTTAATGGAATATCTATGTAACGGAAGTGGTATTTGAAAATTGCTTTATCAGGCATCGTCGGGTCATCCGGTTGGTTGGGATAAAATTCTGTTTGGATATGCTGAAAACCTTTTTCGGAATATTGTATGCCTGTTTCTAAACCAAAATAGCTGGTAATGTTGTAGCAAAAATTTAGTCCAGCCGTATAGCCAATTTTAATCGTCTCATCCCGGTCTCTTAATTTTATAACAATATCGCTGACATAACTGCCGTCGTTGTTGTTAAGTGTCCGGAAACAAATATCCGGCGAAATGTTTATACCGATCTGAAATCTTTTAAATCCGGTAGTTGAATTTTCTTGGCCATGGGCACTAACAGCAATTATGGTCAAAATCAGAATTGCAATTTTTTTCATAATTGTCTGTGATTTATGGTTGTTTTTTGTTGCTTATAGCGGTCAGAAAAATCTATGGTTTGGCTTTCTCAAATTCGCAACAATAATTGGTTGTTTTTACTTTGTGTGAGAGGTTAAAAAACTAGCCCATTATTTATTGGATTTTTCAGATCTATCCAAAAAATGTGTATGGCCTCTTCATCATCGCCCTTCCCATTTTTATTCGAATCTATTTTTGCAAAGACATACATATAGTCATTTGCCGGATCATATTCAGATCGTAACACCGAATAATTCATTGGTATCAGCGGTGTCTTGTTTTGCGCGTTCACATCAAAATAATAAAAATGCCTTAAGTCATGTATATTTATAAACCCATCACCGTTAGTATCATCATCGTATACAGAAATCAAATAGTAATTTCGCAGTACTGGCTTATTATTAAGCGTATCATTGGTGAATGATGGAAAATAGAGTGTCTTGATGAGCACCGGGGTCTTAAAGAATTCGTTTCTTATTTGTGTTTTTGTATCAAAAAGAGAAATATTAACCATATTGTAACCGTAAACTGCCTCCAGCCCGGGCATTAAATTCTCATGCCATTGATTTCCATCGCTGCTGCCAGACTCAGAATAGCTACTGTGAAAATTGTCTGATCCGATGAAAGTGGTTTCTGTCTTTTTGTTATAGTTGACCAAATAGATAGTTGTCAATCTGTATTGTGCATTTCCTGTCAGTAGAATGTTGCCGGGCCTGGTTTTTAATTTTAGTGAATCTTGCACAATCCCTGAAGGGTTTTCTTCTCCTTCAGTACCTGTTTGTTGATTTATTGAAAACCCTTTTTGTTCAAGTTTATTCCTTGAACAACTGATCATGGCAATAATAATCAGGAAACCACCCAATGTTTTAATCAGATTCATTTTGCAATTTTTTAGGTTAAAAAAAAATATTCGTTTTTATTTCCGTAACTTGTCACAGGCAAATATAATTATTCTTTTCAATCGTAATAATGCTTTTAAAAAATGGAACTAATTATCCGACAATCCCGGATAAAAAAAAAGAAGAGGCTGTCACAAAAATAGCCTTTGCTGAAAATCATCATTTCCCCGCCCCTGAAGGGTGTGCTGATTTTCAGCGACTTCCTCCCTTTAGGGAAGGGGTAAGAAGGCGGTGAAAATCATTAAAAGAATATTTTGAGACAGCCGCTCTTTAAATTATTTTGTTGCATTAATTAACCCTGGCTTATAAAGCTTTTTCAAGGATCTTCAGGCTCACTTCCGGCGTTATATCACGAGTTTCGGAGAGCGCTGTCAGCCCGTGAGCTATTAATTGTTCGACCACAAGCGGTAGTTTGTCGGCGGTAACGCCATACTGAGAAAGATGTGTTTTAATACCAAGGCTTTCGAAGAAATCCCTGGTTTTTTGGATGGCTAAATCAATCTTTTCTTCTTCGCTACCGCTTTCAATATGCCAAACCCGTTCGGCATACTGCAGAATTTTTGCGCTTTTTTGCTCCCGCCTTACTTCAAGCAAAGCCGGATAAACAATGGCTAATGTTTGGCCATGATCGATACCAAATAATGCGGTAAGTTCATGTCCGATCATATGTGTAGCCCAATCCTGAGGTACTCCGGTGCCTATCAAGCCATTCAATGCCATGGTGGCACTCCATACAAGGTTTGCCCGTGCATCATAATTCTCAGGTTCTTTCACGGCAGTTGTTCCAATTTCAATTAATGTTTGTAAAATACCCTCAGCCATTCTGTCCTGTACTTTTGCATCCGCAGGAAATGTGATGTATTGCTCAACGGTATGTATAAATGCATCAACCACCCCGTTGGCAACCTGAATTTTGGGAAGTGTAAAGGTAAGGGTCGGATCTAAGATTGAAAATTTTGGGAATGTCATTTCGCTCATGACCGGAAATTTTCCATGATCGTAGCTGATTACAGCTCCGTCATTCATTTCAGAACCCGTGGCAGGCAATGTTAAGACCACACCAAAGGGAACCACTTTTTTTACCTCTTCGGCAGTAACCCGGGTGAATCCGAATTTTAGCAAATCGCGCGCATCGCCTTCATAATATGTCGCCAGTGAAATGAACTTGGTGCCGTCGATCACCGAGCCACCGCCCACAGCCATAATGAAATCGATGTTTTCGTGTCGAATTACTTCAACAGCTTTCATCAATGTTTCATAACGGGGGTTTGGTTCAATACCACCAAATTCAAAAACAGTTCTGTTGCCAAGATTGGCTTTAACCTTATCGATAAGTCCGCTCTTTCTGGCACTTCCGCCTCCAAAGGTTATTAATACCCTGGCACCGGCCGGAATATTTTTATCAATAACCTCAAGTTTGTCTTTACCAAAGAAAATCCGTGTAGGATTGTAAAAATTAAAATTAAACATAGTATTACCTCGCTGATTTATTAATGATGTTGGTACGTTATTTTTTTATTCTCTTGTTATAATCTTTTTCTACTAATTTTCTGCTGTTTGCAGAACCGTGCGAAGGCAAAAATACGGAACATTTAGTTTCTAACAACCTTCCCCAGCTTTGTATCATCTGATTTGGATCTTGTGCAAAGGGCGGGAATACAGACCATTTAAATATACCGAACATTGCATCCCCGACAAGGGCAATTTCATCATCTATAATTACACTCACGGAACCGGCCGAATGCCCGGGGGTATGCATTATGTAAGCATTAAATCCAACATTTGTTAAATCAAATTTCATTTCCGACAATAAATCGTACTGACAGGGTTCGCATTTTAGTTTGTGAGCAAAACGTTTTGAGAAGAGGTTTACAAGGGTGCGGGTAACTAAATTGGTTCCGTGAGGTACAATAAAATCACCGGATGTCAGGCAGGAAGCCTCCTCCTTATGAATCATCACCCGGGCGTTATATTTTTCTTTTATTCTTTGTGCATTTCCGGCATGGTCAAAATGGGAATGCGTTAAAATTAAATACTCAATTTGATTTAAATTCAATCTGTTTAAGCGTTTTTCGAGTTTATTCCGCATGAATTTCGGGCCGGTATCAATTAATATATTTTTTGCCCCGTTTGTTAAAAGAAATACATTGCTTCTTCCGGCCAATACCCGAATTACCCTGTACCCGCTTTTAGTTGTCCATGATTTCATTTTGACCGGTTTTTACATTGCTTTTATGGTCTGCAAGGTTTCCGTGCAAGAACAATTATTTATCCCGGAGCATTGACATACCCAAAGTTCGCAAACTCTTATCATTGCTGAATCTTTGCTGTTTTAATTGTCTTAATTCTAAGTTTTATTTTTTGTAATATCTTTCAGTTTTTTTGATAATTTTTCTAAAAAAATGTCATCAGTTCCACAGCAGCCACCTAATATTTTAAAACTGTATTTTTTTATCAGGTAACACATCTCATCAATCATCACATCGAAATTTTCCTGAAGCAGGACTCCGCTGTTGTTTAATTCTTCAGGGCTAAGCGAAGATGTATTCGCCTGAATTCCCAGAAAACGGCTTATTTGAGGAGAATTCACATTGACCTCTTGCTCCAGTGCACGTTTCAGATTTATGGGATGAATACAATTTGCCATATAACAGATTGGCCGTGGATTTACTTTTTCATCAATTATTTTTATTGCCTCAGCAATACTTGTCCCATCAAGCAGGCAACCATCTTTCCGGACCATAAAACTTATGATATATGGAATTCCTGATTTTGCCATTGCCATTGCCATACCGACAGCCTCGGTGATAGCAGGCATTATCCCTGCAAATAAAAAATCTACTTTCGCAAGCGTGAATTCAGCTACCTGAATTTTGTGAAATTCATAGGATTCTTCAATTTCCAATGCTCCTTCAGAATTATAAGCATCACCTTTACATCCTAATAACCCTCCGATGAATATTTTATGGCAAAAATTCGGATATTCATTTCTCAAATCCTTAAGATAAGAACATGAATCAGCGATTAAATTTCTGTCGGCATACATTGAATGTTTGATAGTTTCAAAATTCACTTTTCTGGTAGGCGTCATAAGCATAATAGGCAAATCATATTTTTGTGCCACTTCTATATACTGCCTGTAAAGTATGGCTAATATATTTTGTGGTTCATAAATTAAACCTGCATGATTAATACGATAATCCAATACCACATTGAACTCCTTTTTAAGCCGTTCAACGATGGCCCCTTCAGTAAGGATAAATCCGGAACTATGAAACTGTTTTTCAAAGTGCATATATCCAGCGTTAGTTTGTGATCTGCGTATTGGAGCAAACCAGTTGCATTTTCCTTTGATGTCGGTTTGTCAAATGGGGTTTTAAATCATTATGCGCTGCAATCGCAAAAACTCTGTCCTATCAGGTACCATGAGGAATCGATGCAGGTGAAATACAAATCCAATTTAAAGTATTCGCCCATAATAATATTAACTTTCATAAACTTTTTATAATTCAGGGTTGCAGGCAAAACAACTTTCTTATCTGCGTTTGTTTCAGCATCATAAAAAGAAGGCAATCCATCTTTGGTTGTCTCAAAATAATAGAAACCATCTTTCTCGCCGGGATATCCCTCACAAAAATCACCTTTAGGTGCTCTGTTAAAAATGTTTGTTGCCGGGATATTTTTTACATCAGCCATGTTTGCCATTTTTATACTTTTTATTGCCGAGCAAAAAGCCCCTGGGTTAGTATACACATACACGCCTATGTCCTTGTGAATATAATTATCCTGGCTCTTTGTTCCTTTGATGGATTCAATAAAGGTTTTAAAAAATGTTTCAAAGCCCATTGGGTCCTGAGCGGCTTTTGCTAAAGAATCTTGTGTGGCTTTTTCTTCAGAAGCGGATTTTTTCTGGCCCGGGCCGCATGCCGCAAATACAACCAGAATTGAGATCATCAGTAAACTTAATTTTTTTTTCATTTTTTTAGAAATTAATAATACACTTGAGGTTTTCATTTTTTTTTCTGCTGCTGCGGAGTGGTTTCCGATCCCGCTTTTACAATTTATGTATGTCGCATCTGTTGCTCAGATGGCCAATTACATTTATTTTATTTCTTTACAAATGTATAATAATTTGTAAAGTAAAAAAGCCCCACCTTTTTATGATGGGGCTTCTTTTGGAAAAACAAAATTTATTGTTTTATGATTCGCATCATTTTCCTGTTTCCATCCTTAATAACTGAAATCATGTAAATACCGTCAGGGTAACTGCCAAGATCGACAGTGTTCTTTCCGGCTGGCATACTCTGCGAAAGCACAACGGCTCCCAATGAGTTGTATATGATAATTTCTGATGCAGCGTAAAGATCCAGTATGAAATTACCATTATTCGGATTAGGATATACTATTACTCTAATATCAGAAAGAGATTCTTCAAATCCTGCGCATGGGTTTACAGTAATATTTACTGAATCAGAAGCTGAACAAATATTTGAATCTGTGAAGGTGTAAATGATCAAATGTACCCCGCTGTCTGCTACCGATGGAGTAAAAGTATTGCCTGAAACACCTGATCCTGACCATGTTCCACCTGATGGCGTTCCCGACAGAATAATCGGTGATGCATCAATGCAAACTGTTGTTGGTGGTGTACTGATAGTTACAACAGGCAATGGGTGGACAATTATTTCAAGTGAATCTGATTTTTTGCAGCCGTTTACATCAGTACCTGTAACCATATATGTTAATGTGGCTGAAGGTTCAAATGCAACATTATCTGAAACACTATGATTCCATACATATGTTTCTGCACCACTTCCGTAAAGAGTAACGGAATCACCTTTACAAATTTCCGCGTCGCTGGCATGAGCAACAACAGAAGGTAGAAGATTAACATTAATTGTGATATCATCGGAATTCGAACAATTATTGCCATCAGTACCGGTAACAGTATATGAATCGGTGGCCGAAATGCTAAACGGAACGCCGTCGACAACACTGTTGGTCCAGATATATGTAAGAGCACCTGATCCGCTTAATATTACAGAATCTCCCGAACATACCACTGAATCATTTACTGTTGCTAAAACAACAGGAGCTGTATTTACCGGGAAATTCTTTGTGTCAGATGCAGAACATCCGTTTCCGTCGGTATAAGTATACGTTATCTGCTGAGCGCCACCGGCAGGATCAAAATCAGTTCCTGAAACATTAGTTCCCGTCCATGAACCTCCTGCCGGTGATTCTCCTGAAAGAGCAACAACGCCGGAATTATCACAAACAGCGGAAAATGCGCTTAAGGTTACTGTTGGTGCAACATTTACAGGGAAATTGTTTGTATCAGATGCGGAACATCCGTTTCCGTCGGTATAAGTATAAGTTATCTGCTGAGTGCCGCCGGCAGGATCAAAATCAGTTCCTGAAACATTAGTCCCCGACCATGAACCTCCTGCAGGTGAGCCTCCTGAAAGAGCAACAACACCGGAATTATCACAAACAACGGAAAATGCGTTTAAGGTTACTGTTGGTGCAGCATTTACAGGAAAATTGTTAGTATCAGATGCGGAACATCCGTTCCCGTCAGTATAAGTATAAATTATTTGCTGCGTGCCGCCGGCAGGATCAAAATCAGTTCCTGAAACATTAGTCCCCGACCATGCACCTCCCGCAGGTGAGCCTCCTGAAAGAGCAACAACACCGGAATTATCACAAACAGCAGAAAATGCGTTTAAGGTTACTATTGGGGCAGCATTTACAGGAAAATTGTTAGTATCAGATGCGGAACATCCGTTCCCGTCAGTATAAGTATAAATTATTTGCTGCGTGCCGCCGGCAGGATCAAAATCAGTTCCTGAAACATTTGTCCCCGACCATAAACCTCCAGCAGGCGAGCCTCCTGAAAGAGAAACAAGACCGGAATTATCACAAACAGCAGAAAAAGAATTTAACGTAACCGTTGGAGCAGTATTTACCGTTAACTGAGCATCTGCAGTCTGAATGCAGCCGTAAGGATCTGTATAGGTATAAGTAACCGTCTGAGTTCCTGAAGCAGGGTCAAATTGTTGTCCAGATACACCAACACCGCTGTAAACTCCGCCTGCAGGGCTACCTTCTGTTAATGTATAAATGGTTCCGTTACTGCATAAAGAAGGGAATGTGCTAATTGAAGCGCCTCCTGTAGAACAGTTGATGGTTAACGAATAAAAAGCTGAACCACTGCAACCACTTGCATCAGCTACTGTTGCGGTAAAGTTAAACGTGCCGGTAGCTGAAGGTACTCCGCTTAATGAACCACCTGATGATAGTGTTAGCCCCGGAGGAATGGCTCCTGCAGTTACAGCATAAGAAGGTGCGCCGAGTGCTCCTGTTTGTGAGAACGATTGGTTGTAATTTGTACCTGCTGTTCCGCTTGGCAAAGATGCAGGTAAAATTGTAAATGTTGGACAGATATAAGGTGTATAAACAACATTATCAATACCGATATAATCAGAATTTGTTCCTGTAGGACCGGCAGCTGTTACAAAATAGCGAAAGGCAATTCTTCCTGATGTGGGTGCGGGTAATCCTGAAATTGTAACAGTATATTGTGTCCAGGTGTATGGATAACCAGCTACCACCAGAGTTGGGTTAATGGAAAGTAAAAGTGTCGTGAAATCTCCAACACTTGCAGCACCCACTCCAACATTAGTGCTTGCTCCGTTTGTACTCATGCGTAATTCAAGGCGATCAGGATAATCTGTTCCAGCATCGTATTTACGCGTGTAAAAAGTAAAAACATCACCATTCCTTATTGTTCTGTTAGGAGTGATCTGCCAGTTGCTGATTGTACCAGTTCCCCCTGTTGTGCTGTTATAATTTACAGCTAAATATGCATTGGCTGCTCCGTTATATGCATCAAAAGGTCCTCCTGCTGCAACACTATTTCCTTGAAACCAGCTAAGTGTTCCAACCGGAGAACTATTGTTTTGAGTAACCCATCCGCTTCCTGCGAGAGTAGTAATATCATCAAAGTTTTCCGTATATGCCTGTGCATTTGCATAAATGCTTGCTCCTAAAATTGAACAGAACAAAAAGGTTCTGAATATCTTATAAAAATTTCTCATTATCCGTTAGTTTTTAAGTTTTTTATTGATTGACTCTTCTTCAACAGGAAAAATCCCGCTCAGCTCATTTATCTCATTTTGAACAACTTTCACAATTGCAGCATCCTTTGATGCACCGGCAAGTTCTTTATTCAAGGCAATAAGATACAGATTGACAGCATCTGAGTAATCCTGATTAACTTTTTGAGCCCCTGCCCTTGACATTGTTGAAGAGTTTTGCACAAGCTGATAATTTTTATTCACATTATCAGCCAATTGCCTGAGTTCCGTATTTTTTGTAAAATATGGGTCCTTCCCAAAATTCGGGTTGGCCGCCCTGTTTTGCTGTGCAAACAAACCGTTTGCTGCATAAAGAATCAGAAACATAATTAATGTTAGTTTTCTCATAGTAAAATTTTTAGTTAATTAATATAGATTAGGTCGTTGTAGGTTTATCGCAGACAAAAATAATGAAAATTAAGGCATTTAAGCTTTATATTTTTGTGTTTGACATGATTTACTCAATATGGGTTCTCCGTTCGGGGAAGGTTCTACATTCGTCTTATTATTTTAACAGGCTCTGCCTGTGAAAAAGTAATAAATTGTTTTTGCAGAAAAAGAATACTGAAATGAAGGCGATTACCCGAACATGCTGGAGTCTTAGCCTGACCTATAGTTTCATTTATTAAATTCCTTTTCGATAAGCTGAATTGTTAATTCAAGCCCATTTACACGTTGAAGTTTTTGTGAAACCGCTGCTGCATTTTTCTTATAAATATCAGTCGTGACACACGCTGTAATAGCTGAAGAAATTGCTTCTGCTGTCATTTTCTTAAAATCACAGGTATCGGGCCCCAATCCTAATTTCACAATTTGGTTGCGGTTTTCAAACTGATCACCCATAAATGGAAATGCCGCCTGCGGGATGCCCGCTCTGGCTATGGCTGCCATCGTGCCGGTTCCACCGTGATAAATGACGGCTGCCAACCTCGGGAACAGCAAATCAAACGGTAGTTCATCAACATATAAGATATCGCGGGCATTACTTTCGGGAAACTCAGCCCAACCTTTGGAAATGATCAGGCGCTGATTTGTTGCATCCCGGACTTGCTCAAAAACTGAACTGAATTTTTCCGTGTTTACAATGGGGTTACTGCCAAATCCTATGTATACCGGTGGCTTGCCGGTGTTGAGGAACGTTTCCACATCCATAGGTAAAACATTTTTTGATGGCAGCAGCATAAAGCCGGTCTGGGTAAAAGCAAAGGCAGTTCCTTCACGCGCCGGATTCAATTCTTTGTCACAAGCCATAATAACATTTTTACCTAACCAATGTTCCCAGACATCTTTAATCGGCGGAAGGCCATACTTTGCCCGTTGTTTGTTAATAAAGCCTTTCGTCATCAGGTTGACTATTTTTCGGCCGAAGCCAAACATCATACGGTTTTTGAACGGATCATCCTTTGTCGTACCAAGGATAACAGGATAAAAAGCAACAAACCGGTAAGGCACCTTTAAAATATCTGCTGCAGTCTGAACGCCCATCACAATGCCTGCTGCCAGCACCAGATCCACACCTTTAATGATATCAGGTAAAAGGTTTATCTGGTCCCGGATAATTTTCTTTCCCTGGCTGGGGGAGATATTTACTGCAACGCCGCCTTTTTGTTTTTCAGGATTTTCTTTAATGCTTTTCCTGATTTCTGGCCCGAAGGCTACAAAAGGACAATTATAATCCCTGACAAGTTTTTCATTTTCAGAAGGTGCACAAATGATGACTTCATGTCCTTTTTTGATCAGTCCTGTGGCTAGTGCAACCATCGGTTGAACATCACCTCTGGTTCCCAGAATAACACATGCTATTTTCATGGATTTTAAATTGAAGGTTAAATATCAAAATGATCCAAAGAAATCAACAACAAAATGCCATTCAAATATACAAAAAGTTTAGTGATTATCAAAGGATTATAAGTTTTTCTGCCTTTCCGCCCGGCGAAGGTTCTACCTTCGTCTAAATTACGTCCGCGCGCATTCATAACGCGTGCAATTGAGATTAAAACACTTTATTCATATTAATAAAAACATTAGTTTTGTTTCCAATGTTGGAAAAATACAAAACCACGAAAACCGGCACTTACAGGGAAGATGAATTCTATCTTAATAAAGCTATTTTTTATGATAAATTGATAAGAACTCCATATTTAAATAGTATATGTGATGAATAAAATAAGAATAAAAAATATTGTATTTTAGTTTTCTTTATTTCGACATGCTATTTGTTTGAGAAATGTCAAACTAAGATTGAAACGGAAAATATTGAAAAGATAATATCAAAACTTCTATTAAAATCCGATTCTTTGTACCAAAATAAAGAATATAAGGAAGCAATTATATATTTTGACTCTATCATTACACTGGATTCAACTAAAGGCATAGTTTTTTTTCGACGTGGTGTTTGTTATGCAAAAATTTATAAATATCAAAAAGCAATTGACGATCATTTAAAATGCATCGAATTAAACTATAGAGTTGAGAGCTCATCTTTTAATGTGGGATTATCTTATGAAATATTACTCAATTATCCAATGGCTTTATTTTACTATAAAAAAGCATACGGATTGAATATTAACAACAAAAAAGCAAAGGAACGAATTGATTTTATTGAAAACCTTTATAACTGCATTAATAATGATTAAAAAAGTTAAACCCCGTTCGGTGAAGGTTCTACCTTCGTCTAATCTATTATAACCGGCTCTGCCTGTAAAAAAGTAACTTTTCAGCCCCTTATTTTTTTGCTTTCCTCTCCAAAAATTCATACAACAATCTTACACCAACGCCACTGCCGCCGGCTCCCCGGTAATTGTCTTTTTTTTCATTGTAGGCCGGGCCGGCAATATCCAGATGAATAAATGGAATCCGGGTGAAATGTGCCAGGAATTTTCCGGCGGTGATGGCTCCGGCATAACGCCCGCCGGTGTTTTTGATATCGGCGATATCCGATTTGATCAGCTCATCATAATCATCCCAGAACGGAAACTCCACCACACGCTCAAAAACCTCGTTGCCTGCCGCTTGTATATCTTTAAATTCCTGTTGTGATTTTTGTTGCATACCCACAATTCCATAGCTCCCAATTGCCGCCTGTGCCGCTCCGGTGAGTGTCGCCAGGGTAATCACAAGCCGAGGTTTGTATTTTTTTGCATAGATCAGCCCGTCGGCAAGTATCAGGCGGCCTTCAGCATCGCTGTTAAGAACTTCAACACTGGTTCCGTCGGAATAATTAATGATGTCGCCCGGCACTAGCGAATTTCCGGACGGACGGTTGTCGGTTACAGGGATAAGTCCGACCACATGCACCGGAAGTTTTGCTTTAGCAATCGCGTAAAGTGCCGCTGCCACCGCCGCACCGCCGGCCATATCGTCCTTCATGGTTTCCATGTTAGCCGCGCTTTTTACGTTGATACCACCGGTGTCATACATGATTCCTTTCCCGACAAATACATAAGGTTTTTTATTTTTAGGGCGCGGCGGATTCCATTCAATAATAATAAACGAGGGCGGGTCAACGCTGCCACTGTTTACGGCCAGAAGCCCATTCATTTTAAGCGCTTCTATTTTGGATTTATTCAAAACCTCAACCCTTGCGCCGGTGTTTTTAAACAGCGCCATGACTTGGTTTGAAAACAAGGTAGAATTGAGATTACATACGGGCTCATTGACAAAATCACGGCAGGCATAAACCGCCCCGGTGAGCGACAATAAGTGTTGCAGTTGTTTTTCATTAATGGATTTTGAACAGATTTTCAGTATTTTTAAACTATGTTCTGCTTCCGAAGCTTTAGATTTGTATTTTAAAAACTGGTAGGCAGAAAGAGCAACCCCTTCAGCAACCGCAAGGATGTCTTTGGTATTTGCAGTATCGGAATATAGCGTCACGGCATCAAGTTTAATTTCATCCGTAAGCTTTATAAGCTGAAACCCAATCTTGCGGAGGCTTTCTCGTATAATGTGCTCAGGATTTTTACCCGTTTTAATCACATAAAAGTACAGTTGTTGCTTGAGCCGGTTTACCCTGACAAGCCCCTTTTTTGTATCCTCCAACTTTTCTTTCAGATAAACCAGTTCTTCTTTGCTAAGGAACTTTTTAGCTGTTTTCAGAACTTGCGCTGAAGTATTGCTGATAATGACCAGCGAATCATTTTTTGAAAATTCTTTAACAATCTGTATTTGGAGTTTCATGTGTAATAAAATAAAATGTTTTATGAACGGCTTAAATTGGTTAAATTATTTTTTTCGAGGTGCCAAAATCGGAAAATAGATTCCTCGTTCCGCTGCGCTCCCTGCCCGACTGCGTTAGTCAGGCGGGCATTCGGAATGACAATTATTTTGTGTTAATTTGGAGTGGGAAGGGCAAAGCGCCGGCGAAGCCGGCGCTTTGCCCTTCCCACTCTCCTCTAAAATGACACAAATAGCCTGTCATTCCGAAGCGTAGCCTGCCGCAACGGCAGTAAGGCAGGCAGCGAGGAATCTCATAATTATTTTAGGGAGCTTTACCCATTTTAGTTTCAAATATTGCTTAATATTTATTTTAATTACAAATTAAATTAATTCCATAGGTACCTCAAAAAAAGAAACATCCTTTAAATTCTTTATACAAATTTAGTTTTTCCTGTCAAATTTGTAACTTTGTTTGGATGAACCTGGTAAATATTTTTGATAAAGCGCTCCGCTCAGAAGCCATTTCTAAGGATGAGGCCTTTTATATTTATGAAAAGGCAGCTTTATCGGACCTGATTTTTGTTGCTAATGAAATAAGAAAAATTAAACACCCGGGAAATACCGTCGGCTGGATCATCGACCGGAATGTGAATATTACCAATGTCTGCATGTCGCATTGCATGTTTTGTAATTTCTACAAGAAAAAAGATGACGGGGAAGCCTATATCACATCAATAGAACAATACAAACAAAAAATTGATGAGCTTTTTTCGCTGGGCGGAAACCAGCTTTTGTTGCAGGGCGGCATGAACCCGGAACTGGGGCTTGAATTTTATGTGAATTTATTTAAAACGCTGAAAACACATTATCCCACTTTAAAATTGCATGCTCTGGGGCCACCGGAAATAGTTTTCATAGCAAAAAAAGAAAAAAAATCATTCAGGGAAATCCTGGAAAAGCTCATGGCATCTGGCCTCGACAGCCTGCCGGGTGCCGGGGCGGAAATTCTTTCCGACAGGGTGCGGAAGATTATTTCTCCTGCAAAGTGCAGCTCACAGGAATGGCTCGATGTGATGCGTGAGGCACACAAACAGAATCTTCCCACATCTGCCACCATGATGTTTGGCCATATTGAAACCCTGGAAGAACGTATCGAACACCTGCTGCACATACGTGAAGTTCAGAATGAAAAACCTCAGGGCGCATACGGTTTTCTTTCTTTTATTCCTTGGCCTTTCCAGCATGTCGGAACCCAGCTGAACAAAAAACTGAATGTGGCCAACACGATTACCGACAATGATTATCTGCGGTTTATAGCGCTCAGCAGGATGGTCCTGAATAATATTCCAAACATTCAGCCGTCGTGGCTTACGGTTGGGGTGCCGCTGGCACAGGTATGCCTTCATGCCGGCGCCAACGATTTTGGCTCGGTGATGATCGAAGAACATGTGGTGTCTGAAGCCGGCGCCAATTACTGGCTTGAAAAAAATGAAATGGTGGACGCAATCAAAGAGGCGGGTTTTGAGCCCAAACTCAGGAATCAGAAATTTGAGTATTTTTGAAATAAATTTACAAACATGAAAAAATTTGCAGTAATACTTGCCGGATGCGGCTCCCTCGACGGGGCCGAAATCCACGAATCAGTGCTGACATTGCTGGCAATAGACAAACTCGGCGCATCGTATAAAATTTTCGCACCCGATATCAACCAGCATCATGTGATAGACCATTACCAAAAAAAGCAGATGGATGAAACCCGCAACATACTTGTGGAAGCAGCGCGCATAGCCCGTTGTGATATCCAGCCCCTGTCAAAATTCAATGCGAATGATTTTGACGCACTGGTGCTGCCGGGAGGCTTTGGTGTGGCCAAAAATCTTTGCACCTATGCTTTTGAAGGTTCAAAAATGACCGTAAACCAGGAAGTGGAGGCCGCTATAAAAGCTGTAAAAGCCCTGGATAAGCCGATAGGCGCTTTATGTATCGCACCGGTGATCCTGGCAAAGATTTTTGGAAATGTCACACTGACCATTGGCAAGGATGAAACTACCGAAAAACATATTGAATCCATGGGCGCCAAAAACGTCAGAACCGGCCATGGCGATGTGGTGGTGGACGAAAAAAACAAGCTGTTCACAACGCCCTGCTATATGCTTGATGCGCGGATCTCCCATATTGCCGAAGGAGCAGAAAATCTTATTTCGGCCATGCTGAAAAAAATGTAATCATACATTACAATAATATGAGTCGATTTCAGTTTTTTTGAAACATTATTGTATGCCTGGTTGCAGATTAATTTGTTGCTTTATGCAAATTTTACTAACTTTATAGTCTGATTATGTAATTATGAAAAAGCGCTACGTTGCTTTTCTTTTATTTCTTATTACAAGTTGTTCTGTTTTTGCCACACACCAGCGTGCAGGAGAGATTACATATAAATGGCTCTATGGGCTTACTTATCAGGTTACTATAATTACATATACCTATTCTAACAGCCCTGCCGACCGTCCTGAGCTTGAATTGTTCTGGGGCGACCAAACTTCCGACATTATCCAGCGTGTTGAAAAAACCCCTATTAACAGCGAGATCAACTATAACAAATATACGTATAACGGAGTTGGAACCGGCGGCATTCACACATATCCGGCACCAGGAACTTATATTATGACGATGGAAGACCCGAACAGAAATGCGGGAATTATTAATATTCCCAATTCTGTAAATATTCCTTTCTTTCTTGAAACAAAGCTTGTCATCAACCCTTTTCTGGGAAACAATAATTCTCCGGTCCTTCTGAATCCTCCGATAGACAATGCGTGTATTTACCAGCCGTTTATGCACAATCCATGGGCATACGATCCGGACGGTGACAGCTTGTCATACCGCCTCGATAGCTGCAAAGGGCAGGGGGGCGTTTATATTCCCGGTTTTTTCTTTCCTCCGGCCAATAATATTTTAACAATCGACGCTTATACAGGCGAACTGCTCTGGGACAGCCCCCAGCTTAACGGTGAGTATAATCTTTGTATCATCGTTGATGAATGGCGCGACGGTATTTGGCTCGGCTCGGTCAGGCGGGACATGCAGATAACCGTAATTTCCTGTGACAATCAGCCTCCGCAGATAAAGCCCTTATTGGATACGTGTGTGCTGGCAGGAACGTATCTGTCATTTAAAGTGCAGGCTTATGATCCCGATTCGGGTGTCGTCACCCTGACGGGAAACGGGGCGCCACTTCTGGTGCCTTCCAGTCCGGCGTCTTTTCCACAACCGGTTCAGGGAACGGGCCATGTAAGTTCCCTGTTCAGCTGGCAGACTGAATGTTCGCATGTAAAGAAAAGTCCGTATCAAATGAACTTCAAAGCAAAAGATAATGGATTTCCTGTGAATCTGGTGAATTTTGCTTCTGTAAATATCACGGTCGTTGGCCCTGCCCCTGAAAATCTCACAGCCACACCGAACGGAGATGTTATTGACCTGAAATGGGAAAAGAGTATTTGCGAAAATGCCGTTGGATACCGGATATACCGAAGGAATGGGTATTACGGATTTTTCCCGGATCATTGCGAAACGGGAGTTCCCGCTTATACCGGTTATTCTATGATTGGCCAGATACCCGCACTCAACGATACGACTTATACCGATGACAATAACGGAGCCGGGCTGGTCCGCGGTATAGATTATTGCTATATGGTGATTGCCTACTATCCGGATGATGCCGAAAGCTATGCTTCGCTTGAAGCCTGTGCCGAACTTGCAAAGGATGTGCCTGTAATCACCAATGTGAGCGTGAAAAACACCGATCCGGTAAACGGTTCGATGTGGATTGCATGGTCGAAACCAACGGAATTTGACTCTATTCAGATTCCCGGGCCGTATAAATATCTTATTTACCGCGGTGTCGGGTACAACGGGGCAAATTTCAACCTGATAGATTCGCTCGCGGATATCAATGATACCACATACAACGATACATTGCTGAACACGCAGGACCTGCCTTATCATTACCGCATCGATTTTTATAATGATGAACCCGGGAACCGATATTTTGTGGGGTCTACCTCCAATGCTTCTTCCATATTTCTGACCCTGGCGCCGTCAGACAACAAGCTGACGCTTACCTGGCAGCCGGATGTTCCCTGGCTAAACGATTATTTTGTTGTTTACAAACAGGATGAGCTTACATTGCTTTATGATTCCATTGCCTTTGTTACCGAACAAACCTTTACAGATACCGGCCTGATAAACGGAAATACCTATTGTTATTATGTGAAATCTGTTGGCCGTTACACTGCCGCCGGGTTTGCTTTTCCTTTGGTGAACCTTTCCCAAAAGGCCTGTGGCGTTCCTGTTGATAATGAACCTCCCTGCCCTCCGGTATTACTTGGTGACGTTGACTGTGAAAACATCAGGAACATGCTGTTGTGGACTATTGCTGAACACAGTTGTGCTGATGATGTAGTTGCCTATAATCTTTATTATTCTCCAGGTGAAGGTGGTGATTATTCCCTGATATTTTCCACCACAGACCTTCAGGATACCAGTTTTATTCATTCCGGAATAGGCTCTATTGTCGGATGTTATTATGTTACAGCCGTGGATTCATTCAATAATGAAAGTTTACCCAGCAACCTTGTCTGTTTCGACATCGACCAGTGTTCGTTGTATCAGCTTCCCAATGTTTTTACGCCTAATGGTGACGGATCCAATGATTTTTTCAGGCCCTTCCCTTACGATTTTGTTGAAAAAATTAACATTGTTATTTTCAACCGCTGGGGAACGATTGTTTTTAAAACCGAAGATCCTGACATAAACTGGGACGGTAAAGAAAAAACCACGAACCAGGATTGCAGCGTGGGCGTTTATTATTACGTCTGTGATGTTTATGAACAACGCCTTGGAGGGATTGAAAAAAGAACCCTTCATGGATTGATCCACCTGATACGATAGGCAGCCTGCCCGGCTAAATTTATAATCTTTTTACTTGCCACTTTCAGATATTTTGTATTATTTAGCAGAAAATTCTGAAAAATAATTATTAACTAAAACTGCAATACCTATGTCTGAACAGAAAAAATTTGTGCCATTTGTCTCGTCGGAGACCAATATGGCTGAGTTCACGTTGAAGGCGCTGATCATTGGCCTTGTAATGGCTGTATTGTTGGGAGCTGCAAATGCTTATCTTGGCCTGAAGGCGGGGATGACCATAGCTGCAACTTACCCTGCTGCTGTAATTGGGATGGCCATTCTGAAAATGATGAAAGGCTCGATACTTGAAGAAAACTTTGCACGTACCGTTGGTTCTATTGGTGAGTCAGTGGCTGCCGGTGCTATTTTCACCCTGCCTGCATTTTTTATTGCCGGTGTATGGGATCCGTTTTTCACACCCGGAAATTACGTGACTTCTACACTGATCCTTATTGCCGGTGGTGTGCTGGGTATTATGTTCGTAGCATTGTTACGCCGCGTGATGGTGGAAGATGTTGAAATGAAATTTCCCGAATCGATTGCTGCAGCCGAAATACATAAAGCCGGCCGTCGTGGTGGCGGAGGTTCTAAATTTTTGTTTGGCGCTATGATAGGCGGTGCATTGATAAAAGCACTTGGTGAATTTAAATTTTTTGCACTTACATGGGAAAAGTTTGTAGCTTTTGGTAAATCTACAATTACCGGTACCGCATTTCAGGGACAGGGAGGTATGCTCCTCAGTTCACCGGGTATCAGCCCCGCATATATGGGCGTTGGTTATATCATTGGACCCAAACTTGGCGCGCTTAACTTCAGCGGCGGTTTGATCGCATGGGGTCTGCTGGCGCCAATAATTTATTATTTTATTGTCCCATCTATTGATATGGATTTCCTGAACAACTGGGCGGCCATCTTAATGGCTAAAGACCCCGCTATGACTTCAGATGCCGCAATTGCAAAAGTCAGCGACTCATCATTCCAGATTGCACAGATCTGGCGTTTTATCGTAAGGCCGATTGCTATCGGAGGCATGCTCATGGGCGCCTGCTTCACACTTTTTAAAATGCGTAAAAGCCTCGGAGCCGGGATCAAAAGAGCTATCGGTGATGTTAGAAAAGCTGCCGGCGGAACAACCGTTACCGACCGTGTTGACAAAGATATTCCTATAACCTGGGTTATCGTTGGAATTTTATTTGTAGCAATTCTTACATTCTGTATTACATTTTTTATTTTTCATACAGGACTACTTGTCGCAGTTGTGGCGGCCACTGTGATGATCATACTGGCGTTCTTATTTGCCGCAGTATCCGGATATCTTGTCGGTATCATGGGTTCAAGCAATAACCCGATCAGCGGATTGACATTAACTGCATTGGTGGTGACTGCATTAATACTTTTTGCACTTGGTGTTAAAGGTAAAGAAGGGGTTGCTTCTGTACTGGGCGTTGCAGCCATCGTTTGTGTTTCGGCTGCGGTGGCCGGTGAAATGCTTCAGGATCTGAAAGCAGGACATATCCTTGGTGGTACTCCGTGGCGGATGCAGATCGGTGATATTATCGGTGTGGTGCTCGCAGGTGTCGTGATGTTTGGCGTGCTTGTTATTCTAAACGAAGGCGATATCGCTCAGGGAAAGATTCAGGGGTATGAAGGCGGCTTTGGCAGTAAAAATCTTTCTGCTCCCCAGGCCAGTCTGATGGCCATGCTTTCACAAGGTATTGTAGGTGGACAAATGGCTTGGCCTCTTATTATTGTTGGTATGCTTATGGGCCTTGCGTTTATCCTGATGCAGGTGAAAAGCCCGATGCTCGTCAGCGTTGGTATGTATCTTCCGTTAGAAACTACCTTTGCTATTTTCCTTGGTGGTGTTGTTAAAGGTATTGTTGAAATGATTCAGAAACGAAAGAACTTCACCCTTGGGCAGGCGGTACGAACCGAAAACACAGGAGTGCTGCTTGCGTCAGGGTTTATTGCCGGTGAGGCGCTCATGGGGTTGGTATTTGCCTTGTTGTATTTCCTGAATGTTCCGACCATCTCAATATTCGAAAATCCTTCTTTTGGTGTAAGCATCATTGTCCTTGTACTGATCGGTGTCGCTTTAGTGTGGCTGCCTATCCGTAGCAAAGGCGCTGCCGACGCACCTCCTCCGCCAAGCGGAAACTTCTAAAAAATATTAAAAGGGATTTTGTTTTACAAAGTCCCTTTTTTTTACCTTTACCATATGAATCAAAAGGTTGCATTGGTTTTGTCCAGCGGAGGTTGCCGCGGGCTTGCACATATTGGTGTGATTGAGGAACTGTTAAAAGACGGTTATGAGATCGGATCCATTTCCGGTGCATCAATTGGATCACTGATCGGAGGAATATATGCATCCGGAAACCTGAATGCTTTCACGAAATGGGTTTGTTCACTGGACGAAATTGACGTATACGACCTGATGGATTTTACATTAACCGGCCAAGGATTTATAAAAGCCGAAAAGCTTTTCAAAGCACTTGAAGAATTTATCGGTTGTAAAACATTCGAAGAATTAAAAATCCCCTTAGCTGTTGTTGCAACGGATATAAATAAACGCAGGGAAATTGTTTTTGACAAAGGCAACCTGATACTTGCAATCCGCGCATCCGTGGCAATACCTACGGTTGTCACGCCTGTATTATACAAGGATATGGTGCTGGTCGACGGCGGTGTAATAAATCCGATCCCGGTGAACTGCATAAAACGTTCAGCGGATGATATACTGGTGGTCGTTGACGTAAATGCAAATATCCCTTATCTGAAACCGGACTTTATAGCTACACCCCGGCAGAAAAGAAATTTTTCTTTTAAACGCAAGGCTTTGGACTATGCAAAAAAACATTTTAATTACTTTTCTGGCGAGAAAAAAGAATCTGAAGGTATGCCCGGCTATCTTACGGTTATAGACCAATCGGTTGATATCATGCAGGACAGGATATGCAAGCTGACCGTCATGCAACAGCAGCCGGATATTGATGTGGAAATTTCAAGGGATGCGGCTTCCACATTTGAGTTTTACAGGGCACAGGAATTGATTGAAACAGGAAGAGACGCTTATAAAAAGGCAAAGCAAAATATGATCAGGTAATAATTAGTATTAACAAAAATAACTACCGTGGCACTAAATTTTTTTCAAAGACGCAGCATACTGAAAAAACTGAATTATATGGATGCAACCCCCATCCGGCGTACTAAGTATGAAACAGGGGAAAATGGAATAGTGACATTGGTTGTTCCGAAATTTAAAAATCAGAACCTCAATAATTTTTTATTTCATCCAAGGAAAAGATTTTTCCGAATAGCGCTTGACGAGCTCGGATCAGCTGTGTGGCTGCAAATTGACGATCGGTCAAAAGTCGCTGAAATCTGCAGAAAAGCTCAGGAAGTATGCGGTGAACGTATTAACCCGGTCGAACAAAGGGTTACAAAATTTCTCACATCACTTTATGAAGCGCGCCATATCACCTTTAAGGAGATAGAGAAGGAATAACAAAAAACTTATCTTATTACAGATATAATTCCTTTGATCACGCCCTGATTATTCCGGCTATCCTTATAATTTAGTATGTAATAATAAGTTCCGGCATCCAGGTTGCGCGCATCCCAGTTGTTTTGGTAATTTGTAATTTCAAAAACCACTTTTCCTTTGCGGTCGGCAACGGTCAATGAATTGAACGGGTATTTATCGAGGTTTTTGATCACAAAATAATCATTGTACCCATCGTTGTTTGGGGTGAACACATTGGGGATTTCCAGATTGTAGGCGTAGTTCTCGTTTTCTTCACGTTTAATATCTGAACTTTCAGTGATGTCAATATCAATATTGTCCGGATATTCCTGAATAACGGGCTCATCATTTACCGTTTTATCTTTCGAATTCACCCTGTCGATGTAATTAAGAAGCACTGTATGGTCGTCGGTTTTTTCGGGAAGGTTGTTTACAGCAACGTTTGTGCTTATTACAGTATTCGTGGAAATCACCGGCACCTTATTATCGGCAACTGCAACAGGTACGTTTTCTTTTTGATCCTGCTGTTTTTGAGGCATGGGAACAACCAGAATTTTCTGAGGGCTCGTAGTCTGCTGTATACTATTGAGAACATCCAACTTTGGTTTTACAGGCGAAACAACGGTTTTACCTTTAATAACATTTTGTTTGGGTGTATCCTTAACGATGTTATAATAAATATAATTTGACCCAAAAACTAAAGCAACCGTAAAACAAGCAGCAACAGCGTAACTCACGAGAACTTTTATTTGCACAACACCCAATGTAGGTTGTGAACTGAAAGAACGGATTAATTTTTTAAAGGAAACAAAATCCCAGAAATCCTTCTTAAATAGCTTCAGCTTTAGAGAGCTCCATAAATTTGTGGAAACATCAGGCTGATAATTATCCAACATGTTTTTCAGATAATCGTCAAAATTTTTTGGCCCGTTGTTTAATGAATTATTCATTTTATTTATCGCCGTTTTTAGTTAACTTTTCCTGTATTATTTTTCGTGCTTTTGAAAGTTGTGATTTTGAAGTTCCTACCGTTATATTCAACATTTCTGCAATTTCCTTATGTTTATAACCTTCTACAATATATAAGTTTAAAACTATTCTGTAGCCATCCGGCATTTTTTGTATTGCGTTCATGATGCCTTCAACAGAATGATTCCCGGTATCTTCAAAACTACTTTCTTCCTCAATATCTGTTTCGGTGATGTTATCAATATCGGAATGAAAATAATGTTTAAAATTTTTCCGATAATTGTTTATGGCTGTGTTGACGACTATTCTCCGGATCCATTGATCTATCGACCCATCGCCCCTGTATGATTGAATCTGGGTCAGAACCGCCATGAAAGCCTCCATCAGTACATCTTCAGCCTCATCTTTACTTTTGCAATACCTCAAACAAACGCCTAACATAGATGCCTTGTATTTTTCAAAGAGGAACTTTTGCGCCTTTCTGTTTCCGGCTATACACCCCTCTATTATTTTTTTATCAAGGCCCATCTATGATAATTTTAGACAATAAATATATTAAAAAGGTTGTACGTGAAATGTTTTTTTATAAAAAAACTACTATGAAACAAAAATCATTTAATAATTATTATATTTGTTGTTCCGCTATTTCGAATATTAACTTTTAAATTTATATTAAGATGGGAAATGTATTAAGCAATCTGACACCAAATGCGTTATGGAAAAATTTTGAGGATATATGCAGTATCCCTCATCCTTCAAAACATGAAGAAAAACTCAGGGAACATGTTTTAAACTGGGCTAAACCTCACAACCTCGAATGTTCAGTTGATGAAGTAGGAAATGTGATTATTCGTAAACCTGCTACACCCGGCATGGAAAACCGCAAGGGCATCATTCTTCAGGCACACCTTGACATGGTACCTCAAAAAAATTCTGACATCAACCATGATTTTTTAACCGACTCAATAAAACCCCGCATTAACGGTGACTGGGTTGAAGCAACCGGAACCACCTTAGGCGCCGACAACGGAATAGGCATGGCTGCCGCCATGGCTGTTTTTGAAGCTACGGACCTTGTGCACGGCCCGCTGGAAATGCTCCTTACCATTGATGAAGAAACCGGAATGACCGGCGCCTTCGGATTGAAACCTGGCTTGTTGAACGGGGAAATACTGATGAATCTTGATACCGAAGAAGAAGGAGATTTGTGTGTTGGTTGTGCTGGTGGCACAAACGCAAACATAGAATTTCACTATACGGAAGAACTGGTAGCCGGCGATGTGCAGGCTTTGCAGATCACCGTAAAAGGCCTGAAAGGCGGACATTCCGGTGTGGATATTCATCTGGAAAGAGCAAATTCAAACAAACTTCTCAACCGCATCTTATGGTATGCTTATAAAGAATTGGGATTGCGTTTGGCCAGTATTGATGGCGGGAGCCTCCGGAATGCAATTCCACGCGAATCATTTGCAGTAGTTACTTTACCGAAAGCTAACGTGGAAAAATTCCAGCAGTTTATAAAAGAATTTGCAGGTATTGTAACTAATGAATACAAGAATGTGGAAGAAGGTATCATTGTTTTAGCCGAACCCGCAACTATGCCGTCTAGCCTTATTGACTATAAAACTACCGGAAACCTGCTGAATGCCATCTATGCTACTCCAAACGGAGTTATGCGCATGAGCCAGGATATGAAAGGCCTCGTTGAAACTTCCACAAACCTTGCTATTGTTAAGTCTCACGATAAAGTGATTGATGTCATGTGCCTGCTTCGCAGCTCAGTGGACAGCGCAAAAGATGACCTCGAAAATATGTTTGCAGGAGTATACGCACTTGCCGGCGCAAAATATGTTTTCGATGGAAAATACCCGGGATGGAAACCTAATCTGGATTCCCCGATTCTGAAAGAAATGCTTGCTGCTTATGAAAAACAGTTTGGAAACAAACCACATATCGGAGCTATACATGCCGGTCTTGAATGCGGCTTACTCGGCGGCGTTTATAAAAACTGGGATATGATTTCTTTCGGGCCAACTATTAACTACCCTCACTCACCGGCCGAAAAAGTAAATGTTCCTTCCGTAGGAAAGTTTTGGGCATTTTTGACTGAAACACTTAAAAATGCACCTGCGAAATAAAGTTTGAAAATTGAATAAAAAAGACTGCCGGAAGGCAGTCTTTTTTTTAATGTGCAAGTCCCCTTTTTACATCATCATTATGATAGCGCATGCAGTTGCTGCCGGTGCTACATGAAACACATAAAATTGCCATTGCAACTAACATAACGGATATTTTTATGATTTTAGTTTTCATAACCACTGTTTATTGAATAACTCCGAAAAACCTTTATTTATTTTACAACGCACATTTTCTTCTTAAGGCTAAATCCGTCACCGCATAAGGTGTAGAAATAAATTCCCGGTTTCAGATTTTTATTCAGCACGTATGAATGGAAGCCCTTATCCAGCATGCCTTTAAAGATGATACCTCCGGAATTTCCCAGAATATCCGTATAGGATAATTCAATAGCTGATGTATTTTCAAGGAAAAATGAGATCGTTGTTTTTTCATTAAAAGGGTTGGGCTGATTCTGAAATAACACTGTCCCGGAAGCATTGTTTTCAGGTTCGGAAATTCCTGTCTGGTAATATGCCTGATTTGCTGCTGCAACACTGTTTTGAAGGTCGCCCAGATGATCGCCTGCAACGAGCGCAAAGATAATTTTAACAGAATCTTCCGGAGCAATAGTGAAAGGCCCCGAGCTGAACATTTCCGAAACATCATTGCCGCCACCAGATAAGCCGGCAGCATTCCTGTTTGTTCTCAATGCTACATATTTTTCATCGGAGGTAAAACCATCCGTGATCTTTATGCTTCCGTTCATGCCATCGTTATCAAAACCATAATGATAAGGTGCACCATCAGACAATAAGGCTATTCCCGCATAATCACCGCCATCAGTCGAAAAACAGTATCCCAGTTTTAACGATTCATCATATTCAATACGGTTACGTTGCGAAAATTCTATATCCCAGTCGGCGTATAAACCTGCATAAATTCCCGACTGAGAATAATTACTCTTGTTGGTTATGTTATATTCAAGGATCACAAACTTGTCCAGCGGGGGATTTTTCCAGGCATAGGCCCGCTGCGTAACCTGAACATTGATTTTTGAAGTTGTTGCATAGGAATCATCAAACATCCCGATGGCTTCAAAATCTGAAACCGCTGGCGGAAAAACCCTTTTTAAAGTGGAGATAACGGCAAAGTCATGATCAATGCCCCCGGAATCATTGTATATAACGTCAGAAACCTGTGTGCCGGATTTTCCGATAATAAAGCCTCCGGAATACAGCATGGTTTCACCGTTGTTATAAGTGAAGCCTAATCCCTGATAAATGTTCCCGTCCACATATCCCAGAGCCCCCTCACTGGTAAGGGTCATAGCAATCAGATTTGTATCAATATCAATAGAATTTAAATTGGCATATATGCTGAAGTACTGTTCAGAATTATAATTAATATCCGAAAATGTAAACTTAAAAATCAGATTTTCATACAATGGAATTGCCGGTTTAATAACAATGCGGAACGGGGCTGATGCGTTGTTGATTGTGCTGAGTGATGGAATAACGCCGGCGTAAAAAACGGAATCAATGAGTTCGGTATAAGAAGAGGCGCATGAAATTGTCACCTTGAAATTAACGGAAGTAGGCGAAAGGAAATTTAGAAAATCCCCGCTGATAAAGATAGTATCGCCAGGGTTTGCCGCAGCTTCGTTATTGTTATTCACGTAAAGGATATTATTCATTTGCACGGAAGGGCTTAATGAATCAACCAAGGCCCTGAAAATATTGAGCCTTCCGGAGCCCAGCAACCCTTTATAGGGCAAATTTGCGGGCATTGTATCAATGACATCGGCAGAGACTTTTAGCTTTTCACCTATTTGCAATCCTGTGAGCGAAGGATACCGGCTTTTCAGTAATGCGGCACAGCCTGCAGTAACGGGTGAAGAATACGAAGTTCCACTGAACGCATTATACAGTCCACCCATTTCTGTTGACCAGACATTATCTCCCGGGGCAGCGAGATCTACAAAAAGGCCATAACTTGATGACCCCGACTTATAGTCGTTGATATCACTTGATGCAATACTCAGCACATAATTTAATGAAGCAGGGTAAAATGGCACGGCATTGTTGTCGTTTCCACAGGCAGCAATTACCAGGGCACCTTTATTTATGGTTGCATAATCAATCACATCCTGTCCGTATTGTCCTGAATGAAAGGTGTTGCCCCATGAACAATTCACGATGCTGCACCCGTGCTCTACAGCATAGACAATACTTTCATAATTCATCGTGCCAAGATTATCTGCATTGGCAACTTTTATCGGTAAAAATTTGCAGTTAAAACCGGAGCCCGAAACGCCGATATTGTTGTCGGGTACTGCCCCTGATAATCCCGCCACAAATGTCCCGTGTGTTATGGTCCCCATCGGATTGTTATCGTTCTCTCCCATATCCCAACCCCAGTAATTGTCCAGGTAGCCGTCATTATCATTGTCTATGCCGTCAATAGGATCGTAATAGTTGCGTTTTAAATTGGCGGACAGATCCGGATGCATAAAGTCAGTGCCCCAGTCGGTGATACCGACAACAATATTGGAGTCGCCTTTTGCGATATCCCAGGCGCTGAAAGCTTTTATATTGGTTAATTGATATTGGTTGGTGATAAGAGGATCGTTGGGAATATAATCCAATGGTTTTACAATATAATGTGGCTGGGCATATTCGACAAGTCCTGTTGAAATGATATTGTCTATAGCGGTTTCAATGTTTACGGAAGAGGTGTATTCTATTTCATAAATTAAGGACAGGTCGGCAAATTTTTGTTTGCAGGAATTATATTTTTGTTCAGGAGCCTTGATACCGGGGAATTTTTTAAAGAGCTTATTCACTTCTAACTGCTGAAATACCGTGCAAAGCGGAGGCAGGTCAATCTGATTGTTTATACATGAAGAAGCAAACGCTGGTTTTATTTTAAGAATAATGGTGTTTTGTACAAAATCTTCATCCGTTACTCCGGCAGGCATTCTGAAAGAGTGCGCTGTCTGGCCGTAACTATAGGAATAGACAAATATTGAAAATAGTAAAAAAACAATCCTGCAAAAAATTCCTGGCATAAATTCACGAATTGGCTGTATAAAATTAATGTAATATTTTGATGCCTGCAAATTTATAACGCAGAATATTCAGGAATGCCATCCAAAAAACTATAGGATTGGGCTTCGGCATCAATGGAACAACAAAAGTGTTTCAGTCCGTTCGAAACTATCAGATAGTTAACTTTCAGGGAAATATTGTACCGTGCGATCTGGTCAAACACCTTTTGGTTTACAGCCACCTCAGGAGCTTTAAACTCAATGATCATCAGCGGGGCTCCTTTTTTATCGTATACCACGGCGTCACAACGCTTCTGCATTTTATAGACCTTAAGAGTCTGTTCAAGAAAAATCAAGGAAGGAGGATAGTTTTTTTCTTCCACAAGGTATTTCAGGAAATTTTGCCGCACCCATTCTTCGGGAGTCAGGGCGACAAATTTTTTCCGGATAAAGTCAAAAATCTTAAGCGTCGGGCTTTGTGTAACGGAAAATTCGTAATGCGGAAGATTAAGCGCAAGCATAATATATTTTCGTATTTTTGCCTTAAAGTTACTCATAAAATCATAATCTGATGAAGACAAAAAGCGAAATAGTCGAAGACTGGCTCCCAAGGTATACAGGAACAGAGCTTGCCGATTTCGGTGAATATATCTTACTCACCAACTTCAGCCATTATCTCGAGTTATTTGCCAAATGGAATAAGGTGAGTATCCAGGGTGAAAATAAAGCCATGCCCAGCGCTACGGCAAATAATATAACATTGGTAAACTTCGGTATGGGCAGTGCCAATGCTGCCACGATTATGGACCTTTTGAGCGCTGTAAATCCCAAAGCAGCGTTGTTTCTCGGGAAATGCGGAGGACTAAAACGCAAAAACAAACTCGGCGACCTGATACTTCCCATTGCCGCTATCCGCGGGGAAGGAACATCCAACGACTATTTCCCCCCCGAAGTGCCGGCTCTGCCTGCATTTAATCTGCAAAAAGCCGTATCCACCACGGTCCGCGATTTGGGGCAAGATTACTGGACCGGGACGGTATATACCACCAACCGCCGGGTCTGGGAACATGATGAAGAATTTAAAGAATACCTGCGAAAAATACGCGCCATGGCTATTGATATGGAAACAGCCACCCTGTTTTCGGTAGGCTTTGCCAATCAGATTCCCATAGGGGCGCTGCTGCTCGTGTCCGACCAGCCTATGATCTCCGAGGGAATCAAAACGCAGAAAAGTGATAAAAAGGTTACAAAAAAATATGCAGACCTGCACCTGAAAATCGGTATTGAATCCCTGAACCAGCTTATCAACAACGGCCTTACCGTCAAACACCTGTATTTCGATTAATATTGAGTAAATGAAAAGTTACGACGAAATAATAAAGGACATTCAGCGCAAAATATACTATCCTGTATATTTTCTTTCTGGCGAAGAACCTTATTATATCGACATGATCAGCGATTATATTGAAGAAAACCTCTTACAACCCGAAGAAAAAGAATTCAACCTCAGCGTGATGTACGGAAGGGACACGGATGTGCAGACCATTATTGATTCCTGCAAACGCTTCCCGATGATGTCGAATTACCAGCTGGTAATTATCAAAGAAGCCCAGGATGTAAAAGATATTGAAGCATTGGATAAATATATCGCAAACCCATTGTCTTCGACCATACTGGTAGTTTGTTATAAGTATCATAAAGTTGATAAGCGTAAGGCGTTCGCGAAAACCCTCGAAAAGAAAGCAGTTTTGTTCGAGTCATCAAAGGTTTATGATAACCAGGTCCCGGCATGGATCAGCGCTTATGTGAAAGGACATGGATATTCGATTCACCAGAAAGCAGCCATCATGATGGCGGAATTTCTGGGCGCCGACCTGAGCAAGATCGTTAATGAGGTCAGCAAGATCATCATCAATTATCCAAAGGGTTCTGAAATCACGCCCGAACAGGTAGAGCTGAATATCGGGATCAGCAAGGATTTTAATGTGTTTGAGCTGCAGAAGGCGCTGGGGACAAAAAATGTGTTTAAAGCCAACCAGATCATTAAATATTTTGCTGAAAACGAAAAAGAAAACCCCATCGTAAAAGTTATTCCCATCTTATTTTCCTACTTTGTAAAAGTCTTTTTGTACCATAATCTTAAAGACAGAACTCCCAACAATGTGGCTTCGGCACTTTCGATCAACCGGATGTTCATTGATGATTATGCCAATGCTGCCCACAATTTTCCAAGGCAAAAACTTCGCGAAATATTTGGTTACCTGCGCGAATACGACCTTCGTTCCAAAGGAGTGGGCAACGCTTCCGCCAACAGCGGCGAACTGATGAAGGAGATGATTTATAAGATTTTACATTAGGATTGTTTCAATCCCTTTTCAATTTTAGTTATTGAAAGTATATCCAATCCCAATAGCCGCCATATGCAGAAAATGTTGGCCGGCAACAGGTTTTAATTCATCAAATCCAAGAACGGTGTAATGAGGATTGTATCCGGCACGTAAAAACAGCCCGTTGACGCGTTCGTACCGCACACCGATCATGCCGGTTGCGGCCAGGTATGAAAAATTGGTGTTGGCCACCCCTTCGTATTTTGGATAACTTTTATAAAAATACAGATAATCCACGCCCAGCCCGACTTCAAAAAGCCATGCGCCGCGGCCGATCATAAAATTAAATTCGAGGGGTACGCCGGCAGAATGGGCCTTGGGAAATGATAAATAATTGATCCCGGCGCGGATGCTAGCCATATAATTACGATTACAGTAAATAATAATATCCGCATTGACGGAATTAATGCCCAGCCCGCCAAAATTGTAAGAGGTCTGATGGAACAATGCTATTTTAGGGCAGAAATCGCTCTTGGTCTTGCAATTCCCGGCCCGGTAAGAGGTTGATTGTGCAAACGAAGTCAGGCCAATAGCCAAAAGGATCATAAGTATTGAAAATTTTTTCATAATCAGAGTTTTTTAAGGAGCACAATACAACAACAAAATAACAGTTCTTTAATCAGATAATTCAAATAATATCTTTATTTTTGGCAAAATTATAAGTTTTTGATATACCATTTATGATCGCCGTAAGATTCCGCCGTTTTTTTATTTGCATTTTGTTAGTATTTGTTGCTTATTCCGCAAGTGCACAAAAAGGTTCCGTTAAAGGTTTCGTTTATGAAAAAGAAACCGGAGAGCCTGCCATTTTCACCAGTGTTTATCTCTACAAAACCACTATTGGCGCCACAACCGACGTCAATGGTTTTTTTGCTATCACACAGATTCCCCCGGGTGATTATACACTGATGGCGACATTTATCGGGTTCGATACTGTAAGAGTTCCCATCACAGTTGGAAAAGGTGAAAACCTTAACAAAAAACTTTATTTGCAGAAATCATCGGTGGAATTAAAAGGTGCAAATATTTCTGCAGAATCGCAGGAAAGCAAAACCGAAACAAAAGTTTCAGAGATCACGGTTACGCCAAAAAAAATCGACCAGATTCCCTCCATAGGCGGTACGCCTGACCTGGCACAATACCTTCAGGTGTTACCGGGCGTTATTTTTACAGGTGATCAGGGCGGACAGTTATACATACGCGGAGGTTCCCCGGTTCAGAACAAGGTGCTGCTCGACGGTATGGTTGTTTATAATCCTTTTCATTCCATCGGATTGTTTTCAGTTTTTGATACCGACATCCTGAAAAATGCAGACGTATATACCGGTGGATTCGGGGCAGAATACGGTGGCAGAATTTCATCAGTGATGGATATCACCACCCGCGACGGAAACAAAAAACGCATGAGCGGAAAAGTTGACCTGAGCACCTTTGGCGCAAAATTGCTTTTTGAGGGGCCCATTGTTAAACAAAAAGAAAATGATAAAGCCAATGCTTCATTTATTTTTTCAGCAAAAAATTCCTATCTTAAAGAAACTTCAAAAACGTTATACAAATATATCGACTCCAACGGGCTTCCCTTTAATTATTTGGATCTGTACGGAAAAATTTCTATCAACGCTCCCAACGGCAGCAAGGTCAACTTTTTTGGTTACGATTTTTCGGACAGGGCGGATTACAGGCAGATCGCAACATTTAACTGGAACTCATACGGCGCCGGAGCAAATTTTGTTGTCATTCCATCCAAAGCATCCATGCTGATTGATGGCGCTTTTGCTTATTCATCGTACCATATTTCTCTTACCGACCAGACGAATTTGCCGAAATCCAGCACCATTAATGGTTTTAACCTGGGGTTGAACTTTACCTCTTTCTACGGTAAAAGCGAATTGCGTTATGGTATTGAAGTTTTGGGCTTTGGCACCAACTTCGATTTTTATAATGCGGCCGGCAGAAGAATTTATCAAAAAGAATCTACTACTGAATTTGCGTTATTTGTTAAATACAAATGGGTGATCGGAAAATTCCTCATCGAACCCAGTTTCAGGGCACATGAATATGCATCGCTTTCCACTTTTTCTCCTGAACCCAGGCTGGCTATAAAATATAATGTCACGAAATATTTACGCTTGAAGCTTGCCGGCGGTATGTACTCTCAAAACCTGATCAGCTCAAGCTCCGACCGTGATGTGGTCAACCTGTTCTACGGATTTATTTCCGGACCCGACAACCTGCAGGATGAATTCGATGGTAAAGAAGTAACCCATGCACTGCAGAAGGCAGATCATTTGATATTTGGTGTTGAAATAGATATTTTAAAAAACCTTACCTTAAATGTGGAAGGGTATTACAAATGGTTTACCCAGCTTACCAACATCAATCGCAACAAAGTCTATGACGATTCCCCCGAATATGCTGCCAAACCCGATGTGCTGAAAAAAGACTTTATCCTTGAAAAAGGGGATGCGGAAGGGGTGGACTTAACACTTAAATATGAACACAAACAACTGTACTTATGGGCGGTTTATTCATACGGATATATTCACCGTTACGACGGATATGATACCTATTATCCTCATTATGACCGCCGGCATAATGTGAACCTGGTTGGTTCATATACTTTCGGCAAAACACTTACCTGGGGCGTAAATGTCAGGTGGAACCTGGGATCCGGATTCCCTTTTTCACAGACGCAGGGATTTTACGAACTGCTTGATTTCGCCGATGGCGTTAATACGGATTATACAACAGATAATGGAACCATGGGCATCATCTATGCCGATTACGACAGCGGTCGTCTTCCTTATTATCACAGGCTGGATGTGTCTTTTAACAAGTTGTTCTATTTCGGGAAAAATATGGAACTCGAGATTAATCTTGGTGTAACTAATGTTTACAACCGGAAAAATATTTTCTATTTCGACCGGATTACCTATAAACGTATAGACCAGCTGCCAATCATGCCGAGTCTCGGAATAAGCTTTAAGTTCTAGATTTTCGGAAATTTTCTTTGAAATAATACATATCCTTCTCTATGGCTGGAATCTATATTCATATCCCGTTTTGTAAAAAAAAATGCCATTACTGCAACTTCTATTCTACACCTTCGGTAAAACGGAAGGATGAGCTGATCCAGTCGTTACACAAAGAGCTGATTCTTCAAAAGCAGTATCCGGGTGAGACTATTGGGACCATTTATTTCGGTGGCGGGACACCTTCATTGTTGTCGGGGGACGAAATAAAGCGCCTGACAGATACTGTTTACGCGAATTATCAAATAGAAAATAATCCGGAGGTAACCTTTGAGGTCAATCCTGATGATATCAGCATTCAGAAAATTAGGGAGCTGAAAACAACAGCTATAAACCGCATTAGCATTGGCGTTCAGTCATTTTTTCAACAAGACTTGAATTACCTCAACCGCATTCATTCTCCGGAACAGGCCGAGTATGCCGTTAAAGCATTGCAGGATGCCGGTTTTGAAAATATGAGTATCGATCTTATTTATGGGATCCCTACACTTGGCCTGGAAAACTGGAAAAAAAACCTGTTGAAGGCCGTTGAAATGCAGGTCCCGCATATTTCTGCATACGCCATCACCGTTGAACCCAATACCAACCTTGATGTCCTTATCCGGCATGAGAAACGCCAGCCTGTTTCCGATACCGAAACAGCACAACAGTTTCGTTTTGTGATGGATTTTTTACGGGGAAAAAATTACCTGCATTACGAAATTTCAAATTTTTGCCAGCCTGGTTTTGAATCGAAGCACAATAAATCCTATTGGGAAAATATTCCGTACCTCGGCATCGGCCCCTCTGCACATTCGTTCAATAATGTTTCCCGCCAGTGGAATTGTTCCAACCTCAACGAATATATTGCCGCCATCATGGATAATTATATTTCCTGCGAAACGGAAATCCTCACACTAAATCAAAAATATAATGAATACGTGATGATGTCGTTCAGGACAAGCAGTGGAGTCTCATTTCAAAAACTAAAAAGCCTTTTCGGAGAAGAATACCTTACTATATTCCAGGGCATATTAAAAAATTATAAAAACAGCGACAGGCTTGCTTTGTCAGACGATGTCACCAGCCTGACAGACGAAGGCAAACTTTTTGCCGACAGCATCATTGCTGATTTTTTTATCGTTGATTCGGAAAGGGAATGAATTTGGGTAAATCATTTTTTGAGGGGCCAAAATAATAATAAAGATTCCTCATTTTGCTTCGCAAAATTCGGAATGACAATTAATTTATGTAATTAGGTGGGGGGATGGGAAAAGCGCCGGCGAAGCCGGCGCTTTTCCCATCCCCCCACCACCTCTAAAACGACACAAACAGCCTGTCATTCCAAGCCCTGCCTGCCGGAACGGCAGTGCAGGCAGGGCAGCGAGGAATCTTTTTTTATTTGAAGAAAAATTTATATATTATTATTTTTTAAGGGAATTCATTGTAACAAATTCCTAAAACACAAAAAAACCACTTAACTTTAAAATGAAGTGCCTTGGAAAAAATCAATAAACACCGTATTTATTTGGCCTTATATTTTTGGGGATTGATCTTTTCATTAAGCCGCTGAATGGAATCCTGCAATGTATTTACAGTATTTTCAGCCTCATCGTTCGTCAGCCAGGCCCGCATATAAACCGGCTGATGATCGGAAAACTCAAACCCGCAATCGAGCACCCGGACTTGATCAACGCTTACATTGGGTGAAGTGATGAAGAAATCATAAATAGTGGCCGGAGTTACTCGCTTTAGGTATGCCGCGTTCACGTCACGGTTGGTGGGTAATAGCGTGTCATGTGCATAATTCCATCCCTGTGGAAGATAATCTGCAGGTATTTTCGGCAATCCCGTTTTTTTATTATATCCCCAAAAAGAAAGTTTATCATAATCAGGCGTGTTTTGGTTCCAGTCACCGCCAACAATTACATAATTGCCTTTTGCGTATTCGTCGAGCAAAAAACCACGCAGCATCCAAAGCTCGTATTGCCTCAGTAAATCTGCATCACTGAAAGCAGAATTGTGCAGGTTGATCAGCACCAATTCTTTGTTGCCTGATGATAATTTATAGCGCTGCATCATGAAGCAACGGTCAAGCATGAAAATTTTCATCGGCCATGAATAATTTACAGGGTATGCATAACGCCTGCTTTCTGAAGGTGTATATTTTGAAAAGGTGGTGATGCCGGATAATACCTGCCCCATGGGTTTTAAAACCGGCATGGGAACAAATTCTACGTTATAATTGGTCGCGAAACCATAGGAATGACGTTGCAATGCTTTAGAGAACAAATTAAGCTGGTTGGTATAATAACTTCGTTTTGAAAACGTATCTACTTCCTGCAGTAAAAAAAAGTCAATACTGTCGTTTTTGTTCAGAAAATCAAAAACCCCGTTCAGGTTTTTCTGAAAAGCTGCTTCATCGGGCCGGACCTTTTTACCTCCGTCATAAAAAAAGTCCATGTCTTTGTCTAACCCACAGTACCCAATGTTCCAAGTGATGAATGTAATGGGCACACTATCAATTTGTTGAAGTGACGCGTTCTGTTTAATAACAATGTTTTCTGTCGGTACCGGCTGATAATCCTTAACGGTAAAATAATACAAAAAGCCTGAAGCTCCGAAGAAAACGATCAGTATTAGGATCAACAAAGTCCAAAGTGTGTTTTTTAATATTTTCATAGATGAAATTTGAATTTATGTACAAAAAACCGTTTTTTTTTAATACAAAATAGGATTATTGCTTTTTTTTAACAAAAAATTGTTATTTTTGCTAAAAATTATTTAATTAACAAATATTTCAAATTATTTTAATAGTTTTTAAGTTCGATGAAAACCCTCAATATCCTTAAAATATTTTTTCTGTTAACACTAATCCTGAGTTTTGTTGTATTGGCAATTATTTATAACGACATGCTCATTTGGGTAAATATAGTTTCTTTTTGCGCATTAAGCCTCGTTTCGTTGATTCAAATGTTTAAATTTTACAATCTTGATACTAAATTTTGGATGTTTAAATATTTTATTCCTATCACCCAGCTTATACAGGCTATTTCTTTTATAGCTCTATTTTTAAGTTTTCAGCAAATCGGGGTTTGGAAATATATTTTAGTTGTCTCTTCCGTTTTTTTCCTGATAAATTTCGTATTTATTTTCATCTTTATGAAAAAATTTTTAGTTCCGGAATTAAAAAAATTGTTTTTGATCAATATTCTGGCGCCTTGCCTGGCCATTTTTTTTCTTGGAATAATTCCTTTTGTCGTGAATAATCAGGATTTATACAATAAGTTCAGTAAAGATTCTCACCAGAAGACCTATGAGCAACATATTAACGGTGAGAAACAACATAATTCCGATCAGATTCCTTCTTTTTAGTTAGTTTAATTTTTTTGATTTAGGAAAAAGATACTCAGGCAGACTGCCAGGTGTGTTGGAGCGTTGGCCTGCCCAGACGGCGGGCCAGCACTGGCGTGAATCAGAAAATATTAGAAAATCTTCAAAGGCGCCACCGGCGTCTTGAGGCTGTCTCAAAAGTATTTTCTTCAAATCTTCTTTGTGATTTGTTGAGTTTACTTCGTGAATCCTTTGTCTTTCAATACTTTTATTTAACCACAAAGGAACTCAAAGGATGACACCAAGGACACAAGGAATTTTTGAGACAACCTCAAATACTTTGAATAGATTTTCAATATTTTCTGAGAGCGGGCTGAAGCATTGTCTGGGCTGTCTCCGCCTCGGCGGATTCTTTGGTTCGTTTCTTTTGGACAAACAAAAGAAATGAACGCCCAAATCAAAAAAGCATTTTCTTAAAAATTAAATGTTGTATTTACTTTTTGAATTATTGGAATTTGAGTTAATTTTTTTTTGGATTTAAGATCAAGAGAAATATTTTCTTAATTTTACCATAATTAAGAATTCTAGTTTAACAATAAATTCATCCCCCATGGACAAGAAAAAAATCATGCTGTTTTCTTTTATCGGTGTATTTGTCATTCTGGCAGTGTTCCTGATTTTCAAATCAAGATCACAAACAATTGTAAGGGTAAATCCTGCTTTCAAGGAATATATTTCTGCCTTTACCTCAGGTGTCATTTCCACAGAGTCTACCATAAAAGTCCGTATGAATATGGACCTGGCAGATTCATCCATGTTTGAACAAGCGGTAAAAGACGACCTTTTCGAGTTCTCTCCGGGAATTAGCGGAAAAGCATTTTGGATAGATACCCGCACGGTTGAATTCCGTCCGGATAAAAAACTCCCCCCCGACAAACTTTTTACAGCGAAATTTTTTCTGTACAAAATCCTGACAGTGCCCGACAGCCTGAAAACATTCGTTTTTCAGTTCCATACCTCAAAACAGGCTTTTGAAGTTGTGGTGGATAATCATAAAGCATACACCCATTCTGACCTTAGCTGGGAAAAAGTAACAGGCAGCATCAATACAGCCGACGCCGCCAAGCTTGAAGATGTTCAGCGTATGCTGGAAGCCATGCAGGGCAACCGGAAATTAGCGGTGAAAGTAACTGCGGCGGGAGACAATAAAACCTTTTATTATACCATAGACAGTGTCAGGCGCGGCGATAACGAAACCATCGTAAATATTAAATGGAACGGCAAATCTATTGACTCGGACAATAAAGGTTCGGTGGGCGTGAAAATACCTTCTATCAATGATTTTAAAGTCCTTTCCATTAAAGCCGTCCAATCTCCGGAGCAATATATCAAATTACAGTTTTCTGATCCGCTGCTGGAAGACCAGGATCTCAACGGAATCATTACCATGACCAACACTCAGGACCTGAAATTTGTTATCGAAGATAATATTGTCAGGGTATATCCTCCCCTTGAATTTGGCGGTAGCGACGTAATCTCAATTGAAAAAACAATAAAAAACATCAACAATAAGGAGCTTGGGAAAAAAACAACGGAAACGGTTTCTTTTGAAGACATAAAGCCCGACCTCCGTTTGGTTGGTGAAGGAACCATATTGCCGAGTACCAATGGCTTGGTTTTTCCATTTGAAGCGGTTAACGTCAATGCCGTGGACGTGAAAATTTTTAAAATTTATGAAAACAATGTGGCGCAATTCCTCCAGGTTAATGATCTGGAAGGCGAAAGAGAGCTGAGCCGCGTCGGGAAACTGGTGCTGAAAAAAAAGATATCCCTTGAAACGCCAAGTTCTTCCGTATTGAATTTTGACAACTGGACCCGCTACTATATTGACCTGGCTGAATTGATAAAAGTAGAACAGGGCGCCATTTATAAAGTGACGCTGAGTATAAAAAAAGCATATTCAACGTACACCGGATGTACCGGTGAGGCTGCTGATAATGTTGATGAAAACATGGAAACATCATGGGACGAAACAGAAGAGGCGGAACCCGAAAACTGGTATTATTATGATTATTACGGTTATTATTATGAAGATGATTATGATTACTATTATTACGACTGGTACGAACGCGACAATCCTTGCGAAGAGTCCTATTTCACAAGCAAGACCGTAAGCCGCAACGTGCTGGCAACAGATATCGGAATTATTGCAAAAGTTGGCACCACCGGCGAACTGAACATTTATACCACCGACCTGGTTTCCGCTAAGCCAATGTCATCAGTGTCTGTTACCATCAGGGATTACCAGAATCAGGAACTGTACAAGGCGCAGACCAACAGCGACGGTATGGCCACGATCCAGTTGAAAAAAGTTCCTTACCTGATCGTTGCCAGCAAGGGCGATCAGCGGGCTTACCTCAAGCTCACCGGCGGCTCGGCCTTGTCATTAAGTATGTTTGATGTCGGCGGAGAATCGGTGCGCAAGGGAATAAAAGGATTTTTATACGGCGAACGCGGCGTATGGCGCCCGGGAGATTCAATTTTCCTGACCTTTATCCTCGAAGACAAACTTCACAAACTGTCGCCCGAAGTACCTGTTGTTTTTGACCTCACCAATCCACGAGGCCAAAAAGTCCAGCATATGGTAAAAACAAAATCGGTAAACGGATTTTACGATTTCAGGACAGCAACAGATCCCGGGGCTTTGACGGGATACTGGACGGCTAAAGTGTCCGTGGGAGGATCCACATTTACAAAATCATTAAAAATTGAAACGATAAAACCCAACCGACTGAAAATATTACTTGATTTCGGCTCGGATAAAATCACCAATGAAACAAAAGGTGTGCTGGAAGCAAAATGGCTGCACGGCGCTATTGCCCGTAACCTGAAAGCGGATGTTACCGTGGTGTTGAACAAGTCGTATACCGTTTTCAAGAAATACTCAAATTTCATTTTCGATGATCCGTCGAAACGGTTTTATGCAGAAACATTTAAGATTTTCAGCGGAACCCTCAACGATGAAGGCAAGGCCGATGTGTTCCCTGATATTGCCATCACTAATTCAGCACCCGGCGTGTTAAGGGCTAATTTCCAGACAAGAGTTTTTGAACAGGGCGGGGAATTCAGCGTTGATCAGTTCTCATTATTTTATTATCCTTATAAATCCTATGTGGGCATAAGTGTTCCAGAGGGATCGCAATATTCCGGAATGCTCCTCACAGAAAAAAATTACAACGTAAGCGTTGTAAATGTAAATGAAAGCGGAGCGCTTGTCCCGTCAGCAAAACTGAAAGTTGATATTTATAAAGTTCATTGGCGCTGGTGGTGGGATAATACCGGCGATGACCTGGCAGATTTTGTCCGCAGCTCATACAATGAACCATACAAAACCTTTGATATCACTACGGCGCAGGGGAAAGGAATGTTTTCTTTAAATATTCCTGATGCCGACTGGGGGAGATTTTTTATCCGCGTTACCGACGTGCAAAGCGGCCACAGCACCGGCAAAACAGTATATTTTGACTGGCCCGACTGGGCAAGCCGTTCCCGTGAAGGCAAAGAAGGCGCATCCATGCTGATTTTCTCGGCCGACAAGGAAAAATACAAGGTAGGCGATGAGGTAAAACTAACCATTCCTTCAAGCGAAGGAGCCCGCGCCCTTGTTACGCTGGAAACCGGAAATAAGGTGTTGCAGTCGCACTGGGTCGATACAGAAAAAGAACAGACCTTCTTCAAATTTAATGTCACGGAAGAAATGGCGCCGAATATTTATGTCAGCGTTACCTTGATTCAGCCGCATAGCCAGACAGCCAACGATCTTCCGATCCGGCTTTATGGCGTGATACCCATATTTGTAGAAGATCCTAATACACACCTGAGGCCTGTGATTACCATGGCGGATGTAATCCGGCCTGAAGAAAACGCCAGCATCACTGTAAAAGAAGAAACCGGCAAAGCGATGACCTATACCGTTGCCGTTGTTGATGAAGGCCTGCTGGATCTCACCAAGTTTAAAACCCCCGACCCATGGAATTATTTTTATGCCCGGGAAGCCCTCGGCGTCAAGACCTGGGATTTGTACGACTATGTGATGGGAGCTTATGGCGGCCAGCTGGAACGTATCCTTAGTATCGGCGGCGGCGACGACGGTGGTGATGGCGAAGGCGCAAACCGGGCCAACCGCTTCAAACCGATGGTGAAATTTTTCGGGCCGTTTGCCTTGAAAAAAGGAGCTTCCAACACCTATAACTTTAAAATGCCGCAGTACATTGGTTCTGTGAGAGTAATGGTGATTGCCGGACAGGACGGCGCTTACGGCTCGGCGGAAAAAACCGTGGCTGTTCGTAAACCGCTCATGATTTTAGCCACCTTGCCTAGGGTTGTCGGCCCCGGGGAAACAGTGACCCTGCCGGTCAGCGTTTTTGCCATGGAAAAGTACATTAAAAATGTTTCGGTGAAAGTCAGCACCAACGACATGTTCACCATCAGCGATGCCCCTGCTAAAAACATAACGTTCGATCAGATCGGTGACGATCTGGTGAATTTTCAGCTGAAAGTTAAGGATGCCATCGGTATCGGAAAAGTAAAAGTTATGGCGTCAAGCGGGAAAGAAACGGCTGTCTATGAGATTGAAATTGATGTCCGCAACCCGAACCCCGAAGTGACTGAAGTGCTTTCAGATGTAATGAAATCAGGACAGTCATGGAATACGAATTATACGCCGGTGGGTGTTGCCGGTACCAATAAAGGGACCATCGAGGTCTCGTCCATTCCGCCGATTAACCTGGAGCGGAGGTTGAAGTATCTGGTACAATATCCTTATGGTTGTATCGAACAGACGACCTCATCAGTATTTCCGCAGTTGTATTTGTCCGACCTGATGGACCTGGACGACAATATGAAAAAAACCATAGAACGTAATATCAAAGCAGGTATCAACCGGATCAGTTCATTTCAGACATCTTCGGGCGGTTTTGCTTACTGGCCGGGAAGTTACGAAGCGGACCAGTGGGCTACCAGCTATGCCGGGCAGTTTTTGCTGGAAGCCAAAGACAAAGGCTATACCGTATCCAGCGTGGTGCTGAAGAAATGGGAAAAATACCAGAAACGCATGACACTGAGCTGGACGTCCCAATTTTCAAAGTATTATTACAATTCCGACCTGGTTCAGGCCTACCGCCTGTATACGCTTGCACTTGCCAAAGCGCCGGAAATGGGAGCGATGAACCTGCTGAAAGAACAGAAGGGCTTATCCATTCAGGCTAAATGGAAACTGGCTGCGGCGTACCAGCTTGCAGGGCAGGCCTCTGTAGCACGGCAACTGGTTGCAAATGCCTCGACCACGATAAAAACATACAAAGAAATGGCGTTTACCTATGGTTCTGATGACCGCGACCGGGCCATGATCGTGGAAGCCCTTTCGCTGATGGATATGCGCAATAAAGCGGCTCCCATAGTAAAAGTGATTTCGGCGCGCCTTAGCAAAGAAGACTGGATGAGCACACAATCTACAGCGTTCTGCCTGCTTGCTATCTCAAAATACGTTGGCACCAGCACCGGCAGCGGGCTCGATTTTACCTATACCCTCAACAACGGGACACCCGTGACGAAAAAATCCACAAAAGCGGTGTTGACTATTGATATGAACCTTAAAAAATCGGTTCAGAAAGGCAAGCTGAAGATTAAAAACAACGGTTCTGCCATTTTGTATGCACGCGTGGTTATGTCTGGTGTTCCTGCCGCAGGCGAAGAAAAAGCCAGCGACAACAACCTGAAAATTGAGGTGTCGTATAAGTCACTCAACGGCGGGAAAATTGATATTTCGAAACTGGAGCAGGGTACGGATTTAGTAGCCGAGGTGACGATTACAAACCCGGGCCTGATGGGATTTTATTACAACATGGCGTTATCGCATATTTTCCCTTCTGGATGGGAGATACACAATACCCGCATGGACGATTCTTACGGCCAGGTTCAGAATTCGGCTTACGACTATCAGGATTTTCGCGATGACAGGGTGTATACATTTTTCAGCATAGGAACCAACGAAAAGAGAACCTACAAGGTCTTGCTGAATGCCAGCTACCTCGGCCGTTTCTACCTGCCGACCGTAAATTGCACCGCCATGTACGACGATGCCGTTTATGCCCGTACCAAAGGACAATGGGTGGAGGTGGTGCCATATAATAATAACACGACTGCTAAGAAGTAGAAAGGATATTGATTAGTGTAGCTATCCGGTAAAAATGCGGGAATGGTGTTGAAAAAAAGGAAAGCAATAGAAAAGTTATCGGCAACCGCAGGGAGAGTAGCGTAATTGGCAGACGAGAATATAATTTTAGAAATTGAAAAATATGAATTTTTGAGATCCTTTATGAAAGCAGAAATGAAGTTTTTATTGACTGTGTTTTTTCTTTTCACATTTACAATTCCTTTGTTTTGTCAAGATAAAGGCTTTACAACTCATATTGAATATACAACTGACAGTTTAGGAAAAACTATTTTGCAAACAGGATTAAAATATCAACGAATTTCCAACAATTCTTCGTGGGGATATAAAGATACAATAGGAAATATTGTAATTCCGTTGGATAAATATAGTTTTCTTAATCCGATAGATGAGCAAGGAATGATACTTGCGAAAAAAGACGGAAAAGAAGGTTTTATTGACATAAACCAAAATATTTTAATCCCCTTTATTTATGACGATATAGGTGTTTTTTCTGAATGCGTTGATTTAGCACCAGCAGTGAAAAACAAAAAACAAGGATTTATAAACAGAAAAGGAGAGACAATAATTCCGTTTGAATATGACTATGCTTCTTATGTGAGATATTTTTACGAGCCAGGAATTGCTGTGCTATTAAAAAATGGGAAATACGGAGTTATCAATGCGGGAAATAAAATAATTGTCCCCTTCATTTACAGCAAAATAGATTTTGAGAGAGGCAACGAGTTTATAATAGCGTGGCAACAAGAAAAATGGGCTTGTTTTTCTACGACAGGAAAACAATTATCCGATTTTAACAATTTTGAAATTGTAGAAAAATCGCCTCTGGGTTTTTTACCAAAAGATAGCAAGAATCTACCAATTCTTGTGCAAATTGAAGGTGATAAAAAATATTTTTCGGAACTTTATAGCAACACCAAATATATGAATGCTTCGACTAAAGAACAAAGATATATGGAAGCACAAGGAGGAACAAAATTTGCTTTTTTAGACAAAAATCACAATTTTATAGTTCCTTTTGACAAGTATGATTTTGCAGATGTTTTCGGTTTAGGGCGAAAAGCTATAGTTGCCAATAAAGGAAAATACGGAATAATTGATGAATACGGAGAATTAGTTTTGCAATTGGAGAATGATTTTATTGAACGACCTTCTATTTATTCTAATTATGCAAAAATTTTTTTAGCAACGAAGCAAAACACAGTTACAGTATTTGACGAAAATTTAAATGTAATTCCGACAAAAGGCATTGTATCTTATTGGGACTGGGATGGAAATCTTTTTGTTGTCAATAAAGAAAACAAAATCGGACTTATTGATTACGATGGAAAACAATCAATCCCATTTATTTACGATACATTATACAACGAACATTCTGTTCCAAGAATTCCCGGATTTATAGCGAAAAAAGATGGTTTTTATGGTTTTGTTTCTAACGAAAATGAAATTATTCAGCCATTTAAATACAAATTCATTTACGCAATAAAAAATGGGAATGTTGTGTATGTTGACCTAAATAACAAGGTCGGAATTTTTCACAAAGACGGCAAAATAATGATACCTTTTGAATATGATGCTATTTACAGCACTTGGTATAATTATTCATACCTCGAAAAAGAATTCCCAAACACAGAAAATATATTCATAGTTGAAAAAGACGGAAAAATTGGCACTCTTGATGAAGAAAACAATGTGATAATTCCTATTATTTATGATGGTTTATCGGGTTGGGTAGAATATGGACCCGAAGCCCATTTTGTAAAAAACAATGACAAATACGGCATAATATCACCAAAAGGAGACATTATTATACCAATAGAATATGATTATGTCGGACTTCCTCAAAATGGAGTTATTGACGTTAGGAAAGACGGAAAATATGGCGTGGTGTCTTGGAAAAATAAAGAAATTTTACCTTGTATTTACGATAACCTTATTTTGGACATTCCTTGGTTTGAGTTTGGAGAAGAAAAGAAAAAGCCAAAAATAGTTGTTTTACAACAAAATATTTGGAAATATTATGACCTTGAAGGCAACCTTTTACAATCGAATGTGCCTTTAAAAGAAATAAATGAAAAGTATGATTATATGCTTAATTGGGCTGAACCCTCAAACGAAAATTATGATTTAGGCAGAGATATGAAACTAAAAGGAGGATTAAAAATTAAAAATTGAGAGGGAGATGAATAAAGCGGCAGCCGATAACATCAAGTATAAAAACATTGGGGTTTAAGTGGTTACTTGAAGTGTCCTGCCCCGCATCAGCTTTTGTGTCGGTAGTCAGGGACGAAGCCCGCAATCCCCAACGTTTCATACATGTAACCGTTACCGACTAATACAGAATGACCGTTTACAAATAAAATTATCATGAAAAAACTACTATTCTTCCTGACCTTAATACTGGCATATGGTTTTGCCTATCCGCAAATAACATTTGAAAGGACTTACGGCGGTTTTTTTAATAAGTGTGGATATTGTGTTCAACAGACTTCAGACACTGGTTATATCGCTGTTGGTTCAGCTTCTAATTTTGAAGGGAATTGTAATGTTTACCTTGTAAAAACGGATAAATATGGTAATACAGTTTGGCAAAAGAATTATTGGGGTATTGGAGAAGATTTAGGATATTCAGTTAAACAAACTATGGATGGTGGTTACATAATAACGGGTGCAAAATATGAAGTTGGGGCTGTGTTTGGTGATATTTATTTGATCAGAACTGACAATAATGGTGACACATTGTGGACAAAAACATACGGCCATTATAACGATTTTTCCTGGGGGTATTCCGTAATTGAGAATACGGACGGCAGTTTTATTATTGCGGGAGCTATCCTAGATACTGTATTATGCAGGAGAGCAGGATATATTGTTAAAACTGACGCAAATGGCGATACTATCTGGACAAAAGTTTATGAGGAATACAACGAGAGCTATTTTAATGATATAAAAAAAATGGCTAACGGATATTTCCTTGTTTCTGGATCTAACCAAAATTATGCTGGCAGAGATTGCGCATACCTGTTGAAATTAAAAGAAAACGGTGATACAGTCTGGACAAAGACAATTATTGATCCTAATAGTAAATTATTTGGTGGTATGATATCAATGTATGATACAAGTGGATTTATTTTTGACGGGTATATAACATATTCATCATGGGAAGATGATCTTTATTTAATGAAAACCGATACAAACGGTAATCTCATATGGTTTAAAACCTATGGTGGTGTGGGTCGTCAAAATTTAGCGAGGTCATGCCAAGCCTTTGATGGCGGGATTGTTCTTACCGGTAACGTAAAAGATTCAACGGACAGCCATTATACATATATATATTTGGTCAAAACCGATAATGATGGCGATACCCTGTGGTCACGGAAACTTGGGGGTTCAGATAATAATGCTGCATATTGTGTTCAAACAACAAATGATAATGGAATTATTATTTGCGGCAGAAAGATAGTTGGTTCGGAAACGGATTTATATCTTATTAAGACAGATGAAAATGGTCAATTTACAGGTATTGAAGATCATACCACATCTGTGAATAATCGAATAACTGTTTATCCCAACCCTGTCACCGGAAAAGCCCACATTCAAATTCCTCCACAATTTGGAACAAAAACTCTTGAGGTTTATGATTGTATGGGGCAATTGAAATTAACAAAAACAGAAAACTTCTCATCCATTGACCTTAGTTCGCTGGCAGGCGGCTTATACTTTATCGTTTTGACAAACGCAGACAACGAAAAAATAACAAGTAAAATAATAAAAGAGTAACTTTTAATCGTGCTGATGCTGAAAAAGAATTTATGGGGCTGATGACTTTTCCGGGCAATCGTCCAAACTCAGGAGTGCTGTTTCATTCCTGAGGAATGTAATGTTGGTAATAAATAATATTCATGGAATGTTCCGCTCCGCTGGAGCGGGATGTTTATACTGTGTACTTATTTTACCAACATTAAGCTCCGCTGGAGCTAATCACGATCTTTCAAATACAGCTTTCGTATCCGCCGCGGCGGACTGAACTCGGTATTGATAATATTCCTATTGTCCAATTGTGCTTCTAAAACAAGCCTGGCGCTATCCGAAGAGTAAGCCGAAAGCACAGGTTCAATACGTTGCGGTGAAAAATCTTCTTATTCACCGCATTTTTGCGGTAAATAATTTGTATATTTGCCGCAAAAATATTTTTCTATGGCAAAATATATTTATCAAACCGAAAATTGGACAGATTTTACCTGGGAAAAATCCTCTGTAAGTAATGCGTTGGGCGAAGTTCGCCTTCTGCAGGGAAAGATTTTGGGACAAATCCATTCGCTTGGTTTTACGTCAAAAGAAGAGAAAAATCTCGAAATGCTGACACTGGATGTCATAAAATCATCAGAAATTGAGGGTGAAAAATTAAATTACGGACAGGTTCGTTCTTCCATTGCCCGCCGGCTCGGAATCAACACGGCGGGTCTTGTACCCTCGCCCCGAAATATAGACGGAGTGGTGGAAATGATGCTTGATGCAACTCAAAACTTTAAAAATCCATTAACGGAAGACCGGCTGTTTGGTTGGCACGCAGCACTTTTTCCTACAGGTTACAGTGGAATGCATAAAATTGATGTTGCCAGATACCGGACAGAAGAAATGCAGGTTGTTTCAGGTGCCATGGGTAAAGAACGTGTTCACTACGAAGCAATCCCTGCAAAAAATGTAAAAGCCGAAATGAAAAAATTTCTTTCATGGCTGAACGATGATAATGTTGTGATTGATGCGGTTTTGAAATCAGCTGTTGCACATTTTTGGTTTATAATTATTCACCCATTTGACGACGGAAACGGACGAATTGCACGAGCAATTTCTGATAAGTTGTTGGCTCAAAGTGAGCAGAGTTCGGAACGTTTTTACAGTTTGTCCAACCAAATTCAACAGGAAAAAAAACAGTATTACGAAACGCTAAAAACTGTTCAACATAATGAAGGCGATATTACTAAATGGTTAATTTGGTTTTTGAATTGCCTGAAACACGCATTGCTTGAGACCGAAGAAAGCATGAAAAACATCATGCGAAAAGCGGAATTTTGGGAAAAGCACAAGGAAACACCCATCAATGAGCGGCAACGCCTGATGATTAACAAATTATTTGACGATTTCTCCGGAAAACTTACTTCTTCGAAGTGGGCAAAAATTGCAAAAACGTCAACCGACACGGCATTGAGAGACATAAAAGATTTGATAAAAAAAGGAATTTTGCAGCAGGAAGAAGGAGGCGGCAGAAGCGTTAACTACACCTTGCTACCTTGATAAATTAAATAAACCAAAATTTATTAAGAGGCTGTCTCAAAAGTTGTAATTTGTATGTATTTAGCCTTAGTGAACCTTAGTGTGTACCTGCCCGTCCGGTCAGGCGGGCTTAGTGTCCGCCGTGGCGGGCTTTGTGGTTCAAATTTTTATTATTTACCACAAAGAAGCCCAAAGGTTTGCACAAAGGCGCACAAAGGACTTTTGAGACAGCCTCAATTTGAATCCCAAGTTAGGCTATGGCTTCAGACTCAGTAGCAATATACTCCTTGTTTGTAACGATTGGTAATGATTAAAGGGTTCTATCAAAAAAAACACAAAATCGTTGAGATCAAATAATTATAATTTTTTATCAAAATCATAAAAATTATTTTTAGTTAGTAAAAACTAACTATATTTGCATCATGAAAAATTTAGTAGACATAGTATCTGAGTTATCCGATTTGATCGGGCAAACGGAAGAAGCTGCCAAAGAACAATTTAATCTGGAAAACCTTACCCATAGCCAGATGCACTACCTGGAAATAATAAATATTCTGAAAAACCCAACGATTACGGAACTTGCAGCGAGTCTTAAACTCAGCAAACCCACAGTGAAAGTTGCCGTTGACAGGCTTATTGAAAGGGACTATGTTTACAAAGTGAAGTCCGACGAAGACAAGCGCAGCGCCCACCTCCACTTAACAGAAAAAGGCAACCTGATAAACCAGATGCACGATTACGCTCATAAATGCTTCGCGGAATCAATCAGGAGAAAATTGAGCAAAGCAGAGCTGGAATCTCTTGTCAGTATATTAATTAAGGTTTTATCAGAAAAATAATGGTTAGCATGTGCTAATCATAAAGTTTTATATTTTTAAAGAATCATTATCAATGGAAAATTATCAGGGACTTTCACACAGACAAGCAGCCAAAAAAATTGAGACAGAAGGCTATAATCAATTGCCATCTTCGAAACCCAAAGGAATATTTCATATCGCATTTGGTGTAATCAAAGAACCCATGTTTATACTGTTGGTCGCCTGCGGAACCTTATACCTTATTCTGGGTGATGTGCGGGAAGGCCTGATGCTGCTCGGTTTTGTATTTGTTATTATGGGTATAGAGTTTTATCAGGAGAAAAAAACCGAAAAAGCGCTGGATGCCCTCAAGGACCTTGCCAGCCCAAGAGCCCTTGTTATCAGGGACGGCCAATCTGTAAGAATCGCCGGAAAAGAAGTGGTGACGGAAGATATCGTGGTATTGCAGGAAGGTGACAGGGTTCCGGCAGATGCCATCGTCCTGAGCAGCACAAACCTGTTGGCAGATGAGTCTTTGCTGACAGGAGAATCGCTGCCCGTGCGAAAAAGAGAATGGAAAGAAGGAGACAAAACGTTTGTTCCGGGCGGGGATGACATACCTGTGGTATATTCAGGTACGATGATCGTTCAGGGAAGCGGCATCGTAAAAGTTTATGCAACAGCCTTAAATACGGAGATCGGAAAAATTGGCAAAGCGCTGGAATCTGTAAAAGAAGAACCCACGCGGATGAAGAAAGAAATGGGCAGGTTAGTTAAACTCCTCGCCATCGTTGGAATTGTTTTATGTGTCATGGTAATCGGTGTTTATACGCTGACAAGGGGTAATCTGATACAGGGTTTACTGGCGGGTATTACCCTTGCAATGGCCATGCTTCCTGAAGAATTTCCGGTAGTGTTAACAGTTTTTCTGGCGCTCGGGGCTTGGCGGATGTCAAAAAAACACGTGCTGGCCCGAAAGCCTGCAGCCATTGAGACACTTGGTTCTGCGACAGTTCTCTGCACCGATAAAACAGGCACGTTGACCAAAAATAAAATGACCGTCACACGCCTTTATAACGGAAAAGATTTTTTTACGGTAATACCCGGGGGAAGCTTTCCTGAGCCCTTTCACGAGATCATTGAATTTGGGATTTTGTCGTGCCAGACGAACCCGTTTGACCCCATGGAAAGTGCGATCATAAAGGCAGGGCAACTATTTCTTGAAAACACCGAACATATCCACATCGACTGGTCCATGGAAAAAGAATATCCGTTATCCAGGGAACTGCTGGCCATGTCGAGGGTTTATTCCAGTACAGGCACTAAGGAACAGGTAATAGCGGCTAAAGGTGCGCCGGAAGCCATTTTTGACTTATGCCACCTGAACGATGACATGAAAACCTTTTATGAAAATGCGGTAGGAGAGATGGCTTCTGAAGGTTTAAGGGTGTTGGGAGTTGCCAGAGCCCGGCTGATCCCGGGCAGCCTGCCTCCGGTTCAGCACGATTTTGATTTTGAGTTTGTAGGTTTGATAGGCTTATCAGATCCCATTCGTCATAATGTACCGGATGCGGTGAGGGAATGTTATAAAGCGGGCATCAGGGTGATCATGATCACCGGCGATTATCCCATTACTGCCATCAATATCGGGAAAGACATCGGGCTTAAAAATCCGGAACTTTGCATTACAGGGCCTGAACTTCAGAAAATGACAGAAGATGAACTTTCGGAACGGATCAGAGAGGTGAATATTTTTGCCCGCGTCATCCCGGAACAAAAACTTAAAATTGTAAATGCCCTGAAAAAAAATAATGAGATCGTTGCCATGACCGGTGATGGAATCAATGATGCCCCGGCATTAAAAGCGTCAAATATTGGAATTGCCATGGGCGAAAAAGGCACCGATGTGGCCAGGGAAGCCTCTTCCCTGGTGCTAATGGACGATAATTTCTCCTCAATTGTTGGGGCCGTAAAAATGGGGCGTAAGATCTTTGACAACCTTCAAAAAGCGCTGGGTTATATTTTTGCTGTTCACGTTCCAATTGCCGGATTGTCATTGATACCGGTATTTTTTGGTGGCTTGCCTCTCATTCTTTGGCCGGTGCATATCGTTTTCCTTGAGTTGATCATCGATCCGACCTGCTCCATCGTTTTTGAAGCGGAAAAAGAGGAAAAAAATATTATGTCCAGGCCCCCGAAAGATATTAACGAACCATTCTTTGGTGCAAGAAAAATAATTTTAAGTTGCATTCAGGGTGTGGGGATTCTGATCATTTGCCTCCTGGTATATTTTGTCGGCCTTAATATGGGATACAGCGAAAAAGCCATCAGGACACTTACATTTGTCACCCTGATATCGGCAAACATAGCAGTTATTCTTTCGAACCGTTCATGGACATCAAATATCTTAAAGATTCTTGTTACGCCCAATAAAACAGTAAAGTGGGTTATAGGAGGAGCGGTAATATTTCTTGGACTGATCCTGAACATCCCGTTTTTGCTGGATCTTTTCCAGTTTGAAAAGGTTGGGTACATGGAACTTCTCATTTGCATCAGTGCGGGCCTTTTTAGTATAACATGGTTTGAAATATTCAAGGTGATTAAAACCCGGAAACAACCCTTATTATAACAGTAATATAAAAGAGCTTTTTCTTTAATTTTGGCCTCAAATGGATGAGCAGGTTACACCGGATGAAGAAATAACCGGAAAGCAAAAGAAAAACAAAATTTTTGGTTTCAGCAAAAATATTGTTTTCATAGGATTGACCAGCTTTTTAACGGACACCTCTGTTAAAATGTTGTATTCGGTCATGCCCATGTTCCTGATGTCCATCGGGGCTTCTAAAACGAGCCTGGCGCTGATCGAAGGGCTGGCAGAAAGCACGGCTTCCCTTATCAAGGGCCTGTCGGGATTCTGGAGCGATAAAATAGGAAAGAACAAACCGTTTCTGATTATTGGCTACGGCTTGTCTGCGTTGATAATACCTCTTTATGTTTTTGTTTATGCGCCAATCCATGTCCTGTTGTTACGTTTCGTAGAAAGGTTTGGGAAAGGCATAAGGACCGCCCCGCGCGACAGCCTGATAGCCGGCTCTGTGGTAAACGGCGAGTCCGGGAAAAGTTTCGGCTTGCAGAAAGCGATGGATAACAGCGGTGCGATTGTCGGCCCGTTAATAGCTTTCGGATTATTATTGCTTTTTCCCGGTAACTTTAAGATCATTTTTCTCCTGGCAGGGATTCCCGCGATCCTGGCCATATTTGTGATCATATTTGGCATCAAAGAAGCCAAAAAACGCAAAGCCGAACTTTTCACCAAGTTTCATTTCAGGGATTTTTCCCCGAAATTTTATTTTTTCCTGGCCATAATATTCATATTCACGCTGGGAAATTCAACCGATGCCTTGTTGATGGTAAAAGCGAATGAGGTCGGGATAAAAGTTGCATTCATACCACTGGTCTACCTCATTACCAACCTCGTTTCCGTGGTGTTTGCCATACCGATTGGAAAATTTTCCGACAGGGTAGGGAAAGAAAAAATATTGGTTGTTGGTTTTCTTATTTATGCGGCCGTGTATTTTGGATTTGGAATATCAGGAAATATAAGCTTCATCGTAACCTTATTCGCATTTTATGGGCTTTATTCAGCAGCGACCGACGGCATTCAAAAAGCATTTATTTCCGACCTGACAGATAAAAACAAAAAAGGGACAGGCCTTGGCATTTACAACGCGCTGCTCGGCATCACCTTATTACCGGCAAGTTTAATAGCCGGATCGCTCTATGATAAAGTGGATTCGTCGGTGCCTTTTTATTTTGGCGCTGCAACCGCAATAATATCAGCAATCCTGATGGTGTTTTTTATCCTTAAATACAAGGTTCATGTAACAGGCAAATAAAAATTGGGAACGAACAACATGGATTTATGATAAGTATGAATTTTATAAATTAGGTGGAAAGCTGATATGTGGATAAAAGACAGAATTAGGAATAAACTGCAGCAATTTATCATCAACACTCAGACATTGAATTTAAAGAATGCGCCTTTATCAAAGAGAATACTTGCATTCATCTACAAATTACTGGGCAGGAAACTTATAGCAAAATCAATGATTAGCTCCACACATTGCAAGGGTTGTACTTTGTGTGCAGAAATCTGTCCCAACCACGCTGTTACATTCCGGTTGAAAAACCCATACAGGAACAGGCGTTGCAAAGGTTGTCTGGTGTGTGCTTACCGTTGCCCTCAGCGGGCTGTGGAATTGCCGCTTGCCAGCCTTGCCGGAGCATTTTTGCTGATATGGCTACCTTATGATGAATGGATAATTAAATTATTTGCTCTTGATTTTTTTCCGGATACGGCAGGTTTCGGGTATTTGTTGTTTTCATTTTTACTGTGGTGCCTGGGTTACGTGATGGTTGTATTTGTTTTTGACAAAGTCATGTTTCTTATAAGCACCCTGAGCGTTTCGAAAAAAATAGCAAAAATTCCTGTTGTTAAAAAAGTACGGAAATTTATACATCCGGGTACCATTTTTCCTGTGCTGCTGCCGCGCTACCAGCCGGTACAAAACACAACTATAAACCTGTCTGTAAATCGGGACAAAGAATGATGGCCTTATTTTATCAGGTACGATTTGTTTCTGATAACTTCCTTCACTGCTTTCTGCAGGTATTCATTTGCCATTAAGATCATATCAAAATCAGAGGGGAACGGTAATGGCCCATTGCCCAGCCTTTTCTGAGTTTCGGGAGTTAAAGCCCTCATATCGCCGTTGGCAATCAAAAAGCCGTTGCTGAATACCGAATTGGCTGTAACATTTTCTGAAGTGATAAGCTGTTTGTTCAAATTATTATAGAAATCAAGTTTCCCGGAAAGCACGGCTTCTTTGTTTTGTTCCACTTCTTTTACATGACATTCGACTTTAATAAATTTTGGTTCTTTAATGTCATTGCCAAGGCTGTCTTTCATCACGTTACCGTTGTTGTCCAGTTTGTAGGTCCAGCCATCCTTTATGGTTTTTTCCTCGGTCCATATTTTTTCTTTCATACGTTCGGGAGAAACGTCAATAATTTTTAGATTCAGAACGATGGCATAGTCGTATACCACGCCTTCTATTTCTTTGTTGTCGTACATGACCCATTTTGAGTTTATATCCGAAACAGTTATTTTCAAAAACTCATACTCAAAATCATTGGGCAGTATGGCGTTGCTGTTGTTTTGCATATACAAAATCACATGGCTGGTGCCTAATTCGGCGGCTTTACTGATAAGTTCATTCACGTCTTTAAAGTCGGTATAATGCCTTTTGATTTTTATAAACTCATCATATGCCTGGCGTGCAGACATCTTATCGTTTTTTGCGAGCAGCTTGGTGCCGAGCGCATAAAAATAATCACAGGCCTTGATTTCAGATTCTATGAGGTCCTTATCATAATCGTGATATTGAAAACCAATGGAAGCAAGTACTTGCTGAGGCAGCGTTTTTGCGAGATCCTGACGGTTTTTTAGTGTGTTATAATTCTGGAATATTTCTTCCCAGATATCAGGCTGGCCGGTCTTGCGTAAAAAATCAATACGGTCGAGGTTTTGCTGGTTGGCTTGTTTATATGACTGTGTAAGCACCCACAATTCTTTGGCATTGTCGGGTTTTTTGCGAAGTTTGGCAATGGCTTTTTTTGTTGCCATATCAAAATTGCCATGTTCCAGATATTTTTTAGAAGAATTACATCCGCCAAGGATAAGGATAATCAATAAGTAAACGATTTTTGTTTTCATAACGGCTTTTATTTTTCGAAAGACAAAAGTTACGACAAAAAGTCAATTTTTTCAAAGATATAATTTTTCTTTTACTCTAATGAAAGTGCACAGAATGTTTAACGAATGGTAATTATAAAAAATTAAGGAATTTATATCTCAATTAATCGTAATTTTGAGACCTGTAAATTGAAAAAATAAGTTTATTTAATAAAAACAAAGCGTTAATGAAGGGAATAATTCTGGCCGGTGGATCCGGGACCCGTTTGTATCCGCTGACTCTTGCCGTCAGTAAACAGATGATGCCTGTGTATGATAAACCAATGATCTATTACCCATTGTCGGTACTGATGATGGCGGGTATTTCTGAGATTCTTATTATTTCAACTCCGGAGGATTTACCAAATTTCAAACGTTTGCTGGGCGATGGCAATAACCTGGGCTGTAAGTTCAGCTATGCGGAGCAGGCAGTTCCCAACGGTTTGGCGCAGGCTTTTGTTATCGGCGAAAAATTTATTGGTAGCGATAAGGTGGCGCTGATTCTTGGTGATAATATCTTTTATGGTTCCGGATTGCAAAAGCTTTTACAGGAAAATAATAATCCTGAAGGCGGTATCGTTTTCGCCTATCATGTTTCTGATCCGCAGCGCTATGGGGTTGTTGAATTTGATGGTAAGCTGCAAGCAGTCTCTATCGAAGAAAAGCCCGAAAATCCCAAATCAAATTACGCTGTGCCGGGATTGTATTTTTACGATAACTCGGTTATTGAAGTAGCAAAAAACATCAAACCAAGCAAACGCGGGGAATATGAAATAACCGATGTTAACAGGATATATCTTGAACAAAAAAAATTAAAAGTGGCCATCCTTACCCGTGGTACTGCATGGCTTGACACCGGGACTTTTTCTTCGCTGTTGCAGGCTTCACAGTTTGTTCAGGTTATTGAAGACCGGCAGGACCTGAAAATTGGCTGCATCGAGGAAGTTGCCTACCGTATGGGTTTTATTAATGCCGACCAGCTGAGAACATTGGCTGAAAAGCTTATAAAATCGGGTTATGGAGAATATCTTTTAAAAATTTTAGAATAATAATCACTATGAGAACGATATTAATTACAGGTGGTGCGGGTTTTATCGGGAGTTGCCTGGCTGAAAAGCTGATCAGCGACCCCGAAAATTATGTAGTGATCGTTGATGATCTGACTACCGGCGATATTTCAAAACTACCACAGTTGCCAACAAATAATTGGCGGTTCATAAAATGCAATTGCAACGATTACCGTGATATTTCGGCCGTCATGCTTGCATTTCCCTTTGATTATGTTTTTCATTATGCCGCTGTGGTGGGCGTTCAGCGTACCCAGCTGTATCCTGTAAAGGTATTGAATGATATAAGAGGGATATCAAACATATTAAATCTCAGTAAAAACTCGCATGTAAAACGTGTTTATTTTTCGTCTTCTTCGGAGGTTTATGGCGAACCTGTTGAATTGCCCCAAAATGAATATTCCACACCGCTCAATTCAAGGGTTCCGTATGCTGTTGTGAAAAATATCGGGGAAGCCTACCTGAAATCATACCACAAAGAATATGGGCTGGATTATACGATCTTCCGTTTTTTTAATACTTACGGGCCAAAACAAAGCAGGGATTTTGTTATGTCGCGTTTTATGACCTTTGCCCTGAAAAATCAGAATATCACCATATACGGTGATGGCAGCCAGTCAAGGACGTTCTGTTATGTAAATGATAATGTTGATGCATGCTATGCCAGCTTTATGAATTCAGCAGTGAGAAACGATAAAACCAATGATATCATAAACATTGGCAACGATAATGAAATTTCAATTCTTGAACTGGCGAAGAAAATTATCGCCCTGACCAATTCGTCTTCAAAGATCATTCACAAACCGCCCTTGGAAGAAGGCGATATGAACCGGCGCCTGCCCGACACCACCAAGATGAGAAACCTGCTTGGACGGCAGATGCTTTCCATTGATGACGGAATTAAAAAATTAATTGAGAATCCTTTTTTTCTGAAATAATATTATTGGCGGGTATGGTTTAGTCCGGAATCCGGAGTAGTTAAACCGTCATAATATCTTTTTCTTTCTGGGCCAGCAATTTTTCTGCTTTTGCAATATAATTGTTCGTCATTTCCTGAATATCCGTTTCGGCTTTTTTCACCACGTCTTCAGGGGTTCCTTCTTTTTCAAGTTTTTTAGCAGTCTCATTGGACGTTCTTCTGATGTTTCTGATAGCTACTTTTGCATTTTCACCTTCGATACGCGCTTTTTTCGCAAGATCTTTCCTTCGTTCTTCTGTAAGAGGAGGGACAATGATCCTAAGCACTTCTCCGTCGTTTTTAGGGTTAAAGCCAAGGTTGGCAGCCATGATGGCTTTTTCGATCAGCGGCAACGCATTTTTGTCCCAGGGCTGGATAATTATCTGACGCGGGTCAGGAGTGTTGATATTTGAAAGTTGTTCAAGAGGCGTTACTGCGCCATAATAATCTATTTTTATCCCATCAAGCATCTGAGAGCTGGCTTTTCCGGTGCGTATTTTCTGAAACTCTTTTTCAAGATGTACTAAGGCAAGCTGCATGCTTTCGTTGGTTTCTTCCAGTAAAAAATCAATTTCTTCCGACATAGTAATATATTTTTTCGTTTTATTTGGTAACTATGGTTCCTATTTGTTCGCCCTGAATAATTTTTAATAAATTTCCTTCGGTATTCATATTAAAAACTATTAACGGCAGTTCATTGTCTTTACATAAAGTAAATGCGGTCATATCCATTACATTGAGGTTTTTTTCGTAAGCTTCCTCAAATGTCAACGTGTCGTATTTTTTTGCATCAGGATTTTTTTCCGGGTCTTCCGTATAAATTCCGTCGACTCTGGTGCCTTTTAATACAACATCGGCGTTTACCTCCAATGCACGCAGAACAGCGGCTGTATCTGTAGTAAAATAAGGATTTCCTGTTCCGCCGCTGACGATCACCACCTCACCTTTTTCAAGGTGTTTTATGGCTTTCTTTCCGCTGGTAAGCTCACAAACCGGGTTGACCTGAATCCCTGATAATATGGTGCATTTCATTCCTTTGTTTTCAAAAGCAGATTGCAGCGCTAATCCATTAATTACGGTTGCAAGCATTCCCATATAATCTCCGTGGACCCTGTCTATTCCAAAGGTGTTTCCCTTAAGTCCCCGGAAGATATTACCTCCGCCAATTACAACGGCAATCTGGATGTTTAAATCATAAATTTTCTTGATTTCACTTGCGTACAGATCAACACGATCGGCATCATAGCCGAATTCTTTGTCGCCCATTAACGCTTCGCCGCTTAATTTCAGAAGTATTCTTTTATATTTCATGAGAATTTTATTTCGTGCAGCAAAAATAAAAAAAAAGAGAGTACCTGAGGCCTCTCTTTTCAATATTTAATAATAAAGGATTAATTTTTCACTGAAACTCTTTTGAAATCGGTTACTTTTAAATCCTTATCGCTTTCAGAAAGGTACTGGCTGATTGTTTTTTTGCTGTCCTTAATAAATTCCTGGTTTAAAAGAGTACTTTCTTTATAGAATTTGTTAAGTTTTCCGAGAGCGATTCTTTCGAGCATTTCTTCTGGTTTGCCTTCCTGGCGTGCCTGTTCCTTGCCGATTTCGATTTCTCTTTCGATGATGGAAGGATCAACATTTTCCTTATCAATTGCCACCGGGCACATAGCTGCGATCTGCATGGCAACATCTTTACCAACCTGGTCGATATCTTTGCTGTCGGATTTGTTGAAACCCACCATTGACGCTAGTTTATTACCATTATGGTTATATACAAAAACTTTAGGAGCTTCGATAAACTGATAATCGTTCAGTTCGGTTTTTTCTCCTGTTTTTCCCATATAATCACTGATGAGTTCCATGATAGCACGGTCGTTAATTTTGATATTTTTTAATTCATCAAGAGATTTGGGCCTGTTTTGGAGTGCTGTGTCAGCTATTGAGGTAGCAAGGTCAATAAATTCCTGATTTTTTGCTACAAAGTCTGTTTCGCAGTTCAACATGGTAATAATTCCAAAACTTGCGTTTTCGGAGGTTTTTGCAATCACAAGTCCTTCTGATGCTTCACGGTCGGCGCGTTTGTTTGCCACTTTCTGCCCCTTTTTACGAAGGTAGTCAATTGCCTGTTCGTAATCTCCGTCACATTCAACAAGTGCATGTTTACAATCCATCATTCCGGCGCCGGTCATTTGCCTTAATTTGTTTACTTCGGCTGCTGTTATATTTGCCATTTTATGAATAGAATAAAAAAGTTAATGTTTATTTTTTAGTTATGATTTTCTTGCCTAAAGCAGGTTTTTTTGAAGTTTTGTCGAGTGGTTTACGCACTTTTTTAACTTCTTCTTCAGTCTCAACGGCGATTTCGGTATCTTTAATTTTTACTGTAAGGTCTTTTTTCGCGGCTGCTTTTTTCAGCGATTTAGCTTCTTCTTCTTCTTCCTGTTCTTCGATAGTTTTCAGGCTGGCCTTTTCGATAATGATTTCGTCTCTTTCTTCTTCATCTTCCCTGTCCTGAATGTCTTTTGCAACTTTACGTTCAGCAAGTCCTTCTTCAATAGCGTGAATCATGTGTCCCAGGATGATAGAAATTGATTTGGATGCATCATCATTTGCAGGAATAGCATAATCAACTTCATTGGGGTTAGAATTTGTATCTACAATAGCAAAAGTGGGGATGTTAAGTTTTTTTGCTTCGGCTACAGCGATTTTTTCTTTCAGAATGTCAACGATGAATATTGCGGAAGGCAGGCGTGTGAGGTCGGCGATACTTCCAAGGTTCTTTTCAAGTTTGGCACGTTCACGGATGATCTGCAGGCGTTCGCGTTTAGATATCTTGGTAAAGGTGTCGTCGTTTTTCATCTTATCGATAGAAGCCATTTTTCTAACAGCTTTACGGATGGTCGCAAAATTAGTCAGCATACCACCGGGCCAGCGTTCAGTAACGTAAGGCATGCTTACACTTCTGACAAGTTCGCCAACGATTTCTTTAGCTTGTTTTTTTGTAGCGACAAACAGGATTTTTTTGCCTGATTTTGCAATTTGTTTAAGCGCCATGGCAGCTTCATCGGCCTTGGCGATTGTTTTGTAAAGGTCAATGATATGGATGCCGTTACGTTCCATAAAAATATAAGGAGCCATGGCAGGATTCCATTTTCTTTTCAGATGTCCGAAATGTACTCCGGCATCCAATAAATTGTCAAATTTTAATTGAGTCATGAATTTAGATTTTGGTTAGGTTTACTTTCTTTGTTACTTTTTTTTAAGTCAATTGCCAAGTAGTATCGCTGTCGGATAGTCTTGGCAATTTAGATACTAAACACTCGTAAATACTAGCGCTTGCTGAACTGGAATCTTTTTCTTGCTTTTTTCTGTCCAGGTTTTTTGCGTTCGACCATTCTCGGATCTCTTCTGAGAAGCATCTTGGGTTTCAGTATAGGGCGATTTTCTTCGCTGATCTGACATAAAGCACGGGAAATGGCAAGCGATAAGGCTTCTGCCTGGCCGTTGGTTCCACCGCCGTCGATATTTGCTTTAATATCATATTTTTCGAAAGAATTTGTCAGTTCCAGAGGTTGTCTGATCACATATTGTAATGTGGGAGTCGGAAAATATACTTTATAATCCTTGCTGTTTACTTGTATTTCGCCTTTTCCTTCTTTAAGGTAAATGCGGGCAACGGCTGTTTTTCTTCTTCCGATGGTGTGAATTACTTCCATGATTATTTAATGGTGTTAAGATTTAATTTACTCGGTTTCTGGGCTTCGTGAGGGTGAGCAGTGCCTGCATAGACAAAAAGATGTTTGTACAAATCATCGCCCAATTTGTTTTTAGGCAGCATGCCCCTTATTGCAAGTTCGAGGATTTTTTCAGGCTTTTTTAAAAGGTACTGCTGTGGAGTTGTAAAACGCTGTCCACCAGGATAACCGGTATGTCTAACATATTCCTTGTCAGTAAATTTTTTGCCTGTAAATTTTATTTTTTCAGCATTGATGATTATTACGTTATCTCCGCAGTTTAAGTTGGGAGTGTAATAAGGTTTGTGCTTTCCTCTGAGCAAAACAGCTACTCTTGTTGCCAGTCTGCCTACGATTTCGTTTTCTGCATCGATCAATAACCAGTCTTTTACAATGATCTCATTATTGGCAGAACGTGTTTTATAACTTATTGTGTCCATCTTTAATTTGAATTTCAGTATCTAATACAGTTTACTCTCAAAATTGGGGTGCAAATGTACTATTTTTTTTTCAATTAGCAAATTTACGAACAATTTTATGTTAATATTTTTAAATACGAACAAGATTGTATCAATCAGCCCTTTCCTTTTATAAAAAAAATTTGCTTTGTGATTATTATTTATAATTTTGCACAAAAAATGTTTCATTTAAAAAAAATCGTATTATGAAAAACATCTGTTTATCAATTTTTTCTTTAGCAATAGCAACGATGCTCTTTGTTTCCTGCGGAAACAACAAAAAAGCGGACCTTAAAACTCAAAACGATTCCGTAGCTTATGTTATAGGAGCAAATATTGGTGAGAACCTGAAAAATAATATCGCCAACGATTCGCTTGATCTTAGCTCAGCCGCGCTGGTACAGGGCTTTAAAGACGCTCTGGAGGGTCTCGACAGTGTAACTTTTACCAAAGAGGAAAAACAGAATATTATGATGCAGTTTCAGAAAAATATGCAGGAAAAGCAAATGAAAAAAATGGCTGAAGCTGCTGCACCAAACAAACAGGCCGGAGCTCAGTTTCTTGAACAAAACAAAAAACAGCCTGGTGTAATTCAGACACAGAGCGGATTACAGTATAAGGTAATTAAAGAAGGCAAAGGCAAAATGCCAAAGGCTACTGATAAGGTAACCGTTCATTACGAAGGCAAACTGATTGACGGAACTGTTTTTGATTCTTCTTTTGAACGTAAAGAACCTGCATCGTTTGGCGTTACCGGTGTTATTCCGGGATGGACAGAAGCCCTTCAGCTTATGAAAGAAGGTGGTTCTTATGAACTGTATATTCCTTCAGATCTTGCTTATGGCGATCAGGGAAACCAAAGCATACCGGGCGGTTCTACACTTATTTTTAAAGTGGAATTGATAAAAGTGGAAGCCGGCGCACCTGCCAATCCACAACAGCAGCCGGTCCAGATTAATTAATTATTTTCTTTATTGATTATCAAAAAGCTGTTGCAAATCTTGCAGCAGCTTTTTTTTTGTATTTATTTGTAACAGCATTGTTTAATAATTATAAATTTGTGTAAAATTCTTTCCATGAGAAGTATTTTAGTGATAATTCTTGCAGGCTTTTTTACCTTATGCCTGTTTTCATGCAAAACAAGCCGGAATCAGCAGGTTAATAACATACAGCTGAAAACCATGAATGATACGGTAAGTTATATTCTTGGATCGGATGTAGCGGAGAACCTAAAGAAGAACGATATCGGAATCAATTCTGATGTATTTGTTTATTCATTTGAAAAAAGCCTTAATGCAAAAGACACCTTGTTTTCACTGGAAGCCCGTCAGAAAATTATGACAAAGTTTCAGAAAGAGCTGCAGGTCAAACAACAGACCAGAACCATTGGAGAATCCCAAAAAAATAAACTCGCCGGGGAAGCTTTTTTGCAGGAAAACAAAAAAAAGGATGGTGTGGTGGAACTTCCAAGTGGATTGCAGTATAAAGTTATAAGTTTGGGAACAGGGGCAAAACCTGCCGCTGACGATGAGGTTACTGTTAATTATGAGGGAAAATTCCTCGACGGGAAGATTTTTGATTCTTCTTATGAAAGAAAAGAACCGGTGACATTTCCGCTGAATGGCGTCATCAAGGGCTGGACCGAAGGGCTGCAACTGATGAACAGCGGATCGGTCTATGAATTGTATATTCCTTCTGATCTGGGCTATGGCGATAACGGCTATGGCCAGATACCCGGCGGTGCCGCTCTTATTTTCAAAGTTGAACTGATTTCTGTAAAAGCTAAACAATAACCAAAAAATCAACATATGAAAAAAAACACAGTAAAAGTTTTGTTGCTCGCAACAAGCATTATTATCGGCTCGTGGATTTTAACGGGCTGTGGTAATTCACAAAAAAAATCGGAAATGGAATTTAAAGAGTTTGTTAAAAAATTAGAGGCGAAATTTATTCCTCTTTACAAAGAATCGGCCAGCGCTTCATGGAATGCTGAAACATCCGGCAAAGAAGACTTATATGTAATAGCTGCCGATCTCGAATTCAAGATGTCTAAGCTATTTGCAAATAAAGAGGATTTTGAAAAAGTAAAAAAATTCAAAGAATCAGGAGCTATTAAAGATGACCTGCTGAAACGTCAACTGGATGTGATCTATAATGCGTTCCTCGGTGAGCAGATTGATTCTGCAAAAACCAAAGCCATGATTGACCTGCAATCAAAAATTTCTCAGGAATTTAATAATTTCCGGCCTGTGGTTGGTAAAGATACATTGTCCGACAACCAGGTTGACTCTATTTTGCGCAGCAGCACCGACAGTAAATTACTCCAGGCAACATGGACCGCATCCAAAAAATCCGGCGCCGTTGTCTCAGCACAGGTAATCGAACTGGTTAAAATGAGAAACGAAGCCGCTAAGGAACTTGGGTTTAAAAATTACCATGAGATGAGCCTCAAATTAAGTGAGCAGGACCCTGCCGAGATAGAAAAACTGTTTAATGAACTCGACAGCCTGACCGCTGATGCTTTTGCCTTACTTAAAAACGACATTGACACCTATTTTGCTGACAGGTATAAGATAAAAAAAGAAGAACTTATGCCCTGGCATTATCAGAACCGTTTTTTCCAGGAAGCCCCGAATATCTACCCTGTGGAACTAGATACTTATTATAAAGGAAAAGATATAGTAGAAGTAACAAAAACTTATTACAAAGGCACCGGCATGGATATCGAAGATATGCTTAAAAAGAGCGACATGTACGAGCGTAAAGGTAAAAATCAGCATGCCTTCTGCATGGATGTTGACAAAGAAGGCGATGTCCGTGTTTTATGCAACACCAAAAATAATTCATATTGGATGAATACACTGCTTCATGAGTTTGGCCATGCCGTTTATTCAAAATATACCGACCGTCAGCTGCCTTTCTTTTTACGTGATGCTGCACACACTTTTACTACTGAAGCTGTTGCCATGTTTTTCGGCAGGTTGTCTTCAAACCCGCAATGGATGATCGAAAACCTCGGCATTTCTCCTGAAGAAGCAAAGAAAATAGCTGATGATTGCTACAAAACCTTAAGGCTTGAACAACTGACCTTTAGCCGCTGGGCACAGGTAATGTACCGCTTTGAAAAAGGTATGTATGAAAATCCTGATCAGGATCTGAATAAATTATGGTGGGATCTGGCTGAAAAATACCAGATGCTCAAACGTCCCGAAGGCAGGAATGAACCTGACTGGGCATCAAAGATCCATGTGGCATTGTATCCCTGTTATTATCATAATTATTTGATGGGTGAATTACTGGCCTCTCAGTTCAGTTATTATATTGCCAAAAACTATTATAAAACCGAAGATCTCAAAAACCTAAGTTTTGGCAACAATCCTGAAGTTGGTAAGTATATGATAGAAAAGGTTTTTAAGCCGGGTATGAAATATGAATGGAACGAAATGATTGAAAAGGCCACAGGTGAAAAACTGACGGCTAAATATTATGCAAAACAATTTGTGAACTAGAAATGATTTGATGTTGAAAGGGGGCGGAAAAATATTTTTTCCGCCCCCTTTTCATAAAATTGATTATAAGAAAGAAAAATATTATTTTTACATAACAAAAAAATAAAGTACAAATGGAAATTACAGGTAAAATAATAGAGATATTGCCGGCCCAGACGGGTACGTCGGCTAAAGGTGAATGGAAAAAACAGGAGTTTATTTTAGAAACTCAGGCACAATTTCCGAAAAAAGTAATCATGGCGAACTGGAATGATAAAATTGACCTGAAAGACGATAATAAAAACAAACTGGTGAAAGTATTCTTTGATCTTGAAAGCCGCGAATACAACGGCAGGTGGTACACAGATGTCAAACCATGGAAACTTGAAGTGACTGGGCAGGGAGCCGCACCGGTTGCTGAAGAAAAAAACAATGCTGAAAATGCAGATTTGCCGTGGGATAACGATCCCGGTAATGATCTGCCTTTCTAATTTTCAGCTTACCTGAAAATCTCTTCCATCATCACAGTGAACATTACTGCGTATATGGACATGATGCCAGCCTGGACTATGCCTACAATTCCCAGGATAAAAGCCACAAGCGTTTTTGCAAAGGAACCTCCTTCGTATTTTCTTTTGTCACTTCTGTAAAGCTCCATTCCTTTTTTACCTTTATTCAACCCTATTATAGAAAGGATTAGGCCGGCAATGCAACCGGCAATTCCTAAAACCGGAATGAAAAACAGCAGGCTGAGTCCGTTTCCCCAGATGCTGTAAGTCAATGCTGTGGATGCCTCAGGCAGCAATTCTTTTTTAGGTAATATGGTTATTTCATTTTCTTCCATAGTTTTAAAAATTGATTAAAAAAAAACCGCCAGAAATGGCGGTTTTTTTTTAAGGATTATCTTAAAGATTCATATAAGCGGCTCCGCCAATAATTGATATGATGATAGCAATTATTAAAAAAATTGCGTTCACAATAGTTCCAATGAGGCCTAATATTTTACCGATTTTTGCAAGACTTAAAGAACCTTGTTTATATTGTCCCGGTGTTTCCGTGAAAAGCGCTATCGCCTTCTTACCTTTTGACATGGCAACTATCCCAAATATCAGAGATGCTATGCAAAGAACAATCCCTGCGAAAGGCACCCAAAAATACCAGCATAATACTAATGAAATAATTCCAAAAACTAAGGACATAATAGATCCCGGAATTGGAGGTAAAGCCTGGGGTGTTGTTTGTGGTTGTGTGTTGATGTTTTCTTCCATAAATTTAATTTTTTATTGGTTAATATTGGGTTATAAATTAATAATCTGAATAATGAATATGTATTAAAAATTTTAATCAAACATATGTGTTCCTGCCGCAAGGATAACAATTAAGCCTATAACCATGAATACGGCTGCAAGGATCCACCCGATAAGTCCAAATATTTTGCCCAATTTTGAAAAAGTGCCATGTGCTTTTACATAGTTAGCGGGATTTTCAGCGTAGATTTTTTCAGCTTTTTTCCCTTTTGACCAGCCAACAAGACCAAAAATTAAAGGAATAAGTCCGGGCACAACAAAAACCCATCCTAGATAGCAGGTGCAAATTGCAATAATGCCAAATACAAAAGCAACGACCGCACCAGGAACCGCAGTTGGGGTCTGTGCTGAAGGTGTTGTCTGTGGTTGTGTGTTGATGTTTTCTTCCATAAATTTATTTTTTTTAATTAAAACTAATACAAAGAAAATAGTTTTTTGCACTTAAAACAAGTTTTTTTATTTTTTTTATGATTAATTTTCTGTAGATGTGTTCAATACTATTGTAACATTATATGCTCATATTCGTATTAAAGCATATTTGAACATAATAAACAGGCATGCACTTTAGTGATACTATAAAAATAAAGAGTGAATCTGCAAAACCAATTTTGTTAAGGGTATTATGCGTGCTGAGTTTTATTTCAGGCGGACTAAGCGCTTTGTTTTTTTTAATATGTATGTTGTTTTCAGGTAAAGTTTTACAGTTTTTTAATGAATATGCATTGAATGACAGCTCAGTACCCTTTAATATTTTTATTATCAGCGCTGTCATTTTTTATATTTTATTTGCCATATCGCTGCTCGGGGCATTTTTTATGTTTAAGCAGAAAAGGAAAGGTTTCAGTTTCTATCTTATCCCGAACAGTATTTTAATGGTATTAAATATTGTCATTATCTATATTACATTTAGCCCCTTATGGATTGCATATCTGATTGTCAGCATTGCATTTATCATTTTGTATGCGTCTATGGTAAAACAAATGGAGTAACCCCCGATTTCTTACATAAAGTCCAAAAAACAGCTTCAGATCACCGGAGCTGTTTTTTTTATTATTTTTATTTTTTGTACGCGTTATATTTATAATTTTGCTCAAATAATAAAAAATGCATTATGGGTATAAATAAAGTCTTTCAGTTTTTTGTTCCAAAAGAAAAAAAGTTTTTTCCGCTGTTCGAAGGAGTTGCGGAAAATCTCGAAAAAGGTGCGGTATTGCTAAATAAATTACTTTTATTGATAGGAGATGAAGAGGCAAAACCGGCATTAGTTGCCCAGATCAAGCAATGTGAAGATCGAGGCGATGATTATACTCATAGTATTTTTGATGAGCTGAACAAAACCTTTATCACGCCGTTTGACAGGGAAGATATTCAGGAATTAACGTCTTCTCTCGATGATGTGATGGATTGGATTAATGCCTGTGCCAAGAAAATTGAGCTGTATAAAATCAAAAGTTTGCCCATTAACTCCATTGAAATTTCAGAGTTATTAGTAGAAGCTTGCAGGGAGCTGAGAACTTCTATAGGCGAACTTTCTAATCTGAAACATCCACAGGATATTAAAAAGTCGTGTGTCCGTCTGAATGAGATTGAAAACCAGGTTGATGATCTTTATTATATGTCTGTTTCGGACCTTTTTGAAAATGAAAAGGACCCTATTGCCCTCATTAAAAAGGATGCCATCCTCAGCACTATGGAAACTGCAACAGATAAAGCCGAAGACGTTTCAGACGTGTTGAAATCAATCATCGTGAAAGTCGCATAATCCGAGTGTAATTTTATGGCGTTACTGGTTATAATTACGATTGCCGTTGCCTTGCTATACGACTTTCTCAACGGTATGAACGATGCGGGGAATTCTATTGCCACTATTGTTGGAACAAATGTGCTACCACCGAAAATAGCCGTTTTGTGGGCAGCCTTTTTTAACTTTCTTGCTTTCGGTATTTTTTATGGTTCACCGGTAGCTCATACCATTGGAACCGGTATCATTGTTCCAGGGATCATTAAGGGAGATAATATTTTTATACTTTGTTCTTTATTAGGAGCAGGGGCATGGGTATTGATTTGTGGCTTGAACGGGATTCCCAATAGTGTTTCACATGCGTTGATCGGTGGGTTAATCGGACCAGCTTTAATAAAAGGAGGCGCATCGGCTGTGATTTTCAGCGGAATATTTCCTATTGTTATTTTTATTGCATTGTCTCCGATATTGGGATTTGTCATCGGGTATTTTTTTATGGTGCTGACACTTCTGATTTGGGGGAAAAAGCCTCCGCTGGTAACCGACAGGTTTTTCAGGGTGCTTCAGCTGCTTTCTTCCGCAGCCTTTAGCATCGGACACGGAGGAAATGATGCGCAGAAAACCATGGGCATTATTTTAATGTTGCTTATCGGAACAGGATATTTGCCGCAGGGTTCAGAAATGCCTATGTGGGTAGCACTAGCTTGTTACACATCCATAGCGTTAGGGACATTTTTAGGTTCGGGAAAAATTGTTAAAACCTTAGGAAAAGGGCTGGTACATCTGAAACCTATCGGAGGGTTTTGCGCTGAAACAGCCGGGGCACTTACATTGTTTGGCGTTACGCTGGCGGGTATTCCTGTCAGCACTACACATACAATAACGGGTGCTATTATGGGTGTTGGCGTAACCAAAAGGGCCAGCTGCGTAAAATGGAGCCTGGCCGCCAATATTGTCGTTGCCTGGGTCGTGACAATTCCCGCCTCCATGATTTTTTCAGCCGTAATATATTTTCTTTTTAAGTTGTTTGTATAGATAATCAGGTTTACTCCGAACTTCACCTGAGTTTTTTCGTATAACAGAAAATTTATTTCATGGAACATATTCTTGAAATCGTTCCCAAACAGCTTATCGACTTTTTGCTGGTAACCGTATTTTCTTTACTGATCGGCCTTTCACAGCGAAAGCTACATCCTTCAAGCGAGGACCCCTGGCTGTTCGGAACGGACCGTACGTTCACGTTTATCGGTATACTTGGGTATATTTTGTATATCATTGATCCTGAATATTTATACCTATACATGGGCGGAGGCCTGGTTATTACAGTACTTCTGTCGATCAATTTTTATTATAAGATAAAGCTGTTCAAAGATTTTGGATTAACCACCATTATTATTGCTTTTATTACCTATTGCATCGCACCTTTGGTAATCACTCAGCCGGCATGGCTCTACATCCTTGTTGTTGTTACAGTCTTGATTTTTACGGAGCTCAAGGAAACCTTTTCTACCTTTTCGCGCAAGATAGAAAAGGAAGAATTTATAACCTTAGCAAAATTCCTGATCATCGCCGGAATCGTGTTGCCTATATTTCCCAACAAGCCCATAGTCCCGTTTTTAGCAATCACCCCATATAAGATCTGGTTTGCGGTGGTGGTTATTTCCACCATTTCCTACCTGAGTTATTTGCTGAAAAAATATGTTTTTAAAAAATCAGGCATACTGATTTCCGGGATACTTGGCGGACTATACAGCAGTACTGCAACCACCATGATACTTGCAAAAAAGAGCAGGGAAGGCGAGGTGATGAAAAACAATTATGCCTCTGCACTGATTTTTGCCACTGCAATGATGTACCTGCGTATCGCAGTCTTGATGCTGATATTCAATCCGGCACTTTTTAAACATAATTTTATTTATTTTCTGATTATGTTTGTGCTGACTATCGGCGTAGGGATAGTAGTGTATTTTTATAAGCGAAAACAGGAGGAAGACTCCGCAATTGCCACCATAAAAGATAAAAACCCGCTTGAGTTTAAGGTGGCTCTTTTGTTTATGGTGCTTTTTGTGACTTTCTCATTCCTGACTTATTATTCGGTTGAGTATTTTGGCAATCTCGGTCTGAATGTCCTTTCAATTTTAGTAGGGGTAACGGATATTGACCCGTTTTTGATTTCGGTGTTCCAGGGAAAATTCAATGTGGACATTGAGCTGCTGTCACGCGTGTGTTTCCAAGCCATAATCAGTAATAATGTCCTCAAGCTTGGTTATTCTTTAATCTTTTCAGGAAAGCATATCCGAATACCGGTACTGGTGGGCTTTTCTATAATAATCTTCGTAAATATCATCCTATTGTTTTTTATCTGAAAGTCATATTTTTTAGTTATCTTTATAAATAAGTTTTGCGTATTTACTCCTGAGGTATTAATTTCGCATTGCAGAAATATAATTTTCATGGAATTTGAAGAACAATATGCCCGGATTTCCAGTTCATTAAAAAGGCCTGATACACTAAATAAATTGTGTCTGATCTCTTTCTTCTTCAGCGGGAGTATGACTCTTTTCTCTTTTGGCGGTATGTTCTTTTCGGGCTGGCTTTCGGACTATCTCCAAACTTTTGAAAAAGGCTTTTACGGTATCGGGACCAGTTATTTTCTGATGTTTTTTCTGGGAATGTTCATTCTTTTTTGCAGCTCTTTCACAGGTGTATTGCTTATGTTTCGGCTGAAACGGTCCGGTTTCTGGATCTATTTAATCGCAAACGTCATTATGCTTTTTCTTTCTTTTTTTGTGGTAATGACTTTTTTCAATGCCCTTTTTATTATGGGAAGCATTTTGTTTATTGTTTTATATGCGGTGCAATTTAAACATCTGAATAAATAAGAAATGAACGAAACGATAATAGAAAAAGCGCCTCGCCGTTCCGTATTTTTGTTCATTCTGTGTGTCTTATCAATTTTTTCAAATGTTATTTCAATAATCGTAACATCCTTCGTATTGGCAGGAGGAAGGTCGGGTTTGTTTTTGAGTTCCATTCCTGTGATAGATATTATTGCGGAAGAATTAAAGCAGGGGACTATTTTCTTTTATATCATTAAGATCAGCGTTCATGTATGCTGCATTTTCGCAGTTGTTTTAATTGCCAAAAGACTCAGAAAAGGTTTTTTGTATTATGTGATAAGCCAGGTTGTTTTGCTGTTATTGCCCTGGTTATTTCTTTTGAGCCTCGGGGTAAACTATTTGTTGATGTTCACCGGCATTTCCCTGATTTTTTCTTTGTTTTTTATAATGCTTTTTGCGCTATACCTTCCTAAAAAGCAAAAAATATCTGACGAACCTATTTCATAAAAAGACAGGCATCACCATAGCTCAGGAATCTGTAGTGGTTCATCAGCGCATGCTCATATACCTGTTCCCATCTATCACCAAGGAAAGCTGATACCAAAAGCAACAGCGTGCTTCTGGGTTGATGGAAATTTGTCACCATGCCATCTATTATTTTAAACTTATACCCCGGAACAATGATAATAGTTGTTGAAAAAGCTAGCTGTTGCATATGATGATGCTCCATGTATGACTTCAGATTATTAAGAATGACATTTCTATTACCTGAATCAGGCTCTGTGCCATAAGGTTCCCATTGGCTTATGTTATCCGGTAAAATGCCGGTTTTATGAAGTTTTGCCGCGACATAGTAAAGGCTTTCCAGCGAACGTACGGTTGTGGTCCCAACAGCAACGATTCCGGCTTTTGCGTGAACAAGGTCATCAAGCAATTGTTTATGGATTACCACCTGTTCGGAATGCATCATATGCTGTTCAATATTCTCGGATTGTACCGGTTTGAATGTTCCGGCGCCCACGTGCAGCGTGATTTGTGTGGTGGTAATGTTTTTTTGCGATAATTTTTTGAAGGTTTCCGGGGTGAAATGTAAGCCAGCTGTCGGTGCAGCCACCGAGCCGTCATTGTATGCATACACGGTCTGGTACCGTTCGTTGTCGCTTTGTTCTGCGGGACGATGAATGTATGGGGGAAGCGGTACATTACCGGCAGTTTCTATGATTTGGGAAAAATTCAACAACCCGGGATCCCAGCTAAACCCGATCAGGAAGCCATCATTACCGCGTTCGACAAGTTCGGCCGTCAGTACATATTCAAGATCGGGAGCATTTACTTTGAGGAACAGTTTTTCCCCTTTCCATTTTTTTGCATTGCCAACGAAGCATTTCCATATGCAGCTTCCTGTTTGCTGCATGGCCAGCTGAATGTCGCGAACCGGGAATTCGGGTTCCAGGCAAAAAATTTCGATCCGAGCGCCACTTTCCCGTTGAAAATTCATGCGTGCGTGTATCACACGGGTATTGTTCAGCACAAGCAGGGAATCCTGATAAAGCAAATCTGGCAAATCGTAAAAGTGCCTGTCGGTAATTTCGCCATTTTTACAAACCAGTAGTTTTGATGTGTCGCGCTCCGGCAAAGGATATGCTGCGATCTTCTCCTCGGGCAGCGGATAATCGTAGTCCGATATGTTTATGGAAGGGAGTTTCTGCATATTGTTATTCTGATGCAAAGTTAAGTATAGCAAGGGAATTAGCAAGCATGCCTATTTTAATAATTCTATTCTAAGAAGGTGTTCGCTTAATGGTGCTATATGCAGATTAACATATTGGCCTTCGCTGGCTTGTTCGTATAGCGCTTCGTCTACAGAATATATATGATCATCAATTTTTAAATCATAAGAGTCGGAAGACCGCATTTTTTGTCCTATGAATAAACTGCCACTCCCGGCTTCATAGCTAATACTATTTTCTTTCTTTTGAATTAACTTTTGCATAATAAGTTTCTCACCATTTCTGATATCAAGGAAGTAGTTTTTCGCAAATAAAAAAGCCAGCAATGTTGATACAATAATTGATAGAATTGTGGCGAGAAGAAAGCTTAGGTAGTTGCTGATAAATCCTTCCTGTGGATCAACATCCAGGCATAAAAAAGCTGTAAGAAAACCCAGGAAGAATATTCCAACCGCATACAATATTCCCGGCCGGCACTCGTATCTCAGGCTTTTAATATCTTCTTTGGTCAAAGCTGCTTTCATATCATTTGCTAGGTATTAGAAATAAATTTAACTTCGAATTATTTCGTTTTTGCCTTGCTTACTTGTAAAATCCGTTATTATTAATATACTTCAGGACTTCTACCTGCAGGAATTGACCGACATCTTTTCCGGACCTTATAAATTCGCGTATGGTTGTCGATGAAATATCCAGCAAAGGGGCGTCGATCCGGCAAACCGAAGGATGTTTGCTTACGTTGCCTTCATCAACATTGCTGCGTGGATAAACATAAATACAGTGATTGTCGATAATCTCTTCGAAGTTTTTCCACTTATGGAATGATTCAAGGTTATCGGCGCCCATGATAAGAGCAAAGTTCTTAGTTGGATATTTTTTGTGAAGCTCTTTTAATGTGTTTATGGTATAGGATGGTTTGGGTAAGGAAAATTCAATGTTGCAGGCACGCAGGCGCTTGTTGTTTTCAATGGCGAGCAAAACCATCTCATAACGATGGTCGTCATCCAGCAGCGAATTTTCTTGTTTAAAAGGGCTTTGTGGTGAAACAACAAACCATACTTCATCAACTTTTCCGGTTTCCAGCAAATAATTGGCAATAGCAATATGCCCGTTGTGGATCGGATTGAAAGAGCCAAAGTACAGGCCGATATTTTGTTTAGAAGAAACCATCAGAGAGAATTATACATCTTATAAATTTCAGAAATGATCTTTAATGTTTTTTGTCATGAATTCCCCAATTACCAATGTTCCCAAAACAATATTTAGTTTGAACGAAATTAGTCTTTCTTGGTGTCTTCCGATAGCTATCGGAAGTGCCTTCGTGGCTAAAATGTAAATCAAAAAAAAATTATTTATTCTTTAATCTTTTGCTCTCCTTTTTTCCATTTATCCTTGCTGATAATTTCTCCCGTCTCGGTGTAATGTTTCCATTTTCCTTCTTTTACACCGTCTTTATATAATCCGGAAATCTTAATTACTCCGCTGTCGTAATAAAATTCGGCTTCTCCGTCGGGCACACCATCTTTAAAATTCAGCATGGCCTTCCGGCTTCCGTTTTCGTAAAATTCACGGTAGATGCCGGTAACTTTGTCTTCTGTAAAGGTAAGTTCCACACGGGTGGTCTGTTTTTCATTATCGTAATAGAAAAGTGCCACACCGTCGGCCAACCCATCTTTATAGGTAACGGCACTTTGGATCTGCCCGTCTTCGTAATAACTTCGCCATAATCCTTCAATTTTTCCTTTTACCACGCGGCCTTCAGCTTTTATGGTAGTGCTGTCTTCATAGTAAATTTTGACACCTCCGTCTTTGGCAAGTTGCTTTTTGTCGGGAGCTACTTTGAAATTGCCTGAATCGATTTCATAAAAATAAATTTCTTCAGCAGCAGATTCAATATTTTCCAGCTCACTGTCAAAACCGGCTTCTTCATCAAAATCAGCGTACAGCTTTGTTTTGAACATGCCGTCTTCAGAGGTGAACTGAAGCCCGACACGGGTAAAGCTAAGAATAAGGTCTTTATTGTCGCGTATGCCCTGACGTTTATCGCTTTTGCTGTAATAATACAAATGTGAATAGATTTTTGGCATCTGCACGAAAGCCGAAATATTGGATTTAGAATCGAAATTATCAATGAAATCCATGAATGCCTTGTTATGCGACAGTGTTTTCCCTACCGTATAATCATCAATAAAATCCATCAAACATGAGGGTGAATTACTGAAAACGACATAATCTTCCATATAAATATAATACGGCTTGTCGAATGAGCTGAAGAGCTTGCCAAACAAGAGTTTTAGGAACCAGCCGTATTCAAGGTACTTTATGGTGTAATTTTTATAATCGGTATCATCAAATTTGAGGAGGCCCAGCGTGCGTTTACGAACATGCTTGGTGATTTTTTCCATGCTTGTTTTTGCCTGATCGATATCCGAGGTGTGGATTATGGCAAGAGCGTCTGTTTCCCTTGCGTTTGCCGATGGCATGAGTTTTACAAAAGCAATTTCATTACCTATCCAGCCGAAAAAATCTTCCTGAAGATTCACCTTTAAAAATTTCTCCACTTTCTTAATCGTTTTTTCGTAATCCTGAGTCTTAGTGGTGTCTTCCGATTTGAAAACATCCGACAGTTTATCAAAAAAATCTCCGGATTTATTGAAGCTCATAGAAATGTAAATGGCTGCTTTATCAGAAATGATCTCATGAGCCATCCATTTTCCGGGCGAAACATCCGACAATGCTTTAAAGTAGGAAGGTATGCTGTCGTTGATACTCGTGTAACCATCCCATTGAATTTTTTCGTTATCGAACGTTACGTTAAACGCTGAAAAGTTAAGGCTGGAACTCAAGGATTTGATAAGGGGTGAAGGCGTTGAAAGATAACATCTTAAAAACTGCTCAAGCTGGCCGTAATTGAAGTAAAAATTGAACAGTTTATTTCCTTTTATTTCTGTGGAAACAAAACGCACCTTTGGATTTTTAGTCCAGAAATCAGCATTTTTTTGTTTTATGGATTTTTCAATAAGTACAGGTGAATAGCTGCACACCAGAATATTGTCGATGAAACACAGCGAAAGCATATCCTTGGTGGCAATATCCTTGAGTTCAATGATTTCTTTCCCGTCAAAGTTTCTTGTTCCCATTTCGTAGGCGTAGTACCCGACGATGTCTTTTATGTAGTTTTTCAGGAACGATATTTTTGAGGCTTTTTTCAGGTCAACGGCAAAAATAAAATCATAATCGTTGAACGTGGTCATATGTGCAGAGATCACCAGCTGGCGGTCGGAAAAAAGCATGTCAAGCGTTTTGTTACCCTTTATCAGTGAATCCAGGGTAAGCGCACTGGAGTTGATATCATCGAATTTCGGGTTTGACAGCAGGTGTTTCCACATTTTGCTGTCGCTGAGCGTGGTCCAGCCTTCGGTAAGGTTTGATGTTTCAATGATGTAGATGGCATCTTCGGGAATGACCGACAAGGCATTGCGCTTGCCCGAATCACCGAAATAAAAATATGCTGCAATTCCGCCGACAATCAATAAAAGCGGAATTAAAATCCATAAAAAAACTTTTAGAATTTTACGACCTGTTGCCATAATTTTAAATTTATTGTTTTAACAAATATACAATAAAAGCTGATTTACTCAGATTCACTTTTATCAAAAATTTTTTCGTAAAAATTATTTGATTACTATTTTTTCAATGCATTGCCATAACAGGTTTGCTGTCCGATCCCACGAAAACGCTTTTCTACGTTCACGGGCTTTGCTGATAAGGCTTTCGCGCAGATGTACATCAGACGCGATCTGCTTCATAGCTTCCGAGATAGAAGCTGGATTGAAAGGTTCGGTAAGAAGAGCTGCGTCTCCGGCTACTTCGGGCATTGAAGTTACATCAGATGTGATGACAGGAACATCGCAGCGGAAGGCTTCAAGCAGCGGAATGCCGAATCCTTCAAAATAAGAAACATAAGTAAGCGCCAGGGCAGCGCCCAGGACATTGTTCAGTTCATCTGAATGTAAGCGTCCGGTAAAAATTATATCTTTTTTGTATTCCAGGCTGTTGATGGTGGCTTCCATTTCAGGGGTCCACCACATGCGCGCCCCCACGATCATCAATTTTACAGTTGTCTTATTTTGTTTACGGAACAAATCGTAAGCAAGAAATAAGTTTTTCAGGTTTTTGCGCGGTAGCAATGCTCCGATGTATATAAAATAATCACAACCTGAAGCATATTTATCTTTTGTTGCAATTTTTTCTTCACCAGAAATGGGATGGTAGTTTTCGTTAACGCCGTTGTATATGACATCAATTTTTTCTTCAGGGTATCCATAACATTCATGAATGTCTTTTTTCGAATATTCGGATACAGTGGCTATATGCGCGGCTTTTTTTGCAAACCTCGGAAAAAAATATTTATAATACTTTGTTATGATCCAGGGAAGGTCTTCGGGGTAATGTTCGAAATTCAGATCGTGCATCACAAGCAGGTTAGGAACCTTGCTCCTCAATGATGCATATCCGTCGGGCGAAATAAAAATATCCGCTTTGACTTTTTTCAGAATTTTCGGGATGGAAAACTCGAACCAGAGATAAAACAACAGCGGGTGCCTTGCCTGAGGGCCGGTTACGATAGGAATGACATTGTCTGAAAAAATAAATTTTTTGTTGTAAGGCCTGTCAAAAATAAAATAAAACGTATGCTCCGGATGCAGCATTACAATCCGTTTCAGCGTTTCATAACTAAACCACCCGATGCCTTCGAGCTTTTTGTCAAGTAACAAGCGTGTGTTGACAGCTATGTTCAAGAGGGTTCCTGCTTAATTTTCAATATTGTATTCCTTGATTTTCCGGTACAGCGTGCGTTCGGAAATACCGAGTTCTTTCGCTGCATTCTTTCGTTTCCCGTGATTTTTGTCCAGCGCTTTTTTAATCAGGTCTATTTCACGTTCCTGCAACGAAAGAGATTCTTCATAAACATCCGGATATTGTATTGGTTCTGCTTCGAATGATTCCGGCTTGGCGATCTTTACGGTTTGTTCATCATTAGTTACTGACGCAAAATCCTGATTATAATTTTGCAAAAACTGGTTTTTTAACTCCTGAGCGTTTACAGAAACATTACCGTCTTTGATAATATCAGCCACCAGGTGTTTAAGGTCGGTGATGTCTTTGCGCATTTCGAACAACACCCGGTAAAGTATATCCCGTTCAGATATTTCTGTTTTATCGCTTTGTTGCCTGAGCAGTACCGGAAGTTTGCTTTCTGTGATCTGGGGTAAATATTTTGACAATATAGCTGCACTGATGTTGCGCTGTCGTTCAATGATGGATATTTGCTCGGTGATATTTTTCAACTGGCGGATATTGCCCGGCCAGCGATAGTTGACCATAAGTTCCTGGGCATTTTCATCAAGCACTGCAGCAGGCATTTTGTATTTTTCAGCAAAATCCGAGGCAAATTTACGGAATAGCAATACGATATCGTCCTTACGGTCACGCAAGGCAGGGATGTTTATCGGAACGGAATTAAGACGGTAATAAAGGTCTACCCTGAATCTGTTTTGCTGTATGGCCTCTGTAACATTTACATTGGTAGCAGCTATCACCCTGACATCGGTTTTAAGGACTTTCGAGGAGCCTACCTTAATAAATTCACCTGATTCAAGAACCCTGAGCAACCGTGCCTGTGTTGTTAATGGCATGTCGGCGATCTCGTCTAAAAAAATAGTACCACCGTTCACCACTTCAAAATATCCTTTACGCGCTTCATAAGCTCCTGTGAATGAGCCTTTTTCGTGTCCAAACAATTCAGAATCAATGGTGCCTTCGGGTATGGCGCCACAATTAACTGCGATATAAGGCCCGTGTTTGCGTACGCTTAACTGGTGAATGATCTGAGGAAACACTTCCTTTCCTGTTCCGCTTTCTCCGGTAATCAAAACACTTAGATCGGTAGGAGCTACCTGCCGGGCAATATCAATGGCAAGATTTAAATGAGGGGAATTGCCGATAATCCCGAACCGTTGTTTAATTGACTGAACATCCATATTACTCAATATATCGATAACAAAGGTATAGGAATTTTTGGTGGTGGCAAAGTTTATGAGATATTTTATGCCAATTTGACATACGCCTCTTTTATTATGCTTATTTTTACATAATTATGAAAAACATTGTATTAATTTGGTTAGTGTTATTCATCAGTGCCTGTGTGCAAAGTCCCGCCAAACAGCAGCAACAGGATAAAAAACCAACAAGAGTCTCAACTGCAAAAAAAGATATTAGTGTCGCCATTCTTCCCATGGAATGCCCCGATAAAGAGCTTTGCGAAATATTAACAAAGCAAATAGTGCTTTTTTATGGGTTTAAAGCTGAAATTATGGCTGAAACGAGTTTGCCCGAAAGTGCCTATTATAAAGCAAGGGACAGATACCGGGCTGATACGCTTCTTAACTACCTTTTACGGATAAGACCCGCGAAATATGATTATTTGATCGGCATAACAGAAAAAGATATTTCCTGTACCAGCGAACCTTATGAAGACTGGGGCGTATTTGGCCTGGGTTTTATGCCGGGGGAATCATGTGTTATATCAACCTTTCGCCTGAAAAGAAATATGAAATCAGAAAAACATTTTCAGGAACGTGTAATTAAAGTTGTACTGCATGAGCTGGGACATAATATTGGATTGGATCATTGTCCGACAAAGAACTGCATGATGCAGGATGCTGAAGGGACCATCAAAACTGTTGACGAAGAAAAGATTGAAGTCTGCAGTTCCTGCAAAGCAAAAATTCAAAACTTTAAAGCAAATTAATAAGACGAAAAAAAACCGGCATCATGGATGCCGGTTTTTTTATAAGAAAATTTATAATCTTACATCATTCCGCCCATGCCGCCCATACCTGGGTTCATCATTGGAGCAGCAGGATTTTCTTCTTTGATATCACTGATCACACATTCGGTGGTCAGGAACATGCCTGCAATAGATGCTGCGTTTTCAAGAGCTACGCGGGTAACCTTAGTCGGGTCGATAACACCTGATTTGTAAAGGTTTTCAAAAGTTTCGGTTTGTGCGTTAAAGCCAAAGTCACCTTTGCCTTCTTTTACGCGCTGAATAATTACTGATCCTTCAAGGCCTGCATTAGTAACGATCTGGCGAAGGGGTTCTTCTAAAGCGCGTTTTATTATAGCGATTCCGATATCTTCATCTTCGTTGCTGCCTTTGAGTTTCGACAAAGCATCAAAAGTGCGGATGTAAGCAATACCACCGCCCGGTACGATACCTTCTTCAACAGCTGCGCGGGTTGCGTTCAGTGCGTCGTCAAAACGGTCTTTCTTTTCTTTCATTTCAACTTCGCTTGCAGCACCAACCTGGATAACTGCTACACCACCTGATAATTTTGCAAGGCGTTCCTGCAGTTTTTCACGGTCGTAATCCGAAGTGGTATTTTCAATCTGTGTTTTTATCTGGGCAACGCGTGCTTTGATTAGTTCTGTGCTTCCTTTACCGCTGACAATGATAGTGTTGTCTTTATCAACAACAACTTTTTCGGCCTGTCCAAGATAAGAAAGTTCAGCATCTTCAAGTTTATAACCTGTTTCTTCAGAAATCAGTGTTCCACCGGTTAAGATGGCGATATCTTCCAGCATGGCTTTTCTTCTGTCGCCGAATCCCGGAGCTTTTACGGCTGCAATTTTCAGAGAGCCGCGTAATTTGTTTACTACTAATGTTGCTAAAGCTTCAGCTTCAACATCTTCAGAGATGATTAATAATGGACGTCCGGTCTGAACTTCTTTTTCCAGTATCGGAAGAAAATCTTTCATCACGGAAATTTTCTTGTCATAGATCAGGATGTAAGGATTTTCAAATACAGCTTCCATTTTGTCGGTATCCGTAACAAAATAAGGAGAAATATAACCTCTGTCGAATTGCATACCTTCAACAACCTTTACAATAGTTTCGGTTCCTTTTGCTTCTTCGATGGTGATCACACCTTCTTTTTTAACTTTTGCCATTGCTTCGGCAATCAGTTTCCCTATTGAACTTTCATTATTTGCAGAGATGGTTGCAACTTGTTCAATCATATCATAGCTGTCGCCAACTGATTTTGATTGTTTTTTCAGGTTTTCGATTACAGCAATCACAGCTTTGTCGATACCGCGTTTCAGATCCATTGGGTTTGCGCCTGCAGTAACATTTTTCAAACCGGTACTGATAATTGCCTGGGCCAGAACGGTTGCGGTTGTTGTTCCGTCACCTGCAAGGTCTGCTGTTTTAGAAGCAACTTCTTTTACCAGCTGGGCGCCCATGTTTTCGACCGGGTCCTTTAGTTCGATTTCTTTTGCTACGGTAACACCGTCTTTAGTAATTTGCGGAGCGCCGTATTTTTTATCAAGAATTACGTTCCGGCCTTTAGGTCCGAGCGTGATTTTTACAGCATTTGATAATTCATCTACTCCTCTTTTTAAAGCTTCGCGAGCTTTAATATCGAATATTATTTCTTTTGCCATTGTAGTTATTTTTTTATTGTTTGTTTTAGAAATTAAAAAATTAGATGACCATATAAATATCGTCTTCTCTCATGATCAGGTATGTTTTACCTTCAATGATTACTTCCGTACCGGAATATTTGCCATACAAAACAGTATCACCAGCTTTTACGGTCATTGGTTCATCTTTTTTACCATTTCCAACAGCGACGACTGTCCCTTTTTGTGGTTTTTCCTTTGCAGTATCAGGAATAATAATTCCGCCTTTTGTTTTTTCTTCAGCGGCTGCCGGTTCAATGAGTACCCTGTCTTTCATGGGGGTTCCTAATTTTTTTGACATAGTTTTAAAAATTTAGTGTTATAAATTGATTTTAAGTTTTTTTTATTGCGCGTTTGGGTTAGTCATATTTTGTGCCAAGAAGAAAAAACACCAAGGGCATAGACATTTTAACAGTTTAATCTAAGTAAATAAAAAAAGTGTCAGAATGCAGGTGACATTCTGACACTTTAATAATATTATCGTGTGTGAATTATTGATTTGGTTGGTTCGGTTGAGTTTGTTGATTTTGTTGATTTTGCCCGGGAGCCGGTGTATAATCTACAGGTTTGTTGTTTTCAACCTGTTCCCTGAGTTCTGTATCCACAGTAGCGTCTTTACCTGAGCGCGGGATAACAAAAATAGAAACGAGGCTAAGTACTAATAATCCAACAGCTAATGTCCAGGTGGCTTTTTCAAGAAAATCAGTTGTCTTTCTAACACCCATGAATTGGTTGGATGATGAGAAATTGGAAGCCAGTCCGCCGCCTTTTGAATTCTGTACCAATACAATAAGTATCAACAGCACACAGATTATAAAAATCAAAACAGAAATTACAATATAAAGTCCCATTGTTAAATGTCTTTAAATCAGTTAATTATTAATTTTATTCTCCAGATCTTGAATTTGGGCTGCAAAGTAAGCACTTTTTTCCGGGATTAGCAAATATAATTTTTGATAAATTTTAAGGGCTTTGTGAAACAGATTTTGTGAAATATAGATTTTTGCCAGTGTTTCGCTCACGATATCTTCCTTGTCAATGCTGCTGTTTTCAGCCATGTTGGAAGGATTGAAAAAATCGCGCCTGGGTTTTGAAATGCGGGGTTCTTCTTTGATAAATTTATCAATGAGATCGGGAACTTTCTCAGGAACAACAGTAACGGGTTTTTGTGATTCTGGTTTTAGTGTTGATTTTTCTTCTGTAGAGTGGTATGAAGTGACCCTTTTTGAAATAATATTCAGCAAGAACGTTTCCGGCTGATTGCACGATGAAGCAGAAGGCTTTTCCGGTACCTCCCGGATGATCTTTTCAGCAGCCGGCACATCGGTTTCCGGTTTTATTTCATCAACCGTTTTGGCTTCTGATTGTTGTGCAACGGAATCTTCAAAAGTTTTACTTACTTCCGGTGGAACAGTTGCCTTTTCTTCCGGTTTCTGAATTTCTGTTTCAGAGATACCTTCCGGCTGTTTTATTGCCTGAGGTTCCGGTTCGGTTTCTGTTACTGCTTCCGCCTGATACGTGTCAGCAACTGTAATTGTTGTGTTTTCAGGTGTTACAGCGATTTTTTCATCACTGGAAAATGGTTCTGTGGTAGTGATTTCATCCTGATTATAAATGAGCCAGTATAAAACCGACCGGTCATTCACATGGGCTGCTGTCAGCTTTAGCTGGTCGTGAAACTGTATATCATTCTTACTGCTCAAATAAGCAGCATATACAAGGTGTGCAGACTGAAAATAGGGAAATTTTTCTATCAGATAGGTTATTTCACTGTTGTTGATATTGCGGATATCAGCAGGCTGGCGTATATACCGGATAAAATCATTTTTGTTCATGCAACGTTACCAGTTTACCGCAGTTTTGTTAAACACATCATCCACCAGATAGCCAATTATTTCTTCAATGATCTGGCTTTCAACAGACGCAAGTGCCTGTGAACTAGGATAATCTACATAACGGGAAAAAGAAGTTTCGTAATTTTGTTTTTCATCAAACTTGTTTACAAAACGGATGTTTATTGTCACAGTAAGCCGGTTAAGTGCAGCCGTTTGATTACCCTGAATAGCCACGGGAGATGTTGCATAATTTGTTATTTCACCGGAAATGTCGAAATCACCGTTTGAAGTTACAGGTGTGAGGCTTGTTTGTGATGTGAAACGGTTGCGCAACTCATCGGTAAGTTGCATACTTAAAGTTGGTTTTACCAACGCGGCCGTATTTTTCAGGTAGTGAACCGAGATTGTTTTAACTTCCGGAGGAATAGATGCACCAGTAAAGGAATACTTTACCTTACAGGATACAAGCAACATTGCACCAATCATCAATAACAAAAAATACAGACCAGCCTTTTTCAAAAGAAATTTTTTACAAAATTAGTAAAAATCCTGCTAATACTGAAAATATTACCTGTAAAACCTTATCTGAGCAATGGAGCAGAAGGTTTGTAATAGAAAACATAATTGCATCCAAAATGAACATTAATGTTTTTGGTATGGTACGGGATTATCGCCGCCAGAAAATTATCTGTTGATAAAAACATCTGGAACGGACCGAACCGGAATGATGCTCCCATGCCAAAATTCAGGAAATCGCGGTTCATGTATGAGTACGAAAATGAAACATCGAGTATGTTTCCAAAAACGCGGTTGTAGGCAATGGTAAATGCCGGGTGTATCGTGTTTTCATAAATCTCCCCACGGAAAATTGCAGCCACGCGATCCTTTTTCGAAATGTTATAATAACCACTTAGATAAATCTTGGTATTAAGCGGGCTGGCATAATGTTTATTTTCTTCTTCAATTTCAAAAATATTTGCAATGGAATCTACCAGCTTATCAAATGCGTCCTCCTGCAAAGAGTCATTTCTGATAAAATCAGTTATGTCGATACCTCTGAAAGTGAAACTTTTTTCGGTCATCGAATACTTGCGTGTCCCCGTTTTCCAGAATATGTACCCAAAATCAATAATGCTGGCCCCTACCGACCACTTATCGTCGATTTTGTAGGTAGCACCTAAATCGATTCCAAAACCGGGGTTGTGAAAATTAAATAGATAATCTTTATAATCCTGCATGGTCATAGAATCGTTGTCAAACAAAGCGTTGTAAACCTGTTCCGGGGCTGATGTATAAAGCTGGAAATCGGACTTGGCGGTCAGGTCGTAATAATCTTCATCCACAGAAAGTGTGACATCGCTTTTTTTAGTCCATATATTTGATAATCCGAAAAGAAGTTTTGCCCGCCCACCGATGGTCCATTTGGTGTCAAGTTTATAGGTGTATCCAATGGCCAGTTCACGGTAATGAGTCATGTCGGCGCCTATACCGTTAAAATCTGCTTCAGAGCCAATAAACTGTGAATTCCCTTTCCAGATCATGGTGATAAGGTCGCGGGGATATGTAAACCGGAATCTGAATTTTTCAGCCAGTGAAAAACTTACATAATGCATGCGTTTTATTTTAAACCCGAATGAAAGGATTTCAAACTGCTGGTTAAGTATTAAATAATTTTTTTTTGCAAGCCCATCCGAAACGTCTTCAAAATCGAAATATAAAGAATCATTTTCTTTTCGCTGATGAATAAGGTCGTCATACTTGAACCCACTGTTGGAGATACTGGTAAAATCAGACGACAATACCGGAACAAAAAGAACCGGAAGACAGCCGATATGAAATTTGCAAAGCGGCATTTGTCCCGGGTTTTCATAATACGACTGTGGCACCGTACTTAAAGTATACATTGTCATGTCATCCTGGGCGGAACTAACAAACGGGGAAAGCAGGGCTATAGTGATAATTAAATAAAGTATATTTATTTTTTTCATAAGCTCAACGGGATTTTTTAGTAAACAACATTAAATTTTGCACGAACACCTACACGTACTTCGAGGCCGTAAAAGGAATAAAATTTAACTATTTGATTTCCGTTTTGCGGAGTTGCCATTATAGCCTTGACAAAAACTTTTTCAGTATTTTTCAGATTTGACAGCCGGCTTTTTTCAAAACGGCTTTCTGTGAGCTTATGAGATGATTCATATACCAGGTAATCCGGAGCGCCACCTGCTAAAGCAGCGGTAATAACCTGTTGTGCAGGAGTCAGCATTGAATCCAGAACATTATTGAATTTATCCATAAAATAAAGCTGAAGCGTGGCGTCAACAGGGAATCCGTTTGTGGTATTGATCCGGAAATCAATAAATTCCACCACATCGATATCTTCACCCAGATCAAAATCTATGGTATCACCAATAATTAAATCCCAGGCCTTGCCGTGGAGTGGAAGTTCCACTTTTGCATCAATGTCAAAACGGCTGTCAGCTAAAGCAAAATTACTTGCCGGTGTGCCGGAAGGGTTGGAGAGCCCTGTTATATCTGCAACAAACCATTGCGGGGCAATAGCAATTGCATCCCAAACATTGCTGTTTGCCTTGGTAAGGTGAAATTCCGTAGTTACACTTTGACCCATTTCGGCAAGTGAGGGCGCTAAAATATCCCATGGAACCGGAATGCCGGTTACCAGAACATCGTAAGGTGCATTCCAGCCTGACGTGGAATGAAAATTATTAATGTTTATGCGGATGGGCATTCCAAAAGAGTTCGTGGCATAAACATGTATCATGGGATTTTCGAAATCGACAAACCCGTTAATATTATTGTCGTTCATACGTATTTTAATGGAATCGTTGGGTAAATCAAAACTTATCTGTTTGAAGTCGCCCAGAATCTTTGCAAACTTTAAATCGGTAAACGATTCATTAAGACTCAGATTGTAAGGAGAATTATTGGCGCCGCCACTGCCATGCACCGTGACGTTGTAAGTGATATGTAATACATTTTTGGTAGCGCCGCTGTTATCAAAAAGGATTTTATAACCGCTTAAATCAAAAAATGAATTAATACTTGATCCTGATAAATAATCTATATTTTCACTGAATGGAACGCCGTTAAGTGTAGCTGATGGAATTGAAATATTTATCGTGGCATTATGATTCAGGTTGGGTGAATTTACAATAAAATTGAACCTTCCGGTATCAAGGTCAATTTCATCAACAGTAATATTATTTGGAGTAAAAAAAGCATAATCTATGGTGTATGGTGGCGCTGCAACATCAAGTCCGTAAGGCAATGCTCCGGCAACACTAAACGAAAATGAAGTGTTCACATTCTGGGGTGCGAAGGTGAATATTTCTGCCGCCGACCGTGAATAAACTTTGTTCCAGTATACCAGATACAGAAAGTGTGAGCCATCTTCAACAAAAAGGTTGTTATCGTCGTAGTCGTTTAAAATATCTTTAAACGTCAAATTAGAATAAATTGCGGGCGCTGCAACATCCGGATTCCATGTTCCATGTTCTTCCAGCAAATCCATATCGAAACGATCTTTGTAACAGGAAACAAAAATGGCAGAGATGAACAGGAACAATAAAAATTTAACTATTGTAAAGCGTTTAAATCTATTCATGATATGAACATTTTATATTTTTAGCAAATATATAATAAAATAAGTTGAAAGTAAAGCTTTTAAAAAGATAAAACGCAATAGTGTTGCCTGAAAATCCTCAATCAATTATATAATTTAGCAACATGCTGCTGTCTGAAACTAGTATGCTGTTAAAGTTCTTCCCAAAAAGCGTGTTAATTTCAAAGTTGGGATTGCTTAATGTATAATCGTTAAATTCTCTGAACCCCTCATTATTCATAAAGATCAGATGGGAACAATCAGCATCGGGGAACACAATTTGGAATTTATTAGTGCTAGTTTTGATATATACCGGGCAGGCTGCAGGCTGACCTTTTAAAACAGTTTCAAATATCTTTTTTTTGTCATGACTGTAAACAAAGACTTTACCGTCATCGAAAAAAATAAAATCATCTTTTTTATCCTGATTAAAATCTCCAGTAAGAAAGAAATGATTTTCGGAGAAAGATTTCAATGTAACAATATCTATTTTTCCGTTTTCCGAAATGAAAATCATTTTTCCCTGCCTGTCGGTGGTAAGCAGGTATTGTTTTTTCTGATCGGAATACATGAAAAACCTGCTGTTTTTTGCCTTGATAAATGGCTGGGTGTTTTTTATGAGAGTGTTGCCTTTTCTGTTGATGAAACTGACTTTCCCGTTTTTATCAGTGGCAATCATCATATCTTTATCGCGAAACCTGAAATATTCGACAGGGTTTACCAATATGGCCGCTGTGTGAAAATTATTCCATCCCGGGGTAGGTTTGCCGGTAATCAGATAACTATAAATTTTTTGATTATTACAGGGAATGATAATCCTGTAATCATTCTTTCGCTGATAATCAATGAGGGTGATTGCCGTATTGGTGGGGAAAGGCAATTTTACAGGGCTGAATTCCGGCATTTTGCCATTAGGATCAAAAATATACAGGAGGTTTTTGGTATTGAAAACGAGGTAAAACTTATTGTTTTTAAGATTTGTGATAAAGACATTGCTTAACGGGGGTTCTTTAATATGTCTTTTCCAAATGAGTTGTCCGTTCCGCTCAAGCAGGTATAGATTATCCAATACATCAAAAAACAGAATTTTTTTTGTACTGTCGCGAGGGTCGGTGATAACGGATATTTTCCCGCTTATAGTGGTATCTGCCCTAAATTCCCATACAGCAGGATTTTCTTCAATATATGCTGAATTATGCTTCACATAAGCGTTCAGATAAAATTTATTTTTGTCCGCCTCAAGCTGAAAAGCTAGCGCCTGAAGGTTTTTAAGTGAAGTTTGGTTAATTCGGAAAGCATCGCTGAGGCTGCTGTTAAATAAAGGCAACCCGAGGGCAAAGCTCTTGCGGATATTGGTGTACAGACAGAAATTGGCTTCGTCCGAAACATTGTCGGAAAAACTAATATAATTCAGATTTTTTTCAAGTGTTTTTCCTGACAGGTAGCCGGAAATAAACAAATCAAGCGAAAGCGGAGAATCACCAATAACAATATAATCTTTTATGGTGGTGTAATACGTTGTATCCAGATTTCCGAACATGTCGCCAAAAAAGTCCTTTAAAAAATTATCAGGCATGAGCTTTCTAATGGCAAAAGAATCACGCAGGGCAAGGTATTGTTCACCAGGCGCCGTTGAAATATTTTTTAACGCGGTTTGAAATTCGATAATATTTTTGGCCTTGAAAATCCCGTAATACCTGTAAGGATTTTCAATATTCGGATTTTCTGTAATGACGCAGGCAAACTGGTTCCCGATCTGTTGCAGAAAAATTTCAGAGATATTGATGTTGTAATTAGTATCGTAATAAGCACAGATATTGGAAAAAGTACGTTTGTGAAAATTTACGTTCATAAAATCTGTGTAATTCCGTACATAAGTCAGTGTGTTTTTTGCTCCCCAGAAAGCCATGACGGCTGTATTGGAAGGACATATCTGGGTGAGCTCAATTTTCTGCGGAGTTTGGTTTCTGAAAATTTTATTCAGCAACTGCCCGGGATCATTAGACAAGGCATAGCCGGCAAATAGCAGTTCGTCATTTTTTATTGTTAAATCAAAAGATACCAGATCGCCGGAAAGCGAAAGCATTTTCATGTTGTCGGATTGCTTTCCTGAAAAGAAGCCGGAAATCAGATTGTCTATATAGGTGTTTTTGATAAAAATATTTGCATCAACATTTTTTCCGGCCGAGGAATTAAGTTTAATAAAATCAGGATCGTTTTCTATGCTTATATCTATCAGCAAAGCGCTCAACGAAGCTTCTACCACGCTAGAAGTTTCTGCAATGATGAATATCCCTTTATAAACCGTGTAGGCACAAAGCAATTTACCTGCTTTACGAATTTCAAAAATCTCATTTTCAAGGAACCGGTAAGCTGTAAATGTGTTACCTGCCGAAAAGTGTTCGTGCATAAAATCGTCTACAAGCCTTTCCTGATGAGGGCCATTAAGATTAATGGTGAAAAGATAGCGGTAATCGGCACGGTCGGGCACCCAGGCAAGGTACAATGGATTTTTTGCTAAAACATCAGCGATATTCTCATTTTTCTTTGCAAGTGAATCAACCAGCAGGATTTTTGAATTTAGCGCATGAACAAAATTCAGGCATTGAAGTTCTTTCCAAACCTGATTTTTGTTGCTGACCCTGTCCCAAAGCGATAAAATATTCTTGAATTCTATCAGGCAGACCGTACTTTCCGGTATGGCTTTAATGGCAGGGATGACAGGGTCTTTTAACCTTTTTAAATAGGAATAGCCAAAGAACAGGGCAGCTCCGAAAATTACCACAGCCAGCGATATTAGAAGGTATTTTTTAATTTTTTGCCCGGAATCGTTCCTCGAATATTTCATATTCATTTAAAAAAGTAAAAGTACTATAAAAATTTTTTGAAGCGATTTCCTTTTTCAAAAATTGAGTTTCAGTTGTTCATTCAGATTAAAACTTTTGCGATGGTATGGTGTAATCCCGTGCAGGTTAATCGCATCCTTGTGGTCGCGGGTGGGATAACCCTTGTTTTGGGCCCAGTTATATTCCGGAAATTGCTCGTGGAGTTGTTTCATAAATTCATCCCGGTGCGTTTTTGCCAATATAGAGGCTGCCGCAATCGACATATATTTTCCGTCTCCCTTTATGATACATTGGTGCGGAATATTCTCATAATTTTTGAAACGGTTGCCGTCAATCAGCAATAATTCCGGCTTTTTGCCGAGTTTTTTCACCGCAAGATGCATAGCCTGAATGGATGCGTTGAGAATATTTATTTCATCAATAACATTGTTATCAAGTGGGGCAACCGCCCAGGCCAGCGCTTCTTTTTCTATTTCAATACGTAAGATATCGCGCTGCTTTTCACTCAACTGTTTTGAATCGTTAAGATTTTTATTTTTATAATTGTTGGGCAATATGACAGCCGCGGCATACACCGGCCCTGCCAGGCATCCGCGCCCGGCTTCATCACAACCGGCTTCGAGGGTGTTTTTTTTGTAATATGATTTTAACATGCAGGTTTGCTATTAAACTTTTTTAGGCGCGAGAAAGCGGTTATAAAGCAGCAACCCTATGATAGTAGCCACACCGATCAGGCTGAAGATAAACCAAAGCGCTGAAGGATTATGCAGTGTGTCCACATAATGGACATACAAATTGGCGCCCAGCACGCCGCCGATGCCACTTCCGATCACGCCATACAAAAAGGAGTATCCGAGATAAAGCGCCTTTTTATCAGCAGGCGCAATAAGCCCTACATAGGAAATGAATTTTGGATGTGCCGTCATTTCTCCCAGGGAGAAAACAATCATACCTATAATAAATACCCAGGCATTGGAAGAAAGTCCCAGAATTGCCATTCCTATTGTTCCGAGGGAAATCCCTACGATCATGGTTGGCAATGCCTTGGTGTGTCTTACAATACTTGAGACCAGAATCTGCAGCAAGATGATGGTTCCGGCATTGATTACCGTTACATGTTCTGCTTCAAATTTCCATTGAGGATGTTCCATAAACAAACCCAGCACCGAATTCACAAAATTATCGACCGGGGCCATATTCATATATTCGCTCAAATACCAAAGCACGGTGTCAAACATCTGGAAATAAAGAATCCAGAAACCGGAATAGATCACGATCATTAAAATAAATTTAAAATGATCAATATATTTTGTTTTATCCTTAATATCAATCAGAAAAATTATTGGCAGGGAAAATACAAATAGGACGACATTCAATATTATTAATAACAGCAAGTTTGAAATGATTAAATACATTATCAACCCCATCAGTACAAATAATACCAAAAAAATTATAAAAGTTCTTTTCTTTGAATAAAACTCTCTTAATACTATGGTTGTGAATAAAAGCCCTATTATCAACCCTATTATCAGCATAAAAAAAGAACTACTGAATATAGCTAGCGAAATTACCAGAATCAAGAATAAGGTTAATAATACAATGGAAATAACTCGCCAGGCAGTTGATTTTAAACATTTACCAAGTAAAAGAACAAGCGGACTGTATAGTATTTCAAAGATATCTGAAATGGACTTTGCTAATTTTGACTCTTTACTTTTGTTTTTTATAATCGGTTCTTTGTATAAAAAGATATTTAAAATTAATAACCAACCAGTTCCAATGGCCGCCATAAAAAAGATGTATGACCAGGAAATGTCCTTTAAAATTGGGATTAGAATCAATGGAAAAATAAATGCTCCTAGGTTAATTGCCCAATAAAATATCCCAAATCCAAGAGTTGAGTTTGATTGGTCAGTAGAGCGAGCGATGGTTCCTGAAATTAATGGTTTAAAGCATCCGGCTCCTATGACCATAATTATCAAACTGCAAAAAACATAGCCATATGATGTTGCAAGTCCTGTCAATGTATACCCAATACTCATTACAATGAACGCAAACATTAGTACTTTTTTATATCCAATCTTGTCTGCCAACGAACCTGCTAAAATTGGCAAAAAATATAATATCGGTGTAATCGTACTTTTGATTACCCCCACGCTTTCCTTGGAAAAACCCAGCCCGCCGTCTTTTGTGCTCAACACAAGGTATACCGATAACACCGACATCACTCCGTAGTACGAACCTCTTTCGAAGAATTCCATAGTGATCACTGTCCAGAAATTTCTCGGGAAGCCCCGGAAACCGGACTTTTTTACTGCTGTTTGTTCCATCAATTTTTCTTTAGTTTACAAAAGTAAATAATATGATAAAAAATGCCCGGATAATATAATGACTTCTAAATTATAGGTTACCGAATGTTTTTTATTATTTGAAAGGGATGAATTTTTCTTTTTCCGTACCGCATAATTCACAATTGTCTTCAAGATCTTTAGTTGAATAAGTGAACCCGCATTTGGGGCATACAAAGTATTCTGCAGGGAGCGATTTTTCACTTTTTGCTTTTAAGGCATCAAGGGCGGCGCTATATAGCTCCATGTGCTTCTTTTCAGTGTCAAGCGCCCATCCAAAAGATTTAACGGCTTCGTCTGCTTCATCGGCATTTGCCTGTTCCAAAAACCCCGGATACATTGCTTCCACTTCATGTTTTTCTCCGTCGAAAGCAGTCTGAAGGTTTTCTAATGTTGTTCCTACAGTATAAGCTTCCGGAAGAACATCCACCTTATACCCCATCGTGGCCAATACGGCTTTATGGTTTTTGGCGTGTATGCTTTCTGATTTTGCAGCAGCGAGGAATAAAGCCGCAATATTTGGAAGGTTTTCCTCATAGGCTTTTTGCGCAAAAGCGGCATATTTTGCTGATGCGGTTGTCTCACCCTGTAATGCGGTTTTCAGATTTTCAGCAGTCTGGTTCATAATTTTTGTGCTGTCTTGTATGGAACCATTTTCCTGTATCCCGATCATATTATTATATACAAGGGTGCCTCCGAGAAGCCCGGTGTATCCAACAGAGGCTGCTGCAAAGAAAAACAAAATAAAAACAAGCCATTTCATCCAACCTTTGTCCTTCTTTTTCCAGACCATATATATACGGATCAATGAAGCTCCTATCATAATAAACATCGTAATTTTTGCGAAAACCTCATGCCGCTCTTTGAGCTCACCGGCAGCACCAGAAAGTTCTGCTGTAAAATATTCCCCGGTGAAATATGCCGCAACAGCACCTAACGTTCCGAAAATCATCAGGAAAAAGCCAATTTTGGACAAACAAGGTTCTTTTTTATTGAAAAACAGGCTTAAAACATCGGCAAAAAATCCCAGTATTATTAGTGCAACAGGAAAGTGCACGACCATCGGGTGAAAGTGGGTAATGTTAAACATATATGTTGTTTTTTAGATTATTATTGAATGATTTTCATTTCCGAAATTAGATTTTTTGCACCGGCATATTTATCAATTATAAACAGGACATAGCGGATATCCACATTAATGGTCCGCTGTAATTCAGGTTCAAAACAAATATTCCCGCTCATGGCCTCCCAATTGCCGTCGAATGCCAGGCCGACAAGGTTTCCGTTGGCATCCAGCACAGGACTTCCGGAATTTCCTCCTGTGATATCTGTATTACTGATAAAATTAACCTGCATTTTCCCGTTTTCTGCATAAATGCCGAAATCTTTGGTATTATAAAGTTCCTTCAGACGTTCCGGCACCACAAACTCCCAGTTGGAAGAATCTTCTTTTTGCATCACCCCGTCGAGGGTTGTATAATAATTATAGTGGACGGCATCAGCGGGAAAATAATCCTGGACCTTTCCATAAGTAAGCCGCATGGTCTGATTGGCATCCGGATAAAATTTCTGCTGAGGCATCATCTCTCGCATTCCGGCCACCAGAAGGCGTTTTGCCTCTGTCAACTTTTCGTTTGCGATATTCCATAAATCGTCCGCTTCGAAATACTTATCGGCAAATGCATTGATAAGAATCAGCATAATATCCGCTTCGAGGACTTTTGCGTTCGGTGCATTTAAAAAATTGTTTAAACTGCCCTGGTCACCGAAAATCGTTTTTGAAAAAATGTATGTACTCAGTTTGTCAAAATCAAATTTATACTTGGCCGCCAGTTTTAAAAAGTACGCGGGTTGTTGTTCTTTAGGTACATTTTCGTAATACATTTTCAGCATAGCAGCCGTTATTCTTACATCAGTTGCTTTGTTATAATCTTTGTAAAATTTTTCTGCTGAAGATCTTAACTCGTTTGTTTTCGTTTTCAGTTTGTCCGTGTTTACAGGTTTTTCTTTGAGCAACGTCAGCAAACTATTGAACCGTCTTGAAAAATTCAAAGCTTCACATCCGGTTATTGATTCCGAAAAATATATACGAGCCAGGTTGGTTTTTTGTAATTCCGCATAGGCCTCTTTTATAGTTGGAAGTACCTTGCCGTATTTTTCGTTTCGAGTATTATCTGCGGCCACCCAACCTTCAAATTGTTTTTCAAGGATGCGTTTCTTATCTGCCACTTTCAGGCGGTTCAGGGCTTTTACAGTTCCAATGAAATTCTTCCAGTAATTTGAAATTGACGCATATTTAGAAGAATATTTTATTCGGACTTCGGGGCTGGCATCCATATCTTCGCGCATTATTTCTAGTTTTTTTTCACGGGCTTTGATGCGGGCGGGATACGACTGGTTTACATACATTTCTATCCCGAAGGATGTCAGATAACGTTCTGTTGTGCCCGGATAACCAAGTATCATCGTGAAATCGCCGTTTTTTACTCCCTTGATTGAAACTGGCAACGAATGTTTGGGTTTCATAGGAATATTTTTTTCAGAATATTCAGCCGGAGAGCCGTCAGGGGCTGTATAAACCCGGAACAACGAGAAATCAGCTTTATGACGGGGCCACATCCAGTTGTCGGTATCGGCGCCAAACCTGCCAATGGATGACGGAGGCGCGCCGACCAGCCGGACATCTTTGTAAGTCTGATAAACAATGAGGTAATATTCGTTCCCTTCGAAAAAACTTTTCACAACCGCGTCATATCCGGTGCCTTCGGTAGCCTTTTTTTGAATTTCTTCACTTAATTTTTCAATTTTTGCTGCGCGCATTTTTTCATTGGTCACAGATTTGAGTTCGGATAAAATTTTATCAGTGACATCTTCTATCCGTATCAGAAATTTAACGGTCAGGTCCGGAATAGGTAACTCTTCACGGAAGTTCATGGCCCAAAAACCATCGGTCAGGTAATCTTTTTCCACCGTGCTTTTTGATTGAATAGCACCATAACCGCAATGATGGTTTGTTAATATAAGGCCCTGCTCGGAAATGATTTCTCCGGTGCATCCGCGGCCAAAAATTATTACAGCGTCCTTAATACTGGAATTGTTTACACTGTATATCTCTTCTGCAGTGAGTTTCAGCCCCATTTTTTGCATATCAACATAATTTAGCCGGTCGATAAACATAGGGAGCCACATTCCTTCATCAGCCCTAACATTATTTTGGCCCAGCAGTATAACGGTAATGATGATAAGCAACTTTTTCATAAATTTGACGATTATTAATTTCCTGACCACAAAATAACTATTTTTTTAACAAACAGGCATTAGCTATTTTTGTAATTGATTCTCAAGAGGCTGCATGAAAAAACAAAGAACGGTATTTTTTTTATTTATTTTTTCCCTGTTGTTGTCGTCGTGCAATCGCAATCTCGTTGATCCGTTTATTCCCAAAGATAAAAAATTTGATACACAGTTTAAATTCAGTAAAAGGCAAAACCGTACTGTAGAAAAACACTCCTCGTTTGCCCGGGGTAAAGGAGGATTTAAAGATTCATTCGGTTCAGGAAAACGCGGACATTCCGGAGGAGGTTTCGGCAGTGATTCCTATTCATCACATTCGAAGAAAAGTAATTCCGGCGGACGTTTTAGTAATTCCAAAAAAAGAGTAATCAGCAGTTCATCTCCTCATGGTAAAAGGGAAGGCGATTCTTTTTCATCCCGAAAATCCAAAACTCGCAAATCAAATGGTTTCAGTAAATCAAAAGGCAGGGTGGTCGCTAAGGGTTCTTTCTTATTGCATGGGAAACGTGGCGGTGATTCTTATTCATTTAAAACGGATAAAAATAAAAAAACAAACCGTTTCAGTAAATCCAGAGGAAGGGTTGTAAATAAAAATGGAGGAAAAAATAAAAACAGCGATTCTTTTTCTTCCAGGTCCGGGAAAAAACAGACACAAAACCGTTTCAGCAAAAGCAAAGGGCGCGTGGTGGGTTCCGGATTCAGCGGCAACAGGTCACAACGGGATAGTTATGGCGTTAAATCAGGAAAGGATCAGAAACAGAACCGATTCAGCAAAAGCAAAGGGCGCGTGGTGGGTTCCGGATTCAGCGGTAAAAGGTCGCAACGAGACAGTTATGGCTTTAAATCAGGAAAAGACCAGAAGCAAAACCGGTTTAGCAAAACCAAAGGGCGCGTAGTGAGTTCCGGATTCAGCGGTAACAGGTCACAACGGGACAGTTATGGCTTTAAATCAGGAAAGGATCAGAAACAGAACCGATTCAGCAAAAGCAAAGGACGCGTGGTGAGTTCCGGATTCAGCGGTAACAGGTCACAACGTGACAGTTATGGCTTTAAATCAGGAAAAGATCAGAAGCAAAACCGTTTCAGCAAGTCCAAAAACCGCGTGGTAACCAAGGGCACCAAGCGCGGCAATCTGTCGAAAGATGCCTTCTCGTTTAAGTCGCGCAAGTCATGGAAACAGCACCAATACAGTAAATCAAAACACCGAGTAGTCAGCAGCGGCATTTTTGCGAAGCGATCAGCCGGTAAAGAGAGCTTTGGAAGCAAACGGTCCAATGTCTCGGGATTGTTCCATTTTAGTAAAAAGAAAAACCGCGTGGTGTCAAAAGGTAAGTTTTTTGTTTTTGGAACAAAGCAACGTGACCGTGAAAGCGGATCATTCAGAACAAAACACAAAGATTTTTCAGGGCAATTTAAGTTCAATACCAAGAAACGGAAGGTTACCAAAAAACATATTGTATTTAGCGGTGTTAAACGCCTGCGTAGTTCCGACAGTTTTGTGGTTAAAGTTAAAAAACGTCCGGGAGCTTTTGGTTTTAATGCAAAGAAAAAACGTGTTTCACCAAAACTCTCATTGATCAAGCGAAAGGATGTGGATCCCGGAACTTTTGGCCACGGAAAAAGATCCTCATTTTCAAAACAATATGTTTTTGACAAGAAATCAAAAAAGGTGAAAAAACGAGACGGTTTATGGTGGGATTTAAATCAAAGCTTCAAAAAGAAGAAACATAAAAAGCATGGGATGGAACTGGAGTTGTTTGACCCAAAAATGAAAAGGCGGATGCATCTTGGCACTTAATTTAAGCTTGTCTATTACCAGGCAGGAACGAATATTAATAAATGTTTTACACCGTTGATTTAAAGCTTCACAATTTTCTTTGTAAAACTACCATCTTCCGTTTCCACACAAAGAATGTAAATTCCCGGTTTCAACGCAGAAATATCCATTTCGGTGTTGGAAATACCTGTGTTGACTTTGATGTTAATCATGCATTGCCCTTCCAGGTTTTTTATCTGTATAAGTACGTAATTATTTACAAAAGCATGTTGAATAATTAGTTTACCTGTAGACGGATTGGGATAAACCAAAAATCCTCCGGGCTCATTTTTAGAAATATTGGTTATTAGGCTTTGCTGGCTGCAATCTGTATATTCCGAAACATTATAGCGCTCTTTGGCAGGAATTGTTCCCGCGTTGAGTGTGTTGGGTATTCCTATATCCGGCCATGCCTGGCTTATATTCCAAAAACCAGGTTCGGTTGCCAGATAATATGAAATGTCGTTAAGAAGGTTGGTGCCAGCCGGGACTATGGTTCCGTTCTTATTATTCCCGTGCTGTATATGCCCGTTTCCGGTCATGGTGTATGCTCCCCATGAAAACGGGAAGGTATATCCGGTGCCGGTAATTTCATTCCCTCCAAAGTTCTGGTTGTTTGTCAGTGCTGATGACATAATGATACCATACATCTCCACCCTGTTGCGGAAAAAAGTGTTGTATGGCCCCGAAGGTCCCCACGTTTGGTCGATAAAAATGGTTTGAACAATGTTTCCTTCGAACAGGTTTGCAAACGAATAATGCCCGTGCAGCGAAATATCACCGCAGTAATCCTGGGGATATTCCATCGAGCCATTACGGAAAGGGTTACGGGAGTAGTTGTAGGCAAAAACATTTCCGTTAGCGCCATGTTTGGTCATCATTGCATGCCTCAGATGGTTAAAAACATTGTTCTGAACCAGGCAGAGGCTGGCGTGATTGTTCAGGGTAACTCCATAGCCCTTGGTTCCACTGCCGTCGTAAAGATTAGCATCATGAAAATAACAGCCGCTCACGCTTATGTGTGAACTGACACCGATCATACAATGGCTTCCCTGGCTTTTATTGCTTTCTATGCCGGTTATTCCGCAGTTGACGGCATAATTAAAACCGAAATTATAACCGGTCCCTTCTGTTGAAGGATCGGTGCGTTCCATGTTCATGCATGAAATCCCTGAAGCATTACGCGGGTTTATTTTCTGAATCTGCAGGTTCAGTGATGTGTCAAAAGTTATGTGTAGGCCGTCGGTCAAAACCAGCGTGTCTCCAATAATGGAATCGATATGAACGATCTGGCCAACCGAATATGTTGCCCAGGTTGCAGGCTCCACATCCCACGAACCGTTATCCTGGCGTATTTCACAGAAATCTTGCTGTGAAAATAGTGCGGCGTTTGCAACGGTGATTTTGTGAGAACCTTTTTGAAAACCGGATAAGATATCTGTAAAAATATTTGTAGCCGTACCGGAAAAATAAAAACCAATGCTGCTGTGTGCAATTTTTATAAAAGTTGAATCCGACCCGGCACCTTTCAGCCAGACCGAGTCAGGAATACTTATCATAGAAGAAAACAAATATGTACCGGCAGGAAAATAAACAATACCCGGATGTCCGCCGAATGAAGCCATGGCATTGTTCAGGAATGCTGTATTATTGGTAACTCCGTCAGCCAAACCCCCAAATGAGAGGATACTAACTTCCTGGGTGGTATCAGGGAAAATAAAAAGGTTCCCTGCTGTTGACCAGTCGATACGATTAGTTTCAGGAATTATCTGTGAAAATGTTTGTTTTGAAAAAAGAATAATCAACAGAAATAGCAGCGTGATAATTCGGGTGGTTTTCATGCGGAACAAAAATACTAAACTTTAACAGGATTAATGTTAATTTTGCAACAAGAAAAAAATATGATATTTGTTACAGGTGGTACGGGTTTTTTGGGAGCGCATCTTCTGCTGGAGCTTTGTGAAAGGGGCGAAAATGTGAGGGCATTGAAAAGGCCGTCCTCGGATGTTGATTTTACAAAGGTTGTTTTTTCTTTTTACGGTAAGGGAGATTTGTTCCAACGCATCGAATGGGTCGATGGCGATATTTGTGATATCCATTCATTAATAGCTGTAATGCGGGATGTCGACCTTGTTTACCATTGTGCGGCAACAGTAAGTTTTGCAAAAAAAGATTCCGAAAAACTCCTTGAAAATAATGTGTTCGGCACCTCAAATATCGTGGATGCAGCGATCGAAACAGGGATAAGAAAATTATGCCATGTCAGCTCTATTGCTGTGCTTGGGAAAGCTGAAGTCATTAGCGATGATACGTTATGGGATGCCCGTGAAAAACATTCGAAGTACGCAGAAAGCAAATATAAAGCAGAACTTGAAATATATCGCGGAGTTGCGGAAGGGCTTGATGCTGTTATTGTCCGTCCGTCGGTAATACTGGGCCCCTGGAAACAGAACAGCGGAACAGGAGTGTTGTTCCGGGAAATTGAAAACGGATTGAATTATTATACACCAGGAATAACAGGTTATGTTGATGTGCGTGATGTTGCCAATGCCATGATCGGATTAATGGAACGTTCTGTGAAAAATGACTGCTTCATCGTTTCTTCTGAAAACCTGAGCTATCAGCGGCTTTTCACCATGATTGCCGAAACGCTGAACAAACCGGCACCCGGACGGTGTGCGGGCAGGTTTATTACCGGGCTTGCATGGAGGTTTTTTACTTTGAAAGATTTTTTTACCGGGAAAGACTCCAGTATCAATAAAACAACGGCCGCTATCTCAAGGACAAATTCAAAATATTCAAATAAAAAACTAACAGAAACGTTATCATTTTCGTATATTCCAATAAATGAAACGTTATCCAATAGTTATAGGTTTAATCAATTTTTATCAGATAAAAATCATGAAAAGATCAGTTAATTTATTTTTTGTTCCGGTAATCATAAGTTTTATTTTATTATCGTGCAATAATTCAAATAAAAAGCCTGTCGCAGATGATACGAAAAATAAAGCTTCCGGGGCAAAAGTTACGGTTCCTGTTTTCAACGAAGATTCTGCATATAATTATGTTAAAATCCAGACGGGTTTTGGCCCGAGAGTTACGAATACCGAAGCTCACGGAAAGTGCGCTGTATGGCTTGAACAAAAAATGAAAAGCTATACAAAAGATGTAACCATTCAGAAAGCAAAGGTCCGTGCATATAACGGCACATCTTTAAATATGAAAAACATCATTGCTTCATTTAATCCGGGCGCACCGGGAAGAATTATGTTGTGTTCGCATTGGGACTCGCGCCCTTATGCTGATTGGGATGAAGATAAAAGTAAAAACAGAACCCCGATCGATGGCGCAAACGACGGCGCCAGCGGAGTGGGAGTGCTTATGGAAATTGCAAGAATTATCAGCATGAATAAAATAAATATAGGCCTGGATATCATCTTTTTTGATGCCGAAGATTACGGTGAACCGCAGGATGATAATAAAAAATATAATGAAGAAAACTGGGGCCTTGGCTCGCAGTATTGGGCGAAAAATCCGCATGTGCCAAACTATACAGCACATTATGGAATTCTACTTGACATGGTTGGCGTTGAGAATGCAAATTTTACAAAAGAAGGTTTTTCAATGGAATACGCCCCTGATGTAATGAATAAAGTATGGGATGCAGCTACACGTATTGGTTATAGTGGAAATTTCTCAAACACACAGACCAATCCAATCACAGACGACCATTATTATGTCAACAAAATCATCGGTATCCCGACCATAGATATTATCCATTACGACAGTCAGACAAGTAGCGGTTTTTATAAATACTGGCACACCACCAAAGACAATTTGGAAAATATAGATAAAAGGTCGCTAAAAGCTGTCGGGCAGACATTGCTGACAGTTATTTACGAAGAATCAGGGATGCTTAGTCAGAAATAGTTTTCAGGCAGCGAAGGTATAGTTGAATAGTGTTTTCCAGGCCGAGATACAAAGCATCGCAGATGAGTGCATGGCCTATTGAAACTTCGAGCAATCCCGGAATATTTTCAGCAAAATAACGCAGGTTATCCAGGTTAAGATCATGGCCGGCATTTATTCCTATCCCGAGCACCTGTGCTTTTTCTGCAGTTTTTATATATGGCAGAATAGCTTTTTCCCTGTTTGAATGATAATTTTTTGCATAGTCTTCTGTATATAGCTCGATACGGTCAGTGCCAGTTTCAAGGGCATGTTCAATCATTTTTTCATCAGGATCGATGAAGATCGAAGTCCTGATACCTTGTTTTTTGAAGACGGAAATAATTTCCTTTAAGAAAACCGAATTTTTAATGGTATCCCAGCCTGCATTGGATGTAATGGCATCCGGAGCGTCAGGGACTAGGGTTACTTGCGCGGGTTTGACGTCCATTACAAGGTTGATGAAGGCTTCTGACGGATTACCTTCAATATTAAACTCCGTTTTAATATTTTTTTTAAGTTCATACACATCTGCAAACCTTATATGGCGCTGGTCGGGCCGGGGGTGTACGGTTATCCCTTCGGCGCCGAATCGTTCACAATCCAGTGCAACTTTTAAAAGATCAGGCAAATTTCCACCCCGGGCATTGCGCAGCGTGGCAATTTTGTTTATATTTACACTCAGCTTAGTCATAATTCTAATTTTGTTGACAAAGTTAAAAATTAGTATGTTTGTAAAAAATAATTTATAAAGTATCATGTTAGCCAAAGACCTTTATACGGATGCCATAATTCCCGTGCTCACATCCGATACTGCGAATTATGCGCTCAAACTGATGGAAGATCAGAAAATATGTCATTTACCTATAGTGAACAATATCGAATTTTTAGGACTGATCTCCGAAAATGATATTTATGCATTTAACAAACCCGAAGAATCTATCGGCAGCCACAAACTTTCGGCCACCAATGCATTTGTGAACCAGTACCAGCATATTTATGAGATCATTTCATTGGCTGGAGAGCTGAACCTGTCGATCATTCCCGTGGTGGATGATAAAAACCGCTATCTGGGCTCAATCACACTTCCCAACCTGCTTGAAAAATATTCACAGGAGGCATCGATCCAGAGCCCCGGAGGAATTATCATTGTTGAGCGTAACCAAAATGATTATTCTCTTGAGGAAATCGCAAGGATAGTCGAGTCAAATGATGCCAAAATCCTGAATTGTTATGTCAGCAGTTTCCCCGATTCGATGAAGATTGAAGTAACAATAAAAATTAATAAGATGAATATTTTCCCGGTCTTGCAAACGTTTGAACGATATTGCTACGTCGTCCTTGCAAGTTTTACGGAAACGGATTATAAAAATGACCTGCAGGACCGTTATGATTCCTTAATGAATTATCTGAATATTTAATCGCCATATTATGCGGATAGCCCTTTTTGCCATAAACTTTTCTGAAGAGTTGGAAGCCTACTATATTGAGCTGCTTGGAAAGCTGAAATACCATAAATTTGAAATTTGCATTTACGAGCCATTTTATAGTAAACTTCTTGAAAATCATTTGATAAACCCGGAAATAATTCCATTTAATTCCTTTGATGAGATAAAAGGAACTGTAGATTTCCTTTTTAGCATTGGTGGTGATGGAACATTGCTTAAAACCTTAACACTGGTTAAAGATTCCGGTATCCCGATTTTGGGGTTTAATACCGGTCGGCTTGGATTTTTATCAAGCATCTCCAGAGATGAGATCAGCGAAGCTATTGAATGCATCAGAGAAAAGAAATTTCATATTCAGAAGCGTTCACTTATCAGGCTCAGTAAACCTGAAAATTTATTTGGAGATAATAACTTTGCCCTTAACGAAATTACAGTCCATAAAAGGGATTCAAATTCAATGATTACAATACAGGCATATGTAAATGGTGTTTTTTTAAATTCTTACTGGGCTGATGGATTAATTATCTCCACGCCAACAGGATCAACAGCATATTCTATGAGTTGCGGAGGACCAATTGTTGCCCCTGATTCGAATAATTTTATTTTAACCCCGATTTCTACTCATAATCTTACGGTCCGTCCAATAGTCATCCCGGATAATGCCGTTATAAAACTCAAAGTCGAAGGCCGCATAGAAAATTATCTGGTGACACTAGATTCAAATAGCGCTGTAATCAGTTCTGCTATTGAATTGGAGATAAAAAAAGAAGCGTTTTATATGAATCTTGTTGAACTTAATACGAAAACATTTTTTTCTACCATTAGGGAGAAGCTCATGTGGGGCTGGGATAAAAGAAATTAAGGATTTTTTTGTTTATTAAAGTTGTTATTTTTGTTACTTTCAGAAAATTTTATACTTTTGTAAGTTCAGTAATTTGTAACATAATGAAAATGAAAAGGATATTTGTTTTTTTATTATTATTGGTATTTGTCGTTAGCTCTTCCTCAGCACAAAACAGAAGAAAATACCGTAAAAAGAACTGGAAAGAAGACATGCACAAAGTCTATTTTGCTGTAGGTGCTACTGATTTTGTTGGCGAACTTGGTGGTGCCAATAAAATCGGATCAACATCTTTTAGTTTACGGGACTTTGATATTAAAGCAGTCAGGCCCGCTGTTCAGATAGGTTATATTTACAGGTTTTCAGAATATTTTGCCTGGCGCTCGTCCTTTGATTATCAATGGCTTAGTGGGAACGATAAATACACTTCTGAAATTTTCCGTCGCAACAGGAACCTTAATTTTAGAACCGCTACATACGGATTAAGTTCCTCCCTGGTTTTTCTATATGAAATTAAACAAAAAGGACACCATTACAACCTGCGCGGAGTAAAAGGCTGGCGCTGGTGGGCTGTAACACCATACATTCAGGCGGGTATCGGAGGCATTTATTTTAATTCTAAAGGTAATTTAAATGGTTCCTGGTACCCACTCAGGCCACTTTGTACCGAAGGACAGGGAATTGTTGCCACCCGAAAAAAATATTCGCCCGTTCAGTTTGTCATTCCTCTGGGAATAGGTATCAGGTTTAAAATTGGCCAGCAATGGGAAATTGGTCTGGAATATGATCAAACAATTACATTCACCGATTATCTTGATGATGTCAGCACAACATATTTTGACGAACAAGCGTTATTAGAGAATAAAGGCGATCTCGCAGTTGCAATGGCAAATCCCGCATTAGATAAAACACCTGGAGTAGGCTTATACAGCAGCACAAGACCCGGTCAGCAAAGGGGAGACCCCAGAGATAATGATCATTTCATAAGTCTGAATCTTACTGTTTATTATACCATTAATAAAGGCTATGTTCCAAAATTAAGATTTTAAAATCAGATGCAAAAGAAGTTGTTGATTGGTTTGTTGTCGTTATTTTTTGCTTATGGGCTTAATGCTCAGGACTTTTACAGGTCTGAGGTTGGGGTTTTTTTAGGTGGTTCATACTACGTGGGTGATCTTAATCCCTCGAAACATTTTTTAAAAACCAAATTTGCCGGAGGCCTGGTTTACCGGTATAATATTACCCCTAGATGGGCATTGAAAGTAAACGCCTTATTGGGCGGACTCGAAGCAAGTGATGCTGTTTCAAAAGCCAATGTTGAGCGTAACCTTAGTTTTAAATCGTATATATTTGAATTTTCCCCACAAATAGAATTTAACTTTTTGCAATATATTACCGGGGATAAAAAGCATTTTATTTCCCCATATATTTTTGTTGGAGTATCCTTATTTAATTTTAACCCCAAAGCAGAATTAGATGGTACTTGGTATCCTCTACAGTCCTTGGGAACTGAAGGACAGGGAACGACTATTCCAGACACAAAGAAGCCTTATGACTTAACAACAGTTGCCATTCCTTTTGGCCTGGGACTTAAAGTTTCTCCACATAAATCAATCAGCCTTGGTTTGGAATGGGGCATCAGAAAAACCTTTACAGATTATATTGATGATGTTAGCACTGTTTATGTGCTGGATCCCACTACACTAGAAGCAGAAAACGGAGCAGTGGCTTATTCACTGGCTGACCGTTCACTTACCGGAACACCTGATGATCATAAAGGGTTTGCGCGCGGAAACTCAAAGACAAAAGACTGGTATGTTTTTACCGGTGTCACGGTTGCTTTCCGCATCAAGCCAAAACATCAAAGATGTGACGCCTACAAACAACACCCGAAAATTAAAATCAAGTACAAGGATTAATTTATTCTGTTCCAATAAATCTGCATGAAAGAAAAAATTAATCCTGAAAAATTGCCCAAGCATGTTGCTGTTATTATGGATGGAAACGGGCGCTGGGCAGAAAAAAGAGGCGCGCTGCGTATTTTTGGGCACGAACACGGGGTGCTGGCTGTACGAGAAACAGTAGAAGCCGCCGCCGAATTAGGCATCAAATACCTCACATTATATGCATTTTCCACTGAAAACTGGAACAGACCTAAATATGAGGTCGATGCATTGATGCAACTTTTGGTAAAAACAATAAATAATGAAACTAAAACACTAATTCAAAACAATATCCGTTTATTAGCCATCGGCGATATAAAAAGCCTTCAGGAAGATTGCCATCAGGAGCTTATGAACACTATCAATATAACAGCTAATAACGGGGGGATGACCTTATTACTTGCACTTAGCTATAGTTCGAAGTGGGAAATTACAGAAGCAGTGAAAAATATTGCGCTACAGGTAAAAAACAATATATTACAGATCGATGATATTGATCAGGACCTTATTTCTTCAACACTCTCAACACAAGGAGTTCCTGATCCTGAATTACTGATTAGAACTAGCGGCGAATACCGTATCAGTAATTTTTTGCTTTGGCAACTGGCTTATACCGAGTTGTATTTTTCCAAGGTTTTGTGGCCTGATTTCAGAAAGAAAGATTTTTATAATGCTATCATAGATTTTCAAAAGAGAGAACGAAGATTTGGTATGACTAGCGAGCAAATTAAATTACAATGATGTTAAAAAACTTATATAAACTATTTTTACTTCTATTAATCAGCATACCATTACAGGCTCAGGTATCTTTAGATGAAAAAGGAAATATTGATTATGCTAATCCTAAAGAATACGAAATCCAAAAAATAGTTTTCAGTGGGGTACAATATACCGATACCAATATTTGCAAATTGCTTACCGGTTTATATGAAGGCCAGACCCTGATGATACCTGGTGAGAAGACCTCCCTTGCTGTTCAAAACCTCTGGAAACAAGGGTTGTTTGATGATGTCAAAATTTTCGCCTCGAAAATTGAAGAAAATAAAATCTGGCTCGAAATTCAATTAAAAGAACATCCACGCCTGGCAGCTTCTCCGCTGTTTTCGGCAAACGTTAAAAAATCCGAAGTTGATGACCTGCGTGAAAAAATCAATCTTTCAAAAGGTGATGTTATTACACGTAACGTAATTATAAGATCTGAAAATATTATTAAAACATATTACAGCGATAAAGGGTATTACAATGCAGAAGTTAAAATCAATGAGATCATCGACACTACATCCGGTAAATATTCTACAAAACTAAATGTTGAAATAACCAGAAACAAGAAAGTCAAGATAAGAAAGATAAACATTTCAGGTAACGACCATGTATCAGATTTCAAATTGAAGCGCCTGATGAAGAAAACAAAGGAAAAAAGCATTTTTAATCCATTTATGGGTTGCGATACTTTGCTTTTTCAATCATTTAAAAAATTATTTGTCCGCGACAGCATCAGTATCGAAGATAATTTTTTAAACTATATTTCCGAACGTGTCAATATCAGAATTTTTAAATCCGCAAAGTTTTTAAAAGAAGAGTATAATAAAGACAGACTTGCCATTATTGATAAATATAATGAACTGGGCTATCGTGATTCAAAGATCCTGCGCGATACCATCGTCCGTTCGGGAGAAAATACCGTAGATATCAATATTGATCTGAAAGAGGGTAAAAAATACTATTTCCGTAACATAACCTGGGTTGGCAACACCATATATTCTGAACGGGAATTAAATTTGATTCTGAAAATCAGCAAAGGAGATGTTTACAACCAGAAAGAGCTTGAAACAAATCTTAGCTATAATCCCAACGGGTTTGATGTGTATTCATTATACATGGATAACGGATATCTTTTTTTCAGCGCCACACCCGTTGAAACTGCCATTGAAAATGATTCTATCGATCTCGAGATCCGGATAATTGAGGGAAAGCAAGCATATATCAATAAAGTAACCATCCGTGGAAATACCAAAACAAAAGACCATGTGGTTATTAGGGAAATTCGTTCAAAACCGGGACAATTATTTAATCGTTCCGACATTATTCGCACAACCAGGGAACTTGCACAGTTAAAATATTTTAACGCTGAAAAGATCATTCCTGACATTATTCCTAACCCTGCAGATGGTACGGTTGATATAGAATATTCGGTTGAAGAAACTTCGTCCGACCAGTTAGAACTTTCAGGTGGTTGGGGCATGGGACGGCTTATCGGAACCCTTGGCGTTTCTTTCAACAACTTTTCCACCAAGAACTTTTTTAAGAAATCTGCCTGGTCGCCTTTACCTTCCGGTGATGGACAAAAACTGAGTGTCCGTGGCCAGACAAACGGAAAATACTATCAGGCGTATAATGCTTCATTTACTGAGCCATGGCTTGGTGGCCGCAAGCCCCTTGCATTCAGCGTTTCAGTTTATTACTCATCGCAGACCAACGGCCTGTCCAAAAGTGATTCAAACCGGCAGTCAATTGGTATTTTAGGTGCTTCTGTTGGCCTGGGGTCAAGACTGAAATGGCCTGATGATTATTTTACCTTGTATAATGAGATCAGTTACAGAAACTATAAATTAAAAAACTATTATTCAACTTTTAATTTCACAGATGGGACATCGAACAACCTCAACTATTCGCTGACATTATCCCGTAATTCAATTGATGCTCCTATTTATCCGCGCTCCGGATCAGAAATATCCCTGATGATGCAGCTCACCCCGCCTTATTCGTTGTTTAATAATAAAGACTACTCAAAACTTGAGGATGTTGACAAATACAATTGGATCGAATATCACAAATGGAAAATCACAGCATCGGTTTATACAAAATTGGCAGGGAATTTGGTATTGAGCGTCCGCACCAAATTTGGATTCCTTGGTTCATATAACAAAAAAATTGGAGTTCCGCCCTTTGAACGCTTTTATTTAGGTGGTGATGGATTATCAGGTTTCTCGCTTGACGGAAGAGAACTTATAGCACTGAGAGGATATACAAATAATTCACTCACTCCACGAAATGATGCTGGTTATGTTGGCGGATCGATCTTTGACAAATTTACTGTTGAACTGCGTTACCCGATTTCCTTAAATCCTATGGCTACAGTTTATGTGCTTGGATTTGCTGAAGCAGGTAATTCCTGGGAAAAATGGAAAGACTTCAATCCGTTTGATACATACCGCTCGGCCGGTGTTGGTGTCAGAGTCTTTTTACCCATGTTCGGAATTCTTGGATTAGACTGGGGTTATGGCTTTGACAATATCCCCGGCGTGGGAAAAGGAGGAAGCCAGTTCCATTTTTCAATTAACCAATCTATTGATTAAACAACCCATAAAAAATTGGAGGACATCATGAAAAAGTTATTAGTATTATTATTTGCAGTTATTGCAATTTCATTTAGCTCATATGCGCAGAAGTTTGCATTTGTTGATTCTGAATATATTCTTGAAAACATGTCGGAATACCGTGATGCACAGGATCTGCTCGATAAGCTTTCATTGGACTGGCAGAAAGAAATTGAAGCCAAATTTGCCGAAATCGATAAAATGTACAAGGATTATCAGGCTGATGCGGTGTTATTACCGGAAGATATAAAGAAAAAGCGCCAGGACGAGATTATCGCCAAAGAAAAGGAAGCAAAAGACCTGCAGAAAAAGAGGTTTGGAAAAGAAGGCGATTTGTTTAAAAAACGTCAGGAAATTATCAAGCCTATTCAGGATAAGGTTTACGATGCTGTTGAAAGTATTGCCAACGCAAGTGGTTTAGCTGTTGTTTTTGACAAATCAGGCAGCACCACCATGTTGTATGCAAACTCAAAGAACGACCGCAGCGACGAAGTGCTCGAAAAGCTCGGATATAAACCCGGCGCTATCAAAACAAATGACGGCAAGAATGATAAAGACGAAGAATAATTAATTGGAATTTTAAAAAAATACTACCTTTGTTCGCAGTTAAAAATTATTAATAAAAATTGAATATGAAAAATCTGACAAAAATTGTTATTATTATTTTCTTAGTTGGTTTTACCACAGTTTCATTTGCCCAGAAAAAACAAAAATTCGGACATATTGATTCAAATGAATTATTAAAACTTATGCCCGGAAGAGATTCTGCAATGAACAAAATAACAGATTACGCCAAGACATTGGAAAACCAGTTAAAAGGCATGCAGAGCGAGCTGGAAACAAAATATCAGACCTATCTTGCCAATGAAGCAAATATGACTGAATTGATCAAACAGACTCAACAAAAAGAACTTCAGGATATTCAAGCACGTATTGAAGCTTTTCAAACATCAGCACAGGACGAATTGGAAAAAAAGCAGAATGAACTGTTAAAACCAATCATTGATAAAGCAAAATCCGCTATCGAAAAAGTAGGGAAAGACAATCAATATACTTACATTTTTGATGCAGGAATTGGTGTTCTTCTTTATTCTGATCCTACTGAAGATATCCTTCCGATGGTTAAAAAGGAACTGGGCCTAAATTAACAGCCAGATTTTATTCATAAAAAAATCAAAAATTCCCTGTGGAGTTTTTGATTTTTTTATTTAGAGGCAAACATGACATTTTGAATTTTATAAAAATACCAATGAAAAAAAAGACAAATTTATTTTGGGTTGTTTTTCTGGCTGCGCTCATTTCTGGAGTAATCCCAGTACAGGCACAAATGAAAAAACAGGTCAGCATCAACGGTTCTGTTAAAAATAACACTTTTACAACAGCCTCGTTGTATCAGATTGGCAAGGAACCTTTATTGATATCAACTGCACCGATTGGCGCGGATAATAAATTCTCATTTGCCTTCGAAATTGCAAAAACAGATTTATACAAGCTTCAGTTTGATAACAACAATTTTGTCATGTTGATATTGCAGCCCGGCGAAAAGGTTGATATAACGATAGACGCAAATGATTTTTTAAAACAACTGGTGATCAAAGGTTCTGAAAGTTCATCTGATATTTACCGGAATCAGTATGTATTGATGGCCGGTAAAACAAAACTGGATAGTATAAGCAATTTGTCTTACAAAGAAATGTCAAATCCTAAATACGACTCATTGCTTAAGGTTTATACACTGAGTTACGAGAAAGTAAAAACAGACCAGGACAATACGTTGAAATCTTTTATGTTAGAAAAGCCCAGTTCACTGGCAATATTGTTTTTGCTTGAACCTTTGCCCGTTGATGCAAATTATGATATTTATTCAAAAATCGATTCCTCCTTGTTTGCTGCATATCCTGATAATTTTTATGTGCTCAACCTTCACAACCAGATTCTCGCCGGTAAGGCCACTGCGATAGGCGTTGTGGCACCAGATTTTATTTTGCAGGATACCAGCGGAAATAATATCAGACTGAGCTCATTTCTTGGGAAATATGTGTTGATCGATTTTTGGGCGGCCTGGTGCGGGCCATGCCGGAAAGAAATGCCCAATATGGTAAAGTTATATGCAGATTTTAAAGATAAAAACTTTGAGATTTTAGGAATTTCATTGGATAAAACACGCGATAAATGGATCGGCGCCATAAAATCAGAACACATGACATGGCCTCAAGCCAGCGATTTGAAATTCTGGCAGTCTGAAGTTGCTGCATTATACGGTGTAAAGGCAATCCCCTATACAATTTTACTTGATAAAGAAGGTAAAATTATTGCGAAAAACCTCCGGGGCGAGGAACTCTACAAAAAAGTTGAAAGTCTTTTGAAATAATTTTGTGACCGTATATTCAGAAGATATTATAGCCAAAACAATTGATTTTGTGAGGTCGAAATCTGAAGGTGAATCTTCAGGCCATGACTGGTGGCATATTTACCGGGTGCACAAACTGGCTGTTTACCTGGCAAAAAAAGAAAAAGCCGATTTATTTGTTATTGAACTAGCTTCCTTATTACACGATCTTGATGACTGGAAATTCAATAATCCTGATTCCTGCCAGGCGGTTGACTGGATGCAGCAGTGCAATTTGGATAAAGATACGATTGAAAAAGTTATGGATGTGATTGCCAAAGTTTCATATAAAGGGGCAGGAGAGGCAAACAAAGCAGATACAATTGAAGCGCAGGTAGTGCAGGATGCGGACCGGCTTGATGCAATAGGCGCCATCGGGATTGCACGCGCATTTGCTTATGGAGGGTATAAAAACCGGGAAATCTTTCAGCCGGGTATTACCCCCGAGTTGCATGGTAATTTTGATGCATATCAAAAAAACCAGTCACATACGATCAATCATTTTTACGAAAAATTACTCTTGCTGAAAGACCGGTTGAATACATCTGCAGCAAGAAAACTGGCCGAAAAGCGTCATCAGGTTCTGGAAGATTTTTTAACGGAATTTCATGCCGAATGGAACTTCAATGAATTTTCCGAAGATCAGAAATAATAGAAAAACGAGTACATCAACCTGACGTTAGATATAGGTTTAACATCTTTCACCTCTCCCAGGCTGTTGATGCTGCTTCCATAGCCGGCCACCGTATAATCGCCTTCAATGCCCATTTTAACTTTACCTGAAATAAAAACAAATCTTGGAGAGATGCGGTAAACATATGAAATGTTCCAGCCGCGAGCGAAATAGGATTTCTCGTTGGTCCAGTCAAGGATGTTCTGGTTTGAACCTAAATTTTTGGTATATCCGCCTAAAATCCCAAACCTGAATTTAGAACCATTGGTGGTAAAATCCAGCCATCCTGAAAATGTATTCAGCGGCGTGTAACTGAAATCACCGCGGGCGATCGTCATGCTATCCGTTGTATGTTTGTATGCATAACCGCCGAGCATGGTATGGTTGTATAGATCCTGTCCGTAGACTCCTGAAAATTTAAAAGTTACTTTCGGGCAGCGGTACTTAAAAACAAGAGAGAACGCATAAGCATTCAGGCTGCTGTTGGTCGTGTAATTGCTGTCGGTAACGATCCTTGGGACTAACACTTTGTAATCGGCACTTCCTCCGATAAATAGTTCCCGGGTTTTATCTTCATTAAAATGCTGGTATGAGATGCGGAGGTTCATATCGGGTAATGCAGCATTACGCAAAGCGTCTGATCCTCCCCAGTCCGAAAAATCTCGTTGAGACATCACGGAAAGAATAAATTTAAAATCTTTTAATCTTTGAGTAACCTTTATTTGCGGATTTCTTGAAAACGGCTGGAAAGGACAACCGGTATTTACTGCCATGATCTCCGGAAAACACTCTTCGAAGAACATTCCGTTCCAGGTTTGGCCAATTATAAGATCGGTAGAAGCCCATGAAAGTTTCGCGAAAGCATGCCTCAGGCGAAAACCATTTATACTTGCATCGGTGGTTCCGTAAAATTCTCCTTCAATAACACCTGATGTTTTTGCACCGAACGCATCAGGCCCGAAAATATCACCGCGCAACCGTGTTTGAATGGATAGAATATTAAATGTCGTTTTTGCATTGATGTCTATACTGTCGGCATCATACCTGATGTTTTCGGGATAGAGATAAAAATGGCCCTCGCGGATACCCACAGTTTTTCTGTAATCGTAGAAAAAATCATTTTTCACATACCCGGAAAATTTAATTCCGAAATTATTTTGTTGTTCCTGTGCATGGCTCAGGAAGGGGATTAGTATGAATAATAAGAGGGTAAATCTTCTCATAATTGCAATAGTTAGTTAATTTTTTATTTACCTAAAAATGAAAGCAAAATTTGAAAGTTGTTTGTGTGGTGTTTTATAAACTTTTTAAATTTAATCACTTAAAGTTCTTTATACTGTTATTTTTTCTAAAAGATTCAATTGAACAAGAAAAAATAGATTGGTATAAGTTCACAGGAACGAATATGATCCACAGGATTTTATGCAGTCAGGCTACTTCAGGTATTTCAGCATCTTTACCAGTTGTTCACCCCTGCCAATTTTATAGCCGGAAGAAAAGTCAAGTATGTTGCCGTTTTTATCAATAACGAGGAAGACAGGATAGTTTTTATTGAATACGGAATTAAGATTTTTTTCTGCCAGAGAGAGGAGATTATTTTTATCAATGCCATACACCGACTGCACGGGCAGGTCAGGAAAACTTTTTTTATCAAAACCCTCATTTGATTTTTCTTTTGGTAATAAAAACAGGATGCCGCCATTCCATTTTTCAAACTCCTCTTTTAATTGTTTGAAATCAGACAGCGTATGTTTTGTGGGTTCACGGTCCGGATCCAGCCAGCCAATGATGATACCTTTTTTACTGATGTAACTTTCAAGTTTTGCAGTTTTTTTATTTGAAGAATTTTGAAATGTGGCGGTGAGTGGCAAATTGCCCAGGCTTTTAGGTTGTTCTTCTGTTTGAAGAAATTGGAGTTGTATTGTTTTGGGCTCGCGAATACCCAGACTAAAAAACTGAATGTGGGTATTAATAGCGCCATCGTTGTTGCGCAGCCCGGTAACGATCATGTAATTACCGGCATCAAGTGTAACGGTGGCAGGAAAATTATTGAATAGGCTGCTTTCCTCATAATCCAGTGAACGATAAACACCTTCGTCAAAACGGGCTATCGTAAAATGTGTGTAGTAGACAGGTTTGAAGTCAATAGCACTAGTGTCAATCGTTAGCGTCAGCTCTCCTTTTGGTGTATTGACAATATCATTTTTTTCAAATTGCACCTCGTTCCACTGATTGTTTACTACATATTCGGGGAGTTTGGTAGCGGGGTTTATTTGTGCTGGTATGCCAAAGCTGCGGCAGAGTGCCACAAAATAAATATCGCGTGATGTCGCATCCGCCATTTTCAACTGATGAGTTCCTGCCGGTGTCAAAGGATTGCGTGAGTAATTGGCGGTGGCAGAAATTAAAATGTTTTTTGTAACATAGGCTACAAGCTGAGTGGGGTCTTTTTGAAAATTTTGAATGCTATTTTTGTCGAATTCCTTTTGAAAATAACTTTTATAATCCGACAGTATTTCACCTGCTATACGGGGATTAAGGACATACTTGAAAAAATAATCGGGAGAAATATTATTAGCGTTTGCAAAACTAATATCAGCATGTTGAAGGTGCCCTATCAAAATATCGGAAGGAGTATCCCGCAGGTCTTTCTGAGAAATAGTTGAAAGAATTTGGTACATGTAGGCCTTGTTAATAGCAGCGCTCGATTGGATGAATTTTGAAATTTCCGCCCAGTTGCCCCGGCTTTGTTTCAGGTACATCCAAACAGAATCACAATTCAGGCCTGATTGTTTTGCAAGGGTGCAGGCAGCAATTGAATCAATAAATGTCGATTCGTAAGCTGCTCTTATATGATCCTCATTTTGCAACCGTTTTTCGTTTTCTTTTTTGCCTTTTTCATCCGGGACTTTCGGCTGGCGTTGCACCGGCGGTACAAATGTCAGGTCTAAGGATCCGTTTTCTATCGCTGTTTTATTGATGATAATAATTGCCGTATCTGTTTTCTCGACGGTGATTTTTTCAAATCCGAACTTATTACCGGAATATGCCCATATCAGCAGATCTCCCAAACCTGTAGTTAAAAATGTCAACCCATTTTTATCGGAATTTTTTTTAGCAAGCGGGTAAAATTCAGCATAATTATACAGCTGAAATTCCACGGAGGCATTTTCTATTGGTTTTAAATCAGTATCTACAGTCTTTACAAAGATTTTTTTAGATGGCGCATAGTTTTCAATGAGATTTACCTGGGTATAAATATCAGTACTTTTCAGCGGTTCTTCTCCAGAGGTATAATTCCCGTAAACAGTTGTATTGCATAGCATAGCCCTGAGAACAGGCGCTGCAAACCACGCAATATCCAGATCCGGTTCCGGTTCGCAGGCGCCCAGAAAATGCCATTTGCCTTCAATCCATACTTCCACCCAGGCATGGTTGTCATCGCAATGCGCCCAACGGGGCGTGTACACCTGACGTGCAGGAATCCCGACAGCACGGAATGCCGTAACTGCCAATGTTGATTCTTCCCCGCACCGGCCGTAAGCGGTTTTCACGGTACTTAAAGGCGCGCTGGTTCGTCCGTCGGTAGGCCGGTATGAAACCTTTTCGTGGCACCAGTGGTTTACTTCCAGGGCGGCATCATGCATAGAAAGGTTTTTGATGCGGTCTTTCAATTCATAAAAAAATATTATTCTTGCGGAATCAAGGTTTTCATTATTGATTCGGTAGGGCAGTACAAAATGCCTGAAAATGTTCTCGGGAATACCTTTGCCCCAAGAGAACGTTTCTTTTGCCAGCAAAGACATCCGGACCTGCTCAAGAAAAAAGTTGCCGTCGTAATCAGCAAGGTCGCTTAAGGGCATATAGGCATACAAAAATTTGAGCGCTTCTTCTTCTTCAAGCGATAATTCGCTGTTGAAAACACTATACAGTTTTTCTGCCCTGCCCGTGGTAAGCATTTTTTGTTTTTCAAAATCTTTTTCCACCTGTTCCCTGTATGCAGCATCATTAATAAAATGTGTTGTCCGGTTCTGAGCCGAAATCAGCTGAACAAAGAGTATGGTAATGATTGATAAAAATATTTTTTTACGCATAAGTTTAAATTTGTTTGATCGCATTCACGATTTTTTTTACAATTTCAACATCCGTCACGGTATTTTTACAAACCGATTTAAAGGCTGTTCTATTGGTTTCCGGATCCATGTTGCTTTGCAGGTCGACCGAACAGGATGTGTGGACTTCGCTGACTCCAGTCTTAAGGATTATTCCTGTGACGTTTTGAGGGTTTATTCCTCCGCCGGCCATGATTGAAATCCTGTTATCAGCCAATGTTGTTATTTTTTTCAAAATCTCTGTTCCGTCTGCTGCATTTTCTGAAAGTCCTGATGTCAGTATGCGCTGAGCGCCTGTTTTTATCACATCTTCCAGCGCCGAACTGAAATTCATGACCCTGTCGAAAGCCCTGTGGAATGTAGTCTGCATAGGTTTTGCAATATTCACTAGTTCTGCGCAGCGATCAATATCTATTTCTGCTGCGGGATTTAAAATCCCAAAAACTACACCGGCCGCGCCACAACTTTTTGCATAAAGAATATCTTCCTTCATAATTTCAAATTCCTGCTTACTGTATAAAAAATCACCGCTGCGCGGTCGTATCAGGACAAAGACCGGAATTTTAAGATTTTGAACTGTAAGTTTTATTTCAGCCGCGGATGGAGTAAGCCCGCCCACCTGCAGGTCAGTACAAAGCTCGATACGGTCTGCGCCACCTTCCTGTGCGGCAATAGCTGATTGCAGAGAATTTGCACAAACTTCAAAAATTATTTCAGCCATTTTAAATTTGTTTATTATTAATCAGTGATACAGCGCCACATTATTATGCCACCAGCGAGGGACAAGAAAATGCCGGAGATGAAAATCAGCCACCGGCGGGGGACACAAGGTTTTAGCGTGAGGCCAAGTGTCATTATTTTTTATTTTTCTCAATGATCCCAATTATTTCCGCAAAACGCTGATCCGCATTGAATTTTTGAAAGATACTGTCGTTATCGATGCGGGATTTTTCTGAAAAGCCAAGATCTGCAGCCTTTTTAAGATGTTCCATCGTTTTGTCGGCATCTTTCTTGCGGGCATAAATCTGGGCATACATAAATTCAGGTTCGGGATTGTCTTTATCGATAATGGAATAGAGTTCAATATAGCGTTCTGCTTCAGGAAATCTGCTCTGACCGTATAAAGAGGAACTAGCCGAAAATGACGAAAGACTTAGGTACTCAAGTACTCTCTTTACAATATGTTTTTCATCTTCATTTTGTGAAACCTTAATAAAACTTTCCAGTTTTGCAATTTCGTTTTTCCACCATGCGGCATTTTCGGAGGAAAGCTTTGGACCGTATTTCTGCTGCATAGCCAATTCTTTTTTCATATTAAGTTCTGCCTGGCTGATTCCGCTTTTCACGCTTGGGCTGGCTTCGAGTAATTTGAGTTGATCCTCGAAATTTTTAATATCAGCAAGGCCATTAAAATAATTAACGATCTTTTTGGTCAGTAAATACTCTTCATACTTGTTCCCTTTCTTTTGAATTTTTTCAAGCTGTGTTTTAAAATCAGACAGTTTTTGGTTGATATAGTTTTTATCCTGTGCCTTTTTATTGTCTTTCATGGCATTGAGTTCTATCCAGACAAAAGCCTCGCCGAGTACTTCTTTTGTGGGCCAGGAGTGTGTTCCGTCAAAAATGACCAGTTGATGCCTGATGTTGTTATTATCGAGTGAACGGTTGAGGTTGATCATTTCGGCATAGTTCATATCGTCGTTTCCGGCAAACCCGATGTAATCAAATTTGGTCTTTATGGCCTCTTTTAGCTGGGGAAAGCCTGCCGAGCAACCTATCACACTGGCAATGCCGCCTTTCAGGATGGCTACCGTACTTGCCACACGCGAGCCACCGGAAAACCCGCAGGTATATAATCTTGTCGAGTCAATATTAAATCGTGCCGTCAAATCAGTGAGGAGTATGTCATAATGTTCTGACGTTGCATCCCACTGCATGCCATTTTTTGAAACATTTGAGCCCGCCAGTATGTATCCTAGTTTTTCCGCGTCGTCTTTTAATAATTCCAGTGGTTTTGTTCCTGAACCTTGCGGATCGAAGCAAATTATCAAAGGGTATTTCTTATCTTCAGAAAAGGTTGAAGGGAGGTATAGTGCATAAGAATGCATGAGGTTTTTTTTGCATTTTACATTGGTGATGATTTTTCCGTTTTCCAGCGGCTGATCATCCTGTCTGCTTTGCTTTTTATGCCCGGAACAAGAAAAAAACACCATACAAAAGATGAGCGAAATAAGAGCGATTGAGGATTTCATAAGCTATTTTTTTTTGTTAAAACAAAAATAAGCGAAATGTTATTGGGATATTGTAAATTGAATTAATTATTTTTGTAATAAATACCATGAAACAACTTCGGTCAAATATTGCCAATATTGTTACCTGCATGAACCTGCTTTGCGGGAGTCTTGCTATTTATTTTTTGTTTCAAGATGAGCTTATGACCGCAGTATACCTGATACTTGCGGCGGCAGTATTTGATTTTGCTGATGGTTTTGTTGCACGCCTGTTGCATGTAAAATCGGAAATGGGAAAACAGCTGGATTCCTTATCTGATGTGGTGTCTTTTGGCCTTGCACCAGGTATTGCCATGTTTCTGATGCTTGAAAGAGGTATTTCATTCTGGGATACAGGATTGCCCGAAAGCGCTGCATTTGTTGCCTTCCTAATACCCGTGCTTTCGGCATGGCGGTTGGCCAAATTCAATATTGATGAACGGCAGACAGACCATTTTATAGGGTTGCCCACTCCTGCCAATGGCCTGTTGATTTTTTCTTTGCTGCCTGTAGTTTCTTTTCAGGGCTTACCGTCCTGGTTTCCATGGACTGAAAGTTTACCTTACTTCATGATTCATCCTGCATTATTAATTACGGTGACCTTATTGTTCTCTTATTTACTTGTATCTCCGCTTCCTTTGATGGCTATGAAATTTAAAACCTTCCGGTGGAAGGAAAACCGGATAAGGTATATTTTTATTTTTTTATCAGTAGTATTAATTTTGCTGTTTTATTTTGCAGCAATTTCATTTATTATAATTTTGTACATCATTCTTTCTTTAATTGACCTATTCATAAACAGAAAAAGCCGGAAACATGAAATTTAAAGCCGAAATTGACATTATGCCATTAAAAGAACTGCTCGATCCTCAGGGTAAAGCTGTTATATCAGGACTGAAAAATATGGGTATTACCGAAATTACCGATGTGCGTATCGGCAAACATATTTCTGTTGAGATTGATGCCAAAGATGAAAAAACCGCCAAAGACAGGCTCGATAAAGCTTGCAAGGAGCTTTTGTCCAACCCCATTATGGAAAGCTTTTCATATGAAATCAAAGTTCAGAAATAAAACTAATAATTAAAAATATAACCATGAAAAATCTAATCAAAATCAGTTTGTTTGTGATGGTGGTACTTATCAGCTTTTCGGCTGCTAATGCACAAAAAGTATTTTCGTGCGATTACAAAAGTGACGCAAAAGTAAAAGTTTTTGTCGCCGACTATAAAAGCGATGCAGACCTTGTTGTATATAAATGTTCCTATAAGAGCGATGCAACAGGCAACGACGGCTTATGGTTCTTTTGTGACTATAAAAGTGATGCAGATGTTACCGTATTTTTCTGCGACTATAAAAGTGATGCCGATCTTGTGATTTATTTTGCAGATTATAAAAGTGATGCCGGCTGGAAAAACACCAGCAAAAAACATTTGATGTACTAAATAACCAAGCAATTTTTTATAAAAGCGGCTAAATGGCCGCTTTTTTATTTTTTATACGAAAATAAATACGGCAAACAAATGTATTAAATATAAAACTCATACATTTGTAGAAAAAACCAATAATCATCATGAGAAAAATAGTGCTGATATTTCTGGTCTTTCCTTTAATAGGTTATTCGCAATTAAAATATGAATCTAACAGAAAATTTGACAATTCTAACATAGAAAAATATTATCTGGATGCTTGGTCCTTAAGCGAGCAGATTTTTTCCAGGATACCGGATCGTTATAAAAAGGATTCGTTGAATAAAAAAATGGCCTATCAGTATGCCTGTGAAACTGCTAATGGGATAAGCAATTATGTATACAGCAATAATGTTTATATGGATTGGCCTGAATTAGAGGGTTATGTTAATGATATTATTAAAAGGATAATTCCGGAAGGGCTGAAAAATGACACATTGGTGTATGCATATATAGTAAAAGATGGATCTGTCAATGCTTTTTCAGCGGGTGCAGGAAAAATATTTTTATATATCGGCCTGTTTGCCGACGTTCAGGATGAAGCCACCCTTGCATATATCATCCTGCATGAATTAGCCCATTATTATCTGAACCATCAGCAGCGTCACGATTTAGCAAACAAAACGGGAAAGTTTGACCGGGGGCTTTTGGATTACGACTCGAAAGAAATCTTTCATTATACAATTAAGGAAGAATATTCAACTGACTCTCTGGCAATAAAATGGCTGAGTAAGTCTGGTTATAGTATTAACGGGGCGTTAAACGCAAGCAAGATAGAAGAAAGAATGGATATGGCGAGGTTGTACCGTGGAGAGGCCGAGTATATAAATGATATAAAAACACGAAAGCTGACACGGGAAAAAAACATGGATTTGCTAAAAAAAATGGAAAGCAACAGCAATGTTCCTGGCGAATATTTTTTAGTAAGCGAAGAAAAGTTTAAAAAATTTAAAGAAGAAGCCAAGCCTGAGATATTGAGCTGTTTATTAAACGGGTTCGATTATTATAATTGCACTGAGAAAGCTTTTAAATTTCATTTGTTCGATCCCAGAAACAACATTTATATTAGTTACCTTCTTGAATCAATCAGGAGAAATTGTTATGTCCATGAGGATATGTGGGATAAGTTATTCATTACAGACAGATATACCGACACTATTGGCAATAGCGGGTTTTCAACCCAACGGACATGGAAGTATAACCTTTTCAAATACTTTGATCCTATAGTATTGGGCCTTTGCGGGAATGAAGCTGAAAATATTGTTGCCAAGTTTTATTGGAACGGAGAAGCGAAATTTTCTACTTATACCCAGGCATTTGAGTATTTCTATAAACTGAACAATTCCATGTATGACCGTGAGTGTCAATTGTCAGCAGCACTCAGTTATCCTAGCGATCCTGGGAGCAGGAATATGTTTATTGAAAAATATTTAAGGTACAATGAATCCAAGAAAAAGGATTTTGCCTTAAAACTGTTTATGGACTCAATACTTATCTCCTTAGATAATCAGAAGCTGCTTGTTTTTGATGGGATAAGAACATCTGTCAGACTTGGACAAGATGATTTACCTATATTTTCAAACAATTCTGATACTTCCGGCAATAATTCTTACGTGGTGAAAAGTGTTATGAAAAACGTAAAGGGCTATTCGTCAATTTACCTGCCCGACCTTATGAAAACAGATATTAATAATTTTAATTTGCTAAAAGAATTAGAACTTCTTTCATTCCAATATCCTTTTTATGTTCAGAATAAAACACAGCTTCATTTTATTGACCCTAAATATTACAATCTGTTTTATAAAAACAACGTCAACGAAATTATTTTTGTAAATTGTTTATATTTTGAAGACAGGAAGTCCGAAAAATATTTAAATGCATACAAAAGAACGGCACAAGAAAGTTTAAAATCTCTTTATGAAAAGGATTATGGCGCACGTTTTCTGGATATTGTTATTACAAATGTCAGAATGCAGGAAGGTAAAGAAATTCATGTTATCAGATATGTGGAAAGACATGAATTGAAAGATAAAAAAAGCGGGATTATTGAAATTGCAAATGCAATAGAAGAAGATTTGGAAAAATTTGCAGTGGAAAGCAAGAAAAAGGATGATTATAATTCCGGAATAAAGTAAAAAACCCCAACAAAATAATATAATTCTGGTTTCCTGAAAAATTTATTGAAAAAATGCACACTTATATCTCACTCCTAAGAGGAGTCAATGTTGGAGGACATAAAAAGATTTTGATGTCCGATTTAATAAAATCTTATGAAGACCTGCGATTGAAGAATGTTGTTACCTACATACAGAGCGGTAATGTTGTTTTTAGTACCGATGAAAAAATTGCCCCCAGGGAACTCTCGCAAAAAATTGAACATAAGATAGCTGAAAGTTTCGGGTTTGATGTACCTGTTATAGTCAGGACTTGCGAGCAACTGCAACAGATAATCCAGAAGAACCCTTTTTTAAAAAATAAAATGGTTAATCCTGAAAAATGTTATGTTACTTTTTTATCTGAGCAACCGTTGAAGGAACATGTCAACCAAATATCGAAACTGGATTTTATGCCTGATGAATTTTTAGTAGCTGATCATGATATTTATCTTTATATCCCTGACAGGTATAGTGACACAAAATTATCCAACGATTTTTTTGAAAAGAAACTGAAGGTAAGGGCTACAAGCCGGAATTGGAAAACCATTAATACATTGGTAGAGATGTGCGCTGAAAAATAACTAATTTTGTATAGAATAAAAACGCGTTGATTTTATAAACTATTGATAACTCGAGAAATACATATTGGGAAGTTATTGCTTGGCGGAAAAAACCCGGTACTCATACAGTCCATGACGAATACCAATACCATGGATACCTGGGCTACGGCAGCACAAACTATGGAACTGGCCGAAGCCGGTTGCGATATGGTACGTATCACTGCACGAAATAAAGCTGAAGCAGAAAACCTTGGTAATATCAAGGCATTACTGGCAGCAAAGGATTGCAGGGTTCCTTTAATCGCTGATATACATTTCCAGCCTGAAGCTGCAGAAATAGCAGCCCGAATTGTCGAAAAGGTGCGGATCAACCCCGGGAATTTTGCTGATAAAAAACCTACCCGCAAAGCTATAATCGTATATACCGAAAGCCAATACCAGCAGGAACTTGAAAATATCAGCCTCCGCCTGAAATCGTTGCTGAGTATTTGTAAAGAGTTTGGTACGGCTATCCGGATAGGTGTGAATCATGGTTCTTTATCCACGCGGGTTACAGATCGGTATGGTGATACGGTTGAAGGAATGGTCACTTCTGCAATGGAATACATTGAAATTTGCCGTTTCCACGATTTTCAAAACCTGGTGCTCTCGATGAAATCAAGCGATGTCAAAACCATGATATATGCGTACCGCTTGCTTGTTGCGCGTATGGAAGAACGTGGTTATGATTATCCGCTGCATCTTGGAGTTACCGAAGCCGGCGCAGGCAGGGACGCACGTATCAAATCAGCCGCCGGGACAGGCGAATTGCTGATGGAAGGGATCGGCGATACCATTCGTGTGTCGCTGACTGAAAACCCGGTTAATGAAATTCCTGTCGCAAAAGCGCTTGTTGAAAGATGTTCTCCCGAAAGAAAAAATTCTGATTTTGCCGCTCAGTTTGCTTATATAAATCGCGAAACCATCAATATCGGCGGAATTGGTGGCGAAAACCAGCCGGTTTGTGTTCACCCTGAGACGGAATTATTTCAGGCTCCTGAATTTTTTCCGGATTTTTATCTGGATATGAAAAATAAGTGCCTTAAAAAGCCGGATAATACAGGTGAAATACATTTTGTTCGTTTGACTTCTGCAGATATGGATGATTCCTTTTTTATAAGAAAATTTGCAGGTAATAGTGCTGAAATTTTATTTTTAGATTTCAGTGCGGAGGCCAATCTGAGCGCATTCCGTAAAAGGCTTTTTGAATTTAAAAGTTCGGGAAACAGAATTCCGCTTATCCTTTATAAAAAATATGCTGACCGTTCAGACGAAATTCTTTTGCAGGCATCGGCGGAATTTTCATATTTCCTTATCGATGGGCTTGCTGAAGGTGTTTGCATAGATACAGACGGCGATAAAATATTTCTTCCCGGGCTGATGTTCGGTATTTTGCAGGCTCTGGGTTTACGGCGCATCAAAGCGGAATTTATTGCCTGTCCCACCTGCGGCAGGACCTCATACGACGTTGAAGGGACCTTGAAAAAACTGTCGCAAAAACTTTCACACCTGAAACACCTGAAAATAGGGGTGATGGGCTGTATTGTAAACGGTCCCGGTGAAATGGCAGATGCCGATTACGGCTATGTAGGCGCTGCTGACGGGAAAATAAATCTGTACCGAAAAAAGCAGGTGGTGCTTAAAAACATTGACGAATCACAGGCGCTGGGCCAACTTATCAGCCTGATTAAAGAGGACGGCAACTGGACAGAGCCGGATTCAGGAAGCCATCAAAATTAATCCGCCGGGCTGAAAGTGTTTCAAAATGGCAGAATTATGTATTTTTGTAAAAAATAGTACCATGAATTTTATTGAAGAAATACGCTGGAGGGGGATGATACAGGATATGACTCCCGGAGTTGAAGAACAGCTTCAGAAAGAGTTAACGGCTGCTTATGTGGGTATTGATCCTACCGCGGATTCACTTCACATCGGCCACCTGGTTTCGATCATGATGCTGAAACATTTTCAGTTATGCGGTCATAAACCTATTGCGCTTATTGGCGGCGCAACCGGAATGATAGGAGATCCGTCGGGAAAATCTGAAGAACGCAATTTGCTGGACGAAGAAACACTGAGATTTAATCAGAAAGGCATTCAGTGTCAGCTGGAAAAATTTCTTGATTTTTCTGATTCTTCGAACAAGGCAGAAATCGTGAATAATTACGACTGGATGAAAGATTTCGGGTTCCTGGCATTTTTGCGTGAGGTGGGAAAGCACATCACTATCAATTATATGATGACCAAGGATTCTGTGCAAAAGAGGATGCAGGCGGGAAGCGGTATTTCTTTCACAGAATTTACGTATCAGCTGGTTCAGGGGTATGATTTTTTCTGGCTGAATACTAATAAGGGTTGCAAACTGCAAATGGGAGGCGCAGATCAATGGGGAAACATTACTACCGGTACGGAACTGATACGACGGAAGGGCGGAAAAGAAGCGTTTGCCATCACCTGCCCGCTGATTACAAAGGCTGACGGCAGCAAATTTGGCAAAACGGATGCTGGTAATGTCTGGCTCGACCCGCAGAAAACATCTCCCTATAAATTTTATCAATTCTGGATGAATTGTTCAGACGAAGATTCAGAGAAATACATAAAGATTTTCACACTTTTTACTAAGGAAGAAGTCGAAGAGCTTATACAACAGCATAAGGTATCGCCCCATTTAAGACTACTTCAGAAGGCTCTTGCAAAAGATATTACAATCAGGGTTCATTCCGAAAAAGAATACAATGCAGCGGTGGAAGCTTCGGAAATATTATTTGGAAAAGGAACAGAAGAAACCCTGAAATCGCTCGACGAAGAAACAATTTTATCCGTGTTTGAAGGTGTTCCGCAAAGCTTCATAAATGCTGATGAATTGGAAAATGGCATAGAGATTTCCGAACTTCTGACTGCAAAAACAAACATTTTACCTTCAAAAAGCGAATCAAGAAGATTATTTAAGGAAGGTTGCCTTTTTATTAATAAGGTAAAAATGGAAGAAGGAAAAATGATTGACAGGACTTTCCTGTTAAATAATAAATACATCCTTGTACAGAAAGGGAAAAAGTCTTATTACCTAATTATTTGCCGTAGCTAGACCGATTTATTTTTTTTTCACTATTGATTTTTCAAGCACTTTAAAAAGTGATATTTTATCAATCGGTTTGAGGACAAAGCCGGTAAAATAATTTTTCATGATCTGGTTGATCTCTTTTTCTGTCGAGTAAGCGGTCATGGCAATAATCGGTATATTTACTTTTAATTTATGTATTTCCCTGGCTGCCTGAATTCCGGTCATACCTTCGCCAAGATTAATATCCATTAAAATAATATCATATTCGGTCCTTTTAGCAAGTTCGATGGCAAGGTGTCCTGTTTTGGCAATATCAACTTCGTACTCTTGCTTCAGTATGGCATTAATAAGTTCTCCATTGATTTTATTGTCATCAACCACAAGAACTTTGCACTTATTCTTTTTTGAGTGCTCAAGTTTGAACGACTCCTTACCGTTTTGTTCGGTTTTTTTATGACTTTGCCGCGATGAATGAGGTAACAGGATGGTGAAAACAGAACCTTTACCGATGTTGCTTTCAACAAGAATTCTACCTCCCATTATTTCCGCCATTTTTTTACATAGCGACAATCCAAGTCCGCTTCCGTCATATTTACGGTTCAATCCTTCACTCACCTGCCTGAATTCCTGAAAAATCAAATTGAAATTACTTTCGGCAATACCAATTCCTGAGTCCTCAACGCTTAGAAAGGCATAATCTCTTTCCTGATAATTTGTATACCCTGTTTTTACTTTTATTCCACCTTTTTCGGTATAAGTAATTGCGTTGGTTATTAGGTTGTTCACAATCTGAATTAAAAAATTCTCGTTGAAGGTTGCAAACACGTTATCAGTATATTCCCTTACAATATAAAGGTTTTTCTGTTTTGCTTTATCGGCAAATAAATTTAGAGACATCTCTGCGAATTTACTGAGATCGTCGGAAACGATATCAAGCTGTTTCTGGCTTGCTTCTAGTTGTGACAACTGAAGGATGGAATTAATAGTTGCCATCAGTTTGTCACCTGATTCGATAATGGTGTCAACCATATAAATCAAATTGGGATCCGTTACACGATTTTTAAGAAGAGACGCAAACCCCAGAATCCCGGTCATTGGTGTGCGCAAATCATGATTCATATTAGCGATCAGGGAGGTTTTCAGCCGGTCAGATTCTTCAGCTTTTAATTTGCCTCGTATGATTTCTTCTTCAGCCCGTTTTTTATATATCTGGTTTGCAATTTGTTCTGAAACATATACCAGCAAATCCTTTTCAGTCATCGTGTAATTCGTTTTATCCGAGTAACTCTGTACGGCAACCACACCAATAACCTTATTATGTGTTTTTAAGGGGGCTCCAAGCCAGACATCAGAATAAGAACCAATGACTTCTATTTCAGCCGACATTTCTAATTGTTCAAGCAGTGTCGGGTTTGTCAATACCGGTTCGCCGTGCCTTAAAACATATTCTGTAAGCCCTCTGCGTAACCTGCGCGCCTCAGGGGTGGGGTCTTTCTCATCTACATGGTACGGGAACGAAACGGTGTCAGATATCTCATCATATAAAGCGATATAAAAGTTCTTGGCGGGAATTATTTCGTTGATGATTTTATGAATGGATCTGTACAAATCATCCGTATTTGTATCGGTATGAGCAAGCTGAGAAATTTTATACACAGTTTCCCGTGCTTTTTCCAGTCGTTTTATTTCTGTTACATTGCGGTTAAAATTCATGACTGCTGTAATCCCACCATATTCAACAGGTGAACCATTGACTATTACATTAATTTCTGTTCCCTTTTGGTCCAGATGTATCGTTTCAAAATTATTGGCGATTTGGTGGTTTATGATAAGATCAATCTGGTGGCGGTCGAAAGAATAATCCTTGGCGATTTGTTGCATGGGCATACCAGTCATGTTTTCTATCGGGTACCCATAAATTTCAGAAGCCCTATTATTGGCCGCCATAATTTTGTTGCTTTCTGGATTAATGATAAGAATAGCTATACTCGAATTTTCGAAGATTGCCCTGTATTGCGATTCGGAACGCTGTATTGCGATCACAGATCTTTTTTGTTCGGTAATATCGCGCACCATACGTCCTACATAAAAAGCATTTTGAGTTTTGATAGGAAAAGACGTAAAGTTAATAAACCTTACTTCACCATCTGCTCTGAGAATTTTTCCTTCGATAACACGGAATTTTGTAGGAATATCCGCGGCGATCATATCCTTTTGAAAGTTTTTTTTCAAAAAATTATAAAAATCCTGATTTCTTTTTTTTGCGTCCATCATCATGAATTCGACATCCCAGATATATTTCCCGATTGCCTTTTCTTTTTTGATTCCGGTGATTTTAGCCAAAGCGTCGTTCCATTCAATAATTCTTCCCAGGCTATCGTTTAGAGCAATACCCTCAAGAGCCTGTTCAATAACACTGCGGAATTTATCTTCTTCCTGGATCAGGGCTTGTTCTGTTATGCTTCGCTGGCTAATTTCATCCTGAAGTTTTTCAATGGTTGCCGTCAGCAATGAAGTACGGGCCTTAACCTGTGCTTCAAGCTCTGTTTTTTCCTGTTTGATCGAACTTTCAACATCTTTAAACCCGGTTACTTCATAAAAAATCCCGATTATATATGGTGTATTATTGATATCATGAAATAATGCCTTGTTCGTTAAAACGGTGCGGCTATGCCCGGTAGCATTAACAATTTCTGCTTCTACGGTGGATGATTTTCCGGTTTCCAGCAAGCGGCGATCCTGGTTATAAAACAATTCTGCTTTCTTTTTTGAGAAAATTGCATGACTTGTTTTTTTATAAATGTCGGCAAGATTTACTTCAAAAAAACTGCAGAAGGCCTTGTTTACATAAAACCATTGGCAATCACTGTCCTTGATAAAAAATGGAACAGGCAAATCGTTCAGTAGTTTGTATGTTTTGACCGAATTATCATTAAAAAACCTTACTACTTCATCTGGTAAATCATAAGCAGCAGGAATTAAATCCTGACCCTGCAAAGGCTCATTGATCATCAGCATGCCACTTGTCAGCTTTTCTTCGAGAATAGTGAGCAGTTGCTCTAACTCCTTTTTATTTGAGAATTCGTATTTCATTATTTAGATGCTTTTTGGGGGAGTGTAAATGAAACCGTGGTACCCACATTTTCTTCGCTGGTAATGTTTAATGATCCTTTGTTTTTTTCTATGAGTTCTTTACAAAGAATGAGGCCAAGCCCACTACCCGTTTCTTCTTCGGTCCCCTGTGTTTTAATTTTATAATCTAATTTAAATAAATTTGGAAGGTTGTCTTTTTTAATACCTATCCCGTTATCGGTCACGGAAATTTCAATAAAGTTGCCGGTGTTGTTTTCGTCCGGGACATCAACAGTGGAAATTTTGACAAAACCGTTACGGCGCGTGAATTTAATAGCGTTTGATACGAGATTGCGGAGAACAGTTTTGGTCATGTTACTATCGGCGTAAATATACGATGACGAGTCAATATCTGAAACCAACCTAATCTGCTTTATTTTAGCCTGATAATGTAAAAGATCAATCGTTTCTTTAATTAATTTCTCCAGATCTAATTTTTCGGGTTTATAGACCATTTTCCCGGTCTGTGAACCGGCCCACTCAAGAAGGTTTTGTAACAACCGTGCCAGAGCCTGTGACGAAAGCAGAATGTTGTTAATGTAATTTTTTCTGTCATGCTCGGAAAGCATGTCATAGCTGCCCGAGAGAATTTCGGAAAAACCCAGAATGGCATTATGCGGATCTTTCAAGTCGTGTGCAATTATTGAAAAAAACCTGTCTTTTGTTGCAACCAGATCCTTTAGTTCATTATTTTGCTTTTGTAATAATTCTTCCATTTTTTTCCGTTCAGCTATATCCCTGGATATAGATAATAAATGCGGAACTCCTTTTAAAATAATAACCTCAGCAGACATGTCAATGATTCTTTTCGTCCCGTTTTTATTTTTAACAACAAGTTCCAGGTTATGGCAGAACCCCTTCGTTTTAACTTCCTGCAATAGTATTTCTCTGTCTCTCGGATTATTCCAAATATCAATATCGAGAGTAGATTTGCCTCTTAAATCATCAGGTGTATAGCCTGTGTATTTGGTAAAAGTTTTATTCGAATCAATATAAAAGCCATCTTCAATACGTGTCAGTAATATGGCATCAGGGCCGTTATTAAAAACAATTTCGAGCTGGTGTTTGGCTTCTTTGAGTCTTTGTTCTGTCTGTTTTAATTTGGTGATATCAAGCACCTGAATGACGAAGAACTTCGGTTTATCATTAATATCCCTGAGTACCGAAGCGGAGGTAATAGCCCAAATAACGGTGCCGTCTTTTCTGATATACCGTTTTTCTAAAAATGAAGACGTGCTTTTTTTGGAAAGGGTATTCTCAATAAAAACTTTGCTGGCTTCTATATCATCAGGATAGGTAATATCCATAAAATTAAATTTTCGTAATTCTTCCTGCGTATATCCCATCATTTTACAAAATGATTGGTTTGTCTGATAGAAATTTCCTTCGATAGAATTCAGGCACATTCCAATTGGTGCACTTTCGAATGTCGTTCTGAATTGGGCCTCACTTTCCTTTAAAGCGATTTCTGCTACTTTTTGGTTGCTGACATCCATTGCCAGTGCGGCCATCCCAAAGAGTTTTCCCTTCTCATCAAACAGGGGCGTATATGTGCCGTACATATAAACAATTGAGCCGCTTTCAATACTTAATTCGTCTGAGACTTCAATGGACTTTCCTGAACCAAGACATTCATCTAAATAAGCTTTGTGCTTCAGATAGTCCTTTTCAGAGAAAAATTCCTTAAAATTATGACCCTCAATGAGTTCCAGGGGTCTTTTGAAAAATGATTCATAATATTTGTTGGCAATAAAATAGTTGCCATCCAGATCAACGGCTGAGATCCATATTGGTAGCGAATCTATCATTGTTCTCAGCAGCATTCGGTTTTTACGGAGCTCTTCCTCGGCAATTTTGCGGTCGGTAATGTCTTCAAACAGACAAATCACCTTGTCGTTGACAATAACACCGAAAATAATCATAGTTTTAACAGACCCATCCTTACAAGTTGCCCTGTATTCTCTTCGCTCAATCTCTTTATTTTCTTTTATTGCCTTATCAACCAACCCCATCCATTGGGCCACCACTTCTTTACGGTATTTTTTATCAGGGTACGCCTGAGCCCACCATCTTTCCATCGTTGGTATTTCCTGATGTTCAAAACCAAAGGTTTTGATGGCTTGTTGGTTGATATATTCAATGGTTCCATCAAAACTAACAATCGACAATGAAATGTTTGCAAGCTCAATGATGTTACGGAAACGTCTTTCGTTTTCAACGATTTCTTTGGTAGCCATTTTTATATCTGTGATATCCAGGAGTGATGCGAGGCTTTTCTTGGTGCCTGGAATAAGATCAATATAAAGAAGGATATTCTTAATATTGCCCTTAACGTCTTTGAGGTTAAATTCATATGACCGTAATGCTTTTGAAGGATCTTTTCTTCTGAGCAGGTGCATTTCCATCATTCTGTCAATATCTTCTGGAACAACAAATTCTGTCCATTTTCTTTTATTTTCCAGCTCTTCTTTTGTAATACCTATAAGTTCGACAAATTTAGTATTAGCCAGTGAAATCGTTGAGTCCTCTTCAATAATTGCTGTTGCTGTACCTGTATTTTCAAAGAAAGATCGGTATTTGGCCTCAGAATCTATTAATAGGTTTTCAGCTTTTTTTCGCGCTGAAATATCATTAAAAACAGTAAGGAGCGCCCGATTATCTTTATAGACTATAGGCAAGGAAGTAACTTCTACAGGAATTGCTTTGCCGGTGAATGTAATAAAAACCTCCTCATTCGGCGTAGCTTTAACATTTTTGTTTAATGAATTTTTGATTCTTTGAGTTACAATATCAATATAATCGGGGTGTAAGAAATCAAATATTTTAGCTCCTACAATTGTTTTATCTGCCGGAACTTCAAAAAATTGTGAAGCAGTTTCATTCGCGAAAACGATTTTCCCTTGCTGGTGAATAGCAATTCCAACAGGAAGCAGTTTAATGAGGTTGCTGTATCGTTCTTCACTTTCCCGGAGTTCTTTTTCAGCACTCTTTCGTTTTGTGATATCATTAAATACTGTTAGCAGAGATTGTTCTCCCTTGAAAATAATCGGCAGGCTTGTTACTTCAACAAAAACTGGTTTTTCATCATAGGTCTGATAAACCAATTCCATGGCTTCTGTCGGATTATTCCCCGTTAATGATTTCTCGATCCTTTGTTGCGCAATATTTCTGTAATCCGGGTGTACGAAATTAAATATTTCTGAGCCTCTTATTGTAACGCCAGGTGGAACCTCTATGATCCTGTTGGCTCTGTTGTTGGTGAAAACCACCTTCCCCTTGCTGTGAATTACTACACCTACAGGAAGAACCTGAATGAGGTTGCTGTATCGCTCTTCACTTTCTTTGAGTTCCTGTTCGGTTTTTTTTCTTTGTGTAATATCTCTGACGATAGCCATGTATGTTTGGTCGGGTAGCATTTTGGTATTCATTTCAACCTCGCAAACAGTTCCGTCTTTTCTGGTTATCGTCCTTTCTCTTCTAACAACTTTGCCTTTTTTGAGTAAATCAAACATTAGTGGGACTCTTTTTTTCTCTTCTTCTGTGAAAAGGTCAAGCATGTTCATTTTATCCAATTCTTCTTTGCTGTAACCTGTCATTTGTGCACCACTTGCGTTGGTGCCAATGAAATTTCCATCCATATCGCCCTGAAATATTCCATCAGCAGCTTGTTCAAAAAGTATCCGGTATCTTTCTTCGCTGGCGCGCAACTTTTCATGCGATTCCTGCTGCTCTTTCCACATTAGTTTAATTTCCAGAGCATTAAGGACTGCCTGGCGCAACCTGATTTTATTGTCTTTGAGTACATAATCTGTGGCACCTGCTTTAACAGTTTCTGCCGCTGTTTCTTCATTAATTGAACCCGTGAAAATAATTACCGGGATCAAAGGGGCTTCTTTGCGGGTGAGGCGTATAACAGACAAGCCGTCAAAAACAGGCATGCTGTAATCGGAAATGATGATATCCGGTTTGAAGTTTTTCAGTGAATCAAGAAAATCTTCCCGGTTAAAAACGCTTGAAAATTCAACATTTTTAAGAACCTGCCGGATCTCCCATTGTGCCAGTTCGACATCGGATGGGTTATCCTCTACAATAAGAATCTTATGCTTATCATTCATGATGTAAGTTATTTCGGTGGTTGGTTTACTACAAGCCAGTACATTCCAAGGTTATTGATGGTGTCTACAAAGCTGTTGATTTCAACAGGTTTGACAACATAACTGTTGGCCCCGAGAGCGTATGCAGATTTTATATCAGGATCCTGGATGGAAGAGGTTAGCATGACTATTGGGATATTTCGCAATTCGTCATCCTTTTTAATGATCTTTAATACCTGAAGCCCGCTAAGTTTGGGAAGTTTAATATCAAGAAAGATTACTTTTGGAGGAATATTGTTTCGTTCTGAAAACTTACCCTTACAAAAAAGATAGTCTATTGCTTCTTCTCCGTCATTTACAACAAAGACGTTGTTGGCAATGTGGTGTTTTTTAAGGGTGCGCAATGTCAATTCAGCATCGCTGGGATTATCCTCAACAAGTAAGATGTCAATATTGTTTTCGGTCATAATGGTTATTTTTTATCTGGTAATGAAAAATAGAATTGTGCACCTTTATTTATTTCTCCTTCCGCCCATACCCGGCCGCCATGCCTGTGCAGAATCCGCTGTACAATAGCCAGACCTACACCGGTACCATAAAATTCATTTGCTGTATGAAGGCGTTGGAATACTCCAAACAACTTGTCCACATATTTTATGTCAAACCCGGCCCCGTTATCTTTTACAAAGTAAACAATTTCACCTGGAATTTCATAGCAACCAACTTCAATTTTTATAATATCTTTTTTGCTTGAGAATTTAAAGGCGTTCGAAAGCAGGTTGATCCATACCTGTCGTATCAGGCTCACATCAATAGTTGCCGGTAAAAGTTCAGCTAAATGAAATTCTACGTTATGGCCGGGGTATTGGTCTTTTATGTCATTAAAGATCTCCTGCACCATCGGGGTCATATCTGTTTTTACTGTCATCATTGAAGACCGGCTGAGCCTCGAAAATGAAAGAAGGTCGTCAATAAGATGCCCCATCCGGGATGCTTCATTCTGAATGATACCGCAGATTCTCTGGCCTTCGGTTTCAATTTTTTCGGAATAATCTTCGGTAAGAATTTTTGTAAACCCGCTGATGGCACGCAAAGGTGCACGTAAATCGTGAGAAACAGAATAGGCAAAAGCTTCAAGTTCTTTGTTGGCAGTTTCAAGCTGCATGGTCCGCAAATTAACCTTTTCTTCAAGTTCTTCGTTTAGTTTATTGATTTTATTTTCTATTAATTGGCGTTCAGTAATATCATATGAAAGAATAAAAATACCTTCGGGTACCGGCTGGATGCTTAATTCAAACCAGCCGATGGAACCATCCGGGTAGCTGAATTCATTGAGTATGTGCTGTGAGGTGCGTTTAGTAATACATTCTTTCATTGAGATAAATAATGCTGTATGTTCAATGCCCGGGTAGACCTCCATCATCGTGTGGCCAATCAGTTCTTCCTTTGTTTTACGACCTTGCAGGGCAACAGCATCATTTACATAAAGGTAGCGAAAATCGAAGCCCACAATCTGACCGCCCTCCAGCATGTTGTCCAGGGTTAGGCGGTAGCGTTCTTCTGACTTTTGAAGGGCTTCCTCTGCCAGTTTTCGTTCGGCAAGTTCGAGTTGTAATTGTTTATTTGTTTCGTTTAAATCGTTGGTGCGGTCCCGAACTCTTTTTTCCAGCGTAATGTTTGATTTTCGCTTGCTAAGGTATGCGTAAAGTATTGAACCAACTAAAAAGACAACAAGAACGATGATGATGATCAGCAGCGACAGCAAATTCTGCTGCCGGGTTATTTGTGATCCTTGTTTTGCGAGGTTTTCCTTTTGTGACAGTATTTCTGTTTTACGAGCATCTATTTCTTTTTTTTGATTTTCAAGCGTTAAATTTCCTTCATCAAGCTGTGCTGTTTGTTTAGTTAATTCCAGTGATTGTTGATCATATATTTTTTGTTGAAACATTATTTTCTTAATTTGAACAATGAGTTCCTTTTGCTGTTGCGCTATCGTTAGATCGTGATCAATGAGAATTTTTTCCTGTTCCAGAAGTTTCAATTTTTGCCGTGCAAGGCTGTCCTTGTTTTCAACTAATTCCTTGTTTTTTTTATTTAGGTTGTATTGAAGAAGAGATAAATTTTTGTTCATATTTTCGATCTGTTTCTGAAGGCTGCGTAAACTTTGCTGTCCTTCATAATAGAGTGCTGCCACATCAACCACTGATCCGCCAAGCAGGATCATATCGGGCATAATTTCGAGGTGCTGATTGACGATGTTAGCCTTGTTTATTTCAAAAAGAAGGTTGCCATCTTCGGTATCAAAAAAATTTATCATGACAAGGCTCTTGTTCTGGTAACCGTCACTTACCAGAAGAATGTTTTTTCCTTCAATTTTATCAAATATTTGTTCAAGATTTTCCTCGCTTCCCTTGGTTATATAAATCAGTTGAACATTGTCAATATTTCCAAGGGTCTTTGCTGAAGATACTTTAATAGGCCTTTTTCTGAGAGTTTTTGATTTTGATAAAGCGGTAAGTTCTTTAACGATTTTTTCGTCATCACCGATGACAAGAAAATGGAATTCTTTTATATTCTCTTCATTTTGCCATTGAACATTTTTTGCAAAGTTGTAGATATAGGCACTTATTGCGACATCTCGCTCCGTCTGCTGCGCAATGCATTTAATCTGCATAAAGATCAGACAATTTATAAATATGCCGCTATAAAAAACCAGTTTTCTCATCAAAAAATAATCACTATGAGTACATTTAAACGATATGAAAAAAGCCGAATTGCAGGATTCATGTTATAGATTTAATTGTTTAAAGAGTAGCCAACCGTAAACATAACCGTGAACTGTGGTTGGCGGTATCTGTCCGGAGCCCTGTTGGATGTGTGATAATACGTTGAATTTACAATGTTTTTTGCAGAAATCTGCGCTGTAAATCCTTTGTAATTTAACAGGGATAATGTTCCGTTTAAAATGATATAAGGATCGACATAATAACTGTTGGTCGAAACAATTAATTTAGGGTTCTCTCTTTTTCCGACATAGTTTGCTCTTAGGTTAAGTTTTATGTTATTTGTGAACGAATAAGTCACACTGGCATTTCCGCTATGCCTGCTGATCTCATTGATAAAGTTACCCGGTCCGTTTTCGCTTTGAGTGTAAGTATAGTTTATACATGATTTGAGTTTCCGGATTTCAAACCGGAGAAACACTTCAAACCCGTAGGTGTCTATTTTTCCTTTGTTAACCCATTTGTAATTACCCAAAGTGTCGATGACTTCTTTAGTAATGGCTTGCAGGAGCTGATTTTTATAACCGACCACATCAATCTTTATCTTGTCTATGATAGCAAAGGAAAAACCCAGTTCAAGCGATCTCATTTTTTCGGGGAGGAGGTTTGAATTGCCCGTCCCATCTGTATAATCCCATGGCTTTGGCGCTCTGAAAGCCTCATTATAAGCAACCCGGAAGACATGTTTTCGCAAATGATAAGTGATACCTGCCCGGGGTGTGAAAACCTGTTTGTAAATACTGCTCTGGTCAAAACGAATACCACCCGATAAATATAAGTTTTTAAAAAGAGTGACCCGGGGTTCGACAAAAACGCTTAACAGATAATTTTTAAGCATTACAGGATCATCAGGCCTGGGTGGTTTATGGGCAGGGGAATCACTGTATGATTCAGAGGCTTGTTGTGAAAGCTGATCAAATTCAAAAGTCATACCCCCCGTCAGCGAGAATATTTTGTTTGCCTTATAGTTTAATACATTTTCTAATCCCATAAGATTATTTGGCCGGTAATAACCTGTCTGCGCAGTATCGGTAACACTGTAAACCGTATTTGGAAGTACAGTAGTGTTACGGTTATATAAGACTGAGGATAAACTGAGCTTTTCTGAGAATGTTTTATGGTATTTACAATAGTTGTTGATAAACTGGATATTCCAAAGGGTTCCGTAGTCCTTGTATATCGTGCCCACTGCTTTTGTGCTGGTAACAGTTGCAGGTTGCTTGTTCAAATAATTTATTCCCCAGGTGAATTCTTTGAATTGAGCTTTTATATCCAAAGAATAATCATTTTCGAAATTATCCATCAGGTCGGTCCAGTTGTTATCGCCCGAAGCTCCTTTTAAATCTGCCTTGTCGGAACGTTTCGCCATGCCGGAAACCGAGATGCCGAGTGTTTTCTTTTTATTTATGTTACTAATTGAGAAATTTCCTTCTGAAGTTCTGAAGTTACCTATCAGCGCATTTATTTCCGTCCTTTTTTCCATGGCGCTTTTTGTAACAATATTTATAACCCCTGTTACAGCATTTGTACCGTATACTACAGAAGCGGGTCCATATATCACTTCAATATGGTCCACGTTCGACAGGTTGTACTGGCCCCCTCCATAAAATCCACCGGAATTAAGTTCATTTATCTGCACCCCGTCAATAAGAACAAGAGTAAGATTATTTTGGTTGGTGATTCCGCGCTGAAAAACATAGCTGTTCAGGCCTAAAATATTCCTGAACTGAAAACCCGGCAGGCCTGACAGGGCTTCTTCGAGGGTACAGTACCCTTTTTCCCTGATGTCTGCAGCAGTAATAATATAAATGGTGGAGGGGATTTCACTGATGTTTTCATTTGCTTTAGAGGCGGCAGTGATTTTGAGCTGGGATAATTGAGAAAGCGACAAATCATAAATATCAATACTATCTGTTTGTGAAAAAGATTTTACTGAAAAAAGAAGCATGAAAAAAAGCAATTGGTAAAAACAATTCCTTTTCATTTTACACCCTGTCGTTTTTTTTACGTTTCATTAATAACCCCCAAAATCCTTATGGCCTTATTTAATTGCAAGATAGCAAATAAATAGCTGAATTTTTCATAAATGTAAATTTTTTTATAATAATATTTTCAACTGAAATTATTAACAAATGTGGAGAAAAATATTCTGTAAATGTTAATATCAGTGAAAAGTAATCGTTTGATTGAAAATAAACATTATTTGTGCTGTTATTCAAACACAATTTAAAAACTCAAAATTTTATAAAATAGAAAAATGAGGTTGTATAATTGGAGGGAAGAAAACCGAGACACTAACAAATTTACAATTTGGTATCCAGCATGGGAACCATTTTGCTTTTCCACGATGAAAAATCACCTTCAGCAATATGCTTTCGTGCTTCGGTAACGAGCCACAAGTAAAAAGCGAGGTTGTGCTGGCTGGCGATCATGGAAGCTAAAATTTCGTTCGATACAAAAAGGTGCCTGAGGTATGCCCTGCTGTAACTGATATCAACGAATGAACTGCCTTCCTCATCCACCGGGGAGAAATCATTTTTCCATTTTTCGTTGCGGATATTAATGCGTCCGTTTTTTGTGAAAAGCCATCCATTACGACCGTTGCGGGTGGGCATCACGCAATCGAACATGTCCACGCCAAGTGCGATGGATTCAAGAATATTCACCGGTGTGCCTACTCCCATAAGATAACGGGGTTTGTCTTTTGGTAAAATTGAACAAACTTGTTCGGTAATTTCATACATAGCCTCTGCCGGTTCGCCTACCGAAAGTCCGCCGATAGCATTACCGTCCATGCCACAGGCTGAAACTGTTTCGGCGGATATTTTACGCAAGTCTTTGAATGTGCTTCCCTGAACAATTGGAAAAAGCGATTGCTCATAACCGTAGCAGGGTTCTGTTTCCTTGAAACGGAGTACACAGCGTTCAAGCCATTTATGCGTCATTTTCATGGATTTTTTGGCATACTCATAATCGCAGGGATAAGGAGTGCATTCGTCAAAAGCCATGATGATGTCTGCGCCGATCTTTCGCTGAATATCCATATTGTTTTCAGGGGTAAACACATGTTTTGACCCATCAATATGTGATTGAAACACGACGCCGTCTTCTTTTATTTTTCTGATAGTTTTTAGTGAATAAACCTGGTAGCCACCACTGTCGGTAAGTATGGGCTTATTCCAACCGTTGAATTTATGCAGCCCGCCTGCAGCATTCAAAATTTCAAGGCCGGGGCGTAAATACAAATGATAGGTGTTCCCTAAAATAATCTGTGCTTTGATATCATCTTTGAGATCTTTCTGGTGAATAGCCTTGACACTGCCGGCGGTGCCAACAGGCATAAATATGGGTGTTTGGATAATCCCGTGAGCTGTTTCAATAATTCCTGCCCGAGCGGATGAAGCCGGATCAGTAGCTGTTAATGTAAATTTCATATTACAAAGGTAAATTTTTTATGCAGTTTAAGGTTTGGAATTGGAATTATCAAAATAATAAACAAAATAAGGTGTATAAGTTTTCAGGACGGAGGTATGCGACTAAAGATAATAAATTATTTTTGCAAAATATTGCAGTTCTATGTTCTTCGATAAGATAATCCAGAGCCCCCTTCAGTTCTACCTTTACATTGCTTTGATCAGCCTGTTTCTCATCCAGATGATTTATTTCTGGGGTATATTTTCTGCCTTTGTATTTAGCCGCAGAAAGAAACAACCTGAAAATTTTTTGCCGGTTTCTGTTGTTATCTGTGCCCGTAACGAATATTTTAATCTTGAAAAAAACCTGCCGCTGATTCTTGAACAGGATTATCCCACATTCGAGGTTATTGTTGTCAATGATGAATCCGATGATGATACGGTAGATTTGCTCAACGACCTGTCGAGAAAATATCCCAACCTTATCACATTAAATACAGAGAAAAACCAGAACTTTTTTGGTGGTAAGAAATTTTCACTTTCGCTGGGAATAAAATCTGCGCATAACGAAATAGTTCTTCTGACAGATGCCGATTGCCACCCGGAAAGCAAAGCCTGGATCAAAGAAATGCAGGCGCCTTTTTCCCGGCCTGAAACAAATATTGTGTTAGGTTACGGAGCGTATGTACCAAAAAAAGGCTTGCTTAATAAACTCATCAGGTTTGATACCTTGTCCATAGCCATGAATTATTTTTCAATGGCAAAAAGAGGGATGCCTTACATGGGTGTTGGAAGAAACCTCGCTTACCGGAAGAGTTTATTTATCAAATCCAGGGGTTTTGTTAGCCATTATCATGTGCATTCCGGTGATGATGATTTATTCATCAACCAGAATGCCACCCGGAAAAATACAGCCATCGTGTTTTCCAAAAAAAGCCATACCGTATCTGAACCCAAAAAAGATTTTGGTTCATGGGTGTTCCAGAAAAAAAGACACCTGACCACCGGAAAATACTATAAATGGCGACACAAAATAATTCTGGCCTTAAACCCGCTTACTACGCTGGCTTTCTATGCATTGCCGGTATTATTAATGGTACTTTACAACAATTTGTATACTATAATAATCGTGGGTGCGTTTTTATTGTTAAGATTGTTCAGCCAGTTGCTGATTATTAAAAATGCAATGAATAAGTTGAAAGAAAAGAATTTATTGCTATTTTCGCCTTTTTTTGAGCTATTCTTTATTTTTTTCAATGCACTGACAATGCTATCTAATACAGGAAAACAGGAAAAGAGATGGAAATAAACCCCAACCTGACCGACAAAGCGCAGCGTGATTACAGGCTGGTGCAGCTTGCCATCAACCAGGGTGACCAGAAAGCGTATGCCGAGCTAATGGGTTTTTATAAGGATGCCATTTATTTTCTCCTGTTAAAAATGACCAACAACCAGGATGATGCCGACGATCTGACCATTGAAGCCTTCGGTAAGGCGTTTAAAAAGCTTAATCAATATACTCCGGACTATGCTTTCAGTACCTGGTTATTTAAAATTGCTTCCAATAATTGCATTGATTTTATCCGCCGCAAAAAAGTAGAAATACTTTCTATCAATAAAACCATGGTTGATGATGAAGGCACCGATATGTCGCAGATACTGCCTTCCAACACGCCCGATCCTGAAGAAAAACTTATTGAACGCCAAAAGATCATGATGATGCGCGAGGTTGTGGAGAAACTAAAACCCAACTACCGCCGCCTGGTTCAGTTGCGTTATTTCGATGAATATTCTTACGAGGAGATAGCACAGGAAATGTCGATCCCGATTGGCACCGTGAAAGCTCAGTTGTTCAGGGCGCGGGAGTTCCTGTACAATATCATGAAAAACGTTGAGGGGTCAATTTAGGCGGCAGCCAACGATAAACATTTATCAGTAAGGTTCTTTTTTGGTTAACGGTTAATCACCCTTAATCATCCTCGTAATCCCTACAAACTCTTCCACCCCAAGCTGTTCAGCCCTTTTGCTAAAAATAGGATCAGAGAGTGTGACATTTTCTTTCCTGAATGAGCTTAATGCATTTCTTAATGTTTTGCGCCGCTGGTTAAATGCCGTTTTCACAACCGCCACAAAAAGTTTTTCATCACAATTCAAGGTCTCAACATTGTTTCTTCGTAGCCTGATCACCGCGGACTTTATTTTCGGGGGCGGATAAAAAACATGTTCGCTCACGGTAAAAAGATAATCGATATCGTAAAAAGCCTGTAGCAGCACACTCAGAATGCCATATTGTTTTGATCCCGGTGGTGAGGCTATGCGCAGTGCAACTTCTTTCTGGAACATTCCCACCACTTCAGGAACTTTGTCGCGGTTTTCTAAAACCTTAAAAAGGATTTGTGTAGAAATATTGTAAGGGAAATTACCGATTACAGCAAAAGGCTCATCAAACCTGCTGTTTATATCAAACCGTAAAAAATCACCGTAAATAATATCTTTTTGATGTTCCGGGTATTTTTCAATAAGAAAACCGTAAGCATCCCTGTCAATCTCGATGAGGGTAGTATGAAAATGTTTTGATTCAAAAAGATATTTGGTCAGCACCCCGGTGCCGGGCCCGATCTCAAGCACATGCCTGTAATTCTTATGCAGTGTAAGGCTTTCGCAGATTTTGACTGCGATATTCTCGTCCTGAAGGAAATGCTGGCCAAGATGTTTTTTCGGTTGAACGAAGTTCATGGTTAATTAATTTTATCACCCCGTAATGCCCGGAAACGCCTGCGTGCTTCAACCACGTAAATGCTGCCGGGATAATCAGTGATTATCTTCTCATAAAACTCCATGGCCCTTGCGTTGTTTTTAAAAATGGTTTCATTTAGTTCTGCCAGTTTGAACAGCGCGTCATCAGCGAGAATATCATCCTGATAAAGTTCAGCAAGTTTTACCAGCAGGCTGTCTGCTTCGGCGTACCGTGCCTGCCGGATACGGATCAGGGCTTTTTTGTATAATACTTCATCAAAGAGCGGATGATACAGGGCAAGCATATTGATGGAATCCAGGGTTTTGTATGCCTGCTCATTTTTGTTCTGGAACAGCAGCAGTTCCGCGTGTGCATATAATCTCAGTCCTGTTGCCGTGCTGTCCTCATCAAGGTTGCCGCTGATAAGCAACGAAAGCTCCATGGCGTCGTTAGCGATCAGTTTTGAGGTAGCTGCTTTAAGAATGTCAAGCTGTGCTTTGGCATAATCAAATTCGTTGATATAAAAATAAAGTTTGGCATTTCTGAATTTTGCTTCAAACCCGATAACATCGTTTTTAAATGCTTTCTCAACCTGAGAGTAAAGCAGGCTGGCTTCCCAAACATCACCGGTGAGCAGGAGGATATCGGCAAGTTCAGTTTTACACTGAGCAATGAGTTCGACGGGTACATTAGTGTATTGAATGGCGTTCTGGAGCAGCTCTATGGATGGTGCCGTCTTCTCCATATAAAATGCCTGCAGATGTGCCAGGTTTTTAATGAGCTGCAGGGCATAATTTGTTTTGCCGTTTAAAGCGATCAGGTCGTAATATTCTTTTTCCAGGACCACAAGTTCGGGAAGCTTTACGTCAGGAGTGTTTGTAACCTTCAGGTATTTGGTGTTCAGCTTCTCAACCAACGACGACTGGTAATATGGAGAATAAGCATCTTTCTGGTTCAGAATATAATCGTAACAAGTTATGGCGTCGTCAAAAAAACCATTTGATACGGCAATAGCAGCCAGATTATAAAGACGTTCACCTTCTTCGTTGAAACGTTTGTCGATGGCTTTAGCCTGAATGATTGCCGCCCCGAATTCTTTTTCCTGAATAAAATACCAGAGCAAAAGTTCCGGATAAGGCTTTACATCAGGTTCTTTTTTGATACGTTGAAGCAAGGTGGATTTAAAAATATTATTCCGGACATTTTCAGGGTCGTTCACCAGCAGGTCCTGTAATTTCGACTGCACCTGATCCAGGGAGCCGGGATTGTTATTTACATAATTGAGGTACTGGTTTAAGGCTGAGGTAAAATCATTTTTTTTCAGGTAAATACCGGCGAGTTCAAAATTGAAATTATACGAATTTTTAAGGAGTTTTTGGCCCTGTTCGTAAGCTTTTATGGCATAATCGGATTGATCGCGCAACAAAAAAGCATTGGCGATGGCATCAACCTGATCTTTGTCTGCATTCAGTGATTTGATGGTGTTTTCAAATTGTTTTTTAGCTTTTTCCGGTTCGTTTTCCAGATTATAAATATAGCCCAGATCAACAAGTAGTGCGAAATTTCCCGGGCTTTTTCGTATAACTTTTGAAACAAATTTTTCGGCTTTGTTAAAATCTTTCAGCTCTACCAGGCAATTCAGATAATAATCATAAATAAATGGTGTCGGCGCTTTGTTATAGATCTCTTCAAACAAAATTACGGCCTTGTCATAAGCCTTATCCTGAAAATATTGAATGGCGAGTTGCTCATTGGTATTGGGCTGGGCATAAGCGGAAAAACCGGCATTAAGCGCCAGAAAAAAAATAAGTGTAACACGGGCAAAAAATGGTTGCGTCAGAGAACCGTTTGCTCGTTGACTCAAGTTTAGCCTCATTTATTTTTTTTATTTTCAGCGTAACTATCAATCAGCTTTAACATATAGGGCTGAATAGTGTCGAAATTTTTATACTGGTTTAAAACACTTTCAACCTGTTTGTTAATTTTAAAAGAAATTTCATTGGTGTTTTTGGCTTCCAGAATAAAGTAGTTATCAAATTCTTCCTTACTGATAAGCCCTTCCTGTACATCATGTTTCAGGTTTTCCAGTTGTTCCCGGGCTGATTTTAAATCAGCATTAAATGAGTTGTAATTTAAAACCATGGTCTTAAATGGTTTGCGGACATTCTGGTAATTGCAGAGGTAGTTCCAGTTTTCTTCATTGCGGTATTTCTGGTAATGTTCAGCTACCTTTTTGTTTGTTTGCTTATATGTTTCATACTTCTTGGTGACAGTGTCCTTATTTATGGTATTAAGTTTATTTCCTGTGGTATCAATAATCGTGATGAGGCTATCAATTTTTGCCAGCTGTTTTTTCTTAACAGCGTTGTTGCAGGAAGAAAAAGCAACTATTGAAACAATAGCAAGATAAAATAAAGGTTTGTATGACATTTGAAAGACGGTTTAGTTAATTAGTTCAAATCCGGTATATTTTGCAAGAGCCGCCGGCATTTTGATACCATCGGCGGTCTGGTTATTTTCGAGCAAAGCTGCCACAATTCTTGGTAACGCTAATGCGCTTCCGTTTAGTGTATGTGCGAAATTTATTTTTCCTTCTTTGTTTTTGAAACGCAGTTTCATACGGTTTGCCTGGAAACTTTCAAAGTTTGAAACAGAGCTTACTTCGAGCCAGCGTTTTTGAGCGGCTGAATAAACTTCAAAATCATACGTCATGGCTGAGGTAAAACTGATATCGCCTCCGCATAGTTTCAGTATTCTGAACGGAAGTTCAAGCCGTCTCAGCAAACCGGCCACATAATCGCACATTTCTTTTAATGTATCGTATGATTTTTCGGGGTGCTGGATCTGAACAATTTCAACTTTATCAAACTGATGCAGCCGGTTCAGTCCACGTACATCTTTTCCGTATGAGCCGGCCTCCCTGCGGAAACAGGAGGAATAAGCTGCATTTTTTACGGGTAATTCACTTTCTTTTAAGATTACATCCCTGTAAATATTTGTAACAGGCACTTCGGCAGTAGGTATCAGGTATAGCTTGTCTTCGGTGGCGTAATACATCTGCCCGTCTTTGTCGGGCAGTTGGCCGGTTCCGTATGCAGAAGCCTCATTTACCATAAGTGGCGGCTGGATTTCTGTATAACCTTCAGCCACTGCTGAGTCAAGAAAAAACTGAATCAACGACCGCTGAAGCCGTGCGCCTTTGCCGGTATACACCGGAAATCCGGCCCCGGTGATTTTATTTCCAAGGTCAAAATCAATAAGTTTGTATTTTGCAGCAAGGTCCCAGTGAGGAAGTGCATCTTCTGGCAATACAGGAAAAGTACCTTCGGTATGGACAATCTCATTATCTTCTGCCGTTTTACCTGGTTTGATTGAATTATGGGGGGTGTTAGGAAGTTGTAAAAGTAAATTAATCAGTTTTTCATCTATACCTTTTAATTTTTCTTCCAGTTCTTTGACAGATTTTTTTATTTCGAGTGATTTTTCTTTCAGCAGGTTTGCCTCCTGGGGTTTACCACTTTTGAACAGTTCGCCCGTTTCTTTTGCCAGTATGTTTGCTTCGGCAAGAAGGTCATCCATTTTTTTCTGGGTGCTGCGGCGATCGTCATCGCAGGTTAAGATTTCCGCAACAATCTGTGAGGCATCAAAATTTTTTATCGCTAGTGCTTTGATAATATTTTCGGAGTCGTTCCTCAGGCTGCTAATTTGTATCATATTTGGTTTTTTTACAAAAATAAAGGTTCTTGATGAATAAAAAAAAATCTCCGATTACAAAAAGCAACCGGAGATATTTTCAATAAAATACTTTTTATTAGTTTTTTTCGGTGTCGTTGTTTTCTAAAGGAATAACCGAAACATAAGAACGGTCGTTTTTCTTTTTTTTGAACTCGACGATGCCATCGGTGGTTGCAAAAATGGTATGATCGACACCCATTCCGACATTAAGGCCGGGATGATGAACGGTACCTCTCTGGCGGATGATAATGTTTCCGGAGGTGGCAAACTGGCCGCCATATATTTTTACTCCTAAACGTTTGCTGTGTGATTCGCGACCGTTGGTCGAACTACCAGCACCTTTCTTATGTGCCATAACTTTTGAGTTTTATTTTTTGATGAAATTAAATCTTGATATCTTCGATCTGTATTTTGCTCAGATATTGTCTGTGACCGTTGGATTTCTGGTAACCTTTTCTTCTTTTCTTTTTGAAAACGATTACTTTATCACCCTTCATGTGTGACAAAATTTTTGCACTGATGCTGGCTCCTTCAACATTGGGGGTGCCTACTTTTACTTTTCCTGAGTTATCAATGAGCAGCACTTTGTCAAAAGTAACGTTAGCTCCTTCTTCTCCTTCGAGGCGGTGAACAAAAATTTCCTGTTCTTTTTCAACTTTGAATTGTTGTCCGGCGATGTCAACTATTGCGTACATTATAAAGTATTTATGTTTTTTAAAAATGGACTGCAAAGATATACAAATTTTTATTACCAAATACCCTCAAACTATTTTTTTGAATAAAATTTTCAAAATAATTTGTTGGACTGAAAAATATATATACCTTTGCACTCCCTAAAAAAAGTTAAGTAATGAAAAGAACATTTCAGCCATCGCAGCGCAAGAGAAGAAACACACACGGATTTCGTAAAAAAATGGAATCAGCTAACGGTCGCAGGGTTTTAGCTAACCGCAGGGCTGAAGGACGTCATAAATTAACCGTTTCAGACGAAAAACAGCACAAAAAGTAATTTTGTATAAAACTTTAGTGTTTTTCATAAAAACATTTAATTTTGAGGAGATAATTAAATTTGTCTCCTCAATTTTTTTTTAAAACCGGTCCTCATGAATGTCTTTCTCTGGTTTATATTGGTCGTGGCTATTGCCTGGGTGCTGTTTGTCTATGTTTTTCCATTGGTATTAAAGCGTTACCTGAAGCGGATGACCGGGAAATTTGAAAAACAGGCGGAACAGGAGGCTCGGTCAAAAAAAGAAGAAGGTTCCGTAAGCATTGACTATGTTCCTGAAAATCAAAAGGAAAAAGAGAAAGATGCTCCGGGAGATTATGTAAATTTTGAAGATATTGATGAAAAATAAAATTCTTATGAAAAATTTTGATTTCAAAAAATTCATACCCTATGCCGTCGCCATAGTGGTTTTTGTTGCCATTGCTTTAATTTATTTCAGCCCCCTGCTTGACGGAAAACAGCTTTATCAGAGCGATATTGTCCATTATAAAGGATCGGCGCAGGAAATAAAAGATTTCCGGAATGCAACCGGCGATGAAGCCCTCTGGACAAATTCCATGTTTGGTGGTATGCCTGCCTACCAGATTAGTATGGTTTATAAAAATAATGTAGCCAATGTTTTCAACTCAATATTTCAACTTTGGCTTCCCCGGCCTGCAAATATTTTGTTTGTGCTACTCATATGCTTTTTTATTTTACTGATAATTTTAAAAGTGGACCCGTGGCTGGCCATAGTCGGGGCAATAGCCTTTGCATTTTCTTCGTATTTTTTTCTTACGATCAGTGTCGGGCATAATGCTAAAACACTTGCCATTGCATATATGCCCGCCATTTTAGGCGGCATTATACTTACATACCGCGGCAAATACCTGCTGGGCGCTGCGCTGACAGCCCTGTTTTTTGCCGTCGAAATAGCCGTGAACCATATTCAGATGACCTACTATTTTTTGATGATCGTGGGATTTGTTGCGCTTTTCGAGTTTATTTACGCCATCATTAAAAAAAGCCTTCCGAATTTTTTCAAAGCAACGGCATTTTTAATAGTAGCGGGAGGCATAGCTGTCATTCCGAATATTTCCAGCTTGTGGACTTCCTACGAATATATGAAAGAAACCATACGGGGAAAGCCGGAACTGACCTCTAACAAAGAAATCAGGTCATCCGGCCTAGATAAGGATTATATCACCCAATGGAGCTATGGCGTAGGAGAGACGTTTTCATTAATGATACCCGATGTAAAGGGTGGAGGCGATGCAGCCTTAGGCGAATCGAAATCTGCCCTGGATAAGGTGGACAAAAAATACCGCAAAGAAGTTGCCCAGCAAAATCATTATTGGGGCAACCTGCCTTTTACTGGCGGACCGGTATATGTGGGCGCATTTGTGTTCTTTTTATTCATTCTTGCGCTCTTCATTGTGAAAGGAAGGCTCAAGTGGGCGCTTTTCGGGGTTACGGTGCTTGCCATCCTGCTTTCATGGGGGCATAATTTTATGCCGTTAACCGATTTTTTTATCGATTATGTACCATTCTATAACAAATTCAGGGCAGTTTCATCCATACTGATCATCGTTGAAATAACCATTCCGTTACTGGCGATACTTGCATTAAAGGAAATTGCCGATAATCCGAAGCTGATCAAAGAAAAAAAGGCGGTTTTCTTCACCGCACTTGGACTTACAGCCGGATTAACCCTGCTTTTCATACTCTTACCAACTACGTTTTTTGATTTTTTAAAAAATTCCGAAACAGCACAATTTGATGAATACATTAAACAAGGTGCAAACCAGAGCCAGATTGATGATTTTGCGAGCAATCTTGAAATTGCCCGTATTTCGATTTTTAGAATGTCGTGCCTGCGAACACTTGCTTTTATAATGATAGGCGCCGGAATGCTGTGGCTGTATAGTTCGGCGAAAAAAATGAGCAAATACATTCTTTATGCCGGCGTAGCACTGTTACTACTTATTGATTTGGTTCCTGTCGATAAAAAATACCTGAATAATGATAATTTTATTCCAAAAGCCAAAATTGAAAATCCTTATACAGCTTCAAATGCCGACAAAGCCATCCTGGAAGATAAAGATGCCTCATACCGGGTATTAAATTTAACAGTTGGCAACTTTACCACCGATGCCTCCACCTCATATTTTCATAAATCTCTCGGCGGATACCATGCGGCTAAGCTGCGCCGTTATCAGGATCTTATAGAAAACCGTATTGTAAATGAGCAAAGCAGGCTTGTGAAAACATTGCAGGCCGGTGCTACGGATTCTTTGCTGACAGCCACTATGTACGGACTTACTTCGCTGAATATGCTTAATACAAAATATTATATTTATAATCCCGATGCACGTCCGTTAAGAAACCCTGCCGCACTCGGAAATGCATGGTTTGTGGAAAATGTTAAGCTGGTTGAAAATGCCGATCAGGAAATGAAAGCCATTGATAATTTTGTGCCGGCCACAACCGCCGTGATGGATAAACGCTTTGAAAAAGATATCAGCACGTTCAAGGGCGGTAAGAATCCGGGTTCAACGATTACACTTACAGAATACAAACCCAACCATCTTACTTATGATGCCAAAAACCTGACCACCAACCAGCTGGCTGTTTTTTCGGAAATTTATTATGATAAAGGCTGGAATGCCTATATTGATGGTACGAAAACTCCATATGTCAGAGCCAATTACCTTCTTCGCGCCCTGGTAATACCTGCAGGTAATCACAAGATAGAATTTAAGTTTGAACCAAATTCTTATTTTACGGGAGAAAAAGTTTCGCTGGCAGGTTCGGTACTTTTAGTTCTGATTTTTGCGTGTGCTTTATTTTTTGAATACCGCAGAAAGAAGAAAACACCTGATGAACCTGTTGCGATTGCAGACGAAAAAACTGTTGTATCACCTGTGAATAAAGAAAAACAACATGTGATTCCTAAACGGAAAAAATAAAGTTTCTTCTGAGTTTAACAAAAAAGTATGATAGTAGTTGTTGATTACGGTATGGGTAATATTGGCTCCATTGTCAATATGATAAAAAAGGCAGGCGGGGAAAGCACTGTCTCTTCCGACCCGGAAGTCGTCAGCAATGCTAAAAAACTTATTATCCCGGGTGTGGGTTCTTTTGATAATGGAATGAAAAACCTTAATGAATCCGGACTGGCAGATGTGCTGAAAAAAAAAGTGCAGGAAGAAATGGTCCCGGTGCTTGGTATTTGTCTGGGGATGCAACTGATGGCAAAAAGCAGTGAAGAAGGCATGTTGCCAGGGCTTGGATGGGTGGATGCTGTATGTAAAAAATTCCACTTTACAGAAGAAAATAAAAATCTCAGGATTCCCCATATGGGCTGGAACGAAGTTAACATCAAAAAACAGAATGGGATTTTCCGGAATATGTATGACGATGCTTCGTTCTATTTTGTTCATTCGTATTATGTTGAATGCGCGAACCCGGAAGATATTGCTGCCACCACGGGCTATGGTTTTGAGTTTACATCGGGCCTGCAGCACCGGAATATTTTTGCTACCCAGTTTCATCCGGAGAAAAGTCATAAATACGGGCTGCTTGTCATGAAAAATTTTGTGGAGGCCTGTAATGCTTAAGATACGCGTAATACCGTTCCTCCTGCTGAAAAATGAAGGACTTGTCAAATCAGTAAAATTTAAAAAAACCACCTATATCGGGGATCCTATCAATGCGGTGAAAATATTCAACGATAAAGAAGTTGATGAATTGCTTTTTATAGATATTGAAGCTTCGAAACAGGGACGGGGACCAAATTATGAATTGATTTCGCGCATCAGTTGCGAGGCCTTTATGCCTTTTGGATATGGCGGTGGCATCACCAGTGTGGATCAGGTGAAAAAACTTACCCGCCTGGGAGTTGAAAAAGTATCACTCAATGCCAGTGCTCAAAAAAATCCGGATTTTATCTCCCAGGCAGCAGAGGTCGCCGGCTCGCAAAGCGTGGTGGCATCCATAGATGTAAAAAAGGACCTGCTTGGCAGGTACCGCGTATTTAATTATATAAACCAAAAAACAACTCCTGAAGATCCGGTGGAATATGCACAACTTATGGAAAGCAAGGGCGCAGGAGAAATTTTTCTGAATTCTGTTGATCGCGACGGAACTTTTTCGGGTTATGATACAGAGCTTATTAAAAAGGTTTCTCAGGCTGTTTCAGTGCCCGTGGTAGCAATGGGCGGGGCCGGTAAGATTCAGGATTTTGCCTTGGCTGTGCAAAATGGTGCTTCGGCAGTGGCTGCAGGTAGTTTCTTTATTTTTTACGGGCCACATCGTGCCGTATTAATTACCTATCCGGAAAAAAAGACCCTTAAAGAAATTTTAGGCGTAATGGACATTTTTCAGGCTATTTTTTAGTAGATACACTCTAATGGACATTTTTCAGGCTTTTTATTTTTCTCAATGATTAAAAGGTATTATTTGTTTAAATAAATTT